>Ga0302215_10000009_pt1 | contig 218173 bp, 318 predicted proteins | sample II_Fen_N3_1_FD_194580 | JGI IMG/M metagenome (GOLD analysis project Ga0302215, IMG submission 194580) | Peat permafrost microbial communities from Stordalen Mire near Abisko, Sweden - II_Fen_N3_1 | ecosystem: Environmental > Terrestrial > Soil > Wetlands > Permafrost | place: Sweden: Abisko... | reverse complement strand
CAATTATAAATAATGATATAGAATTAACTGTTAAGATAGTTAAAATTAATTTAGATGGAACTTATGATGTTATAAATAGTAATAAGGAAACATTCAGGATTTATAGAGAAGACATTAAATAAAAAGTCTTGATAAATCAGGAAATTTAACTGGAGTTAATAAATTAAGTAGATTAGAAAGGAGTAGATAAAAATGAAAGAGATACATTTACCACCAATATTATTTTTAATACAATGGACATATAACATTATAAGATGGTTATTAGGATTTTATACATGTGCTGATTGTGGAGAAATAAAAAACGTATTTAAAAGTACTAAACATAATGTCCATTCTTATGATATGTTTAGAGGTGATTATAACTATAGAATAATTTGCAACGAATGTTTAAAAAAATAAATATTCAAATGAAATATTCATATTACTGAAATAGTAAAAAGGTGTGATAATATGAAAAAATTTTCTAAGTCTAAATTAACTAAAAAAGAAAGAGCAAAGTTTAAAAAAGAATTACAAGAAAAATTTGATTTAGGACTATATATTAGAGGTAATAATGTAAATTTAAATAAAATAGATATAAATTCATTTAACAAATAGAAGTATTGGTTTATTGCATTAGAAAAAATGATAATAAGAGGAGGATTAACATGAGTTATTTTGGAACATATAGATGTTATGGTTGTAAAGAAATATGTGGTCATGAACATAGTGTATTGGTTATTGACTATAAAGGTGAAGAAAGACACGAATATGTTTGCTCTGAAAAATGTTTTAATCAAGTAACTATGAGTAATGGATTTTTACATCATAAAAGATATAAAAAGATTGTAGACCAAGAATATAAATAAATTAAAACAACTTAAAAATCAAATTTTAATTGGTTGGGAGGATTTGAAAATGAAATATAATTTCTTTGAACAGATAATAAAAGTTTGTGATAATTGTAATATAAATGTCACTTTAAAATTTATAGGTGATGTTAATACAAAGATTAATGAACTCATAGAGCGTGGAATAAGTGAAAATTGGATTAAAGAGAATATGGAAGTATTAGTTTTAAAATAAAAGTAAATAAATTAACAGAAGAAAGCTTGAAACTATAACTGGAATATGATATATTATTAGTAAGGAAATACATAGGAAAGTTAAATAATTAATGTTAAAATAAATTTATGAGGATGGTGCTAATATGAAATTTACAAAACTAAGAGCCTGTATTGATACACTTGAGTTTGGATTAAGTAAAATTACAAAAGATGAGATACAAGAAAAAGAGATAAAAAGATTACTATGTAATATAATCAAAGAAATTGAACAATTAGAAAAAGAAGATGAAGATTTAAAAAAGTTAGCTTGGGAACTTGCAAATAAACTATCATAAGGTAATATATACCATATAAAATAGTTCTTTTAAATGGAAATAAATGGATTTAATATAGGGTGGAGGAGGTTTTAATATTGAGTGAGAAAGAACAATGGATAATTGATTATATATCTAATAAAGCAAATTTTAAATTTGTAGATATGTTGGATTCTGATTTTGTTTATGATTATGTAGAAAAATTCGATATTAAATTTGAAGATAATTTTGGTGCGCCTAAATGTAAAGAACTATCTAAATTGTTAAGTTCTATGTATAAAAAAGGATTGTTAAATAGATTCCCTCATGGAGTTAGAAGTGGGTTTAATCAAGACCACGAAAATTATAAAGCTCCTAAATGGGTCTATAGTTATGAATTAAAGGAGTAGATACTATGAAAGTAACAAAACATATTAAAGATAGTATAAATAAAAGTGCTAAATATAGAGCAATGGCAAATGAACATAATGAAAAAGTTAGAAAATGGTTAGAGAGCAAGGGAATATATGATAATTTAGGTGTTGAGGATTGTTTGGTAGATTCTTTAGAAATGTCTTGCAATCCTAGAGCAATTATTAATTATATTGAAAATGAAGAATGGAACTTAAAATAATTGAGTTAATATAAAACAAGAGTTTTACCTGCTTATTGAAAATAATTATCAATTAATATTAAGAGGAGTGTTATAAATGGAATTTAATTGGCAAGAAAAAGCTATATTACAAACTGCATTACAATTTTATATCAAAACATTAGAGAAGGGTATCACAGAAGATAATGACATAGCTGAAAGTCTAAATAAGATTAAATTATTATTAGAAAAAATATCTGAATAAAATGTAATTTCTAAATATTATAAAATTAGTTTAAAAGAGTTATTTTAGAGAAATGAGAGTGATTTATTATGAAATTAAATAGAATTTTAACAATAACTTATGAAGAATCTGATGATAATTATCAAAATAGTATTACATGTCCATATTGTGGTAATGCAAAAATAGAATTTCAAGAAGATAATTATCCAAAAGGTGAAGATAAACAATGTTCAGAATGTGGTAAAGAAATTTCAATAAGGACATTGTTTACAAATATGTAGGAGGAATTAAAAATGTTAAAACATAGTGTAGTATTTTCTAATGACAATATATTATCAACAATAAGTAAAACAATACAAGAAATTGCAGTATTCATACAACCAAATAGTAGTGTGATAAGTCCTAAAAAAGATATTGAAGATTTAAAGCTGATTTGCAATGAAGATGATCTATATTCAGAAAAATTAATGATAGAGTTTTATTCAGAAGACAATAACGCTAAGAGAAGAGTTGAGCAATTTAAAGGTGAGTATAAAGAGTGCTATTATGTTAGTATGTGGAACTTAGGAGAATTTATATGCTCCAATATAGAAGAAGAATGAAATATTAAGGAGTGAATTACATGGCGGTAGTAGAGATAAAAGTTACAGATGAATTACAAATAGGTGAAATTATAAATAAAGATGGTATTGTATATGAAGTAATAGATATAAATAAAAAATATATACATCCGGTTTATACTATAGAAGATACTAAAACAAATGAAAAAAAAGAACTTACTATCATTGAATTAGCTGGTGGAGTAAGAATTGAAAAGTAAATATAATAGATAGGAGGACATACTTATAGTTGTATGTTCTTTTTTAATTCTAAATAAATTCGGTATTTTAATAAAAATATTTCTATTAATTTATTATTTATTGTAATATCTCAGAATTCTGTACATATAATATATTAAAGAAACAAATTAAAAAAAGAAAATAAGGAGTGTATTGATTATGAAGAATGTAAATGTATTAAAAGGTCTAGTAAAGGGGTTATTATTAGCAGGAGAAAGTACAATTGCAGAAAAGATATTATTAAATGCATATATGAACGAAGCTGAGAAATGTACTGATGAGTTAAAAAAGTGTAAGTAAATTGGAGTCATACATATAGAATAGAGAAATAAACAAAAGATAAAAATAATAATAAATTAACATAAATAAGTATTGATTTGTTGGTAAATAGTGCTATAATAGTATTATAAACATTAATAAGTTCTAAGCCATTCGGCAGTAACTAAAGATTGCTATTCTAACTTATAGCAAATATTACATATAAGAATAAAAACATAATGCAGAGGAGAGGTATACTAATGTCTATAAAAAAGATTTATGGGTCTAAAAATAATAAGTATGAAAAATTAAAATTAAGAGTTAAAAGATTATTAAGAATTTTTGGATATTAAGGAGGAATAAATAATGAATGAAAAAGTGTTATTAGATAATGAATATTTAAGATTAGAAAAGTACAGTAATGGTAATTATGTAATAAAGACTTATAGCAGTATTGGTAAATACGATGGTGAGGTTATTCTTTTAAAAGAAGATATTGAAAGAATTTATTTTACTATGAAATTAAATGAAGTGAAATAATAAAGTAACTAAAATATTGAATTTAAAAGGAGCTGATAAGATATGAAAAAATGTACAATTCAAAGGGAGTATGAATTAGAATTTTCTTATACAAAAGATAATGGAGATGATATACATATTTCAAAGATAACTAATGATATCTATAATATAAACAATATAGTTAAAGAAACTAAAAATAATATTATTGAAAAAGATGGGAAAGTGAATATAGATATATTTAAAAGTGATTGTATTATTTGTGAAAATGTTTATCAAGATTTAGAAAATAAAGCTCGTTGCAAAATTGGCAATGATTATTGTGATGAATTTAAGAATTATTTTATGAATAGACCAGTAAATATATAAACAAGATGAAATCATAATTTTACTTAAAGTGAGGTGAGAAAATGTTAGATATAAATGTTAATGTAAAAGTACCAAATGGAGATTGTTGTGAAGGGTGTAGATTTATTTCAAGTTTTAGTTTTTATATAAAGCCTGATTGTTTATTATTCAATAAGGAATTAAGATTAAAGCCAACTAATGAATACAAATGTATTAAATGTGACGAATGTATTAAAAAAGGTATAGAATCTATGGACGATTATAATGATTGTTGTGAATATAAATAAGTTGTTAAACACATTGTTTTGTGGTGATAAAATAAATTAAAGGAGATATAAAGAGTGAGTGATTATAGTATGGAAGATAAAAAAGGAATTATAAAGATGCAATTTGATTTACTAAAAGGTATGTTGCAAGAAATCGGAATGATTATAGGTTTTGATAAAGATAAAAACGAATTTGTATTTCTAGATAGAGATAAGTACATAAATGGTAAAGCTGAAGGATTTAAAATAGATTTTAATGAATTAGTATATTAATAAAATAAATTAAGAGAAGGAGAATGTAAAATGAAAAGAGAATGGATACAAATAGAACATACATTAAGATATTTAGAATCAGGGAAAAGAAATGTTGATGGAAATTTTGAATTAAAAGTGGATTTTCTAAAAAGTGCGATTATTGCCTTAATGGGATTTAAATTAGGTTGGGATGATAATGAAGTGTTTTATGAAAATATGAAGGATAGTGCAAATAAGTATATAGATGAGTTAAAAGAAAATTGGTGCAAGGAAGAAAGTTTGCAGTTAGACGAATTAAAAGGATTTGTTAATAATAATCTATAACTAGAGTTGCTAAAACTATCATTCTATTCGGAAATAAATTAAATATTCTACTTTCAAATCATACTTGTTTTTAAGGAGGTGATTTTTATGTAAGACAAGTAAGTATTAATAATATAAATAAATTAAAGAAAGTAGGAGAATATTTTGGGGAATAAAATTGTAAAAAACAAATGGATAGAATATGAGGATTATGTTGAATTAAACATAGAAAATCCAACTCATGGAATATTTAATTTAAAAATTGATTTAGAAGATTATGAGAAATGTAGACAATATCACTGGAATATACAACATGCAGGTGGAGAATATTCATATAAGTATTATGCTTATTCAGATATAAAGGGTAAACGGATTTTATTACATAGGTTTATAATGAATGTTTCTGATAGAAAACAAGCAGTAGACCATATAAACAAAGATGGTTTAACTAATGAATTTGATAATAGAAAATATAATTTAAGAATCTGTACGATACGTCAGAACTCTTGTAATGTTGATAAACAGAAAAATAATACAAGTGGATATAAAGGTGTCATATGGTACTATTATAATAATGTTAATAAATGGTATGCCTATGTGAAACAAGATTATAAAACAATAGGACTAGGTTATTATGATAAATTAGAAGATGCAGTAAAGGCTAGAAATGATGGTGAAATAAAGTATTATGGAGAGTTTGCTAGGATACAAGAATTTAAAGGTTAAATACATAAAAATAAATTAATGTATATTTTTAGAAAAATCAGTAATAAAACTATTGATTTTTCCATAAAATAGATATATAATTAAAATATAAACAAATTAAAAGAAATAGAATTAAGAAAGGAATTGATTTTATGGAAACTAAAAATGAAATACAATTACCTGAAAGTGTAATAAGTTTTTTAAATTATTGTAGAAATATAAAAGGTCTTTCAGAAAAGACAGTATTAGGATATGAGAATGATTTAAAAATATTTGTAAGATTCCTTAAGAGTAACAGAGGAAAAGACAGACACGCTATTAATGATAAATATATAAAAACTATTAAATTAAAACATCTACATAATTTTATGGATTATTTAATAGAAGAGTGTAAAAATGGTGCTAGTACAAGATGTAGAAAAGTTGCAACTTTAAAAGCTTATTTTGAGTATTTACAAAATAAAATAAGGTTAATAACTTTTAATCCTGCTTATGAATTAGAAAGTCCTAAGCAAGCTAAAACTGAACCAATAACATTAAGTTTAAAGCAGGCTGTAAAATTAACACAATCATTAGATAAGGATGACGTAAATTATTACAGAGATAAATGTATTCTAAATATATTTTTACATTGTGGTTTAAGAATATCTGAACTTGCAAATATTAAAATAAAAGATATGAAAGATGATAAGATTAAAATATGGGGAAAAGGATCAAAAGAAAGGTTTGTATATCTTGATGATGTTTGTAAACAATCTATTAAGGATTATTTAAACAATAGGAATGAAGAAGGAATATCTGATACAGTAAAACAATATTTATTTTTATCACATGCTTATAAAACAAACATAAGTACAAATAGCATAAGAAATATGGTAAAAAAATATCTAAATATAGCGGAGTTAACAGACGAAAAATATACACCACATAAATTAAGAGGAACATATGCTACATTAACTCATAATGCTGGTGCAAATATAAGACAGATACAACGTGCTTTGGGGCATAGTTCAATTAAAACAACAGAAAAATATCTAAGAGTTGAAGAAGAAGAATTAAGGGACATGGCTGGTAAGAATCCATTAAACAATTTATAAATAAAAAATGGGTAAACGACATCAATAAAAAATGTAATAACAATAATAAAATAAGGAAGGAGATATTTAATGGGGAAAGTAATGAAAACAACAGAACAATTCAAAGTAGAGATAAAAATTTTAAATCCAAACATTGAAATACTAGGTGAATATATTAGTTATAATATAAAAATATTAGCAATAGATAAAAGATGTAATCACGAATGGAACGCTAGTATTAGCAGTTTACAGCGAGGTGGAGGTTGCACAAATAAAAAATGTATTGAGAAAAGAAAAAGCCATTTAAAATCAATTAAAACACATAGAGTAGGCGAAAATAATTATAATACATTAGGTTCAAAGATGACAATAATAAATTATAGAAAGTCAAACGATATAGATATACAATTCCAAGATGGAGCTATATTAAAAAATAGACAATATGGAGAATTTTTAAGAGGAACTATTATTAGTCCATACGATAAAACTACACAAGGCGTGGGATTTCTTGGAGAAGGAAAATATAAGTCCATAGACATAGGTGACAAAGAAAATAAAAATACAAAACAGTATATACATTGGAGTTCAATGTTGTTAAGATGCTATGATAGTAAATTAGAAGAAAAACGTCCAACATATAAAAATGTATCTTGTGATGAGCAATGGCATAACTTTCAAATATTTGCTAAATGGTATGATGATAATTATTATGAGGTAGATAACGAAAAAATGCATTTAGATAAAGATATATTACACAAAGGAAATAGAATATACAACCCTGACGATTGTTGTTTTGTTCCAGAAAGAATAAATACTTTATTTTGCAAATCGGATGGTAGTAGGGGAGATTTACCAATTGGAGTAGTATTAACTAAAAATTTAGTTAATAAATATAGAGCAAGATGTCAAAATGTGCTTATAGGAGAATATATTCATATTGGAGTCTATCCAACAATTGAAGAAGCATTTAGTGCTTACAAACGATATAAAGAGAATTATATAAAGGAAGTAGCAGATTACTACAAAAATAAGATCCCACATAAACTTTATGATGCAATGTACAAATATAAAGTTGAAATAACTGACTAATACATCTAGAGTTTATATAACTATGGATAAAGATAGTATTAAAAATGTTATGGATAATATATAGGAAGAATAGTTAAAATAAATCTTTTATTTGGAAGAGTTTAGAAAATTAAAATTTATGTTATAATAAAGAATAATGAGGAGTGAATTAGTATGAAAGCACTAGGATATAGTCAAATGAGAATTAATAATTCTATAGATAAATTGAAATCAAAAATGACATTGTTAAAAAATGAATTGGAAAGCGAATTAAATCGAATAGAAAGTTATAAAGAAAGTGGGAAAGATTATATACCAAATGAATCTGGAGTTGTTCAAGATATGGGGAGTGGTATAGATAATTTATGTGGTAGAATAGGAGCTTTATATGAAATGAAAGAAAGGTTAGAAGGTGAAGAAAATAATGGAGAAAGCTAAATATATAGAAAAGAAAGAAGAAACACTTTTAAAAGATTTAGATAATGCTAGTAAAAAGTTAAAAGAAATTGCCAACTGGTATCCATTAAGTAATTATGAACTCAGTTTTGAAGATGAAAAGAATCATAAGTTGTACATTCAAAAAGTTAATAATATTTATTATGAGTTAAGAAAGTTGTTGATGGAAACTAAAAAATTTAAATTAGCAACAAACTTAAAAGAATTGATTGTTAATGATGAATATACAAAATTAGAATCTTTAGAAGAATTAGAAAAGTTAATTGAAGAGAAAGTAAAATAGGAAATTTAACAGGAGTGAATACCAATGAGTTTTAATGAACGTCTAAATACATGGATAAAAGAAAATGGAATCAAGCAGAGTGATATTGCTACGATTGCACAAGTAAACAAAAGTTATGTAAGTCATATTGTAAGTAAAGGGAAACCGCCAAGTGATAAGTTTATTGATGCGTTAGTAAAAATGAGTGGACATAGTGAATATTGGTGGAATAATGGAAAAGAAGAAAATGATAATATAAATTCTTTTAATTCTTTATTAAACACTTTAATAGATAGTGGCGATATCAAAGAAGATGGAACATATGATAAAGATATAGAGTTAATTATTAAAACGATGATAGACAGGGAAATTAAATTAAAATTAGAAAGTAGAAAACAGACTATAAATATCTGATTTTATTGAAAATAATTATCAATTAGAAAGGAGATTAAAGTATGTATATAAAAATGCGTAATTATAATATTGAATGTGGGATTTCAACAGGAGTACATTTAAATAATTATGAATTAAAAACTGGAGATGAAGTAGAGATATATACTTTTACAAATTTTTTAGTTTGGAAATTTAGAAGTTTAGGCGTTGTACAAAAAATAGAAGATGATTTTATAAGAATTGTTACTAATAGAGAGTGTATGATGTTAAGTAATGATGATATTGTAAAGAATAATCAAATAAAATTATCAAGAAAACAATTAGATTATAAAATAGGTGAAATAGTAGCTAAGGGAAAGAAATATGAGGGATTCATTGTAGAATAAGAAAGGGATGAATAAAATGAATAAATTTTTTATATGGCTTGAACAACTTAAGCAAACAGGATATTGTATATGTGATGTTCCGAATGAAAAAGTGGACTTTACAATGATTGATACTGAACTGTGGGGAAAATTAAATGATGATGAGGAAGCAAGAAAAATAATTAACAAGCATTTGGATAAATATTCATAAAATCTTAGTTTTAGAGTATGTGAGGAGATGTAGAATGACTAATAAATCTAAAATTGTATATCATAATCCAATAACTGAACAGGGTATGACTAAATCAGAATATAACTTATTTATTAAAGCACTTCAATTTCAAAAGAAATATTTTCAAGATATTGAATATGTAATTCTAATGAATATTAATGAAGATGCAAGAAAGTTTATGCCTGAAACATTAGTAGATTTTTATGAGTGGAAGTTTAACGTAGTAGATAAAAATGATGACTTTACAGGTGAATGCACTGGATTTTGGAAAGTCATTAATATAGTACCTTCTCGTATAAACAATCGTGTTTTGTTACACGAAATGATACATGCTTATGAATCAATGTTATCAGATTACAAAATTGAACATGAGTATTTAATAGTTAAACTATATCAAAAATTACTTTCTAAAATACCAAACTTAATTAAAATAATAGAAATTGACATAAACAAAGATAATAGAGAACATACAGTATTCTTTTTATTAAAGTCATTAGATATAGACTTAGAATTAAAATTGCCGTTTGGGAGCGTTTATGGTTATGGTAGGGAAGAATTATATAAGAATAATTGCTATGAATTAAAATAAGGTGAAATACCTGAAACAGTAAATTATTATATAAAATTAGTTTAAGAAAGGAAGTATAAATTAAATGAATAATTATGAAAGAATAAAACAATTTACAATAGAAGAAATGGCAGAAGATAGAATACAATCATTTCAAGGATATGCAGGTGCAAACATAACATATTACGGAGATTTTGAAGGTGAAATATATTCAAGGAAAGAAGCTATTGAAAAAGAAATAGAATGGCTTAAAAAATGTGTCTAGATAAAATGTTACTTTCATTTGAACTCACTAATTCTTCTTTTTTAACATTAATAAACTACATAATAAATTAAAACAATAAGGATTATGTGAAAGAAGGATATAAATATGAATAAAATAATACCATTAACAATAAATGATAAAAATATAATAATACAAAAAGAAGGAGAAAGATATATTCCAGAACGAGAGATTAAAGAAGTGATAAAAGATATAATTGAAAATAATTTAGAAATACCATTAGGTAAATCAATAGATTTAAGTTTTATATGTGATTCTATGTTTTCTATAGTCTACAAAGGCATAATAACAACCATTGAGAACATTAATAATGTTAATGTATCAGTAAATAATATGATATATGAAGTATGTTAGTTTAATGTTATAATTATATAAAAATAATATGGGGAGGTAGTTTATGGATTATAAAGACGCATTAAAGGGCATTAGCGTAGCTGGAACTGATTTATTTAATAAAGAAATAAAGGGAGAAATTATAGGTCATATACCTTCCTTTAAGCTAGTACAAGTTAAATATGGAGTAGATAGGATGAAAATAACAACTGCTGAAGCTAATAATTTAGAAAGAGTTGATGAATAATTGATGAGATATAGAGATAATTTTGAAAATTAGTCTAAACATAATAATATATAAAAATAAAAGCAAGTATAACTATATCAAATTTAATTAGTTATACTTGCTTTTATAATTAAATTAAGTATAATAGCCTAAATGTTCTTTAAAATGTTCATCATCTTTTTCTAAATATTTGTGTCTAGTACAAATATCAAAACGATGACATTGACGACAACGATATCTAATAAGATCATTAGGGCATACATTTAGTGCTTGTGCTATTAGAACTAGGTCTACAAGCAATATTGACTTGGTTCTGATATTATTATCCATTTCAATTTGTGATATGAATCCTTGTGATTTACCAATTTTGAAAGCGAGTTCACTTTGAGTCATTCTTCTTAGTTCACGAAATCGTTTTACATATAAAGTATATAAATTGCAAATCATATTTGCCACCCCTTCGACAAATATATTTTCCCTGTACAGGTAAAAATATTATATCATGTCATAATTAGTCGAATCAAGAGGTAATTATAACCAATAATAAAAAAATAGAAGAACGATATTACTCAGAGTAATATGTATTTTGAACATAAGGGTATATAATGAACATAAGGGCATTGATATAAATTTAACAACTAAAATAGTAAAATTTCAATAATAATAACAACTTGACCAAACATATGTTCTGTAATATAATAACAATAGAACAAACATTAACATAAAAATATTCAAATAAAAAAGACTAGATATTAATTTTATATCCAATCTTTAATGATTATCTTTTGTATATTCAATTAAATCTTCAATGTTACAATCAAAATATGTACAAATAATATCTATATGCTTATTGACTATATGTTTGTAAGTTTGATTCGCATAACTATTAACTGTTGCATATCTAATATGGGTTTGTTGAGCGAATTCACGTTGACTGATTCTATACTTATCCAATAGTATATGTAATTTCATTTTAACCATGTATCAAACGTCAACTCCTTTCATACAAGCTTTAATTATATATTCTTTGGTTATTATTAACAATGTGTTTTACAACAATAGTCCGAAATTAGTATCAAAGTTATCCGATTTTGGTATTAATATTGTAAAATCATATTTGATTAGCTAAAATTAATACTCAATAAAAATATGGAAATTTAAATAAATAATGTATTGCTATTTATATTAATTTGTTATAAAATAAAAATGTAGACAAGTTAAATGCATTAATTTATTTATAAAATAAAAATATAAAGGGGACGATAATAATGGAAATGAGAATAGAAAAAGTTAAACAAGATTTGGGACAAATAATAAGCATAGATGAGTTTGAATATTTTCTGTGCGGAAGTGAACTAGGTGTTCGAATAATTGATGAAAAAAATATTACAAATGAATTAGAAATTGAAGAAATTATGAATAAATTAAATTTAGACATTATTGAAGAGATTTATTACATAGAAAATAATAATTCAGTTAAAATTTTATTTATTAATGGTTGTATTCATGAGTTGGAAAGAGTATAATTTAATCAAGGAAAATAAATTAAGTGAAGATAAAAATATCTTCGCTTTTTTGTTGCATTAATTATTAATTTATTGTATAATATATTTATAGTATGTAAATAATTAATAATATAGAATGCAAAAATTTAAATAGAGGTGAAATGTTATGGAAATGAAAACAATTAAGGATTTGATTCCAGAAGAAGAACAATTTAAAATAATTGATAAAATAATAAATGAAGAAGGGAAAAATAAAAAATTATCAGATACTTTAACTAAAAAATTTCAAGAAAAGGGATTTTCTGTTAGACTAATAAGTGCATTATTTGGTGGAGATAAACAATGGTATGACTTTAAAGAATTGGAACAAGTCGCATTTATTGAAGGAGCTAAGGTTGCATTAGATTGGGAAATACTTGATCCTAACAAATGGTTTAAAAATAGTTTACTTGTAGCATATGATAATAAAATGAATGAATTAAAAGTAGTTGATTCTTTTTTTATTAAAAATATGATAAAGATTGATGATTATAATTTATTAGGGTATGTACCATTACAAACATTATATGATTGTTATAATAATACTATTTATAATTACAATTATGATACTCAAAGAGCACCAGTATATAAAGAAATAGGGACAAAGGGAACAATTGTGAAAACATATAGTCTTAATAATAAAGCAGTAAATGAGATAGCTAAAGATATTGAAAATGGAGTATATGAAGAAGACCTGTTAATATATAATGTCCTTTTAAAAAGTCAAAAAAATGTACCACAAGTAGCAATGGAACAAAGATTTGAAAATATATATAATGTTGAAATAGTTCCAAACTATGACAGACAATCAATCAATTATACAGTAATAAATCCACTTGATGGTTGGCATAGAACAATGGCAGGTATAAAAGCATATGAAAATGTATTAAGAAAAGGAAAGTTATTGGAAAATAGAGGTTTCCCAATAAAAATAACAATAAGAGATTTAAAAGGAGCTCAAAGAGTAGTAAATCAAATTTTCAAAAGAAGTGATACTGATAGGCAATGGTTGGAAACACTGGAAAATAGTGATTATAATGATTTTGTAGAATTATTGATTAAATCTTCACAAATATTAAATGAAAAAGTAGTTAAGACATATGATGAATATATAGCTATACCAAGTATAACTTATTCAGCTATATTAAGTGAAACAATAGAAAAACATGCTATTGATATTCCTGTGAATTCTAAATTACAAAGAAAAATGATTGCAGAAAGTATGTCTAATATAATAGATGAGCTTTTTGAATATTTATTAATGGAACACGAAACTTTGGAAAATTTAGAAAAAGAAACTCATTTAGTCGATGTTAATATATTTATTGGATATATAGCAATAGCAAATGAACTGAGACAATTTGAGAATAATTATGAAAAATATTTAATGAAGATAGGAAATAAACTAATGTCTTTGACAAATGAAGATTTAGAACCTTTAAAATTAACTTGGAAAAGTTTTAGTGTAAGAAAAATATATAATTACTTTAAACATATTGCTAAAGAGGTGATAGAGAATGAAGAATAAATATTTTATAGGGCAAGAATATAAAACAATAAAAGAAAAGAATGATCTTATAAAGAGTTATGATAGTATACAAAAAGCAAAGCTGACATTTTTAAATGAAGTATATGATAACGAAAATACTTTAAAAAATATGTGGTCTTTATATAATAATCACATTCATCCAAATGAATTAGTATTAGGAAAAGATGTAATGTTTTTTAACCAAACTGAAGTAGATGAAATTCTTGCAAGTAGATTTAGACTTTCTCAACCAAGCAAGAATAATATAGTACATTTTATTAACATTTATAAACGTTGGGGAGTTGGTCGTGGTGATATAAGTGGTAATGTAATTGACGTATTAAATAGAAGAGAAATTATAAAAGATATGTCTAAAGTTTTAATTAATAATCTTTGGGGATTAGGAAAATTCTATAACCTATTAGTAAAAATTGAAACGGCATCATCTTTGTCTAATGCAATGCCATTGCTACTGGCTAGATATGGAATCACAGGTAAACAGATGATACATGCAAGAAGTTTAAGATGTAATGATATTGATTATGAGAATAAAAGAGTGAGAATAATTGATAATGGTAAATTAATTAGATATATAGATGTTGATGATAGATTTTTAGAGTGGATTGATAAATATAAACTGAGTAATGATACAGACGAATCAACTGATTACAATTATATATTAAAGAAAAGTAATAGTGCAAGAGATGAAAGTTTGATTGAAAATTACAGTACAATTAATAGTAAAGTTTATACAGGTTGTAAAAGCGCCAAAATAGATAGAATAGCATTTGGAGATTTAATAAAATCTAGATATATTGATTTATTATTAGAAATTAGAGAAACAAGAAAAATAACTACAGATGACATACAATGGGTATATATGAACTTTAGAGATGAAGTAAATGTTAGTGCTATTTATACATTAAAAGATTATTATGAAGCATTAACAAAAGATATGGTTATAGACAAAAGAAAAAGTGGTGAATCAGTAGTATCTTTAGAGGAAAAAAACTCTAAAGAGGTAGTAGATAAAATTAGAAAGCAAATAAATTTTGAAGAATTTATAAATGGTGAGGAAAAGTTTGATAGTAAAGAAATAGAAGTAAAATCAGAAGTAAGTGCTGATTTAAACAAAGTTGAAAGTTAGGTTAGAAGTTGATTCTAGCCTTTTCTTTTGTATATGATTATATTATGTCAGAATAAATTAATAAAATTAAGATAAATTTAATAAAAAGTGTTGACAATGATTTCTATATAGTATAATATGTATTTATGGACAGGGAATCAATAAATTAAAAGAAATAAAATAATATTTAAAATAAGTATTGACATGTTTGGAAGATAGTAGTAATATAAGAGTATAGAAGTGAAACAAATTAATTAAAAAGAAATAGTGAAAATAAATTATAAATAATTTACAAAAAAGTATTGACAACATATGGAATTAGAGTTAAACTTAGTACATAGGTCAAAACAAATTAATGGAAATAATAAGTGATAAAAAAGTAATTTTAATTGGAATTTAAGAAGGATTAATTAAAGGAAGGTGGTTGTAATGAATAATTTTCAAGAGCAACTAATGGCAATAAAGACAAAAATGGATAAAGAGGAAATTAAAGATAGCAAATCAATTGAAGCAAAAGAAATTGTATATAGTAATAATATTAATAAAAAAATTACTATAGATAAAACAAATTATAATAATAAAGAAGAAAAGAAACAAGTAAAGAAAGGTCAACTTTGGTATGTAGATTTTGGACAAAGGAGAGGATCTCTACAAAGTGGGGTACGCCCGGCATTAGTAGATTCTAATGATATAAACAATAGGTTTTCAAATATAATAAATGTGTATCCATTAACTTCAAATATGGCAAAAGCAAGTAATATTCCAGTACACGTTACTGTAGAAGGATTTGGATTAAAGGAGCAATCGGTAATACTGATAGAACAAGATACGCCAATAGATGTAAGATATCAACTGCTTACATACATTGGAACTGTAGATGAGTTGGTATTAAAGAAAGTTGAAAAGGCTAGAAATATTCAAAGGGGTATATTACAAGAAAAAAGTCCATTAGAAAAATTACCTAAATATGTACAAGATGATATAAATGAAACATTACAATTTATATACAGCTATGAAAAAGTACTTGGAAGGTCAAAAACAAATAATTTAAATCACTTATTATCTGAGAGGTCAATGTTATTAGACCATTTAGAAAGAATATGCAAAGATAATGGAATAAATTATAAAGATTACTATGTGGAATATACAAGGGAGAGAAAAATATCTATAGGATAATAGAATGGGGTGTTAAAAATGAGTGAAGAGGAAATGTTATTAGAAGAAATGGAGAAGTTATATTATATATGGGATTTTGTTTCAAAGGATAAGGCAAAAGAAATACTAAGAAAAATGTTTTTTCAAATTGGTAATAAATTTAAAAGTATAGAATGCAGAAGATTAATATTACACAACTTGACCACGATTATAATGCAAATATTAAAAGAAAAAAATATATCAGATATGAGTGAAGCAAAACCTTATGCGAAAGCACTAAAAGATATGCTAGATACTCACCCTAATTATACAAATAATCAAATTAATAAAGAGAGATACTGCAAAGCATTAAATAATTATGCTGTATGCTATAAAGATGAAATAACTAATGAAGAATTAATTAAAATACACCAATTTTGTTATGATACTTACAAAGATTATGATTATGCACATAAAGATAAATATATGGAAAAATTAATATCAGAATTTAATATTAATATATTAAAAGGAAATTTTAAGGTTGTCTTCTTGGTGGTAGAAGACATACTATTACATAACAATACCACTGAATATAATGACACATTAGAGAGTTTTATTAAGGATATAGAAAAAGTAGATATTTCTCTTTATAATGACGTATTGTTATTAATTAAAAATCAACTCAAACAAATTATATAAAATCATAAATTACATTTTTAAAAATCCTTTTGTATTTGCGATTTAGCATGAGTATATCTTATGTTAATAGCAACTACAAAAGGAGGTGAAATACAAATGACAAAAGCAAGATTTAAAGCACTAATTATAACTGCAATCGTAACAATATCAACTGTTGTAATGACAGTTGTAGCGTTTGCAACAACTGGTTCAGGACGTGGATAATAATTATTAATTAATAGTTATCCTACATAAGAAAGTAATTGAGAGAAATCTTGATTACTTTCTTATAATATTAAAAAATAAATTAATACAGAGGAGAGAAAATGAGTCGTAAAATTGATAGAACAGGAGAAATAAAATATAATAATCAAGGATTAAAAATGTGGATAAAAGAGTATAGAAACTCTAGAGACATAGATGTTGAATTTGAAGATGGACACATAGCTTATAACAAAAATTATAGTTGGTTTGAACAAGCTCTTATAAGAAATAGAAATATAAAAATTATTCAAAAAAATAAAATTGATTTTACATATAGAGTTGGTGAAATAAATTTTAATAATAATGGTACAAAAATGACAATAATTGAATATACAAATTCGCAAAAGGTATTGATTGAATTTGATGATAACGTACATAAATACATAAAAATTTGTAGTTATAAAGATTTCAAAGAAGGAAGATCAAGTTCCCCATATGACAAAAAGATATTTGGTATAGGGTATCTTGGTCAAGAAAAACAAACAGGTATAAATAATGATGTTGAATATGGTAGATGGCATCATATATTAGATAGATGTTATAATAATGAAAGTTATTCAAAAAATACGTCATATAAAGGTTGTACAGTTTGTGAAGAATGGCATAATTTTCAGAACTTTAAAAAATGGTTCAATAAAAATTATTATAAAGTAGATAATGAAAAGATGTGTATAGATAAAGACATATTACATAAATGGAACAAAATATATAGTCCTGATAATTGTATTTTTGTACCTGAAAAGATTAATAAATTATTTGTTAGAGGGGTATCAAGAAGAGGAAATACTCCAATTGGTGTAAGTATATATGATAATGTTATATATGCTAGAATGAGTAAAGTTATAAATGGAAAATGGACAAGGGTTGAAATTGGAAGTCATTATAGTAATGTTGAAGAAGCTTTTACTGCATATAAGATACATAAAGAAGCCTACATAAAAGAAGTTGCAGAACAATATAAAAATCAAATTCCAAAGCCATTGTATATAGCAATGGTTAATTACATAGTAGAAATAACGGACTAATACATAATAAACAAATTAACAAAAATAATTATTATATATCTATTGACTTTTAGATTTGGTAGGATTATACTTTTATTATAATAATAAATTAAAACAAATAATAAAAGAAAGGAAATGATAAAATGTGTATGGCTACTGATTTTGCAGACAATATCAATAATAAAATAACAGAATCTAAAAAATATTATAATAAACTAAAGGTTGATTTAAAAGCATTAGATGATGCTCAATTAGATTTACTACATAAGATAGAGAATTTGGACAAGTTTGATTTATATAGGGGTTGGGAATTAACAAAAGGATTGCAAAAAATTAGACAATAAAGAAGAAGAACTAAAAATGAATTGGTTACAATGAAACCACTTATTGACCAAATAAATAATATTCAGATTGAAAAAGAAAAAATAAGTTCAGAAAATAAAAGATTAAAAAATCAAATTAAAAAAGGGATGAATTCTTATCAAATAAGAATACTAAAAGTGGATAATAACGTTGTTCAAAAAGTAGATAATCTTATAGATAAAATAAATTGTAAAAATTTAAATAAAGCAAATATAGATGAAAATGGTATGTATTGTACATCAAGCAAACTACCAAAAGAAAAAGGAATTACAATAAAAATGAAATTTAGAGATAATAAACAAAAGAGTCATATAATATATAAAATATCAAATATGTATGAAGATTATAAAATAAACGAAGACAATAATTATATTGAATTAATAGGGCGTAAATAAATTTATAGAAAAGAGAGGTGAAAAACATGTTAACAATAATATCAGTAATTATAATAACTTTAAACACACTAGTTGTTTTATCAGCTTGTAAGGTTGCAGGTAGATCTGATGAATGGGAAGAACAATTAATCAATGACATTAAAGAAAAGGCATACATAAGATAAAAATAAATTAATTAATATAATTAAAAATAATCATAAGGAGGAATGAATCAATGAAAGCGGATTTAAAAGAGTATATAATATACAATGTATTAATAGTAGGAATAATGTTTCCGGTTGGATACCTTATTATATTTCATTTGTAAAATATACCATTGAAGGGAGGTGATATGAGTGACAAGACAAGAATTTAGAAAGGAGTTAATAAGTATTGTTGTATTAGCTATTGGTGTTCATAATCCATTTATAAGAGGCAGAATGTTAACTACTCAGATAGATGGATTATGTCAAAAGTTAAATCTACAATAAATTATATTAAAATCCATTAAAGGAGGTGATTTAATGTTTATAAATAATATAAAGAATAAATTGAAATATATGTTTTTAGATAATGAAAAAATTGATGAAGAAAATTATTCTAATGTCATTCTAAGTCAAGATGAAATTGACTATATGTTAAAGAGATTGGATGAATTACAAAACAACAGTACTCAAATTAATTAGTTAATAGAGGAGGTGGATAAAAATACATAAAGAACAAAAGGTAAAGCCCGTATGGGTTAATTTGAAGATATTTTAAATGGTATCTTGAGATTAGTCTATAGATAAAAATAAATTAAGATAAATAAAAATGAAAGAGGATTGATTAAAATGATAAATGAATTACAACGAATAGCAAATATACTAGGAATAAAATCAAATATAGATGAAAGCAGATTATGCTTACTAATACAAGACAAAATTAAAGAACAGGATAAAAATATAAAGAAAAATGATTTCTGTTATCAAATGCTGAAAGCAAAAGTCAAAGGATATGAGAATCAAATACATAATTTAAAAAATGAATATGCTGAAAGTATAGGAATACATGAGCATATGATGGTAAAACAATCTAGGGATACTATAAAAAAAGAACTAAATAAGACTTTAATAGAAAATCATAAGCTAAATGAAACTATTAGAAAATACAAAGAAAGAGAATTTAAAGACAGGCTAAATAAAATTGAAGGAGTGAGATAATTATGAATGAAGAATACTTTGAATTATCGAATTTCTACAAAAAGATAGACAATATATTATCAAGTACCTATTATTATGCTATAGAAAAATATAAAAACATTTGTGAAGAAATTAGGGTTCAGATATGGAAAGAAGAATTTTTAAAGTTTAGAAATCAGTATAATAATCCAGTAAAATTTGCCGAAGATTATTTAGGTTTCAAATTAATGTGGTATCAAAAAATATTATTAAAGATGGCGTGTAAGAAAGAAACTTTACTATATAGAATGGGGATAAGGAGGGTTTTAAAATGATTTATGATAATGTCTATGAACTTTGTGACGCTATAAAAAAAGATATAGAATATAATAATAAATTAAATATTTTAGAAATGATTGGTGGTGAGGAATTAAAGGAATATTATAAAATTAACAAAGATGAAATTTCTTTTGATTTATTGCAGGATAATATACTTGCAGGTTATACTTTAAATGAAATTAAGGAAGCTTATGAAAAAGTAAAATATATAGATAGTTCAATAATGATAAATCATATGCTAAGTTTGAATTTAGAAATGCATAAATTAAAGAGTTAAGAATGGCTTAAATAGGAGCTTTATAGAGTTGAATATTCTATTAAATGGTGAATTTTAAAAGGAAATAAATTAATAGAAAGGAAGAAAATAATGAATAAAATAGAAACAACTCAAATTGGATTTAATGAAATTAGTGCAGAAATTACAAATGATAACATTATTGTTAGAATGATTGAGGAAGACAATGATATTGACGCTTTAAATGAATGTGTTATAGCTTATGTGATAGATTGTAACCATGAAAACAGTGGATGGTGTATGGAATATAATATTGAAACAAAAGACTTATATGTTAATTATAATCAATTTTATGATATTGATGAAGGACTAACAGAGAAAGAATATAATACTCAATATGAGGACTTACAGAAGTATTATGATGATATTAAAGCAAGTATCAAAAGATTAATAACATATTTTAAAAAGTATAAGACTAATAAAATAAAAAAAATAAGGAGATGCAACGATGGAAACAATAAACTTATCAGAAATTAAAAACTTTCAAAATGATGTTTATAATCAATGTGTAGGAATTGGTAGTGCTTTTATTATATTACACAATATACTTAAGAAAAAAGGCAGAAAGCCTATTTATTATTATAATGGGAAGAAAATAATAATTGATATTCAAAAAGAAGAAGTAGAAGAAATAGAGTATTGTGGCAGTTGTGGGTATCAAGAGTTAAAAAGTAAAATAAATAATAAAAGTGAGATATGCCCATCATGTGGTTGTGATTTTGAATGGTATACGGCTTATAGAATTAAAGGAAGACAATTAGATGTTTATTCTGATGAGCAATATAAAAAGTTGCCAGATAATTTTAAAAATAAATTTATACATTTAAAAAGATTTAATTATTTAAGACAAGGGAGAGATTAATATGAAAGAAACAATAGAATTTGAAGGACAAGAAATTGAAGAAAGGAAGTTTAAATTTGAATTTAATGGTCAAACAATAGATAATGTATTCGATGATGAAAGTTATAAATGGGATTATTATGATGATGAAGAATTTGCGTCTGAAATAGCATTTGAAAAGAAAAAATATAATTTCTTTTCTGAATCTGAATTAGAAAATTTTTCAGAACTATTTTCAGAATTATATTATATAAGTGGAATGAATAAAACTATACTAAAAGAATTTAAAGAGTTAATAATTAAACATTGCGCAAAATATGAAATGAAAAAATATAATTTAAAACCAATCCAATTAATTAAACAAATAGAAAAAGATATTAATGATGATTATGATAATGACCATGCTGATTATAATTATTTATTATCAGAATATGGATATGAATATGTAGATAAAATTTTTGGAGGAACAGAGGATATTGAAACTACAATAGGAAAAGAATTTTGGAAAGACTTATATTCAGATGGTAGTGCTGGAGATATGTAAAACAATAATAAATAAAGGAGAAATAGTTATGCAAAATATATTTTATTGTCCTAAGTGTGGCAAATATGAAGAGAATTTTAAATTTGAAAATCCTAAACAAGAAAAAGAGTTGACAACATGGGTTAATCCTAGGGACGGGCACGGAATGATGATACGACATATTATATGTCCAAATTGTGGGAATGTATTAAGTGGAATAATACACATAAGAGAACTAGATGAAGATGGAATATGGTATTCCAAAACAATAATAGATCAGTATAACAAAGAGAGAAAAGATGGTGGATATATTACAGATGGTAAATTAGAATGGCTAATAAATGATATTAAAAGTAGGAAAGGAATTGAATAAGATGAAATATGAATTTAAATTAAAAAGTCTAAATTATTGTAATGTGGAAAACACAATATCAAAAGATGATATCATTGTGTTTAAGACAATAGATGAAGTTATTAATTTTGTAAAAGCTAGAAACCTATATTTTGCAGAAGACAGATTATATTATGGCGATTATTTTTTAGACATAGACTTCAGAACAGACGAAAAAATTATAAGAGAATATATTGAAGATTATATTAAAGATGTAGAGAAATTTGAGAAATTTACAAAACAAGAATAAGTCTATCACTAGCTTGTAGCACCTAGTTATTGTTATAAAATGGCTATTTTATCAAGTGTTAAATAAATTAAAAGGAGAGATGTAAAGATGAAACAAGAATTTGCAAAGAAATTAATTAATACAATAGCAGAAATATTTAAATTAGATTATAGTAATTCTTTTATCACAACACATATATGTAAAGAAAATGGTGGGAATGCCTCAGATACCTCAAAAGAAATAGGTTGTGTATCTACTGAATATGACTTATTAACATATGATGTTATTAATACAATAGGAAGTATGTATAGAAATAAAAAATTAACTGTTGCGGAACAAACTAGAGGGTGTGGAAATGCTATTATAATAAAAACATCAGATAATTCATTTATAGTAACTCAAGATTATATTGATATAAGACTAAGATTAAAGAAAAATGATGTAATTTAAAAAATAAAGGAGTGATAAAAATGCGTCAGCCAAAAGATTATGATTGGGAAGAACAAAGAATAAATGCTTTTCTTATAATGGATAATAAATTATATGAGGGGAGGGAACATATAGATTGTTTTGGAAAAGCATTAGGCATGGATTTAAGCAAATATATGTCAATTGATGATTATGAGGAAGATAATGAGGTTGAAATTACTCAAGATTATATTCTTGGAGAAGTAGCAGATATTGATGGAATAAGAAGTATAACATGTGTTGGAGACATGAAGACATATAGAGACACTATTAGTAAATATTATAAAGATATATTATATGAGCATTACTATGATTAAAATAAACAACAAATTAATAGAAATAAGTATTGAAATTCAAATTCCAATGTGGTAGGATTAGGTAAATGAGGTGAGAACTATGGATACAAGTAAATTATCAATTAAAATACACTTTGAAGAACCAGTCTACATAGACGAAAATACTGTAGAAATCTATTTTTCAATAGGTAAGACAAGACAATCTAAACCAATAGTAGCTAAATTTAATGGACAAGGTTGGGAAACAGTAAAGAAGAATTAATAAATTAATAAAAAAGGAGAATTAAAAATGAGTAAATTAAATTTTAATGAAAGAATAGAATATAATTTTGGAATCAAGGAAATCAATAAAGGCGAGTTTCAAAGATTAGTTAAAGAAAATTCAGATGATATTAAAAAATTATTTAACCCATTTGAAAAAGTGAAAGTAGATATACAAGAGTTTGGAATTACTATATATGATAACTTTGGTATAATTGGAAAGTTAAATTTTAATGTAGAGTCAAATAAAATAGAAAGCCCTTCAGAAATATTGCTAAACTTTGTAGCTAATACATATTTAAAAATTGATTGTTGGGAAAAATAATTAATTAACTAAAAGAAAAAACTAAGTAAATGAAGATTTTTAAAAGCTTTTAAGTTGATAGAAGTCTTCTAAATATAAATAATTAAATAAAGAGGAGAGACAAAAACATGAAAAAATTAAAAGCAATATTCTTACCTGACTTAGCACATGACAGTACAAAATCATATACCTTTGAATATGATAAGGAAGTTAATCAATTCTACATGGTTACAGATAAGGAAATAGCATATGATCCAATATTCTTAATAGAAATGGAAGATTGGCTTATATTTGAAACTGAATTGGTAGCTGATGAATACATAGAAGGTATAAAAGATGAAATGTTTCATGGTGAAGTAAAAATAATACCTAGAGATGATTTAGAAGAATATCTTAAAAATTTTAATGATAAAGGAGAAATGTAATTATGATAAAGAAACTAATATTTACAGAGTGGCAAAAAGACATTATAGAAGATGAATCAAAAATAATAATGGCTAATATAAGCCGAGGAGGTAGTAAGACTTTTCTATTAGCAAATAAAGTATTGCAGGATAAACCCAAAACCGTTCAGTACATAAATAGCAATATAGGACAATTAAAGATATTAAAAGACCGTTTTGAAGAAATGTTTGCTTTGGATGAGATTATAAGAGAATCAATTAGATACTATAACTTTTCAAGAAAGAAGTTGTTTATTGAATTTAATACAGGGGAAAAGATAACTATATATGATAAGGACGAAAGATTTGATGAAGATGAAATTATTGATATGGTTTTGTTTGACGATGGATTACCTCAATTAGATATAAAGGCTAAGAAATATGTATCAGTATTTACTATAAAATATCCTATAATGAATTTCTTTAACTGGAGAAAAGACATTAGCTATTATGTTATAGGAATAAAGAAACTTGAAGAATGGGGATTATTAACTAAAGAGCAAATAAAAAAGACCAAAGAACGACTTGGAGATGCAGACTTTGACAAATATTTTGATATTTGCAATGAGTACAAGGAAATGTTTGAAAAAGAAAAACCAGTCAGAGGATTAAGAAGAAATGCAAATCTATATGAAGAAAGTGCTGGAGACTTAAATATAAAAAGCAATATTGACTTTAAAAATGAAATACTAAAAAGAAGAGAAGTATTAGGTAATAAGGTTGAAGTTTTTAATTCAGTAGTTAATAATAATCTTGAAAACATACATAAATTATTTAAAGATTATAAGCATTCAATAGAAGCTAGTTATGATGCTGAAGGATACATAAGAATAAAATTTATAATAAAAGATGGTATACATGAATCACATCATTTCTTCAATCATATAAAAGGTTCTGATGACGAACACAATATAAAAGAGGTAACTGAAAATAAATTGAGAAACTTCATCGTTAGAATTGCAATGAATAAGAATATTTCAATTAATAACTAATAAATTAAAAACAATCAAACGAAAGATAAAACCTCCTTGTGAGGTAATTTAAGAGAATATAAGGAGGTAAACATGGTTATAGATATTAATTGGTATAAAGAATATAAACATTCCAAAGAAACTATTAAATTATTAAATGAATGGAAAGACAGGATAGAAGATGATAAAAATACTGTAGAATACTTTAAGAAAAGCTATGATAAAGCTATAAAGAACATGATTAATAATATCTTTTATAATGATAAGAACTATTACAGAGAAATTCAAAAAAGATTTAGTAAATTTAAGCCAGAGCCTATATTTGATTGGAAGAGAAGAAAATCTACTTTATAAATAATAATGGGAAGTTTCGGCTTCCCTTAAATTTGAAAATAAATTAAGTTGATATAGATATTCAATAAATTAATAGAAGAAAGAGAGTGATATTAACATGATAGTTACAAAAAGAACAAATATTAAAGAAGTTATAGATGAATTGGTAGAGAAATTAGGTGATAGTGTTGAGATATTAGAATATAAAAATTATTATGGAAGAGTAAAGTATAAAGGTTGTTTAATTAATATTAGAAATTTTAGTCCTGATATGATTGCTCTAAAAAGTTTTCAAGTTATATATGATGGTGATTTTAGTGAAGAAGAAATTAATAAATACATAAAAAAGATGGCTAAAAGTGTTGACCAAAATAAAACTCCAGAATATTTAAGTTTAAATGACTTTTATAGAATAAATGGTGTAACCAGTGAGAAGGTAGTTGCATGAGAAAAGTATTTTTAGATGATTTACCACATAATAAAAGTGGTAATAGAATTTTATGGGTAAATTCAATAGGATATATAATTAAATTTATTTATGAAAATATAGATGGGTATATTAAAATTATAGATTATGATAAAAAATCTGGTAAATTGAAGATAATATATAATAATTCAATTTTTAGAATTGGATTTAGAAATTTTACTAAATGTCAACTTGGTAAAATATTAGAAAAATATACCTCAGATTTTAAAATTGAAATTGGTACTAGGTTGCAAGATGAGAAACGAGATATTACCATTGTTAATAGAAAAATTATAGAAAGAGAGAGAATTGATAAAAGAGGCAAGAAAAATATACTTAAAGAAAAATGGTATCAATATAAATGTAACATTTGTGGATTTGATTGTGACAAACATTATAGAAACCAAGAATCCAAAAAAGAATTATGGGTAGTAGAGAGTAGTGTATTAAAAGGAGGTTGTTCCTGTTGTAGTGGACATGTTGTAGTAGAAAAAATAAATTCAATAGTTAAAACAGATAAATGGATGATACCATTCTTTCAAGGTGGTTATGATGAAGCTAAGTTATATACAAAAACAAGTAATCAAAAGATAAATCTAATTTGCCCTGATTGTTTGACTATAAAGAAAATAAAAATACCTATAAATAAAATATATTATTTACATGGAATATCTTGTAATTGCAGTGATTCAGTACCTTATGGAGAGAAATTTATATTTAGTCTATTAAAACAACTAGGAATTGATTTTGAAATTCAATTAACAAAAACAACATTTGAATGGTGTGACAAATATAAATATGATTTTTATTTTAAATTAAATAATGAACAATATATTTGTGAGATAAATGGGATTCAGCACTACGAGAAAGCGTTTGATAGTTGTGGTGGACAAACAGTTGAAGAAGTCCAAAATAATGACAAATTAAAAAGAAAATTAGCATTAAATAATGAAATTAAAGAAGAAAATTACATAGTGATTGATTGTAGATATTCTAAATTAGAATGGATTAAAGACCATATACAAGAAAGCAATTTGGCTAATATATTTGAATTATCAAAAATTGATTGGTTAAGAATAGAAGAATACGCTTGTTCCAATTTAGTTAAAGTGGCTTGTGAACATAAAAGGAACAATTTAGATTTAACAACAGTAGATATAGGAAAAATTATGGGATATTCTCACAATACTGTTCGTAAGTGGTTGAAACAAGGAAAGATACTAAATTATTGTAACTATGATGCAAATGATGAAAAAGAAAAAATAATAAATCAAAATATAATAAAAATGAAATTACAAAAATTAAAGCCAACAATATGCATTAATAATGCATATTTGTCTAAATCAGTTTTAGATATGTCAACCAATAGTCAAAGAATATTTGGTGTAATATTATCATTAAGTGGTATTTCAAGAGTTTGTCGAGGTGAACGGATACATTATAAAGGATACAAATTTAAATACATAGAAGATTTAACTCCAGAAGAATACATAAAATATGACATAAAAAATAAATTAATAGAATTACATAATATAGAATTAGTACAAGCTTGTTAATTACATATAAAAATAAAATATAAAGAATGTAGGAAGGTATAAAATTGAAAGTTAAATTTAAATATGAAGTAGGACAAATAATAAAAGACGATAAGCGAGATATAATTATTATAGATAGAAAAATTATTATTGAACAACATAAAAGTAAAGAATGTAGGAGTGGGCATACAACAACAAACATGAAATATTATACATATAAATGTAATAGATGTGGTAACATTGATATAATGGAGGAAGGTCACCTTTTATATAACGGTTGCAATGTATGTTGTACGCCAAGTCGCAAAGTATTAAAAGGATATAATGATTTATGGTCAATTCGCCCCGATATAGCAAAACTATTAAAGAATCCTGAAGATGGATATTCAATAAGTTGTGGTAGTAGTAACGAAAGATTATTTGTTTGTTCTGATTGTGGATATGAAAAAATGTATAAAATTGCTACGATAGTAAGTGCAGGTTTTTCATGTGATGCGTGTAGTGATGGTATAAGTTATCCAGAAAAATTTATGTTTTCTGTTTTAAAACAATTAAACATGGAAGTTGAAAGAGAAAACATTTTTAGTTGGTCAAAAAATATAAAATATCAAAATAAAAGATTATGTGGAAATAAAAGATATGATTTTTATTTTGAAATGAATAACAAACAATATATAATTGAGACACATGGTGGACAACATTATGATAAATTATTTAAACATAAATCTTCAAAAACATTAGAGGAAGAGAAGGAAAATGATAAATTAAAGAAAGAGTTAGCTTTGAAAAATAAAATAGATGAGTACATAGTTATTGATTGTAGATATAGTGAATTTGATTTTATAAAACAAAACGTATTACAAAGCAGATTATCGGAATTATTTGATTTATCTAAAATTGATTGGTTGGAATGTAATAAATATGCTTGTAATAGTTTAGTCAAAACAGCTTGTGATTATTGGAATAGTGGAATTAAAAATTTAACTGAAATAGGTGAAATAATACAAGTTAAGTCATGTACTGTTAGACGTTATTTAAAACAAGGTGCTATAAATAATTTATGTGACTATGATTCTAAGCAAAATATGATAGAAACTCGTAGTAAATGTGGAGGGCATAATATCAGAAAAATAGTTCAATTATCGTTAGAAGGGGAATACATAAAAACTTGGAATTCTATAACTATGGCTCAAAAAGAATTAAATATATGCTCAATATCATCTGTTTGTAGCTTAAATGGAGATAAAAAATCAGTAGGAGGATATATGTGGATGTATGAGGAAGAATACAATAAAAATATTGAAAATATTAAACCATACGAACGTACATATAACAATAAATCTGTTGTTCAATTATCGTTAAGTAATGAATTTTTATATGAATATGATAGTTTAGAAGAAGCTTGTGTAAAATATAAAATACATAAAGGAGATATTAGTCAATGTATTTCTCATAATGATAATATTAAAACCCCTAAATCAGCAGGAGGATATTTGTGGTACTTAAAAGATACATACATGAAAATAAAAGATAATCTTATTCCTTATGAAAAATATTCTAGAAAAACTAAAGCAATTGTCAGACTAAATTTAAATGGAGAATACATAGATGAATTTAGAAGTGTTACTGAAGCGTCAAGAGTATTAAATACTAGTTGTGGGAATGTTGGAGCTGTATGTAATGGAAAGAGATTAACATCAAAAGGATATTTATTTAAGTACAAAGAGGATTACATAAAAAATAAAGATAAAATAACTCCATTTATTAAACCTAAATCATATGCTTTAAAACCTATAATTCAATTAGATTTAAATAATAACTTTATAAAAAAATGGGATGGGGCAACCGAAGTTCAACTAGAATTAAAAATAAGTGCAAGTGGAATAAGTCAGTGTTTAAAAGGTAGATCGTTAAGTTCAGGTGGATTTCAATGGATGTATTATAATGAATACATAAAGCAAAATCAACAATTAATACATAATGAAAATTTAGGACAAGCCATATAATACAGAATTACAATTCCTATAAAAATCACAATTTATTTACTGTTAATAAATTAATAAAAATATTTTAGAACAATAGGTATATTCTTTCAAATTAATGGTATAATAGTAATATAAGATTTTGAAAGGAAGTAGCATTTATGAATAATAAAAACGAAACAGAACAAGAAAAAGTTTTAGAGTTCAGAGATATCCGTTTAGAAAAGAAAATGAATGAAATGTGTAGATATTTGGTAGATTTAATAGGAGTAGATTCTTTTGATTCTGCCAAGAAAGATAAGTAAAGGAGGATATTGCTATGGGAACAAGAGGAGTATATGGCTTTCATAAAAATGGAATAGATAAAATCACTTATAGATTTGAAGACAGTTATCCTAGAGAATTAGGAGAGACTATTATTAAATTTATAATGTCTACCACAATAGATGAAATAAATAATATTTTTAATAAAATGATAATGGTAGATGAAGAAAGCACACCAACTTTAGAGCAAATAAAAGAATGTCAAAAATATTATAATGGTGATATTGGAGAAAAGAGTATTTGTGACTGGTACTGTTTGTTAAGAAAATCTCAAGGAAAACTAGATTTATATAAAAATGATTTAAGATATATGATTGAGGGGAAAGAATTTATCCATGATTCTTTATACTGTGAATGGGGTTATGTAATTAACTTAGATACTAATAAGTTAGAAATATATGAAGGATTTCAAACAAAGCCAAATAAAAGTAGATATAGTAAAGATATAGCAATTACTTATGGTGATTATGGAACATATTATACTTGTAAATTAGTAAAATCAATACCTTTTAATGAACTAGACATAGACTTAATGAAAGAATTACAAGATGATAAACACAGAAGGTTAGCAATATAATGTGAGAAGGCTATTTTAGTCTTCTTTTCTTTTTTTGAAATAAATTAATAGAAATATGTTGACAAAGTAAAAGATAAATATTATACTAATATCATAGAGTTCAACAAATTAAGAAAATAAAGAGAGGTTGATACATATGAAATCGGAATTAAAATGGTATTTAGTAAGAAAATTAGGAAGTAAAATAAGTAAGACTGATATATTAAACAATAAAGAGGTTTATAAGAAATTAAAAGAATATACTAATTCAAATAAAATAAATGATATTCTAACCTATTTAAAAAGTGAAGGATTTAAAATAGAAACAAATGAACATGCTGAATATATAAAAGAGAAATCAGATAAAAGAACGACTAGAAGAACTGTGACGGATAATTCTTGTACTAATGATATGATTATATATAATGACTATGCAGAAATAGTAATTTGTAGCAATAATATTGAAACAGCAAGAGTAATAATTGATTTAGACGATGTAAATTTGATAAAACAATATAAATGGTTCGCATCCATAAAGAAAACAGGAAAAACTGAAGTAAGTTGTGTTATAGATAGAAAATTCATTTCTTTGAGAAGATTCTTGATAAATATGGAAGTTCCAGTAGGGTATATAATTGCTCATAGAGACAGAGACTGTCTTAATTATAGAAAAGACAATCTTATAATAACAACACAAGTAAAAAATTCAAAACATAATAAAACTCCAAAAACAAACACAAGTGGATACAAAGGTGTTTATTTAAATAAAAAATATGGAAAATGGATGGCAAAAATTGTTGCTAATAAAAAAGTTATTTATTTAGGCACATATTTAGATAAAGAAGATGCGATAAGAGTTAGAAAGGAAGCAGAGGAAAAATATTATAATTTATTATAAATAAAATACATACTAAATAAATAATTTCTATAATAATGGAAATGATAAGTATGAAATAAATTAAAAGGATGTGTATTAAAATGAATAAAGAAGATATTGAAAAAATAGCAATGGAAAGAGTGAGAAAAGTTGATTACAAGAATTTAAATGAGTTTTATAATATGCTAGACAACTTAGATTGCACAAATGAAGATAAAGCAATATTTATATTATCACGATATGGGGTAAAGTTAAATAACCTAAATATAATTAAATGGACTGATATAAATAGAGAAAAAATGATTATTGATTTTGAGAATATTCAGCTACCTATTGATAAAACATTTTTAGATATTATTGATAAATTAAACAACAATAATGAAACTATTTTAGATTCTAATTTAACCAAAGAAAAGATTTATAATAAGACTATGATATTTTGTAGAGATAATAATATTTCAAGAATATCTTTATCAGAATTAGCTAAGAATAGAATATTTGATTTATTAATAGATAGATATGGTAAAAACAATAGATTAGTTTATAATGATTTTAAAGAGGTTATTGATAAAATATATGGAGAAAAGAAACTATCTATGGTAGTTCTATTAGTAAAAAGCTTTGAAGAGACCATGGATATAAAAGTTACTAAAGCAATATAAATGGTTTATAGGAGTTGATTTTATATCAGCTCTTATTGTATATTATTTACATTAATTGGTATAATAATAAATATATAAAAATGTGGAAGGGTGAATTTGTGATGGAGATTAATATTTCTAGTAATAATATAGTTACTGATAGACATAAGGAAAGGGTAGAATATTTATTAAATAAAGATAATTTTAAATTAAAAAATATTTCAAATAAATGGCTTATAGAAACATCAGACAGTAATACCGATAGAGTTTATTTAATTGATAAAGATAATAATCAAGAATATTCAATTTGTTTCTTTGATAAAAAATATGGTTATGAATATAAGGTATTTAAACGAGAGTCTTTACCTGATTACATTTATAATAAAATGATTAAACAACGTCCAGAATTAAAAAGTATGAATAAAAATGATTTGGCAGGAATTACAGAAATAGACAATGGCAATATAGAAATATTTATTCCAAGAAGAAAAAATCTATTTGAAGAAATTATAGAAAAAGAAAAATTAGAAGATAAAATATTTAGTTCAGAATTATTTATTTTAAATGTCACATCAATGGATGATATTGATAATAATTCAATTCAAATAGTAAATGGAATTCATAAGTGTATTATAATAAAAATGATGACCAAAGAGGATATCACTGAAACCATAAAATATTTTAATGCTTTACGAAATAAGTTTTCTAATATAGAAATATGTACATTAAAATGTAATTCATCTAAAACAATAATTAGTGATGCATATGATTATTTAGAAAATAAAGGATATAATATTGAAACTGGAGCTAAGTCTATTAAGTTATAAGATTGGAGTGTTATAGGTGAAAAGTTATAAAGAAGTTTATGAACAATGGTTTGGATCAGAAGATAATGTCATTATCGTTAAAGAAGAAGAAATAGGGAAGTTGATCTTAGGAATTGAAGATGAAAGTATTGCGATAGCATATGTTATGAATATAGACGAAAATTATGAAATTTCTATAGATAAAAGAATTAATGTCGGTAGATATTCTTATAAAGAAGAAAAATTAATATTATATACTGAAAAAGAATTATATAAAATATTGCTTAATCTAATGATAATAATTAAAAGAAGAGACATTAGGTTAACCGTTGGAGATAAGGTTTTAGAGGGTAATATAGAACATGTTGAACAAAAATGTGATATGGGATATATGAAAAATTTATTAAATAAAATCGTAAAATATTGTGTCTATGTTAATTAATATAAGGAAATGGTATTTAGGATGTGTTATAATTTTATTATAAAAACTAATGAGGTGAAGTGATGAATATAAAAGATTTTGAACAACTAGCAGTAATTTTAAAAGATAATTATGATATAACTAGGTATTTGTTAAGAAATCATATAACTGAAGAAGATATAAAAAAACTTAACAAGAATGAGCTTATTGAGAAAATGTATAAAAAAGAAGTTGAAATCCAAAGAGAAGAAACTGAAAATTATATAAATCAAATAAGATTGTTATATGAAGTCTATAAAAGATTAAAACGAATAGCATCAAAAGAAATGAGAATAATTCCTTTTTATAGTTTTATAAAATCAATAGATGAATATGGTGGGCTAGTTGAAGATATAATAGAGTGTTCTGCTCCAAAATATATTGAGGATTTACACGTACATTGTAATAATGAAAATAGATGGATTGAATTTATATGCCAAGATGATTTCAATTTAGAGGATTTAGAAAGTGGAAAAATAAAATTTAGTAACAATAATAGATTGAGATTATTTGAACATATAGGAAAAGGTATTTTTAAATTGATATTAGATGTGGAAACTGAACTAGAAGAAGAATCACATGATTATAATTATAATAACAAAGAAATTATTACTGAATTAAATAAAGTTTTTGACAATGATAAAATTTTAATGTCAAAAGATACTGATGGGATATTAATGATTAACAATCAAGCTTTTAAAAGAGTATCTAATTTTAGAGACCTTTCACTAGATTGCATTGAATCAGGTGTGATGTGTCCATTTATCGATTGGTATAGAAAAGAATATAATGATTGTAATTTTTATGGTAGTAATGATTATGAAGACACTTGGAGAGAAATAGACAATAGAGAAGCTTATGAACAAGAAAAAATAAAAAATCAATGGAAATATAAAAGAGGGCTTTAAATGTTAAAAGAAAGATATTTAGAAAATAAAGAACTTATAGACCAATTAAAGCAAAATTTAAAAAATTTGATCACTTATGAAGCCTTTGAAAAAGAAATTGATTCTTATATGCTTGGATTAAATTTACATGGGAAAAGAAGAAAATCTATCGCTTATGCTAATGCTACGGATATAATAAATAACCCATATGAAGGAAAAGAAGAATATAGGAATAGAGTAAGATATTTATATGAAAGTGGTAATGTAGGAGAGTCTTTTATTAAAAATTTGTGGAAAGTTTTAGAAGTTAGATAAAAATAAGAAAAACAATAATGAGGTTATGACTAAGTTGTAGCCTTTTAACTTTTCTGAAAAACCTTTTAAAATTTGCAATTTATGGGAATATTTTATTGCATGTTAATCGAAAATGTATAAACCTTAAATAATAGATAATACTATTACTGTGAGGTGAAAATATATTATGAAAGAAAAATGTAAGGCAGATAATTGTAATAAAGAACGATATGGTTTAAAGGAATATTGTAGAAAGCACTATTTGCAAATAAAGAATCATGGCAGACTAACTCCTGAATTAGAAGTAAACCCCATTATTAAAGATAGTAGATGTTCTATTGATGGTTGTGATAAAAATGTTTACTCTAAAACCCTTTGTAAATATCATTATAATAAACAAAGATTTAAAAATCTAGAATTAAAGAATGAATTAGGGAATGACAATATTTCTATCTGTAAAGTAGAAGGGTGCAATGATATAATTTTAGCTAAAGGATATTGCATAAGACATTATCATCAGTATTTAAACCATGGGAAGATAACACTTATTGAAAGAAGAATAAAATATCCAACAATTTGTAAAGTAAGTAGTTGCAATGAAAAATCTTATGGTAATGGTTACTGTAGAAGTCATTATAATAAATGGTATAATCATGGAGATCCTTTGTATTCTAATGATGTTAAAATAAAACATTGTAATATTAATGAATGTGGCAGAAAATATTATGCTAAAGGATATTGTAGGAAACATTATTTAGAATTTATAATGAAGCCAAAAGAAATTAAGTTGAAAGAAAATTAATCAAGCAAGGAAGTAAAATAATACTTCCTTATTTTTATAAAATATTTAAATAAATTAATAGAATTACTATTGCATTGATTGGTAGTTTATGCTAATATTAGTTTAGACAAACAAATTAATATAAATTACATAAGGAGATGGCAGATGTAAGTATGTTAAGTGATGAATTTGTGAAAAAGTTAATCAAAATACATAACGATGAATTGTCACAAGAATATAAAAAAGGTACTTATGCAGTAATCGAAATTGTAAAAGAAAGTAAAGGAGATGAAAAGTAATGTTTAAATTTAGAGATAAAAAACAATTAATTGGTACAATATTGGGTTCTGTTTGTTTTATACCAAGTTTTTTAATAGCATATTTAGTAGGAGTAAGAACTAATTTAGGTACAGGAATATGGATAATGTTAATATCTCAAGTATTATGGTTAACTTCAATAGAACTTGTCACATGGAGTTTAGAAAATGAAAATAGAACGTTAAAAGATAAATTAAATAAGTCAAACTAAAAAGTGATATTTTAAAAGGAGGCAAAAATGAATGTCAGAATGGTTAAAGTGTTGGAATATGAAGTGTGACAGCAATAGAGAAACTGGCACATGTAAAAACTTAGGGGTTAATGAAATGGACTCCTATTGTTTAAAAAGGATAGAGCCAATAGAATCTTCAAATAATGCAGTTAGTTTAGAAGACTTTCTAAAACAAGAAAATTTAGAGAATATGAGTAATGATGAACTTATGAAGTTATGGGGATTTATATTAAGTGATTTTGAAAGGTTAAATGTAGAATATAAAATAAAAAAGATATTGGATGAAAGAAATTTAAAATCTAATACTAAGGAGGAAAAATAAAATGAATTTTAAAGAAGAAGTTTATGACAAATATTCTGATAAAAAGAAAGAAATATATGACAATATTAAAATTTCAAGTTCAGATGATGCCTATTTGGGTTGTTATATAAAAGGACATTATCACACATTTATATTTGAGAGAGTTGCTTTAGATTGGTTAAAATATGGTTATGAAATAGATATGGATAAAGATAGTGGATATATGGTTAGACAAGGTTACTTTAAAGAGACTCCATATCAAGAGGAAGGAGAATACCAACAGAATGTTTTAATATATAAAGAGAACAAAGTTAAAGGTAGTTATTCTATAACTGAATTAGTATTTAATGAAGAAATATAATTGGTAAAATATGACTTTTTAAAAGACGTGCTTTAAGGGGATTTATTATTAATTAGAAAGTGTAAAGAAGGTGATTGAAATAGCTAAAACAGAATTAACTGAAAAGATTGAACAAGCTATATATAAAGAAACTATAGGAAAGACTTTAGGATGTTTTGAAGTGACTATTGGGTGGTTCGGTCGTCAAAGAGTTGATTATATGACAATGGATTTTAAAGATATATTCAGGTGCTATGAAATAAAAATAAGCAAGTCTGATTTTCATAGTGAACACGGTCATAATTTTGTAGGTCATTACAACTATTATGTTATGCCTAAAGAATTATTTGAGGAAGTTAAAGATGAAATTCCTAAAGAAATAGGGGTATATGGTAGTTATGAATCTAGAGATAATATGTGTTTAACATTACTAAAAAAGCCTAAGAAACAAGAATTAAAAGTAGAAATGGATATTCTAAAGAATTCTATGATAAGGTCTTTAAGCAGAGAAGTAACTAAATTTTATAATACATGTGATGAAAAATACATAAATAAATTAAAAAAGAGAATTGATAAATTAGAAAAGTCATATAAAGAAATGGAGTCGAGAAAAATAGAAGCAAGTAATGAGTTATTTTTTATAAGAGATAAAACTGAAAATCCTAGTGATTATTTGCCTAAGTCTAGAATAAATAGACTAAAACTGCAACTAGAACGTGAATTAAAAGAAACAGATAAGGACAAGACCTTAAAAGAAGTTATAAATGAGTTAGAAATAATGTTAAATCAAGGAGGAGAATATAGTGGATTTTAATAATTAAACAAATTAACAGAAATAAATATAGACAAGCATTAAGAAAAGTTGTAAGATAATAATTAAGGAGGTAAGATTTATGAAAATATGTTTAAGTCAAATTCCAGAAAGTGAAAGACAAGAATACATAAGACAGGAAGCAATTAACAGGGTATACAATAAATTAAATAAAAAATATAAGATGTTAAAGGAGTTGAAGAGAGTGTGAATAATGACCAAGCAAGAGAATATTTTAAAAGCAAAGGTTTAAGTTATGCATATATAAATATAGAATTATTAGAAAAACTAATATATTTTATTGATCAAGAACTAGAAAAATATTTAAACAATGGTACAAAGTATTCAAAAGAAATGGGTATGAAGGTTAAACAATTAGGTTATAAAGATAAGAAATTCACTAAACAGGGATTGCATCATGCATATATAAAAGTTGATGGAAGTTATTTTGGAGGGAGAGAATGTATTTCTTTTAATAGAGATGGGTTTATTGGTTTTTGTGGATGGGCAGATAGTACAAATACAGAGCCTATTATAAAAGCTTTTATTAAATGGTGTGACTATATTAGTAATAGAGGAATATAAATAACTGATAATCATTTTCATTTTAAAATACTGATTTTAATTGAAATTTAGGCTTGAAAACAAGAGCATGAACGAGTATGCGTGAGTATGAGAGAGTTAAAAAATTGAATTTTCATAAAGTAACAAATTAATAGAAAGAGGGAAAAAGAAATGATAAAATTAATTGAAAAGTTTGTATTAAAACAAAAAATAAAAAAGAATAATATAGAAATAGTAGATATTTCTGAAAGAGCATTAGGTAAATATAGGTGCAAGATTAAAAGTAACAGTGAAGAAAGTATTGATACATGTATACATAAACTAATTAGAAATTGGAATGTTGGGAAAGAGTTCTTTAGAGACTCTGCAACTATAAAGAGGGCTTATGGGAATTTAACACTTGTGTTTAATATAGAAGAGAACAAAATAATAAATGTATATAACCATTATGGAAGTGTTAGAAATGAAATAGATGGTGAAAGAAAAACATTAGTAGAAAAAATTTTGGGAATTGTGTAGGTGATAGATAATGAGTAAAAATATATTATGGTTAGTAGTTGGTGCATCTGGTTCTGGGAAAACTTACATAATAAACAAAATTTGTAGACAGTTTAATATGAAACAAGTTAATAGTAGAACAACTAGACAACCTAGATGTAAAGATGAAATAGGGCATAAATTTGTAACAGACAAAATTGCAGATAAAGAATTTAATGATGCTGTGGCAAAAACTAATTATAACGGATACAGATATTATACAACAGTACAGGACTTAGAAGTATCTGATTTCTATGTAATTGATGTTGTTGGGGTAAAGAGTTTTGACTATAGTCGAATTGATAAAAAAGTTAAAATATTGTTTATTAATTCGCCTTGGTATACAAGAATGATAAATATGTTTAAACGTGGAGATAAGATAAAGGATATTATTAATAGGCTAAAGCTTGATAAGACTGAATTCAAGGGATTTAAAGGAGATGTTAATTTTAAAAGTAGTAATGATTTATATGATTATTTTGAAACTAAACACCTATATGAAAAATTATGTAAATAGTTATGTATGGAGGAATAAAACAAATGGAATGTACGATGTTTCAAGTAATAGCGTTTTTAAACAACTTTTCAAATAAAGATAGAAAATTTAAAAGAGTTGGTGATGATAAATTCAAACTTTTTAAGGGAGTATATGGAGATTTGATGATAGAACTTAATGGAACTTATAGACCTTGCCCAGTATTTTTGTATATGCAAGATAAATGGACATTAGAGAAAGAATAATGCAAGCAATAATATTTTCTGTAGGTGTGCCATTAATTATCTTTTTGATAGTACATATTACAGAAAGGAATAAATAATAAATTAAAAGAAATAAATTAAATTTGAAGGAGAAATGATTAAAATGAATAAAGAATTAAGAGATGGATTAAGAAGTACAATTATAGTAGGATTACAAAGTTTTAAATCAATTGATGAAGTATTAAAGGCTGACTATGAAAGATATAAAACAAAAGGTCAAGGATTTGGAACATCAATATATAGAAGGAAAATAATATTATTAGATATAGAAAATGAACTAGACAAAAATTATGTCAATGATAAAAATGAGAGTTTATATGGTAATGTTTTAAAGCAAATAATAGCAATAAATGAAATGTTGGATGGTGAGTAATGTGAGAGATATAAAATCAATAAGTTTTGGAAGTATGATAGAACACTATAAATGGTTACAAGAACATTATCAAAAGGAAGATGGAGTTAAAGAAGTTGGTTGTTACTGGGGTGATGATGGAAGAATTTATGCTTCATACATAGATATTAGTGGTAATTGATATGAAAGTAATAGCATATTTAGGGTGGTATAGAGAAACGCCCATGAAAGTTAAAGTAACTAGACAAAATATTAAGCAAGGTTATGGATTTGTTCCATGTTTTGAATGCGAGGGTACTGGAATCTGGGATTATTATCCTAAAGACTATTTTCAGCATGAGGGACGTAATCCAACCATTGAGGATTTTCAATGTATAAATTGTAAAGGTACTGGAAAAGTATTAATTAATTGTTAAAGGAGAGAACATATGAGTGATTTAGAAAGATATCAAAAAGCATTAGAAGAAAAGAAAAGAGAATATAAACAAAATATTAACGATGGAATAGAAATCAAGCATGAGATAGACGAATTAAAACAAACTATAGGCAGACTAGAAAAAGGTGTGAAATCTGTTTTACCAGTTGGAACAGAAATAACATTCAAAGATGAAGATGAAGAAATTATTAAAACTGTTATTGTTGAGAATTATAAAGAAAAACAAACTTTAATTTTATTGAGTGACTATTGGAAAAATCAAGAATTATCTAAATGGTATATGTTTGATTATACCTGTATATATTCTGATACTTTAATAGAAGAATTTTGTAATGAATATAATGTTGAGGTTATATCTATAGAGGATAAGTCTAGATAAAAAGTTAATTTTAGCAAGAGTTTAATAAATTAATATAATATAAGGAGAGGTTAAAATGTTTTTTAGAAAAAATAAAAGTAACAAAACAGAAAGTTTAGAAAATCCAGAAAATCCAGAAAATATAATAAGCGAATTAACAACATTGGGGAAAATGATAAACGAAAAGTCAAATTTTAAAGAATTACTAACTATAGAATTTCCATATGCAACATATGAAACACTTGAGTATCATTATACTTTATTGAATTATAATATTAGTAGAGAAAGATTTAATATTAATTTGGGTAATATTTCATATGGGTTTGAAGAAGAATCAGATAGACATATATTTGTTTATATAAAAGTTGAAGATATTGTAATATATCATAATGCTAAAGAAAATTGTAATTCTCGATTATTTGAAAATCTAAAAAGTGGGTGGAATCATAATTCACCTAAAAAATTATTAGAACAGATTAGTAATGATATAATGATTTTTAGAAATGCTATTGATAACATAAACAAAAATAAAGGAAATAAGTGGATAGATGAACAATCAAGATTAGATGAATTATTTAAATAAAAACCAAGTAGAAGGTTGATTTTAACAGTATGTTGATAAATTAATAAAAAGAAGGGAAGAGTTATTTGAAAACAAAAGAATGTAATAAATGTAAACAAGAAGTTATAGCCACATCTGAATATTTTGATAGAGACAAAAATTGTAAAGATGGCTTATCGAGAACTTGTAAACAATGCATGAAAGAATATAATATTAAAAGATACCAAGAAAAGAAAGATAAAATAAAAATACAAAATAGAACATATTATGAAAACAATAAAGAACATTACAAAGAATTGTTTGAAAAGAACAGTAGAGAATATTATCAAGCTCATAAAGAAAGATATAAAAATAGAAATGATAAATATAGGGTGGAAAATATAGAATATTATAGAGATTATTTTAGGACATATTTTATAGATAATCCTGATAAGAAAATAGAACTTCAAACTAGAAGAAGAGAACGAATGGACAAGCTTCCATTTACATTAACAGGAGAACAATGGAGATACATAAAATCTTGTTTTAATAATTGTTGTGCATATTGTGGTAAAACTGAAGAAGACGAACTTAAAGAAAATAATAGACAGTTAGCACAAGATCATTTTATTTCTGTAGTTAATGGTGGAGGATATATTCTTGAAAATATGATACCAGCTTGTACAACTTGTAATTCTAGTAAACATGATAAAGATTTCTTTGATTGGTATCCTAATTATAAATATTATGATAAGGAACGAGAATTACAAGTATTAGACCATTTAGAATACATAGAAGATGATTGGGAAGATTATTTAGATTATAAAAGTGGTACATAAAAAGCCAATAAATTATGGATTTTACAAGAATATTAATAAATTAAAAAGAAAGGAGAATATATTTCATGAAAAATTATAAATGTATTACAAAATGCCCTGAATTGGATTATAACAATGAAAAACATTGCACTTTTATAGAAAGTGAACTAGAAGACAAAAGGGAATATTGTATCGAGATATGTCCTTGTGGCAATATAGAAAATTTAATCTTAATTGAAAGTATTGAAGAAAAGTTAGAAAAATTATTTAATGATGGATGGTTTTTAGTTGATTCTAAAACACTAAAAACAGATATAAATGATGGTTGTATTACTATAAACAGTATCGAAGAATTTGACAAATAAATTAAAATAATAAGGGGTGTAAAATGAAACAAATTAAAATAGGAAACGGAACATTAATAAATGGTGATAATTTAGAAGTAATGAAACAATATGAAGATAATTATTTTGACAATTGTATATCTGATTTTCCATATGATTTAAAATTCATGGGTAAGAAATGGGATACATATAGTAATTTTTATGAATGGTGTAAACAAAGAGCAGAAGGATTACATAGAATCGTTAAACATGGTGGATACGTGTTAATATTTGGGCATCACAAAACAAACCATAGAATGAAATGTGCGTTTGAAGATGCTGGATTTAAAATAGTTGAAGAAATAGATTGGGTTTATTCTACAGGCTTCCCTAAGAATCAAGATATAGGAAAATTATTTGATAAGGCTAATGAAACTGAACTAGCAGAGAAATTTAATGGATGGAAAACAAGTGGATTGAAACCAGCTAAAGAAATTATAACAGTTTTTCAAAAGCCATTACAAGGAAAATACATAGATAATATAAAAGAATATGGTGTAGGAGCTATGAATATTGATGCTTGTAGAATTGAATATAAAAATCAAGCTGATTTAGATTTAGTAAAAGCTAAATGTAATTTTACAGAGAATTCAAAGTCAATAGGATTTGGAACTGCAGATAGTTTATATGGAACTGGAAGTACACCATTAACCCAAGCTAGAGATTGTGTACATAATGAAGGTAGATTTCCAGCTAATATTATATTTGATACATGTATGGGACAAGAATTAGATAATCAAAGCGGTTTATTAAAAAGTGGAGCAATTAAGAAAGGTCAACCTGCAGGTACGGATTGGAAAAGTGGGGATATTTCACATGAGAGAAACGGAGGGAGAAGGGTACAACCAAAAGATATTCCAGCAAGTGAAGGTGGGGCAAGTAGATTTTTCTTAAATATAGATTCTGATGATTATACACCTTTTCTATATTGTGCAAAGCCAACTAAAAAGGAAAAGGGTGATTATTGTAATCATATAACAGTCAAGCCTAAAAAATTAATCAAGTGGCTTATTAAATTAGTTACACCTATAGATGGTAAGTCATTAGATATAACTGCTGGAAGTGGTACTCATGGACTAAGTTGTGAAGAATTAAATAGAGAAGGATATAATATAGAATGGATTGATATAGAAATGATGAATACAGAAGATGAACCTTATTTTGAAATTGCTAAAAAAAGAATAAGTGAAAGTATTAAATAAGTAGGTAAAAATGTTATTTTATGGTAAAGAGAAAGGAGGAAAATATAAAATGATAAATGAAAATCTAGTTAAAAAATACATGAATATCTGCTTGGAATTTATAAATGAAACAATATGTGATATGACAAAAATAAGAAAAGAATTTGAAATGAATTCTGATAAAGAATGGGTATTAAAATTATTCTGGAATTTTCCTTTAAAGATGAAAACAAAATTTAATATAAATATATCATATAAGAATCTGGATTATGTTATTTGCGATATTGATATTATTATAAAAATGGAGGATGATGTTAGGGAAATAAGTGAAAAAGTTTTTCAAATAAATTTAAATCTTGAAAATGATGACGAATCTAAACTATGTGAATCTATAGATAGAGTTAAAATAGAATCTTTAAATTATATATCTAATATATTGGACGATATAAAGTACTATTTAGTTAATATAGACTATTATAAAGAGGATAATTTTAAGGAAATTTTAAAGAAAAATAAAGATATTTATTATAAAATAAGTGAAAAAGCTAGAGTGTCAGAATTTAATTATGTTATAACAGATAAAGAATTGGAAACTTACACTTGCATTGAAAAAATTAAAAGAGGGCAAAGTGAAAAGTATAAAGTTTTATCAAATCCTCATAACTTAACGGATGATCAAATAGCTTTAGTTATAGATGGAGGGGAACTTTTATATGGATACGATACGAATTGTGGGTATTTTACTATAAATAGTAGTAAAGAAGAAAAAAGAGGAATTGCAGATAGTACTCATCTATACTACTATTGGGAATAATATTATCACAAGCAATTGATTTTGAAATTAAAAAGATAATAAAATAAATGATTTATCTGAACGTAATAAATTAATAGAAGAAAGGAAGATTGAAAATGAAATGTCCTTATTGTGATTTTGAAATGATGTGGATGGATGATATCGACTTAGAAGATATTAGTATAGATAATGAAAAAGGAATAGTTAAAAGGTATTTGTGTTCTAATGAGGAATGTAATGCTGAAGCAGAATTTACCTTGAGAGAAGGTGAAAATTAGCATATGGATTATAATTACATAAAAAATGTAGATTGCTTTTCTGAGGATGGATTAAGGGCTATTCCAGATAAAAGTATTAAATTAGTAATAACAGACCCTCCATATCTTCACAATAAAGGTGGTGGAAAGACACATGGTACAGAAGGAAAATCAAAAATAGCTAATAGTTCTATGTACAACTTTGATAGCCCTATGATGAAAGATATGAGTTCTTTTGGAGGAAATGAAATAAATAATATGATGAATGAGTTTAAAAGAATAATGATTAAATTAAATTGTTACATATTTACTAATGATACGTTAATACCTTATTATCTAAACTGGGCATTAACTAATAAGAAAAAGTGGACAATCCTCACTTGGGAAAAACCATTGAGCATACTTAATAGAAATAGATTTAGTCAAAATTTAGAATACATAGTTAGAATATATGATAATGGAACTGCATTAAATTTATTAGACATAGATACATGTCCAAATAAAAAAGATTATTATTCAAAGAACAGAAAATTTAATCCACCTAGAGGGAAAGATAAAAGACATCCAACTCAAAAACCCATTGAATACATAAAAGGATTAATAGAATTAAATTCAAACGAGTGTGATATTATTCTTGATCCGTTTATAGGCGGTGGAACTACCGCTATTGCATGTAAAGAATTAAATAGAAACTACATAGGGTTTGAAAAGGAACAAGAATATTATGACATAGCGATTAATGAATTAAAATAATTAAAATGCCGTTGACTATTTAAAGTAATACATATATAATTATACATATAAAAACAAATTAATAAAAGGAAGTGTATAATATGATATTAACAGGAAAAGAAATAAAAGAAGGAAAAGACAGTTATTTTAAATTGATGCTTAATAAATGTATAGAATATGACATTGAAAACATAGGAGATTTAAGTGTTGGTGGTTATACTGAAAAAGAAAATAAAGAACTAAATACTACTGAAGGAATACACAAATACTATGATGGTAAAACACAAGATGAGATAGTGAAAATATATGAAGAATACTATGGCGAAGATTCTATACTATATAAAAATTATTTGAATTTTATAAACATACCATTAGAAAACCAAAAGATATTAAAAGAAAAGAAATGGAAAGCTTATAAAAAATATGAAGTAGATGAACAAGAAAAAGGCAGATTAGAAATTATTTGTTCAGATTGTATGACTTTAAGTGAAGAAGAAATTCACAAATTTGGAGAAAATACAGGGGAAGATTATATACTTGAACTTGACCCAGAAGAATATAGTTATGGTCTTAAATGTGAAAAATGTGGAAAGCCAATTATAAAGTAAAATTACGAATATGGCTATAGTTTATCTGTAGCCATTACATATTACTATAAAATTCTAATTTGAACAGGATATAATAAATTATAGGAGTAAATATATTACTCCTATTTTTGAGTGTTAATTATATATGATTGTAATATAGTAATAACTAAATTATTAAAACTTCTATTTTGTTCCTTAGCAATTTGTTCTAATTGTTGTTTTAATTCTTTAGAAATAGTCAATTGTGTTCTAGTATTATCTTTAGAAATAGTCATTATTATCACCTCAAGAATATAATAGCATATAATTAAAATGTTGACAAGGTGATAACACTATGATATTATTAATTTAGAAAGAGAGGTGAAAATATGATAAAGTCAATAAAAGTAAGATTAAAACCAACAAAAGAACAAGAAACATTAATGTTTAAATCATGTGGTATAGCAAGATTTACTTATAACTGGGGAAGAGCAAAATGGGAAGATGCTTACAAACAAGGACAAAATCCATCAAAAACTATAATCAGAAAAGAATTTAATAATGTTTTAAAGAAAGATATAAATTATCAATGGATAAAAGAAGTGAGTGCTCAAGTCACATCACAAGCATTTGAAGATTTAAATACGGCATATAAAAATTTTTTCAAAGGATTATCTAATTATCCTAAATTTAAAACTAAGAAAAACTCAAAACAATCATTTTATGTTAGATATGATGCTATAAAATTTCAAGATAACAAAGTAAATTTAGAAAAAATAGGAAAAGTTAAGTATAAAACTAATTATAACATTCCCAATTTGCCCAAATATAATAATCCAAGGTGTTATTTTGACGGAAAATATTGGTATCTAACATTTGGGTTTGAACACAATGAAACTAAGGTTGGATTGAATAAAGATTTATCAATAGGAATAGACCTTGGAATCAAAGATTTAGCAATATGCTCCAATGGAATGACATTCAAAAATATTAATAAAACTAAAAAAGTTAAGAAAACAGAAAAGAAATTAAAAAGATTACAAAAACAAGTTAATCGAAAATATGAAAATAATAAAATTAAGAAAGAGAGTGAAAATTGTTACCAATTAAATAAGACTAATAATATGATTAAGTTGGAAAAACAAATAAAATTAGTCTATAGAAAATTAACAAATATAAGAAATAATCATTTACACCAAGCAACAAATATGATAGTGAAAACCAAACCATCAAGAGTTGTTATGGAAACACTTGACATTAAAGGTATGATGAAAAATAAACATTTATCAAAAGCTATTGCAGAACAATGTTTATATGAATTTAAAAGACAAATGCAGTATAAATGCGAGTTTAATGGGATTGAATTTGTTGAAGCTGATAAATGGTATCCATCATCAAAGACTTGTAGTGGGTGTGGTCATATAAAAAAGGAACTAAAGCTATCTGATAGAGTTTATATCTGTGAGGAATGTGGTTGTGTTATAGATAGAGATTATAATGCAAGTATAAATCTAAGTAGATATTCAGCATAAATCACACTAAAACGATAATGCTGAGGTGTAGGGTTCGTTATGCCCGAAGTTAAGCCTTTGGAGTGTCATATCAAACTAAAGTAGTATTAGTGATAATGCAAAATAGGACACGTTGAATAAGGAATTAAACAATGATTTAGGAAGTTATATAAATCATAGGTAACGGTTTCTAGCAGAGAATAAATTTGTTAGAAACTTTTTATATTATTTAAATAAATTAATAGAAATAGTATTGACTTATTAGACTGGAAGATTTATACTTAATTTAGGGTTAAGGAATGACAGATACATAGATGTTTAGTATAATATTAATAATGAAATGGAGTGGAATTAAATGAAAATCAATGATATCCCTAAATTTACACCAGATGGAGAATATGAAGTTAGTATATCTTTAAACTATTTAGAGTCAGCGTTAAAGGATTATTTTGAAGATTATGGCTTAGAATTAAATCCAGACTTTCAAAGAGGTTGTGTGTGGAGCGAAGAACAACAAATAGCATATATGGAGTTCTTTCTAAGAGGTGGTAAGACTGCAAGAACAATATATTTCAACTGTCCTTATTTTATTGATGGTACATGCGAAGATTATATAAATGGTAAATATGAAATGCCTATGGTTTGCGTTGATGGATTACAAAGACTAACTACTATCAGAAAATTCTTAGCTAATGAACTTAGAGTATTTGGATACTTACGGAATGAGTTTGAGGACATATTACCTACTCTAAGAAGAGAAACAATAAGATTTAATGTTAACAATCTAAAAACTAAGAAAGAAGTATTGCAATGGTATCTAGATTATAATACTGGCGGAACAGTTCATAGTCAAGAAGAAATTACTAAAGTTAGAAAGATGCTTGAAGAGTATAATGGGGTGAATAAATGGCAAGAAAATTAGATTTAAAAGTAGATCAAAAGGTTATAGTCAAAATTATAGATGGAAGTTACTATTCAAAAAATAAAGATATGAGTTTAAAAAATATTAACGAATGGTGCTACGATGGAGAAGTTACAAAAATTGGTAGAAAGTATATAACTGTAAAATGGAATGAAATCTATGAATACCAATTTAGCAAAGAAGATAATTATAGAGATAAAACAGATTGTAGTTATAATTATCAGCTTTATTTAAATAAAGAAGAAATAATTGAAGAAGAAAAAGCTGAGGGATTATATAGAAACATTAGAAATACGTATTTTGAACGTTATAGTTGTAATAATGGTAGATTTACGGTGAACCAATTAGAGGGTATAATGAATATTATTAACGAAGGTAATAAATAAGCTTTTAAAAACTATAGTTTATCGTAAATTTGGAGGTGAAATCATAATGGATTCAGAAAAGAGAGATTTTAAAAAAGGTGATGTTATAATATTTTGTGAAGAAGAATATGAGGTATTAGACAACTATGGAACTACAGGAAAAGTAAAAGAGAATAGCCCTAATGGAACAGTGATAAGTAATTTTTATTGGGTATTTGGTAAAGATGAATGTGTATTAAAAAATAATTAGGAGGAATGAAATTATGAAAAAGAATTTATATTTAGTTTATAGAAATGGTTATATTGAGGATTATACATTAGTATATGCTTCAACAGAGTTAGAAGTGGTTTCAGAATATTGCAAAGAATTTGATAAAGAAATGATGACATTAGATGAATTCTATGAAACTCATACAGTAGAAATGATTACTCATATTGGAAATAAAAAGATAAAAGAAATTATATTTGAATAGGAGGAAACTAAAATGATAATAGGAATATGGGATGAAGATATTAAAAGATTACTAGAACTAAGAGAAAATGAGGAACTAAATGAATCTGATGTTGAAGAAGTTGCAGATCATTATAATGAAACTATGGATGAAGTATATGCTTGTCTAATAATTGATTCTATAGATTTGACTGAAGATGCAATTTGCACTGATTGTGGAAAAGTTATTAGTTTAGAAGAAGCTTCAGCTTTTAATAGTATTTGTGAAGAGTGTGATAATAAAGAGGAAGATTAATTTCTTCCTTGCAAGTTTAAATAATATCTATCTTTTGTTTGAAGTGAGGTGAGATAATTTGAATAAACTGAGAAAATTAGACATAATGTTACTTCAAAATGAACTTAAAATACAAGAAACATCTTTTAATGTTACAATGACATTAGGAATTTTATTTGTAGTATTTATGCTAGTAATAGCAATATTCTTATAAATCAATAATTTTACTTGGAACATGAAAGGAGAAAACTAATGATAAAAAATTTTAAATTAAATGTTGATAAGACATATGAGTTATATTTAAAATCAAAAGATTTAATTGAAAAAGGAAAATGTTATAATAACTGTATAAACATATTAGCTAAAATATTATTAGAAGATTATCAAAAGGGAAAATATCAAATAGGATATTGTTATACTGGAGGTAAAGACCATTATTTAGTTAGACATTGTGTTATTCTTAATAAGAAAAATGAAATAATTGATGTTACTGCATTGTCAAAATATAAAGTTGAAGAACTTAGAGGATTATCAAAGTTATACAATATACAATATTATATTTTTGCTGAATTAGATAGTCAACAATTATATTTTGCATTAGAAAAAGCTAATTATGTTCCTGCATTAAAGAATATATTTATTGAGAAAGAAAAAGAATTGTATTATTATATAAGTAAATTAGGTTTAGAAATTAATAGTTGTGATTATAATATGTTTATTAAAGAGTTATTATAGGAGGGTTTTATAATGAAGAAAGTATATACTGAATTACAATACAAAGAATACTCTGATTTCATGGAAAGAATAGCTAATACTGATGACATTATTGAAGGATTCTATATCCATGAAGAATTAAATCAATGGCTAGAAGATAATCATATCAGTGAACAAGCTGAATCACAAATGGATGAAAGAATGGAAGACGAATTTAATGATGAGGTAAATGGAATTAAGAAAGAAGGAAAAGTAATAGATTTTCCGCAAAGAGAATAGACACAAAGGCTTTAAATGAGCCATTTTAAAGCAATATTACAAAACAGGAATGGCATTAATAGGGACTTTAGGAGGTATAAAAAAATATGAAAAATAAAGAATGTACCTGTTTTGACTGTGCTAACTCTCATGTAGACGAAGAAGATAAACTTCATTGCGTGTAAAAGATGGTATAATAGTTCAAGATGATGATAGTTGTGAGGAATATAATTAATTGGAGGAAAAAGTTATGAAAGATAAATACATTTATGAAGTTAAAAACTATTGGTATGATAAGGACGCAAGCGATTATAATTATGGCTTTACTTATGTAGTAAGTAATAAGAAATACACATATAAAGAGTTTGAAAAAATGTGTGAAGAAGCTAGAGAAGTGCTAGGCAAGGATACTTATGATATTGGAGATTATTTAATAAAAAATTATGGATTCGAGAGTATGTCAATAGAAACTAGTTTTGAATATGAACAATATGCAGAAAATGAGGAGGAATAATTATGGAAGAAAAATTATTTGGTATTAAAATTTTTAAATGGGAAGAATATGATTTACTCGAGGATATAACTCAGTATTATGATGTAATGTGGTGTTTTAAAGAATTAGAGAAGTATAATGGACGAATCATTACTGTGACTACAAATTGGGATATAGAGATATATAATGAAGATGGAACAGCAGTTGATAAACATTTTAACATTATTGAAATAACTGAATTTAAAGAAAAAGTTAAAGAATTAATTTAGGAGGATAAAAATGAATTTAAGTGGTTTAGAAGATTTAATAAAAGAATTAAAAGGACAAGAAAATAATTACGATGTTCAATTAGATAAAATTGTTACCTATAAAGATTATGGTATTGGCAAAGAAGGTATAATAATATACTATTGGAATAAAAATGGATTTAAGAATAAAATTGAAAAGACGAATGATATCATAGAATAATAAATTAAACAAGGTAAAATGAAGATTTTAGATGGAGTGGAGGTATAGCATATAATGAAAATAGATAATTATCTACTAGAAGAACAGGATATAAGAAATATAGAACTTAAAGACAGAATAGATGACAAAATAAATACAAAACTACAAATTGAATATATTAATTTAATAAATAAACAATCTGAAAAATACAATATCAACTATGATATCCTTTCTACAAGTGAAAATAATAAATATATTTTAAAAAGAGAATATAACTTCTATGATGGATGGCAGATATTTTTTATCTTCGGAGTATTTACAGAATTTCCATGGTTGCTTATGTCATATATAATAATTTTTAAAGAAGTAAAAATTGAGTTTTCTTGGTTTTTTGTATTTTTAATTATTATAGGAATAGTTTTAATTTCATATGGAAGTAAAGGGTTTGTAGTAAGAAGGAAAATTAAGAAAAACTTTAAAGAATTAGGAATAGAAATAAATTAAAAATAATCGAGGTGAGAAATTATGAAGAAATTAATAATGTCAGAACAATTTAAACTATTCTTGCAGTCACAAAGAATAGATAGCAGTAAATATGAATACATAAGTAAAGATTGTGATGATTATAAAGTTAGAAATATTGAAACTGGTGTAGTAGGTTATATTAGATATTAAGGAGGATGAAGAAATGAAAGAAGAATATATGATACAAATATGGGGTGGGGCATGGAATAATGATGTAGAACCTTCAATTGAAAAGGATTTGGGAATTAAGGAAGGTTATTACTATTTTGATACTGAAAAAGAATTAAAGTGTTTTGAAAAGAAATTAAACAAGTATAGTCATTTGGGACTAGCTAGAAATAAAAAACATGGTATCATGAGTCATAAAAGAACTGTTGCAATTTGTACTTTTGAATATAAAGGAAAAGAATACATTATAGATTATGACTTTGGCTATGAATATGAAGAAGAAATGGCACACTGGATGTTTGAGCAAGGAAACTATTCTTGTGATTGTAATAGGTCTTTGTTTATAAACAATCAGTATGGTGACGATACTATAGAAGAATTAGAATGTGGTGAACATATAGAATTAAAGAATTTGAAAATTGAATATAGAGATTAAAAGACCATAGAATTGTCATTTTACTGTAATAATAAATTAAAGAGGTGTAATAATGGAATTAAATAATGATACAATTTATATATTCAAAGAACCAAAGAATAAGCCAGTAACCATTGTATTTGGGAATAATCCATGTCCTTTAGATAATCATATTACATGTAAGCATTCAAAATGGAAAAATGAAAGTGTGGAATTGATATTAAGTTGCAATAGATATTTAAAAGATGAATGTAAGTTAGAAATGATGGGAAGGAAGGTTAATAAATAATGTTTAAAGTTAAATTAAGTCAATTAGCAGAATTAACAGATACTTATTCCTATAGTGGCAATGGTTTTGAATTAAAAGTTACTGAAGAAGATGGAGAAAAGTATATTGAAGTTAGTGAGAAATCAGAAATAAATACAGATAGAATTGAAGAATTAAAGCAACTTGTCAAAGAAGATAAAGAAGAATTTCATAATAGTGTTAATAGGTATATTTGTACTTTAGATGATATGGACGGAAGTATGGTAGAGCAGTATTTAAAAAGGCTTAGATATCATGTTCAAGAATTAAATTTATGGGAAGGAAAGAGTTTATATGAAAAGTGATTGGGATAAATTATTAAAGCCTAATATATTTAAAAGAATTAAATACAAAACTAGTGATATAAGACATAGATACTACATATGGAGAGATATAAAGAAAGGTTATATTGATAACGATGGATCACCACTAAAATGTCACAAGTGTAATTCTAAAGAATTAGAAGACTATGGACAATATCATGAAGAACATTATTGTATTGAATATGGTGTTAAGTGCAAGTGTTGTGGTCAAAAATTAGGATACTGGGCATATGGTAGTTGGGAAATGTAAAAGTCAATCAATTACTTCTTTTACAAAGAGTTAATAAATAATGAAAGGGGATTAATATTATGAAAGCAGTGTTTTTAGGAAAATATACTTCTATTAATGAGGAGGCAAGCAAAATTTCTAGAATTCCTATTCCAATGTTAAAAATAGATAAATGGGAGAAATTCTATGAACATGAAGTAGGGAGTTTAGAATTTAAAGAAGGTAGTTGTGTAAATATAGATGGAAGTGAAGAAACTATAGAAAAGGTTATTTATGAGTTGGATGGTTCTATTACATATAAAACTTCAAAAATTTTAGATGGTTGTTATTTTGGTGTGTTCAATATTTAAACAAATTATTACTTTTATTTGGTCATAAGTATATATCTTTCATGTTATGGTAACACTATTAAATAATATATTTAAAGGGGTGTTACTAGATGTATAAGATAAGTTTTAAAAATATTGGAATCAATAATGAATCATTTGAAATAAAGACGGATACTATTGACTTAAAAGCTATAACAAAAGCTATAGAACCTTATATTTCATCTGTATATGAACTTGATTTATCAGCAGATAAAGAGGGCGAATATGCATTAATGGCAAGAAAAGGATTTAAATATTTAGGTGAATATAAGATTGAGAAGGTGATATAGTGTTGAATAGTGAAGAAAATTATGAAGAAGATTTAATAGATATGAAATCTATACCCATTGATAAAAGACCTAATATTGGTATTCAAGATATGAATAAGTATAAAAATGGTGGTTTAACTGTTGAATCATTTGAATCGAATGGAGCATTGGTCTATATTCCTTATGGAATATATGTAGATTTATTTAATGCAATAGATAATGGTACAGTGTGTATAAAACATAAAATAGCTGATTTACAAAAACATAAAAGAAATATGTCAAAATTGGAGAATCAAGAATCTCTCAAAAGTATTATAGAATGTGATGACTTTATTATTGAAGCATTAAAAAAAGATATGTCTATTTTATCAAGTATTTATCCATTGAAAAAGGATGTTTAAGTTATAGGGCATACTGCCCTAAATTAGAAATAGTACAAGCATATAAAACTTTAGGTTTAACTGAAAATGAATTAAGAAAGGATGAAATAAAAAATGAATGAGAATGAATCATTAAAAGAACTGTTACACAAATTTGAAAATGAATTTGAAAAAGTTTGTGACAAACTATTAATTTTAGAAAATGATAAAAAGTTATATGTACAGGGATATAGGGATGGAATATTTGAAGCTTTTTCATGTGTGGCTGATAAAATAGATGGAACTAAACATACCAAAAGTCCATATATTAATAAAATTTTAAACGAATAATATTTTATAGACAAGTAGATAAAAATTTAATTTTAAAAGATTGGAGTGAAAAATAAATGAAACTATTACAAAGATTATTAACTAAAAACCTAACAAAAATGCCCTTGTTGTGGGTAGATTTTAACTATAAGAAATATAAATCAGAAGGAGCAAAAGGTTCATGTATGGCTAAAATTCATCCTATTTTAAGAGATGATGAACATATTAAGGAAACTATTAATGATTTAATAGATTATATTAGAGAGGACTATAATATGGATGAAATATAAACAAACAAATTAATGGAAATAAGTGTTGACAGTAATTAGCACAAGTAGTAAGATAATCTTAAAGGTAATAAATTAAGATAAATAATAATAAAAATGGAGGTGTTGATATGACAATGTGTAGTGGAGAATTTCTTCAAGAGAGAATAGAAGAGTTCTGTGATAAATATAAACAAGACCAAGGATACATATGGCAAATTATCAATAGAATACATACGAGAGATTATGGAAGAAACATCATGTGGGAGAAGCAAAAATATGAGCAAGAAAACAACTTAGGGGATATTCCTATGAGTCAAGCTTTTGCTAAAGAGGTATTAGTACATAGGGCTATATACATATTAAAAGGGTTGGAAAATTGTATTTTAAATGGATGGGAATTTGAATAATATATTTTAATAAATTAATAAAAAGAGAGGTAAAATTTATGAATTATGCAGAAGAACAATTACAATATGCAATAGATAAGGAAAATAAAACCTGTTACCAAGAAAGCGAAAAATGTCCTAAAAATAAAAAAGGAAAATGTACAGATAGTAAAATATGTGGTAATCAATATCCTGCTGGAACAGATTATGAATTAGAATGTTTTAGGCTTGAAAAAGAAAATGAGATATTAAAAGATGATAAAAGACAATTAGATGAATGGTTTACTAATGCTAAAAATAACATTGATACATTAGAAGAAGAAAATAAAGAATATAAACTAGCAAATATATCATTAGGTAATTTTAGACAAAAACTAGAAAATGATATAGATAAACAAAAATCATACATATCAGAATTAGAATATAAATCAATGGAACAAGCTAAGAAAGAAGATGATCTAAATAATATATTGACCAATAGAGAAAAAGAAATTATGAGAATGCAAGAAGAAAATGATATAGATAATGCAATAAATTCAAAATTAAATAATCAGATAAAAGAATTAAAAAATATAATTAAAATTTTAGCAAATTTATTATAGAAAATTGTCTTAAAATGGAAATTTTATGCAGAAATTAAAATAAATTAAGGAGTGAATTAATATGGAATATAAGACTTACGAAGAAATAATACAAGCTTTAAAAGATAGAAAAAAGATTATACAAAAATATCCTCATAATTATAGATTAACAAGCGGAGGAATAGGTAATGAAAATACAAAATGGTTACAAATAAAATATTATTATTGTAATCCTCAAATGAATAGAACTTTCGCAGTATTAGAAGATGGAACTAAAGTTGATAGTAGTATAGATATTTTAGATATTGCATATGGGGGATTTATTGATTATATAGAAGATAAAAATAAGAAATTAGTTAATATTCATTGGAGAGATGTTTTTGATAGTTGCAAAATTCTAGGAAGAGATTATTCAGAATGCAGATTGGTTGCAGATAGTATTAATTATAAGCATTTAGCGTTTAATGGATATGTATATTCTATTAGTGATTTAGATATGAAAAATCCAGTATGTGAAGTGGATAAATTACTTTAAAGTCTTGAATTTGATCGAAGTTAAACAAATTATAAAGAATATTAAATAATAAAGGAGAATGACAAAATGAATTTTTTAGATAAAGAATATGGAATAAAAGAGGGACAAAGTTATAAAATTACATATGAAAATGACGCAAGAGATACTTATTATATTAAGAAAGGCATAATTATAAATTTTACACAACAACAAATAATCGTTAAATCAGATAAGGGATTACATATATTTAAACCAAAATATATAACAGAAATGAATCCATTAGATAAGTTGGCTACATTTGAAGATTTCTGTGAATCATTAGAAAAGACTCAAATGCTTAATTCAAATAAGGTTCAAGATGTATTACAAAAAGTTGGTCTAAATATGAGACTAAAAACACGATAGAATAATGTTTTTATGGTAAGTTAACAAATTAAAATAAATAGGAGGAATTGCAAATGAAATCTCAAGAAATAATTGAAAAATATAAAAGTGATTATTTAAAAAGTATGAAAGAATTGGTAGGAGGTTTGAAAAATGATGCAGAATTCAGTAAAGAAGAAAAAGGTCTTTTTCTAGCTCCATGTATAATGTTAATTAGAACATTGGAATGGACATTAGATGATGAGGAACTAAGTCTTGATGACTATTGTTTAAAAACGAATTATAACATAACTAAAGAAATAGGATTTAATGTGGTTACTGGAGAGTTTTTATAAAAGGAATATTTTAGAAGGAGTGAAATAAAAGGTGAATAAATTCCCGATACTTGGTACAAATTCAAAAGAATATATTGAATTAGATATAATAAAACCACATGAAAAACAGGCAATTATAAATCATTGTGGACAAACATTAGAAAGGTTAGCAAGCCGTGGAGGACTTAGCTGGGCTGAAATGTTGTTTGTTTTGAAAGACGAACAATTTAATTATAATACACAACTTTCTGAAATAGACGCAAAAACTAAAGTGCTAGAAATTATTAAATTGCAAAAGTAATATAAAACACTAAAAAGGATGTGAGCAATTGTGAATATAACAAATGATCCAAGTAAAATAGATATATCAAATTTTACTAATAAAAATTCAAAATGGGTTACTTTAAAAGAGTTTATTCAATCAACAATGAATAGTAATAAAGTTACATTAGAAAGTTCTTGTCATTATCAAACTATTTTAAATAAAATGTATGAATTGGAGGAGAAATAAAATGTATTATAAATATTTAAAATACGTACTAGAACATAAGAAAAATGTATTTATTGAATGTATGAATTTAGCAAAACAATATTGGAATGAACCTTATTGGAGAAATAACAATAGAAAAATAGCTAGAGAGTTATTTATACATGCTTTTACACATGATTTAAGTAAATTCTTATCTTGTGAATTTATTCCTTATGCTAAATATTTTTATGGCAATTGTTGTTACGGAATGAGTTGTGCTGAATTAGAAAAGAATTGGGATTATGAAGCTCTAAACAATGGTAAATCATGTTTAAGTAATTCTTATTTAGAAATAAAGAGAAAGTTTGATAAAGCATGGGAACATCATTATAAAAATAATAAACACCATCCTGAACATTGGGCTAGACAAAATATGCCTATGAAATACATAAGATTTATGGTTTGTGATTTAAAAGCTATGAGTAGAAAGTTTGGAGGGATTGCACAAGAATATTACTTACAGAATTATTATAAGTGGGATATAACTAGAGAAACAAGACGTAGATTAGAAATTGCACTTGATTTAATTAAGTTATATAATGCACCAATTTGTGAATGTAATGAAGAATATTGGATGACTATAGATGAATTAATTAAAAGTGCTGAAGATTTCTTTAATAAAAATGGAGAAATATCAAAAGGAACTGTTAAAGACAATATTAATGATTTATTGAAGCCAGCATGTAAAAAGTATGGACTAGATATCTATGATTTAGTGAAAAATGCTAAAAAGTAAAATTTAAGAATGGCTCTATGACTGGGTTTACAGACTTGTACAAGCAGTTAAAATATTAGTTTTATCTGCTTTTTAATAAATTATATAAAATGAAAAGGAAGTGATATCAATAGATAACTTCATAGAAATACATAAAGACCATATTAGAGTAAGAGAAGCTACAAAACAAGGTTATGCAATTGGAGTTGATGGAGATGCAATTAATTTTGAACAACCTAATAGTAAAACTAGGCGTGGTAGAATTGGACATCAAATTGCACAAACTTTAACTTGTAGTTTTAATCAAGGAGTGATAATAGAAATGAATGAATTAATACAAGTAGGTATGATAGATGGCAAGGGTTTTGAATCAAGAAGAAGAGTTTATTCAGACCAAGGATTAAGCCCTACATTACATGGAATAGGTAGTGGTGGAGGAACAGAACCCAAAATACAAATAAATAATGAAGGTGGTAATATAACAATGAAAGAATTTACAAATAATTTTACAAAATATAATTTTAAAATGGATAAGATTAAGCTTTTTGATAGTTTTGCTGGGATTGGATCACTACATCAATCTTTAAAAGAACTTGGAGTACCCACGGAAATAGTAGGAATGTCTGAAATTGATATAGATGCAATAATTTCTTATGCAGGAATACATATAAATAAAACTAATACTTTAGATTTTGAATATCCTTCAGAAGATGAAATGAGAAAACTGTTAATGAGTAGAAATGTAGGTTGGGATTTTATAAAACAAAAATCTAGTATCCCTAGATTAAAGAAGGATAAATTATATAAAGTTTATAAAGCCACAATACTTTTAAATAACCTAGGAGATGTAAGTCAATTAGATTATGATAATATGATAGATTTTGATTTGTTTAATTTTTCATTTCCTTGTACTGATATATCTGGAGCTGGACAACAAAAAGGATTAACTAATGAAGATGGGACACCGACAAGAAGTGGTTTAGTTAAATATGGCATCGAAGTTATTAAAGCCAAAAAACCGAAGTACATAATGATAGAAAATGTTAAAGCATTAATTCAAAAGAAATTTATAGATGACTTTAATGATATAGTAAGCGAAATAGAATCTTATGGTTATAAATGTTATTATCCTAAAAAAGATAATGGACAACCTACTTGTTTAAATGCGAAAGATTATGGTATAGCACAAAACAGAGAAAGAATATTTGTTATCTGTGTTAGACATGATATAGATGATGGGTTATTTAATTTTCCTGAAGGATTTGATAGTGGATTGAGATTAAAAGATTTTCTAGAAGATGAAGTGGACGAAAAATATTATTTATCACAAGAAATTCAAGATAGATTTAAATTAAACGGAAAAGAAGATATTGACAGAAATGAATTAAACCAAATAGGAACAACAAAAGGAGATAATTGTACTAGATTTGGTGAAAGAGATTTAGTATATGGAGATAAAGGCATTATGGGTTCTTTAACGGCTACAGATTATAAACAACCGAAACAAATTTTAATAAAAGAAATAAATAAAATTCCTTTTGTTAATAACAGAGGAGTTTTAAAAGAAAGAGAAGATGGAATGTGTACATGCTTAGATACTAGATATGGAAATTTTCCAGATAATCACTCACAAAGAACTGGAATTATTGAAAAAGGTGATAATATCAGAATAAGAAAACTTACTCCCAAAGAATGTTGGAGACTGATGGGATTTAGAGATGAATGTTTTGATAGAGCAAAAGAATTAGGAATTTCAGATTCAGCGTTATACAAAGAAGCAGGGAACAGTATTGTAGTTAATTGTTTATATTACATATTTAAAGAATTATTTAAGAAATACATAGTAAAGTAAAAAAATTAAATTTAGGAATGGGTATATAGCTAGTCTGTAACCTGTACATAAGCCTTTAAAAGATGTCTTTTATTGGAAGTTAAACAAATTAATGTAAAGATAAATAATAAAAAAGGAGAGATTGTACTATGGATTATATGTCAATGAGAAAAGGAATTATATTATACAAACCGAAAACAGACTTTAAAGTGAGATATGTTGTTGTTGATTATGATATTGTTAATGTATATTGTGTAGATTTAAATGATAAAAATAATATTGTTAGAAAAGTAATTAAATTTACATATGATGACTGTAATAAACAATTTAAAGTTGAATAACAAATAAATTAATATAAATAAATATAAAAGGAGAATTAATATTATGAATGAATTACAATTTAAAATTACAGGAATGGCAATGGAAAAGAGAATTAATGGTGATACACTTATTGATGCAATATGTATAGAAAACAATCTGCCAATACATATTAAAATAAAATCATCATTAAGCACAAAAGATTATATTAAACAAGAATTAACTAGAGAGTATTTTAAACAGATAAACACAAATAGTAAAATTCAAGTTAATGTGGGATATATATTATAACTTAAAATATAAATTGAAAGAAGGAATATTAAAGTGAAAAAAGTATTAATAGGTTTTGGAATGACATTGGGAACAATTTTTTTAATTGCATTAATTTCAGGAGGAGTATTATGGAGTCATAGAAATACAGCAGTATCATTGGAGGAAAGAATAAAGGCTCAATATGTATCAAATCAAAGTAATTATGATTCAATGTGGAAATCATTAAAAGAAATGACACAAGTAACAGATATACAAGCACAACAATTTAAAGATGTTTATACTGGATTAATTGAGGGAAGAAATCAAGACCAAAATTTATTGTTTAAAGCAATTAAAGAACAAAATCCTCAATTAGATACTAAAGTATATACAGGAATTCAAAGAGAAATTTCAGCTAATAGGAAGACATTTGATAATAACCAAAAACAAATTGCAGATATAATAAGAGAATATAATACATATATTCAACAGAAGCCAGTTATGACTATGATAACAGGAAGAAAAGATATAGATGCAAAAGATTATGTAGTTACTTCAGATAAAACAGATAAAGCTTTTAAAAATGGAAAGGATGAAGAAATTAACCTCACAGGAAAGGAGAATAAATAGATGACTACTATTATAATATGTGCAGTTGTTGTAGGGATAATTGCACTTATAAGTAAATTTTTATTAGATATAAAATGGTTTGTAATACCTTTATCAATTCTTGCTATATTAGTGATTAATTCGTTAGTCGCCTTTATTGATTACAAGTCACAAACTGATTGTTCAGAAGCATGGTCTGGACAAATAACATCAAATAAGCATACAGAAGAATGGGATGAATATCATAAACCTTGGGACGAAACTGTTACTGAAACTGATAGTAAAGGTAAATCCCATACAAAAACAATTCATCATGAAGGGTATTGGGAGCATCATGATGCAGAAAACTATATTAAAACTAGCGATAATGGAGAATTTAGTGTATCACAAATTCCAAATGGAAGGCAGTTAAATGATAGTTTTGTTAATTCAACACAAGAACTAAATGAATATTATCCAATTAATAAGCCAACTGCTTCAATTCATACATATGAAAATAAAGTACAGGCTAGTTATAGTATTTATAAACATAAAGAAATAAATATAAAAGACTATCCTAATTTGCCAAACTATCCTAAAGAAGTTAATAGTGAATATAACATTAATAGAGTTATTGGAGACATTCCGAACAAACAACAATCAATTGATTTATTAAATGAAGTCAATTCAAAACTAAATGATACAAATAATCCTAATAATAAAGACAAAGTTAAATCTTATAAGCAAGTAAATATTATATTTGTAAATTTAGGTGATGTGTCTGAGGACTATGGCTTTGCATTACAAGATTATTGGCAAGGTGGCAATAAGAATGATTTTGTAATTACTTTTGGAATTAGAGATGATAAGGTAACTTGGTGTTATCCTTTTAGTTGGTCAGAAGTGGAAATATTAAAATCAGAGGTAAGAGATTATATGTTAGATAAATGTGATATTAATAATTTTGCTACAACTATAAATGATACTGGTAATTTGATAGAGCAAAAGTTTGAAAGAAAACAATTTGCAGATTTTAACTATATTAATATTGAAACTAGTGGCTTTGCAACAGGAGTTATGATTGTTTTTACTATTATATGTAGTATTGGAGTATTGTTTAGTAGATTTATATTTGATGATTAAATAAATTAACAGAATTACTTATAAAAAAGTATTGCAATTGGAAAATGTATGTGTTAATATAAGAATGTACCAAGAAACAAATTAATATAAATACATAAAACAAGGAGTGAATAACATGAAAAATATTAAAAAGAAAATAGGTTTAATTATGGTTACAGGAGTAATGTGTTTTAGCTTAACTGGTTGTTTTGCTAGTTGGGAGAATAGAAATGCATTAAAAGGTGGTTACTTTACTACTAATAAGGCTGACTATGTAATACTTAATGAATCTGGTGGAACTATTATGGATTGTTGGATATTAAAGAATGTTTATGTAGAATCTGAAAGTCAATCAGATGGATTAAGATTTGTAGATCAGAATAACAATGGCATTATAGTTGTTGGAGATGCTAAAATTATAAGAATAAATAATAATACCGACACAAGCAAATATATTGAATATCATAAAGAAATAGATATTGCATCTTATGAAGATTTTTATAAAACTAATAAGAAATAAATTAACATAAATATGTTGACAAAGTAAATTCTAGGTAGTACAATAAAGAAGTGGTAAGAAGTAACAAACTTACCACTTACATAAAAAAGATAAATTATAATAAATTAATGAAAATACTAATAATTATCAAGTTAACAGATTTCAAGAATGGATCAAACACTAGGTTGTAGAAGTCAGAAAACCTGTTAAAAAGTATGTTTTATGTTAACTCAATAAATTAATAGAAATAAGGTATTTACAAGATAAGAAAAACATGGTAAACTAAGAAAGTAGTAACAACAAATTAACAGAATATGTTTTATTGGATAGATAACCTACTCGAAAAGTCCCAAAGTTATAAATCTTTTAGAAAGTAGAGCTGACGATGTTTAGCCTATCCAATAAAGCATATTAAATGCTTAATTAAATAAAGTGAGGTAAAATAAATGGAAAGTGAACAACTTAATATGGCTAAATTATCAAAAGAAGATGAATTATCAGTTAGAAAAGCTTATGTTGAAAAGATGTTGAAACAATGCAAGAAGCAAACAGAAGATAAGACTATGTTGTTATTAGCAGGAGCATTTGATGATAATATAGAGTCAAAAGCAAAAGGACAAGTAGTATTTCTAGAAAGATGGATAAAAGATATTGATAAAGAAATAGAACAATTATAAAATTATAAATGTTTAGCAATAAATTAATAAAATAAAGGAGTGTAAGAAATGGATATCGAAGATTTTTATAAACAAAAAGAAAGTAGTAAAATATTTAATGAAATTAATCAAGAGTCGGCATATCAAAAAGATTTAGCAAATTATAATCGTATAGGTTTTGCAAGCGGATTTGTTCTAGCAATGAAATTTATGTCATCGGATGATAGGAAATTATCAATTGAATCACTAAAGGAAGTATATAACAAAGATAAAGATACTAAAGATTGTAAATGGATGGAATTCATATTTAGATTATATAATGATGAATTTAAAGCTATTGAAATTTAAATATTAGAGGTTAGTAAAATGATTAGAAATAATATAGATACAAGTAGTTTTGATTTATATCTTGTTGATAAGAACACAGGAGAAAGCAATCTTATAAAAAAGAATATGAAAATAACAGAAGAGCCTAAAACAGTTTATATGCCAATAAATGATAAATGGAATATGAAATTATTTTCAGAACAATGTGAAAATTAAATATAATTAGTAAAGGTGGTGAATTACAATGAAATTGCCAAAATTTGAACAAGCAGATGTAAAACAACCAAAGATAATAGAATTATTACAACTAATTAAATTATTAAATGAAAATGAATCAAATCCGTTATTAGTAGATGAGTTCTTTGCTTTTGCTGATTATGATGAAAAGATTGAAACCATTGATGATTTAATTGAAGTAATAAAAACAGAAATTAGTTATTGGGATTAATACATAAATGAGGTGAGATAATGGATTCAAAAGGATTAACAGTAGTTTTTGAAAAAGATGTTAGTGAAGAGTACACTGAAAAAATCATTAATGCAATTAAATTACTAAAAGGTGTACAATCAGTATTTCCAGTAGAAACGAATGCAGATGATTATATTAATAGGTCAAGAGTTTAATATGAATTTAAGAAAAAGTTATTAGATGCTTTTATAAATAATTAACCATGTATATTATGCAATATTAGTGAATAAAACAGTTTGAATATACAATTATTTTTGCATAATATACACAAATTTAATTAAAAGAATAATTTTATGTGGACTTTAACAAATTAATAGAAAATAAAAAGTATAAAATTGCATTAAGTTTAACTCGAGAAGTTAAAATGCGTATTATGAATAAATTAACAAAAATATAAAGGGTAGCGACCAACGCAGAAGGAGAGAAATATTATGGAACAAACTAAAGGATATTTAAGATTAGAAGGAAAAATTTGGGGATTAAGCAACAAAGAACCTTACACAAATGATTCAAAAAGAAGCTTATCATTTGGACTACAAACAGCCAAAGACAATTCGTTATTTGTACAAGTTGGTGATTGGAAAAACTCAACATTAAATACAAAAGTAAAAATTGATCCAAATGGAGAAGTAGAAGAATTAAATGAACAAGATGCACTTGATAAAATAAAAGCAAATTTTAAAGATGGTGAAAGTGTTTATATTAATTGTAGAGTAGATGTAAATACATATAGAAAGAAAATAGATTACCTTATAGGAGATATTTATAAAAAAAGTGATGTAATTGATTTTGATTCACCTGAATTTACAGAAGTTAATGAATTAGTTCAAAGTGTAGTCGTAAGTGAAAAACCTGAAGGTTCAACAGTTAAACTTGGAGTGGCTAATTATAAAGGTGCTATGGTTGAATTAGAAGCAAAACTAAACGATGCAGATGTTAAAGATTATTTTATAGAAAATGTTAAATTAGGAGATTTGATGAAAATAACAATGAGAGTTGTTAGAAATCCTATATATGAAGATAAAGGTGAAGTAACTGAAAGAAAAACACTTAAAGGAAAAGTAATTAAAAGTGGTGGTAAAAATATTACTGGATATGATGAATTTATTGAAATAGTAGATGTAGACCCAGCAAAAACAACTAGAGAAAAATATGACAGAAATGATATTACTGAAGCTTTAGCCTTAGCTGAATTTAAAAAGAATACAGATGTTAGTGATAAAAAAGATATAGTTGAAGAAGATATGCCTTATTAAAATAAATTAACATAAATATTACACAAAAGATAAAATCCCTAATTTGGGATGTACAATAAAATAATTTAAATTTAAAGGAGATTGATTAATAATGGCAAAATTCGTTATAAACCAAGCAAAGAGAGAAAATATATATGCAAAGATAGCTTTAATGGCACCATCAGGTGGAGGAAAAACTTATAGTTCTTTAAGATTAGCAACTGGTATGGCAGAAGAAATTGAAATAAGAACAGGTAAAAAAGCAAGAATAATATTGCTTAATACAGAAGGTAAAAGAGGAAGATATTACGCTAATGAATTTAATTATGACATAATTGACCTTGAACCTAATTATGAACCTGAATTGTTTATTGATGCAATTGATTATGCTATGGATGAAGGTTACGATATAGTAATTGTAGATTCATCATCAGCAGAATGGGAAGGTAAAGGAGGATGTCTTGAGATACAATCTAAGTTAGGTGGTAAGTATCAAGATTGGGGTAAAGTAACTCCTAGACATGAAAAGTTTATTCAAAAAATAGCTACAAGTGAAGTACATATGATTTGCACAATGAGAGGGAAAGACCAATATGTAATGACTCAAGAAGATAGTGGTAAAGGTGGAAAGAATACAAAAGTAGAAAAAGTAGGTGTTGGAGCAAAACAAAGGGAAGGTTTTGAATACGAATTTACTGCAACATTTATGATAGACCAAAAAACAAATACTGCCGAACCTATGAAGGATAATACTCATATATTCGAAAATGATAATGCTGTTAAATTAACAGAAGACCATGGAAAGAGAATTATTAGATGGGCTAACGAAGGGCTAAATGAAGATGTTAAACCTAAACCTAGCAAAAAAATTGAAAAAGCTAAAGTTGATGACATCAAAGAAAAAGAAGTAATTCAAGAAGAATCAAAAATTCCTGAAAAAACATTAGATGAATTAAAATCAGAAATATTAGAAAAATGCAAAGAATTAGCTAATAGTGGAAAGAGACAAGAAGTATCAACTACTGTAAAGAGTAAAAATGGAGATGATCCAAATCCTAATAGTATAACAAGTAAAAAAGTAGCTGAGGAAGTATTATTGGCACTTGAATCACTATAATAAATTTAAAAGCTCACTTAATGTGGGCTTTCCTTGTAAAGGAGGATTTTAAAATTGAAATGCAGATATAGTTATTGTAAACATGATAATGAAGTATCAAAAGAAGAAGCGGTAAAAGAAGGAAATTGTTATTATCATAAAGATTGTTTAGAAGAAAAAACAATAAAACAACAAATAGAAGAATATTATTTAAACAATATGCCATCTTGCACTTTGCAAATTCTAAGAAAAGTAATTAAACAATTAATTCATGAAAAGAATAATCCAGCAAGATATGTTTTATTTGTATTAAATTATATACATAAAAATAATAAGTCTATAAATAATCCTTTTGGATTAGCAAGTTATTGTAATGAAGGAAGACTAAAAACAGAATTTAAAAATAAAGAGATATCAATAAAGTATAAAGAAGTAAAAAAAGATTTAGATGATAAATTAAATATAAATGAAATTAAATTTAGTTATAAACCTACAACAAAAAAATGGACAGATTTAATATAGGTGGTGAATAGGAATTGAAAGCAAAAGACGTAAAAAACTTTGAAGAAAAGCATAAAATAGAACTACCTAAAGATACTATTGCTGAGACTGGGTTAATAGGTTCAATATTAGTTCACCCCGAATATATATTAAAATCCGACTATATTAAACCAGATATGTTTTATAATAGAGAATTAGGTTGCATTTACTATATAATAAGCACTTTATATGCAAAAGGTATAATAGAAATAGATACGTTTTTATTATTAAATGAGATAGAAAATAGTAAATATCATAAACAGTCTTTTGAAGAAAAAAGTAATATACATAGCATACCAGATTATTTAGAAGATTTAAAAATGATTGCTCGTTCTACAATTGAAGAATATGAAATGTTAACTAACAAGGTAATAACTGCATCCTTTAAAAGAGATAGTTATATTAAATTACATATGTTATCAAATGATATTATAGAAAGTAAAGAAGATATTAATGTTACTAATTTTAAATTACAACAAGAAGTTGCAGATTTTTCTCAAATATATATATGTAATAAAGAAGTATTAACACTAGGGGAACAGGTAGATAAGATATGGGAGAATATTGTTTCTAAAAGAGGAAGTGGATTCTTTGGATTTCCAAGTAAATTTGAAGCACTTAATAATTATGCAACATATGAAAAAACAGAATTGAATATGATATCAGCACCTGCTAAAACAGCAAAGTCTCAAATATTATCAAATGAGGCATGGAATTTAGCAATTAATGGTGTTCCATCTTTATACATAGACAGAGAAATGTCTACCGAAAATCATATGATAAGATTAGTTTCGTATTTAACAGGCATAGAAAATAGAAGGGTTAAGACAGGAGAATTATCATTAAAAGAAGAACAATTGGTTAAAGAAAAATTAGCATTTATTAAGACATTGCCATATACACATATATATAAGCCAGTTACAGAAATAGCAGAGATGTTTATGAATATTAAAAGTTTAAAACTAAAACATGGTATTGAATTTTTAGTATATGACTATGTAAAAGCTAATGATGGTTCTGATGGAGATAAAGAATATCAAAAACTAGGTAGGCTTACAGATTGGCTTAAAAATGATATTGCAGGTTCTTTAGATTTAGCAGTATTAGGTGCTTGTCAATCAGATAGAACAGGAATGAAAGTTGCAGATAGTTCTAAGATTGAAAGAAACTGTTCTACTCTATCATATGTAATGAGAAAAACAAAAGAAGAATTTGTTGCCGACGGTAAAGATGCTGGAAATCTAAAATTAAGAGTTGGATTTAGTAGAAATGGAGCTATTATGGAGGATGACCAATATTTAAATTTAATGTTATATGGGGATCAATGTAGAGTAGAACAAGCTAAAATTCCGTTTTCGGGAGATTCAGTACCATATTAGAAAGGAGTAAAGTTGATTGAATAAGGACGAAATTAAAGAATTTTTAAGAGATAATCCAACTCAAATAGAAAAAATACTTGAAGATTTAGGATGTAATAGAATAAAAACAATTCCTAACAAAAGAGTTCAATCAACTAGACCTCCAGATGGTGATAATCCTACAAGCCTTCAAGTTAAATTAAATAAATCATTATCTTCTGTAATACATACAAATAATGAATACAATAAACAGGAATATAAAGATATATTTTCACTAATAGAGTACCTACAAGGATGTAAATTTAATCAAGCAATAAGTTATGTATGTAAAATATGCAACTTAAAATACGATGGGATAGATACAAAACAAGAAAGAAGTTCTAGTTATGACTTCTTAAAACAATTTAAAAGAAGTATAAGTAAAAAACAATCAAATTTATACTATGAAGAATCAATATTAAACGAAACCTTTATTGAAAGATTTATAAGAAATGAATGTAAATTATTTTCAGATGATGGAATAAACGAATTAACTCAAAATAAGTTTGGAGTATCTTATGATATATTAGATAATAGAGTTGTTTTCCCTATTAGAAACGATGATGGAAAACTGTTAACATTTAAAGGTAGAACATTAGAAGAAAATTTCAAAATTAGAGGTATACCAAAATACTATTACTATTATCCATATCATGGCGAGTATTATTTATATGGATTGTATGAGAATTACTTTGATATATTATCTGCTGATGAAGTTTTCGTTGGAGAAGCTGAAAAGTTTGTTATGCAATTAGACAGTATGGAAATTAATAATTGTTTAGCAGTTAGCAAACATAGTATTAGCCCAATACAATTAAATAAATTACTTAAATTAGGAAAAGACATAGTGCTAACTTTTGATAAGGATATTACTTTAGAAGAAATATTTATAGAATGTAAGAAATTTAAAGGGTTATGCAATGTTTATTATATATATGATAACTTGGATTTATTAGAGAAAAAACAAAGCCCAAGCGATAAAGGAAAAGAAGTTTTTATGCAATTATATAATAATTGTAAATTTAAATATGAGGGATGATTATATGAAATATAAATTAATAGGTAATAATTACACTTTTACACCTGTAGAAACAGTTTTAGAAAATAGGGGTATAACTAAGGACTTATTTAATTTAGATAAGTTAGTTATAGAAGATTATAATAATTATGATAATATGCAAGAAGGAATTGAGTTACTATTAAAACATTTAAATAATAATAGCAAAATAGTAACAATAGGGGATTGTGATGTTGATGGAATGACAAGCTTTGCTATATTTTTCAACAGAATAAAAGAATCATTTCCTAATGCTGATATAGAATTAAAAATACATACGAACAAACAACATGGTTTATCAGAAGATATTATTATTGAAGACAATGTTAATCTTGTAGTATTAACGGACGCATCGAGCAATGATTACAAACAACATAAGGAATTGAAATACAGAGGAATAGATGTACTTATTATAGATCATCATCACTCAGATGGTGGATATAGTAAAGATGCAATAGTAATAAATAATCAATTATCTAAAAATGTGGCAAATAAGAATCTAGCTGGGGCTGGAGTTGCTTATAAATTTATAAAAGCTTTAGATGATTATCTATTTGAAGATAAGTCAAGTAAATATAAAGATTTAGTTGCATTAGGTAATGTTGCTGATATGATGGACTTGCATGAGTTAGAAACTAGATATTTCGTATATGAAGGTACTAAAGAAATAAATAACCTATTTATCAAAGCATTAATGGAAGTAAATGAATATGACTTAGAAGGTAAATATAATATCGATAAAATCGGATGGGTAATAGCTCCTAAATTAAATGGAACAATTAGAAGTGGAACACAAGAAGAGAAAATGAAAATGTATCAAGCTTTTGTATCAGACGATTATGATTTTTGTTTAGAAGTAGCGAAGATGTGTAAAAATGTTAAAGCTAAACAGGACAATGCAGTTAAATCAGCTTTGAAAAAGATAGAACCTAAAATTAATATTGCTGAAGAAGATAAGTGTATTATATTAGATGTAGGAAAGACATTAAATCAATCACATACTGGATTAGTAGCACAAAAAATTGAAGATAAATACAAACTCCCTACATTGTTATATAGAAATGTTGATGGAGAAAAGGATATTATTGGAGGAAGTTTTAGAGGAATAGATAGTATTTCAACTGATACAAGATTAGATATTCTTAATAGTAATTTAGTTATATTCTCACAAGGTCATGCTCAAGCGGGTGGTTATCAATTAAAAAAAGATAATTTAAACAAATTAAAAGAATATTTAAATGTTTTATATAAAGATAAAGAAGTTGTAGATAGTAAAGAGTATCTAGTAGATTTTATATTAGATGAATCAGAAATAGATGAATACATAGTAAATGAGTTAGCATTATTAGAAAATGAGTTTGGAAATAAGATAGATGCCCCTTTAATAGCTTTTGAAAATGTAGAATTAAACATAGTTGAAAGTGATATTAAAAGAACAAGAATAGTGTTTTTTGTAAATGGAATTAAATTCAATAAAAAGTTCCCAACAAATGCATTAAAAGAACAATTGTTAAATGAGTCATTAAAAGCAAATATCATAGGCAAATGCACTATGGATACATATAATAATACAGGTCAGATTGAAATTGTTGATTTTGAGATAATAAAATAAATAATAAGAGGTGAATAAAATGAGTAATACATATACATTAACACACTGTCACACAATGTATAGTAATGGTGTAACAAACATAGATTCAGTAACAAAATATTCAGATTACATAAAACAAATTAAAAGTGATAAATCATTAGGAATACAAGGAATTTGTTTTACAGAACATGGTTCAACGTTTGAATGGTATAAAAAGAAATGTGAATGTGAAGATAATGGTTTTAAATATGTTCATTCTATAGAAACATATGTTACAGAATCTCTAGATGAAAAAATAAGAGATAATTATCATGTTTGTTTATATGCTACTGATTATGAATCATTTGAAGAATTAAATAGCTTAGTTTCAAAAGCTTTTAATAGAGAAGATGGACATTTTTATTATACTCCAAGAATAACCTTTGAAGAGTTAATAAGTACAAGTAGTAAAATATTAATTAGTACAGCATGTTTGGGTGGAATATTAAGCAAAGGAAATGATGAATTAAAAGATAAATTTATTGAATTTTTAATTGACAACTCAAACAGATGTTATTTAGAGATTCAGCACCACTTAGTAAAAGACCAAATTTCTTATAATAAATATCTTTGTGAATTACATAAAAAATATAATATTCCATTACTTGTAGCTACTGATACTCATGCATTAAATGACAAACACGCAAAAGGTAGAGAAATATTACAAAAATCAAAAGGTATTTTTTTTGATAATGAAGATGGTTGGGATTTAACATTAAAATCATACAATGAATTGGTTGAATTATTCAAAAAGCAAAATATATTATCAGAAGAAGAAATTTATGAAGCCTTAGAAAATACTAATAGATTGTATGATAGAGTTAAAGAATTTAAAGTTGATAAGTCATACAAGTATCCTAAATTATATGATAATTCTTTAGATGTATTAAAACAAAAAATCAATGAGGGAATAGTTGAAAAGGGAGTAAATAAATTATCTAACTACAAAACAGAATATATTCCAAGAATAGAACATGAATTAGAAACATACATACATAATGGAGCAGTAGACTTTTTGCTATTAGATGAAAATATTAAAACATGGGCTAGGAGTAATAACATTTTCGCTGGATATTCAAGAGGTTCGTGTTCTGGAAGTGAAATAGCTTATCTAATTGGGATAACAGAAATAGATTCGATTAAACATAAAATGAATTTTGAAAGATTTATGAATACTGAAAGAGTAAGTTTAGCAGATATTGATACTGACTGGTCTCCAAACCATAGAGAATTAGTTAAAAATTATATATATAGCAAAGAAGATTTATATTGTGCTGATATAATAACATTTAACACAGTTGCTCTAAAGGGTAGTATTAGAGATGTATGTAGAGCTTTATATAAAAAAGATTTACCTAAAGAATTAAAAAAAGAAATGGATATTGATGTAGAAGGTTATGGAACTTTAACAGATAGTACTAGTAAAAAAGTTCATGAGTACATGGACGATTATTTAAAAATTTCAAATTATATATGTGAAAATATAGAAACTGATGAAATTAAAATGAGAAAAGAATATCCAATAGTGTTTGAATATGTTGATATAATCAATGGAACTATAGTTTCTATAGGAACACACCCATGTGGGCAAATTTGTAGCCCTATACCTTTAGATAGTTCTATGGGATTATGTAGTATATCAACTTGTTCACATCCTGTATCAATGATAAGCATGAAATCAATAGATACACAAAATTTTGTTAAGTTAGATTTATTAGGGTTAGATAATGTTCAAATAATAAATGAAACTTGCGAATTATCTAATATAGAAAGATTAACTCCTGAAAACACACCAGATGAAGAAGATGTGTGGCAATCAATGGCTAAAGATAATACTTTGATATTTCAATGGGAATCAGATAGTGCAGGTGCTTTTATAAAAACACTATTAAGTGAAAAAACATTAAATAAAATTAAACAAGTTAATCCAAATTTTAGATATGTGGATTTAGTTTCAATGGGAAATGGTGCTATTAGACCAGCTGGTGCAAGTTATCGTAATGCATTATCTAATGGTGAATTTAGAGATAATGGACATGAAGCATTGAACAAATTTCTAGCCCCAACAATGGGGTACTTGGTTTATCAGGAGCAAATTATGAATTTCTTACATGAATTTTGTGGGTATACAATGGGTGAGGCTGATATTGTAAGGCGTGGATTTGCAAAAAAAACAGGTACAGAAAAGTTTATTCCTAAAATTACAAGTGGTTTCGTTAAAACTATGAAAGAAAAATATAATGTAGATGAAGAAGAATCTAAGAAATTAATTGTAAGCTTTATACAGGTAATAACTGATGCATCGGATTATCTTTTTAGTGAAAATCATGCTGTACCATATACATATATTGGATATATCGCTGGATACCTAAGATATTATCATCCATTAGAATTTATAACTACAGCATTAAATATTAACAAAGATAAAGAAGAGAAGACTATTAGTATAATTAAATATGCTAATAGTAAGGGAATAAGTATATCATCACCTAAGTTTGGTTATGCAAAAGCTAGTTATTTTATGTCAAAGGAAACAAATAGTATATATAAAGGAGTAGGCTCAATTAAAAATCTTAATAATAAGGTGGCAGATGAAGTATATGAATTATCTCAAAATAATAAATATAATAGTTTTTTAGATTTATTATTAGATATTAAAGAAAATACATCTTGTAACTCACGTCAATTAGAAATACTTATTAAATTAGATTATTTTGATTGTTTTGGCAAATCACAAAAGTTATTAACTATAGTTAATTTATATAATAAGTTATATAGTAAAAAACAGTTTAGTAAAAGCAAATTAAGCGATGAAAATATAAATTTAATTAGAAAGTATGCAAATAAAGAAACGGAGAAAGTATTTAAAGAAGTGGATACTTATAAGTTATTAGTAGATCAAGTAGTCAATATACCTAATACAGATATCAGTTTTAAAGAAAAACTTGCTTTTCAAAATGAAATCTTAGGTTATATAGATTATAAAAATGGAAAAATCGAAAAAAGATATGCTTTAATTACAGATATTAATACTAAATATACTCCTATAGTAAATACATACTGCTTAAATAATGGGGCTACATGTAAATGTAAAATTAATAAGAAGTTGTGGAATAATGATGGTGAATTAAATGTTAATGATGTAATTTATATTCATTCTATGGAAAAGAAGTTTGGGTGGAAAAAAGTTGGAGAAAAGACTGATAAAAAGGGTAATGTAAAACCATTATTTGAAGTTGATGAAAATAAAATCGAGTGGCATATAACTAATTATTCGGTTATACCAAACATGGAGGAAGTATTAGATGAACTTTAATAGAGTATATAAAGGAGATTTAAATGAAAAAGGGAAGTAAAATAAATAAGACTATTGGAGAAAAGTATATTAACAAAGATGGAAAAACATTTGAGATAATTGGATATGTAGAAGATGATGTCCGTGGAAGAATTATAAAATTTGAAAGTGGATATACAAGAAGAATTACTACTAGAAGTATACATAATCAAACTAATATAATAGATATATATACTAAAAAGAGTATATATGGAATAGCTATTATGGATATAGATAACGGAACTAAGCATTTACTATATTGGAGATGGATAAATATGATTGGAAGGTGTTATAATAAAAATCATGTTCAATATAAAAGTTATGGAGAGAAAGGTTATACAGTAGAAGATTATTTATTGATATTTTCTAATTATATAAAATATATTAAATCTTTACCCAATTATGATAAACTAAAACAAAATCCAGAACTATACGAGATAGATAAAGATATAAAAACCAACAGAAAAAGTACAATATATAATCGTGAAAATATTAGTATAGTATTAAAAGAAGATAACTTAGAAGAAGAAAATAAGCATAAAAGAATAAAAGTATATCAATATGATTTTGAATACAATCTAGTAAATGACTTTAATAGTATAATGGATGCAGAAAGAGATACGGGTGTACATAGAGGGAATATTGCTAGAAATATACGAAAACAATGCAAAAGTGCTGGAGGTTATATATGGAAAAATACACTGATAAACAAATAAAACAAATTATAAATAGTATTGTTATATTAATAGATACACGTGAACGTGTTAACTCTCATATTAAGATGTGGTTAAAATCAAATAAAATAGGTTATATGGAATATAAATTGGATTATGGCGATTATTCATTTATGATACTTAAAAATGAATCTTTAGGCATATTAGATAACATATACTTCAATGACGAAATATCTATTGAAAGAAAAGCTAATGCTGAAGAAATTAGTGGTAATTTTACACAGGGAAGAGAAAGATTTAAAAGGGAGTTCGAACGTAGTAATGGTGTATTGAGGTTATTAATAGAAGATAGTAATTACTCAAATATATGTGATGGCAAATATAAAACTGATTTTCCTAAAGAATCCTTTGTTGGTTCATTACATTCGTTTCAAGAACAATATAATTGTCCATTCTTTTTTACAGATAAAGAACATAGTGGAAAATATATTTATAACACTTTCTATTATTATCTTAGAAACAAATTAAAAGAAATAGTTGACTTTAAAACAGAATAAGAGTAGTATATAGATACAGGATAAATTAACTTAAGTTAGTAAATCTTGTATCTAATTTTTATTTAAAGGAGGAAAAGAATTATGATGAATAAATCAGAAATAGAACAATTACAAATTGGAGATTTTATACATGAAGTTTGTGATTATCACTGGCACCTAAAATATAAAATAAATAGTAAACCACGATATATAAAGACTAGAAATTCATACGTATTTTCCATAAAACAATTAGATGGTTTATGGAAAAATCAAATAGATAAAGTAGAGTGTAATGTTGATGAGAATAATTATTTTTTAAATAGCAAAGAAGCTAATGATTTCATGCAAGAATGTTTAAAGCAAAAGAAAGAAAACTTAAAAGATAAAAATACATTAATAAAAGAATTATTTAACATAGCTCAATCATATATGAGTGAAAAGGAAAGAAAGTTATATAATAATATTATTAAAGAGTTAAAATAATAACCACTTAAAAACATGAATTTATTGGAAGTTAACAAATTAATAGAATTAAATATAAATTAAAAGGAGCGAATTAACATGGAAGATTACATTTTAGAACAAAAAGAAAAACATCAGCTATATGAAGAAACATTGCAATTAAAACGTAAAATATATGCGAAATATCCTGTGGGTGGAATATTACATATTGTTTTAGATAATGGGAACTTGAAAAATAGCAATATCGAATATTGTATTGGAGAAATATATAAATTAGAAGAAGATAAAGAATTATTTTTAAAATGTGCTAATAATTTATTAAAAATGACTCAGACACAAAGATTAAAACTTTATAAAGCATAAATGACAATTTGAAAAGGAGATGATTATATGAAAAAGTCAGATATTAAAATTGGATTAAAAGTAAAATATGATGACGAAATGGTAACTATTAAAAATTACTTTCCACAAGTCAAAAATACTTCACCTAGTGGGGATGTTATGATAGCTGATAGTAGTGGATGGTTTGAGTTAGTTAATCATAATGAATTAGATTTGATAGAAGGAGATGAATAAATATGGGTTTTACTATTTCAGAAGAAGACAATGATTTGATAAAGTTATCTTGTGAATGGCTGAGGTCTAAAAAGAAAGAAGATAAGAATTGTGGCGAATATCTACTTGATCAAATAATCAATAAATACATGAGCGAATTAATGAAAGAAGATAGTTGCACATCAATATTAACCGAAACTTTAGAAAATAAAATTGGTTATGATAATTCTTATAAGAATTTATGTCATTTAAATTTACTTAGAAAATGCAAATAAATAAAGGAGTTGGTAAAATAATGTGTGAATTTTGTGAAATAATGGAAACAGAAAAGAAGTTGCAATTTAGAACTACATATGCAGAGGATAACTTATGTGACATGATAAGAAGTAAAGATTATAATCGTAATTGTGAAGGTTGTTATGGTTGTGCTGATGAGAATAATGAATTTTCTATTAGTATGAAATGGAATAATTATTTGGACGTAACTTACTTTAGAAAAATGATAACATTAGATAACAATGAATTAATTATAGCACCAATAAGTGAAGGTATAAAAATTGAATACTGTCCATTCTGTGGGCATAAGTTGGAGGATAAATAATAATGAATAAAGATTTAAATAAGATTGCATTAACTAAAGAAGATAGAATAGAAGCTTATAAATATATTTTAGACGATGATGAAGAATATACTAATTCTTTCTTTAAAGGTTATAAACCTAACTATTATTTTAATACTGAATCTGAAGAATTAACTGAATCACAAATAAAAGATATATTATCAAAAGCAATTCTTACAGGAAAAGATAAGTTTGCTAGTTGTACTTCAATGTCAAAACCAATAACATTAGATGATTTAGATAAATTGGCAGAAAAGTTAAATCAATTACCACCAGTAGCCAATAAAATAGAAATAGGTACATTTGCCTTAAAAGTATTATTGGAGAAAATACCTACTATTGATAATACTAAATTTAAAGATTATCCTAATACAATGTATGGTTTACCTATTGAAATTTATGAAGGTTATGATTTTAAATTCAATCAAATGAGAGTTAAATTTAGTAATGGTGAGAGTAAAATTATAGATGTATTTACGTGGAATGATAATGTTAATATTTATAATGGAGGGAAAATAATATGAATAATAAACATAGTTTTAAATTAAGCGATTATAACACAAGTTTATACTTTTACAATAGAAGTGATTCAAGGAACGATGAAAGTCATTATAAAGTATTAGGAATATTATTAGATACATTGAAAGAATATGGATTTGCAACAGGATCAGATAAAGAAGTATTAGAAAGATATTCAAGTATTGCTAAAGATCATTTTGAAGGAGTTAGGAATAAACTAGCTTTTAAATCTCATAGATATCCTGCTGGATTTGAAATTAAATTTTTCTATGATACTGAAAGAGGACAATATGATTTTGATAGATTAGATAAGATGCCATATATAACTAAGTTAGAATTTATTAAGTATATTAAGATGTTACAAAATAAATTAATAGAATTAGGTTTTAAAGATGAAACAAAAGACAATTATATAACACCAAAAGATAAAATTAAGGCAAGATTTGTTGAAGCACATTGGTATCCTGACATTAAAGATATGAATTTTAAATTATCAGATTTAGATGGAACTACTTGTGAAAGTTATAATAACAAAGATAGAGACAATAAGATTATACATAATGGAGAAATTAAATACTTTAGAACAAGAGATGGTTATTTGCAAAGAGGTAAAGTTTATCACAATATTAATAATATGTGGTGGGTAATATTAAATGATTCTGATTATAATAATGAAGCTAGTTTTAGTTTATTTGATTTAAATGACAAAGATAAAAAACAATTAAAGAAAATCAAAAAGAAAAAGTTATATATGAATCCTAAAAGAAAAGAATATCATAACCAAGAATATAGAATTGGAGATAACTTATTTATAATTAATTGTAGAACTGGATTATTTAAAGCTGTTACTGAATATGGTTGTTATCAGCATTATTGGGACAGGTCAGATAATCATAAGAATAATATATTGAGATTTAACAAAGGATATATCTTAAATAAGCTTACAAAGGACAAAGATGAAATAATAGATTTTGAAGCTACAATAAAAGATTGGAATGAAACTATTTTAGAATGGAGAAGAGATGGTAGTTTAACTAAAAAACGAGCTAGAAATCTATGGGATGCATTAGCAGAATTTGAGGATGATATATCTGAAGAATATCTTTGTAGAGAATTTTATGACGTTTGTTATGATAATAATATAGAGTGTCCTTATGAAAGTTTTAGTACTACAACAAAGTATACTGAAGATGTTATTAGATTTTGGGATTTATTTGAAAAATTTAGAAATTTATTAAGAAAAGAGTTAGGAGTTGAGGAATAGCACTCGTTTAAAGGCGATAACTTATGATAATTAATAAATTAATAGAAACATATTGAATTAATTAGAAATCTATGGTAAGATATGTTTATGAAAGGAAGTGATTATAAATGGAGGATAATAAGATAATAGGCTTTAATTTAAGTTTAAATTTTGGATTTACTAATGATGAAGAAAAGAATGTAGTTATTAACAGAATAGAAAATACTATAAGTAATTTGTTAGCGAACAAACAAGATATAGGAGCAGTATTATTAGGTGGTAAAGCTGAATTTATAAGAGAAGATAATGAATTAGGAATTAAAAAACTATAGTGTATTTAAAACTTGGATTTTAAAGCATTATAATAAATTAATATAATAAAGAAAGGAATTACAAATAATGAATGATGTATATTTAGATAGACTCTTTGCATTAAGAAAAAAGCATTACAAAACAGAAGTAGAAGAATTTGAACTTAAAATGTTAGAAGAAGGATATAAGGAATATAAAATAGACAAATGTTTTGAGATAACAAAAATGAATTTAGCAGAACAGATGTATCAAAAAACTTGTGGAATACCACAATTAATATTAGATAAAATTAATGAAGAAGCTGGATTGGGGAAAACTTCATTTTATCTAAATAATATAATAGATATTAAATTATATGATTGCATACGAGATAATCAAAGCAAACTAGAAAAAGAGGGATTTAAGATTGAAAAAGGCATGATGGGAATAGCTATTAGCTGGAATAAATCAGAGGAGAGTGATGATTAAATGGTTATAACATTAGATAATGGACAATTTGCATTAATATATCAAGACCAAAATATACTACCACAAATTAAAGAATACATAGATAAAGAGATATATGATTTACTTAAAGAAAAATTTGGATTCATTCAAACTACATATAAAGATTTTAACTTAGTCAAATATGGTGATGAATTAATAGGACAAACTATTAAATGTTGTAATATAGGTCATGGTTGTGATTTAGAAAATTCAATTATAGCAACAGAAGAAGGAAATGCTTTAATATTGAACGCATATTTCGATGATGATGTTAGCGTAACTGCATTAACCAAAGAACAAATGGATAAAAAATTAGTTAATGATAGTTATTTCAGAAAAGAATTATTAGATAATAATATGGTAGATAAAAACTATGTAAAAAAATTATTAGATATTGAAAAATGGAAAGTCAAAGATGAAGAAAGGAAATTGAAAGAAAAAAGATATGCTGAATATATAAAAATGAAAAAGGAGTTTGAGGAATAATGAGTAGAGAATATAAATATAAAGCTTATATAAATAATCCTATACATGGAACTGGTATATTTAAAGTCAAGTCAATTAATTTTAATCCATTAGTAGTTACTGTAATAATACCTAATGGGAAATACATAGATGGAATTGAATTAACTGACGAAGTTCAGTTCTTTGAAGGAGAAGTTGAACTTTTAGAATATACAGGGTTAGATGATAAGAATGAACAAGAAGTTTACGAAGGTTATATATTAGAATTCAACCTTAATATAGGTAATGGAAAAGTAGAAGCAATAAAAGTACCAGTTATTTATTATACATGTGAATTTGCTATATTTATAGATGATTACGAAAATAGTTTTTATTTAAGTTTATCTGATTTAGTTGGGGAATTAGGACAAGATTTTAAAGTTTTAGGTAATATTTATCAGAATCCAGAACTTTTACAAAATTAAGAATGGCTATTCTAGGTAATTGTAGAAGTCGTGAGAGTTGTTAAACAGCTTGTTTTAATAGGTTTTGAACAAATTAATAGAAAGAAGGTTTTTATAATATTTACAAATATTAATTTTAATACTATGTTTGAAAATATGTTTAATGAAGTCAATAATTTAATAATAGAAAAATGTGGCATTCCACAAGAATTATTACATAATGAAAATAGTAATGTATCAACTATAAAAATGCAAAATGAAGAATTTAATAATAAGATAATTGAAAAATTAAGAGGTGAAAAGAATGAGAGATAATAAAGTATATAAAATTTATGTAAATGGACAATTTAAGATGGCTAATCAGAGTGAGATCGGCTTTGGTAGTAATTATATAAATTATCAAAAACAATATGGAAAAGAAAATGTCACATATGATATAAGTGAAGATAAACTAACTCAAGAAGAATTAAATATAATTCTAGGAAAGTAGGTGATACTATGCAAAATAAAACAAATATAATATTTTTAGATATTGATGGAGTTCTTAATACATGGAGATTTCAAGATTATCAAGTTAAATGTTTTGAATGTGATAGCTGGAATGCTCAATTTAATTTTGATCCAATTTGTATGAAAAATTTAAAAGAATTAATAGACAAAACTAATGCATACATAGTTATAAGTTCATCATGGAGAAATACTGATAATGGCATAAAAGATATTTGTAACAATTTAAAATTATATGGGTTGGAAAATAGATTCTTCTCATGTACACCTATATTAGATAGAAAAACTAGAGGTGAAGAAATAGAAATGTGGCTATATATGTTTTCTAATATGGATATAAATTATGTAATTTTAGATGATGATAATGATGTGGAAGACTTGGAATATAGATTAGTTCAATGTAATGACTATTATGGATTTACCAAAAATGAATTAGAAAAAGCGTTAGAATTATTTAGGAGGAATGAAGTTGTGAAAATAGAAATAGTATTTAAAGAAACAAATATGGAACATGGAGTTAAAAAGAATGATATATTTACATATGAAAAGCATAAGAATAATATTAAGACTTTTGCAAATGGTGTTCAAATAGTTGATGACTTTGAAAAAGAAGATTATTCAAATGGAGAATTTCTCAGCAATCTAATCAATGGACTAAATTTAATTGGAACAAGCTATGAAATTTTGAAAATAGAATTATAGGAAGGTATAAATTAAATGGCTAAATTTTGTTCACAGGAATGTAAAGATATTGGTTCAATTTGTGATTTTTGTTTGCACTATAGAGATGAATATGAAAACATAGAAGGTAAATTTGCAGGAGAAGGTCTTTGTGATATAGATAATTCAGAAGTCGATGCTTGTGATGGTATGGCTTGTAATAATTTTGAATGTTTTAGAATAACAAAACACGAACAATGTAATTCGTAATCTTTTAAAATTGTTAAAATTTACGGGATTATATATTACTAATGCGAATAATTATAGGATAATAACCTTTTCAAATTCGCATTTTAACATAATATTAATAAATTAATAGAAATGAAAGGAATGATTAAAAATGATAATAAATAACTTTTGGACTATAGCAATTGGAATTGGAATATTAATAGGATTACTTTTAATATTTAATAAGACTTTAAGAAGCCTTTTAGAAATAAACGATGTAGCTGAAACAATAATTACCATTATAATGATGGCAGTAGGATTGTTTGTAATATCTTTAATATTATGTATTGTAACATATATTGTTTGCAACTATTCAACCAAAGAAACCTATACAACTAAAACTGAATTAGTAGCTTTGAATGATTATACTGGATTAAAGGAACAACTTAATGGAAATTACTTTTTATTCTTTGGTAGTGTAAATAGTGAAAAATCTGATACATATAACATTAGATATGCTTATAAAGATGGTAATAATATTATAAGAATTCAATCCAAAGATATGAATATGAACCACATAGGATTTTATGAAGATAATCAAAACATAATGGAAGTTACTCACGAAAAAAATACTTACGAATTAAATAATATAGGCAAATTTTTATTTAAAGGTTCTATGGGTGAAATTAATGATAAAGAAACAGATTATATATTCCATATACCAAAAGACAGTATTATAAAAGATGTAAATATAGATTTAAAATAAGGGAGTTGAATGTGAAATGAATTTAAATTATCCAAAATCTAAATAAAGGAGAAATTTTATAAGGTTTTAATAAATTAATAGATATAAGGAGAGATAATAATGAGGAAAAGATTAGATTATTTAATAAGTCTTATATTTTTATATGTGATAATAGCAATATGTTGGCAATTTGCAGAGTTGATCTCATATGGAAATGCAAATCCAAACGGAATAGATAGTATAGTTGCTTTATTCTTAAGTATATCAATTTATGAAAACATAAAAAGTAATTCAAAAGAAGGAGATGATAAATAATGATTGATTACATAGTAAGGTTTATATACTGGATTGGAGATATTCAATTAAATGGAGATACAATTATAACAATTAAAGAAGGCATTATTGAGGACAAAGAGTTATTAGAAGATGTAATTCTTGAGATTTTAAAAGAAAAAGTTGACCAAGATGGAATTGAAATTATTGATTTTGAAGAATTAATACAGAATGATAACTTATATAGATTTGAATATAAAGATGTTTATGAAATTGATAAAGTTAGATATGATTATAACGAAGAATAAAATAAATTAATATAAATAAACATTGACAACATATCCATTATATAGTACTATTACATTAACAAATTAAAATAAAAAAAGGAGAGTAAATAATGAAAAAATTAATAAGATGTAAAAACGGTATAAATAAAGAAATGACATTAGATGAAGTAGTAAAAGAATTTGATAAAATGACACATACAAAAGATGTAATTAAATGGTGTTCACATTATGAAAAAGATGATTTGATTCAAATAGCATATATTGGGTTAATTAAAGCTTATAATTATTACGACATTTCACAGAATATGTCATTCGTACCTTATGCGAAAAAAGTAATTAAAGACATTATATTTGATACATATAAAAGAGATAAACGACAAAAACGTGGTGGAGATATTGAAACTTGCAGTATATATAGTATAGTTGATGAATCTGATGACTTACAAATGATTGAAACAATTAAAGATGATAATTGTAATTGTGAAGAATCTGCATTATTAAATATTACTAATCAAAAAATATCAGAAGTGTTAAAAACTTTTTCTAGTCAAGAACAAGATATGATTAATTTACACTTTATGAAAGGATTAAATTACGCTGAAATAGGAAGGATGTATGATAAAACTAGAGAATGCATTCGCTATAGAATAAAACAAATTAAAAAGAAGTTACAAATAGAACTAAAAGATGAGGTATCATTATGCATGTGATATATCATGGAAAGCAGATGAGTATCCAAGAAATAACCGCTTCAAAAGATAGTATCTATTGTATATTAGAAAAAGGAACTAATTCTAGTAAATTAAGATATTGCGTATTAGAAAAACAAAATAACAAATTAATATTTAAATCTATTATTTCAGATGAAGTATATGATGAAACCGCTGTGAATAATAATAGTATTATAGTTTATCAAGTAATAGACAAAAACAAATTAGGATATATAAATAATAATATATCTATAGATGAAGATGAAATACATAATTTAAATACCTTATTTATTAATACATATAAAGAATATGAATAAAGGAAGCGGATTAAGATGATATTAAAAGCAATTTTGAAGGACAATAGATTATATTGCCCTGAATGTAAAGAATCTAAATATCAATTAACAGATGATTATAAATTAGTAGAAATAGATGGAACTAAATATACTGAGTTTGTAGCTAGATGTATGAATGGTAATTGTAATAATAAATTTTATTTTCAAAGTAAAATAACAATAAACGAACATACTCACTATGTGTTTGATAGAAATAAAGAAATCGAAATTAAAGATGAATAAGAGAGGAGTGGGAGTGGATATTATGGATAAATATGAATTAATACAAATAATAAATAGAGATTGTTATGAAGTAGGAGAAACAATTCAGATGATAAAAGAATTAATAGACGATGTTAATAATAATCCCAAAAAATTTATAGTTGAACTAACAAGAGAAATAGAAGAATTTGCAGAAAAGTTAAGTAGATGTCCCAAATGTGGAGATGAATTAATTGTAATTGATAAGCGGGACGAGCCAAGAGGAGAAATGCAAGGTAGAGAAGTATATGAAACTGTATATAAATATGGTTGTGATTGTGGGTATATAAAAGATTAATAATAAATTAATATAAACAGAGGTGATAAAAGTATTAATGACATAAAACTAAACATAATACAAGTTCCTGACAATTTAGCGTTGACAAAGTATTGAAAGCCAACAAGTAATAAATTAATGAGGGAGTGTATTAATATGATGAAAAAATTATTTAAAAATGAAAAAGGGTTAAATGAACTAAGAATAACTTTAGAAAAGGAAACGAATGATAAACTAGAAGAACTTGAATTAAAGAAAGATAGTAAAATCAAAGAACTGGAATTACAAAATGAAGAACTACATATAACATTAATTGAAAAAGATAAAACATTCGAAGAATATAAGAAGTCAACATCCGAATCAAATGAAAAATTATTAAAAGAGATGTCTATAATTAGTAATAATATAACAGGTCAAGCAGGTTCAGTGGAGGAAATAAGTGCAACGGTAGAAGAAGTAACAGCGAATATAGTTAATATTTCTTCAGAAGTTAATCTTGCTTATGAAAGTGCTAAAGACAATAGTGGAGTTATGGCAATATTTCACGATGCTATAGCTGATATCAATAATAATGCAAATGAATTACATGTTAAAATGAAAGACATTGATAAAATAACAGATGTGATTAAAGACATAGCTAATCAAACCAATTTATTATCATTAAATGCCAATATTGAATCTGCAAGAGCAGGTGAAGCAGGTAAAGGATTTGGAGTTGTTGCAAATGAAGTTAAAAAACTCGCACAAGAAACTAAAGATTCTAGTATAATGATAAGTCAAATTATAAAAGAATTACAAGTTATGGCTAACGTTATTCTTGAAAAAACTGAAACGGGGAAAGAAAATAGTAAAAAATTAAAAGAAAGCAATGTACTTAGAATATCTCGTATAGAAGGTATAAATGATGGATGTGTTTCAATGAGTGCATGCATGGAACAAACAAATTCAGCAGTTCAAGAACTTGCTACCAATATAGTTGAAATAGCAAATGAAACTGGAAAAGTTATAGAATTTACAGAATTAATGAGTATATAAAAAAACATATATAGAAGAGAAAGTGAGTTGATTAGATGCGAAATAGGACAATGTGTCTGTCTATGGTATTATTATCAAGTAGTTTACTATTTACGATACCAACAGCCACTATGACACCATTAGCGAATAATATTAAAGAAGAAGCTAATGTAGATATAATGGTACATAAAGATAGATTTGGATTAGGAATTAATCCGATTCAAGAACAATTTGAAAAAGATAGAATTGAACTTGGTAAAAAGAAAGATGAAAAAGCTAAAATATTACTAAAAGAACAACAGAAAAATGAACCTGAATGGGAAGAGAAAACTTTTATAATATCTTATTATGGAGCAACTTATAATGAGTGTGGAAACAATAAGTTTATTACTGCTAGTGGAATACCTGTAAAAGAAGGACAGGTTGCTGTTCCAAAAGATATCCCATTTGGAAGCAAATTAATTATTAACGGGATAGAATATATTGCAACAGACAGAGGAAATCCAAATTATATAAAAACATTATCAAATGGAAACATAAAAGTAGATGTATTTATTCAAAGATTAAGTTATGAGACAGATTATCAATATGAAAAACGTATAAATAAATTAGGTGTTAGAAAGGTTGTTGGAAAATTATTAATCAAAAGGAGTGATAACTATTAGGAAAGTATTTTTAGAAGAATTGCCATGCAAACAAGGAATTGGAGCAAATTCAAAAAAGCAAGTAACAGATTGGAAGAATTCTAAAGGGTATAAAGTTAAATTCATTTATGATGATATAGAGGGATATATAACTATATTTGATTATAATTCTAAAAAACAACAATTAGAACTATATTATAATGATGAAAAATATTTCATAAGAACTGGTGATTTTCAGAAATGTGGACTTTCTCATATTTTAAAATTAAGAACTAATGAATATTTTTATAAGCTAAATGAGACTGTTAATGGAGTTAAAATTATAAAGTGTACAAGACAAAAACTTAGCAATGGTACAAATGTAAGAGCCTATGAATATAAATGTCCTATATGTGGCTATATTGGCATTAGGCTTGAAAGTAATTTTAAAGCTGGACAAAATTGTGCTGTCTGTTTTGGTCATAGTGCAATAATGAAAGGTATAAATGATATTGCAACAACAGATCCTTGGATGATTCAATGGTTGTCTAATAAAGAAGACGCATATAAATACAAATCACAGTCACATTCAAAAATATTATTTAAATGTATATATTGTGGATGTGAAAAATTAAGAAAAATAGACCATTTTTATAGTAAAAAATTAGGGTGTTGCAATGATGGATTATCATATCCAAATAAATTTATTTTTAGTTTATTGCAACAATTAAATCTTACTTTTAAACCAGAATATAAGGCAAAATGGTCAAACTCTAAAAGATATGATTTTTATTTTAAATATAATAATGAGAAATATATCATAGAAGCAAATGGAGAGCAACATTATGAAAAATCTTTTTATACAATGAAAAACGGTAGAACGTTAGAAGATGAACAAGAAAATGATAGATTTAAGAAAGAATTAGCTTTGCAAAATGATATCAAGGAAGAAAACTATATTATTATAGACTGTAGATTAAGTAATTTAGATTGGATAAAAAATAATATATTAAAAAGTAATTTAGCTAGTCAAATAAATTTAAATGCTATTGATTGGTTAAAATGCCACGAATTTGCTTGTTCTAACAGAGTTAAAGAAGCTTGCGACATATGGAATACATATAATTTTGAATTCGCTACAGATTTAGGAAAAACTATGAATATTAGTGGTTCTACTGCACAAAAATACTTAAAAATGGGTAACAGGCTTAATTGGTGTAATTATGACTCTGAAAAAGCTAATATTAACAAATATAAAAAAGCTACAGAAATCAATAAATTAATCAATTCAAAAGCTGTAATTTGTTTGGAAACAAAACAAGTATACATATCTGCTACTGAATGTGCAAATAAAAGCTTAAAAGATTTTGGAGTGATAATGAATAATGGGGGAATATCTAGAGTTTGTCGAGAAGAAAGAAATTATCATAAAGGACATCATTTCAAATACATAGAATACTTAACCCCAGAAGAATATATAAAATATGATATAGCAAATAAATTAAAAGGATTGCATAATGAAAATTTAAAAAATGTCATATAAAAGAAACAATATAAAATTAAATAAATTAATAAAAATAAGAATTGACTTTTGAAATTATTTGGTATAAAATAACAATATAGAAAGGGAGTGAATAAGTTATGATAAATGGACAAACACAATTCGTTAGGCACAACCCATCTGGTCAAGTAGTTAGAGTTTCTAGAGAAGGATATCAAGCAATGTACGTATACATAAATAATAAAGAAGTTTTAGTTCCAATGTATAATTTAAGTGAATTATAATTTAAAAGAATAGATTTATGTAGACTTAAATAAATTAATAAAATATAAAGGAGTGCATTAAAGTGAATAATATTTCTGAAAATTCACCAATACAAGGTATTGAATTAGATTGTGGAATAGAAAGACTTTTAGATGTAATAAAAATAAATCAGCCAATAGTATACATAGCTGATCCCAATGTTTTTATAAGAGAATCTATAACATTTAATAATTTACCACAATTAATACAATGGCTTCAAGATGTTTATAATTATTGTATTGAACTAAAAAACGATGACTTATATGTTGATTGGGTAACTGCACGTGAGCATATGAGTAAAGGCAACAAAGCTAAACTTAAAGATTGTACATATTGGGTTGAAGGTGAAGAATTATATTTTGATTTATATAGTGAGCCTAATATCACATGTTTATCTTTACCTATGATTGATAGCAAAGAATGGATTTTACTATAAAATTAAAAAATTGATTTTCAATAATGGGGCTATTACTAGCTTACAGAGGTTGAATAATGTCGTAAAATGCTGATTTTATTGGGAAATGACAAAATATATTTAATGAGTAAGAAAGGAGAGATTGAAATGAAAGTGTATTTATGTCAAAGAGATACTGGGTGTGAAGATTGTGGAGGATTTGAAACTTTTGCAGTAAGTTCAGATTTAGATAAGTGTAAACAACTATGTATTGATGATTTAATAGAATGCAATAAACATGATAATAGATTTTCTATAGATAAATGCAGAGTAAGAAACTTCGAAAAATATAAACATGATGAAGCATGGCAATTTGATATTTGGGTTAATATTGAGTGGGATATATTACATCGTTATGAAATTAGAGAAATGGAGATGCTGTAATGAAATTAATATGTGATTGTGGAAATGAAGAAGAATTTAACACTACAGATAAAGAAACAGGGCAATCTACTAGAATTACTGATGATGAGGGACAATATGTAACTATAGAAGGGTTTGAGTTTTGGGAACAACATGATGTTGTAGGTATTGTTTGTGATAAATGTAAAAATGCAATTTGGTTATTTACTTAAAGATTATAACTATGAAAATAGTATATATAACAAAATATATAAAGTGAAAGAGAGTGGATTTAATGCAAATTATAAAGCGTGACGGAACAAAGGTAGACTTTGATACACAAAGGATTAGAAATGCTATTTTGAAAGCAATGAAATATGGCAGTGGAATAGTAGAAGAATCTATTGCAGATAAAATAGCATATGAATGTAAAAAAGTATTTTCTATGGATGATAAAATTCCAACAGTACATATGATTGAAGATTATATTTATGACACATTAATTAAATTAGGACATGTTCAAACTGCTAAATCTTATGAAGGATATAGAGTTATACAAGAATACAAAAGAGAAATAAATACAACGGATGAAAGTATTTTGAAATTATTAGATACAACAAATGAAGATGTCATGAGAGAAAATTCAAATAAAAATGGATATGTTGTTTCAACGCAAAGAGATTTAATAGCTGGAGAAGTATCTAAGGATCTATCTAAAAGAAAACTTATTCCAACTAGAATAGTTCAAGCTCATGTAAGTGGAGATATTCATTGGCATGATATGGACTATACATTGCAATCTATGCATAATTGTGACCTAATTAATTTAGAAGATATGTTTACTAATGGAACAGTTATCAATGAAAAATTAGTTGAAACCCCTAAATCTTTTGAAACTGCATGTACTGTAGCAACTCAAATTATGGCACAAGTATCCAGCAGTCAATATGGAGGGCAAAGCATAACCATTAGACATTTAGCCCCTTATTTAAGAGTTGCTTATGATAAAGCATTGGAACATTATAAAAATATGAATTTCAATGAAGAAACTGCTATTATATTAGCAAAAGATATAAAATTAAAAGAACTAAAAAGTGGAGTTCAAACAATTAGATATCAACTATCTACAATCTCAGGAACTAATGGGCAATCGCCTTTTGCTACAATATATCTAGAAATTGAAGAAGGCTCTGAATTTGAAGAAGAACAAGCTATGATTTGTGAAGAAATGATTAAACAAAGATTAGAAGGTATGAAAAACTATAAAGGGCAAGAAATAGGTGAAGCTTTTCCTAAATTAGTTTATTTACTTGATACTCATAATTGTCTAGAAGGTGGTAAATATGATTATATAACTAAGCTTTGTGCAAAATGTAACGCTAAAAGATTAGTTCCAGATTATCAATCAGCTAAAATATTAAGACAAAATTATGAAGGAAATACATTCCCACCAATGGGTTGTAGATCGCATTTAAGTCCATGGAAAGATGAAAATGGCAATTACAAATGGTATGGCAGATTTAATCAAGGCGTTATTTCATTAAATTTATCAAGGATAGGAATATTAGCACATAAAGATATTGATTTAATGTGGAGAATATTTGATGAGAGATTACAATTATGTAAGGAAGCATTAATGGTTAGACATGAGTTATTAGAAGGAACTTTATCAGATGTAGCACCTATATTATGGCAACATGGGGCATTAGCAAGATTGGACAAAGGTGAAAAGATAGACAAGTTATTACATAATGGTTATTCAACTATATCATTAGGATATATAGGTTTATATGAAATGGTTTATGCAATGCTAGGAGTAAGTCATACTACTGAAGAAGGTGAAAAACTAGCAAGAGAAATTATGCTAAGAATGAGAAAGGCATGTGACGATTGGAAGAAAGAAACTGGAATAGGTTTTGGATTGTATGGAAGTCCAGCGGAAAATACAGTTTATAGATTTTGCAGGTTAGATAAACAAAAGTTTGGAGAGATTAATAATATAACTGATAAATTATATTATACAAATAGTTATCATGTAAATGTAAAAGAAGAAATAGACGCATTTGCTAAGTTAAAATTTGAATCTCAGTTTCATGCAATAAGTTCTGGAGGATGTATAAGCTATATAGAAGTTCCAGATATGACAAAAAATATAGAAGCAATTGAGCAAATAATTAATTTCATGTATCATAATGTTCAATACGCTGAAATAAATACCAAACCAGATGTTTGCTATAAATGTGGATATAAAGGTGAAATGAAAAATGATGAAAACTTTAAATGGTATTGTCCTAATTGTGGTAATGATGATGAAACAGAACTTCAAGTAATGCGAAGAACGTGTGGATATATAGGTACTAACTTATGGTCAAAAGGACGTACACAAGAAATTAAAGAAAGAGTTATTCATCTATAATATTGGGGAGATGTATTTCTCCCTTCAAAGGAGGTTTAGATTTTGAAATATGCAGAGATAAAAAAATTTGATGTTGCTAATTCTCCTCAAATAGGAAGTACGTTATTTGTTTCAGGTTGTAATTTTAAGTGCAATGGTTGTTTTAATGAAATTGCTCAAGATTTTAATTATGGGTATGATTGGACTAAACAAATAGAAGACAAGTTTATAGGATACTTACAACATAAACAAATTAAGCATGCTAATTTATTAGGTGGAGAAATCATGCATCAAGATAGTAGAGTGATATTAAATTTAGTAAAAAGAATTAAATCGGAAACAACTGTTACTATTTGGACATGGACAGGATGTTTATTTGAGAATCTGATAATTAAAGATGATAAATTAGAAATATTAAAATATATAGATGTTCTAGTAGATGGTCAATTTGAGTTAGAACAAAAAGATTTAAAATTAAAATATCGAGGTAGTTATAATCAAAGAATAATTGATGTTCAAAAATCATTAAAGAAAGGTGAAGTAGTTATATATGATAAGTAAGTATAAAAATTCTATAATGGCAGGTGTTTCTATATCATTAGGTACATTTGCTTACTTAATAACATTACAAAAGACAAATAGTCCATTTATAGCAAGTATTATGTTCTATTTAGGTTTAAGTTTAGTTATGATTTTTGGATTCGATTTATTTACTGGACAAGTATTAAGTTTAAAAACAGATACATATACACAACAATATTTTTCAAAAAGTAATATATCAATTAAAGAATATATTAAAACATTAACTAAAACTTGGATTGGAAATTTAATAGGATCAGTAATAACGACTATAGCATTATTTCAAGTATTACATCCAAATGTAGAACAAATAGTAAATACTAAATTAGCACTTAATCCAATACAATTAATCATTGGTGGTATTGTATGTAATTTTCTTGTATGTTGTGCAGTAGCTAATTACAAAATGTATAGTAATCATTTAATAAGTGGATTCTTTATCACTGTGTTTGTAATATGTGGATTTAATCACAGTATTGCAGATATGACTTATTATACTTTAGGATTTTGTAGTGGAATGAATTTAAATATTATAAATGTAATTATATCATTAGTGATAGTAACAATATCTAATGTATTAGGTGGATTATTGCTATATTATATCAAGAAATAGTAATTTAAGAATAAGGATATAAGACACTTACAGAGTTATTAAAACAGATATTTTATACCAAGTTAAAGGAGGTAGTTTATTGGATACAGATGAGTTAAAAGAATTAAAAAGTAAATATAAAGGTTGTTCTATTAAAGAGTTTAGAGAAAATTTGAACTTGTCTAAAGAACAAAAAGAATTAATAAAAGAACAATTAAATGCAATCAAATATCATTTTTGTATAACTGATGATTGGGAAAGTACATCACATAGATTAGCTATTATACATGAAATGATGATTGAATTTGATGTGAGATAAGTTGTTAAATACTACAATTTATCAACTGTTAAATAAATTATAAAGGAGATATTAAAATGAGAACAAAATTAATTAGCGAATTAGATGATAAGATAAATAGCTTGTCAAATATTCTAAATGGTGACTATGTTGATTTAGAAGAATCACAAAAATTAATAGAACAAATACAAGACTTATCAAATACTATTGATGATAAATTATACGTTATTGAAAATGCTTTAGATGATTTAAGATAATTATCAACTTGACCGACACACTTATTCACAAGTGCAGTTGCTAAAACGAAATAAATTAAAAATATAAAATAATAAGAATTTGAAGGAGAGATATATAATGATAAAATTTAAAAAATTAAATGAAAATGCAATAATTCCATGCAAAGGTAAAGTAGGCGATGCTGGTTTTGATTTATTTACCTTAAATGAAGCGACAATACAACCCAATCAAACAATTGTAATACCTACAGGAATATCAGTACAATTAGAAACTAATCAAGAAGCAACTATAAGACCTAGAAGTGGGATTACATTAAAAGGATGTAGTGGATGTTTTGGTACTATGTATCCTCCTACTGAAATGCCACCTACTTATACAGAATGCTCACCATATTTAAGAGTACAATTAGGAACTTTAGATTCCAATTATAGAGGAGATATAGGAATCATAGTCTATAATCAAGAAGATTATGAAGTTGACATCCCTGCTAAAACAAAGTTAGCACAAATGGTTATAGGTTATATATCAACTGATGAAGTAATTGTTGTAGATGAACTAGATGAAAGTGAAAGAAATGAAAAGGGATTTGGAAGTTCTGGAACAAAATAATCAGAAAATACCAAAAAACTAGATTTAAGAATGAGGCTATCACTAGCCTCGATTTCCCAATACTCAGTTAAAATCATACTTTTAAAATGATGCAATAAATTAAAATAATATAAAAATATTAAAGGAGAGAATGAATATGAATATTACAAATTTAAAATCAATTACTCAAAAAGAATTAAGACAAAGAGGAATAAAAACTGGAGATATTCTCATTAAAGTTTTATCTAACAGTTGCTATTGCTATGTTGTATATGGAGATTTATTATCTGACATAGCACATGTTGGAACTGCAAACATTACTAATTCTACACTAGATTTTATGGATAAAATTATTCCTATAGAAAACATTAATTCAGATAATATTATGGAAATTACTAAATTATTAAGTGGAAAATATGAATCTGATTTGAATTCAGAAACTTTAAATAAATGTATGGTTTATATAGAACATGAGAAAAAACCATATACTTTATTTAAAATAAATACAGAAAATAAAAACTCTTGGGTAGTATTAGATAAAAATGATGTTAATTTAGGTGAGTATGTGAATCTTCCATCATATTATAAAATTTCAGATAAAAATAATTTAAAAACAGTAGATTTAACATTGCAAGAAGTTAGTGCATTTGGTAGATTTGCAAAAGTAATTACAGATGAATATATAAATAAAATAAAGTAGGTGACAATAATGTAAACTGATTCGGAATCAAGTTTTAAAGCTATGGAAAAGTAAGTAAAAATTAAATAAGGTAGATTTATTTCTACCTTCCCAAAAACAAAAGTATAGAAAGTAGGTGATAATAAATTAAATAAAGGAAGTGTATTAAAATGTTAATAATGTTATATTCAATATTAATCTACCAATTATTAGGCGCGATAGTTTACCTCATAGGACAAAATTTACATACTAAAAACAGTGGAATATTAATGCTTTATTATTACTTAGTATTAATGTTTGGAATTGCTATAGATTTCATAATTTACATTGATAACTTTTTAATCCCAACAATTAAAAATAAAATAGATATATTTTGGGTTAAAAGACAATATAATAAATTTTTAAAAATGAAAGATTTAACTGAAGATGATAAGCAACTCATTATAAAGGCTAGAGACGAAATGGTAAGATACTTAAGCAATACAAATGATGAGGTTGAAGAAGATGAAGAATAAGTTAATCAAGTTTATTATTGCAGGATTACTCATAAGTCTTAGTATTCTGAGTATATTTACTAACAACCTATATAATAAAAGCAACCAACAACTTAAAGTTCAACAAAATTTAAATAATCAAAATAAGCAAGAGCGAACCTTCAAAGTTATTGATAAACAAATTGTTATTGATAAATTAAATTTAGAGAATAGTTTAAATTGTCTAAGTGGTACAACCAACACAAATGCTACTTTTAGTAACAACAATCTATCAAGCAATGACCCAAATATTACATGGCTAAGAACTAAATTATCGGAATGGAATAGTAAAGATATTAGTGTTGAATCGCAATTTGATTTTATGTATTCTTATTCATTAAAAGATATCCCAATACATATTTACAACAACACTATAAATATTAAACTTAGTCCCAATAGACTTTCATTAACCAAATGCGAGTTATCAAGTGTACAAAGTAAAGAAAGGATAGGGTGGTTAACAAGTAAATTTACTCCTACTGAAATTAATAATATAAATTACAGAGTTAGGCAATTAGCTTACAATTCAGTCCTTTCCAATGAAGATTTACGGTATAAAGCATTAGAGAACACTCAAGGAGATATAAAAGACTTATTGCAAGGTGTTGTTGGAAAGGATACTTCAATTCATTTTGATATAAGTGATTTCGATGTTGTTCAGCAGTCTGACATTCAAATAATCAAATAAATACATATTTATCTTTAGAAGCAGTAACAAAAACTGCTTCTTTTTATATGGGAATAAATTAAAATAGTTCCATATATCTATTGCATTAATTTGGAACTAGTGGTAAGATGATATAGAAAGTTAAATAACAAATTATATAAATAAATATGAAAGGATTGTTAAAAGATGTTTAATGATACTCAAGATTTTTATCCGACTCCAAAAGAACTTGTTTTCAAAATGCTAGATAAGTTACAATCTGATAACTATGGACTTAATAAATGTAAATACATATTAGAACCAGAGTGTGGAAAGGGGGATATTGTTAATGCCTATAAAGAATACTATTTAAAAGATAGAAACAAATATAACACAAAATATAGCAATATAGAAACAAATACAGATAAATATATAAAATTTGATGTTATAGAATATGACAAAACATTAAATAGTTTGTTAAGAGGACAAAATTATAATATTATATGGAATGACTATTTAACTTTTGATCCACCAAGATTTTATGACTTAATAATTCAAAACGTTCCTTTTAGTAATGGAGCAAAACATTTATTAAAATCAATATGTATTCAAGAAAGAATAGGTGGTAAGATACTTTGTATAATAAATGCAGAAACGATTAAAAATCCTTATTCTAAAGAAAGAATAGAGTTGTCAAATAAATTAAGAGAATATAATGCAGATATAGAATATATACAAGAAGCGTTTATTTATGCAGAAAGAAAAACCGATGTTGAAATTGCATTAATATATTTAAAAATACCAATGAAAAATACTGAAACAATGTTTGAACAAGAATTCAAAAGAGAAAATGTAAATATTGACTCAGATTATAGTTTTAAGTCTGTTATTCCTAAAATGAATAAATTGCAACAACTTTTATTAGAGTTTAATATTTGTAAGAATTCAATAATAAAAATATATGAAGAAAGAGAACGTATTAAATATTTATTTCAAGGTTTAAGTATAAAGCAAGAAATAGGAATAATGTGTAGCGAGACATTACCAAAAACACATATTAAAATTAATGATTATATATCACAATTGACACTAGAATACTGGGAGAAATTTATAAACGAAACAGATTTTAAGTCAAAACTTCCATCTAAGTTAAAAAATGATTTTTCGTATAATATGGAGCGACAAGCAGACATACCTTTTACGATAGAAAATTGTAGATATTTTTATGAAAACATTATGAGTTCTATTCCAAAATCTTATGAGCAGACTGTTGCAGAAGTATTTGATAAATTAACTAGTAAATATAGTTATTCCTATGCCTCATGGAATAAAAATATACATATGTATAGTGGCTGGAAGACAAACAATGCTTATATGATAAAAGGTAAAAATATAATACCTTGTTATTTAGAATATTCATATCAATGCGTTCCAGATGTATTAAAAGATTTAACTATAATATTTAATAATTTAACAGGGAAGAAATTTATATTAGATACTGATGTGATAAGAAAAAAGATACAATCTTGTGAAAAGAATATAGATGGGGAATTCTTTTATCTCGATGTTTATCAAAAAGGGACAATACATATAAAGTATAAAGATGAAAATTTATTAAAGCAATTTAATATCTTAGCTGGAAAGGGTAAAAATTGGTTGCCCGATGATTTTATGGCTAAAAGATATAATAATATGTCTGACAAAGAAAAAGATTTAGTAAAAGAATTTGGATTTAAACCTTTTGAATATGATGAGTTAGTTGCCACCAATACAGGTCAATATATTTCCTTACAATTAAATTAATAAATTAATAGAAATAGGCATTGACAGTTTATCCATAAAGTAGTATTATTAATTTAAAGGAAGAGTTAAGGTAAATAGGACAAACTTCCCAGAGTAAATTACATAAATATTAATAAATTAAATAAGGAGTGAATGTTATGTTAAAGAATGAATTCAATAATACTGGTGAATTAGGTTGTGAAAAAGAAGGAGATTATAATGATTGGAGTTATTCAATAGAGTATGCTGAAATGACCAAAGCTTATAATAGGCAAGAAAATAGTAAATGTGAATTAAAAGAAGCTATTTAATAACAAATTAATATAAATAAAGGAGATATGAAATGGAAGATATAAAAGAATTAGTAAATAAGCTAAATAGATGGAATTATGAGTATTATACATTAGGAAATGCACCTGTAAGTGATAAACTATGGGATGAAGAATATTCTAAATTATTAAAACTAGAAAAAGAAACAGGAGTTATATTACCAAATAGTCCTTCACAAAAAATTGGTAGTGAAACTTTAAAAGGGTTTGAAAAAGTACAACATAAAAATAAACTATGGTCATTGGATAAAAGACAGTCCTTAGAAGAAGTAAGACAATGGTTGATTATTTGTGAAAACTTTGTTAAGGAGTATAACAAAACACATAATATAAAATTACCACAACCAAAATATCTTGTACTCAAGAAATTTGATGGTTTAACTGTTAAAACAAAATATGTAAAAGATAGTTATGAACAAGCATCTAGCAGGGGAACAGGTATAATTGGAGACGACTTTACAAAACAAGTTAAAACTACTATAAATTTACCATTAGAATTAAATCATAATGATAATAGAATAGAAGATATATCATTTCATGGTGAAGAATTAATGACTAAAAAATCATTTGAAGAATATAACAAAACTGCACAAACTCCACTTAAAAATTTAAGAAATGGTATAGCTGGAGCATTAAGAAATTTAGACGTATCGGAAACTGCCAAAAGAAAACCAATCATATATTTTTATAATATAAATGAAATTAATGATGAAATTGGATTCGGTTGTTTTAAAACTTATCAAGAACAATTAGATTATATAAAATTTAGAGGGCTTCCCGTTGCAGACTATGATATTTGTAATACATATGAAGAAGTTATTCAAGCTATCAATAATATAGAGAAAGAAAGACCATATCTAGCTTATGACATTGATGGGTCGGTAATAACTATAAATGATTTAATGACACAACAAGCTATGGGTTACACAATTAAATTTCCTAAGTTTTCGTTGGCTTATAAATATGAAGCAGAAGAAACTACAACCAAGCTAATAGGAGTTGAATGGAATACTAGTAGACAAGGAAAGACTGTACCAACAGGATTATTAGAACCAGTAGAATTAGGAGGAACAACAGTAAAACGTGCTACTTTAAATAATTTAGATGATATTGAAAGAAAAGTAGTTAAGATTAATTCTGAAATTTTCATAAGAAGAAGTAATGATGTAATTCCAGAAGTTATGGGAGTAGTTGAAGAAAGTTTAAATAATTTAGATGTTGAAGATATTATACCACCTAGCAAATGTCCTTCTTGTGGTGCTGATACAGAAATAAGACAAGATAATAAAACTCGATATGTATATTGTACAAATACTATGAGTTGTAAATCACAACTATCAAAATCTATTGACCACTATTGTTCTAGACAAGCCATGAATATAGTAGGTTTATCAGAAAAGACAATTGAAAAATTTATTGAATTAGGTATATTAAAATCAATAGCAGATATTTATATTCTAAAGAAAGATAATAATAAAGAACTAATACTTAAACAAGAAGGATTTCAATTACCTTCATATAATAAACTAATCAAAGCTATAGAAGAATCTAAAAAATGTAAATTACCTAGCTTTATATTTGCATTAGGTATAGCGAATGTAGGAATTAAAACTGCACAAACTTTAGTTGAATTTGTAAAAGGTGAAACTCCATTAGATACAATAAATAATATATTACAATTGAAAATTAAAGACTTAATAAAAATGGATGACTGTGGAGAAGTCGTTGCAAATAGTATTTATAACTGGTTTCATGATTCAAGCAATATAGAAGTATTAGGATATCTAACACAAATAGAATTAACATTTATTGAAGATAAACCTAAAGAAGTAATAATAACTCAACAAACGCCCTTCCAAGGCAAAAAAGTGTATCCGACTGGTAGCTTTAATATAAAAAAACAAGAATTAAAAGAATTACTTGAAAGTTTAGGAGCTATAGTAGAAACAGGATACAAAGTCAAACTAGACTACCTTATTTGTGGACATGATATGTCTAAGAGTGGCAAAGATAAAAAAGCAATGGATGACAATGCAAGTGGTAAAAGTAATATAACAATTATAAATGAAAATGAATTCTTACAAATAATAAAAGGTAATTAAGGAGCATTAGATATGATTGGAAAATTAAAAACAAAAATTATAGGTTCTGTAGGTATGTTTAATAAATCTGAAGCAATTATACTTGCTTGCAAGGTATGCAATGCACAAACTGAAAAAATCAATGAATTGATTAATAAGGTAAACGAACTAGAAACAAAATTAGATAATCAACAAATTAAAAGAATATAAAAGTTAAATATTATTGGAATTTTTATAATAAAAGAAAGTGAGTGATTAAATGAATCAAGAAGAGAAAAACCGTATATATTATGAACAGAATCATAAAGAAATAGATGGAGTTATTTATAAATATTGTAGTAAGCATAATGAATATTTTCCAGATGAAGATGAATGGATATTGTATGATACTGAACATTTTTATAAGAACAAAGGAAGTTCAGATGGTTTATTCCCTTATTGTAAAAAATGTAATGTAAGAAATAGTAGTAAATATCAACAAATTGATAATAGAGAACATTACTTAGAATACAAAAGAAATGAACATAAAAGAAAATATACCCCTGATAAAAGAGAATATTTTAGAGAAGTGTCAAGAAGAAGTCGCGCAAAAGGCAACTTAAAGAACTGGCAAAGAAATAATCCTGACAAGTTGAAAGAATATAGAGAATATCGAGAAATGAATAAACAACATACAATTACAAAAGAAGAATGGTTGTCTTGTAAGGAATATTTCAATAATTGTTGTGCCTATTGTGGGTTGCCAATTGAAGAACATTTTAATACATTTGCAGGGAAATTAAAACATACTGATTTTCATAGGGAACACGTAGACCATAATGGAGCTAACAATTTATCCAATTGTGTACCTAGTTGTAAAACTTGTAATAGTAGTAAGTGTACGGATAAATTAGAAGATTGGTATATAAGACAAGATTTCTATAATGAAGTAAGATTAAATAAAATACATAAATGGCTTAATGAAGATTATAAACTATACATGAATAATGATAATTTATGTAATTTAATAAAAGGAAGTGACGATAAATATACTAATGTTTAGTATAAATCTTCAATGCAAATAAATTAATATAAATAAATTATGAGGGAGCGAATTAAAATGAGTAATATGTGTGAATGTAAAGTAGAAGAAATAGAAGAGTGTAAAATAGGGTTTCAACAATCAACCTTTATGGAGATATTAGCAGAATTGAATAGGCTCAAACTAGAAAATGAAATGTTGAAAGCCGATAAATTAGAATTAATGAAAGAAAATGACCAGTTAAGAAATGACATTGAAGTATTACATAATGAATTAGAAGTTGGAAGTTATGATAAAACCTTATTTGAAAGAGAATCATCAGAATTAAATGATGAATATAGTGAATATGAATTGACGAATGCTTATGCAATAGCTGATAAATATTTTAAAATTGTATAATAAATAAATTAATATAGATAAGGAGAATGATATGATATGAAAATAGAAAATACAGAGGTTTATGGATTTAAAGCAAGTTTTAGAGGAATGAGAAATCCAAAAAATAGTTGGAATTTAAGTGATAGTTACAAAGGGTTACTATTAAATAGCCCAAACATTAATATAGAGGAATTTATTATGGGTGACAAAGATTTAAAACTAGCACAAACATTAATTAAAGCTGGTACAGAACATTGCAAATTCTTTAGACAAATACAAGTTTGGTGTGATATAACAGCACCTAGGTATTGGTGGTCAGAATTTGATACTTATAAAATAGGAACATCTGCAAATTCAACTTCAACAATGCATAAGCTATTTGATAAAAATACTGAGATTACATTAGATATGTTTGAATGTCATTCTGCTGATGCATTTGAAAATGGACATTTGTCAAATATAATAGAAGATTTAAATATTTTAAGAGATATATTTTTTGAAGAATGTGATACTCAAGGACAAAAAGACGAAGTATTATCTTCAGCTAAAAGAATACTACCAGAATCTTATCAGAATAAAAGAACTGTTAATACAAATTATGCTACTATAAGTAATATTATACAACAAAGAAAACATCATAGATTAAAATATGAATGGCAAGAAGTATTCTGTAAGTGGTGTACAACATTACCTTATTCTAAAGAATTAATTTTCTGTGGAATAGAAAATGATTATGAGAGATTAAAGTCTTTATAAAAGGATAAATTTAACACTAATTTGCACTTCCCAAACAAACAAATGTTCTGTATAATATTAATATATAATATAAAAGGAAGTGCATTTTGTGAAGGTATTATCCCAAAATATTGAGGTTATTTGCCACTTTGACAAGATTGGAAAGATTAAACCTATTAGATTTAAAATTGAAGAAGATAATGGATTTAAGGTTATAAATATAGTAAAGGTAATAAGGTTGTGCGGAAACAGGTCTTGGGTATTTACTTGTAACGTTAATATTGATGGATTACAAAAGATTTGCGAAATAAAGTACATGATTGAAGACTGTAAATGGATATTATTCAAAATTTAAATAACCATGTATAATATCCATATATTTGTAGATATTAATAAGGTAGAAAGTTTTAATATTAGTGATTAACCATTTGCTTTTCAGAAAATCAGAAAAAATGAGGTACTATACAAATTCTAAAATTAATTAGAAATTATTGTATAGTACCTCATTTAATCCATTGACATTTATGGTGAATGTTGTATAATATTATTAAGAGAAATTTTAATTTGTAATTGGTATTTCTCTTGATGGTATTTTGTTAGAAGTTAGCTTGTAAAAGTTGACTTCTTTTTATTTGCTTAATCCTAGTTTCATTAATATATATGCAATTAGTCCACCGACAACTGTACTTATTCCTGTATTAATTATATTATTCCAATTCTTTGCTTTTTCTTTTATTGGCTCATTTGTAGCAAGATCCAGTTTCCCATTTAAAGCATTAACTGTTATTTTTAATTCATTTACACTTGCAGTAAGAAGTGCTATAGCAGTATTTAATGAATTTATTTCATCGGTTTTTTTATATAATAAATGTATATCACCTTTAATTGTATCTAATGTTGTCTCAATAATTGCCATTCTTTCGTTTTCACTCATAATTAATACACCTCCTAGTTATTATTATCATCATCTTCTTTAGGCTTCTTAGGTTTTTTTGCTTTTGACCATAAATCACTCCACCAACTCATTAATTTGCACCTCCATTCTGATTATTTGTATTATTATTTCCTGATATAGTAGAATTTCCATTACCATTTATCGTGCTTATTGGATAATCACTCCAAAAATACGAACATACAAAAATACTTATTATTACAGTCATTGCTATTAAACAAGATATAATTGATATTCTTAATGTGTTGTTATATCTTTTTTCCTTCTCTTTATCTTTTACTATATAAGCATCAGATAACTTTGTTATATTGTCTGAAAGGATTTTTATTAAATCATCTCTTTCTTTTACTTGATTTAATAATATTTTAATTAGGTCTGTACTATCCATAATTATGACACCTCCTAGTTAATGAATAAAATCTCCTCCTATTTTATTTTATTTTTCTGTAGTATTGTATAAAATTTTTGGTTTATGTAAATAATATTAATTATAGAATTAAATTAATATTATGCATGGTATTGTTAAATTTAGTTCCATAATAATTTACCTTTATATTTATTTTTAGTTATAGATTAATCTCATAGTTATTTAATTAGGCAAAACATTCACCCAATATTTTTTATCAGAATTTTTGGATAGACTGACTATGAGATTGGTTTTATACACTATATGCAGTATGTTATTATATATAAAACCACAATATATAGATATATTTCCTTTTAAAATTGGCTTTTTATGTGGTTGTTCTAAAACTCGTGTTTTAAACAGAGTTAGAAGTTTCTTTTATTCCCAAATGAATTAGACTGTGATTCAACTACTACTGGTATTTCAATTTCATCTTCCATACCTTCTTCTTTCTTTTTAGATAGTAATTTAATTTGTTTCTTTATAGCATCTCTTATCTCAACTGAAGATTTAGGCTTTTGATAAAATGCTAATGTGGTTGAAACATCCTTCATTTTATATTCATATAGGTTCGTTAATTCCTATACCGTTCTCTTATGAACTGCTTATGATTTCCCATAAGATTAGACTATATCACTCTCCTAGTAGGAGACTCACCATTTCCCTATACTTATAGGTACTTCCCGAAGGAATAGTCGTTAGGCTTTTATATTCTAATAATTTATTTATATAGAATAATTTAGCACGGTAGGTTAGCATGTCTCTTTAAAGATTTAGCCTTCCCCGTATTAAGCGAGTTATTCGAAATGGATTACTCCATTAAGCCACAAGTTGTAGTTTATGGTTTAAATATTTACTAACTAAAGAAGGATCTATACCCTTAGATAACATACTATTAGATGCGGTTTTTCTGACGCAGTGAGACCTAAAGTCATCAATCCCTATAATAGTACCCATCTTTTTAATTCTTGCTTGTAAAGTTCCTTTAGACATTTTTTTATAAACTCCACCGTATCTACTAATAAATAAAGCGTCTATTTCTAAATTATCCATATGTTCTTTTCTATATTCTAACCACGTATGAATTAATTCCACTGTATTTTCATTTACAGATACGTCAATAATATAGCCTTCTTTTTCACGTATATCTCTAAAACAACATTCGTCTACATCATAGCTAGATAGTGTTAATCTATCAATTGCACCAATTCTATTAGCTGAATCCAACATAACGTTCCATAGAACTATATCTAATAAATCAAATTTATTGTCTGGATTTTCTATTAGTCCAGTTTGAATAGCTAATATTTGTTCATCATTTAAAAAATAATTACCTATAATATGTTCTTCTCTCGCCCCCTTCATGCGATCTAATTGACCTTGAAAGGGATGAAATTTAATTTCCTTTCTTTTAACGCTCCATAAAAAGAAACTAGATACTGCTGATATTTTAGTATTAATTATTTTCTTATTATTTTGAAGTGTATCTTGACAAAAAGACATGAACCCCTCCATAATATCAATAGCATTATCACTAAAATCTTCTGAATATAAATCAAGGTTTTCCCATTCCTCAGCAAGATAAACCAAAAATTGGTTGAAATAATTCTCGTAAACGAGATAAGTTGTTTCCTTAACATCCTTGTTCTTTATAATATTACTCTTTAGATATTTGTCATATTTTTTTCTGTTATCTTTATTTACTAAATCGTTTTTCTCCTTTGTGAAATAATGTATATGTACTCTTTTGCCCATATTAAATCAAGTCCTTTCTATTTTTAATTTGTTTTTTACAAACATAATTGTGTTCAAAATATAAATTATTTTCTTCCATAAAATTTTCTATAAATTTATATTCAGACGATTGTTTATCTAATCCATGAAAACAATTCATACTACAGAATATATCTTTTTTATAACATTTATCCAATATTTTACTCATATTAGTATATAAATCTGCAAACATATTTATTGATTTTGTAATTCTATATGTTTTAATTGTTTCAATTAAGTTATTGTATTTATCATAATTTGTATAATTATTTAATATTGTAATAGTTTTATTATTATATTGTATATTTAATTTATTACAAACCTCTTTTATACAATCTATCCTTAATATATTAGCTAAACTACTTATTACTGTTGTAGAATTCAACTGTTCTATTACATAGCTTTTAGGATATATTCCATTAGGTAATTCTTTTAAAAGTTTAATCAATTTAAATTGATTACCTTCTTCCCAAATATTTAAACCTTCCGTAGGCATATTTGTATCAATATTTATAATTTTAAAATAATCTATTAAAATATTATTTATCTTGTCCATATCCCAAAATGGTATTCTTATTAGTGGAATATTATTATCCTCACAATAAGAGTTCTTTGTTGCGTCATTATACTTTGTATCTGCAAATTGTTCTTCTCCATATATAGGTTCATAATGTTGAATCCCATCAAATTCAATCAGAAATATAACTTGTCCATTATTATCTTTTACGGCACAATCAAAAGGCAATCTTGCTTTATTTTTACAATCTTCATACGTATATTGTTGTTTAAATTCTATCCTATTAAACCTTAAAAATATTTCAATTATTTTTTCTCCTTTAGATGTTGACTCACATTTACATCTAGTTCCTCGTATAAAATCTATTGGTCTAATTGAATACATTTTTCCACATTTGTTATGTCTCATTAATATCGTTGTGTCTGTACTTATGTATTCACCTAGAACAGTATATTCTTCTTGATACATTTCATATACCTTTTCTTTAAACCACTGAGTATCTTTTGTAGCTCCAAATCCACAAAATTTACAACCTTTTCCTTGTAAAATATCTCCTGCTTGTCTATCATATACTCTACCGCAAGGGATATGTTTTACAGTAATATTTTCTTTACCACCTTTATATAGTGATAATAATTCAAACTCATTATTAAACAGTTTAGAAGTTCTATCACAAAACTCTTCATGACTTATAAATAATTTATCTGCACCTTTTCTGTGATTACAAATTGGACAGCCATTCTTTTTATTTACTATACTGTCAGGAGTTGTCATAAATTCATTACCACAATTTTCAATATTATGTTTTATCAGAACCTTATTCTTAGCTCCAGTATATTCACCTAAGCAAATGTATTCATCTTCATATAATTCTTTTAATTGAGTTTTAAAATAATCAGTATCTTTATTCATTACTTTATTATTACATTTAGGGCAATGACAACCATTATTTAAAAATCCATTTGCTTGTATACTCCAACTATATGCGTCTTCTTTACATTTAATTGTTATTTTCTTATCACACCCTTGATACTCAGTTAAAAATTCATACTTTTCATGACCTACAATATTTAATACTTCTTCTACAAATTGTTCATGTGTTCTTTTTTTCTTTCCCATAATATAAATTCCTTCTTTCTTATTTATAATTCATTTATTTTTAGACATAATAAAAGGCACTCTAATTCTCTTAGAAATGCCTAATCTACTTATTTATTTCATTATCATATTCTTTTAAATATTCTCTAAGTTCATTGCTATCTTTAAACAAAAATACTTTAAACTTAGTATTATCCTTATCATCTGCAAGTTTAATACAATCATATTTCTTACATAAAAAGTTCATCATTCTCAAAGTTTTACATACATATAATTGATTTTTATAGTCCATCAATTCCACTCTCCATTTAATTTATTTCTTTTTGCTAACTCTAAATTTATTACAATTCCATTTGTTATAAACTAACTCAACATGTTCATTTATTTTATTTTCCTTACTTTCTATGAATACAGAGCATCTTCCTTCTTTATAACTACTACATATTTTGCATTGAGTTTCGAAACATTCAAAGTCAGCCTTGTTATCAAATATTCCTACAGTATTAGTAGGAGTTAAAGTAATTTCAATTCTAGGATTGTTCTTATCTATGTATATCCTATTAGTTCTAGGCATACAATAAGTATCATCGAACCAAACTACTTCACATTCTGTAATTGTATCTTGTGTTAATTTTTTTAAGTTATCAGAATCTCTTCCTTTTTTATTCATATATACAACTTCATCAAGATAACAATATTCAAATTCTAATAACTTTTCCCAACCTTGTTTAATGACTTCTTGCTTTATGTATTCTCCATTTATACTTTTATAATCTTTTCCTTCTTTTTTTAAATAAGTTGATCCAAACTTATTTCTACCATAAATATGATTAATTGAACTTGGTAAAGGCAATGTCAACTTTAATACTTGTTTTTCTTCCATATATTTCTCCTTTCTAATTTCTATTTTTGTCATAATAAAAGAGCCTGTACAATTTCGTACAAACTCAAAGTAATAATATTTAATAGCAAATTATCCTCATAATATATCCCACTACACCCTCCTATTCACCTCATTTTAAAAATATATCCTCATGTTAATCCTTATAACATCCTTGTTTTCTAAATTGACGTTTCGCAAATAAGCATATAAGTCCTTATTGTATCCTCATTAAAATTATGGTATAATTCCCTTAAAAGGTGGGGTACAAATGCTAAATTTTAAATTTAAATTCAATTATTGTAAAAATTCAATCAGAAAATCTTTTAACACTACTTTGGACAAACAATTGATCGATGAACTTAAATACATAAAAGACAATACGGGAATACCAATATCTAAACTTATAGAAGTAGCTATGCAACCACATTTACAAAGCCAAGAAACATTCGATAATTTTATGGATATGGTTAGAAAATATTAAGTAGGAGAGTATTAAACTTTTCTACTTATTTTATACTGACTTTGACTATCTTTTACTATTAGTGATGAATTTGAACGTATTTTTATAACACAACTATAGGTATAATAGGTTTTTAAAATTTTAAATTAAATTTAAAACCCATATACGAATAACTAGTTTTATGATATAATAATTATTTAATACTAAATTGCACAAAATAAAGAGTAGGAAAGAGTTAACCCACGATGGCTCGTCTTACTCTTTATTTACAGTATTTACAAATGATTAAATATATGTTATAATAACAATGACTTAAGATATAAACCACAGTCTTAAGTCTCCATTTAAAAAGCAAGATTCAAGCCCTTGCTTTTTATTTTATAAAATTTTACACTTTACAAACACATTAATTTGTGTTAAACTAAAAGAGTAATAAAGATTGATTTTATTTAATCAACTTCTTTTATTATTTAGTTAATTTGTTTATATTTGTAGAAAATAGAGTAGTGATATCGACTACTCTATTTTATTTTTGAATAAAATGCTAGTTTTACAATGCCTTATTAATTTATTGAGCTTGAGTTTCTGTTTGTGGATAACATGTATCTAATAAAGCTAATAAAGAATCTGCTTCATCAGAAGTTAAATAATTTTTTAATAACCATGTTGCAATAACAGTTTCATAATAACTTCTATCATGTTTTGCATGATTAGTATTTATGTCATATTCTAAAACTTTTTTAAAACTTGCCATTTGTATCACCTCCTTTCACCTCCTATTAAGTAGTTGGTAATGTTGTTGTTATTACCATTTCTATTAATGAATTAACTAATTCAGTTTGATTATTAATAGTTTCTTTATTGTTTTTAATTTGTTCTTGATACCAATAATCCTTACCTTTTAAGAAAAAATCTCTAGTATCTATCAAACTATCTAAATTAATTTCTTCACCTATATTTTTATTAATAGTATCACTTTCAAGAATTATAAAATCTGAACCTCCATTAAATAAAGAACATATAGAATCTCCATTATCATTCGTTCCCTTAATTTCTTTACAACCTGAATCTATATATTCAACATTATTTATTTTGTTATTTATAATTTTTGATTGAGAAAAATATACATATCCAACCAATTAGACCACTTCCTATCTATATTAATTTATTATTTATATACTAGTAACTAAATTCACCTTAATTACTTTAGTAACTGCCGATTTATTCTTTACACCTATACTAGAAGAATTTATTCTCTTTACTCCGTACATGCTATAACTATCTGAGTAACTTCCGAAACTTGCAAATTCATTATGTGATTTATTAACATAAACCATTGTAATTGCAGATACTGAAGGTGTTTGAGCTAAATCAGAAGTTGAAAGTTGGAAAGCGAAATTTAAACTAATAGGAGTTATACCTAAACTACTTAAATCATTAGTTAAAGTATTTAAATTTATATTCGAAAAGTAAGTTTGTAAATCAGTATTTAAATTCGAACTTGTCCAACTTGTGGTTAAATCTCCAGTATATTTATACAAGATTCCACTAGACCTATATAACCAATTTATACCATTATCAAGTGATACTAAGCACTTACAAGTTGTATTGGCACTCGGCAATGTTACCGGTATAGTTAACGATGTTATTGTATCTATTGTTGTTAAACTAAAATTACTTGTTCCTGTTGTTTTTAAGTATGTTGGTATATTTGATGTTAAATATGGAATAGGGGATATCGAAGTTGGTGGTGAAAAACTTGTTATATTAGAAGCTTTACCCTTTTTTAATATAAATTCATCTATATTTCCATTTAAATATGCTAATCCACCAGAATCGGTGCTCCTACCAATATCTAAAGGAGAAGTTGATGCATATATAGTTTTTGTAATTGAATAAGTAGATATTAGTACTCCATTTACGAACATATATAAATTATTAGAATACCTTTCTATTGCTATATGATAATTTTCACCAACTGCCCATGTATAAGTTGCCGTATAATTTGTAACTGTGCTACCAGTACCATCAGTTGTTACAACAAAGCTTAGACCATTTGATGAAAATTGTATGATAAAAGAATATTTATTAGAATTCCAAATACCACACAATGTTCCTGTACTAGCTATTGAATTTAATGTCACATTAGCTTTTATTTCAAAATCTCTATTTCCTAAATTCCAATCTATTGAAGTTGGTAAACTTAAATAAGAACTAGTTCCATTAAATTTAGCACTTCCTGTTCCAAATTTTTTAATACTAGTATCTAAAGTAACACCATTATTTGTAACAGTATGTCCACAAACATCTGTAAAATTACTATCGTCCATATGCATTAATAATTTAGTATAAATATCTAATTCGGATTTATTATTTCCAACTAGTATTTTTCCACTATCTTGTAATGTATATTTACTACTATCTGAAAAATCAACATGTGTATCTGTAACAGAACTTCCTGCAATTTGTTCTTCTATACTTGGGACTATATTCTCACTTGCAATATGATTAAAAATAACTTCAGAGCCACTAGCTATTGTAACATTTTCTCCAGCCTTTGTGATTTGGCTAGAACCAACAATGCCAGCAATATTAACTGTTGCATTCTCATATTTTCCAGTACCTGAGTTGTAAAACAAACCTGTACCATTAGTTCTAGTTGTATCATCAACTAGAATATTATTTATAGAAGTTGCATTGCTTCCACTAGGTTTATTTTTAATAAAATCTGCTTTTGAATTATCAGTTTGATTCCAATCACTTTGAATTTGAGTTGAACTAATATTAATCCATGAAGTAGTTGTAGAATCGTACCATTTAAGTATTGGTTTAGTTTTATCTGTAATATCTATGAATAATTTATTTGTATCTGTTGGTGGTGTTGTACCTATTGAAATTTGACTGTCTGAACTACCACCTAATATATGCCAAGCTGACCCGTCATAATAGTTCATACTGTAATTTTGGGTGCTTAAAATGTATATTTTATGTGATTGAATGTTTGTGCTAGGAAGTGTATCAACTACTATAATATCGCTAATTTTTAATTTGCTACCATCTGATTTTATTATGTATTGATTTCCTTGTTCCGTAAAAAGGATTTTTCCGACTTGTGTTTGAGACGCTACCGAAGATTCATTTATAACACCTATATTAATATTTGGATTTGCCATTTAGCATCATCTCCTTTTTATTTAATTTGTTTTTCATATTACAAATTCTGAATAAGTCAACGTCGTTCCAATGTCTTTAATTACTGTTTCTATGGTTGACATATTTTTATCTATTTTTGCAATATCTTCTTGTGTGACTACTTGTCCATCTTTTTTATCTATTTTATCTAAAGTTATATCTGCCATTTTATTCTCACACCCTTTTTTATATTACGAATTCAGAATAAGCAGATAATCCAGAACCACCTGTAGCATTTAACGTTATATCATTACCATTTGTTGTTATAGTAATATTTGAACCAGCTTTTATATTACTAGAAGATAATTTGTTATTTAATAATGCATTTACATAGTCTTCAGTTGCAATTGCTTTCAATGTTGAATCTGTTCCTATTTTAGCTTTATCATCAGTTTCATCAAATATTAACAAATAATCGTCAGCATCGCCCCTATTAATTTTTATACCAGCCCTGCCAGAAGTAACTCCATACCCAACTTCATTTTTATTTAATTCTATTATATTATCTTCAATTTGAACCGTTGTAGCATTAGATATAAAACTTTCTCCATTCATTACTACATTTCCACGTACCGTTAAATTATCAACTGAAATACCACCAGTTACATTTGTAGAACCTTGAATATTTACATTTGGTGAGTTCAAATTAACTTGATTGGTTGCACTTAAATTCGCATTAGCACCTTGTCCTGTTGCTTGTACATTTATATTTGCATTCATTCCTGATGTTGATAATTCAACTCCACTCGCTGATATGACTTTTGTAGTTCCTACTCCTGTAGTTTTAACTGTTAAACTCTGATCTAAATCTGCTTTAACCATTATAGTATCTTGATTCGTTCCGATTACAGGCGTATCACCTATATATAAAGTGTTTGTGCTTAATTTTGCTTCGTTTACGTATATAGTACCAAACCTATTAGTTGGAGAACCAATATTTTGTATTCCATTAGTAATTGGAATTATATCTCCTTGGAATGTTGTTAAATCAATATCTGTTCCATCTTTATTTGCTTTTAAAGCTAACTCATTCCTTAATTTTGAAGCAGACCACCCATTTTGTGTACTGTCTATGGAATTATCATCAATACCAAAAGAATCTTCTTGATATTCTCCATCGTAAATCCACTGAGTTCCATCATAATAAAATTTAGTTTTTTTATTACTATGACTAGAATCTACATCTACTGTACACCAATTGCCAATATTTAAAGTTGTAACAATATCTCTTTCAGCTAAAGTAGGAAATAATCCAATATATTTTGAACCATTAGTCATTGCTTCTACCTTAGCCTTTTCTACGTCATTATAATTATTATCAGTATGAACATACCCAGCTATATCTTTTAGTTCATATTTTAAATCAGCATCTGCCGTTTTTATATATTCAGTTAAATCACTAGAACTGCTAGTTAAAATTGCTTCGCCATCTATTAAGACCTTTTCATTATTACCTAATGTTAATTTAGATAATATAGTTTCTTTTTCTTTTACTAACTGAACTTGTTTGTTTATTTCAAAGTTCTCCAATATTCATCATTCCTTTCTATCTTTATTTTTATAAGATAAAAGGACTCAAAATATTTCATCTGAATCCTCCTTCTAATCTTTGGTTTATGCAATTATTAAAATGAGTCATTTAATGGGTTTTTGTTTCTTTTAATTTGTTATGTAATATTTTATCATACTGTACGTTTCCACATATAACATACGACATATGGAGATAAATTATTATGTGCTTGTCCTAAGCCTATGGCACTTGTTTGTAAAGTAGTATAACTTGTACCTTTTGCCGTATCCTCAGCTACAACACCACCTTCTCGCCCAACTGTAGTGTTACTTGGATAATAATAACCATGAGTATGATTTGGAAGTTCTTCAATAGAAAGCGTATGTTTCGTAGTTCCACCAGTTTTACCAATGGCATTAAATTCAGTTTGTGTTCCATCTATACCAACCGGAACTCTACCAGCTCCATAAGCTACCCAAGTTCCTACGCCTAAATATGTATTTGGATTTGCACTATTTTCTGTCATTAATATATGCCCAACTGGATATATTGTATTAATTATTGTTTCAAGATATGTTTTAGTAACATCACCACCTACTAAATCCCAATTTGCAGATTCAAAAGTCATTGTACTTATATGTGTTGTCTTACATCTATATAAATTACTATTGTATATAACAAAACTTGAATTACTTATATATGATGTTAAACTAGACCAATTTTCAATTGTAATTCCACCAGAACTACCTACTTGGATAAATCCTGTGCCATTATAACATTTAATCGTATAATTTGTACTATTTGTTGTATCAATCCATATTGTATTTATAGTTGGAGAACTAGGTTGTGTACTTTGTGTATATATTTTATTTTGTTTATTGTTCAACAATTCAATAATCTTATCAATAGAATATGTATCAGTTAAATTTCCGGCAATACCAATATCATTAGTTTGAGTCTTACTATCAACTAATCCTTTTAAAATTTTTACTTGATTTGCACTAGATGGCTTATCTGTATCAGTATGAGTTAAATCATCAATTATATCAATTGTCTTTAAAATTCCTATCATATCTATATTGGCTTGGGGAAGTTGATTTTTTACTTCACTAGTCAAATCAACTTTATCAACACCGAAATCCCTTTGAGTAGCTGTAGATAAACCACAATAATATGGTAGATTAGTTGTAGTGTTAGTAGTAGAATGGCACATATATGTAGTTCCATTATTGCTATGTGTTTCATCTTTTGAAACATACATTAAATATATTTTTCCTGTTGTCAAGGTTGCATAATTAAAACTTAATAATTCACTATAAGAACTAAAAGTTTTAGTTGTATAAACCTGAATCCCACCATTTAGAAAGTTAGAGAATTTAGTCATAATATTCTCATTAAGACCACTAATATAATTCAATTCTGTTAAAGTTACCGTTTGCCCTTGTAAACTCTTCGCAACTATTTTATTTCCAGATATTTGTATGGTTGAATTATCTATTAAATCTCCAATATATTCTGCCGTTGTACTAGATGAAGTTAACTTAACCTTTTCATCATTAATAGTTTCATTAACTAAATTTCCAGTAGCACTATCATAAGATAACACCTGTTTATCACTAGGAGATGTTAAATTTATTGAGCCAACTATTGTTTTTTCGGAAGGTGTTAAGTATTTATTATTTGTCCCTTCTGATAAATCATCACTTGTAAATCCTGATAAGTCTGAAATTCCTGTATTCGTACCAGTATTTATTGTGCTAGTGTAATTTAGAACTGCCCTTCCATCGGTAGGTGAGATATTTGTTAATCTTACTCTGTCAATATCCAATGGTTTAAAGCCTATTGTTTCTTCTTCCCCTGAAGAATTATATATAACTCCTACAATATCAATGGTTTTTAATCCATGTGTTATTTCTAAAGTATATTTATCTAAATCAACTGCATCTTGAACCCAATCACTTGAAGTAAAAGAAATTGATTTATTAGGTTGTTGTGAGGCTGGTTTATTTATTAAATCATTATAATTTCCTGTAAATAATCCTTTTCCAGTTTCTTTTTGAACATAATTTGTTAAATCTAATTGCTTATCTAAAGATTGTCCATCAAATAATAATTTATTACTTCCATCTAAAGTAAATTTCTCTAAAATGGTATCTAAATTAGAATGTGTATGAGTTGGCAATGTTACATCTATATTCGTACCATTAGTAGTTGTAAATCTTAATCCATTTGATATTGGTACAATGCTTGATATTCCACTTGCAAGTGCTTTTAACTTTTTATTAAGTAAAGCATAAACAACTATTCCCTCCATTAATTATCACTCCTTTCTTTGCTATTTTTTATAATTCATACCATTCTTTTAATATCGAATCATAAACATACACAATATAATCTGGCTTTGCTACTAATGTACAAAAACTTCCATGAGGTATAGATAATGAGTCACTTTCTATTGGAAACTCATCTAATGAATGTGCTGTCCATTGCTTTACTGGGTAATTAATCAAGTGTCCTTGTTGATTTAAATCTAATGCCATTAATTATCAATCCTTTCTATTTTCAATTTTTAATAAATACATTTTTATCATAGTGGTAAATTAATTTTAAACTAAAGTCTTTAATTTATGTTAATATAGGTGTTATGCTTTTTGTCCTTTAACTTCCCATCTTATTCCATTTTTATATGACGCACCACTATAGTCACTGGCTATATTAAACCCTGTAGTAGCGATATTACCATAGTAGCAAGTATCTGAACCATTACTGCCAACACCAGAGTCAGCACGTACAGATACACTAACACTATAGTTAACATCTATCATAGTGACAGGCAAAGTAATCGACGTCCAATCATCTGATTTAATAGTAACATATCCACCTTGTTCTACCCAACCACTCTTATATGTTCTTCTCCATTCTGTTCCACTACGCCATGTTTCTATAACATAGTCAATACTAGATGGAACTGTCATAAATTGACTCCAAGCACTCCAAGTTGAATTACTAGTACCAGTTCTTGTGAAAACATATCCTAAACAAGTAGCTGTTTGTGTAGGATAACCGCCACTAGCGTCATTCCAAGGTATTTTTGTTTCTACTTGACAATATGACATTGTACCTATTACTGGAAAAGTTGTAGGACTTAATGCTATATTTGTAATGTTTTTAAATTCATATATAACACCTTTTCCTTTTGATATGTATTCAGATGGAAGTGAATACCCAGATAGTGATCTAGTATCAGGTGAATTTATTTTATCAGAAGAAGCTGAATTACCATAGTCTAATCTAGACCATTCACTCCATGTTCCAGCAACGCAAGATAATCTCCAAATAGCAGAAGATTTAATATCATAAGCAGTCAGGTTTTGATTATTAGCATCAAGATATTTAACATCTACCCAAAAATCACCGTATACTTGCTCATAACCTGGGGGAATATTACTAAGTGGGTTTGTTATCCTATATACGCCACTAGCACTATATGCAGTTTTAAAATCTCTACTGGGAGAAGATGATGAGTAAATATTATCTAGTTTAGTTTTATCAGTATTGCTCATCAATCCACTTACAGTAGTAGTTGCATTTGCTAAATCACTTATATCATTTTTAACATGCGTGTGTGAGAAATTAGTTATATCCGTTTTAACATGAATATGAGGAAAGTCTGTTACATCTGATTTTAAATGTGTGTGCGTAAAATTAGTGATATCAGTTTTAGTGTGAGTATGAATTAAATCAGCTTTATCAGATAAAAACTTATTCCCTGTTGCAATCATACTAATATATCCTAGAGTAAAATCACTAGGAGTCATTTGTGTCATATTCTCCCAATAGTTACCATTTTCGAATTTTCCGTAGTACCAATAATTAGTTCCTATCCAAAGAACATAACTCTCATTAACTCCCATTGTCATTTTGCAGTCTTTATATGGATTATTAGTATCATATCCTTGCCAATTAATAGGAGAACCGTTGTCACTAAACCATTGTTGGATTCGTGACTCTGTGACAGGTGAATCGAATCCAAATGGATTTGATTGATAAATTGGTTTTATGCCATTATTTATTAAGTCACTATTTACTTCATTTATACTATATACTATAGATTTATTTGCAGTATTTAATTGATTATCTACTATATCTTGTTTTAAGGTTAAATCAGGTTTATTCTTTATGTAACTGTCATCTATTTCACTATCAGTACTCCAATCAGATTGTACATTTACTTCTGCCCCAGTTGAAATAGTAGCCAACTTAGATATTTCTGTATCTAAAACTAAACTCTTGCCTGTAACCTTATCTACTTTTGTGGCGTCTTGTTGATTTACATAAGATATATCAGATTTTAAATTTAAAGCTGATTGAGTAGTAGTAGCTAAAGTTGTAATTAAATCATTTAAAATCTTTCCTTGATTGGCTGATAAAGGTTTATTTATTTCTATGCTTGTTAAAACATTTACTATATCTGTATAATTTATTTTATTAATAGTAATACCATCAATCAATGATTTGTTATTTTTTATATAACCTACTATTTCCTGTAAGCTATCTAAGTTTATATCGTCAGAATTTAATAATGTTTGTATCCCACCTATTAGGTTTCTAAGTTTAGCTAAGGTATTACCATCATTAGTAACATTATCTTTAATATTATTAATAGCTATATCTACTTTAGAGTTACTACCTTCTACAGTTTCAGTATTACTTGGTAAAGTATAAACTATATTTTCTACACCATCTATTTTAATATTCCCATTTATATTAGAAATTTCAACTTTATTTGAATTTGTTGAAATTCCTTGAAGTCTTGCTATTTCGGTATCTAGTATTAAAGATTTACCAATTTCTTTATCTACTTTTGAATCAACTTCTTTTTTATTTTGTTCCAATACCTTTTGAACAGTTTGATAATCATTTGGGTATATGTCAGTTCCATTTGGATTATTGTTAAACGATATATTATCTGCTATATTTTTAAATGTACTCCAATCACTACCATCCCATGTATATTCAATCATTGTATCTGATGTTATGTATACAACTGTTGTATCTTGATTGATAGTAGGTAATGACGCATAATTATCAACCTTAATATGTGGAATTACTTCGCTAATTTTTATAAAATCAGTGTCTTCGATTCCATATTTAAAACAATAAAATTCTCTTTCCGACTCACAATATATTTTTAATCCTGTATATCTATTTTCTTTTGTAAGAGTTGTTAAAACTTCTGATACTGATGATGCTTTTGTTTTTGTGTCCATTGGTACATCTCCGAGAAAATAATTTGGCATTATTAACGGATTACCTTTTAAAAAATCACTCATTTATAAACACCTCCTTTCTATGTTATCTTTTCTAAAAATAGATTTGAACTTTTTATTGTTATTTTGTATTTATCATCGTGGTTCAAACTATCTGTAATAACGATAGATTTATCCTTAGAAAATATTAAATCTTTATCAAATTCTCTTAAACCATTATCTATATTCACATAATTTTTCACTGTTTGTACTTCTTTTATATTATTATTGTTGTTCAGTTGTATCCATTTCCCGTCCAAATATATATTTTCAATAATTTTACTACCTAAATAATCGTATGAAATAGTTCCATCTTTTATATTTTCTTGACTCCCTATAATTTTTTCATTAGGAAGTGATACATAGTGGTTGTTAGATTCTTTTTCTTTCAATTCTTCAATACTCTTTTTATTTTTATTTATATCTTCTATGTTGCTTTGTATCTTATTAGATATATTTTCTTCAATATATACTCTACCATTTTCTATTAACTCTTCTTTTATATCTCGTTTAGTTTTTTCAATATAATCATGTAATAAAAGTAATATAAATTTTTTAATGTATTCTTTTATATAATTTTTAATGCTTCTCATCTAATATTATTCACCTCTCAATATCTTCTAAAATTTTAATGATACTTCACTATCACTATAATTACCTCTTACATTGGCTAGATAAAGGATATATGTTACAGTTCCACTTTCATTAGAAATCACTAAATTCTTTTTTTCAAATGCACTTATAATATTAACGTTGTTCATCACATCAACTATTGTTTTAGCATTTCCCCAAGTAGAGTCATATGCAAAAAATATTTTACCAATTCCATTAAACAAATTGTTTATAGTATTTTTTTGTTGTAATATAGTTGTACCATTTTTTATTTCTTCTTGAGTTATTGTTTCTATTGTAGTTTCAATAGGCATTAGTCCCACATAACAACAATTTACAAAATTAAAAACTGTATTATATTTTCCAATAAAACCTTTTTCATTACTTGTTGTAACAGAAAATGTTGTTGTTTCATCTATTGTTATATTATTAAAAGTCCATTCATTTAAACTTGAATTTGGTTCTATGTCTATTTTAGAGAAATCATTTATTATGGGATTTGAATATGTTTGCATACTTACTATAATATCGGATTCAGTAGACTTTTCTGATATTGCTTTTATTGTTTTTATTAATAGTGGAACTCCTGTGGTTCTTATTAAGCTAGTATCTATAATATCACCTAATGAATCATAAAATTTAAGATTTGTTTTTGGGGCTAAACTTCTTATTAGCATATTTGTAAATAAATCATTGATATCTACATCTTTAATTTTTGTATTAATATCTATTCCACCAACTGGAACATTTGTATTACTCGGCAATGTTACTTTTCTATTTTTTTTACCTAAAGCGTATTGTACTTCATCAAATCCCATAATTAATTCCTCCTTTATATTTTTATTCGTTTAGTTGACTCTTTTATAATATTTGCAATAGTTATTTTATAAGACTTACTAATTTTAATAAATCTTATAAAAATAACTGTTGTTAAAAGATGAATTTGAAGTGGATTTTTTCATTTAATAAAAGGAGACTAGATTTCTTATTCAATCTCCTTTTATCATTCTCTTAATTTATTTACTTGTATCTACCTAAATCAACCATATTTAACCTATTCAGTAAAAAGCTTTCCTCAGTAAGAAACCACTCATTAGTTATCTTTCTTGACTTCATTATTTGATGTAAAATTTTCTCAAGTTGTTTATATTCCGTACATTCTATAGTTTTATATAAATAAAGTTCATCTAAGTTACCATTAAACCTAAATGAACTTCTTATCTGAGATATTCTTTTTAAAATGTCTTTACTACATCCAATTTTTACATATAGCTTGTCTGATTTATTTTTATTAACATTATTTAAAATATATACTCCACTCATTTAATTACCCCTTAATTTATATTAATTTATTCAGTTTCATGTTTTTGGTATAGATAAATTACATTCTATGATACTATTTAAACCTAGTGATATAGCCATTATTAAACTTTACCACCTCAACTTTGGTCTATATTATATAGTACATTATATATTAGTTGGCTAACAATCAACTGACACTAACTAGCTATTAAGTCTATATCTATAATATTCAAATCCATTATTCTTACTTTGTTCAATATCATAAATATCAATAATATGACAATCTAATAAATTCTTTATCATTTTACTTATATGTGTTTGATTTTCAGTTGTACTATTTCCATAATATGCTTTAGCTAAATCAGATTGAGTCATTGTGAATAGATTTCCTTTTGTTTTATTTTCTAATAATTGTTGCTTATGTAAGTATCTCATTAATATGTATAATGCTAATTCATTTGTACTAATTTGTTTACAAATACATAATACTGTTGCCATATAACTTATTTTTATTGTTTTATCTAAAGTAGTTCTTATTGGATTAAATTTATAATGTTTTTTATTTCTTAACCCAATCTCTTCTAATACATATTTTTTCTCAATTAAACTAATCAAAGTTTCTCTTACTGTATTTTCAGATAAACAAGATTTATTTTTATGAGTTATACTTCTCATTAATAATTTCATATCTGTACCATTTTTGGTAAGTGGTCTTGGATTATCATATTCTAACCTTAATACATTTAATATTAAAATTTCATTTCCATTTAACATGTTAATCCCTCCATTTTGTTTATTTCTAATTTTCTTTGTTATTTTATCTTCTAATTGATAAGTTTCATAAATTACTCCATCTTCATCAGCTAATGAATTAAAGTCAAATTCCGATTCTGTAAAATTAAAGCATTCACTTTTATTATCACATTCTTTGCATTCCATATGTACATATTTTAAATTGTCATATATATTTTTGATTCTATACTCTAAGTTGTCATTATAGCTACTCTTTTCTGCCCATGATTTACATACTAATATTATTTCTTCAACTGTTTTATTTCTTTGTCTTAGATTAATAACTATTTTTTGGAGATCTAAATATCTATCTCCTTCAATAGTTCCATTTTCTAATATTTTAGTTATACATTTTGGAATATTAGTATTATTAATCATATAGGTAATTTTCTTTTCACTAGGATTATTTATAACTGTATTTTTACAATTCTTTTCATATAAAAATTCTATATCATATGGTCTAATTTCATCTCTGTTATCCATTGCAACTATCTTTACTAATTTTGTTTTATCCTCATCTTTAATATTATATGAATATGGAATTCGCAAAATCTGTGTTTTCTTAATAGCAAATTTATCCGCTCCAAACTTCTCACATAATGCTTTTTGAACTTCATTAACCATATCAAGTTTATTTGTTTTATTAATACAAATATATACATGAAATCCATTACCTGAATCTATGAGACAATGAAAATGAATTTTATATTGCTTGAACAAGTTTAATATATCTAAATGGTCAAAATCTTCACCTAATTCCTTTTTATCAAAATCAAGTCCAATACAATATCGATAAAGCAAATTTTCAATTTTACCTTCACCACTATCATCAACTGTTGCTAGTTGAAAATATGTATTTTTATTGTATTTAGTACCACTTGTAACATAATTAACAACACTATCAATATCATTATAGAATTTTACTTTAGTTTCTGTTGCTGGAGTATTTCTAGTTTCATTATTTTGAAATATCCTTATATATTCTTCATCTTCATCAAAACCCCTATAAATTAATTTAAGGAATTTCTTTACTTTAATATCCTTATCCATTGTTTTTAGTTCTTCTTTACTATACATGTTTATTCCTACTTTCTTGATTTATTTTCCTACTTTTAATACATTGGAAAGGGTGTAGGAATTTACCCCTTATCAATAGGCTCATGACTTCCTATCTATCCAATTTGATTTATTTTTTAGTAATTCACCATATATAGATGAACTCCATTAAAAATAAATATAATAAAAAGACCTAGAATATTGCATCTAAGTCCTTTTAAAAGAATTGATTTAAAGTGTTTTTCTTACTTATAATTTATTATTCTACTGTTTTAGTTTCTTGAACTGTGGCAGTTTTATCATTTACAATTTCAGTATTAGTAACTTTCTTATATGTAAAATCATATCCCCCAGTGGCAGTAAAAGTAACTAATATACTGTTTAATATTACTAAAGGTAAATCTTTGAAATTAAAAGTAGATAATGTCAAACTAGATAATATTATTAATACAAAAGCAACTAAAGATGTATAATATTTAGTTGATATATTTTTAATATAAGGTAGTTCTTTTGTAAAATTAACAAATAAATTTGTAGCAAATACCACACCTGCAAATGTCGCAACGTATTCCCATGTTAAAAAACTGTCCATAATATATTCCTCCTTAAAATTTTGTTTTAATTTATTTAATTGTTTCCTGTATAATCTGCATTATTAAAAATGTTAGCTTCTTTAGTTCTTCTACGATATAAACCTTCTATTCTTTTACCTCCACCATTAGACCATGCTTTAAAATTAGAAGTAATAGTATCTGCATCTTTAATTCCATTACACACGTTTCTATATAATGTAGATTGATGTAAAAGAGCATCCGTTCCACAATTATATGCAAATGAACATAATGCATCAAATTCATTTTGAGTTAATGTTATGCCTTTAGAATCTAAATCATCTTTTATTACTTGAGCATAATTAGAGTTAATTAATTCTTTTAATAAATTACTAGCTTGTTCTTCTGTAATTTCATCGGGCAAATTAGCAATTTCTTTTCCGGTAAGTCCATATCCTTGGGTCAAAACACCAACGCAATCGTAGTATTTGTTCGGGAAAAATCCTTCAAAAGATTTCACGAATGAAATACAATCTTCTGAAACTAAAGAATCACTAACATTACTATCTTCAATAATATGTCCATTTTCATTAAATGTGTAAGACCTACTATCAATTATTGCAGTTCTATTAATATAACACTCTCCCATATAGCCATTGCTAGAAGATTCAAGATAAAACCATACAGATTTTAATTGAATCCATCCTGTTTTTAAATCTCCATTTTGTTCATCAAGATAGTACCATCTAGAGTCTTTATCTTGAAACCATCCAGTATCTAAAACACCAGTTGACTCATTTAAATGATACCATTTATCGTTATTAGTATCTTGATACCATCCTTTAATAACTTTTCCATCAATTTCAACGCACCATTTCCACTGGTTCATCGCTATTTCCTCCTTTTAATTTATTTTCTATATCATATTTTATGTATTCTTCTGGACTTAAATTTTCTACATATCTCCACACTAATTTAGTACCATCTTCAAGCTTTCCCGCACATTGTCTTTTACCTTTACAACAATCAACAATATGCCCTTTATTAACATTTGTTTGTTTGCTGGCTTTTCCAATACTATAATATACTTTCAAAGTATTTACACAAATAACTATTTTAGGTTTACTAGAACTATTGCCATTAGAAGCTTTTGATATTAATTTATTTATTTCATATTCATTCATTTTTAAATAATTATTATAATAACAAAAAACTAATTTTTCACCATTTTGAGAAGATACATAATTCAATGTTCCTATACAACATCTACAAATATTTGTTTGAATAATTTTTAATTTTCTTCCTGCATCACTTGCAGATATAAATAATTCTTTTGTATTTAAACAAATGACTTTTATAGAATTTACATTGCTTTCCCCTTTTTGATATTCACTAATTTTTCTTTTGGTTTCGTTTAAACGTTTAAAATTATTTCCTCCACTGTCCCTATTATAACCAAAATTTATATCAGTGGAGTTATAGAAACTAATCCAACATTGTTCTTTTATATTTAATTCATTTCTAGAAAAAGCAATATCAAAAACTTTATCTACATTAAATTTATTTAATCCATATCTTTTTATTGATTTTAATAGATGAATATTTATATACTCATTTTCATTTTTTCTACTTTCACGTCCATTATAATAGTTATAAACTCTTTCAATATCTATTCCTTTACTTTCATATCTCTTATCAAATCCATTTATAGTTTGTCCAATATAAACTTTTCCATTAACTAAATTTGTTATTTTATATACAACTCCATATACTTCTAAGTTTCCTATTTTCATAATTATCCACACTCCTTAATTATTTGTCATATTTTTTAAATTATTTAATTCATGAATTGATGATTGCAACTTCTCAGAATTAACAAAAGAATAAACTTTTCCATATTTTTCATCATCAAACTTCATGTAATTGAATCCTAAAAATACAAGTGCGTCAGCTAAACTTCTTTGATTTATCGCAAAATATTTGTTCGTAATTAACCATCCTTTCTAAATTTGGACATAGTAAAAGACCTAGATTTTCACCTAAGTCTTCATTCATTTATACATCGCTTCCTTTTTAATTTTTTACATAATAAAAAGGCTTGAAATTTTCATTCAAACCTTTAAAATTAGCTTTTCTTATTGATTTTTGAGTTAATAGATAAACTACGAATTAAGTCTTATCTTGAGTGAGTGACATAACATTTGTTACGGAAACTAAATCTTCAAACCTAGTCATAGAGCCATTCTTAAAAGTCAAAGTTAACTTAAAATGGTTATTTTAAATGCATAAACTCTTGATAAAAAGTCCAATTTATCAACTCACTATTTTAATTTTTGAGTATAAAATAAGAAGGTAAAAATTACTTCACCTTCTTATTAAGCTTGTACATCATTTATTCATATTACGAATTATATTGTTTCAATAAAACTAGTAATTCTTTCTCCTAAATGTGGATAACCAACTGAAGAATTAAGATGTAACTGGTCATAATTGTTAGGATATGTACCACCTTGGCTACCACTTGCATCATAAGCATTAGGAGATGCAGAAAATACATTCCAAGTAAATTTATTAATACCACTGTTTTCCCAAGCATTGTAACATGGTAGTGAGTTGAGATTTGCAATTTCCTCAATCTTTTTTGCAAGTGTTTTCATTGTTCTGCCTGTACCGGGTGCATATTCAGTATATCCGTCAGCGTCAATAAATTGATATTTACCTGCACAATGTGGTGTTACAATTGCAATTCTACATTTTAAGTTGTTTGCTGTTGTTAATAGGCTATAAATCTTATTAACAACATACTGCAATAATCCTGCTATCGTGTTGTTTGTAGGATAAATATCTCCAATAATACCATCTGCTGTTCCTCGGTTATTATATCCTCCATAAACTATTATTAAGTCTTTATTTGCTACATCACTACTCGTAAGAGGTGCTAAAGTACCGTTTGAATTTGTACCACCATCAACCATTTCTATTAATCCTAATCCACCCAGTGCGTGAGTTGTTACAGTCATTCCAAGTATGGTATTCAGTTTTTGTTGCCACACCCCTGCGGCTGTTAAACTATCACCTATACATAATGCGTTTTTGCCATACCATTTCCCTTTAAGTCCAATAATATCTGATTGCATTTTAATAATATTTTCATTGACTTCCGTTTCGATTTGAAATTTATAAACTATTTTTTCAGGGCATGACGTACCTTGCACTAATATTGCCTTATTTGTGTCAGCGGTTAAAAATGCCACACGCATATATGTAGCATTTGATGGTGACGTAACGTATGAATCTAATGTCGCACCACCAGAAATATAAGCAAAAGCCGAATCAAAAAAAGCATAAAATTTTGTTTTATATCCACAATATGATGTACTTGGGCTAATTATTCTCCAGCCACTTGCACAATAGTTTGCATCGTTTACTACTGCACCATTGACTGAATTGACTGATGTTCCTGCGACAAATTTAGTTGGGTCTAAAAGGTTGATAGCATTGAGTACGAAAAAAGATGTTTTTACTGGTGTTACTGCTCCATCTGCTAAACTTGTACTTTGGTAAGTATTGCCTCTATTCCATGCACTTAAACTCCAATAATACCAACCATAATCTGCATTAACACCTGATGTTGTAATTGTAAATGTAGCCGTTGAAGTTGTAGTACCACCACTAAAAATAGGTGATGTATTTGTTCCGCTAGTTACCTTTGTAAATGTAATATTTGAACCACTTCCACCTGTTGTCCATCCACTAAAAGTAGTTCCTCTTATAGCTGTAGCTACTAAATCTGTTGTTGTCATTGCTAAAGTTAATGCTACTGTAAAAGCAACTCCATTAAGAGTAATAGTGATATTTCCTGCCACAGTTGGAATAGCAGTAACTGTTAATGTATCAACTTCTTTTATATCTCCATTTACTATATAAGTATTTGCATTTCCAGTTGGATAAGCAGTTTGTAATGCAGATAATGTTGCATATACACCTTTTGGAGATCCACTTGATAAACTTGCTATTTGTGATGTATGTGTTGCTATAGAATTTGTATTATTTGTTACATTAGCATTAGTAGAATCCAATGATGTTTTATCTGCTTTTAATGCAAGTGCATTATTTACATCTATTGTTTTTGCCTTTTCGGTTATATATGTTTGGTTCGGAATACCTGATAATTGTGTACGGTCATTTTTTATAGCAGTAGCTAAGTCTGGTTCTGTTATTCCGTTAGTAGTTAAAACTCCAATTTTATTAAAATTCAAATTAATTGCATCTTGAGTTTTAGTTGCGTTTGAATCAATTTTTTCGACATCACTTTGTTTAAATATATCACCTGCTTTAAGTCCTAATTGGTCTAAAATTATATCTGCCATTTTAAACTCATTCCTTTCTTTATTGTATTTTTTTTACATAATAAAAGACCTAGAGAATAAATCTAACTCTAAGTCTTTTTATTAATTCATTATTAAATTTACTTAATCTAAGCTAACATCATAAGTTAATTAACATTGATTTAATACTCTTATATCTTTTGTGTATCTGTATTCAATAAATGATAATTTAAACATCACTTATCTTAAACATCTTGAGTTCATAGATAATTTTATTTGTCTTAATTTATTTTTATTATCTTATCTTTGTATTAATAATGGAGTTAAATATTTATACAACTAAAAAACTAACTCTTAACTAGTGATATACTAATTATAAATTTAACTTTATTTTAATATAAGATATCTTTCTGAGATTACTCCTATTTTATTTGATGATGTCACATACCATACTTCCCCGTTATTATCTACAGTTATATCCTGTATATTATCAGGCACAGTATATGACCATAACTCTGTAAGATCACTAACATTCATTTTTATTATTTGATTACCCGTCATTGTGAATTCTCCGGGTCTCTTAATTAAATAAAGATATTTTCCATCTTTAGCACAAGCACCTATATATATATTAAATCCATCATACGCATGATAAGTATAGGAATCAGTAGGCAGAGCTGTGAAATCATTTTGTGATTTACCAATGCCTGCTGGGTCTGTACCATAATCGTAAGTACCATTTGTAGCCTCATACAAATAATTATTAACATAGACTAAACTAGCATTGTCAATAGGAGCAGATGATGTACTAGTTGAAATTATTATATTACCAGAAGAACCAATCTTACGTGTGAAATAATAGAATGAATTTCCGTATTTATCCTGTGGCATACTAGCCATATAATATACATTTCCGAACTCATCTGTAGTGATTCCACTAGAACTAACATTAGCATATGTCATAGATATATCCCATACCACTGAGCCATTAGTATTTAATTTAACAATTCTGCATGGATTTGTATAGTTATATACTGCTAATATAATATTACCAAAAACATCTGTTTTCATTCTATCTATAGATTCACAAGTTGGAGGTGTGTATGTCCATAACTGAGAACCATTAGCATCATACTTTGTTACTGTATTAGTAATTGATATAATAACATTATTAGAATTATCGGTACATAAATTCTTGTAATAGTTGTTTGATATATCTTTTTTCCATATCTGATTACCAATAAAATCATACTTAATCAATCCGGAAGTATTGAATATATAACAATTGTTTAAACCATCTGTTTGAGTACGAATAATCCCTGTACCAGTGGTAATATTAATAGTGAACTTTTCTATAATTTGTCTTTCAATATTATTAGATAATATATAATCTGAGACACCATATCCTCCTAGACTTTTGGGAGTAACACCTTGAACATATCCATTTCCCCCATGAAATCCCATAGGAATAGATATATTTTGACTTGTAGGTGTTATAATCATATCTCCCTTATTTGGCATTGTACCAACAATTTGTCCATTTTTAGTTGTTGCAGTTGCATTTAATAACAATTGATTTGGTGTTGCGTTCCCATCACCTCCTTTACCCTGTAATATAAAAGAATTACTTATAATTTCATATCTTAAATTTACTATTAAATTAGCACGGACATTTGTAACTGAACTTCCAAAATAATCTACTATACTTCTAGAAACTAAATTATTAACTTTTAACGCAATACTGCCTGTACTAGCCACATTAAATTTAACCGTTATTGGATATCCATCTGTTAATGATATTAAATTAGGAACAGTTATTGAATAAACATTACCCACATTTGTTGTTGTATAAATTGAGCCTAATTCACTTAATGCGCCTTCTACATTTGTACTTATAAAATAATTAGCACTATCAGTTATTAACACATCACTTGCATTAATTGTTGGAATTATCCAATCATTCCCATTATATCTTTTTAATTTATTAACAGTAGTATCCCACCACACAATATGTATATCTGTTGGTTGTGCCCCACTAACAATAAATTTATCAACACATGCCCATTTTGTATTATCAGTTGGTGATATTCCTATTGTTGCATTTTGTTTCGCATAATACATTATCTGATTTAAACTACAAGCATCTCCTATTGCATAAGTTGTAGTTGATGAATATTCACCTTTATAATTTATATTCAAACTTGGGTCTCCTTTATCTCCCTTGATGGTATATCTTGTCCAATATGTATCACTAGACACATTTTCATTTGGTTCATGATTTAAATTGCTTCCATCAAATGTACTCATGAACCCATATCCATTATGTTTTACTAAATTACCTAAAACAAAAGTTGTAGTTGCATTCCAATCGCCTCTATCTTTGTATTGTTTAAGTAAATTTTCAAACTCTTGTTTTTTTTGTTCATAAAAAACTACAACACCATCTCTCATATATATTTGCATTCCTCGTATACATGCACATAATTTATTCCATGTATCACTCGTTGGTAGATATTCTTGTAAATTTACTGCCAATTGTGTCATTTCAGTTTTTTCAGCATCCGTTGTATAAGTTTTATTCTTTAATGTATAATATCTCTCAATCATATCAGAATGTGATTTATCAACATCTTGAAATACTATAAAAGTATCAGGGTTTAAATCATTATCTGTTGTAAAAGTTGACCATCTTGGCACTAAATCGTCAGTCATATAAGTTGCCATACTTTTTCCTCCTTATTTTTTCAATAAAATAAGCCAAGAGAAATTCTCCTAGCCTATTTTTATATTGCTATTTAGCCATTGATTTATATTTGATAAACTCCAATTTGGATTTCCATTTGTATATACTGATTCTGAATTGTCAAATTCCTTTTCAGTTATGACATCTGATAGCAAATAAACTGATGTATCATCTTTCTTACAAATAGTAAACTTAATTATTTTGTTTTTATATTTAACTGAATTTGTTTTTATTTTATCTCCTACTTTTAAATTACTAATATTTTGTATACTAAATAATTTTAATATTTTAAAAGTTAAATTGTAACAATCATCTTCAACATCTTTATAAGTTGATACTTTTGTTATATTTGAAATTTTAATTATAAATCTTATTCCTAATTTACTACTAGGATAATCACTACCAATAGTCCCATCAGCTTTTACTACTTTTAATTTATTATTATTCATACTATCAATCGTTCTTGTAAAATAATCTACATCAGAATTAATATCTATAGAACTTGCACTATTTCCTAAAACCATTGCTCCTACTATTGCTTCTCCCAGCTTTGCATTATTATCTAATTGTAATAATTCGTCAAGTGTTGGAATGTAAGCTTTAATTACATTCCCATCAATATTATTATTAAGTAGTGAATTTTTTAAATTGTCATTTATACCACTTAAAAATCCATTTTCACTAGCGTAATCTGGCATAGTATCATCATTATATGTTTTAGAAAACCAAGTAGTTCTTCCTTCTGTAACTCTTTTTACATCAAAATTCATTAATCCTAAATTTGTATCATTTTGAATAAAGAAATATAGTTGGTCTGTAAGTAATATATCTCCTAAAACAAATGAGTGTAATTCATATAGTTTTACTCCAGCAACTATTTTTGTTAATGAAAACATATTTTCAAACCTAGTTAATTGAATATATGTACCATCGTCTAAACTAAATTTGACTAACATTACATCATTGTCTTCCAAGTCTCTTGCCCATATTTTAGCAGTCCAATCACCTTCTATACGAAATGCTCCATCTTTATCCCATATTACTACCGTATTATGCAAATCTGCCCACTCATCATCAATATAATTTATATTATCGCCACTATAAATCCTTCCTCGTATCTGCCTTACATAACTCGTTATTTTTACACTACCAGTGGTTGGACTATTTTCTAGTTTTATAACTGCTGGTAATTTCGATTGTAAAAATACACAATAAAAATCTTGTGAAATACTAGTTTCCATTCCACTTGCAGTTCTAACCTTTAATTCTATTGTATAATTTGTTTTATTATCTAAATTTGAAAATTGATATTGTCTTAATTTATCTAATAGAACACCACTAGATAAAATTAAAGCACCATCTTTATACAAATTATAGACATAACTATACAATTCATCATTGTCACTTTGATTGTAAGTTGCCATCATTACAGGGTTTGGACTCTTTATCATTCCATCAATTATTGTTGTTATTATTAAATTTGGTGGAGTTAAACATTTTACCAGTACAGTATCAGACCATGCCGAATATTGTCCACTTGAGTTATATGTTCGAATTTTTATTTGATATGTTTTTCCATTAATTAATGTATTTAATGGAATAGTATTATAAAAATCAAATAATTCAGGTAACTTTTTATTATAAACAATTACCGATGAATCAGAATTATCTACTATACTAATTTCATTTGTGTAAACAAGTTCACCACCTGTTACTGTGAAATTTATTTTATTATCTACTAAAGCATTTATAGGACTTAAAGAAAGGGAGTTAATAGGTGTTGTTATAACTGGTCTAGTTAGATTTGCAGACGTACCAGTTGATGTATCTACTATTTTATTAAAAGTCCAATTTCTAATTACAATGTTATCACATGTATCCGTAACTCTTATTTTTACATTATGTTGACCAGCTAATAGGTTGTTCCACGGAGTTCCTGATAAACTATATGTAAATTTAGTTTTACTTGTTTGATTTTCTAGAGTTTTAGTCACTGTTCCATCTAAAATTTCTTCTATTTTAAATAAATCATTTTCAGGGTCTACTATAGAATATTCTTGTATAATACTTGATGTAAAATTACCTAAAAACCTATCACTATCACTAATAACTGGTGGTAGATTATATTTTTCTAATACAATTCTGTAATTCGAATTATCTGTTATTGATATATTATTAGATGTTCCAATTGCATTCCCACCTCTTACAATTACACTACTTCCACTGATATTTTTAGTTAATGAAGGGGAGTTCCACCAATGTAATAAGTTGTTTGTATCAGAACTAGTAATAGTTATAGAATTATAATTTCCACTTAAATCATCTGCATTCGGTGTTAATAATGAATTTAAATTTATTTGATTTAATACAAAATTATCCCATTCTTGACTAGTAATTAATCTAATCTTATACTGTGAATCTCCAATTGCAATCAATGAATTTCCACTAACGAACCCTTGGATATTTAATTGATTATAACTTATACCACTCAATAAATTTTTAGTGGATAATAAATATTCATGTGCTCCACTTTTTATAACTAACCATTCTATATCCGTTCCACTTGATCTTAATTCTAAAACAGCATTGCTTGTATATGTTGCAGGTGCAGATGAGAACTGTATTTGTTGACCATTTTGATACAAACTTCCTTGTACTATTTTTTGAACAGCCATAAAATATCACCCTCCTTTCTTTTATATTTTTAATTTAGTTCAAATTATAAGATTTTATATTCATAGATTAACTTGCACTAACATCATAGGTTAGTCCATATTGCTTTAATACTTCCATATCTTTTGCGTTATTAACCTCATTGAAAGCTAAACTATAGTCATATATACCAAATGCAACTTCTTCATCAAAAGCTGGATTCTTTTTAGGGTCAGTTAAGACACCCAAAATATACATAGAATGATTTCTAATTAGCATAGGCTTACCACCATGTATAAAATCTTCAAATGCTTCTCTATATGCTTTTTCAGCTTTCATGTCCACTTTCCCACCATTGGCTTCTGTTGTTGGAGATATTAATTTAACTGCTATATTTCCGCTATAATACTTGCTTTCTCCACATAATAAAGCAGGATATTGAGAAGATAATGTCTTTTGGATTGTTTGGTCAAAATTTAAACTAATATCTGTAGTATGTAAATCAAAACGCAATGGATAATTGCATAATTCTCCTTTTGAATTTAAGCCAGTTAAAAACAAAGATTGATAATCAGTTGTTATTTGTTCAGTAACTCCTACCCCCTCAAAATTTTGAATTACTGGTACAAGAGAATATTCATAATCTGTAGTATTCTCCACAAAAAAATCTTGGGTATCATAATTTTCTATATCATCACTAAAAGGGACATCTATCATTGTTTGCCAAGATAACTCCCCAATTTTTCTTCTCTTGAATCTTATTTTTTGAATTTTAATTCCACCAGCTATTATGTTACCTGCTTCAAGTGAATTTTGAAATTTAGATAAAAAGGTAGTATCTAACGTCCAAGATTCTTTTTTGATGGAATTCGTAGAATCTAAGGTTTCATCTATTTTTATCTCATCAAAAACACCATTACTAGCCATCAGGTATGAAACTTTTCGAGATACATGACAAGCTTCAACGAATGGACTACCGTTAAAACCAAAACGAGTTATAAAAGCCATATATTTATTCACCTACCTTCCTTTTAAAATCTATGATTTATTTTGTTTTAATTTAATATTATATACATGATAAAAGACTTGGATTTACCCAAGCCTCAGTTTAATATACTATTTATATTTATTTATAAAACTAATTATATAATAATGAACAACTTACAGTAGATAAATCTGAAGCTTTAAGCCCAAATGTTATACTATTTATTAGATATCTTCCATTAATAGTAATACTATCGTCTGAATACACAACTTTAATAACTCTATTAGGAACTAATCTAAAATCTGGTATCATTTGCATTTCAAGTGTATCAGCATAATTTGAATATTTGTCTAACCAATATTCAGCTTCTGACAAACATGATTCATTAGTTAACTGTTTATCATCTGAAATAACTTTTTTTTTATCACCTATATTTATTATACTTAAAGGATGATTTATATTTTCTTGCTTTACCTCACCTCTATATTGTATTCCCACATTGTTATTAGTCGTATCACTCTCTGTACAACCAAGTACGACAATATGATTTCTTACATTTGTATATTCTTTTTTGATAGAATAACTTACAATATTAGGGCTATTATCATACTCTTGAATTATTGCATCAGTATTATGATTTTTTATTCTTTGATATATAAGAATTCCATCAGGATTAAAAAATAATTCATAACCTTTATATAAATCCATTAATGATTTTAATAAGTCAGTTATCTTATTTCCTGATTCACAAGTAACTTCAGATAATATTTGATATGGATTAGATTCAAACATTACTCTACTTGAATCTAAGCCCATTAAATTTGCATTAGTAGCTACATCATATATTGTTTGAGATAAGTTTGAACTTGAATCTTTACTAGTTTTTATTGTAATTTTCTTTTCAATTTCTCCATTGAAATCTCCATTATAATTTGACATTAAATCATTTAGGCTTATCGTTATTTTATTATTACCGTCTATTCCTCTAATAATGTTTGGAGAATTGATTAAACATACACCTATATTATATTCTGCAAATACTCCACTAGCCTTATCCGTAATTATCATAAATATACGTATCAAGTGTTTTAAGTCCAATTTAAAATAATCTGTTGCCAAATCAGATGTTAGAATAAACTCCATACTTCCAGTAATTCTAGCAAAATTACTATTATCATTATCATCTGTACTTGAATGATTATTATTCAATGTTATACTTCCTGTTGTAATTTCTCCTTGTAATGTATCTACTATGTTATAATTTATATCTAGTAATTCAACTCTACATGAGAGATTGCGAATTCTTGATAGCCCACATAGTTGTTGATTATTAGTTTCCATTATAAGCATCTCCTTTTCAATTTTATTTTAATTTATTATTTCCAATTCTTCGGTTTTTTATCTATTATCCAAGGTCTACTAATATCTCCATTGTATAGCATTATTACTACTAAATCTTTTACAGATAAAGTTAAACCTTGCCTTGCTTCTATTGTATATTCTTCTTCATCTATGACTACTGTATATAAATCATTTCCTAATACTGTTTTTATATATCCTTGTCTATTCATACTTTGAATTGAGTTTCTATTTACTTCATTTTTTGAATGAGTTTGCATTGCATTTATAAGAATTTCAGCACCTTCATTTAAATTAATATTCATTAATTATCACCTCACATATAAAAAGGAGTTAGGACAAATAAACATCCTAACTCAAATTTGTTTTATTTTTAACTATTGTTAACAATTGATTTAATAAATTTTGTGCGTCCTTTGTATTTACATCAAGTTGATTTATATTTACATTAGTTGTATTAGATGTTGTAGATTTATTACTATTATTAGTTGTGGAAGCGTTATTTGTGTTATTAATATTACTAGTAGAACTACTATAATTATTTAACTTACTCAATAAACTATCTCCTATTCCACTTCCAATTTGACTTGCATATTTTTCAAAAGCTTCGGCAGAATATGATGACAATACATTAGCTTGATAATCACTTACGGATTTTTTATAGGATGTATTCGCACTTTGTACATCTGATATATCAATACTAGAAGAAATAGTATCGTCTGGGTGCATTTTATTATATGCCTTAGCATATTTTTCATAAGCCTTTGCTATAACTTCTAATCCTTGTAATACATTGTCTACAGATGCTTGTACATTCACTACAATATTATTAAATCTAAAGTCATTAACTGTTTGTACTAATTCTAGGAATTTATTATAATAAATAGTATATTCTTTTGCAAAGTTTTGTAAGCTAGTCATCTCATTTTGTTGTGCTTGAGTTTGCTTGTCAATTACCTTTGAATAATGAGAGTCTATTTCTGTTTCAATTGCTAGATTAATAGCTTTTAAATTATTCAAAGTAGTTGTTAAACCTTCATTATCTATATCTACTTGCTTTTGAACTTGAACTTTCTTATTATTAATATCAGCTTCGGTTATATTAATGCTTTTCTTTGATAATAATTCGTCATAAGTTTTATTCAATATAGTAACTGAATTGTTAGCCTTATCTGCTTTGTCACTAATAGAATTTAAATGAGAATCTATATCACTTTCATCTACACTTGCTTTTAAATTCATTTTATCTTTATTTTTTGTTAAATATCCTGATACATCCCCACTATTAATAGCATCATTTGCTTCCGAAGTTGTAAAATTAGCTCTTAATGTAGTTAAGTCTTCTAATGCTTTTTTAGTTCTAGTTAGTGTAGCTGAAATTGAATCTGAAATAGCATTCCAATCATTGTTATGCTCTTCTTCTAATTTCTTTAATGTATCTTTTGCCATTTTTTCAATATCTGAATAATGATTCTCGAGACGTTTCGTGTCTCTCTCTTGTGATTCTTTCAAATAAGAGGAATACTCATCTAAATATGCTTTCTTCTTTGTATATGCTTCATCTTCTGCTTTTTTATCAGCTTCAATAACACTTTTTTTATCTTCTATTTCTTTTTTAGCATCATCTAGTGAATTTTTTCTATTTGTATCATCAAGAGTTTTTTGTGCTTCTGTAACTTCTTTTTGTTTTTCTGCAATCTTTTGAGTATCTGCAACATACTCAAATTGCCATGTTCCATCTGCTTGCTTTTGATATACTTGATTAGTTAATTGACTTTTAACATTATTTAACTCTTTTTGTTTTTCTGTTAAATCATTTTTCTCTTTTTCTAATTCATTAGCTCTATCTATCTTGTCATTATCTTCATCTAATTTCTTAGATTTTTTATCTAAAGCATCTAATTCATCCTCATAGTCATCCATTATCTCATTATGTGCATCTTCTTGTGCTTTCTTAATAGATTCTATTTTATCTGTTTGTGCTTTTTGATTAGCTTCTAAAGTTTCTGTTTCAATCTTTTGTTGATCTTCATACATTTTCTTTAGTTCATCAATATCAGTTTTTTCAATTTCTGATTGTAATTTTGCTACTTCTAAACTTTCTTGTCGTAATTCCTTCGATGCAGATAAAGTTGCAGATTCAAGTTCCTTTTGTGCATCTGCCGTTGTTACCGTTGTATTTTTTAAAGAGTCTAACTGTTCTTGTGCTTTTTCAACTATTTGCTTTTGTTCACCTATTTTATCATTTACAAGTGAAACTTTTTGAGTAAAATTAGAATCATCTATATCACCTAATCCAGTTATCTTTGCATCTATTTCTTCAATATTATTCGATATAGTATCTTTTGCTTGTTTATAAGCATCTGTGATATTAGATAACATTTTCTTTTCTGAATCTTCAAGTTCTTTTTCTGCCTTTTTTTTCTCGCTAGAATCCCCACCAGAAGGCATATAATCTCCATTAGATGGTGTTTGTACACCACCTCCACTAGGAGCAGAATATGCAACACTTCCTATCCCAGCATATAAATCATCTGCTTCTTTTTTCGCTTTCTCATACGCATGTAATTGGTCAGTTTCTTCTTTTAGTTTATCAAATTCTGGTGAACCAGCTTCTAGACTTTGTGCTTTACCTATACTCATCGTTGAATAATCAGATGCCCCAGCCATTCTTGCTTGAATAACAGATTGTATCGCTTTTATCTCAGCTTTATACATTTCAATTCTATTTGTTATTTCATTATATGTAACTTGAGAATTCCCTACTTGCCATTGAGAATTTACCTTAGAATCTGTTATACGAATAGCTGATAAATTATCAACTGTAAGTCCTTCTGATATTAATTTCTGAATATTTGCTTCTATTAATGGTGAATTTGAAATTAATACTTTTCCATTTTCATCAATAGAGACATTCAATCCACTCATTTTACCTTGTAATTGTTCTACTGTACCCTGTAGTTTAGTTTTTTGTTCCGCCGACAAATTTTCTTGTGCAGATAAGTTTTGATATTCTGTATACAAATTTTTAACTGTTGAAATATAATTATTATATTCAGCTTGTACTTTGTCTAAATTTTCTCTATGTTCTAATTGTGATTTTGTTTGTTCTTTAATACTATTTATTATTTTAGTATTATATATTTTATCTTGTGCGTCAGTAAATTCTTTTATTTTCCCAGTAGTTTCTTCAACTGTATAACCAGCATCGGTAAGTACTTTTATTTGTTCTTTAATTTTTTGATTAAACCCTTCTATTACAGATGTTTGGTTTGTACCGCTTGCAGTAGGATTTAATGATTTAGAATCAGTATCTTGTGCTTTCTTTCTTAACTCAATATATTGTTGTAACTTTTCTTGTGCTGATTTCATTTTGTTAGCTTCTTCTTGTGCCTTAGTAGTGTCTCCACCCTTTAGAGAATTATTAACGCCATCGAGTGCTGATTTAAGAGACTTAGATTGTTCTGTTAACTCAGCTTGATGTTGTTGATACGAAACAAATCCATAAATTGCAACTCCTATAACAGCAGTGATTGAAGTTATAGCTAAACCAATTGGCGTAGCTATAAAACCCATAGCGGATGCAGTAGCTCCTTTAATACTAGTTCCTAATACACCAAATGCAGTTGCTACACCGGTAGCCCCATTCTCTAAAGATACCATTCCCGAAGCTAATCCAATAAATTTAGTTAATCCAGTTACTATTCCACCTTCTGTAGTTAATAGCATCAATTCTTTGTTAATTTTAACTAATTTTGACAATGCTAAACTTAATGTTCCAATTGTTGCTATATATGTTATTGATTTTCCATCTAGATTTGATAGTGCAGTTATTAAATTAGTAGCTTCTGAAACTAGCCATTTTAAAGAATCCGAAGACATTATTTTTTCATACAATCCTTCAAATGCTCTTTTTAGATCAGATATTCTTGCTTCTAAAGATTGAGAATAAACATCATACATTTGTTTAGCTGAACCAGTAGCTTTTGTTAAATCATCTTGATGTTTTTTAACTTGGTCGAAATTCTCGACTAAACTAAGTATCGTCTCTTTCTGTCTAGAACCACCGAGCGTGTTTATTCCAGCTAAGAAATCAACTTGACTCATTGTTCCTTTTTTATATTTATTCACAAATTCATTTAAAACCTCATCGAAATCCTTAAACTCACCCTTAGATGAACGAATTGCAATACCGACGTTATTCATTGCCTTCTCAACGTCATTTATGTTTTTACCATCCTCATCAATATTCCCTAACTTTATGTTATAATCCTTTTTACCCTAGTTTTCACTATACTTTAACACTTATTAAAAAGTGGGAGTAGACTATCTCTTCACCTCACATGAGGGCTAGGCACTACGGAATAAGGAATTTCACCTCAAACCTCTTAGGATTATTAATCCAATTTAGTCGTTACACCTTTCTAATTACTTAGACTTGGCACGATATTATCATATTATTTATTTTATTAAATAACTTAGACTTTCATCGTTAGCACTATATTTAATAGCACACCCTATATTTACAGGTTCACCTAGTTTTTATCTATACATTACTGTATAGGCAGACTATTTTTATCATTAATCTGCTATAAATACTCTTAAATGCTTCTCCAATAGTCTCTGCCGATCTACGAGTCTTCTCACTTACTGTAGTTACATAGCTTGAAAGCGTATCAAAGCTTGTTCCGGCTTGTTGGGCACTAAAACTAGTTCTCATAATTGCTGAAGAAATTTCAGCGAAACTTGTAGCACTAGAATTATCTAATTTAGAAATAACATCAATTACATGTTGCATTTGGTCGCCAGTCATATTGAAAGAATTCTTAATTGCAATTAATTGTTCTGTTGTTGCCTGTGTAGTTTGACCTGAAATCTTACTAGCCATCGAACTTGCTTCCAGCATTTTATTGGTAGTGTTATTGTCAAAACCTGCCCTTAAAAGTTCTTCTGACCCTGCTAACATTTCTTGATTAGTTATATGTAATTGAGCACCTAATTCCTTAAATTGATTAGTTAATCCAATAACTTCTTCCTTACTCTTCGAGGTGATCATTTCAATATTTGTCACATTTTTATCTAAAGATTGAGTATATTCACTAGCATCTTTAAACTGCTGACTAATCTCTTGAACTACCTGTTGAACACCATAAAAAATACCAACTTTACCTAAAAAATTAGAGATTCCACTAAAGAATGAACCATTGTTAGTTTCTTTCAAAGAATTAACTAATTGTTGAGTTTCGTTAGTGGTTACTTTCATATTAGTATTAACTTGATTCAAGCTATTTTTAAGACCATTGAATCCCATACTATCTACTTTAGTTAAATCTTCTTTTAATTTATTAATTTCAGATTGTGTAGATTCTACGAAGCCTTGTGGCAACTTATTTCCGAAACTCTGCTTCATTTTATCCAATTTAATTTGTGCATCATCTAATTGTTTAGACATAGTAACAATAGACGATTCTTTCATCATTGATGTATTCATAATAGAATTAATTGCATTACGTACATCTTGAAGTGATTTAGAATTCTTAACCATTTGTTCAAGTTTAGATATATCTGATTCATTTACTATTCCGTTTGATTTTAATGCGTCTATATGTTGGTATGCTTCTGCTTGTTTTTGTAACAGAGTCTGTTCTTGTTCTAATTGCTTTAAATTAGCTGAATCATCTTTTACTTGTCTCTTTTGTTCATTTTCAACTAATTTATTGCTTAAATCTATTTCTTTCTGAATTTGAGATATCCTATCTGATTCTAATTTTTCTCTTTGTTTTATATTATCTTGTTCTGCTTTTTGAGAACTTATAGTTTCAGTGCTAAACTTAGAAACAGTTCCACTCAACTCATCAAATTGTTGTTTTAAGCCGTTTAAATTTATACCATCGAAGTTTTTCAATCCATTTTGAGCATTATTTATCTCATTAATTATTTGTTCAAATGATTGTGTATTTAAAACATTTGAATATTTCTCATCGGTTAAATTAGTCATATTAGACTTCAGAGAATTTAATTTATTTGAATATTCAATAACTTTTGATTCAGTTGCTAACAATTCTTTAACTTGATTTAAATAACCTTTTAATTCATTATCTGAACCTATACTATTTGGATTACTTAGCATAGTTTTTAAGTAAGCAATCTTATTAATATCAGAAAATCCATTAGATTCTAAGGCATTTAATTGCTTTTGTGCTTTTGTTATATCTTCTATTGATTGTCTTATTTTATTATAATCTGTTGTAGTTGTAGGTTTTATTTTAGAAGTGTTATTATCATCTTTATCTAATAATTGTAATTCTCTTTTAACTACACCAATACCTTCAGCAGTTTGTTTTAATTGTTTGGTTATTCCATCACCTATATCAACTCTTGATGTCTTTAATACTTGGTCATTCATACTAACCATTGCAGAGGTAACTTGATTAATAATCTCATTCACGTTACCTAATGAAACATTACTACCCAAACTATTTTTAAAATTATTTGCTAAAGTAGTTAAAGTTTCTAATTGTTTAGCTACATCTGAATTTGCAATATTTATATCTAAATTAATTTTTTCTTTTTGTAAAGTATTTATTAAAGTTTGTAATCTTCCACTAACATCTTTTTCACTTTCTAACTGAACGCCAAGACGTATCGAACTTTTATATTCACCAGCCATATCTTATTATTCTCTCCTTTCATATTTACACATAAAAAAGAGAGCAATAAATAAAATCACTCTCCATTATTTTTTCTTTTTATTATATTGTCTTTTGGGTTTTACTTCTCTTTCAATGCTTTTTATCATATTTTCTTGAAATTCTTTCGCAATGTGTTCATCACCATTTTGTAATTTAATTAGTTTCTCTTTATCCAATCCAAACTTAGCTAAAGTTTTATTAATATTATTATCAGCCTTTACCGATTCAACTAGTTCATTTAATTTATTCTGTAAAATATCTAATTTTCTAATACTTTGAATTCTAACATCATTTCCTATTTCTAACATTATATCTAATAATGAATTAACTGCTTTTTTAAAATCACCATCGGCAAAGTTTAACATTTCTTCTAATCTAATATCATCAATATTATTCCAATATTCTTCATTTTCTAAATTTGTACAGTTAATAATTAAAAAACGCATAATTTTAATTGTATTTATTACTTCTATATCAGATTGTTTATTATCTAATTGAATTTCTTTTGAATTATCAGCAATCAGTTTTGTTAATTCTATCAGTATTTTATTGTTATGTTGTGGGTTATAAACTTCTAATTCTCCAAACTTATCTTTTAATTTGTTTTTTATGTATTTTTCTTTTAATTTAATTCCCATTACATTATCTCCTTCATTATACAAAAAAAGAACAACAATATAGTGAGATGTTGTTCTTTTTTGCTTTATTAATTTAATTTTATGTCTTTTTGTTTTGATATTATAGTTATTTTGCTTTGAAAATCATTTCTTAATTGAGTTAAATCTTTATTATCGATCAAATAATCATCTTTAATATTATTTGCATTGTTATTTGTAAAATCTCTATTAATATTTTCTTTACGAATACTATCTTTATCATATAAGTCTATTAGTTTTTTATAATCATCTTTAAATTCTTGTGGTGGATTTAATTTTTTCAATTCATTAATATAACCATTATACTCTTCAGTTTCTTTTTCTATATTAACTTTATTATCATCAGAAAGCTTCGCATGACCTTCATATTTGGTAAATACGGTTACATAATTTTTTATCGCCTTAACATACATTAAATATGCTTCTTCATTCTTTGAAATATTTTTATCTATTTCAAAATAACTATTGCAAAATGATTTGTAATCTTTTACACTATTAACACTTTTAATATATAATCCACCAAATCCAATACTTATACATATCATTATACTAAGTATGGTTAAAATAATTTTCTTCTTATAAAGATATAATTTTTCTTTCATGTTACAATCACCCCTTTATAAGAAGATTATAACATGATTTAGTTAATTATTCCAATTATTTTATATAGCTTTTAATTCTTTTAGCTTATTAGTTATATCATATGTTATATAGTCTTCTTCTGTTAAATCTTGAATATATTTAAACATAAAGCCTTTTATCTCTTTTTGTTTATTATTACAAATATTATATATTGATGAATATGATATTTTAATCCCAAATAATTGTAAACTATTCTTAGCACATTGTGTTACATTATATGTTATAATTCTATTATTTAAACATATAACATGTTTTGTCTTTAAAATAGACTTATTTTGTTCTATAATTATATGTTCCTTGTCTGTTATATTTGCATATTCAAATTTATATCCTTTATAATGTATTGCTTTGCCATTACAAACTCTAATAATTCCTCCACCTTTTAATTTAACACCAAATAATTTTTCTGACTTTCTAGCTAAATCTGAACATGAAATAAATTTCCCTAAATAAACTCCGTCTTTAAATATTTTTACTTCTTTACTTTTATCTAATCTATATTTTTCTATACTCTTTCTTTGCTCTTCTTTAGCATCATAATCACACCAATATAATTCTCTGCCTTTTTTGAGATAGGTTCTTATTGTTCCTTGAGATAATTTCATTATTTTTGCAATTTTAAAAGCAGTTATATTAGAATTGTTTCTTTTGTATTCACAAACCACTTTGACTAAGTTAGATAAAGCAAAATCTTCACACTTTTGCCAATCTATTTTGCGTAAATCAAATAAATTATTTATATTATTGTTACTCAATACGTTTTGTTTAATAAAATTTAAATCGCTTATCGTACAATCAATTCTAATAACTTCAATACCATGTAATCTAGCTTGTTCATCTTTATAATCATCTATAGCTTTGGATTTATATTTGGTTTGTCCACTCATTTTATTGTCTTTAGAATGCCACTTGCCATCCATTTCAAGTATATATTGTTTTTTTTGATAAATAAAATAATTATCATATCTTTTTAATCCTATCCATTCAGGCGAATATTCATGTTCTAAATAATCAAACTTATATATTTGATTTAATTGTTCTAGTAAAGAATATGCGATTTTGTTTGGGTAACTAACTGAATCGCTACAAGAACACCCGATAGATTTGTAAGTGTATATCTTATTTATTTCTATTTTCTTATCTCTAATTCTTCCGCAGTCAGTGCAAGTTACTTGAACTTTGTCATTACTCCCATGCGTATGAGTCTTAGCACATTCTTTACCTATATATGGTATCATCCAAGGATCGGTTGTTATAACGTCGTTTATTCCATTTACTACTATAACACTATGACAACACGAACAACCTTGTTTATGTTTTAATAAATTACTTTCCCCTATCCATAATTCGTCTTTGTATTTTTTATCTCTAGGATAGTAGTGTTCTCCACAGTCAAACCCACAAACATTGCAAGTGTATTTATATAATTTACTCCATTTACCATTTTCATTTTGTTCTCTCTTCATATCCGTAATAGTTATATCCCTTTGACTATCTTTATAATGAGTTCCGATTTCTATTTTAAAATCTTTTGTTTTCTTTCCTAGTATCTCACCTATTATGCAATTACTAAAGCAACTTGTTAATAACATAGCTTCCTTACTTTTGTATAAAATTTTTACTTTTGGCTGTTTTCCTTTAATATATTTAATAATATTTATCCATCCTATTAAATTATCGTATATAAAAAATACTTTATATCCAATACTTTTTTCCCAATTTATTTTACCTATATAACACCCATTATTCCATTTTGGTAAATTCTCAGTAAACATTTTTTTATATTTACCACTTTCAATTAATTCCTTATTTTCATCTTTGAATTTTTCTATAATTCTATGATATTCTTCATTGCTCATAACACTAACCTCGCTTTAATTTATTTACTAACCATATTAAAAAATAGGAACGGAGACGGTTAGTAAAATCTCCTTTAATTAAATTAACAGGTTTGCAACCCCATTAACTAACTTGTTCCTATATATATTATAACACTCATAAGAGCAAATTATAATCAACTTTATAATTGAAACCACATCGGAATACAATCTTTAATATACATATCGTCACTACTAAGCATATATTCCACAAACGCTTCAAATCCATTTCTTTCATAAAAACTTTTAGCTTTTGGAACTGAATATAGTATTATACTCCTTGCTGATATATACGCTTCAGTAATTCCAACTATTTTACTTATTATTTCACATAGAATTTGGTCACTAAACATATCATCGTCTTCATTAGAAAGTCTAATCCCTTGATATTTTTCACTCAATGCAAACATTTTAATTTCTATTGCAGGAGAAAAATACCTATGATTGTAATTTTCCATTACTATAGATGAACAATTAATAGAATAATAACCTATCAATTCATTATTATCTTTATTAATAATAATTCTAGTAAAGCTATTACCAAACTCTAAGTCTTCAAAAGCTTTTGTTTTTAAATATTTATCTATTTCATCATTACCACATGTAAAATTTTCAACCATTGATAAGTACTCTTTAGTCAATTTAAATATATTAAAGTTAATACTCTCCCCATACAACATCTATTCGTGTACTCCCATATTTTTTCTTAGTTTATTAGCTTTTCTTAAAACTCTTTCTAGTTTACTTTTGTCTCTTTTATGGTTTAAAAAATCTTCCACTTTATCTTCTCTTACAATAAATCCATAACTTAACGGTCTAGTTAATTCAATCATAACAACACCCCCAATTTTTTTAGTCTTTGATTCTATTATAGTTGCTTTTATTATTCTTTTATGCTTATCTGATTTAATAGATTTAATTGGGCATCCTCGTTTTCTTTTGACTTTCAAAATAATCACCTTCTATATTAATATTATATCTGTTATTATACCATAATTTAGAATATGAAATACAATAACAGATATAACTAACAACTCTATTTATATATCTCCCTTATATATATTATCTAAACTCCGATAATATATCTTTGATTAATTCTATTAAACTTAACCATCAATTCTATATCATTTTTACCTTCATCTATGTATGACATACTTACGAAGTCATCTAGTCTTACATATATCAAAATAAACCCTATAAATTAACAACATTACACTTTAAGAAACTTCTAATATATATCCTTGTCTTCCGCCATTTGTTTCAATAACTATATTCATTCTGTCTTCATACTCACTTATGTATTCGCTTTTCACGAACAAATTTCTAAACTTCTTTTCTTTAATACCTATTATATCGAAGAATTCTTCTCCATATATACAGGTGACTTTATCATACTCTTCATCGTAATAATCTTCTTGCTTGTACAAATTCAAGTTATCAAATTCATTTTCTCTTATAAAAGCCATCAAATCACTATATTCTAAATCCCTTTGTAATTCTTTTTCTTCATTCCATTTCTTTAAAAATGTTTCATAATCTGATATATCACCTTCGTTTTCAATACCTTGCTTTTCTAACCAGTGACCATAATTGATAAAAATATTCCTACAGTCAATTTGCATTCCTACATAATAATCTTCCCTTGGATATTGATTTGTTAATACTTGTCCCACAATACACATCTCCCTTGATTAAGGCTGAAACATGTGTTATACTAGTATTTGCGAGACACTAGGTGATAACTTCTATGTTGTTGCCTTATTTTTATTTGATTGGTTTTGTTTACCAACCTTATGTATTTATAATACTACCTAGGTGTACACCTTGTCAATATAAAAGTTTCAGAATATATAATTAATATTCACTTTTATTTTCTAAATAAATATGTTACAATATAAGTGTACAAAATAAACATATTAAAGGAGAGAGCATTATGGCAATCCCAAATGATAAGTCAAGGATAATAATTACACTTCCGGATAGAATGAAAAGTGATATAGAATTTTTAAGCATTACTGATAAAAGAACTCCAAGTAAAGAAATTGAATATATGATGGAACAATATTTTGAAAGATTAGAGGGTCGTTTTCCTATAGAAGATTATGATAATTATTATGAAGAAACATATAAACCAAAACAATTAGCAGAAAGAATTATAACTTGGTTGACGTCCTTTTCAATAACACAAAACCATAAAACTTCGTCGTTTATACAAATATTTAAAGGTGAAAACATAGATGAAAAGGTTATTGAAATGGTAATGCGTAATAAAAAGATAACTGATAGTAAACAACAACTATTTATTGAATGTTTGAGATTATCAGTAAATGATATAAATGCACAAACGTTAATTTATATAAATCAATATTATCCTATAAAAAAAGACTAGCAACTAAAAATCGCTAGTCTTACATATTTTTAAATCAAATTCTGTAATTAATCTAATTAATCATATCATTGAATACACTTCTAAAATCTTCTATTCTTAATACAATCAATTAATCAAAATAATAATATCCATATTTCCAATTTTATGGTATAATAATCTTACTATATTCTGTAGAGAAAAGTTAATATAAATAAAGGGGTTTATTAATCTACTTAACATTTAAATCTATAAAATATAGTAAAACTATTCTATCATATATGCCGTTATGGATGAGACGGTGGTTATACGTTTTCCACCTCAAAGGGTTATTGAAAATATAATTCTAGGAGGTGTTGCTGTTGGATATGTTTGATTTTATTATTAAGGTAATTGAAATATTAGGTATTATATTAGTTTTATATAAAGCACTGAATTCCGAAAACCTAGTTAAAATTCATTACAAAGATTTTGATTTTGAGACAACTGAAAAAAGCACCCCATCCAAGTAGTGCTTTATCAGTGATTTAGTATTCATTTACATATCGATTCAATAGTCCTTTGAAACCTGTAAAAACGTGATATTGTTTATAGGACTGGCTTAGTGCTTCAACACTAGGCTTTTTCTTATTTATTATCTCCATTATATCACAATTGTATACTTATTTACAACCAAATATATTTTCCATTAAATTGTAATTACTTCCATACAATGTTATAATTATATTGCCATCTCGAATATTCCTAATTGGGAGGGAGGCGATGGCATGAAACATTGCAAGAAATTTACTATAGATAACGAATTGTTGAAATCAGTACTTATCTTCTTAGGTGGACTTTTTAATATGATAGCATCAGTTTTAAATATACATATCCCAATAATTAAATAACAAATAGAAAAATTTAATAGTTGGAAATAAGAACGAGTAAATATTGTGGAGTTAAAAAGCGTGACTGGAACTCATGTGAGGTGGTAATGAAGCAATATAGAAAGTTCTTTTTACATATAAAAAAATAAGATACTTACTGGAACTAAGCATCTTATCGCATGAAACATTTATATAATTTAGTTTTAACTTCTTTACAATTTCTATTATACTCTTTTACTATTATCTGTCAACACATTTTATTTACTTTACTTATATAAAAATAAAAGACCTTAGAATTAATTTAATAATCTCTAAAGTCTTTTAAGTTTATAATTATTTAACTAATTTCCCATAATAATCAACTAAATCTTGATAAGTTTTCACTTTCTTTTCATATTGAGCAACTTTTGAAGTATCGACAGAAGGTACATATTGCCAAGTTCCATCCGATTGTTTTGCTAATGTCTTAATAGTTAATTGACTTTTAACATTATCTAATCCTTTTTTCGCTTCTGCTAAATCATCTTTAGCTTGATTTAATTGTTTTTGATAATATGCTTTTAAATCATCTTGTGCATTTTGTTGACTTTTCTTCAATTCTTTATAATAATCTTTTTCTTCTTTACTAGTGTTATCAACAGCAACATTATTAGTTGTATTAGCATTAATCACACCAGTATTATTTAATGTAACGCTTGAATTACTACTTGTACTATTATCTATGTTATTAGTTAAATTAGTATTAGAACTATTATTACTGTTAGCCGTATTCGAAACATTTGTACTTGTTTCTGTTGTATTGTTTACAGTGTTATTTTGAATCCATACTCCATTATTATCAATTTTATATCCATCAACAATAGTATCATGTGCCATATAACCGTCTTGTCCAAAATAGTACCATTTAGAATCGATTTGCTTCCAACCTACTGACCATGAACTTCCTTCAGTATTCCACCAACCTTTAGAGTCTTGTTTCCACTCTGCACTTGCTCCTGTCAAAGGCAATATACTTATCGAACTAGCTATTATTCCCATTACAATAAACTTTTTAAAGATTTTATTCATAATTATTCATCCCCTTAGTATTATTATTCCATACCATTATTTTCATGTATTGGTTATAGATATATAATAATACTATTTTCGGATAGAGTCAATAATTCCTTTGTAATTTCTACATAAAAAGACTAGAATACCTTTTTAGTATCTAGTCTAATAATTTTATTCATATTTAATTTAGTCCATTTCTATGTAGTCATTTATTTTTATTTATATTAATTTATTTCTAACTAGCTTCTGATTGTAAATTTTCATTGATATCATTTATAATTTCCTCGTAAGTTTTAGATTGAATTTTACCATCTTTTATTAATCTCTTTACTATGTATGATACTCCATTTGCTTTAATCAAAGTTTTACTACCAGTAAATTTATTTTTCTTAACTGGTATAACATGAAAATTATTCATAAATCTTTGATATGGCTCATTGTTTTTCATTAATATTTCGCTATCTCTCATCCATTCAAATAATTTATTTTGTCCGAAATTCTTAATATTTAAGAATCTAGCAAATGTACCAATACTATATTCTTTATTAGATTGTTCAAATGCATATGCAATAGCTAATTTATCTTTTAATTGTTCCATTAATTCTTCCTTAGCTAAAGTCTTTTCTATTTCATTTATTTGTTCTTCTAATTTTTTATCTCTTTGTAACAGTTGCATTTTCTTAGTTGTATCAGTTTCAAAAATAACACTACCTAATATGTATTTTCTTTCATCAATTAGTGCTTGCTTAGTTTCTTCTAATGTCTTTTCCATTACTATATTCTCAGCTTTTGTTTTAAAGTAGTCTTCAATAAAATCTTTGTATAATTCTACTGATTTATCACCTTCGGCAAACTTTAAATATAATAGAAAACCTGCTTCAGAAAACACATAAATATTTTTAGCTTGTGTTATAGATTGTTTTGCGTAGCCTAGTGTTTTCAATACTTCAGCAAACGTGTCGCTCCCATCTCCACGTTGTAAATCAATAATATCATCTCTCGTAAAATGTTGTAAATTACTATTAACTTGATCTCTAACCTGCCTAGCACCTTTTGCATATCCAAGTAAATCTCCGATTTGTTTATCAGTAATTACGGGACTTGTTTCTGAAAAACCACCTAAAATTTTTGTGAATTCTCGTTCCTTTACTTCTACTTTTTCATCTGTAAATAGTTTAATAATTTTATTTTGTTCCATAATGAAACATCTCCTTTTTATTTTAATTTATTTAATGTATGTATTAATTTCACATACATTTTAATCATATTCCCCATTATTTATTTAATTAGAATAATCTGACTAAGGGAGCTACCCCTAGTCATAACTACTCATACATACATTAAATAAATTTTGATGTCGGAGAACATCATTAAAATATACGTTTTTCAAATTATGTATTGACTTTATTTATTTATACATTAAATTATCTTTAATGTAATATTACTCCATTTTAAAAATAAAGTCAATACTATTTCTTTTAATTTGTTTAAATAATTTATATTGCAATAAAATGAACAATTTATTTTCTTATTATGTAAAATCAAAACCACGCCTTTTAAGATAGTCTAAAAGATTATTAATTACATCTTTACACTCATTTTCCCATACTGATTGCATTGGATTTAATTTAATTCCACCTCGACCATATCCATGCCCTTCAGCAAAATATTCTAGTATTTCGGTCAATGTTCTTTGTTCACCTGTTTCCCAAAAAGCTATATCATGTAATTCATCTTTTACATATATCTCAATAGTATATTCATCTCCATTTTTCTTAACAGGAGATACTTCAATACTATTTAAAAGAGTTCCTGTTCTGTCATAGAATTTTGGACTATACGTTTGGTATATATCTGATATAATATAATCTTGAATTGCCAAATGTATTTTTTGTGCTTCTATCATCAAATCCGTTTTAATTTGTTTTTCTAATTCAGCATACATTTCTCCTATTGAATTAAAGTCCATTTATATATTCACTTCCCTTATATATTGTTTTAATTTATTTGTTATAATACTAATAGATGAGTACCATATAGATACTCATTCTTAATATTCATTTAATTTATTCTTTTGTCAATCAACAATATATTGGATTATATTTTTATCCAACAATCATTTCTCCTAGTATTGATTGACCTACTATATTAGTAGGATTACTAGGGTATAGTTACAATTGTTACAAGATTAGATTCACCTTCATGAATACCACCTGTTACTACAATTTTTAAATTGTAAGATGTTGAAGCCGTTAGCCCTAATACTTGAGTTGAAGTACTTGTATCAGTTAATGGAGAAGCTATTCTTACCCCAGTTGTTCCACTAGTAGCCACTGCACTATAAGTACTATCTGTACTTAATTTATACATTAATACTACTGATGTTGAAGAAGTTGGTGCTGTAAATGTTAAATCAATTTTTGTTGATACATTTGATACTCCTGCTAAATCAGCAATTGGAGTTACAGGAATTTTTGGTGCTTTTGCTTTAAATTCACAGAATAATGGATTACCTTCATCATCAGTATTAAACGGATCTCCAAGTACTTTGAAATTCAGTTCAAATTTTGATGGGTTTTCAGCGTCAAATGATAATGTTACACCAGATTGAATAACTACATTTGGAATAATCATATCCATTAATTCTATTTTATTTGTAGCAACATTTTTTCTTAATACGGTTGCTTGTAGTTCTTTAGCATCTACTTGTTTATTACCATATACTTTAAATGTATAAACTTGTCCTGCTGATAAAACTTCTGTATAATTTACTTCAACTTTATCCCCAATTCTTAACTCTGAATTAGTAATAGTAAATTTCTTTTTATCAGTAGCATCTACTACACCAACTAGTGATATGTCTAATTCTCCACCAAGTGATAATTTATTAAAATTAATCACTGTTCCATTCATAGGTTCAGATTTTAAATTAAGAACTAAAGTTCCATCTGTTGTTACTACAAATACTTCTTCCTTATAGTAAGATTCATTTTCAGTATTTAATACTAATCCATCACTACCTAATGCTTCTGCAAGTTGAGCAAAAGATATAGTTTCAGTTTCCATTTTGTAGGTTGCTACTGGTGTTGTTGACCAAAATAGTTTTTCTATACCTTGTTCCTTTGCTGATTTATCCGTAGTTTTGTATTCAAATGTACATTTGTTTGCTTGTGGTATCTTAAGTAATAATTTATTTGTTGTTCTATTTCTCAATTTTACTTGACTCGCATTTAAAATACCAAATCTTTCATTAATAGTTGCCATTAATATTCCTCCTTAAATTTTACATTTTTATATAATAAAAAAGTTCCTATGGAAATTATAGGAACTTAATTTATTCATTTAATAATTTTTTACATTTTGTTAATTTAATTTTAGTTTTCTTAATCCAATTTAAGTCTGGAGCTTTTTCAAAGTTATAATTTCCAGAAGTAAATTGAGATTTAACTATCTCAATATTTTCTTTTTCTAACAAGAAATTAAAATAGAAGTTAAGTTGCCAAATTGTTAAATCTGAAATATTAGTAAAATTATATTTACTATTCTCACTCATACAAACTGAAGCTATAACTTCATCAATAGTTATTTTATTTTCATTTTCTTCCTTTTTCTTATCTTCTTTGTATATTCTATATTGTTCTTCTAGAAGTCTCTGTAGTTCTTCATCGTCATAATGTTCTAACATATCCATTTCTTCTTTTTCTTCTTGAATTACATCTGTACAAGTTATCGTTCTTATTAATTCACTAAATTCTTCAAAGTTATCATTATTTAATTCAAATATAGGAACTTTATATACTTGTCCTTCAAGTTCTTTAAAATCATAAACAATTATAGCGTCTACATTATTAGAAACTCCAATCCTATTAAAATCTTTAATATCTAAAAAGAAAGCCAATGATTGTATTAGTAACATAACCATTGATTCCGAAATGTTAAAATCTTTTTTGCTATTTAATATATTTTCATGTATTACAATAGATTCAAATAGTGATTTGCTTTTCAATTGATCTTGAATATCTTCATATAATTTCAACTGTTCTTTTTGAATTCTAAAGATATAAGTTAAAGTTAAATAAGTTAGCAATCCTATTTCATCAATATCAGAAATTCTAGATTGTTTAACTTTAATTTGTTGATGGTTCTTATCTTTAAATATAATATCCAGTCCCCTATTCAACTGAAATTTTAAGTAATCGCTATTCATTATATTCACCACCAAAATATTTCTTTTGTATATTCTTATTGTTCAAAAAATCATAAGCAAATGATGTTGCCTTATACATAGCTATATAACCTTGATTCTGCTCATTCAATGGAAGTGGTTTAAAACTTGTCTTTTTTATTTCACCCAATCCTGTCAAAGTAGACCTATCTAATTGATTTTCGATAAGTTTATCAATTATAAATGCTCTATCTAATCCATTACCTAATTTTTGCACATCTCCTTTTAGAATTGTACGAATTATAATATATACTGTATTATATTCTTGTAAATTTCCTTTAGGAGTTTGTTCAAAATCTATCAAAATAACAATATTAGAAGTATTCAAAATTTCATTATTTTTCGCACCAAATAAGACTACCCCATGCTCATTACTTTCACTTTCTTCAAATATTTTATAAGGATTTTCCTCATCTGCTTGAATTAACGGATTTTTTTGAGGATAATAAATCATTTTAAATAAGTCAGTATCTAAAATTATAAATTCACGAATGAAATCTTCAAATACTTGAAAATTGTTAATTGTTTCTAAATCATCTAATGTCATACTTATTACCCTCCTTTACTTAATTAAATTAATTACTTGTCCATTTAAAATTACGTTTTTATTGGCTTTTAATTTATTAGGAGTTATTAAAATATTTATTTTCATACTTTAACTCACTCCTTTTAATTGAATATTTTTAGTCTCAATGATAGTTCCATTACTAGAATCAATTAAATCTATACTAATATTTGTAACAACACTGGTATTAGTATTCTTAATTGTAAAACTTGTATCTGAAACTTTTGTTATAGTTAATTTCTTTTGTGATATTAAACTTTGCCCTATTGAATCAAAATTGTAATTAACAACTAAAGAATTATCAGCTATACCATCAACTGTCTTAACTATTGAGGTAGTTGTAGAACTCATTAACTTTAATAAACTTCCATTATTATTTGTCCAACTTGTTGTATAATTTATTACAGGTATTGTTGTCTTAGCAATTACACTTAACGATAAATCAATTTTTTCAGTTCCAATACTACAAGTTATAATACAAGTTCCTGTTTTTAAAGCAGTAACTAAACCTTTTGAGTCAATTGTAGCTATTTCAGGATTACTTGATAAATATGTAACATTAGAATTATCTACTTCTTTTCCATTATCTTTAACTATTGGATTGATTTCATATGTGCCGTTTTCAACTATTGATTGTGATGTTGAATTTAATGCAATTGTATAATTATGCGTAAGAGCATCTGCTATTTCATTTACTACATCATCTGTCTCTACATTAATATTAGACTCACCTAATAAAACTATTAATATTCCCGGTACCGTCACTCTGTCCGTTTGAGTCGCCTTCCAAGCCTGTTTGTTAATTATAAATCTTTGTCCTAAACTTATTTTTTGTGATATTGAATTATCTGACATTATTAATCCAAACATTCCATTTGCTTCAATAATACCTGAAACTAAAGATTTAATCCCTAATGTATATTTTGTATTATTAGATACAATTGCCATAATTTTATTTAATTCATTACTTGAAATAAACTTCACATTATAATTACATTCCTCAAATATTCCTTCATCATATCCATTTTTCTTATCTATTTTAGATTTAATAAGATATGTTCTAAGAGTATCAGTATCATTGACTTTGAACTTAACATAATCGCCTCGCTTAATTAGATTAGGATATACTTGCAATCTTTCTTCCATTTCAGTATCAGCAGTTTGTTTCCTTGAGATGTCGATAACTCCTTTGATTGAAGTTTCTAATTCATTTATAAATACATCTTTTGCATCAATTGAATTTATTAATACATCAAATCTATATATAGCATTTTCTCTTGCCTTGTTGTAGTCTTGAGACATTTCAGAAATATATGATTCTTTACAAGATTGATTTTCAGAAATTTTATTTATTATTCTATAATATTGTAAATCTTCTTTCTTCATATCAATATGCCATTAAATGACTACCAGTTTTTCTGTCCTTACTGTTATAACTAGCAACTTTTTTATCAATTTGTGCTTGTCTATATTCAGCAACTTTTAAATAAGTAGTCCTTTCTGTATTAGAATTGGGCATTTTTATATCATCACCAAAATATTTCTGATATTGTTTTAGTCTTACTATTCCTTCATCGAACATCTTTACAACCATATAATCACTAATTAAATCTTCTTCGATTGGTACTAAATCAAAATTAAATGCTTCTAAATTATCATCTTTGTCTAAAAAATTTACATTCTGAGAAATAGATACAACCAACTGTAATTCACTTATTGCATCTTCTAATAATCCCATTTCTCTTCTATTTGTAATCTCTATAAATTGTTCGTCAGTAACATTTTCATAACAAAAAAATTCTTTATATTCTTTTATTTTACGTTCAAATCTATCTATTACTTTTGAATAAGGGGTCAAGATAATCATTCCTTTCTATAATTTATTAAAGGAAGATTTATATATCTCCCTTATTATTTTTTAGGTGTAGTAGTCTTTTTAGCTATTTTAGCTTCCTTTACTTCTTCATTAGACGCTTCTACTAATTCAACATTTTCGCTTTCTGGAACTACTGCTAATTCAATATTTTCAGTTTCGTCAACTTCTAATTCTGACTTTCTTATACCTTCTTCTATTTCTTCTTTTCTTGCTCTTATATATAGTTCTACTTTTTCAGCAATAAGATATTTATTAGTATTTTTCAAATATACTAATAGAGATAAGAAAGCATCAATTGTTGCTAATTTATCTATTTGTGTTATTTTCTTTAAAATTGTATCGTTTGGTTGTAATATCATTCTTTCTATTTCATCTCTTGAATAAGAGTTCTTGTCTTTATTAACGTCTATTCTTAATTGTTTATAGACTTGTTCTTCAATACTTGGTGAAAATCTAATAGCTTGATTTTTAAAATTGTCTGATTTCATATTAGCTTTCATAATATCTTTCCATAATACAGATACATAATAAGGTTCACCATCAATCTTAGGTGGCAATTCATATCCTGCATCTAATGGGTTTTCACTTGCTATGTATGTTTTATAATCATAATCGTGGTATACTTCAACATAATCAGTATCTTTTATCATTTCCATATTTTATCTCTCCTTGAATTTTAATTTATTTATTTTATTTAGAAGGGCATGTAAATTAATACATGCCCTAATGTTATAACTAAGAAATAGTTATTTTAGAAACATATTGAGTATCAGTTACACAGATACCAAATTCAACACCAGAGAATTTGAATGAAATCTTTTCTCCATTGTTTTCTTCAGTTGTTCTAGTAATCATTTGTCCTTTAGTGTACATTTCTCCAATTGTTCCAGAGAAACCGAATACTCTATCTTCTGGTAACAGTGTCTTGTCATCTCCTGTTTTCTTTCCTTTTAAAACTGGAACTAATCTACAACCACCTAATGTTTGTAACATTGATAAGTCATTTAATGTTCCTTTCATTGTTTCAGAGTAAAAATCAGAACCAACGGCTCTACACATTTCTCTTATTCTGTTAGAAAGTCCAACAATTAATGGTTCTTTTCCTGAAACTGCATTATCATATGTATAATCAGTTAAACTTTGAGAAGCACCTGCCGTCCAAGTTCCAGTAACACCAAATACTTGACTTCCACCAACTATTAACTTATCAACATAAGATAGTATTGATTTGAATTTTTGTCTATCGAATTCTTCAATAGCATACATAGCTAAAGTAGCAACTCCGGTAGCACCATCTCTTCTTAAATTAGACATTGGGATTTCAGTTTCAATTTGTAAAACTGTTTCCATTGTATTACCTTCTGCAATATCTAAATAAGATTTGTCTACGTTACCTGTTCTGTTAGCAACTTGTCTAGCAACTAATGTGTTCTTTGGTGATTTTCTGATTCTAACCATATCAAATTCGCCATAAGAACCCTTATCTGTTAAGAATTGAGTTAATACTTCATTTGGTACGCCAAATACAACTGGTTCAATGATATCTACAATTACTTGAGATATCATCTCTCTAGCTTGTGTGTTTCCATATTTCCAAGCATCATTAACAGTGTTGTTGATTACTTGAGAAAATGCTTCTTCGTCTTCTGATAATACTATATCTTTTTCATGTAATACATTTTTAGCATATACATTTTTAGCCCATTGATATGCTTCACCACTTTTATATTTTCTTTCTATTTCTTGTTCGCTTAATTCTATATTTCTGTTCATTTTTTTATTCCTTCTTTCTTTTATTATTTTAATTTATTAAACTAATCTGAATCCTAATAATTTGTGTCCTGCGTCATAAACCCAACCAAGGCTATAAAAAGCAGAACCAGTTGTTCCTTTTGCTAATTCTCCATTTACTACAGTTAATAGAGAACCTTCAACTACATCGGCATCAACTAAAGCAGAAGCAAAAATTTCTGTAGCATATCTTTCCCCTTTTTGAATTGTTTCAACACCAGCAAATTCACCAGCTTTGATAAGGTCTTGAGTTGTAGCATAATTTGAAACTGGAACACCCATTGCTACATCAACATCAACAACTACATCTCTTGTTAAAATTCCTAAAACATTTGCATCTGCAACTGCTTTTATTAATGTAGTAATTTTGTTAGCGGAATCGTAACTCTCGTTTACAAAAGTCCCCCTTTTCATATCAACCTTTACTGTGTTTTGAGCATTAAATACTTTACCTGCGTTTACTTGTAATCTTCTATACATATTAATATTCCTTCTTTCTTTTATTATTTTAATTTATTATATAATTAATATTTATTAATTATCTTTTAATGTTTCTTCTGGCATAATTTAATAATGCAGAACTAGCGTCTTTGTATTCATAGTTGTTTGTATTAATATCTGTTGACATCTCTATCTCAGAAATAGTTTTCTTTTCAAATTCGCTTATTTCTACCTCTTTTATAGGTGTTTCTATCTTTGAAGCTTGTTCAACAACTCTTTCGGCTATTAAGCATTTAATTTGTTTATCGTCAAGTTTTTCTATTGCTTCTTTAAGTGCTTCACAAGTTTCAATTTCTTCTTCAGTAAAATATTTGCTTGATAAAGCCATTTTCTTTAGGTTTTCTTTTTGTTCTGCAATTTCAGCTTCTTTCTTTTCTGCTTCAGCTTGTTCCATTTGTAATTTTAATGGTTCTAATTCTGAAATTATAGCTTCTTTTTCTGAAATAATATCTTTTTGCGAGTTCAATGATTCTCCTAATTTTACTATCTCATCAACTTTGGCTGAAAGTTCTGTTTCCTTATCTGATAAAGACGTATTTGCATTGTCTAATTGAGACTGTAGTTCTGCAAGTATTTCATCATTTTGTGTTTTTGGAACAAATACCATTTTTGTTGGTGTCTCGCTCACAATTGAAACTACCTCATTTGAATCTACTGTATAAGAGAATTCTATATAATCGTCCTCACATTCAGCATTCCAATCATATCCTATTGCTCTAAATTCATATGGATATACTCTTGATATACAAATCCATCTATTAGAATCTATAGAATTGATAGCAACTCTTAATTTGCTATATAGGTCATTTGAAGTTACAGATGACACTTCTGTTTTGTTTTTATTTTCTGCCATATCGACAATTCCTCCTTTTTCTTCTATGTTTTGATTTAATTTATTTTCAACTGAATTTTCATCAGACTGAATGCTTATTTCTATGTTTTCTTGTCTCTCTGATTGACTTATTTCATTTAGGTCATTTATAAATGCTTCTGTGAACTCATTTTCCTGTTCTTCTATTAATACTTCTTCAGCACATTCCAATAATCCAGCATTTTTATATGCAGGATTCACATTAGAACCTAAAACACAGTTAGCTAAAAATAGTATTCCTTTTAACCAATCTGTTCCATCTTCTTTATATGTTTCACTATAAGATAATTCCCAACTAGTATGCAATTCTGTTCCTAGTCGTTCTATGACCTCCATTGCCCTATAATAACGAGTCCATAATATAACTTCTGCAACCAAACATCTTTTTGTTATATCTCCAAATTCAATGTCTTCTATGGAAACTGAAGTATGATATCCAATTGGACTTGTAGATGTAAAATCACTAAATTTTACTAAGTTACCATCTTTATCATACTTCCATTTCTTTGTCATTAAATGTCCTGAGAAATTATATTCTTTTGTTTTTTCATCAAAGATTACTTTTGTAACTAATGGTTGTCCCATTAATGTATTCATTTCTTCTTCACTCAAATCAGACTCTTTTATTCCTTTTCCATTCACATTTGCTTCATCCAAAGGACACAATAAGAACTTAGCTACCTTTCTAGAAGGGTCAGATTCTTGTTCTGCAACTGAAATTAAAGTACCATTTATTTTAAATAAATTTTCATTACTCATTTTCTATATCACCACCTTTCAAATTATACCTTTAGTGCTTCTTTACGTGATTGGTCTGATTCTTGCTTATCTACATTTTCATTTTTTTTACTATTGTTCTTATTAGTAGTTGAATCGGTGTTTTTACTATCATTTATTAAATCGTTGGAATTTGAAGTATATGAATTTGCATGTGGGATAAATACTTCTGTATCTGCACCTTCATCATTTTCTTTTATTCTATTTTTTTTTTCTACTTCATAATCTAATCCTAATGTATTTAATACAGTAGAATAACTCAAACCAATTTTTGAAAACATAATATCTGCAACTTTCAAAATATTATCTAAGTCTAATAATTTTGTAGATTGTATTGTAATAGTCGGTGCGTATTCTATAGGAAATCCATTTTCTTCACATATTAATTGATAATATTTATTGAGTATTGGCTCTAAATTCTTAGTCATTCTATTGACCATTTTTAATAACTCATCATAATTTATTTTAGTAGTGGTTATAGATTTAGAACCTTCTGAACTAATAAATGATATACCCAATGCTTCAAGTATTCTCAATTTATAGCCTGATTTAGTTTTTTCATCTGTTAATTCTGTTTTAGGTTCTATTAATTTCAAATCCTGAACTTGTGGATCAGCAGTATATATAATAGTATCTTTAGACATGGCTTCAAGTAAGCTCACATGTGCATGACCTATCATATTAATAGCATTTGGTTTTTCCATTAATTCTTTTTCAGTTAATTGTAAATAAATCTTTTTAGTCTTTTGTATTAATACTTTTTGATCACTTTTATCAACTGTTTCCAACATTAATTGAGGACACAATGCTTTAAAAATAGGTGTTAATCCGTATAATCCCTTTAAGTAATTTATTCTATTCAATCCTACTTTCTGTGGATTTAATAAGGCGTATTGGTCTTTTCCTTTATATGCATCATATATTTCAGTAGGATAACTTCTTTTAACTTCATCTTCTATTGTTTTCTCAATATCAATAAGTTTATTAGTTTTTAATCTACCGTATTTAGTTCTACTTTCTTGTAATCTTACAGATAATTCAGTTACATTAAAAGATACAACATTATCATCATCTATTTTCATAGGTGTGATTTCAGTAATATCCATAGGATAATTTACTATAGAATATCCATTCTCACTATCCCCCATTAAATAGAATATAAAATTACCTTCTGTATATGTAATGACTGCATTATCAGCTATTAATTTAGGTATATTTATTTGCTTATTGAATTTTTCTATTACTACTTTTAATTCATCTTCCATCTTTTGTTCTTTTTTAAGTTTAGTTCCTTTTTTACCGTTAGGAGATGGATAATCAATTTTATAATTCGTATTTATATTATTTTCTATAGTCTCAACTACTCTACCAATTAAATCTTCTTTATTTATGTAATATTTAACTATCCCATTTATTTTTTTTATTTTATCTATACTAGTTTGAGTATTCTGTGCTAATGAAGATAATTCATCCATAGTTGTAACATAAGATGATGTATTTTTATCTAATACAGTACTATATATATGACTTAATCTTTGTGCATCATATGTAGCTTGTTGTATATAATTAGCATCAAAATAATCTTTACTAGTAGATGTTTCTATATCTGACAAGATATAATTTCCACCAATATTAGATACTTGTTTAGCTTCTCCTTCTGCTAATATAGGTATTGTTAAATCAATTTTTTGTGGTTGTGGGAGGGGAGTTTCTGTGGATTGTTTTTTTGTCAAGTGGATTCCTCCTTTCTTGCTTTATTTTGATTTTTTTAATTTGTTCATATTCGGTCAAAGTTTATCGAGGATACAAATGTTGGGGCTGTTGACCAATCTGTTTGTTCTACCTTTTTATTAACTATTCCATCTCTTCTTAAATTTTTCAAATGCCATGCTAACATTACAAAAGTATAAGCTCTATCATCATGCATTTTACTTTTTTTATCAGGTGATAAGTCATACTTATAATTTATATTATCTCCTAACCTTCTAGTTGCAATTAGCTCTTCTTTTGCAATATCTATTTGCTTTAATGCTAATTCTTCATCCCAAGAAAGGTTGTATTCCTTGAAATCAATAGATTTAACCTTTTTCTTTTCACCAGTTTCTTCGTCGATTTCTTCTATTTCTTTTCCTTCTTGTGGTAAGTTTAAATACCCTTTCATATCATAAGTATCTGTGAATTCAATTAATCCTAAATTTAATAATTCTATAAAATCATCATACATTTCTGTTCTGTACTTTTTAGGTGATATTAATTTTAATTTATCAACAGCATTGGGATACTGATTAACATGTTCAGCACAAACTTCTTTATCAATTAATCCCCTATGTTGTATTCCTTGTTCATCTTTCCAATCCTCCATAAAATAATCACTTATAAGTGCTCCACCTCCACCAGAACCAGCATCTATCATTAATCCATCTATATTTTCATAATCTGCAAATCCTTTTCCATTATAATTTAATAACATTTGTTTTATTTCTTTTATCTGTTCTGGTGTTCTCATAGGAGTTTTTTTCTTTTTCCCTAAATCTACTAAAGTAACACAATTCTGAATTATTAATTTCCAACCTACCTGTTCATCATAGACATATTCTCCGGCTGAGACTGCCGAATTATCGTAATCATGTGCCAATTATTAATACCCTCGGTTTCCCGATATTTTATTAAGGGGTTTAGACTATATCATTATCTAAATAACTATATTTAGATACTCTGCTTTTCCACATTTAAGTGTACTCTACTTGGTTATTCACTATTATTAAGTTAATAGCTATCCTTTCGATAGTCGTTAGGCTTTTATCTATGTTTTCATAGAATTTAGCAAGGGGTTATCACTATCCATAATATGGACTTAGAATTTCTTATCAGTTTATTCTTTATATTAAACTTCGCCCTTTTAACAGAGTTTTTATCTACAAGTATTACTACTTATAGCCCCACAAGTCTAGGGTCATATGCTAGTACGATATGTCTGTTTATATCTCCTTCATTTATTAACAAAGGTTTTCTTACTTTTGAATTTTTCATAATTACTGCCCGTTTGATTTTCTGTTGATTTCCTCCATCACTATCAAAACGGTTAAAATATTCTCGATTTCCTTTTTCAGCATTCGATCTTAAATCATCATCAACTTTTGAACGTGACAATAATGGTACAGACATTTTCTTTCCATTCATTGTTGCACCAATAACAACTTCACAGTTCAAATCAGCAACAAAATGTTCTTTACTTCCTGCAAACATTAACTTAGCCCAGTCTTTATATAATGTATAAAAAGCAGAATCCGTACTACTAGCAGAAGAACAAAACAATAACTGATTAGGTATATTATCTGGAAATAATGAAGCATCAAACCCTTTGGAAATTTTGAAACTTGAATTTTGTGTTGTAAATGCTTTTGTAGTAGAAATATAATTTTCACTTATGAATCCACTTTCATCATAGAGGTTTAAATTTGCATATATACCGTTAGTTTCCTAATACTTTAACACTCAATTAAGAGTCGGAGTAGACTATACCTTTATCCTATTTAGGATAGCTTATTATAGTCGTTGAACGTCCTCCATTTAAGGAGTTTCGATGCTGATTGCCCAATACTTATAATTTTCAAACATTCACGCATACCATTTCTAGTTACGTTGTAGTTTATAAGTCTCTAAGGGTGTTCCAGCAATTTAAAGCTTTTATCTATGTAATTACTTACATAGGAGACCAAACTTAATCTCTTACCTCTAATATTATCTTCTTCTCCTGATACGGTTGTCACTTGACTATTATTATACAATTTACAACGGAATCCCTGTGGAGAGTGTACAAATCCATCATGATTTGCACTAGCTGATACTTCTCCTAAAAATATATCTGTTAATCCACAGAATGACTCAATCTGTTGTTTTGCAATAGCTTCTAATTTTAAAAAAGTATCCTGACTTTGAGATGCGGTTAATGAAAGAATATAACTTTGAAAATTTGGGAATAGCATCATTTTTGTCATAATAAATGGAGATGATAAAGTAGACTTTCCAGAATTTCTCCCCATTAACCATAATGCAAATTGTTTTTCCCAAGACATTTGAAATACATATTTTTGATAATCCATTAGTTCTAACCCAAATGCGTACTCCGCAAATTTAACAGGATTTCGTTCGACGTCCCCAGTTTATTATTTGACTGTATTTTAAATAACCCTCTAATTTCTTTTGAGTTAAGTTACTTTTGTTTATAACTGTGATGGACATTTAAGACCACCTCCTTTTTTATATAGATAAAGTTTGCAAATGCAACAAAAGACACATTACTGTGCCTTCAATTATCTAAGCTTATTTATTAAATTAATTCTCCATTTTTTACACTTTCCAGTATCTTTTCCTTTTCTTTTTTTCCCTTTTCTTCAATAACAAAACTTGCATAATCCTCAGTATCTATTGGCAATACTTCTTCTACCATTTTATTAAAAGCCATTAAATCTTCTTCTTGTTTTTTTATTTCTATTTCTGTATATTGAAGTACATCTGCGTATTCAGTTTCTTCAATTTCTTGAGAATAATCTACATCATTAAAATTGCAAAGAACTTTTAATTTTCTATTTTCTTCTCTTAATTTACTATATTCACTTTCATAGAAATCAATTTTTGACCTTTGAAATTTACCAATATCTATTAAATCATCATCTCCAAAGTTTAAATTCTCTACCATAGCTTGAGCAGATAGTCTGGCAACTTGCAACATTCCCATTGATGTTTGAATATCAAATAAATTTACCTGCGCTTCTTGTAAATCTATTTCTTTTAGTTTTTTTAGTATACCTGACAAAGTATTAGCACCTACAGTTTTGTGACCACTATACAAATCACTTATTTTATTATCTTTTGCCAAAGCTAGTAAACTTTTGTTAAGTTTCTCTTTAGTATCTGTTAAACTTTTAATAGTTCCTATATTATCTTTTATACTTTTTATATCTGAACTCAAACTTGTAATAACATCATTTATTTTATTTTCTTGATTTTGACCTTTTATAATACTAATGATTGCACCTAGTTTTAATTCATCCTCTTGAGTATCTTCATTAAGCATATTAATTAATTTAGCATACATTTTTGATTTATCTTCTTCTATTTCGTTTTCAAATGGATTATAACCAATTATTCTAATTATGTCTTCTTTATTCTGTTTATCTCTAACTTTTTGTTCTATATCATCGTCAGATAATTCTTTAATTTTTTTAAGACTTGTATCATTTTCTTCTATAACTTCTATTGATGGTAAATTACTTTCACAATTATTATAAATTTTATCCCCATGTTCAAAAGCATAACCCTTATAGTTTTTTAAAGAGTTGATAGTTTTTATATATTTTTTCCATACCTCAAGTCCATTCTCAACCACAGTAAAATTCTTATTCCATCCTGCTTCAGTTAGTGAACTCTCATATATATTTTCTAAATATACAAAATCAACTATTTCACACAATTTATATATAGATATTCTAATATCATTTGTTTCTTCTAAAAATGATATATAAAAATTAGTTAAGCAATCTTTACATAATGATAATCTTCCTGTATGTCTATTCAATTTAGAATTAGAAGTATAAAAATTACCATCAGCAAGTATCTTTCCACATTTAGTGCATCTAGTCTTTCCCTTCATTTGCTCTTCTAAATCTTTCGTCTTGAAATCTGCCATTATATTTTTCACCTACTTTTTTTATTTTTACACAATAAAAAGCCACTAAGATTAATTAGCGACTTTTAAATTTTCTAATATTTTATTACTTCTATATTCTTCTTCTAATTGCTCATCGAATTCTCCATTAAAGAATCTAATTAAAAATTCATCAAATTGACTAGGTGTATTTGTTCCATATCCATAATTTTGATGAAATATTTTATGATATTCTTCTTTCATACATTTTCCTAATGGATATCTATAGTGGATTTCTATACATCTATTTATAATCTGTTTTAATTCTACATCTGTATAATTACTTATATTTTCATATATTGGAATATTTAATTCTTGTAAAGTATCTATAACTATACTATCAAAACTATATAAATGATGAATATGGTCAAATCTTTCTCCTGTGAAAATACATTTGAAATTACAATCTTTCATACTATCTATTTTCCATTGATTTAAATTTCTTCTTAACTCATTTTCTATATTACTAATACCACCCTTATAATTAGGGTTTAGACTTCCAAACCTAGCAGACCCAAACATTGGATTATTTTCGCCATTAAAGTACCCTTCTGATTTTCTAGCATTTGACACCTTAATTCTACCTTCATCACTCATCAATCTACTTTGTTGTAAGATATCTTTGGTTTTCTTTAAATCTAATTTCCATGCTTTATCAGTTAAATGTTTTAATTTTCTATTTGGAAAATATTCTTTTATAATATCTTCATTAATCATATCAGAATAAATTTCTTTTAATAATTTTACATCTTTATCCGTCCAATCAATAGCATTAGACAATCCAAAATTTTCTCCCTTACATTCTTTACAAATATGTCTGAAACCATCAATACAAGCATTATCCTTTGGAAAATATGTCATTTCAAATGGCAAATATCGTCTACAACATTTGCACTTTTTATATTTTATTCCATTTTCTATTTCATATAATTCATCAAATGGAATATCTTCATAATTATTTTGTTTCTTTATTCCCATATCATTGGCTTTATGTTTTATTCCCTTCCAAGTTCTTGTATTGAATCTCTTCATTAATTCTTCTTTGGATAATTCTATGTAATTTTCTCTTAAAAATTCTTCATCTTCTGTCAACCACGGTTGTCCTTTTCCCATAATTAATTCCTTCTTTCATCTAAAATTCTCTTATCTAATATTACTTATTTTATTTCACTATTTATTATATTTATTATTTTTCTTTCTTAATCCATTTAATATTTTTAAATCTTTTCTAAATTCTTCGGTATCTTCAAAACTATAAACCGTCTTCCCATCTAACTCAAATTTCATAAAATTATAACATAAATAATTCATAGCTCTTGCCAAACTTAAAGAATCTACCTTGAAATATTTCTTTTCCATATTAATTCACTCCTATTTATTTATTAATTTGTTTCTATACTTATACTACCATAAATAGGTATACATTTCAATACTAATTCCATTAATTTATTCGCTAATTAGCCTTTTTGTGAACTATATAAATCGAACTAGCCTTTTTATGAACATGAAAATTAGCTTAGACTTGTCATATCAACACACTCACAACATTTAGCTATTCTTGGTCTTCTTTTATATCCTAAACATTGATTGTAGGTTTTTAATATCCTCCATTTTAATTCCTTTATAATATATAGATGGATTTACATAAATTGCTTTTCCATTATCTTTTTCGAATATTCCAATAACTAATTCATTATTTACTTTTAATTTTAATAAATCTTTCTTTAGTCTACTTGCATGTGTTTTATCATATCCTAATTCACTACACAAATCAGACATTGCATATGGTTCTATATTTTCTTCATATTCACACTTTGGGTTGTGACATATCACATTAAATTTAAGATTTATCAAAGGTAATATTTCTATTAATAAAGCTAATTTTTTATGTTCTTTTGGAGTAGACTTTTCATACAACTCTCTAATTGCGTCATTAAACATTCTTACCACCTCAATTGATTTAGTTTTATTTATTTTACCTTTTTTACAATATTTATCATTAATTAATATTGTTTTATTATCTTGTATAGTTATAAATTTATTTTCAATTAAATACTTTTTAGTCTTATAGAACTCAGTTTTCCCTAAATTAAATATATCTATTAATTTTTCTTCTTTTATTAATTTCTTTCCATCTGATAATAGATTATCATAATTCATAAAAGTTGCCAAATATATAAATCTGAATAAGAATTGTTTTTCAATATTTCCAAATCGTTTATAAAAGTTAAAATAAAAACTACCATAACAATTTAATAAATATTGTTGAAATTCAGTTTGCTCTTCTTTCATTTGTATTATATCTAATTTCTTTTCTTTACCTTGTTCCTCCATAGTAATAAAATCCATTGCAATTAATTCCAAAGACCTATCGCTTATATTTTCTATTACCTCACCATATTCTGTTACAATTCCATTACTTTTGATTATATTTTTATAATCTCTAATCTTTGCAGTATATTCTCCTGCCATAATTACATTCCTCCTAATTAAACATTATTTTATTATTTAAACTACCTACCATCTAGATAGATATTAGAAAACAATAAAAGAGACTAGACAACCTCAATCATCTAGCCATTTAAACCATATTTAATTAATTCTATGTTGTAAGTAATCTTTGATTACGCCACAACAAATCAGCTTTAGCTGAAACACCTCGTAGAGTAAAAGCCTTTAAAACATTACTTTTATTCTATTTACATTAATTTATTATTCTTTGTTACTTACTCCATCTATCAAACCAATTTCATAAGCCTTAATGATAGCATCTTTAATTGAACAATGTAGACAAAATTCTTCATCATCTTGATTTTCTATAATATCATCAAAAACTTCTTGTGTTAACTCCTCAAATAAATTATCTAACTCATCTTCTTCGTCTTCAGAATATTCCTTTTCAGTTAAAGTTACTATTGGACAATTAATATATTCTTTTAATTCATCAGAATCAATTAAGTCTTCTTCAACAAATACTACATCTTGTCCCTCAATAGTTTTTAAATGGTCGTATCCATAAGCACTTTCTAAACTATAATGTTCTTCATCGTCCCAATATGATTTAGAAATTAATAATATATCAGTATTATATAATTCTTCAAATTCTTTAAAACTAAAAGTATCATATTCATTGAATTTATAACCTAAAGTTTCCATTCTTTCAACTAATTCTAAAGCCTTATCATTTGACAGTATGAATGAAATATTATCAAAATCCTTTAAAATTTTCATCAATGCATCTAAATAATCTTCATATACTTTTTCTGTGTTTATATTTTTATTATTCATTATTTTTACCTCACTTTATTTTATGGTTGATTCTGTTCTACTACAATTTGTTGAATCTTTGCTAACTTTTCATTAACTGAATTTTGATATACATTATTAGAAATACTAACTGCATTATTATAATCAATACCATACCCAATTAATTTTTGAAAACATTCACCTATAGTTTCTATATAAATCATATTTTCTTGGTAGAAATCACTGTTCGTGGTATATTCACTTGTTTCAGATGTAGGATTATCTTGAATAACTATTCTTTTTAACTCTTCATCTACAGAAACTAATCCCATTTGTTCTTCATAACCAATATAGTCATCTTCCATCACTTCTTGTTCTTGATTTAATTCTTCATTCATATTTCTCACCTATATCCTTATATTATTTTATCCACTATGCCTTTATCAAGACATTCTTGTGGTCTGTAAGTAAAATTAACATTCTTATCAGTATAATTAAAAATATCTTCTTCAGTTAATTTGGTATGTTTTCTAAATATATTACAAATTGTATCCCAATCTTTTAAAGATTCTCTAACTTCTACGATGTCTTCCTGTAATGTTGATTGACCTTGTTTATAGCTATTAGATTGATGAATTAATACTGTTGCATATCTAGTTATAAATCTATACCCTTTACTTCCTGCCATAAGTATTTTACTACCTCCACTTGCTGTATATCCATCACAATAAGTTTCAACTATTATACCTTGTTCTTGCCAATATTCCATATCAGATATCATTGCGAAAACCGCACATACCCAACCACCAAAACTTGATATTCTAACTTTTATATGTTTTCTATCTTTTTCTGGTTTATTTAATTCCTGAACTGCTAATTTTCTTAACTGCCTACAAAACATTACTTGGGATTCCCTATCTATTTCACAATCAAGGTATATAGTATTATCATTAAGATAATCTAATCTTTTCATTTCTTCTAGCAATCTATTTACTATTTGATACTCTCCCATATAATTCACCTTTAACCCTTTACTATTTATTTTAATTTATCTGTAAATTTATATCTCTTATATATTCAACTCCATCATAATTAACTACAATTAGAGTTTGACTTGCATGTGTTGTACATTGAAGTTTATCTACACTATGTTAAATTTCATATGTAAAGATATTATCCTTTAATATTTCTTTATTTTCATTTAATTTATTATATATAGACGTATCATTAAAATTTATAACCATTTCTTTTACACTCTTCCATATCTTAATTAGTTTATTATCATATAATTGAAAAACTACTTTTTTCTTGTGTGACTTATTATATATATTTATATGATTTATAAATTCTTCATTAATATTGCCTTTATTATATAAAAATATATATTCTTTACTAGATAATAATTTATGTTTACATACTTTTATTATTGTGCTTGCATCAAAACATCCATTAGTTTCTTTTTCTATGGATAATGCACTATCCCATACTTTAATTATATTTCTTTGAAAATCAAATTGTACAATTTCTATCTTTTGTCCTTTATTAAAAGTATAAAAATCTAAATCTACTTTCTTATTTAATTCATAATATTCAGTTTTATATATCCAAATATATCCCTTATAAGTTTTCCTTCCTTTGTTTAAACATTCCCATATACAAGATTGATTAATATTTAATTTTTTAGAAACTTCTCTTGCTCCAGACCATTCATTTATTAGATTTCCTTTTAAATCTAATTGAATAATTGGAATTTTAATTTGTGCATTTCTCATATTTTCTCTTGCTTCATTGTTAGGAATCCCACTATTTCCACCTTCATCATTATTATAACCATAATTTCCATTTGCAGAATTGTAATATTTTATCCAACACTGTTCTTTAATATTTAGTTCGTCTTGTGAAAATGCCATATCAAACACTTTATTAATCTGAAAAGAATCAAATCCATATTTTTTAATTGATTTAAATAAATGGTCATTATAATTTCTGTAATTATTTTTATTATAAATAGAATAATTATAAACTCTTTCAATATCAACTCCATTATAAGGATATCTCTTATCAAACCCATTTATAGTTTGTCCAATATAAACTTTACCATTGACAAAATTTTCTATTTTATATATGATACCATACACTTCTAAATTTCCTATTTTCATTGTTATCAATTCCTTCTTTCTATGAATTTTTTATAATAAAAAGACTCCTATTTACTAATAGAAGTCAAATCATTCTTAAATTGCTCTGTATTTTCAAATACAAAAACAGTTTCTTTTTTATTTTCTTTTTTAGGTTTAATATCTACTATAGCATGTCCTTTGTGTAAAAGTTGTCTTGCTATAGTTGGATTTACTATGATTTTTGTATTCATATTACACCTCGTTATTTTAATTAATTTATTTGCAAATTTATATCCTTGATACATTCTATATCATTTTCATTAATAACTATTAATGTTTGACTAGCATTTGTAGTACAACTCATTTTCTTAACAGAATAAGGATTATATCCAAATAATGAACCACTTGTAACAACATATCCCCCATTATTTTGAGAAGTTATATTGAAATTATGGTCATGCCCCCTTAGAATAAGTTTATATTCTGTGTTGTCCATTGTAGATTCTGAATCAAATAATTTCTTTTTATCTGAAATTCTATTATCTCCATGAATAACTTTTACATTCATTCCATTAATTTTAAAATAAGCACTATCATCAACATAATCAATATCATTTATATGTATTCTTTTATTTTCAGATATCTCAACAAACGTTTTTAAGTTTTCATTAATAATTACATTAGCATTATCGCCTTCAACATTTGCATCTTTTTCACTCAATCGGCTATGATTACCACCCACTGAATATACTTCAACATTTCTTTTCTTTGATGATATTTGAGTTATAAAGCTATATAATAATTTTGATGCATATGCTATTTGATGAGATAAATCAAATTCACATTCATAACTTTGATTTTTACGCATATATAGATTTTCTATAGCATCTCCACAATTTACAACTACCACTGAATTAATATTATATAAAATACAAGTTTTGTCTATTTCAATTAGCAATTTATTAAGTCTTTTCTTTGCAATTTCATAGTTGTAATAATTCCCTTTATATCCATTAATAACATAACCCACGTGCCAATCGCTGACTTGAACTATTAATTTATTATTTGATACATCTGTTATTATTTCATATTCAAACTTAGGAAAGTCTGTATAATTTTCTAGCATACATTCTTTTAAATCATTAGCTATTTCAATTGTCTTAACAAAATCTCTTTTTATCTTATTAAGTTTAGTGGTATCATTTCTAACTAGCATTTTCTTTACATCTAATTCACCAATTAACTCAGCAATTTCATCAATTTTGTTTTTTACTTCTTTGTCACCTTTTAAAGATTCCAAACATTCAGAACATGCAATTTCATAAATTTTATATATACCACGGAAATAACTCTCTTGGAAGTCTGTTCCAAGTTCTTGATTAATTACTTCTGCAATTTCTCTATTAATCATATTAAATTGTATTTTATTAGAATACATTCTATGTATATACTTTTCTCTTGACTCACTTTCTAACTTTCTAAACTTTTCCTCCATATTATTCCCTCACCTTTATTTAATTTGTTATAATTTAATTAATTCTTCATTTCCACATTTCTCACAATATATAATAATAGTGTCTTCACTTATTCTATCAAAGTCATTTCTATCAATATAGGTATCTATATCTAGCGTATTTTTACAACTTGAACACTTTTGTGTCTTATGTCTTTTTCTCTTAGATTTATTACTCTCACGTCCATCAAATTTCATCACCATTTTATATCTTCCTTTACTCTTTACTTTAATATTCATTAACAATCTGCATGTTTTTCAACGTTCAGACTCTATTATAAATATTTATTTAGAAATATAGGCGATGGATAACTTCACATTATCAAATCGCCTACTTTTTTGTTAAAGTCATCATAACTCAATTCAACACTTTGTTAGGTTTTCACGCCCTATTCTAACCTTGCCTTGAATATTATTTTAACGTCCCCTCAAGGAGTGACGAGTAAATAAAAATTACTCTGGGGAATGAGTGTTAGCCCTCACTTAAATACCTTCTAAAATAGTTGTTTTATTAAATTGCATAGGATGGTCGGTGTATCCATCATCTGAGATACTCTTTCGAGTCTGTAGAGAACCATTTTCTACTTCTATGCAATTCTCGTTACACGTTTAATATTCGTTATAAAATTAATAAATTGTCAAACCTCACATGAGTGTCTGCAATGTTTTACTCTTGTTCTTCCTTAGCTTCTGACTCATCTTTATCAGAAATAGATAATTTAATATTAGATTCATTAAACTTTTTAAAGTATTTTACTAAATCAACTTCTCCAATGTCCTCAACTTCTAAAATAAACATACCTTCTTGTAAATTATCTACATTTAAAATTCCTTCTGCTTTAAATTGGTGATCAGTTACTATTTTTTCTTGTATCTTTTTAGCTTTTGCCATTATTTTTCTCTCCTTTTATTATATTAATTTATTTTTTATAATTCTTCTGCTATTTTAGCAATTCTACTTCTATAACATTCAGTTAACTCAACTTCACCATATAAGTCTTGTCCTCTAAACACTTCTGAAAGTCTTCTCATTCCATTATTTGAACCTTCGTATAGCTTATCATCTACTTGTGTATCAACATCACCATCAATAATAGCAATACAATCGTCTCCTATTCTTTGTAACGCTAATTTCATTAAGTCAATACTCATATTTTGTGCCTCAGTAATATAGATACCTGCATTCATACCACTTGTATCAAATCCCCTAACATCACTCATAGGAAGTAATAATAACTTTCCTGTTCCAATAAGTGTTTGGACATTAAGACTATCAGCCAATTTCCCTTGTAAAAATGCACCTATAGTTGAATCTAAAAGCTTCTCGTCTTTAGTTCCTTTATAGTAACCTAGTTTAACAGCACCCCTTGTAGCAACTGGATTAACAAACATTATAATCTTATCAATCTTACCCTTATCCATTTGACTAAATAAGAAATTCATAGCTAGATGAGATTTTCCACTACCTGCTTTACCTTTAATTACTGTTATAGTATTGTTTTGAAAACTATCTAGAACACATTGTTGATAAAAGTCTTTGGCTTTCAACTTACCTAACATTTTACTTTGTATAGGCTTTACGTCCACTTGTACAAATCCAAATCTATCACCAATATATTTCCATGCATCAATTGGTTGATTTAATGTATCTTTTATAATTAAGTACTCATTTATTTCTAATCCATAAATGTTTTCTTTATTTTCTTTTTCATAAAATTTTGCTAATTCTTCATCTGTCATAATGATTTCAACATAACCTTTATATGTTTCGATTTTTGTATTAGATTTAATTCCACTACATTTTAAATCAAATATATTCTTAGCTATGTTATAACAACAAATATCATCTGTAAAAAATTCTACATCATAACATTTCTCTAATAATTTAGCACAAGCAATTATTAAATTATCATTATCAGGTTCTAAATTCATTTTATCTAATAGTTTATAATGTTTCTTTTCAACAACTATACATTCATAACTATCTTGATTTTCTCTTAAAAATCTAGTTACTTTTCTAGCTTCAAATCTAACATCTTCATCTTTATTTTTTGAAGTTTTAATATGTTCTAATTCTTGAAGGGTTATTGAACTTAAAAATATCTTTCCTTCTATTTCATCTATGCTATGTAATAATTCATTTGTATCATAAAATTTAACCTTTTCCATAATTTTTACCCACTTTCCCTACCACCGTCTTACGGTATATTATTTTTTATATCAAAAAAGAAGCATATCTTAACATGCTTCTTTTTCTACATACTCAAATGTATAGCCTTTATATTGTCTATATTTACCTTTACATACTTTAGATACTTCACTATGATTAAAATTAACACCGAATTTTTCTAATGATATTCTTTCTAGTTCCCTAGTTGAGTTAAATTTACCTAAATATACTCCATCTTTGAACACTTTTAATTGCTTAGAATTACATTGTTTTGCATATTTCTGTGCTAATTTCATTGAATAATCTTTATTATTTATGAATTCTATTTTATTCACCCAATTCAATTTTATTCCTTTACTTATATATCTAGACACCGTAGTTGGACATAAATTAAACATTACTGCAATTTCATTCATTGTAATACCATTATCATTCCAATAAACACATATTTCTTTTACTAGATTTGATAATGCAAACTCTTCTACTTTATTCCAATCAATCTTACTTAAATCAAAAATAGTAGCCAAATTACTGTCTAATACATTGCGTTTTATAAACTCTAAATCTGAGTATCTACAATCAATTACTATATAATTTTCTTTTTTAATTCCGTTTGCTAGAGCAAGTTCTTTTTTAATTATGTCATTTTCTTGCTCTTCCTCTAATGTTTTTGCATTTTTTCTATTAGTTTGTACGTAATGTTGAATTCCATGAGTTTCTATAATATATCTTTCTCCATCTAGTCCAAAACAAAAATCATATATTTTGTTTTCACACCATAAATCATTTATTTTTTTGAATTGATATATAAAATCAGTTTTTAATTGCTCCAAAATGTTAAATATTACTTTTTCAGTATATGGGATTCCATCATTACAAATACAGCCTATTGAATGAGTATTACATAAACTATTTATTGTAGTGGATTTCTCTTTTACTCTTCCGCAAATAGGACATTTAAAATTAACTCTCTTTGAAGTATGTGGAGTATACTTTTTAGCTTCGTCATACCCACCTTGAAAGTATGGTATCATCCATAAAGTTTCATCATAATCTACTATTGTCTTTTTCATATTTCTCAATCTTCTTTCTATAATTTATTTCTCAATCATTAATAAAAATAGAGACATAGCCGATTGAGATAAGCTATTTAATTAAGGTCATGACTCCTCAATGTGTCTCTATATTTGAAAGGGGCTTTTAAAGATACCTCTTAGAACTTATATAACTATAATAACATATAATAGTATAGTTATCAATATTTTATTAATTTGTTTTAATAAAAAAGAAGAACTAAATCATTTCTAATCTAATCCTTCTCAAATGTCTTATTACTTATTTAAAGCTTTAGTTGCTTTAATTGTAACTTTATCATATGCTGGATAATCCTTAGCATCAATATTTATTGGTTCTCCGGTACTAGGATTTCTTCCTACTCTAGCATCCGAATGTTTAGCTTCAACATGTTTCTTTTCTACTTCTATGTATTTACCAGCCTTAACTTTTTGTCCTACTTCTAATCCATTAGATAATGCTTCCATTAGAGCATCTACTTCTTTTAGAAAACCCTCAGCTTCTTTTTTTGTTTCTAGTCCTAATGCATTTTTTGTTAATTCTAATAATCCTTCTTTGTTCATTTTAAAATCTCCTCTTTCTTCTCTCTAATTTTTTATTTATAACCCTTGATAGGGATATTTACTAATTATCGTTCTATTAATTTATTAACTTAAAAGTTATATTTTATCTATATTTAATTTGTCTCTCTGTGATTTTACTAATTTCTTCTATAAATTTTTCGGCATTAGTATTTAAATCATTAAAATCGCAATTTACATTATATGTAACATTGTTAGGTCTTAATTTATACATAGTATTTCTTAATTGTTGATTTTCTTCTCTTGTAATAATTGAATCTATACCATCTAAATCGTCTTTGTTATCAGTAAATATCCTTACTGTATCTATCAAAGTATCACCAGTATGTATTCTTAATTCTTTTACAAAATACATTAATTTATACTTATTATATCTAATGTCTAATTTATTATTAATTGTATTTTTTATTGCAAATTTTAATTCTAAATCAAATATATCACCAATATTTATTTTTTCTAAATCATCATTTGTAGTAACAGTTTTGACTAATATAATTGTTGAATTCCAGTTTTTATCAATCATAACTTTATTCTGCCAAGTGATTTTAAATTCTTCTTTATCAAATTTAGAAAATTTAATACCTCCACAATCTAAATAAGCATATCTGTTTAAGTATTCTTGTTCTTTATTATCTAACATACAACATTCCTTCTTTTTAAATATATTTTAAAACATTAATTTGTTTTAATTACTAATCCATTAATAGTCTCATATAATCATCTATTATTTGTTGAGTATATTTATAACCTTTTGCATACTTTGGATACATAATACCATCTAAATCAAAATCTTCACTTGTTGCATTCTGTCTTAATTTCAATAAATTTTTTGACTTATTTGTAAACTTATTAATCATATCATTAATAAAATCAACTATAATAGGATTTATTTTTGTAAGTGTATTTTTCATTTCTTCTTCAACAACTTCTCCATTTACACAAAACTTGCCAGTAGATATGATGTCATTACTGTGATATCTAGATATTATTGTACTTCTCATTATTTGTGATAGTGTTTTTACAGACGATATAAATACATTATTAAAGTTTCTATACTCTTCTATAATATCTAAATCATAAAGTCTTTTTAGTTCTTCAATTTCATCCATAATAGCATCTTCTTTAATTTTAATTAGTTCTAATTGTTGCTTATTATTCATATCTATTCTCCTTTAGTGCTTGGTCACTACCCTTATATATTTTAAAACAACTTTTCAGTTGAATTAGACATTAAAACTGTAAGTTTATTGGTTTTTATTCTTCTATTAATTTATTTCGTTCACATTTATTTTTTACTCTTTCTCTCTAATGAACGCCAGTTATCTGTTATATAACCGAACGTCCATTTAGGAGAGAGAAAAGTTAAATAAATAAAGGGGTAAAATGAAATGTTATGAAAAAATTAAAAAGTATATCGCCACATTTATGACTACATATAGTGACTTGTAGGTTTAGAAAATTATACTATTACCTACCATATTAGATTATCGGAATTCTTGATTTTCACACCATTCAAACACGCATGGTTATCACGTTTGTTGTAGTTTTACGTTTTCCTAAAATTTATTATTTTTATAATAATACTTTTTATTTTGTTCGTTTTTTATTTGTTTTGCACATTTATTACAGTATTTTTGATTACTATTTTTAGTCTTTAGTTTAAATCTTTTCTTACAACATTCACATTCTTTCCAAACTTCACTATTCTTATATTCATAATAGTAGCTAATAACATTTTCAAAGTTATCAATATATATGAATTCTTCACTCTCTACATTTATATAATTTATTTTTAGAGAACTTGAATCACATGTATTTTTCATTAATATATATTCATTCTCATATAGGTTGTATAAAAACTTCTTTTGTTCGTCTCCTGTATATCCAACTTTTGCTTCCCTAAAAATATCAGAGATACAATTATTTATCCATCCATTGCTTTTTGGATTTTTTATAATATTTATCTTTTGATATATTAACATTATAAATGATATTCTTTCTAATATGTCATTATTTAATGTTAATATATTATTCCATTCTTCTTTAGTTATTGAGATTCTTTTAATATTTAATAATTCATAAGAATCATATTTTGATACGCTTTTTATCATTTGTTCCAATACAGGTTGCCACTTAGTTTGTTTATAACCTATATAATTTCCAGCCATAAATCTATGTAATGTTTCAACTATTTGTTCTTTATCCATACCATCCTTGAAATAATTCTTTGTTAATATTCTTAGCGTTTCTAATGGTTTATCTGATATCTCATTTTTATCAATAGCTTTATTATATATTTCCAATTCATTTAATATTACTCCTCGCATACTTTGTCCTCCAATTCTATTACTTTAAATTTTAACCCTTGCCATTCAATATCTCCGTTTTTATCTTGTAATGGATATTTATATTTCCTGTCATTCTTATTTAATAAGTTTTCAATGATTTGTTCCCCACAAATATCCCATGCAAATTGCCTGTGGTTCTTGCCCTTATAAGTTATATCAATGACAATATTACATAATATTTCACTATTTGAGCACATCTCAATGGCTTTAGTTTTAAAATTTTCAACAAATATTTGTCTTTGACTATCTTTTTCTTCCTTTGTTAATTTATATCTTGCAGTTTGCCCAAATTGCTTTTGTTGTCTTAAATATTCTCTATATAGATTTTCAATTTCTAAGTATGTATTTTTATCATATTTTACCTTAGTCTTTAATATCTCTTTGTCAAACCCATCAGAGTTATTAACTTTTAGTTTAATATCTTTGAATTCATCTTCAATTTTCCAACATATTTTATTCATAGTACATGGATTTGAAAATACTGGACTTTTATATTGTATTGAATTTAAAAACTTTATCTCATCTTCAGTTTTATTTTCCTTATTTTTTAATTCATCTAAAGTCAATCCAAATTTAATTAATGAGTTATTTTTAACATTTTTAATAAATGTTCTATATTTATTAAATAAATTGTCATAGTTATAAATAAAGAAATAAGGCTTTTTGTTTACCATTAATTTAATATTCTTATTTTTTTCTTCGCTTATTTCTTTACTATCTTCAAGTTTAACCTTATTACATTTATAATCATACCAATGTTTAGGCATTTGCTTAGCTTGAATTCCTTTTATTTTATCTATACTTTCTTGTTGATATGCTTGTCCACATATTATTCTATCCATTAATTCTTTATATTCTAATGTTCCTTCTTTTAATGAAGCTAATACATCGAACATTGCAGTAACTCTATTAGTAATAGTTCCAATATCATCACCAAAACCATTTTTATTTGATTTTTTTAATAAGCTTTCAGTAACTTTTACTTTACTTGCTGACTTTTGTTCACAAATAATAGCTAATTCATTTCTAGTATTTCTAGTAATGACATCATCATCTATTTCTATTTCTGCATCTGAATCAAAATCTGCCCCGTTCATAGCATCTGTTGTAGTATCCCAAGCATTAAACACTGTCATAGTTCTTATGTATTTAAACCATTTTCTTAATTCTTCATTATCAACTAATTTATGTTTTCTAACATTATTGTGAGAAGTCATAGGTGAACGGAATCCTACTATTTCTTTTTTCCCCCTATCTGACCAAGTCCTACTATAGAATTCTCCTTTTTTCAATAAACCCGTAATTGGTAATCCAAACATTGACTGACAGAGTGCATACATATCGCCTATAATTATTGAGTACGAACCATTAGTTTGAATTACACCTTTCTTAGCTTCCTTTATTGTTTTTTCAATCATTTTATATATTTTACTTTTAACATATGAATCTTGTAACACTCTTTTATCTATTGTTAAAGCTCTTATATAATCATAATCTGATTTCAGAATATTGCCTTTTGTTATATGTATTCCTTTTGAAAATAGAATTGATTTTATATAATCACCACTTATAACATCTTTTATATTATTTACTGTTTCGGATGTTAATTCAGTAATATCTTCATCTGATAAGTTATAACTTTGTAAGTATTGATAATTCATATTTCTTTTTATTTCTAATTCTTTAGGAGTAACTTTTGTAACACTTAGTAAAAAATTATTCTTTTTACAATTGTTCAAGTAATCGTCTATATCATCATAAGCGTTCCATAGTTTTAGCATATTAGTAGTTAATATAATATCAATGTTTCTAATGTCATGTTTATTTCCCCAAGCATCTATAACTTCATATGTACCAGCTATTTCTTTTGCAAACATTTCAAAATCATAAGTCACTAGCATTCCTTTTTCATATGACCATCTTGAGTTTACTCCACTTGGGATATAATCAGCAACTATATCCCCATTATCGTCTCCTTTAGTTAATCCCAAGTCAATAGCCCATTGTTCCATAATTGAAGGTCTTACCATTCCTCCGCCATCTGTAAAGTCTTTGTCAGCTTCATATTCAACATTATGGTCTACTTTAAATCCACCTTTATCATTATCATACACTCTAATAACTTTATCTTTTATGTGAGTAGTTCCATCTTTAATAACTAATATTCTATCTGTTTGAGTTACTGGAGTAGATACACTTGCAGATAATGATTTATAAGCTTCAAACTTTGCTGGTATTATTGGAACGTCTTTTTTTCTTCCATTTTCTAATCTATCATTTAATTCTTTATGTATTTCCTCAGTACAAAACATTACTGTATTTCCTTTTACACCTCCAGTAGTACCAATTAATCTTTTATATCTCTTCCCATTTATAAATACACCTTTCTTTCCAGTTGCTCTATCAAAATCTGATTTTTTATCAAATACAATTGCTATATAATCTTTGATATATAACATTTTATCCAATTCATTATATAATTCCATTATTTTTTCTTTATTTTTTTTACTATTCTTATCATTTTTTACATCTTTAATTTCCTTTTTGATTTCTTTAATTTGTTTTTCTGTGTTGTTAATATTTCGTATTTCTCTTATGAATCTTAATAACTGACCATCCCCTAATGATATTAATTCTTCATTGTCTCTAGCTTCTTTTAAATTTATATCCAAGCTCCATTTGCTTAACTTTAATCTTGATGAATGGATTTTTAATATAAATCTTTGACTATACAATTGCTTAGACATTCTGTCACTCTCCCTTTATTATAAATTAATTTTTTTATGATTAATCTTCATCAATCCAACCTTCTCTTACCATCATGTTATAAGTTGCAATACCCTCTCTTTCATCATCAAGTTCTTCTTGTTCTTCTTCTGTCAATTCATCATAAGCTTTTCCATATTTATTATCTGAATCTAAATCTAGTATTTTTTCATAATATTTATATTCAAATTCATCAATTTTTTCTTGAGTCTCAATACATTCTTTAATATTTAAGTCTGCTTTGATTACATATTTTGTTATATTTTTAAAAATATTAATAGTTTTAAAATACTTTGTATCATAATGGTTATTAAAATTACAATAAAATTTATTGTCAAAATCAGTTTCATTCTTGAAATCAGGCAATTCTTCTTCAGAATCACAATAATTATTATATTTTGCAAAATTAGAATAATTTATATCATCTGTTACTGATTCTGATTGAATTTGACATTGAATTTTATCATCTTTATACTCAAATATTAAAATTATACAACCGTTGTAATCCCAATCTCTATCTAATGGATTATCTTTCAATTCAAAGCATATGTCTTGTATTATTCCATTTTCAAATTTATTATCTAATACTTTATATTCATCTAGTATATCAAACCCGTTTCTTTTAATTTCATTTACCAAATTATCTACTGATGATAATATTTCTTTTATTTTACTACTCATTTCCATTTTACATTTCTCCTTTATTTTTCATTCTTTATTTATTTTAAATTCCCAAAAAAACACGCATTTGATTTAAACTTTATTTATATTAATTTATTAATCATTATACAATACACTATTCTTTATCAGTTTTTATTTACTGAAACCAAAAGATTTTAATTCTAAGACGTTTTTATTACTTAGTCAACAAAGTATATTACTAACTAATTTTTAAAATTAAAACCCAAATATTTTTAATTTAATAACATATATAATTAAATCAAAACTTTATCTGAATTTAATATAAAAATATTGACTTAACAACTTATTCGACTACGTATGCTAGAACCTGAAATAGACTAAATGTTTTAATCTGAGTAAATACTTTTTAACACCTATTACGTTTCTCTCTAGCTAATATCATACGTTGTCTTAATACTTCTCTTTCTTCATCAGACAACTCTCTTTTATTTTCATTTAGCAATCCAGCTTTTCTATATGTATCTTCATTATTTCTAAACCATTTAAATAACTTTAAATTCTTTTGACTAAATGGACTTATTCCTGCTCCACTAGTTCTTATATTAAATACATCTACTAACTTATCTAAATCTTTTTCATCAAAATGTATTAATACTTCTGATTGAGTCATATTTTTATAATTAATTTTTAAACTATCTAGTTTCTCTATTAGTTTATTCGATAGAACACCATCCCTATAATATACCAACGTATTCTCATTATAACGATAAACTTGTCCTTTATTACTACAATATATGTATAAGTCTTCTTTATTTGCTGGCTGTAATGTATTTCTATCGAACTCAACTACCACCCTATATGTATTACGATACTTTAACATTATATTTCCTCCTTATTTCTATTAATTTATTAATATGTATTACTTATCTTTATTATATCTCTTAACTTTATGTATGTCTGATGGTTTTAATTTCCCTGTTACATCTATACCCAGTAGATATGCCTCCGTCATCCAATCACACTTACTCCCCGTACTATATTCATCTAAATAACTGTAATCATCGTAAAACCCTCCTAAATATTGATTCCATTCTCTATTAAAATTTTTCCTTTGTTCTGTTACTTTTAAAATTCCCATCTTTCTATACCATCCTTTTCTTTCTTATTATTACTTATTTCTATTAATTTGTTATTTTTTATTGTATTCTCAATATTTTTAATCATTTTATATAATTCACTCCAATCACTTGATCTTAAACCATTGTATTGTTTATTCCAGTCATAAACTCCAAATACTACTCTATAATCAGCTAAACCATTCATGCTCTCAATTGCTTCTATTTTATCATCAATGAATATATCACATTTACCTACGCTTGATTTATCAAAACTGTCTAAAAATATTAATTCTACATTTGGAAAAGTTTCTTTTATCCATCTTTGTGTTATTGGTCGTCTTAACATATCATGTTTTGTTGCTATTTTTACAATGTTGTCATTAGATAACTCCTTTATTATTTCTATAGCTTTATTAAATACAACTAATGTATCTCCATAGAAATCCTCATGGTCAAATAATTTAAACAATTCACTTAATTCTTCCTTGTTTTTTATCATCGGTGAGAAGTTCCATGTGTAATTATCTTGATATAATATCTTTTTATCATTTAGTTTGTTATGTAAGTTAATTATTGATTTACAAGTATCTATGGTTGTACTATCTAAATCTATAACAATAACCAATTAATTCACTCCTTTTTAATACTATTAATTTATTTTATTCTAGTAAGCCACTTTTGTTGTATTTTTGTCTGTATTATGTATTTGTAACCAGTTATATAATTCATCAAACTCAATTTCTTCTTCAGAATTCAAAGTTTGACTAAAACTCCTTGGTTTCAATTCATCAAATCTAGCTTGATTCCTTTCATATAAGTCTAATTCCTCCTTTCTTGATTTAAATGATGCAAATTGAATTACATTACTCATAATCCTCACCTTCTTTCTGTTCGCATTAATTTGTTTATTGATTACTATGGAAGTTTAGTGATTTAATTACTATCTTTTCCATATCTTTATTCTACTACTATTATTTAACTTTGTCAAGCTTATTTCTTTTAATTTGTTTAAATGTTGATTTGCACTTTTTTAGCTAACACTATCAAGTCAAATAACGTCATTTTAGTCTGAGAGCATAAAGGACTATATCTATTTTATAAGACCTTATTGTTATCAGCAAACTCCGACTTGAGTCGTTTTGTCTGAGACCCATTCAGAATGAAGTTAACTAATAATACTAAATACTAATATAACTAAATTTACTAATAAGATTTTCTTGCTGACGCATTAGTTTTTCTTTTTGTGTCTTTTATTTTATTAGTTTTTTGTATTGGTCTTCTAGTGATTTTAATATTTCTATTTCATTTTCTGTCTTATCTACCTTTTTATTTAAAATATTAATCTTTTGTTTTAATGATCTTTTATTATTTATTTTACTTTTCTCTTGCTTATTCAATGGTATTACAGACTTATCTTTATTTTCAATTAATATTCTATTGTCTAATAATTCTTTATCTACCATTCTGCAATAATATGTTTTAGTTGCTTTATATTTTCCATTAACTATTTTATAGCCTATATTATCATAATATAATAATCCCATTCCATCTTTTAAAGCCTTTATGTATTTTAATACTGTATTCTCGCTTATATCTAATAATACGGCTATTCCTTCTATTGATGGAAATGCTAATTTATATATTTCTGATTGTTCATTATTTTCTATTAATCTCATTATGTATAGATATAAATGTGTAATTAAATATCTGTCAATTTTATGATCATTACAATAATCCAATATTGCTTTCAACTCTTTATAATATAGTATGGTAAAATTATTCTCCATATCATTTATTAATTCAGCAAAGAATATATCTGTTTTATTTTGTTTAGTTGTTTCTTCTATATTTATTTCATTATCACATTCTATGTTATCACTAAAGAATAATATTTCATTGTCCTGAAAATACTTTAAAGTATCTATAATATATTTGGTTCTATTAGTATTGCCAGTAGTTGTATTTAATCTTTGGCATAGGTATCTCACACTAAATAAACAAGTATCACTTCCACTTCTACCTTGCAGTAATATAGTTAATAATAATAACTTATTAGATTCTAATTTTTTATCTCCATTTATAAAGTCATTAGGTATCATTATAAATTTTTCGCTCATTATTTACCCTCCTTTCCTAATTCCTATACTACCATATTATTATAATTAATTCAATACTTATTTCTATTAATTTATTAATCTATGATTTTTCTTACACAAAACTACTTTTATTAAAAGATAATTAAAAACATAAAAAAGATGTAATATTTCTACTACATCTCGCATATATTTATATATAGGGATTAAACGCATTCATTTGGCTCTCTAAGGCGTTCTATTTTTAGACAACAACTAATACCTTTGATGGGACAAGTCTTGAAATTGAGGGTTATTTTGATGTTTAAGTAAATGAATCTGATATAAGGTGTTATTTGGTTATGTTATTATATGAAAAATGTCGCTCTCCAGTAGACTGTCTTTCTCCACGACATACTGCTGAAACTTTGTTTCCATGACATTTATAAAATCGTCCTGCTTCTCTAGCTGAATCAAAAATCAATCCATCATCTAAACAAATAACTTTTTTACTATTTATCTTTCCACTTTTTTTAATTTCTTCTTTAGTGTCATAATAACATAAACCCATTTCATTTCCCACTTTGAGAAAATTTGTTATACTACTTTGTGATAATTTCATTATTTTACTTATATCACCAGTAGCCATATTAGGATTATTTTTCTTATATTCACAAGCTTCTTTTATTCTTGATGATAATGAAAAATCAAAACATTTATTCCAATCAATTTTACTTAAATCAAATAATTTATTTAGTTTTTTACTATTTAATATATTTTGTCTGATATATTCAAATCTATCCTTACTTCCATAATTACAATCTATTCTAATTGGTTTTTCAATACCATTTAAAACAGCTTGCTCATCCTTATAATCATCTATTGACTTAGATTTTTCCTTGGTTTGTCCACTTCTATTATTATCTTTTATATGCCAACCACCATCTGTTTCAAGTATGTATTTTTTATCTTGTATTTTAAAGTAAAAATCATACCTTCTAGGTTTAATCCAATCAGGATTATATTCAGTTATAAAATCTACGTTTAACTGTTCAAAAATATTAAACATTATCTTTTGTGCCACAGAAATTCCATCACTGCATTTAGGACAACAATAATTTTGCTTAATAAAAAATACTATTATCATTTCTTTTTCGCAACCACAGTCTGGACATTTGAATATAAAATTATCTTTACTTCCGTATGAATGAGTATAAGTATCTTCTATGTTTTTGAAATACTTCACTAAATATGGGTGAGTAGTTGCAATGTCATTTATACCTTTCACTACTTTATGATTTGAACAAACTTTACAACCACAACCTTTAATTAAATCATATTCTCTTATGGTATCTATATCTCCATCTATTAAGCACTTATACTCATAACTTCTTATATTTTTTTCTCCAACTCTAATTTGTTTTATTATTTTAATTTTACCATTATTGGTGGTTATAATATCCCCTACATTATATTCAAACCCTACTTTTTTACTGTTTTTTCTTTTTATCCCTAAACAATTCGAGATTTTTATTTTTTGAAAATTACTAGTTGTTGTTATATATTCTATGTCTTTATATCTTGTTTTAATTTTATTTTCTTCTATATAATATTCTACAATCTCAATAAATCCCTCAATGTCTCCATATACAAAATGTACAAATTTACCTACTAATTCTTTCCAGTTAATTAACTTACCTCTATGTGGTAGGTATTCTAATGATAATTCCTTTTTTACTATTTCTGTTTTTTCTTTCATTTTTAAATCAACCTTTCTTGTTTAATTTATTATCAACCTATTTACGAATAAGGGAAAACGTAGGTTGATTAAAACGTCTTTTATTTAGATGATCAGTCTAAACTATCCCTTACTTATATATTACTCCTTTTATATGTAAATGTCAAATATTATTTTCTTTAATTTATTTCAAATCAATTCTTTTTTTATAAATAAAAAGACTATTAAATTTAGTCCTTTTATTTATATTTTTCTTAGATTAAATACCGACACATGAAATTCCGATTGATTACCGACTTAATTAATTTCATCATAATATTTCTTATCAATGGTAATCCCACCTTCTTTATACCAACAATTCAAAAAATACTCCCTTGGATCTATATTTTTATTATACGCATTTTTTAGCATCACATATCTAAGTAAAGCCTTGATATATTCTATTTTCTCAATATTACCATCTACAATACTACTAAATTCCAATTCAGTAATTCCTATTTCTAATAGTCCTTCTCTTAGTTCACTAAAAGTACAGTATCTATCTTTAAAATAACTACTATCTTTAGTCGGCATTTTATCCAAAGCGACTTCTTTAAATTTAGTCGGTTTTTTATCCAAATGAACAATCTTAATTATATCCTTTTCAATAGAAGATTCAACAAAATCATATTCATTTAAAATATCTATACCTTCTTTAATAGCTTGCTTTCTATGTTTCTCCTGTTTAGCATTCATAGGTATTCTATCCATATACTTTTGTATATTAGCCCTAGATATATACCCGTCTCCTAGCCATTTACGAGAAATTAAATATATATTTTTAGAAATTAGATTTTTGATTTCATTAGCTTTATCTCTATTATAATAAAGTCTATAATTATTAGCTATACTAAGATATAAAAACATACTCATTTTGATTTTAGTAACGTCTTTTCTCTGATGTTCTTCATTTAAACAATTGTCAGTATTCCTATGACAACCATTAAAATATAAGCAATTATCACAATCATATTCAATATAATTTTCCATACTATCTAAATAACTAAAAGTTTTTTTTGAGTCGGTAATATATCTCTTTTTTACTGGATCATATAATCCTCCATGGTGTTTGCTAGATATTTTTGTACCTACCAATCTTTCAATAGATTCCTTGATAGCACTTCTTTGTTGCCCACTAGTACTATTATATCCTAATGAGGTCGCTATATTATCTATAGAAATAAAATCTATCATCAAGTCAGACTCAGTAACCTTGCTTTCATCTATTTCTAATTCTAGTATACCTTTATCTATTTTACTCCATACATAAATGTCCTGTAATGCTCTTAAAGTCTCTTTGTCTTTTAAGGTAGGTACACCTAACGCACCATGACCACTAACTTCAATTCCCCTTTTTATTTCTACACCATCTTCAATAGCAGTCCATTCATATTCAACAAATGTTATTGGCATAGGCTTTCCTTTATCATCTTTTGCAATTCGATATGGTGCTAAAAATGGAGTTTGAACTGAGTTTCCGTCCATTATAGATTCACCATTCCTTAATTTTATGACTTTAGTTTTTCCAATTACTGATTTAAATGCTTCTTTATTTTTGCTACTAGATTTACCCATAAGAATCTCCTTTTCCACAAGTTTATCCACAATAAAATTACGATAATATCAATATGTTGCGTAAGTTTTCCACAGTTTATGTTGAATCTAGGTGTTTATAAGTAATATTATATGATAAAATGCCGACATTGTATAGATAAAATACCGACTATACATAGATAAAATACCGACTACTAACACATTACTAACAGATAAAATACCGACCAATAGTAGATTGATTACCGACCGAATGCACTTCAAAGTGTCTTATACCAATTGTTTTCAGCCCCCTATATTCTATTTAAACTATTCTCTTCTTAAAATAGTCTTTAGACTATTCACTAAAAAGGAATAAAACAACACAACTCTTCTCTTTTCTGTTCCTAAAATAGTAAGTCGGTATTTAGTCATTATAAAATAGAAATCTAAATAATAATTGGATTGAATACCGACTAAAATAGCTTATAATTATTCCTTTGACTAAAACCACCTTATCGTAACTTCTAAGCCTTCAAATCTTAAGACAACAACTATTACCTTAAAACTCCTATCTCTATTCCTAGAGCATGTTAGAGTGTCAGAATATAATTCCTTAATCGACAATATTATATTTATGTTACTTAATTACTTCTTCAGATGGAATATTCTGTATATAAAAGATTTTGGTTGCTGATTTTTTAATTGTTCTATTTCAAATTCCAAAGCTTTAATCTTCTCATCTTTAAGTGTTTCTCTTAAGTTTTCAACTAAGGTTACATCTCTTTCTTTGATTTTTTCAAACTCATTTTTTATTAAGCTACTTTGATTTAGTATCTTTTCATCAATGTGTTTTTTCATATTTTCTTCAGACATTTGATTATGCTCATCAATTACCAATTCTAATTCTATTTTTCTACTTTCTTCTTTTTGCAATTCAATTTGTTCTTGTAAATTTTTAAATTCCATTAAAAAATCTTTCAATTGATTTTTAACTTCGATTCCCACATCTGTTCGTATTGACTCCATTAAACTAATATCATTGGTATTTATTAAGCCTAAATCATTATTATCAGTAAAACCTTTTACTTTTAATTGTTCTCTAATATGTTTTATACCATATCCCTTATCACGCATAGCTTTTATCCATTCAAACTGATCTACTGATTTTTGAGTATACGTTAGTCTACCATTTATCTTCTTTACATATAAAAACTCTTCAAATTCATCAGCCCATGAACGTATTACATGAGGTGGTATATCTAATTCTTTACCTATTTGAACGGCATTTTTTATACATTCAGAATCATCTGGCACACCTACATAAGAAACATCATCAAAATTCATTAATAATACCTCCCTATTAAACTAAATTAATATAAAAATAACATATAATTAAATTAAAGTAAAGAAATTAATTGACTTTAATTTAGTAAAATTATAACATTACATTAGTTTAAAAGTTTAGATGTATTAGTTTAATTTACATTATAACTATTAAATATTTAATTTAGTTTAATTTAATATATTGGTAATTTTAGTTTAGTTTAATTTAATTATTCAAATAATTATCACATAAATTATACAATAACTATATATTAATCATATAAATTCTTGTAATATCCAAATAATTTTATATAAAACTATAAAAATTCTAATAAATATCATTACTATTCACAAAGTAGTCAAAACATGAATAGTTAATAGGTTAATTTGACTATTTTATGAATAGTAATGACTAATACATGAATAGATATAATAATATTTAAAAAGTTATGGTTGCATTTTGATAATAACTTGAATATAATAGAAATACGAACATATGAAGGAGGTATTACCAAGTGTCTATTTTAAACAGTAACTCATTTTTAGTATTAAGTGCTGTTAGGAACAAGCAAGACGACTTAGGTTTATGTGAAGCTAGGGGAATGACAAAAGATATGATAGCTAAAAAAATAAATTTAAGTTCAAGCACAGTAAATCGTGCATTAAATGCTTTAATGGAATATGAACTAATAGCTGAAGGTGTAAAATTGGTGAATACAAAAACTTATTATATCCTACCTAAAGGTGTAGAAAGATTAAAAGAAATATATAGTAAAAAGGGAGATGTTAAATAATGAAACGTGATAATCTATTAATAGCTGGTTTAGGGCAATGTGGTAATGTATTAGCAGATTTAATGAGAACAGTAAATGAAAGATATACAAGTATTTATATTAATTCAAGTTTAGGAGATATAAAAGGACTTCGTTTTGCTGATATTGATAGTAATGTTTTTATTTATGGTGGAGCAGACGGGTCAGGAAGAAATAGAGAAAGAGCAAATAAATTTATATTAAATGACCAAGTTAGATTAGCTTCTTTTTTAAAAAAATATGCTCAGTTTAAATATATTTTAATATTCACGGCAATGGGTGGAGGGACTGGATCAGGTACTGTACCTGAATTTATAAGAACTATTAAAAAGATATTTCCTAATATGATAATTAATGTTGTTGGAGTTTTGCCAAGTCTTAAGGAAGACAACTTACAATTAAAAAATGCTTTAGAATGTTGTGAAGAATTATCAGAAATATCTAATTTAATTAATGATATAAAATTTATTAATAATAACAAACGTGACACATATGAAGAAATTAATACTGAATCAATTAAATTAATAAATAAATCCTATAGTATGTTAGGACATGATGCAATTGGTAGTATAGATGAGGATAATTTAACTAATGTTACTACGTCTAAAGGATATGGAATTGTATTGCAATTACCAACTAATTATAGTTCATTAGAGGATGCAATAAGTGAAGCTCAAGAAAAAAGTGTATTTGCACTGCCAAATGATTTAGACTGTGAGTATGGAGCTATAAATGTTACAGAAAAATACAATATAGCAGATATACTTGAATTAATAAATGCTGATAAAACAATGTTTAAAACTTATGGAAAAAGTAACTTAATTTGTCTTGGTGGTTGTGAAACTCCAAATGACGATATAGAAGACATTGAATCAGAATTAACAGAAAGAGAATTAAAAAAAGGAAAAAATAAAAATCGTGGTTTTTCTTTTAAATCCAAACATACTAACAACACTAAAACTAATGAAAAATCTGAAACTATAGAAGAGACTAAATTTGAAGATATTATAGATGATGATGATATAGATAATTTATTTAGTAGAGCAATGAATGATTTCAAAAGATAACTAAAGTCCAAGCACCTACTTTAGTAAAATAGAGTAGGTGCTATTTTTATACCTTTTTTAATAAAAACTACTGATAATTATGTAAAATTCAATGTTTTTTAGTAAGTTTTGGTAAAAGTATTGATAAATTTAGTAACACTTTATTAAGTATTACATAAAATATTAGTATAAGAAGTATGAAAGGAAAATTTAAGTATGAATAGACAAACAACATTTTCGTATAAAAATACTACAAAAGATACAGAACTTTACCTAGCAATAAAGAATCTTGAAGAAAAATCTGAAACAATAAAAACTATATTATATCAGGTTTTAATTGAAGGAAAAGAACTAAAAACTCCTGAATATCCCCAAAAATAAGCCTACCCCATCAATGAGTAGACTTTATCCAAATAACTTCGAATGTACGTGTACACTCTAAGTATATGAAAATAAAAAGTAAATTGTTACAAAAATTTAATATTATCCAAAATAAACTGCAAAACAAGCAACTCCGTATGCGATAGTATATCCTAATGTAATTGCAAATGGTATTGTCATAAAATCAACTCCTATAATTTAATATTTATAGTCTAACCAAATTCAAAATAATTATTCAGGAGGAATTTATTAATGGAAGTAGTAATGAATCGTACTCAATTTTTAGATTGGAAGTATGGTGGCAAAACTACAATCGATATAAAATTAGAAAACTTAGGAATAAAAGATAGTAGAAAATTCGAAAAACAATTAGTAATTGGAATTGCAACAACTTTATTTATAATTAGTAATCCAACCTATGTTTTTGCAGTTGACCTTGGATCTATTGATGCATTGGGGAATACATTTTTAAATATAATAAGAAAAGTTGGTTATTGGATAGCATTAATATCAGCGTTAACAGATATAATTAAAACAGGTATGCGTGGTGGAAATAATACGGCTGAAATAGGAAAAATAATAATGAAATATCTATTGATTTATGCAAGTTTATACCTTATGCCTTATTTATTTGATTTAGTGAAAGGAGCGTTTTAATATGATAAAGGATTTAATAATTGCAACTTTTAAGGATATAGCCTTGGGACTAATAGGTTCATCTTACTGGATATGTTTATTTGTCTGTATGATAGCAATAATTTTCTACATGGCAGGTTCTAAAAAAGCAGGAAGAACTGCAAGTATAAGTTTTATTGTTTATGTACTATCTCAAGCGATTAAAATGGGGATAAAATAATGGAAGTTTTGAAATTAAGTAATTATTTTCAATTAATAAATCCGACTTACACATACATTCAAATAATGCCACATAGGAGTATTAGAAATTACAATAGTTCTAATATAGCTAAAGCTATCAGCCATACCTACAAAGCAATAAATAAAAGAGTGCATAGAGAACAAAAAAAGATATTTTTAGAAACTAATTTCAAAATAAGTTATATTGTAGATATAGTAAAAAATAATGCTAGTTTTTATTTTCTAGTACCAACGGTTTATAAATCTATTATATTAGAAAAAATTACAGAAATATGGAATAAATCTACAGTAAAAGAAGTGGAAGAAATACCAACATTTTCATTAAATTCTTCCACTTACTCACTTAGCTACAAAAAAAATGACTGTTTATCTTTAACTGTTGATAAAAAAAGTAATGAACCTTTAAACTCTATTATTAATGTTATGGATATAATGCAGGAACAGGACAAGGTGAGAATAGCTTATAATTTTATGCCCATAACTCAAATTGGTTGGAGAGAACGATATGAAGATATGGAGCAAAAAGTTAAAGATAGTAAACCATTAGAAAAAAAAGCTACATCATTTGAATTTATAGTAAAAACACTTATAGGAACTGTATTAACCACATTAGATTGTGTACTAGATGTCTTGAATGATTTTACCGGAGGAAATACTTCTGATAAAGATGTAAGTCTATATAAATCAGTTATGTCTATTCTATCTGAACAAACTACTACATCTAAAGCAACTAAATCTAAAAAGGAAGCTACTATTATCAATACTCAAATTGCAGTTATCTCTGAAAGTATTGATAGAACTAGACAAGAGAATAATGCTTTAAGTGTAAATCAAGCATTTCATGTGTTAGATGAAGATAATGAATTAGTATACAAAAAAGTTAAAAATAATATAAACATAGAAGACTACGATTTTAAAACAGATATATCTATGTGTAGTAGTGATGAATGTCAAAACTTTATTCAAATACCAGCAGATACATTATTAAAAGATTATAAAATTGACCATATAGAAAATACAGAAACCGAAGTTCCTTTGGAATTAAGACAAGGTATAATGTGTATAGGAGATAATATTTGTAAGGGTATACCTCAAAAAGCTTATATATCTACGGATAAAGATTTCCGAAATTTAACTTTATGTATAATTGCACCAACTAGAAGTGGAAAAACTAACTTATTAAAAAATTTAGCAAGAGATTCTATAATTGGAGGAGAATGCGTTATATTATTTGATTTCTGTGGAGAGTGCGAATTTTCTCAGGATGTTACAAATATTATAGATAAAAATAAAATTTTAAATATTGATTTATCAGATTTCAATAAACTACAGGGTTTAGGATTCAATGAACTATTTACTAATAGTAATGATAAATTTGAAATATATAAAAGTGCTAAAATGCAAACATCACAATTGGTAAGCTATATCAATTCTATTAATATTAATAGTGAATTAGAACCGAGAATGAATAGATATTTGAAGGCTTCATCATTAATTGTATTTATTCAAAAAGGTAGTATTAAAGATGTATTTAATGTGTTAGAAAACTATAAAATTAGAGAACATTTTGTGAACAAAATACCAAAGAATCAATTAGAAAATTTAGAAGAATATATTTTGGCATTACAAGAATTAGATGATAAAAGTAGGGGTACTAAAGCTGATCCATCTGAAGTAATTGGAACTAAGATTTCATTTATTCAAGGCATATTAAACCGACTAGATACTATTAAAAGCAATACCTATATGGAATTAATGTTAAAACAGGATTGTAGTCATAATATTAATCTAATAAAAGAAATACAAAAACCACAATTGATATGTCTTAGAATGCCAGAGACAATGTTTAGTACTGATGAAGAGCGTGATGTATATTGTAATTATTGGATGAATAAAATTTGGGGAGCATTACAACAACGTCATTCTATCATAAAGGAAGAAGACAGAATTAAGGTAAATTTATTCTTTGATGAATTATATCAAGTTCCTACAACTCAAACATTCCTTAAAACTAAGCTTAATCAAATAGCAAAGAAGACATGTAAACCTATCATAAGTTGTCATTCACTTGAGCAAATAAAATATATTAGACCAGAATTAAAGAGTGCAAATACAAGTTATATGCTAATTGCAGGATGTACTAAGGAAAATTATTATGAAATGAAAGAGGAGCTTGATCCTTATGAATTAGAAGATTTAGAGAGTTTAAAAAGATACCATAGTTTAAATCTTATAAAGACAAGTGATGGATATGCTAAATTTATAACTAAGTTGCCATCAAAGATAGGATAAAATAGTTTTTAATAACTTGAATATTACATTAATTTATTACACAAGATAACAATATCATAAACGAAAGAAGGTTTTTATATGAGTGGTAGTATAGTAATGTTTGATGCTTTTAAAAGAGATTTTCAAAAAGCTTATCCAAATGAAGAATTTAAAATTGACGATGTAGATAAAATGAATCAAGTAATTGAAAATTTGTATCATACTCAAAATTATGAAATAGATAATGAATATCATGTACTAGAATTATACTAAATAAATGATAACCTAGTGTAGTATATATAGGTACTTAGATTCTAATTTTTAAAATATACCCCTCCCTATATTGGACTCGGTCATACGTCATATATTAATTCTAAATGGTATTATTTTCTTATAGTAATACTTGGAGTTATTGTATATAATTTAAGTGTGTAGATTATACTATTCTCAATTACTTTTTTGTTTTTAATATTTTAGATATATTAACCACTAACCCTTATTAAGAAACTGTCTTTAACTTTTATTAGTTTGAGATGGTTTCTTTTTTGTTTGAATTATTTATTTGAAATATAGAATTTAGACAGGCTTATACATTGAATGTAAGTAGGGTATTTTGAATTTTAGGTAATAGTAGTTGCGTTTAAATTTAAAGTGGGAGAATTGACGAGAGAGTGATTAGAATTTATATTGGAAATTTTTATGGATTTATGTTAGATGAATTAGTACGTTTAAACAAATTAATATAAATAGTTGACACACTATGGTAAAAGTTGTAATATAATAGACGGACAAGATTTCTATTTGTTCAAAAAAGGTTTTTACAACTTAATAAATTAATATAAATAATAAAGAAAGAGAGTGGTTAAATGAAGGACAAGCAAATTGAGTTAGACGGTGTTATTATTCCTTATTGTGAGGAAGGAGGTGAGAAATGGTATCCGATTAAGTATGTAGTAGAGCAATTTCTATTAAAAAGTTATAATCCTACTATTTTAAAAAATAAACACGAGTATTATGTGAAAAGATATATTATTGATTATACTTTTAAAGGTACAAGCCCACAAGAGACTAATTGTATGAATAAAGATGGTTGGATTAAATATTTGAGTGAATGTAAATTAAATAAGAATAAGGATATTAACAAATTAAAAAGACATAATATATTTTGTGATTATATTGGATGCGAGAATAAATATGATATAGTTAGAAAAGTTGAATATGATGATTACATGAAATACTGTATTGAAGAATATATGTCTGAACATATTAATGAAGATATAAAATGGTATACTTGTGTTAAATGTGAGAGAAAGTTTCCCTTAGATAATAAATTCTTTCTTCCAGATGATAGGGTAGATGATGGTTATACTCATAGATGTAAGAATTGCAAAACTAGTACATATCCTATTATATGTAATAACTCATATGTTAGAAATATCTATAAAGCGTTTGGTAATGATGGATTTAATATATATAAACAAGACATAATAAAATTTTATAATACATATTGCCATAATAAATCTTTTGAATTTAAAGGTAGTCTTGATAATGAATTAAAAATAATACAATGGTATTATGATAATAATTTAATAAATAAGGAACAATTACATAAAGATTATATAACAAATTACTTTAATTTTAAATTTTATAAAATTGACAATATAAAATTGAACAAACTCATTAGCAATAATGATTGCAAAAATAGACCTTGGTCATATCCTAATTATACAATTGACAAGTTATCATTTGATGAGGGGAAAGATATATTTGAGAGATACATTAAAGAAAATAATGTACATATTGATGATATATTAACATTTAAAGATTATGAAAAACTACTAATGGGAGCAAAGTTAGCTCAATTTACTGGTGGTAATTGGACAGCCTTAGAATTTATTGTTAAATATTATAATAATAAATTTGCAGGATATAAATTTATATTGAAGTCAACTAATTATTATAAAAACAAAGGCAATATGATTTTTGATATGAAATATTATATAGAGAAAGATTTAAATATTCCGATAGATAAAATACCTTTGTATGTTACAAAGTCAGCATTACATCAAAATGCCAGCCCTTTATATTACGCTTTATATAAGAAAAAAAGTTATAATACTTTATTTGATTGGATTAATGATTGCTATCCTAATAAATTTATAGAATTGGACTTTAATGTAAATCCATATAGAAGTAACTTTGATAGTTTAGAAGAAGCTCAAGTAGATGAACAGATAAGAAGTAAATTGGGTAATATAATACATAATGAACGAAATAGACCAGATACTATAATCATTAATGGAATGACTCCAGATTGGATAGTTTGCTTAAATAAAGGTACGTATCTTGTAGAGTACTGGGGAATGTATAATAATAGTGATATTAGTAAATCTACGGGAGTTCAGTATTATATGGATAAAATGAAAAAGAAATATATAAAATATGGAGAATTGATGAAAGTAGGGTATAAACATTTATACATATATCCATATGATTTAAAATGTGGGTTTCAAGGATTGCACAAAAAATTAGATTCTATAATAAATTAAAATATATAAATTGGAAATTAGAGATGTACGATAAGGACAAGTAGTGCGTCTCTTTTTATTGTATGTAAATAATTGGTCTTAGGCTTGTGATATCAATAGGTTAAGGGTAGTTAATGCGTATTTAAGATTACTTATATTTATAAGTTTGTTAGTATGTATCGTTCTATAGGTTGGTATGACTTGGTTCGAGGATTATCTAATAGATAATATGTTCAAATTTTTAATTTTTAAATAGTTCAACATGTTGGTATGACAAGCCTCGACGATTGCTTTAACGATGTTAAAAATGGTTAATGTTCGTGTTTTTATGCTATCGTCAAAATCCAACCTCCATATCCGACATAATGTGATGTGGCACTATTACGTTCAGCAAATGAACACTAAAATGTAAAACACGCCCCCCTATACCTATAAGCATACAAACCAGCACAATTATATCCAATAAACCACACAACTAAACCATAAAAATACCACTTTTTAGCACATTAAAACCTGCAAAGCTAGTCATACAAACGGTTACAAACCAACTTCACTAAATGTATATTTAATATAGTACATATATAACTTGTTTGCATATAATTACTGATTTATGTTAGATATTATCATGCTCATATTGTATCAAATGTTACATATCTATTCTTAAAATCAATCTTTTATCTACTCATACGATAGGGAACTGGTCAAGGTCTGATTTTTAAAATACGAACTATTATTGAATTTACTGGTTTATTTTTCGTTTTAAAGCAACTGAGGTTGTTATAACACTTATAGTATATCACAATACATATAAAGTATAACATATATAAACATTCAACAACAAACTGTATAATATAAACACTAATACAATGCCATTAATATATCATACACAACTACAATAGTATACACTAAACAAACCATAACTAACATAAAGTATACAATATTAACGATATTCAATCTATTAGTATAACATATATAATTAAATAGTATATCACATATAAAACTATATAAACTAATAAGAATATCATAATGCAACTAACATCTAGAAACTATATTGAATAACTATCTATATAAAGCAGTAATAACAATATGATACCATTGTATTATAGTAATATCTATTATAACAATCCTAACAAACTCATACAACGCTTATATATTAACACTTATAATTGCATTACTAACAACGTTATAACCTAACATAAAGACTATATAAGGCATAACTTATTAATAACTAACAATGCAATATTATATAAGTGTCTAATATATATTAACTGGAATGAATACATATTATAAGTAAGTAACTAATATATCAGGATCAATTATAAAACCATTTTAGAACTCTTATGCATCAACATAGTAAACTACTATACAATACAATAGAACTTATAGCAATACTATATAATGAAACTATATATCTATAATCTATACTAACATATATAAGAACTACAAATGATATAAGTATAGAATAAGATTATATAACCAACTAACTATATAACAATACAATTGCATAACTAAAGTAGTATAACGTCATATAAACTCTAATAGCTATATTATATTGGAACTAATAGAGTATTAATATAATTATATTATAAAACCAGTTTAACGGCTTATATAATCCATTAGAGCTATTATAAAAGATAATACAAATAAACTATATAAATGTAACTATAATAAATATTAAATAAGTTCAAAAATATATTTTAAATAAATTAAGAAAACTATAAAAAAGGTATTGACGATATAAACAAATTAATATATAATAATAGATGTAGACAAGATATAAGTTAACCACTTGTAAAAAATAATCTCTCAAGTGTGTAAGAGTTACATAGCAGTTTTAGGCTTTCTTAAACAAAAAAGCTATAGTTTTTAGAATAACGGTTTTAACTGAAAAAACCATTTCTGGACAGGAGACCAGAATAAGCTATCCTACTAGACCGAACAAAAATGAGTTATATGAGGTGAGTCCGAGACGTGAACTTATATAGTCTAGTATAAAATAAAACAAGCGTGTCAAGGGTATTAGATACGAATGCCAGTTAAGATAGTGGTTAGAAACTTAACAATAATACCAAACTTAAAACAAATTAACATGAAGTAAAAGAGGTTATATGGTATGAGTATGGCAAAATACTGTAAAGATAATAACATGACTAAAGAAGAGTATAAGAACTTTAATAACAATATTGAATCAACTGCAAGAGCTATAAGAAACCAATTAACTTATAATGGTGGAATCTATTATAATGTTAGTGAGTTGTTTAACTGGAATGTTAATGAGGATATAAAGTATTTTATAATACAAGAATTAAAAGAATTGGACATTGAATTCTTTAATGATAATACTTTATATAGAGTATGTGAATAGTATATAATTAAAACAAATTAAAAGAACTAAAAATAAATAGCTTGACTTCAATATCCATATAGTATAATATAAGAGATAAGAAGTACATAAACAAATTAACGGAATGAAAGGAAGTTTTTAAAATGAATAAAAAAGAATTAATTAGCAAAATCCAAAAAGGTGATAATGTTTTAATAGACTATACAAAAGAACTTTTAAAATTTGAAGATGAAGAAGATTTACAAGAAGACGAAACTAAGAAATTAGCTTTAGTGTTAGAAGTTAATGAAGATAAAATCAAATTTCAAGATTCAAGTAGTCCATATCCATTTGAAATGACTGTAAAATATTTATTAAATAGTGAATTAAAACTAGAAGTAATAGAAAATATAAAATAAAGCTACCTACTAGTTTTAGAGGTTAAGGCAGTTGAAAGGAATTGATTAAGATGATTAATGAATCAATTAAAAATCAAATTAAGAAAGTATTAAACAGAGCTGAAAATAAGGGGTATGACTTAAATAAAATCACTTACAAAATTAATTCTATAGGCAATATAATTATGACTATACCACGTATATATCATAAAGGTGTGATGAATTTTACTATATTTAAGGATGGTTCAATAGCAGGTGGTTTTTTCAATGAAACTGACTTAAAACCAATTGAAATTAAATTTTAATCAGCTAAATAATTAAAAATCTATTTAATATAAATAAATATAGTACAATCCACTTTAAGTGGTTAATATAGATAAAGAGTTATAGCTTCAAAAAATATTGGAGTTGTAACTCTTAAAGTAATATTATTAATAAATTAATAGAATAAAAGGAGAATGAAAAATGATAAAAATTAAAGAATTCAACAATATTAAAATGACTCAACTAACAAGTATATTACATATAGTTAGTGAATTAAAGAAAGGAAAATATATTATATTTGCTGACAAAATGCCTTTACAATATGGAGTAGATATATTGACACAAGATATTTTATACTATGATAAGAAGAATAAAAGATTCAGATTCATGTTAGCACAAAATTGGACATTAGACAAATTAGTAATATATCCAGTTAGATCAATGATATCTAAGGATGGATTATTAGATTATAAGAATGTATTTGAAATGAATAACTTATATTTTGAAAACTATGACATTATTTATTCAGCAGATAAGAAATATATTAATATTGTACTAGATAATTACAAAGAAACACCATTCAATATATAAAAGAAAGGAGAAATATAATGATTAATATTAATGAATTACAAGAACAAGTTAACTTATTAGAATTACAAATTAAAGCATTAGAAGGAACAAGGTTTAAGATACAATGTATAATTGCTTTAGAAAAGTTAAAAACATATGAAAAATATATACCAATTATAGAAAAGTATTTAAATGTAGAACTCAATAAGGAGGAACAATCTCAACTATGGGAAGAGTTAAACCGTAATAAAATACATGAAGTTATAAATCATTTAGAAGGCTATAATATGGAATATAAAAAAGTTACTAACGACAATTGGAATCATTTAATAATAACTAAAAAGGAGAATAAAACAAATGTGTAGAATTAAGATAGTAGATTCAATACCGGGAAGTGGAAAAACAAGTGCAATTATAAATATGATTAATCATGACACAACAAACAATAAGTATATTTATATTACACCGTTTTTAAGTGAAGTTGAAAGAGTTAAAAAGAATTGTAAGTCAAGAAGATTCCAAGAACCTAAATATAATCAACACGGTAACAAATTTGACAACTTAAACAAATTAATATCAGAAGGTAAAAATATTGTAAGTACTCATGCACTATTTCATAAAGCTAATATGCAGACTGTAGAACTATTAAAAAGTAATGATTATATATTAATCCTTGATGAAGTATTTAACGTTATAGAGCAATGTAATATAAGTAAGAATGATGTTAACATGATAATAAATGATGGTTATGCAAAAATTGAAAATGATTATCTAATATGGAATGAACAAAAAGAATATACCGGAGCTTTTGAAAATATTAAATACTTAGCAATAAACAAAAGTATAATAGTTTATAAAGATGTAATACTTATATGGATGTTTCCAGTTGAAATATTCAAAGCTTTTAAAGATGCTTACATATTGACTTACTTATTTGAAGCTCAGGAACAATGTTATTATTATCAAATGAATGGTATCAAATACGAATACTATTATGCTAATCTAAATAAATTGAATACATATGTAATTAAATCTAAAGATGACAACTACAAACTTATTGAAAAAGAAGTAAAGGATAAGTTAAAAGAAAATATAACGTTTATGGATGATGAAAAACTTAATGCAGTAGGTGAAGAATATTATAATTTAAGTCATAGTTGGTTTAGAAATGATACTAACAAAGAAAGCGTTAAACAATTAAAAAGCAATATAACAAATTTCTTTATCAATAAACTAAAAGCAAAAAGTGATACTGTATTATGGACAACCTTTAAAGATCAACAAAGTAAGTTAAAAGGAAAAGGATATACAAAAGGATTTATTGCTTGTAACCTAAGAGCAACTAATGATTATGTAGAAAGATATAATTTAGCTTATTGCATTAATATATTTAATCAGCCTTTTATAGACCAGTTCTTTAAGTCTAAAGACATTACAATCAATCAAGACTTATATGCTTTAAGTGAATTAATACAATGGCTATGGAGAAGCAGAATAAGACGTTATGAACCTATTACAATTTATATTCCATCAAAGAGAATGAGAAACTTATTAACATTATGGCTTGAAGATGAAAATTTTTATAACCTATTTTCTTAAAAAAGTTATAAAATAAATTAAAATATAAAGAAATAAAAGGATTTTACATATTAAAACAAATACAATTAAACAAATTAAAAGAGTGAGAAGTTATAAAATCAAAAAAGAATGGCTCTATGACTAGGGTTGAAGGTGGTGTCTGTTAAATAGAATATATATAAAAGTAATAATATATATTAACTAAAATAGGCACTTTTTCAATTAAATAAATCAATTCTATTTGTGAAGTCTGAAAGACGAGCAAAAGAACAACCGTTAGGGCGTTAGGTGATAATACAACATTTAGTGGATAACAGTCTTGTAGCTACCGCTACGCTTTTCTTCCCTTACGGTCAGATAATTGGATTTTTAATAAATTAACAAATATTAACTTCCAATAAAAACCACCTTTTATCAAAACTTTTTATATTAATTTGTTAAAAACTATAGACAGGAATATTAAAAAGTGGTATTATTAATTCAAGAAAACAAATTAATATAAAATAAAAGATAAGGTGGTTATAAATATGGATATTAAAGAATTAACAAACGCAATGCAAACAATAGAATTTGTACTGTTTTCACTAAAGAATGGAGACCAATTACATACTGGAGAATTAGAAGACGCTCATAAGAAGGCACAGGAAATTATAAAAGAATATTGTGTTAAAAATGGTGGATTAGATAAATAATAAATTAAAAGGAGAATGATTAATATGAAAAATATATTTGAAGTTACTAAGAAAGAATATTTAAATGGTATTTATAATACTTTAAGCGAACATAAAAAAGAAATATGGTTAGACCAAATAGAAAAACCAGAAGGATGGATAAGAACAAGAATACAAACAGAGATAGCAAAACACAAAGTTGCTATAATGGATGCAATATGGACAGGGTTAAACGTATCTAATGAAGTTTTAAAAGATTATCCAGATATAATTGAGAAATTCAAAAATGAAATTGAAGAAAATAAACTTTTAAAAGCAATATAAAACAATTAAATAAAAATATGATGAAGCTGGAGTAAAATCCAGTTTTCTTTTTTGCATTTTTATAAATGATACTAATAATCAATATTGCTTTAAAACAACTCTTTTATCAATAAATTAAGATAAAATAAAATTAAAAATATAGTAAAACGGAGATATTAAGAGATAAACAAAGTATAACTCTATTAATTTGTTATAAACAATCCCAAATAACCTTAAATTAACTTTTACAAAATCTAAGTCATGACTTATAATTATATTATCAGCTAAGGGAACTTAGCAACAAGTAAAACAAATTAATAAATTTAAAGGAGAATGATATTTATGGCAGTTATAGTCTACAAGGATAGAACAATCAAAGAAGTTAAAGCAGAAGAGTTACAAAGAATGTTAAAAGATCAAGTTGCTAAAGCTAAAATATTTTCATGGTTATATATTAAATAGAATATAACCTACTTACATAATAAATTAATTAATATTAAAGGAGTCGATTAAAATGAAGAAAAATAATATGGCGGTAGTAAATGAAATAGTAAAATATGAAAGCAATTTTAAAGAAGGGTTAGTATTTTATTACAAAGGTAATATTGAAGAATTTAAGAACGACTTAATAAATGAAATAAACAATAATGAAGCAGTAGAAGTATTAGAATATTATAGAAGTTGTTTTAATGGTTTAAACGATACAAATTCAATTGAGGAAAAAAGAAAAGCGTTATATGGAATAATATTAATGTTAGAAGGGTTTATTGATTAATAAGATAGGAGGCTGAGAAGCTTCTTTTTCTTTACAAATATGTAACAATACTATTATAATTATATAAGCAAATAAAGACTATATAAGACCATGTAAGGAGGTTTAAATAATGGAGGGTATAAAAACATCTAAGGCACAATTACAAGCAGTTAAGGCATGGGAAGATAAGAACAAGGATAAAGTTAATTATACAAAAAGTAAATCAGCTTGTAAAAGTTTTATTAAGAATAAAGCAACATTTGAAGATATACAGGATATTGAGGAATTAATAAAAGAAGTTAAAGCACGTAAATATAACAATCTATAAGCAATAAAAAATATATTTAAATAATCCTATTAATTTATTAAAAAAGTTATTGACAGATATATAAGTCGTGACTTATAATAGATACATAGGGAACAAGTAAACAAATTAAAATAATTGAAGTGAGGTAGATTGATATGTTACAATTACAAGAAGGTCAATTTGTTAAATTAACAGGAACTATAGTTAAAGGCGAAAATGATATATATGTTGTAGCTCACGATTACACAAAGAAAGATGCTAGATATTCAATAGTAAAAAATGAATATTGCTTAATTAAAGTTAAACTTGATGGAACTGAAAAAAGTGGTGGATATAGATATTATTTTTACAATGAAAAATCAATCAAAAATGACCCAAATATGAATATAGAAATAGTGACTGATTTGAAGAAAGCTAAAAAGGAAGTTAATGAGTATTTAAATGGAATTAACTCAGAAGAAGTAGTAATTGAATTTGTAAAATCAGAAAATCAAGAAGTAAAAGATGGTTCAATTATTAAATTTCCTAATGGAATTAAATTTGGAACTTTTGGAGAAAAATACATAGGAAATAGAACTATATGGTTAGTTAAATTTAGAGAAAATAAAACAATATATATCAAGGAATTAGGAAAAAAAGGTCAAACTATTTCTTCAGGTAATGAATATAGTTGCACAATAGGATTAACTCAAGAAATAATAAAAGTTTGTGAAGTTCTTAATAAAATAGAAACTAAAAAAGGTGATATAATAAAAGAATCTAAACCAGTTGAAGTTATAGAAATTGTTGCAGAACCAGAAACAAAAGAAACTTCAGCAGTTGAATCAATTCAAGAAATAACAATAGAATCAACAGAACAAACTATAAACAATGAAATTGGTTGTGAAGTTAAATTTAATACAGAAAAGAACGGAATAGAATTATATTTCAATGACAAACCAAGTGAAGAAATTAGAAATCAGTTAAAAGCAAATGGTTACAGGTGGGCAAAATTTAATAAATGTTGGTATACTAAAGACTCAGAGCAAGCGAAACAATTTTTGCAATCAATAGGTTTATTAAATAATGAAGGGCAACAAGAAAATAATACAATCAATACAACAGAGTTAAAAGAAGTTGAACCAATAGAAATTAACATTGATAATATAAACGCTGAAAATTTTCTAATATCTAAAGAAATAAGCAAAAGAGAAAATGATGGTCATTGGGTTATGAGAACTAAAGAACGTGACCACCAACAAGAAATATTAAATTATTTAAATAATTATCAAAATAAATTTATTATCGAATTAGATAAGTTAGAAGATAATTCAATTAAGAATAAATATAAATCATGGTTAAATAGTTATAAGAAACGTTACTATGAAAATTATTATAAACTACTTAGAAATAATGCAGACAACCCAAGCTGGATGACAACAGGTAGAGACGGAAGAAATGCACGTAAAGACGCTAAAATGAATTCTAGACACGATAACTTAATGAGAGAGCTAATAGCACTAGAGAGTGAATATAAAAGCAAACTAGGGGATATAAAAGGTAAAATAATAAAAGAAAAAGATAAAAAGTTTATTGATGCAGTATTATCAAATAAAAAAGAATATGAATATAAGAGAATTAAAAAACAAGTTAATGTATCAATTTCAAATGGAAATAATTATTTTCAAGGTAGTAACTTGGTTGAAAAAACTGCTTATATAACTATAGTAAATGCACAAGATTATTATATATTAAATATTTGGGGAACTTTTATTGCAGTTGATGCAAATGGAAATAGTTTTAAAAAGGGTAGTTGTTCGACTTTAAAAGATGCTAAAATAATATTAAATTATTATTTATCAGAAATAGAGAAATCAGAACAAGTTGCAGTGTGAAAAACAATTCAAAGTATTTCTATTAATTTATTGACAAATACAAAACAATCCTTTATAATTATAAATGTAGACAAGGTTACAACTTAATAAAACCTTTTAAGTCTCCAAGCTAGAATGCGTGGCAGGATAGTTCAAGTATAAAATTTAAATAGTTAAAAGTTGTAACTTACATATAAAACAGACAAGTTAAATAAATTAAAGCAAATAAAAAATATTTAATAATTAAATTAAGGAGTATGATTAAAATGAAAACAACAATAAATAAATATTTTAAAGTTAAATCTTATGCATGGAACGAATATCCAATAAGTAAATTAGATATATTATTAAATTTTGAAAGAGAAATAGATAGATGGAAAAATATTATGGGATATGATGATAAAAAAGCAAGTGAAATGAAATTAGATGTTCATGATATGATTAATAATGAAGAAATAAATGAAAATACTCCAGCAAATAAAGAATTCGTGGAAAATTTATTAAAAAAATATAATAAATCAAATGAAGAATCAATTAAAACCTTATCAAATGAACAACTATACATTAAATATCAAGAAGCAAAAGCAAACTTTAGAAACGCAATAGAGGGAACTCAAGAAGAAATTGAAGCAGATAGAATCTTTACAGAATTATCACAAGAAGTAGAAAACAGAGAAGACTTTGACTGGTTATCATTCAAATTAGAAGAATTAAACCAAGCTACCACAAAAACAACTAAACCTAATAATACTGTTAAACAAGTTAAGACATTTGTAAAATCATTTGTAATAGCAACTATAGTATTATTAACTACATCTAATCCAGTAATGGCACAAGACGTAAATGCAACTGTAATTAATTCTGATAAGTATTTTATCCAAGCAGAATATAATAATAAAGTATATAATTTTGAACGTGCTATAGAAGACCATGAGCAATGGAATAAAGGAGATAGAATAATACTTGACTTAGAATCTAAAGACGTACATGAGGCGTTAAACGGTGAATATAAAGCAAGTGTAGTTGCTACTTATCCAGAACAAAATAATTTAGTTGTAATTAAAATAGATAATAATTTATATTCATTCTATGCAGATAATGACAGTTATAAAGTAGATGATAGTTTAACAGTGACTACGCAGAATGATGAAGTAATTCAAGCTAAATAATTACTATAAAGTTAGTATTTTAATCGAAAATAATTATATTAATTTATTAAAATAATACTTGACTTACCATAGAATGAGAGTATAATGTAATTATAGAAACAAATTAAAACATTAGCCACTCACCTTTATAAGGGAGTTAAGGTACATAAGGGAGTAGATATTATGAAATTTACAAAAAATTCATCTGAGATTTTAGAATTTATTAATAAAGAAATATTTTTTAATGAATTAATAAAGAATGAGGGCATTTTTCAAACTAATACAATAGAAAATATAGATAATAGTGATATTAGTATTGGCGTAAGTTATGAAGATGATGACAATGGAGAAGAAGTTTATATTTATAATGTATTTATTGATGAAGATGAATATATTAATATTGGCAATACAGGAAACAAGGAAAATAAAACACCTATCTCAGTTATTGATGAAATCATAAGTACTCTTTTAGCAATTTAATATATAAAATGATTATTTCAGTAGTATATGTTGAATTGTTTTTCTGTTAATTTATTTAAAAACCATTGTAGTTCTCAGCGTATTTGATATAATTATATTAATAAGTAAAACAAATTAATAAATGAAAGAGGGAATTAAAATTATGAAATTTAAAGATGTAGTGATATGTTGTCATGTAAGTGGTAGCATATATAGAAAAGGGAATCCCAAAATAAAGTATAACAAAAACCATGCCATACCATTAATAGAAAGAGTTCCAAAAGAAGAACAAAATTTTAATGATTGGTTTGAGTATGATACAGAACAAGAATTTGGACATTATTAAACAACATATAATTTTAAATAAATTATAGATTACAATAAGCTCATAAATGAGATAAAAAGGTAAAGGAAGTGAATTTTTTATGAAATTATTTAAGTATATAGAGACTGGTTTTGAAGTTTGGGACATAAAAATATTATTAATTAGAGCAGAATCTTTAGAGGAAGTCAAGAAGATATTAGAAAATACAAAACAATATGATAAATATGATGGCAAATTATCAGAAATAGAATTTGACTTTTATGGAGTTGATGAAATATATGGGTAATGATAAGGAGAAAATTAAATAGATTATAAATTTTGGCACAATTTAAAGAAGTGATAAAACATAAGTTTTATATAAAAATAATTTTATTAATTTGTTTAAAAACTATAGACAAACATATCAAAACGTAGTATTATTATCTCAAGGAAATAAATTAATAAATATAAAAAAGTCTTAAATGACTATAAAAGGAGATTGATTGATATGAAAATTGAAAATGTAATTAAAACTGTAAAAATAGGAACTCAATGCAAAATGGGAAATACTACATATGAAGTAATTGGAATTGAACCATATTCAGAGGCATGTGATACACCACAATATACATTAAAAGTTATAGATTTAGAAACAATAGAAGAAAGAAAACAGTCATTAGATAGATACAATAAAAACAATCCTCGTTATCAAATGACATTAGATGAAACTTTGATAATGGACAGAATAGAGCCTATGTGGTTTGTAGCTAGAAAAGCAACAATATTAAATTAATAATATATAAATAAATTAATAAGTAATAGCTACTCACCTACACGGAGTTAAAGCAGAAAAAGGAGAATGATTATAATGATAATAACAATAAATGCAAGTGAATTAAAGGTAGGAATGGAAATTCCAGAAACAGATGGATTTTTATTTGAAGTTATAAAAATTGAAAAAGAAACTGAAAAATCTATAACAGTACGCTTAGCAAGTGATTTCTCAAGTTTTAAAAGCCACTGGAAAGAAAACGGTGGAGTTGCTAAGACTTTTAGAAAATCAACAAAATTATATACATTGTCAGATGTTCACAACGTGGAATATTTATTAAGTGATGGATATATTAGCCAAAGAACATTTAATACATTAAAAAGAGCTGGTTTTAACACTCTTGAAGATGTAAATAATTCAGATGCTGATACAATTGAAAATATTTATAATATATCAAAACCAAGTTTATCAGAAATTAAAAGTGCTATGCATGTATTTTTTGGAACATACATTAATTTTAAAGCATTAATTCCAGCAGAATTTGCAAACAGGTAGAAATATAAGGGTATATTATTTAATAGTAGTATACCCTTTGTAAATAAAATAAATAATATAAGGAGATGTTTTGTAATATAAAAAACAAAATTAAAAATGGATTATTTAAATAAAAATAAGGGAGAGTATATAATATGGAAATAGAAAGAAAGTTTTTATTCAATGGAAACGTTGAAAACATGTGGATATTGTATCCAAGTAAATTAATAAAACAAAGTTATTTATCTTACACACCAGAAGTAAGAATATGAGAAATTAATAGTTGGCAATATTATTTAACTGTTAAAGTAAAGGTGATAAGATTAGAGAAGAGTATGAAGTTGAAATATCAAAAGATACATATGAAGATTTATATAAAAATAGACAACCTAATAGTTTAATAAGTAAATTTAGATTTATAGTACCTTTACAAGATAATTTAAAAGCTGAGGTTGATTTCTATGAAAATATTTATGTTGATGAATCAAACTCATTAAAAGTGATTGAAATGGTGATTTTAAACATCTACTCAAAGAACGTAGAGAAGAAATAAGATTAAGCAAGGTTTAGGAATAAGTTTTTAGAAATAATAATATAAATTATTACAATGATATAAGAAAAGTCGCAAATATATTTGTTAAAGATAATCAGTACTGTATATTTGACCAGTGGATCACTTTAGATAGGTTTAATACAGACATTAGAATTATAAAGACTACTGATATATTAAATAATGAAATTAAATTATACTTAAAGGAGTATCAATTATGAAAAAAAGAGCAATGAAAAAATGGATACCTAAAGATACTTGTTATTGTTATGAAAATAAAAATATTAAAACCTGTAAATGGTTAAGTTTTAATAAAACAAAACATAAACAGTTATCTGGATATTGTAAGTATTTAAATATTGGTGATTGGATGGAAGACGGCACAATATTATTATGGGATGAATGTAAAGAATGTGGAATCCATGATTATAGCAAACCACATTGGTCAAAGCAATCAAAAAGACATAACAAACATAAGAGTAAATAAAATAAGAATTTTAAGTAATGTTTTATTATATTAATTTATTAAAATAATTCTTGCAATTGATATATAGGTATGATATTATAATATTAAGAAATACATAAACAAATTAACAGAATATAAAAACCACCGACCGAAAGGCGGTTAAGGTGAAAAGGAGTTTTTACAATGAAAAAAAATATTACAGTAAATTTTAACAATATAATATCAGAGTTAGAAACAAAAGGTTTAAAACTATGTTTTAGAAAAAATAAAGTAGGTACATTTATCATAGATAGTCAAAATAACATGTATCAAATGGAATTATATAGACAGGGTTCATATCTTGATAAATTAATTAAAGAAGGAGTTACAGTTGAGTTTGATTATGTAGAAGCTTCATTAAGTAAAAATATTGGAGAATGGGAAAAAGAAATTTGGGACGTTTCAGAAGTGAAAAATTTTATGAAAAGACAAAAGCTAATATAGACAAAATATAACTTAAAATTACATGTAGGCTTATGAATATCTGAAAATAAAATAAATGATAATAAATGAAAGTGAGGAATTTAAATATGAATAAAGATTTAAAAGATACAGGACTACATTGCAGAGGGCGAGGATTTAATTGTCATAATTGTAAAGATGCAAAATTGTGTAGTGAATATATAGAATGTAAACCTATTAAGTTCGAAACTGAAGTAAATATTAAATATTATTTCAGTGATGATGAATACATTCATTGGTTTGAATGTAAAAGTTGTAAATGCAATAGAATAGTGTATAAAAGTAATTATTGTCCAAACTGTGGAGAGAATTTATATTGGGGAAATGTAATTAAAAATGATGAATTTTTGAAAAATAAAAATATGAAAGATTTAATGGAGGAATAAAAATAAAATATAATTCAAAAGGTGGTACTTTAACATGGAAAGATTAACTTTAAAAGAAAAGGCATAAAGTATAAGAGCAGAATTAAAAAGAAATAATATTACATCTAAACAAGTAAGTGTTAGAGGAAAAGATGTGGGATACGATGAATCTATAGATATTAGAATTAAAGAATATAGGACAAATTAAATATTTTACTGATGAGCTGAATTTAATTAATAAAAGATTAAAACTATTAGAAAGGAGGGAAAAATAGAATGATAGTAGAAAAAGTTGAAGTGCTAAGAGTTAAAAATAAATATTTTGAAGTGAAAAATATAGTTAATATTGAAATGTTGAGTGGTAAAAATTTTGAACAAGTATCTATTGATTTTATTAAAGATGACTGGATATTAATTGATGTTGGATACGATGGAACATGGTTAAATTTTTGTGACATTAAAGACATAAATATGTATTAAATTAAAAAAGGAGGTTTTAGTATATCAGAGAATTTGTGCGAAGATTGCAAATACTGTGAGCAAAATGGTAATCAAAAACCATGTAATACTTGTATACAATTCATAGATGGATATTTAGAAGCTACAAATTACGAGCTTAAAGGAGGTTATTCAGATGGATTTAGATATTAGTGATATTACTGATTCAATAACTAAAGATATAAAGAAAGTACAAAACAACTCTATTAATACAATAAAAATAAAGAGATTAACAAATATATTAAATGGAAAAGCCTATTTAAAAGTTAATTGTCCAGATGGAGAGTATTTTCAAAGATTAATAGATAAGTTAGCAATATATGAAGATTTAGAAGAAGGAATAATTAAAAAAGAAATAGATAAAAATATTAATTACAAAGACTTAGCTGAATACATACAACTAGCACTTGAAGAATATGAATTTTATAATAATATAAATATTAAAGATAAAGTAATATGTGATTTATTATATTGGCTAAATCATTTTCATTATTGCAATTCAAATAGTAAAGATATAAAAGAAAGAAGAAAAATAACTAGGTAGTAAGGAACTAATATTAATAGTTCCTTTTCTTTTTGACCATAACTGAATGAGAATGAAAACCAATTAAAAGTCAACTTTTATTTAAACTTTCTTCTATTAATTCATTGACAATGAAGTGTACATTTGATATACTAGTATCAAGAAGTTAAACAAATTAAAAATAATATTTAGGAGTGATTTTAAATGAATAATATTGAAATTGAATATACTAGAAGTAATGACATGGTAGGAATATGGTTAAATGATGAAGAAGGAATCTTAATGGATAGAAAAGATTTAAGATCATTATTAAATAGTTCAAAGGACACAATAATCGAACAAAATAAATTCCAAAAGATATATATTAAGAATCTTGCAAATGGAATTATTGAGATTGGACAAACAGAAGATATGAAGCAAAAAATTAATAATGAATGGAAACCAGTTACAACCAATGTTAAAATAGAAATAAACAAAAATGAGTTAATTGGTTTGCTACCTTATAAAATGTAAGAGTTGAAGAGATTCAGCTCTTTTTTGTTTATCAGCTTAGTAATTGAAAATAATTATCAACTCTTGATAAAAACTCAGTTTTAATAGAATTTTGTCGAATGAATTTTCTTGATGTTTCTATTAATTTATTATATACTTAATACATAGACAAGGAACAAACAATTCTAAGCAATCAAGTAAAGACAGAAAACTAAATCTAGTGCAATGCTTGAGGAACTTTTAAAGTAAAATACATAATAAACAAGATTGAAACAAATTAAAAGAATGAAGGAGATTGATTAAGATGACAAGAAAAGAATTAGCAATAGAAATTTATAGATTAGATGAATTAAAAACACCACATAAAATAACTGAGAAAGAATGGGTTAAAAGAGCATTAAATGGAATTGGAGCTTGTAAGGGATTTTTAAAACCAGAATTAGTTGATATGTATAATAGAAAAATAACTGAGGTGAATTAATATGAAAAAAATTGATAAGTTAATAAATGAAATTCAAGAAATGCTTGAAGAAGTAAATAAACATATTAAAACTTCTTCAAGTGGTTATGATGAAGGGTTTTATGTAGGTAAGGGTGAAGGATTAGAAGAAGTGTTGAAATTACTAGAAGAAAATAAATAAAAGGGGAATAATTATGAAAATAATGTATAAATCTTTATTTAGAGGTTGGATAGAAATCACAGAAGAACAAAAAGAAAAATTAATTAAACATATGAATAATGGAATTACTGCTTTACCTGGTGAAAACAAACAAAATTATATTAATAATAGATTTATGGTCAAATAGAAAGAGGTGTATAAAATGAAAGTAGTAAAAACAATAATTAAATATGAAAAGATAGGTTTAAAAGTTCGTTTCGATACAATAGAGGATAAAGAGTGTTTCTATAGTGGTGGCACATTATATATGAAGATATTGCAACAAGATTTAGATTTTTATAAAACAAACAACGTAAATGCTATAAGTATTTTAAATGCAGGATTAACATTATTCGAGCCTGACGAAACAGTATACAAAGCAACTAAAGAGCAAATATAATATGTAGGCGTATGAGTATCTATGAATGGTACTTATATACAAGCATATTATATGCTAACAAATTAATACATAAAGGGAGAATGATAAAATGGAAAAAGAAAAATTACAACAAAAATTAATTGACTTTGAAGGCGGACAAATTTTAGGAATTAAAGACAACAAAGGAGAAGTGTGGCTAGGAGTAAAGAAAGCTTGTACGGATATTGGATTAACAATAGGTCAAGCAGATAGGCAAATAAAAAATATCAAAAATGACGTGGTTTTATCAAAGGGTATGACAAATATGACGTTCCCTACAAATGGAGGTCAACAAAATGTATTTGCGATTCATGAATATTATGTTACTTTGTGGCTTGCCAAGATTTCGCTAACTCCAACTATGAAAGAAGAAAACCCAGAAGCGGTTGAAAGATTAGTAAATTATCAGCTAAAGTGCAAAGATGTTCTTTATAAAGCATTTTTTGAAACTGATGAACAGAAAGAACAATTTGCTGAGGATTTTGGTTTAAAAGGTCAAATAGTTAAATTAGAAAATGAAGTATCACAATTAAAAAATGAAATAACTAACAATACAGAAAAATTAACAAGTACACAAAATAAATTAGATTCATTTATTGATGTTTCAACTATAAATAGTTATCAAGCTAGTAAGTTATTAAAACAAGCTAGAGAAAGAGTAAGTACAATTTTAGGTGGAGCACATAGTAAATTATATAAAACAGAATCAAGAAAATATTTTAAAAACCTTTGGCTTAATGTTTCGGAAAAATTTGAGGTTTCTTCTTATAAGGATTTAAACCCACTTGTTTTCGGTTCAGCTAGTACATTCATTTCTAATTGGTCATTTAATTAAATATAGATTTAGGGACTATAAATAAAATTTTTTATAGTTCCTTTTATTATTATTTTAACTACTACAAGAAAAAATAATTTTACTGCAATATTATAACGTCAGAATGGATTCTAAGGCACTATTAGGGATGAAGGAATACAATTACACCTATATAAGTAAAATTCAGCTATGAGCCTATAAATAGAATAAATAATATCCAATTAAAAAACTTATTTTATTAAAAACAATTACATTAATTTGTTGACAGTACCTTATATAACTGATATACTAATATTAAGATAAACGTTGAGAAAATACATAATCAATATAAATTAAAATAAATTAAAAGGTGGTAAATGTTATGGATAGAATATATTATTACGCATGGTTGAATGGTAAACCAGTTAAAAAATTTAGTAAATCTGAAAAAAGTTCTATACAAATAGTGTTTAGACAATTTTTAAAATATGGAATGGGAAAATTAAAAATCAATAATGTAGAAATGATAAAAGATAAGAGTTGTTTAGGTGGAGCGTATTTGTATAATGGAATTGATAAGATTGAATTAAAAGAAGAAACAGGAATTGAAGATATGCTTAGAATAAATAAAGAAAAAATTAAAAAGGAATTGAAAAGAACTGAAAAAATTGGGTTTGAAAATACTGATTTTGGTAAACGTGTTATGAATGATGTAGCATTAATGAGTAATTAAATTCCAATCAAATCCTTGTTTTAACTGGATATTATTTACAACAATAAATTAAAATAATATATTACACTATAAAGAAATGACAGATACATAAAATTTTAGTATAATTAAATAATAAGAATGGAGTGGATACAATGGCTAAAGCGAAAACTAAAAAGATAGAATTAACATTTGAAGAACAACAAAGAGAGAAAGTAGAACGTGATTTAAAAAGACTACAAGAAGATTTTGAATATATTCCAGAACCTACTTATAGATATAACATAGGTGATAAAGTTAATATAGGAAATTTAAAAGATGCAACAATAGATAAAATTATTGATGATGGAAAATTTTATGTTGTAGACTATACAAGTATAAATAATAATTATGGAAATCCTATAACTACTGAACATTGTAAAGGTGTATGGATGTGGACAGAAATAAGAAAATTCAATAATAATAAAATATTATTTGCCAAAAAGGACGACGTTAGAATCAATTACAGCCAAAGAACTATTGGTTCGTTACTTAACCATGCATATCATTTTGGATTTGAATTAGAGCCAGTATATCAAAGAGGTTTAGTCTGGGATTTAGAAGATAAAGTTACACTAATAGATAGCATATTTAATAATGTGGATATAGGAAAATTTACTTTTATTAAACCTGATTATATACTAGATAAATATGAAGTACTAGATGGGAAACAAAGACTTACTACATTATTAGAATATTATGAAGATAGGTTTGAATATAAAGGATGTAAATTTAGTGACTTATCGGCTAGAGACCAAGACTATATAGAAAACCATTCTATATCATGGGGAGAATCAGAAAATTTAACTGAGGAACAAAAATTAAGATATTTCATTAAATTGAATACAACTGGTAAACCAATGGACGAAAAACATATTGAAAAAGTTAAAAAGATGTTGGAAGAAAAATTATAAAAATATGATTAAGAACTCTAATTAATAGGGTTCTTTTTTATTTACTTAAAACTTATATTTTAAAACGAAAATGATTATCAATTAATATTAAGGAGGAATAAAAAATGGGATTAGATGCAGACTTAAACAAATATAAAGTAGAAAAAGTATCAAAAATAGATAGAGAAAACTATTTAGATTGGAGGGAACATTACTATTGCTATGTGTTAAATGATGATAAAGAAAAATGGAAAAAGTTTGAGCAATGTTTATTTTACACTGATGATTATTTATTTAATCAAATTATAATAGACTCTATAAAAGAAACTACTGGAGATGATTATTGTGAAGAAGGTGCAAGTTTATTTAACTTAGATTCTTTAAAATTAGCAATAAGAAAATTACAAAAAACAATTAAACTTGGTTATTATGATGAATATATAATGAATACGAAAAGCCAATATGAGGCACGTGAAAAAGAATTAAACAAGTTATTAGAAATATTAGATAAGGAATTAGAAAATATGGTTAATAATAATTATACTTATTTATACCATGCAACCTATTAAAATCTAAATGTTAACAGAAGTTATTTTAAGACTAGAATTTCTAGTCTTATTTTTATGTTATAAATTATATTGACTATAAACTGGATAAAGTATACACTTAAATAAAGTAATTACAACATGTTTACTCAAATAAAAACGTAAACAAAATTAATTTATGAGGTGATACCATGAGCAATGAAAATGAACCAAATAAAAGTACAGTAACCAGTTATAGGGTTAAAGAGGATACAAAAGCAGATATTAAAAGGCAATTAGATAGTTTGGGATTAACACAAGAAGAATATTTTAAAAAAGTTGTAAGTCTTATGGAATTAGAAAATGTAAAGAAAAATAATATATTTGCAGTTAATACAGATGAGTTACAAGAGATAACACAAAGAATCTATAATATATTTATTAATGTATGTGAACAGGGCAATAGTTTTCTAGGTGCTAAAGATTCAGAATTACAAGAACTAAAAGAAAAATATAAAAATATGTTGTTAATTAAAGATAATATTATTACAGAACAAAAACAAGAATTACAAGATGTTTACACTAAAATAAATGTGTTACAAAAGACAAATGATAGTAATAAACTAGAATTAGCTAATATTAGATTAAAAAATGATAAACAAATGGAGCAATTAGAAAGTAATTTGAAAGATAAAACATTAATAGTTGAAGAATATAAGCAAAAGAATGATATGTTGTTAAGCAATCTTGCAGAATATAAAGAGTATAAAGAACAGTACCAAGTAATAGAAAAAGAATTGGAGCAAGTAAAGAAAGATAATAATAGACTGTCTACAGATAAAATTAATTTAGAGAATACAATTATAAAATTACAGGATAAGATTAATAATGATACTGAAAGAATTCTATTTCATAAAGCTGAAATAGAAAATAAAAATCAATCTATTAAAGAATATAAGGCAGATATTAAGACCTTAGAAGAAAAGAAAGATAATGAGATAATATCTATTAAGATAGAGAATAAAGAAGTCTTAGGAAGAGAATTAAAATTATTGGAAGATGGATATAACAAAGAAAGTAATAAGAAAGATTTAGAAATAGAAAAGTTGAATAATAAAATTGATAAAATGAGGTTAAGAAAATTTAAATTAGTTAATAAATCAAGAATCGATAAAGATAAATAATATATTAGAAGATGG
>Ga0302215_10000008_pt1 | contig 223110 bp, 197 predicted proteins | sample II_Fen_N3_1_FD_194580 | JGI IMG/M metagenome (GOLD analysis project Ga0302215, IMG submission 194580) | Peat permafrost microbial communities from Stordalen Mire near Abisko, Sweden - II_Fen_N3_1 | ecosystem: Environmental > Terrestrial > Soil > Wetlands > Permafrost | place: Sweden: Abisko... | reverse complement strand
GGCTTTTATGATTTAGCCACAGCCTATCAGTCTGTGCATGTCAACTATTGAAAGCGCCGTGTACCGAACGGTATGCACGGTGCTGTGAGAGGACGGGAGTTAATCACTCCCTCCTACTCGATTTAAGGTAGGCAAGCAGGTTTGCCGTCAATCGAATATTAGGTAATTGACAATGAGGTCAAAACTTACGAGTTTTGACCCAATTTATTTGATACGATTATAATTTTCAGTTGAATATAGGAATGGTGAAGACAATGGAGTCAAGAAGAACAACCTTGGCTCCATTGTTTGTTTAGGCAATATCATTCGTCGTTATGTTTTTTATAATCGGTAACAATAGGTTTAATAATCATAGGAAAACAATCCCTTGGGAGCAATCATACTCAGCAAGGAATTGAATATAAAATTTTAAAAAAGAAAGGAAGTCGTAATATGGAAATTGGAGATTTAAAAATAGCGGTGGACACCGTCTGGGTTCTTATTACAGCATTTTTAGTATTTTTTATGAACTTGGGATTTGCATCCGTAGAAAGTGGTTTTGCTAGATCCAAGAATGCAGTAAACATTTTATCTAAGAACTTTATAGTATTTGCAGTATCTTCGCTCGGCTTTTTGTTATTAGGTTGGGGCATCATGTTTGGTGATGGTAATGGTTTTATGGGTCTTAATGGTTTGTTTTTTGTAGGAGGAGCTGATAATTCTCCTGCAACTGGAGATGCATATTCGGGTGTTTACTCAGCAATATCATGGACCGGAATTCCTCTTTGGGCAAAGTTCTTCTTCCAGTTAGTATTCTGCGGTACAGCTGCTACTATCGTATCAGGTGCTGTTGCAGAACGTATTAAGTACATTTCCTTCATCATTTTCTCCTTTGCACTTACCCTTTTAATCTATCCTGTGGTTGGTCATTGGATATGGGGTGGTGGTTGGCTTGCAGCTAAAGGCTTCTTTGATTTTGCTGGATCAACTGTAGTACACAGTGTTGGTGGTTGGGCTGCGTTAACTGGAGCGATTATACTTGGACCTAGAATTGGTAAGTATAAAGATGGTAAAGCAAAATCAATTCCAGGACATAATATGTCATTAGCTACAATCGGAGCTATTATTCTTTGGCTTGGATGGTTCGGATTTAACCCTGGTTCTACGATGGCTGCTGATCCAGGAGCAATTTCTCATATCGTTGTAACAACGAATACAGCTGGTATCATTGCTGTGTTGACTGCTACTGCTACTTCTTGGATTATCTTGGGAAAACCTGATCTTGGTATGAGCATTAATGGTTTGTTAGCAGGCTTGGTTGCTATTACTGCATCTTGCGCATATGTCACCGTACCTGCTTCCTTAGCAATTGGTGCTGTAGCTGGTGTGATTGTAGTATTGGCAGTAATTTTCTTTGATAAGGTTAGAGTGGATGATCCAGTTGGTGCGGTATCCGTGCATTTGGTAAATGGTGTATTTGGTACCATCTGCGTAGGTTTATTTGCAAAAGATGGTATTACAGGTACAGCAACTGGTAATGGTCTCTTTTATGGTGGTGGTTTCAAATTACTTGGAGCACAGTTGTTAGGTGTTGTATCCGTTGCGGCTTTCGTACTTACAGCAAGTTCCGTTGTTTGGTTTGCAATTAAGTATACAATTGGCCTACGTGTTACCAAAGAAGAAGAAATTCAAGGTCTTGATATTGGTGAGCATGGTAATCAAGCATATCCTGATTTTGCACCAAGTATTAAAGAATAATTTTGTGCGAAGTAATTCTATAAGTAATCCGGTCGTTATACGATAGAATGGAGGACAGTATGAAAAAGTTAGAAATAATAATTAAGCCTGAGAAATTAGAAAGTTTAAAGGGCATTCTGAATGAATGCGATGCTAACGGCCTTATGATTAGCAATATTATGGGCTATGGTAAACAAAAGGGATATGTCCAGATATATAGAGGTGCAAAAACTGACGTTAATTTACTTCCAAAGATTAAAGTTGAAACGGTAGTTCCTGCTGATATAGCAGAGACTATTATTGAAAAGGTATTAAAAGAAATAAACACTGGTAATTACGGCGACGGTAAGATTTTCATTTATGAAGTTGAGGATGCTGTAAGAATTAGAACGGGTGAAAGAGGTAACGACGCATTATAATTAGAGTATAATGCACTTGAATGATATCGGTATTTTATAGACTCTATAGCTATGTATGGTGAACATTATACTTAGCTATAGAGTTTTATTTTGTGGCTCTTTGTCAAGACTTGGGGTAAAAATTTTGTGTATATGTAAAGTGGATATCTAGCTAGATTACTCTGAGGCTCTAGTGCGAGGGAGAAGATATGTTATTTAATTTTATAAGGCGTAGAACAATACATGTAATAAATTATTATGATACAGGGGGTAGTATCTGTGATTACCTGTAATAATATGGTTTTCTTTGCTTGTAAGATATGTTATAATTAACATATTTACTAATACATATAGGAGAGGAGTTACAAATATGAAGAAGCTTGAAATAGTAATACAACCGGAGAAATTAGAAGATTTGAAATCAATATTGACTGAAAGCAATGCTCAGGGTATTATGATTACCAATATTATGGGATATGGTAAACAAAAGGGATATGTTCAGGTGTATAGGGGAACAAAAACGAATGTAAATCTGTTACCTAAGATTAAGGTTGAAACAGTAGTTCTACCTGAAGTTGCTGAGATTATTATTGAAAGAGTCACCAAGGAAATCAGTACTGGTAACTATGGTGATGGTAAGATATTTATCTATGAAATGGAAGATGCAGTTAGAATACGAACCGGAGAACGTGGACCGAACGCATTACAATAAGGCTAGGATATGAGGGGGCAACAATTTTCGACTTAAATCAAATATTTGTTAACCATTCTGCTTGAAGCTTAATAAAATAATTGTGTAATTAATTTATTAGGAGCAGACAATGGGAATTGATTTTGCATATATCAAGACAAATATTGAGAAGAGAACCTATCATTTAATTGGCGCTGGTTCAGGCAGGAGTGTATTTGATTTGGATAATGGATATGTCGTAAAAGTAGCCAAGAATCGAAAAGGTATAGCTCAAAATAAAGCTGAATATCAGATTGCCGCAACAAATCATTCACATATTTTTGCCAGGATAGTAGCAATTTCAGATGATTCTATTTACTTAATCATGGAAAAGGCGGAAAGAGTCTACTCTATAGCTGAAATATGGAATTATTATCATGTTAAAAACAACAAGGAATTATTTCGTATAAATGAATTTCAGGATTTTACACAAAAGTATAATTTACTTTATCCCGATTTGAAGAGAGCATCAAGTTGGGGGTTTGTAAAAGGAAAACCTGTTATCATTGACTATGGTTTTACGAAAGAAGTGAGTCGGTACTATACCATGTTTTAAAGATAGGAAGAGGAGACTTCGATTATATTCTCATCGGATTTTGTGTTGTAATAAAAACCGGGCATAACCAAGATAGTAAATCTTTGGTTGTGTCCGGTTTTTTATAAATTCATATTGCGAAGAAATTTATTTCATAAAACTTATTAATACATCGAGATATGTTAAAGCCTATTATTTAACCATCTTCTTTAAGATACTTCTTGCTACGCTAATACCATTTGCAGATGCCTGCTGTAACCCTCTGGTTAAACCTGCACCGTCACCGATGGCACGAAGTCCTTCAATACTGGTCTCAAAATCAGTGTTAACAACTACTTTGTTGGAGTAGAATTTAACCTCTACGCCGTAAAGAAGAGTTTCATCGCTTGCAATACCCGGTGTTACCTTATCAAGAGCAAGAATCATTTCTTTAATATCTACCATAATACGGTGAGGGAATACCAAGGATAAATCTCCAGGAACCGCATCCTTGAGAGTAGGGATTAAGTTATTTCTGCAAAGACGTTCCTCTGTAGTTCTACGACCTCTCTGGAAATCACCGAAAGTCTGAACCAAGATTCTTCCGCCGCAAAGCATGTTGCTGAGCTGCGCAATGTGTTTACCATATTCAATAGGTGTGTTAAACGGTTTTGTAAAATTCTTAGATACTAGAAGAGCAAAATTAGTATTGTTCGTCTTGTAATTCTTGGATTTATAGGCATGACCATTCACAACTGCTAAGTTATTCTCATAATATTCGGTTGCCACTTCACCGGAAGGATTGGTACAGAAGGTACGAACCTTATCGTCAAAGGTTGGGGTATAGTATACAAGCTTTGCTTCGTAAAGGTTTTTGTTAAGGAATTCCATAACCTCATCACGAACCTCAACACGAACACCAATATCTACAGTACCAACTTTAGTTTCAATTCCATGTTCCTTACAGATGTTACTGAACCAGTCAGAGCCTTCACGACCAATTGCAGAAACAACTTCTGATGCATAGAAGGTATCACCCTTCGTTGTAATAATTCCTTTTGTAACATTATCTTCTATAATAATATCCTGAACCATAGTATTGAACATCATCTCAATACCACTTTCAAGCAAATGTTCTTGTAGGCTGGTATAGATCTTATAGCCTTCTTCCGTACCGAGGTGACGGATTGGACATTCGATTAATTTTAAGTTCGCGTTAATGGAACGTCTTCTGATTTCTCGAATCTCAGCTTCTTTATCAATACCGTAAACATTGGTATCTGCTCCGAATTTCAAATAAATATCATCGGATTCTTTAATGAGTTCTGCCGCTTTATCATAGCCTAAGATGTCTGGAAGGGTACCACCCACGTCAGGGGATAAAGAGAGCTTGCCGTCTGAAAATGCTCCTGCACCAGCAAAACCGGTTGTAATTGCACATGGTTGGCATCCGATACACCTCTTCGTTGTTCTCTTAGGGCATAATCTTTTTTCAATCGGTCTACCTTTTTCCACCATAAGGATTTTAAGGTCTTTGTTTTCCTTAATCAATTCATAGGCACAAAAAATACCGGATGGGCCGGCACCAATAATAATAACGTCGTAATTCTGCATTCACAACACTCCTTTTGTTCAATGTATCAGTTGCTAAGAACCTTGCTAATTCTATCATACAATAGGGTATTATGCAAGTTTATAAATTGGATAATTGTATGCAATTGAATATAAATGCCGTATTGTTAATTGATGGAGAAGAGTGGTAAAATGTAACAATGAAGTCAAATGTGATGAGAAGATAAGATGAAAAGCTATGATAAAAAACTATGATATGAAGATATGATAAGCAACTTTTATATGAAGTTGTTAGTTAGAAGCTATTATAATATATAGGAAGCTATTTTAGGAAGCTATTTTAGGAAGCTATTTTAGGAAGCTATTTTAGGAAGCTATTTTAAGAAGCTATTTTAAGAAGTTATTTTAAGAAGTTATTTTAAGAAGCTATTTTAAGAAGTTATTTTAAGAAACTATTTTAGAAACTCATAATAAGAAGTTATTTTAATTAGATATCTAAACAATATTTAATAAATTACTAAAACCTTTGTGATATTTTTTATATAACGGAGTCTTATGTGTAAGGAGGTGGTATGGTGAATGGGTTCGACCAGTTTTATGAGCAATATTTTAAAGACGTATATTTGTATCTTAGGGGACTTACTGCAAATGAGAGTTTGGCGGAAGAGTTAACACAGGAAGCATTTTATAAAACACTCCATTCTATAGATCGTTTTCATGGAGAATGTGACGTGCGCGTATGGATCTGCCAGATAGCGAAAAACTGTTATTTTTCATACCTAAAGAAACAAAAGAAAATTACGAATGAAGTAGAAATTGATACTATCGTTTCATCCAGGGAAAGTATTGAACATCTGTTAGCGAATAAGGAAATGGCATTTGAAATACACCAGTTGATTCACGACTTGGGTGAACCATATAAGGAAGTGTTCTCATTAAGGGTGTTCGGAGAGTTGTCCTTTAGACAAATCGGAGCACTATTCGGGAAGACAGAGCATTGGGCCTGTGTTACCTATCATAGGGCGAAGTCAAAAATTCAGAAGGAAATGGAGGATTCGATATGAAAATAAATTGTGATGTTATACAAGATCTTTTACCGCTTTATGCTGAAAACATGGCAAGTCAGGGAAGTAGGGATTTGGTTGAGGAACACCTTGAAGAATGTGAGACTTGTAAACAAGAGTTAGGTCAAATAATGAAACCTGGAATAAAGATATCGATGAAAGATGTTGATCAGGTGAAAGGCTTCGCGCGCAAATTTCGAAAGCATACAATTAATATAGCTGTGATGTCCGTATTTATTACAGTTTCAATTATATCACTCATAAGTGGACTTTTCTTTTTAAAGCCAGGGGATGAGATAGGATATGTAATTCTTTATTTATACTTGTTACTACCCTTTACCTCGCTCGTTTGCTCCTTGTTTTTAGGAACAAGAGCGACAGTATTAAAATACCTGGCTCCAATTATCTTTGGTATCTTCGGATCATTGGTCCCAACGATTGTATTTCATTATTTTAGTTGGTTTGCACTTTCATTTGGCTTTATCCCATCATTATTCGGATTAACCATTGGTCATATCATCTATTTGTGTAAAAAAAAGCGTTAATTATAAAACAGTAATGATTTTAAAATGAGCAAGTGCGTGCTCTACCCCATGCTCATCGACATCCTTAGTCACAAAAGAGACGACCTTCATTACTTCTTCTTCGGAGTTACCCATTCCGATGCTGTGCTTTACGTAATTAAGCATGGAAAGATCGTTCGCACTATCTCCGAGGGCATAGGCATTTTCATGAGGGATGTTCAAGTGAGTGAGAAGATATTCAATTCCGGAAGCTTTCGAAAAGCCCTTCGGAATAACTTCTAAAAAGAGTGAATTATCTCGATCAATAAAATCAAAGCAGTTCTCATATTTCTGAATAAAGCTTTGAATATCAGCTGAGTCGCTAACCCATAGACAGAATTTATCAAAGAGGATATTAGGATCATCGGTGGTTGAACAATTAAAGTGATAGTGATTTATAAAACGATCCCTAAGTTCAATTAATTTCGGATGATCATAGTGGTTATCAAAATAGATGGTGTCTGTTCCTTCCATTACGGTTTGGATCCCAAAGGCGTGAGCATCGGATACGATTTCTTTACAGAATTCAGAAGTCAGGCTTTGGTGTAATAGTACTTCGTCGTGAAGTGATATGTAAGTTCCACACCCACACACGAAGCCATCAAAGCCTACATTCTTGATCTCATCATCAATCTCAGATATGGTGCGTCCAGTATTAATAAAGGTAAAGTGACCGTTTTCTCTGGCTTTTCGAATCGCTGATTTCGTGCTGTCAAGTATCTTGGAATTTCGGTGGCTTAAGATTGTTCCGTCTATGTCAAAGAATAGTATTTTTGAATCCATATTTATAACTCCTATCGAAGGTTGCTTTTGCAAGTGACAAGGTGATGCATTTAATTCCCCTATTCTAACATAATGTGACACGGAGGGAAAGGGAAAAAAATTAAAATAGAATAAATACCGAGAAAGAAATGTTTGAAATGGCAATAGTGATAAAAACTGATTAAGCACAAATTCTCTGTGTGTCAATTAATTGATTCAAATATCCTTTTAAAACGATCCTCTTCATAATGAAATACTTCTTTCATAAGATCTTCTAGTGTCTGTTGCTGTTCCTGTAATTCATCGATAAAAACATCTTTTACGATTTTGCCATCCTTTAATAGGACAGCACGGTCTATAAAATGTTCGATCTCATCGATCAAATGTGTTGCTATGATTATTGTTTCATCATTGATTAGACTGTCACACATCAGTTTCAGGAAATTACGTCTGGTAAATATATCGTTTCCTAAGAAAGGTTCATCCAGTAATAGATATTTTGCTCCCTTCGAAAATCCAAGTGCAATTTCTAGCTTTGTCTTTTGCCCTTTTGATAGCTTCCTTGCCTTTTTATTCATCGGTAAATTTAAAAACTCACAGAGTTTTTCAAAACGATTCATATCAAACTTCTTATAGAACTCAGCCAGAAACTGAGCATTTTGCTTTGCTGTCATAAAGGGAAAGAAGGAACCTTCCTCTGTGATAAAAGCAATTTTCTGACACATATCTTTTAGTTTTTTTGAATCATCATAAATGACTTCTCCCGTTTTAAATGAAGTGAGCGCGGCTAATGCCTTTAACAATGTCGTCTTTCCAGCTCCATTTTCGCCTAAAATACCAATTACTTGACCATCGGGAATTTCAAGTGATATGTCATTAAGAGCATATTGATAATGATATGAATCTGATAAAAGATCAAAAGAAAATTTATAATCATAGGATACAGATAAATTTTTAATTTCAATCATAATAAGAACTCCCTTTCTTCAATAAAAAGATTGATAGTGTTTTCCAAAGTTATTCTAAATAAAAGTTCCTACCATCACGAATTGTGGAAGGAATAATTTTGTCTGGATCACCCATAAAAAGGTCGTCATTCGCATTTGCTTCCATAATTCCTCGATATAATATCTCATTATTTTCAATTACGATAATACTGATTTTAATTGTAATAATTGAATGCATTTTATCTTGATATTTTGAGCTGTAAGGGTTTGGAATTGCCTGTAAAATATACAGTTTATTATTCTTATACTTCATTGCCTCAACATCGTGACTTAGGTAAAGTGCTTTATGATCCACTTTGGTAGTATCTGATACCAGTTTATTTGTTTTGGTATCATAAACAACAATATTTAATCGTTGTGATGTATATGTATCATCATATACTGGAAAACACAAGGAAATATATGAATTGTCTGACTGCCCCACATAACAAGGATAGTTGTTACTACGCAATTTAATATCCGAAAGAAACTTTTGCTCGCTAATATCATAGGGTTTTAAAACGATCTGTTTATTTACTTCCGTAATAAATAATAATACATTCCCTGCTGCCTCCATACCTATAATACGTGTACTACCATTAACTGCGATTGGTGATATATTCTTAAGCTTTGTTGGGTCAGACTTTGATTTTTTACTCTTAATCAGGTCAGTGACATCATAAGCTCCACCAATACCCGTATAGTCGTAACCGGTTAGAGTATATGCATAGCTTTTACCGGTAGATTGATCCGTACATGTGGTAAATTCTCGCTTATAACCTATACGAGAACCACAAGTAATACCATATCCAACTTTACCATCCCATTTTTCTATATATTCATATTGAATGTCATCTGAAACGGAAATCGATTCTGAATGGCCGTCGAGTCTATAAATATTAGAGAATCCAAAAGCATGTAGTATAGACTTAGACTTTACTATCCCATTGTTATCCTGTATTTTAAAATCCACTTGCTGATTAGAATCATAGATAACTCCTCCAATTTTTATATCTTTAAGACAAGACCGATCTCCAGAGATGTCTGTAATTGAATATTGGAATTTTGAAACTGACTTCCATAAATAAAGATTACTTAATGTGAAAATCAAAATAAATGTAAAGGCACATAGGATTAAAAAACAACTTTTTACTATTTTCATACAATGCTCCTCCCCTTAACCACTATCAACATTCGAAAATACATAAAACCCGGAATGATGAGAAAGTTCCACAATACAGATAAAAAGGAAAAATTAAAAAATGAAGTTGCAGCGGAACCAGAACTTTCAAATCTGGAAGCAAGGATATATAAACAGGAGTAAAAATAGATAGCCAGAAAAAATAAACTCACGTATTTCCTGTGCATACTCATAAAAACCCCATAAGCAACTGCAATGGAAGGAGTTATTAAAAGATATAATGGTTTTAATCCTTCCTTGATATTTAAAGGGAATAAAAATGATGTTGGAGTAAAACGTATAACACCCATTAGAATGTAATTATTCATAAAAGTATCAATTGTAATGGAACTATTAAAGAACGACGGTAACATCTGACCGAAATAGATAATTAATAAAATTTGAAGTGAAAATAAAATTACCAAATTGATTACGCATGGTACAATAAAGGAAAAAATTATATTAAATGGATGAATTGGAAGTGATAGGACAGAATAGATACTCTTATTGCCCATGTAGAAGCTTATTATGGTAACACCAAAAGCAACCAGTATCAATAAAAAGGTGATGTAAAAAAAGGTATTAATATGACTTTGGTATAAGGCCAGCTCAAATCGATTATAGTAGTAATTAATTTTTGCTGCATTGGTCTTAAATGATATATACTCTGCTAGTACAAAAAACAAGAAAATCCATACTGTAATTCGAATCATTCTTTTAAATATAAAATTCATTAACTTATAACTATTCATTATACTCCCCCTCTGAGTGTACTACTCCCATAATTCAGTTAACAATTCAATAGCTTCTTTAAAAGACAGATTAATGCTTTTTAAATATTCAATATATTTTAAAGTGGCTTCCTTTTTGAGCTCCTCTTTGATACGATCTTTCACACAGGAATTAACAGCTACTACGCTTTTTACATTGCTGGAAGTGGTTAGAATTCCTTGAGATTCTAGCTCTTTGTAGGCTTTCTGAACAGTATTTGGGTTGATTCCTAATGTTCCAGCAAGTTCTCTTCTTGATGGTAATTCATCACCATCCTTAATTTCCTCCAGGAAGATTTTCTTTTTCACGTAATCCGCAAGCTGTAAATAGACTGGTTTCTCATTATTGAGAGTCAACTCATGAAATGATATCATTACCATCACCTCCTTACAAAGTGTATTATAGCTATAACACACTTTGACGTCAAGAATTATTTACCAAAATGTGAAATATATTTACAAACATGGCGTGAAAAAATACGATATCTATAAGGAAACTTAAAAAGGAACATAAAGTAGTCATAAAGAAGAGCATAAAAAGAGCAATCAATAATTCCAAGTTGAAATTATTAATTGCTCCATTAAACTAAAATTGGTCAATGCATATAATATTGTAGGGAGCAAATAGTTACCTGAATACGTATTGTCAAACTTAGCACAAATCCCCAATTATGTTATAGTGTCTTAAGGCGTGGGCTATCCCATGATCATCAACGTCCTTAGTTACATTCCCCTATTCTAACATGATGTGAAAAGGAGGGAAAGAGTGAAAGTTCAACTTATTTCTATTTATAATTTAACCCTAAACCAGAAGCGCACACCACCCTCGATATTCTCGCACCCATATTGCATCTTGTGAAGCTCTAGGATGTTTTTTGTAATGGACAGCCCCAAACCGATACTGCCAAACTGATGTCCACGTGCTTCATCTTCTTTATAAAAGGAATCCCATACTTTGTTAATATGCCTGCTCAGAATATGATTTCCATCGTTAACAATATTGAAAGTAACTGATTTTTCATCAGCTTGTATGGATATTGATATAAGACTACGTGCGTGTTTTACAGCATTGGTGATATAATTCAGTAGCACAGTTTGAATTCCAACTAAATCAGCGGATATGATCACCTCGGGAGGAGTATCAAACTTGAGTGTAATATTCTGTTCTTTGATGACGGAATCAAATCTCCTAAATATACTATGCGTTAAGGAGACCAGTTCTACCTCTTCATAAGTTAACGTTTTGGCATTGGCTTCCAGTCGTGATAATTCAAGCATATCCTGAATCAATTTATCCATATGCTGCACTTCATTGATAATTATACTTGTGTATTCTTTTTTGTTGTCTTCCGACAGATCCGTCAAACTTTCTGTGTAGCTATTTATAATTCCAAGAGGAGTCTTCAATTCGTGTGCAATCGCCCTTACCAATTCCTTACGATTATTCTCAAAACTGATTTGTTGTATCTTTAGCTTCTGAATAAGCTTATACAGCATAATTAAGATTACACAGTATAGAAGGAAAGCAAATAAATATACAGATATAAGATCCTTCATAGCGAGAGATATTGGATGAAAAACAAAAATATAGGGAGCGGCGGCAAGATGATTACTATCTATATAGCCAATATTTCCATTATATGAGGTGAAAATATTATCACTGTACGTGCTGGGGCTACTTTTCCAAGTATCGAAATCAGTTATTGAGTTGTAGAATTTATTGCATAGAGAAACGGCTTCACTGTATAACTTCGTGTTTTTCTTAGTATCGAAAATAGATTCATCAACACATGTTTCACCAATTGACAAACAATTATCCTTAACCCAATTGGAGATTTCAGTATCTCCAATATTATTCTTTATGTCGGGAATAAATTCTTTCGTTTCCTTATCTTCTTCCTGATCTTTATATATAGTCAATTTGGTAGGATACAGAAATATATCATCATAGGTTCCTTCCATTGTACCAGATAGAATGCCAGCATCAAAATCATTAAGATATTCAGTCATCCTTTTTGTCAACTCATCAGAATAATTATCCTTTAGTATTAAAATTTTTCGATCATTGAAAGGTTCGACATCCAGATGTCCGTTGTTATATGTTAGAGATATCATTAAAAAATTCTGATATTGAGCTAGAATTTTTCCATCACTAGATTTCAACATAGAATAGAAACCAATATCGTTATCAATGCACATTTCAGCATAGGTTTCATACGCAAATAATTCCGGACGGTCAATATAATAATTTATAGGTCCGTCTTTCCCTTCCACAGTTAAGGTGTGTCCTTTTTGGGAAGAAAATTGATGCCCATATTTGTCATAATCATATTTTGCAAGAGCTTCCTTTAGGTCTTTTTGATGATCGGCATTTTCATTGTATAATAAATAATAGTGACTTATATCATTTAGATTTTCAAAATTGTAATTAATCTCTTCAAAAAGTTTTCCTCTAATAGCCACAGCTTTATAATACGTAATTTCGCTTACACCAACAAGGAATACAAGAAAAATAACTATGGAGATGCGTATCATAAATGCATTATAATTTTTCTTCAACTTAATTTCTCCTTCCACGAATACCCCGATTTTATTATAGTGGTAATAGGATAGCTGCTTTCGCCGAGCGCAGATCGGAGTTTCTTAATATGGGTATCAACTGCCCTGTCATAGCCTTCGAATTCTGGACCCCATACTCGGTTCAGAATTTGCTCCCGTGATAGTACCTGGTTTTTATTTTCAATTAGATACAGGAGTAAATCATACTCCTTGGGCGCCAGGCTTATTATCCTCCCATTGACAGAAACCATTCTTTTTGAAGGTTCGATTTGAAATTCATTGATACGCATGACTCCATTTTGAACCATCAAGCCATGATAACGCTTGATCAGTATTCGTATTTTTGCTTCCAGCACAGGAAGAGAAAAGGGCTTTGTCATATATTCATCCGCCCCAATTTCATATCCACCTACAATGCTTTCTTCACTGCACAAGGCGGTAAGAAATATCACCGGTACATCGTATTTTTTTCTGATATATTTGCAAACTTCTAAGCCATCCATCTCAGGCATCATGATATCAAGTATAATAATGTCATAAACTTTGTGGTCAATGTAATTCAATGCTTCTAATCCATGAATGGCAGTATCTACATGGAATCCCCTCGTTATAAAATAGTCAGAAACGACTCTTCTTAAATTTTTTTCATCCTCTACAATCAGTAAACTATATTCCATCTCATCACCCCTATGTAATCATAATGAATTCGTGTGTAGTCTTTATGTACTTATTTAGGAATTTTATCATATTTTACAATAAAATACTAAGTTTTGATTTTAAATTTTTATAAAGTTATAATTAAAAATATATGTTAATCTCAGTCTTTGTAAATATTGTAAATGAATATATAACGTGGTATTATATGGTAGTATATTTAATAAAAACTACTAAGAGTTTAAAGAAAAATTATTCAATAAAAGTCAAACATTTAGTTGAACAGGAAAAGGGTAGGAGTTACATGTAAGAAAATAAACCAATGACCTAAAGATTTATTATCTATACTTACGAATAATCAAGTACAAATGAGTATTATTGGGGGAGTAAAAATATGTTTAAAAAAATCATCATTTGTTTGGTGACATTAGTAATCTGTACAAGTTTTTCTGGTGGATCTGATACAGCTACTCAAGGCCATAGTAACCCATTTTTTAGTTCGGACTATCAACGTACCGCATCGCTACAGCACTCTCGGAATAAATTCGATAAATCAGAAATCACTTCAAAAAATACTAAAAATGATGAGAAGTATATTGTTAGTTTTAAACAAAGCACCTCCCTTAAGGAAATATATAATTGTATATCATCCTACAGTTATAATCTGTTAGGAGATAGTGAACAACGAATGTTTGCCTTAAATATCAGTGATCTGTCTACATTTAAAGAAAAATATAAGGACAAGATTGAAAATATATCGAAAAATGGAACATTAAAGGCGTTATCGGTTACTAATGATCCATATTTTAAGGAACAATGGGAATTAAAGGATATAAAAATCCCGGAGGCATGGGATATTACAGAAGGTTCCTCTGCAATCACAATAGCGGTTATAGATACCGGCTTTGACCGAGATTTTAATGACTTTAACTCTACGCAAATTCTTGCAGGTGCAGATATAACAAAAAGTAATGTACCAGTAGCAACAGACTCAATTGGTCATGGAACATCCGTTATTAGTGTTATTGCGGCAGAGGAGAACAACGGAGTGGGTATAGCGGGAGCGGCTTACAATGTATCTGTAATGCCGATTAAGGCGTCAGATAATGACGGATATTTTACTGATGCCAGCCTAATAAAAGCAATCAATCTTGCAGCCGATACTGGATGTGATGTAATAAGTATGAGTTTAGGGGGGTATTCGTCAAATTCTGAGCTTCAAAAGGCCATAAACTATGCATCGGGAAAAGGATGTATCATCGTGGCAGCTTCGGGAAATGAAGGCGATCCTGGTAATTCAGAGAGAGGACAATATTACTACCCGGCTTCTTATGACAATGTTATAAGCGTTGCAGCAGTCAATAACCAAAATCAACGTGCATATTTTTCTCAGTACAATAATAGAGTAGATGTTACTGCGCCTGGACAAGATATACTAGTAGCGCAAGCTGGTAGTGGTAATCAATTTGTTTGTGAAAGTGGAACATCCTTTTCGACTCCCTACGTAGCTGCAGTTGCAGGACTAGTAAAATCTATTAATAAAAACATTAACGGAGTAATGTTTGAGCAGTTGTTATCTAAAACAAGTACGAGTCTTGATGCTAATACATATAGTTCATATAATGGTTGGGGATTAATTAATGCTGAAGCTATGGCCAAAGCAGCACAACCTCCTACCATTTTGGGCATTACTGATAATGGTAAGTATAACAAAGCTGTTTGTATTACATTCAATTATGGTACCGCTACATTAAATGGAGTTCCTTTTGTCAGTGGAACTAAGGTTAGTGCTAATGGTGACTACACCTTTTGTATCACCAACCTGTCTGGTGAAACAATAAATATTAATTTTTCAATTAGTAACATAGTACCGATAATTACACTGAAAGGGTATTTACTAAATTCTTCGTATATTAATCAAGTTGTTGTAATATTTAATAAGGGTAGTGGTACCCTGAACGGTAAGCAAATTTCCAACGGGGACATTATCACCCAAGATGGCTCATATAAACTGACAGTAACAGATGACTATGGTAATACTACATCTAATAACTTTACTATTCAAAGAAGACCGCCTATCATAAATGGTGTGGTTGATGGACAATTATACTATAAACCGGTAACTCCAATCTTCACTGAACCTGGTTCAGCTACACTCAATGAGGAACCTTTTAGTGGAGGTACTATAAGTGAGGTTGGTAGCTATACTTTGACATTTACGAATTCATTAGGGTTAAGTAATTCTGTAAAGTTTAACATTTATGCACCTGTTGAAAGAGAAAGCTTTTCATCCATAAACAATAATAGCTTTATGGGAAGCATATATGATAGTAACAGTGGTTACCTTTGTGCATACGATACTCTTTCGCGTTTGTATTTTGTCAATACTCAGACTATGAAAGCTGATGCTATGTTGACTTTAAGTAGTCAACCATCCGCAATTATTAATGATATTGGAACACTATATATATCTTATCCGAATACCAATACAATACAGGCGATTGATGCCACCAGTCAGACTATAATAGCAACTTATAAAACGAGTGGAAGCCCACAAAGTATGGCAAAAGACGGGGATAATTTATACTATTCGACGACAAGTGGAAAGATTTACAACTATAGTATTTCAACCATGACCGATACTCAAATTATGTCAAACTACTCGATAGGAGCATCAGTATTACAAGTTAACACAACGGATCATATACTCTATATTGGGAATAGCAATAAATGCTTATACTATTATAATGAACTAACTTCAAGTGTTGAATATCAGAATGTCTCTATGCATACAACAACAAGCTCATACCCAGTAATATACATGGATAATAATTATGTGTATTTTGGACAGTTTCGTTTTGATTTGAAATCTCCACATAATTACTCATCATTTCCGGGTATAAGTATGGTGTTTTCAGACTCCAGTATTGCAATCACCAATTTTGGGGACATTTATGCTCAAGATTCGCAGCAATCCTTAGGAAATATGTCTTATGTAAACTATATGTATCAGCTTGATTCAAATAAGGTTTTATACATTAATGGATCATCTATTTATAAAGTTACCGGCACACAGCCACTATCGAAAGATACTTTATATCAATACTTTGAGTATTATAAAATGCCTACACAAGAAGATTATACAAAGGTAATAATAGTTAATGATAATAAGAAAAAGATAGAGCTATCGTCAAATTCAAGCAATATGGTAGTTGATGATGCAAATGGACTGCTATATACAATTGCCTCGAATGTCTTGTATTGTATTGATCAGAATACATTAGAGGTTAAAAATAAGTTTACCTTATTAAGTTCACCAACTGACATGGTACTTAGCGGAACAAAATTGTACATCGCATTAGATTCAAATTATCAAGTTAAAGTCTTGAACACATCAACGCAATTATTGGAATCTGACATAAATACAACTGCCGATCCATATAGAGTGTCTATATCAAATGGAGTATTATACTACGCAGAGTCATCGGGAACTGCGCCAATACATACATATGATTTGACAACTCGTTCAGAAAAGCTAATTACTAAGTCTGATGGAAGTGGATTTTATAATGCTGCACTGGTTGCGGATGCTAAAAACAAGCTATTATACATAGGTGAATCTTATTCTTCAAAAGCTGGTTTATTTTATTATGATGAGACGAATGGTAATTTATCATCTTGCTCAAAAACCTTTAATTCGCCTGCACGTATTATAAAGATTAGTGGAAATGATGTTTTTTATGCAGGTATTGAATTTTCTGCTGGAATAAACGGTAATATAAAAGCCAGTTGGGACACTTCAATAATAGATGCTGTAGTACATAACGGGTTAATATATTTAACAAATTCAAGTGGAATTGTTTCAGTTTACAATAGTAGCGATTCGAGTCTTGTTACAACGTTGTCAAGTAACTACAACCAGGTTTTGTTTAGTGGTAATAAGATTTTTTTGAGGTATTATTCTTCGATTTATGTTGTTACTAGTCCTTCGAGCGATTTTGATCAAGGAAATATTAACAATTTGATTGGAGGATATACTCCCAACAATTTAAATGAGAAGTCAGGGACTCAACTTGATTATAATTTACAATTTCAGCAACTTAATAAAACTGTATCCAAGATGTTTTACGATGAAGGTCGAAACAAATTATATGCTATTTCCTCCGCAGATAGGCAGCTCTTATGCCTTGATGGAACTACGCTGGACGTCAAGGGTGTAATTAACCTACTTGGACAACCATTTGATATTAGTGAAGATGGTAATATGATTTATATTTCCGTACCGAATTCCTACAAAATATACGCTATTAATGCTGATGATTTTACGATATCATCTGTAATAGATACAGATTCTAGGCCGACTTATGTGGCGGCGGGTGACAATAATTTGTTTTACGTTTCTAATTTAACAGACGTATTAAATTACCGGCTCTCAGAAAACACAACTACAACAGTTGCATCAGGGCTCCCTTCCTGTAGAATAGCAGTTAATAGTGCTGATAACTTATTGTATGTGGGAACTTATAGCTATTCAAGTAAAGATTACTGTGATAAGGATAAATTATATTATTATAATTATCAGTCTACCCCATTCCAATTAATTGGTTCCATCACACGTGATGCATATAGTTCCAGTAAGAAAAATTTGATTTATGGCAATGGTAGTGTTTATTTTGGCTCACAGGAATTTTTAACTTTAACGCCGAGTTACAAGGGTGATTATTATGATGATGTCATAGCTGCACAAAATGGTAAAGTATTCTTTGATTCATGGTATACGGATGACAAAAATTTTAATGACGGTTATTATCTGCCTTTCAATATATCGACAGCAGCCTATTCAAGTACTAAGGACTTTTATTTGTGTTATTCCGGAGCATCTTCATTTATCGAGATAATTCATACAACTAAACAAAATGTTAGTGGACTGACTGGTGTGATTGATGGAATGATTTACGATAACCCGGTTAAAATTCAATATAACAGTGGCACGGCATACCTTGATGGAACATTTATTTCCAGTGGAACTGTAGTGTCACAAAAAGGGCCCCATGTATTGCTTTACTTTGATAGCAATGGTAAACGCCAAAGCATTTCATTTGATTTGCGACAGCTTGCACAATCAATCACACTGAGTTCTACCAGCCTCAATTTAAAATATTTTGATAGCGCGTCTTTGAAGGCAACTGTTTTACCTTCGATCACAACTGATAAAACAGTGACATGGACATCAAACAACCAAAGTGTTGCTAAAGTAACTAACGCAGGCATTGTAAGTGCAGTTGGAAAAGGAACTGCTATTATTACTGCAACAGCAAACGATGGAAGTGGCGTAATAGTAAGCTGTACTGTCAACGTTGAACTTGCTGTTAATAGTATTTCTATTTCAAAAATCAACAGGCTTTATAGCTTAAATCAGGCATTTGATTTTTCAAATTGTAATATCCTTGTATATTACAATAACAATACAAGTGAAATTATAAACGTAACGCCTGACATGATTAGTGGGTTTGATTCTATTAAAACTGGATATTGTACACTAACGATTACATATAAGGGAGCTAGTATTAAATCGGTTTATAGTGTAACTTCCAAACCAGTTAAAAATGTAAGCTTGATTTCTCAACCAAACAAAACAATATATTTCCTTAACCAACCACTTGATCCCTCAGGTGCTATGATTCTGTTACAATATGAAGATGGAACATCCGAACAGTTACCAATTACGCAAGACATGATTACTACATACTTTAATAGTAGGGCCGGAAATTATGCTCCTATAACTTCTTATATTGGGGTAAAGAATGTGGATTTCATCTATGGAAATAACATTTTTAGATTTGGAATTCAAGTGATACAGTCGGATTTAACTGACATCACAGTCGTTGCTTTGCCAAGCAAAACAACATATATTCTAGGACAAACTCTAGATACTACAGGTCTGAAATTACAAGGGAAGTTTTATGATGGAACAACAGTTATACTGCAACCAGATTTGTACACTATTAGTGGATATAGTTCTATTACACCAGGAACGAAGACAGTAACTGTAACATGTAACAATTTAACAACCAGCTTTGATATTAATGTTTTGCCACAAGATATTACTAATGTTACTATGAGACCTATGACTTCGACGTCATATACACAAGGGCAACCACTTAATCTTATAAATGGATATCTTGTCTTTACTTATGCAGATGGAACAAAAGCCTCTAAAGCATTCACTCCAGATATGATTAGTGGATATGACCCAGATAAATTAGGTGCACAGACATTAAGTATCAGCTTTCTTGATTACACATTTTCACAACAAATTACGGTAAATTCAAAAGTTCTTTATAGCATTTATGTAAATACTAAACCAACAAAATGCAATTATTTACCTGGAGAAGCTTTGGATTTAACGGGAGCTACTTTAGAACTGCAATATAATAATGGATATACCATAATCGTTCCTTTTACTGATGATATGGTAAGCGGTTATGATCCTAGCAAGCTAGGGAATCAGACTGTCAAAGTAACTACATATGGTATGACAACTTCTTTTCAGGTGTATACTGCAAAATCGGTATGTAACATTACATATAATTCCTGCGGGGGTTCTAATGTTGCCAATACTATACTGCGTGATGGCGAAACACTTGATTTTGCACCAACGGATCCCAAGAAAACAGGATATTACTTTCTGGGTTGGTATACTGATCCTACAAGTGGTACAAAAGTCAACTTCCCATATACTGTAACAGCAGATACAACTTTATATGCTCATTGGGCAAATCTCAATAGTATAGTGACCTATGATACACAAGGTGGTTCGGATATTTTACCATGTTTATATTTAACTGGAGCCAACATAATCTTGCCGAATCCAACTAAGAATGGATATACCTTCAATGGCTGGTACACATCAGCAAACGGCGGCACTCAAGTTTCGACGTCATACTGGGTGTTAGGAGATACAACACTTTACGCTCGGTGGAATATTAACTACACAATAACCTTTAACTCGAATGGTGGTTCTACTGTGACTCCAATAAATGCTACATATGGAACAGCATTAACACCACCTGTTGAACCAACAAGAGCAGGGTATACGTTTGCAGGTTGGAGTCCTGCTTTCCCATCAACAATGCCACTGAATGGAGCATCATTAACTGCTCAATGGACGATTAATAAATATACTATTTCATTCAATACAAATGGGGGTACGGCTGTTACCCCAATAACTGATGCATATGGAGCAATAGTAACACCACCAACTGATCCAACAAGAGTAGGCTATACCTTTGCAGGTTGGAGCCCTGCCTTCCCATCTACGATGCCATTGAATGGGACTACATTGACAGCAAAATGGACACGGAATAACTACTCTGTTACTTTTGACTCAAAGGGTGGCTCGTTGGTAAAACCTATAACAGCCCCATATGGTTCAGAAATAACAGAACCTTCAGCACCAACAAGGGCAGGCTATACCTTTGCAGGTTGGAGTCCTACCTTCCCATCTACAATGCCATTGAATGGAGTAACTTTAACAGCCATATGGACACTGAACAACTACTCTGTCACTTTTGACTCAAAAGGTGGCTCGTTGGTAAAACCTATAACAGCCCCATATGGTTCAGCAATAACAAAACCTTCAGCACCAACTAGGGCGGGCTATACCTTTGTAGGTTGGAGTCCTACCTTCCCGACTACTATGCCATTGAATGGGGTTTCATTGACAGCTCAATGGACACTAAACAACTACACCATTGCATTCAATTCAAATGGTGGATCGATAGTTGACAACAAGACCGGTGCATTTAACTCAATGATTACTGCTCCTACAAATCCTAAAAGAATAGGATACTCATTTGATGGTTGGTATACTTCTTTAAGTAGTGGAACCAAAATTACTTTTCCATATAAAATAACAGGAAAGGTAACACTATATGCACATTGGAAAGCAATAATCTATAAAGTTAACTTTAATGGCAATGGTGGGAATTCTCCAGCTGCAAAAACTGCAACATATGGTAAGTATGTAACTGCACCAAGTAATCCAAGCCGAAAAGGTTATAAATTCCTTGGATGGTATACAGCAGCCAGCGGAGGAACGAAAGTTTCATTCTCATACAAAGTGACTAATAATGTAACCTTATATGCGCACTGGAAAAAATAAGGAATAACTGAAGTGAAATAAAATAGTTTAGACCTAGAAAACGTCAAAAAGAAAATTAATAACTTTTCATTTTGACGTTTTCGTTTTAAAATTAGTCATTAATATCTATAATTAATGTGATCGATTTAAATATTCTTAGGCTTCAGCTATACAATAGAATTAATTAAGTTTACAATCCACTCTTGACAACTGGAAAATAGTCGATTAAGATAGGATAAAAATAGATATCAACATTGATGGTGAATTCAGTAGCATATATTTTCCCGCCAGAGAGAACTTGTCACCGGCTGAGAGCAAGTTCAGGGTTCGGATATATCGCGAAGTTCGGCACCGGAGTTGCCTTTTGAAAGAAAGGCCGGCAGTCCCGTTATAACTTTTGAGGAGCCTTGTTTGAGGCTTGAACTTGGGTGGTACCACGATGCTTTCGTCCCTTTGAGACGGGAGCTTTTTTTATGCCCTGGAGTTGTGAACAAAGATATGAATCAAGAAATGTGAAACATATTTCAATCGCAACACGCTCTCGCTTGGATTAAGTACCCAGTGGTGCATAAGACCACAAAACACGTGGTCTAATCACCAGCGACTTCATACAGTTGCTTATGAAAAGATGTTTCACATTTCTTGAGCGAAAACTTTGAAGAAGATTAAAGACATAAAGAAAGCGGAGTAGGATGATTTGAAATATAACCCAGATATCACAGTAAAGAATGTGGATTAAACACCTAGAAAAACTCCCAATCGTGGATATCTTTGAAAAAAGTGTTAAATATTCAATCAGAATTAGAAAAACATGTAGTTAAAATAAAGTTTAGGAGGAATGAAAATGTTAGAGAATTTAGAGAAAATTAAAGCGCAATTTCAAAGTGAATTGGACGCAGCAAATCAAAAAGATGAGCTGGAGCGAATCAGAGTAGCCTTTCTTGGTAAAAAGGGTCTTGTAACAGAAGCATTAAAGGATCTTCGTAATCTTGATGTGGAAGCAAAGAAAACTGCTGGTATGCAGGTGAATATGCTCAAAAATGAGATTGAGAATGCGATTGTTGAGTATCAAAAGACATTAGAAGAGAGAGAGTATTTAAAGGAAATCGAGAGCGCAGAGCGTTACGACTTCTCCATTCCATCTGATAAGGCAGTTGGAACAATGCATCCAATTACCATTGTTCAGAAGCAGATAGAAGATATCTTTAAGACCATGGGCTTCATTATCGAAGACGGTCTTGAGATTCAAACCGAGTTTAATAACTTTGAGGGTGTTAATATTCCTAAAAATCACCCAGCTAGAGATATGACAGATACTTATTATCTTGAGAATGGTCAATTATTAAAGACTCATACCTCAGCAGCACAGAATACCATTATGAGAAAGTACGGAGCGCCAAAGCCAGGCGAACCATTGAAAGTATTATTCCCAGGTAGATGCTTCCGTAACGAGAATATTGATGCAAGTCATGAAAATACGTTCTTTCAGTTAGAGGGTATGATGATTGGTGATGATATCTCCATCTCTAACTTGATTTACTTCATGAAGGTTCTTTTATCGGAAGTATTCCAAAGAGATGTTAAGGTACGCCTTAGACCTGGCTTCTTCCCATTTGTAGAGCCAGGCTTCGAGCTTGATATCAATTGTGCTATCTGTGGTGGCTCAGGCTGTCCGACTTGTAAGAACTCCGGTTGGTTAGAACTCCTCCCTTGTGGTATGATTCATCCGAATGTACTTCGTCTTGGTGGTATTGATCCTGACAAATATACTGGTTTTGCTTTTGGCCTTGGATTAACCAGACTTGCGATGATGAAATTCAATATCAAAGATATCCGTTTATTCAACAGCGGTAACTTAAAACAACTTAAGCAATTTACAGTATAGTACCGTTTGCATTTAACGAAGACAGATTACGCAATTAATTACACAATAATTACATGACAAAATCAGTCTGTAGTCAGCGTCATGATATAGTTACCCGTAATCCTGTTTATAGTTTGTTGTTAATGGTTTTCGATGCGTTGTATTTATATATGGATGATTAATACTTGAAAATAGATGCCGCAATACGCGACAGAATGGAGGAATAAAGAATGTTAATATCAATGAATTGGATTTCAGAATTCACGGAATTGTCCGGAATTAATTTAAAAGAGTTAATCGGTAGATTTACGTTATCGACTGCTGAAGTAGAGGATATATATGAGTTGGGTAAAAATATCAAGGATGTAGTGGTAGGCAAGATTATCGAGATTAACGATCATCCGAATTCTAAGAAACTTCACCTTGTTAAGGTAGATATCGGTAGCGAAGTAATTGGTTGTGTCTGTGGCGCACCGAATGTATTTGTAGGAGCAGTTGTGCCATTTGCAAAAATAGGTGGTCAGGTTGGCGATCTTGAGATTATGGAAGCAAAGATTGCTGGTGAAGTTAGCCGCGGAATGTGCTGTTCTGAGAAGGAATTGGGAATTAGTGATGACAATTCTGGATTAATGATACTGGATGATAGCTATCCACTTGGAAGTGATATCAAGACTTTTATGCAGCTCGAGGATACTGTATTCGAGGTAGATAATAAATCCTTAACCAACCGCCCTGATCTATGGGGTCATTATGGTATCGCAAGAGAAATATCCGTATTAACCAAGAGAGGGTTAAAGCCTCTTGAAGTAGTAGATACCAGCGTATATAAGAATTTGCCCGAAATAGATGTTAAGGTTGAAAATGTTGATAAGACCTACCGTTACAGCTGTATCACCATAGGCAACATAACACAGAAGAAATCTCCGATTAATATGAAGATTCGTCTTACCTACTGTGGAATGAGAGCGATTAACTTGTTAGCGGATCTTACAAACTACTTAATGATGGAGCTTGGCCAGCCAATGCATGCGTTTGATAATCAGAAGGTCTCTAAAATTCGTGTAAAAACTTATCCGGAGGTAGTTGATTTCTTAACTTTGGATGGAGTTGAGCGTAAGGTTGATACCGATACTCTTTTAATCTGTGATGAGAAGGAGCCGGTAGCGATTGCAGGTATTATGGGTGGTGAGCTTTCTGAAATCACCTCGGAGACCAACTCGGTATTATTAGAGTCAGCTAACTTTGACGGTGTGTCCGTACGTAAATCAGCAACCCGCCTTGGACTTCGTACCGATGCAAGCTCAAGATATGAGAAGATTATCGACCCAGAGCTTACTGTTCCTGCAATTGAGCGTTTTACAAAGTTATTAAAGGATATCGATCCTGGCGTTCAGGTAACTTCCTCTTTGACGGATTCTTATGTAAAACACTATGATACGATTACAATCGATTTTGATAAGGCATATGTAGACAAATATACCGGAATAGACATCTCTTCCGAACAGATTGAGGAGACACTATCTGCACTTGGTTTCGGTGTTACTCGAAAAGGGGATGCGTTTGGTTTAGTGGTTCCATCCTGGAGAGCAACCAAGGACGTTACAATCAAAGCGGACATCATCGAAGAGATTACCCGTATCTATGGTTATGATAACTTTGATATCTGTTCCACAAAGAGCTTCTTAACTCCTGTTCGTCATGATGTGGCAAGAGATAATGAATATCGCATGAAGCAGCTGTTGTCAGAACGTTATGCTATGAATGAGGTTCACAGCTACATCTGGTATGAGTCAAAAACCAACAAAGAGCTGGGTATAGTTACAGAGTCAAACATTCGTGTCATCAATTCAGTAACTGCGGAGAACGATACCATTCGTTCCACAATCATTCCTTCTTTGTTAGGCTTTGTAGCAAAGAATGCTGACACTTATCCAGAGATGGGTATGTATGAAATCGGCCGTGTTGCTGATGGTTTAAGAGAAGACGGTCTTTGTGACGAACGTAAGAGACTTGGTATTGCAATAGGAAGTAAAAAGCTTTCCGATAAAGAGATTTATTATAAATGTAAGGAAGTTGTAGAGCAGTTAATTGCTACAATTAAAAATGTTATTCCAACCTTTGAAATCAAAGAGGAGTTAGCACAATACAACTATGTTCACCCAGTCAATAGCGCAAGCATTTTAGTAAAGGGTGAAGAGGTCGGTTTCTTCTCTGTAATCAATCCCAAAATTAAAAATAAGATTGATAAGAAACTCAATGTAGCATTTGCAGAAATTGATATTGAGAAGTTAGAGAAGGTGGCAGCAGATGGCCTTCGTTACACCGAAGTGTCCAAATATCCGGGCGTAACCATTGACTTAAGTCTCTTAACCGATAAGTCACTTCGTTATGAGAATATTGTAGGCTTTGTTCAGGAATACAAATCCGAATACCTACAGAGTTATCGCCTTGTAGATATCTATGAAGATGAGAAACTCCTACCAGGTAAGAAGAGTGTAACCGTTCGTTTCGAATTTGGCTCCAAAGAGAGAACCCTAGAAGGTCAAGAGATTCAGACGATGGTTGACGAATTACTTGCTATTTTAGGTACTAAGGGGATTGAGATTAGAAAGTAAAGATTGAGAATTAAAGATTGAGAATTAAAGATTGAGAATTAAAGATTAAAAATTAAAGATTGAGAATTAAAGATTAAGAATTAAAGATTAGGAATTAAAGATTAGGAATTAAAGATTAGGAATTAAAGATTAAAAATTAAAGATTGAGAATTAAAGATTAAGAATTAAAGATCAAGAATTAAAGGTTAACAATTAAAGATCCAGAATTAAAGGTTAAGAATTATGGTTAGGAAGTATGCATCAAGGCAATTCGTCAATTTAATATTTACTTGAACGTTATGGTACTAATCAAATTATTTCTTGGTAATTGGTATAAAACTTCAAGTCCACGTATAAGCATTTTCTTAGAGGTGAGAAAATGCTTTTACGTCATTTGGGGACTCAACCAATAGAAACGATGCGACTACAACTTCGAAGATTTCAATTGGATGATGCAGAAGATATGTTCCGTAATTGGGCAGGTGATCCCGAAGTCTGCAAATATTTATCATGGGGACCGCATCAGGATGTTGATGTATCCCGAAGGCGTATCACGTACTGGATGAGTTCCTATCAGAGGAACAATTTGTATGTATGGGCTATCGAATTGAAGCATAAGAAGATGGCGATAGGCACGATTAGCGTAGAGGTTACAAATGAATCGACCTTGTCATGTGAAGTTGGATATTGCTTGGGTAAGGAATATTGGGGCAGGGGGATCATGACGGAGGCGCTACATATTGTAATGCATTTTCTATTTTACGAAGTGGGCTTTCAGAAGATCATAGCAAAACATGACACCCTTAACATCGCTTCCGGTAGGGTGATGCAAAAGGCAGGGATGCATTTTGTAAATTATGAGTACCGAGTAGGGGTAAGGCGTGATGGTAGCTATTATGACTGTGCCGTGTATGAAAAGAAGATAACAGAAGAGTAAGAGAGTGGAATTGTACAATTTATTAGTGTATATAGTGCACCTAATACTACGCTTTAATATACTGATTTTGCAAATTGGCATATAGAACGCGAAAAGTAGCCTTTTGATTCTGGCATCTTATAATATTAAAAAACAAACAGTTTCATGAGCCGACAATTGGTTGATGAAGCTGTTTTTTATGCTATAAGGGCTATCACTTCATAATCAATTCCACTACCTATTTATTAAGCATCAATTATCAAAAGTAGAATATGAATCATATAGATAATAAAGGTGATAATAATGGAGAGGGTTGCATGAATAAAAATAAGCTACTGTTTAATAAAGAGTATGAGGATTTTTATAAAATGGCTGAAGAGAATGAGGTGTTCTCAAAATACTGTGAAGAGGTACATGGAATTGATTTCTCGCAGGATGGCTTTAGCGATAAAAAGCAAATTGATGAGCTACTCATTGTATCGGGCATTAAGCCAGAGTTTAAGGTATTAGAGATCGGTTGCGGTAACGGTAAAATGGCGAAGTATATCGCTGAGAAAACCGGAGCAACGGTTTATGGCTTTGATTATTCTGAAAATGCTATTACATACGCTAAACAACATGCAAAAGATAATAATAAACTTATCTTTGACGAAGGAATTATTGGAGAGAAAGCGTATCCTCCACAGTCCTTTGATGTGATAATATCGATTGATTCCATGTGCTATACACTTGATATCGAGGGCTTTGTCCAACAGCTCTACATGTGGTTGAAGCCAAATGGCTTGTTTATCACTTTCTATAGTGAAGGACAGATTAAATCAAAAAGTAAAAATGAAGATAGTACAGATCTTGCGTTGGCTTTCAAACATAGAGAGATTCCATATGTAACTGTTGACTACACAGAGAAGCATTATGAATTTTTAAAGCATAAAAGAGAAGTAATTATGAAACAAAAGGATGAATTTTTACAAAATAATATGGAATTCTATTATCGATGTGCCTTGTCAACCTCAATCGATGAAAATGTAAGCTTTGAAGACTTCAAAAAACAATTTAATCGCTATCTGTATATTGTAAGGAAGGAAGTAGATACACAAGAACTTAATGCAGAGGATCAAGAAGAGGAAGCTGAAATGAATATTTCAGTGAAAATTGCTCAGAATAAAGAGATGAATGACAATCCACACAACCGTGGTGTTCATGATGAAGAAGATGAGATGCTTGAACAACAGATTGAACAACAGACTGAAAGAAATAATGGGAGAGCAAACATTGGGAGAGCAAACGTTAGTACTGTGCTAGGAAACAACCAACCGAGAAGAAGGCTGTTTAACTTACGTAGATTTTAGTATGATCAACTATGCAAATTGACCAGACAAAGGAATATAACATTGTTGGAACCCGACATCAACAAAATAAATTTACACCAATGAAGAGTAGAAAATAATGATTAAAGATGTAAATAGGGCTTAATATATAATAAGTTTAAAAGCGGAACACTTGTGATAAGTAGGACAGAGTTACTTTTGGAGGAATAAAATGCTTAAAGAATTTAAAAAATTTGCATTAAAGGGTAATATGATTGATTTAGCTGTCGGTATCATTATAGGTGGTGCCTTCAGCAGTTTAGTTAATTCTTTGGTAAATGATGTGATCATGCCGATTTTCAGTATGATTACCAGTAAGATAAACTTTACAGATTGGTATATCGCTTTAGATGGAGGTAGTTATAGTAATCTTCAAGATGCTGTTGCTCATAAAGCCCCAATCATTAAGTATGGTGTTTTTATCTCGGGCACGATTAACTTTATTATTATGGCTTTTGTAGTGTTTCTTGTGGTCAAATGGCTTAATAAGATTAAGAAACCGGAACCAACAACGCCAGTGACAACAAAAAAATGCCCCCGTTGTTTGTCGGATATCAATGTTGCAGCAAGCAAATGTCCACAATGTACGGCAGATTTAACGCCTTAGTTATTGTATTCAAATAATTAAAAGAACGATGACCGCTCGTAATGAATATTTTGATGGGAAGAATGCATTCTAATCAAAATACACCAGCGAAAGGAACATCGTTCTTTTGACTTTGTGCAAATTGCCATTGCCACAGTATAAACAGACCTTTTGGCAACTTAATTAATGTTGAAGTAACAACAATGGATAAATATAGATTTTTCTTGTACATTAATCCATCGATTGCTATAATAAATGAAGATTAGGATAGTAATATTTGCGCAAAATAATAGTAAATACATTATGTAAAAAGAATAGGAGCTACAAAATGTTTAAAAGGTTTTATCCTAAAAGATTAGCACCAACGTCATATGATATTCATTATGAAAAGCTTTATGAGGAAGGGTATCGTGGGCTTTTATTTGATATTGACAATACGTTAGTGGAGCATGGAGCGAATGCTTCTGAAAGAGCAATAGAATTATTTGAGCGCTTGAAGAAAATTGGTTTCCAAACCTGCCTTATCTCGAATAACAGTGGGGAAAGAGTGCGCAGATTTAACGAGAAGATTGGCGCAAACTACATTCAGAAAGCGAATAAACCTGCTAAGAAGAATTATATCCGCGCTACGAAGATTATGGGTACAACCATTGATAATACAGTATTTGTTGGAGATCAACTGTTTACGGATGTATATGGTGCAAACCGCGTAGGTATGTTAACTTATCTTGTAAAACCAATCCATCCAAAGGAAGAGATTCAGATTGTTTTAAAACGTAAGTTGGAACGCATTGTGTTATATTATTATCGCAGGGATCTGGCGAAGGGCAAGATAAAGTAAGAATAGCATACAGCTAATTTGAGTAAAAGGAATCACTTTTATTAATAATAGTAGGTTGAAATGATTTATATGAGGTATAAGGATGAAACATAATATTATTTTAATTGGTTTTATGGGATCAGGCAAAACTAGCGTTGGTCAAAAGCTGGCAGAGCGTTTATCCTATCGCTTTTGTGATTCGGATCAAATGATTGAGAGAAAGGTAGGCAACACCATCAATCAGATATTTGATGTTCATGGCGAAGATTATTTTCGCAATTTAGAGACAGGGTTGATAAAGGATCTGAGTACAGATATGAGTAAGACGGTGCTATCTACTGGAGGGGGATTGCCTCTTCGCAATCAGAATTCTAAGCTTCTTCAAAAGATGGGATTGGTTGTGTATTTGAAAGCTTCCAAGGAGACCACGGTAAAACGACTTATTGGAGATGCTACAAGACCTTTATTAAAAGGCGATGAACTGGAAGAAAAGGTGAATCGTATGTTAGGCATACGAGCTCCCATTTATGAAAAAGCTGCGCATAAGATTGTAGCCACTGATGGGAAATCAATTGATGATATCGTAAATGTGATTATGGAAGCGTATATGAAAGTGATTTATTAATTTTTGAAAGCTCATGTAAAAATAATTTGATGATTTGTAAAGTGCTTTTTGAAAACTAATTTATTAATTTACAAAAGTTAATTTCAAATAAATAAAAGATTTGATATATAAGATATATTCTTGTAGATATGTAGCATTGAAGATAAAATTACTATTATGAAAGGAGAAGAACAATGAAAATTCTAATATTGAATGGACCGAATTTAAACTTTTTAGGTATCAGAGAAAAAGGGATTTATGGAACGCAAGATTATAATTATCTTTTAAACCTACTGGAAGAAAAGGCAAAAGTAGCAAATATTATGATTGAAACCTTCCAAAGTAATTGTGAAGGAGAGATTATAGATCGACTTCAAAAGGCGTATCGGGATGAAGTGGACGGAATTGTAATTAATCCAGGAGCATATACGCATTACAGTTATGCAATCAGAGATGCTCTTGCATCTATAACGGCACCCAAAATTGAAGTACATATTTCCAATATTCATCAAAGAGAAGAGTTTCGCCATACCTCTGTGACGGCAGCAGTGTGCACAGGGCAGATTGCAGGACTTGGTCTTCAGGGATATTTACTTGCCATTGATGCGATTATAAACAGTAAGGCATAAGTATTTGCTGTGCATAAAAGGGAAAGATGTTTGGAGAAAATAATTAAATGAGATAAGTTAATTATGTTCGTTAAGATACTGCGTAGCTAGAAGATGTTACATGTATAAAAGATATTACTAGCAGAATTAAAGGGAGAAAAAATAAAGTGAATTGTCCAAATTGCGGTAGTACAAAAATTGAAAATGGAGTTTCAATTGGGTTAAGTGCGGAAACGGGAAATGTTGGTCCGAACTTTAAAAAAGGTTTTTTTGTTGGTGTTGCACAAATGTATTGTGATATATGCCTAGATTGTGGAGAGATAACACGTTTCTTTATAAAAGAAAGTACCGACAAAAAATGGTGTAAAACCCCAGGCTCATTGGGAACTAAATAAACTATAAATTGAGTAGTGAAAAAAGAGGAAACATGTAGATAAAGAATTATTTGATGTTTTTATTAACTAAAATTAAGCTGTTTTGTTATCAACAATATGTTGTGACAAAGCCATTTCTTATATAGCAGTTAATTGCTTAGCTATACGATAATTACACAAGCTTGAAGATAAAATAGACAGAGAAGGATAGGTAGACAACATGGATAATTTTAAAAAAGTTCAGGATATATTACAAGAGCTTTCATTAGATGCAATTATTATATCGAATGGTAATAATATGCGCTTTATCAGCGGATTTGCCGGTGAGACAGGATATGTATATATTTCCGAAAAGCGACATGCAGTAATTACAGACTTTCGTTATACAATTCAGGCAGAGTCGGAAGCGAAAGGGTATGAGGTTATTACGATTGCGAGTGGCGGTTATGAAGAAGCGATTAATGATATCCTAAGAGCTGATGGTGTAAACAAATTGGGCTTTGAGAGTTGGGATCTCTTGTTTGGTACTTATAACCAGCTGCATGATAATCTAAAGGTTAATGAGTTGGTGCCGGTTGCTCATGAGATAACGAACCTACGAAGGATTAAAACTCCGAAGGAATTAGAGAGTATCAGAAAGGCGGAAGCCATCGGAGATGCTGTATTTACCGAGATTCTCACATTTATAAAGCCAGGCATGACGGAACTTGAGGTGGCGGCACAGATAGAATATTTGCTTAAAGTGAAAGGCGGTACCGCTTGTAGCTTCCCAGCAATTGTAGCTTCAGGTATTAACTCCTCCATGCCGCATGCAGTGCCATCACAGAAGAAACTGGAAAATGGTGATTTTCTTACCATGGATTTTGGCTGTGTTTATGAAGGGTATTGCTCTGATATGACAAGAACAATCGTAATCGGTAAGGCAAGTGACAAACAGAAGGAAGTTTATAATACGGTATTGGAAGCACAGATGGCTGCACTTAACTTTATTAAAGCTGGTTATAAAGGGAAGGATGTCGATAAGGTAGCAAGAGATATCATATACAAAGCCGGCTATGAAGGGTGCTTTGGTCATGGACTTGGACATAGTGTTGGTCTAAATATTCATGAGAATCCAAGATTATCTACAAGCGAGGAGGATATACTGCTAGCTGGAATGACAGAAACTGTAGAGCCTGGTATTTATATCAAAGGCTTTGGTGGTGTCAGAATTGAGGACCTTGTGGTTGTTACGGAAGATGGGTGTGTAAACTTTACAAATTCTGAGAAACATTTAATAGAATTATAATGAGAAAGTTACCGATTTTAATTAGATTATTGTGTATAAACAAAAAAACAGTTGCAAATTATGATAGGTTATTATAGACTAAGGAGTAGTCAATTTAAGGAGGATTTTTTAGTATGGTATCAGCAGGCGATTTCAGAAACGGTATAACAATTGAGATGGACAATAACGTATATCAGATTATAGAGTTTCAACATGTTAAACCCGGTAAAGGTGCAGCATTTGTTAGAACAAAATTAAAGAATATCAAAAACGGTGGTGTGGTTGAAAAAACCTTCCGTCCGACAGAAAAATATCCACAGGCACATATTGAAAGAAGCGATATGCAATATTTATATTCAGATGGTGAGTTATTCCACTTTATGAATGTTGAAACCTTTGATCAGATTGCACTGAACAAGGATTCAATTGGTGATTACCTTAAGTTTGTTAAGGAAAATGAGATGGTTAAGATGGTTGCACATGCTGGTAGTGTATTTGCAATTGAGCCTCCGTTATTCGTTGAACTTGTAATTACTGATACAGAACCTGGTTTTAAGGGTGATACAGCACAGGGTGCTTCTAAACCTGCTATTGTTGAGACTGGTGCAACTGTTTATGTTCCATTATTCGTTGAGCAGGGTGAAAAGATTCAGATTGATACTAGATCTGGCGAATACATGAAGAGAGTATAAGATTAAGTTTAATAAAGAATTATAATGCGCAATACATGAGAACTTTGGTTTTCGTGCATTGCGCTATTTTTTTGCCTATCAATCTAACTTATGGTAAAGCATCTCAATCAATTCTTGATAAGTCTGATCAATTAAACCATCCTTCAATTCTCTATCTAGAAAATATTCAATCGCCTGCTTTGCCTGGGCAACCAACATTTCTAATCCAGTTACTGCTTTTATGTTAAGTTCCTCCGCCTGAAGGGTGAATATGGTTTTGAGAGGATTAAAGATTGCATCCACAACTGCCTCGCATTTGGTGAAAGTAGTTAGATCCAGAGGGGAGGCATCAATATTTGGATACATTCCAAGCGGGGTAGTATTAACGATAATCTGTGCGTCGGAATGTTCTGCATAACATCGTTCATAGGAGATAATCATATCACTTTTATCGGTACGGCTTACGATATAAATTTCCGCAGCACCCAGGTGTTTTAACACAGCCTGTACGGTGTGGGAGGTTCCACCGGTTCCGAGGATCAAACACTTTTTTCCTGAGATCTCGATGTTATTATGCACCAACATGTATTGGAAGCCGTAAAAGTCTGTATTATATCCAACATAATGTCCGTTCTTATTGACTATGGTATTGACTGCACCGATTTCTTTGGCAAGTGGGTGCAGCTCGTCTAGATAGGGGATTACATCCTTCTTGTAGGGAATGGTTACATTAATAGCCGTAAAAGCCTTCTGCTCCATAAAGGGAATGAATTCTTCTTTTGTTAAAGGTATTAAATCATATGTATAATCTGCCAGCTTTTCGTGAATGATTTTGGAATAGCTATGTCCTAGTTTTTCTCCGATTAATCCGTATCTCATCATAGAACCTTCCTTTGCCTAATATAAATGCATTATACGATCTATTTTTAAATAATACTTGAGAGCGAACCTTTATTCTATCTTATATGATTTCTCCATAAGTTTTTTCGCTTTTTCGCATTATCTTATTAAACAGAATAATATATGCTGAAAAATTTTGCAAATTATTTCTTTACTGATATCGGAATATTTTCTTATTCAGGGAATATATTGTTCTAACAGAATTAGGATAAGCTGTTGGTCAGAAGTAAGGAAGGGGGAAGGATATGAATACCAAAGACGAGCTGTTAAAGATTTTTTCATTAAAGCTTAGGACAATCTTAGGCAAACTTAATATTGAGTTTGATAAGTTACAAGAGATAAGACTTAGAATGAATGCCCCCCTCATTATGATTTATGCCAATAAGGAGACCTTTGTAACAGAAGATGCAAAATTAGTATATACGCCGCTTAAGGCAATTCAGATTACGAAGAATGAGATTCGTGAAACGATGGAATATATCAGTAATTACTCCCTATATGCTTTTGAAGATGAGATAAAGCAGGGCTTTATTACAATCAACGGAGGGCATCGTATCGGGATAACTGGCAAAACTATCATTGAAAATGACACAATTAAAGGAATGAAACACATCTCCTTTATTAATATTCGTTTGGCTCACCAGGTTAAGGGGTGCGCTGATCGGGTACTACCTTTTTTGGTAGACAAGGGATTGAACCGGATTTATCACACGTTAATTATCTCACCGCCAAGATGTGGTAAGACAACCTTACTTCGAGATATTATCAGGCAGCTCTCGAATGGAAGTGAATATCTCGCCGGAATGAGCATAGGGGTGGTGGATGAGCGTTCCGAAATTGGCGCTTGTTACATGGGAACACCACAGAACGAGCTTGGAATACGAACTGATATACTGGACTGTTGCCCGAAGGCAAAAGGGATGATGATGCTGATAAGGTCAATGTCGCCACAAATTATTGCAGTGGATGAGATTGGTTCAAAGGAAGATCTGGATGCCATCGATTATGTAATTGGTTGTGGCTGTAAGATAATAGCAACCGTGCATGGAAGTTCTATCGATGATATTCGGAACAAGCCAACCTTGAGTGATCTGGTTGATAAGAGATTATTTGAACGCTATGTTATTCTGAGTAACCTTACAGAGATAGGTCATTTGGATGAAATATATGATTCGGAGGGAAAGCGCATTTACAATTCCGGAAAATAAGCAAAAGTGGAAAGGAGGACAAACTTATATGATTTTTATGAAAATTATTGGATGCATTATGGTTGTTGGTTCTACTTCAGGAATGGGTTTCTTCTTTAGTAATGAGATGAGATGCAGAATCGGCAATTTAAAGGAACTGAGAAAGTTAATTGGGCTACTAAGAGGAGATATCCGCTATGCGAATACCCCATTGCCAGAGGCAATTGCTTCCATTACCAGAAGACATAAGGGTAGCTTTGATATTTTTTTAAATAGTGTAAGTACAAAACTTCAAGAATTGTCGGGACAAACCTTCGCGGAGGTATGGAAGGAAGCGGTTAATAAAGAACTGCTAGATACCTCACTTTCAAAGAAGGACAAGTTACACCTCATTCAATTTGGTGAAAATCTTGGCTACTTGGATAAGGACATGCAGATGAACGTAATTGATTTGTTTTTATCGCAGTTGGAAGAAGAAATTAAGGAAATGACAAAAGCCATGAAGGAGAAATCCTATTTATATAATTCACTGGGAATTATGGCAGGTGTATTTATTGTAATCGTTATGATCTGAAGAAAAATACTGAGTATGCATAAAAGGTATCCTGTAAAGGGCAGGAACGCAGAAATGTGCGATGGAGGGTAAGTATGGATTTTAATATCATTATAAAGATAGCATTGGTTGGAATTGTTGTTACTGTATTAAATCAAATTTTGAAGCAGTCGAATAGGGACGAGCTGGCATTCCTCACGAGTCTGGCAGGCTTAATTTTGGTTTTGCTGTGGTTATTACCTTATATCACCGATTTGTTTGTAACAATACAGAAGTTGTTTACCATAGTTCAGAATTAAAATGGAGGTCAGTATGATACAGATTGCTGCACTAGGGATTGTAGCTATGCTGCTGGCAACCTTATTTAAAAAAGGGAAAGAAGAGTATTCACTCTATATTAGCTTGGCAGCCTGTTTTCTTATCCTGTTGTGGGGAATCAGCAAGCTACAGGTGATATTGGATGCGATTAATAAGCTGCAGGGTTATATCAATTTGAATAAGTCTTATATTGGTATACTGATTAAGATTATCGGCATTACATATATTACGGAGATCTCGTCCTCCCTTTGCAAGGATTCTGGTTATCAGGCAATCTCAGATCAGATTGAAATTGTCGGCAAGCTAACGATATTGGCAATCAGCATGCCGATAATCTTATCCATCTTGGAAACAATCAACCGATTTTTGGGGGCATAGCAAATGAAAATCCAAATAAAACGAAAGGGAAGAATAATGGTAAGCAGGATTATTCTTCTGACGATATGCATGATGTTTCTGCCGATGTTTAGTGATACCAAAGCAAAGGCGAGTGAAACTTCGGATATAAGCGAGAAGTATGACTATTCAGAAATACAGGACGTAATTGACAATGTAATGGATGGAGGTAATAAATTCAATTTTAGTGACTATACGAGTCGACTAATGAGTGGACAAGAACCCTTTTCATTAAAAGGAATCGCAGGTCAGCTTATTAAGTCAATCAAAGGAGAGATTCAAGCCAATATCGGTACCTTTATTAGTTTGATTACAATTGCATTGATCGCGGCATTGTTTACAAATCTATCAATGGCATTTAAGAATAATCAGGTGTCTGAAACAGGCTATTACATAACGTATTTATTATTGTTTGGTGTATTAATTAGTTCTTTTGTGGCGGCTTCCTCCATTGCGGCAGCAACCCTTGGAACGATTTTAGATTTTATGAAAGCATTAGTTCCAACTTATCTAATGTCAGTTGCCTTTTGCACAGGGCCAACAACCTCACTGGTTTATTATCAGGCAGCCTTAGGATTAATTACTTTGGTGGATGTTGTAATTGTTAAAATTGTAATTCCGATGATTAATTTCTACCTCATTATTATGTTGGTGAATAATATGTCCAAAGAGGATACTTTATCAAAATTAGCAGGCCTATTTTCAACAGCCGTTAATTGGATGCTTAAAAGCATGCTGGCAGCAGTGGTTGGCTTTAATGTAATTCAAGGATTGATTGTACCTGTAGCAGATCAGGTAAAACGATCCGTGCTTTTAAAGGCTTCGTCAGCACTGCCGGGCGTAGGGGGTGCAATCGGAGGGGTAACTGAGACGGTGCTGGGAGCAGGGGTGTTATTAAAAAACTCCATCGGTGTTGCAGGGCTTATCGTCATAATAACAATCTGTGCAGTACCATTTATTAAGCTGCTTATGATCAGCGTTGTCTATAAAATAGGAAGTGCGGTATTGCAACCGATATCCGATAAGAGATTTATTGAATGCATCAGTGCAACTGCAAAATCAGCAGTTATGTTACTACAAACTGTGTTAGTAGGAGCGGTACTATTCATCCTCTCCATAACAATTGTCGCGGTTACAACCTCATATAGGTAAAGGAGGGACGAATGGAGGCGGAGATATATTCCTGGATTAGAAACATAGTAGTATTTATGATGATCAATACGATAATCATGAATCTACTGGGGAACAAAAGCTATAAAAAATACGTAAGCATTGCTTCCGGAATGATATTGGTGTTAATTGTGGTATCACCCTTAGTGAAGGTTTTCAAACTTCAGGAGAATTTGGATTATTTTCTTGAGACGAATAGTTTTGTGATGAATACAACAGATTTTAAAAATGAACTAACAAAAGTACAATCGGATCAAAATGACAAAATATCCGCAGAATACAAGGAACAAATTAAAAGTCAGGTTAAGGCACTGTTACTCGAAGACAAAGTATACCTAAAGAGCTTCGAGGTGCAGATTGATATGAATTCAGAGAGTGAGACTTATGGTCAAATATTGAAAATGAATGTGAATGCAACAACGAAGGAAAGCAAAGAAACCATGGGCGGAGACCTGTCCATTGATAAAGTTCAAATTAATCAAATAGACATTGGAGATAATGGGAAGAAAGAGGTAGAAAAAATGCCTACTCCCACGGAAATTAGCATGAAAAATAAACTCTCAGACTTCTATAATATCGAACAAGGCAATATAAATATTAGTATACAGGGAGGATAACATGGAAAAGAAAAAAATTTCCCTGAAGGAAATAGGATTACCAAAATTAATTATGATTTTAGTTGCAGGGATATTAATTATTGTATTATCAATTCCTGGCATCTTTAGTTCTAAAAATTCAAAAGAAAGTACCACGGAAAGTACAAATAAATCCGCGATACAAGAAAAAGTTAAGAATACGACAAGCTATAGTTCGAATACCTATATAACAGAAATGGAAAATAAGCTTGGAAATATGTTGAAGAAAGTGTCCGGTATCGGTCAGGTTGAGGTTTATATTACTCTAAAAACCTCGGAAGAACAGGTTCCATTAAAGGATACTCCTTCTACACAGGAAAGCTTGACTGAAGTAGACGGGGAGGGCGGAAACAGAACAAGTAGTAGTGTTAAACAAGATGAGAGCACCGTGATGGTTACCGACGGGAGTGGCAATTCAGTGCCGTACATATTACAGAAGTTAGAACCTCAAGTGGAAGGAATTGTTGTTGTAGCAGAAGGTGGAAACAATGATGCTGTAAAATTAGAAATAATGGATGCTGCTGAGGCATTATTTAATGTACCTGCGAATAAAATTAAAGTAATGAAGATGGAAAATGGCAATAAATAAATTAGGAGGTATATAATGAAGAATATATTCAAAAAAAATAGTATTATAATTACAGCTCTCGCCATAATGATTGTAATTGCAGGGTACTTAAGCTTTACTACAAGAGATGCAAAAACTGATGATAAAGCGATTGCAACAAGCACTAATAAAACTGCCAATACTAGTAAAGACAATAAAGATGTAGCATCGACTACCAAAGGCGATAAAACTGATACCAATAAAGATACTGACAAGAATGATCAGAGCAAGGACAATAAAGATGAGATAGGCAGCAAGGATTCGCAAGATGTTACAGATAATGGTGAGTTAAATCTTGAAGATGGCACACCTGGTGAAGCAGTTTTAGCAAGTACTGCTGATGCAAGTTATTTCTCATCAGCTAAGTTGGAAAGAGAGCAGCTTAGAGCAAAGAATCAGGCTGCATTTTTGAAAATAATTGAAAGCACAAAGGCATCCGCTGAAGATAAAAAGGCAGCTAACAAAGGTTATTTACAGCTGATTTCTAATTCAGACAAAGAACGTGCAGCTGAGATCATGTTGGGTGCAAAAGGTTTTAGTGATGCAATTGTGTTTATTAATAATAATAAAGTTGAAGTGACTGTAAATTCAGCTTCGCTGACAAAACAACAGACAGCAATCATAGAAGATGTTGTTAAAACCCAAACTGGGATATCGGTTCAAGATATGCAGATTAATCCAGTTGTTCTTCAAGATTAATAAAAGTTAATTCCCCGGCCATTTCCATTTTGTCCGGGGAATTTTTGCGAAGTCGCATCCTCTTGTATAACTATAGTTCGACAATTGTTGTTAATTATATTAACGCAAAAGGATATCTTGTGTTAACATTTAGTGATGATTCATGTAATTTATAATTTGACGTTGATATGTTTAATAATTATGGTATAATACTATATAAGTAATTTTTTAAGAATGTGCCGGAGAACAATAGGAACTTAGGAGGTAATCGTAGTGAGCAAGGAACCGGAAGCTAGAAACACTTATACAATACATGAGAATGGTAAAGTTGGAGAAGTTCAGATTGCAGACGAAGTAGTAGCAACTATCGCTGGTTTAGCTGCAACAGAAGTTAAAGGTGTATCTACTACCACTGGTAATGTAACGAATGAAATTGTTAAGTTGGGAAAGAAAAACTTATCAAAGGGAGTTAAGGTTGTTGTAAATCCGGATGCAGTATCCGTTGATATGGCATTAACCTTAGATTATGGATATGGTATTCCCGAAACTGCAAAGTTAGTGCAAGAAAAGGTGAAGTTGGCAATAGAGAATATGACCGGTCTTCAGGTAAGAGAAGTAAACATTAGGATTGCCGGTGTAAACATTGTGAAACAGTAAATTATTCCAAACAACCCTTAGAGTAACCTAAGGGTTGTTTATTCGTATGTAGGAGGAACCGCACCTTGACAAGAAGAGAAATTAGAGAACATATTTTCCTTATGCTATTCCGTAAGGATTTTCATGAGGCAAGTGAATTAAAAGAACAAGTAGAAATGTATTATGCGCAATTAGAAAAGCCATCACTGGAGGAATTTGCTTATCTGTCCACAAGATTTCAATCCGTTGTGGAGAATTTGAGCGAAATTGATGCAATCCTTACAGAAGCATCAAGTGGTTGGAAGTTAAATCGTATGGGTAAGGTAGATTTAACCATTCTTCGTTTAGCTGTTTTTGAAATGCGCTTTGATGAGGAGGTTCCCGTTAAGGTCGCTATCAATGAAGCAGTAGAAATGGCGAAAAGATTTGGTGGAGATGAATCTCCCAACTTTATTAACGGAGTACTTGCTAAATTAGCGTAACTTAGGAGGTCGTATGGGACAGGCTTATTCGGTTACGGAGATTAATCAATATATTAAGAATATGTTTTTACGAGACGGGGTACTGAGCCGGATTTATATTAAGGGCGAGGTATCCAACTGCAAATATCATACCTCTGGGCACATTTACTTTACATTAAAGGATGCACAGGGGCAATTGGCATGTGTAATGTTTGCTGGTCAGAGAAAAGGGCTAACCTTCCGACTGGAGGAAGGACAGAGTGTAATCGCACTTGGTAGCATCAATGTTTATGAACGTGATGGCAAATACCAACTGTATGCCGGTGAGATTATACTGGATGGCCAAGGAATTCTTTATGAAAAGTATGAGACGTTAAAAAGATATCTAGAGAAGGAGGGAATGTTTGAGGAAGCGCATAAGAAGCCGATTCCTGCATTTCCGCAAAAAGTTGGAATTGTAACAGCTTCCACCGGAGCCGCAATCCAAGATATTATTAACATATCTCGTAGGAGAAATCCCTACGTGCAATTGATTCTTTATCCTGCTCTTGTGCAAGGAGTAGGATCGGCTGAAAGTGTAGCGAAGGGTATCAAGCAATTGGATAAGCTTGGTCTGGACACCATTATTATCGGTAGAGGCGGTGGCTCAATCGAAGATCTTTGGGCATTTAACGAAGAGATTGTTGCTAGAGCGATTTACGATTGTCAAACACCGATTATATCGGCAGTAGGACATGAGACAGATGTAACGATTGCTGATTTTGTATCCGATTTACGTGCTCCGACGCCCTCGGCTGCTGCGGAGTTGGCGATTAATGATTATATGGTGTTTCAAGCTACGATAAAAGAATACAAACGTAAGCTTGGCCGTGAAGTGCAACAGAAGATAAGGTTAGCGGAGAATAAGGTAAAGGAATTGAAGCTACGCCTGCTCTATGCTAGCCCGGCGTTTCAAATCAGACAGAAGAGACAATACTTAATCGATACCGAACAAAAGTTATTGCTTTACATGAATCAGAAGTTAAAGAATAAGAGACATCAATTGGAACTAAGTATAGCAAGGTTGGAGGGGTTATCGCCTTTGTCCAAGCTAAGTAAAGGATATGCATTAATTGTAGGAGAAGACAATATTCCGGTACAAAGCATACAAAAGGTGTCTAAGAACGCCTTGCTTACGGTATCTTTGTTAGATGGCGATATCAAAGCCAGAGTGGAAGAACTGAGTGAGAAGAAGCGTGGATGTTGATTGCGCCAGGTTGATGAACGCTTTGTGTTGATTAAAGCAGTAAGTTGATGAATGCTGCAAGTTGATGAATGCTGTAGGCTGCTGAAGGTAGTAGGCTGCTGAAGGTAGTAGGTTGATGAAGGCAGTAGGTTGATAAGCCGCTGTAGATTTGGGATTATAGAGAAGTAAGAAACAAGCTTATTTTATAAAGGAGATACCAATATGGCTGAGAAGAAGATGAAATTGGAAGAAGCTTTTGACAAATTGAATCATATTGTGGAAGCACTTGAAAAACCGGAGGTAACCCTTGAAGATTCATTTACTCTATATCAGGAGGGTATGAAGCTTCTTAAAACCTGTAATGATTCCATTGATAAGGTGGAAAAGGAACTGATTATTCTTAGTGAAAATGGAGAAACCAATGAATTTTAATGATGAGCTGCAGCAAAAGGTAACAGAAATCGAAGAGATTTTGAGCAGATTTATACCGGCTGAAGAGGGCTTTCAAAAAACTGTGATGGAAGCCATGAATTATAGTGTATTGGCAGGAGGGAAAAGACTTCGACCGATGTTGATGTCAGAAACCTTTCAATTATTTGGCGGTAAGAACAAAGAGATATTGGAGCCTTTTATGGCTGCAATTGAGATGATACACACCTATTCCCTAGTTCATGATGATCTTCCTGCGATGGATAATGATGAATATCGAAGAGGTAGAAAAACCACTCATGTGATTTATGGAGAAGCAATGGCTATCCTGGCAGGGGATGGTTTACTTAACTTTGCTTTTGAAACGGCGTTGAAAGCGTTTGCTACAATTTTGGAAAGTGAGAGCTTAGACAAAATCACTTATTACGAACGCATTGGCAAATCATTGCAGATCTTGTCTGCAAAAGCTGGTATCTACGGGATGATTGGTGGACAGGTAATTGACATGGAGGAGTACCAGGGGGCAGTTAGTAGAGAGCGCCTGGATAGAATGTACTTATTGAAAACTGGTGCGTTAATTGAAGCGTCAATGATGATTGGTGCTGTGCTTGCCGGGGCAAATGATGAAGAAGTAAATAAAATTGAACAGATTGCAGGTTCCATCGGACTTGCATTTCAAATAAAGGATGATATTTTAGATGTAACCAGCACGGCAGAGGTTCTTGGTAAGCCGATTGGAAGCGATGAGAAAAATGAAAAGACCACGTATGTGACAATTATGAGTATGGAACGTGCTAAGGAAGAAGTTCTACAGATATCAAAGAGAGCGATGCAAGCTTATGCAGAACTTAATTACACCAATGAATTCTTGAGCGCACTGATTATGAAGTTAGTAAATCGTGAGAAATAAAATTTAATCAAGATTGGAGTGAAGTCTTTGCCTAATATATTAGAGAATATTAATCAGGAAAATGATATTAAGAAAATAAAAGAGCAGGATTATTCTAGGCTAGCGGAAGAAATTCGTAATTTTTTAGTTCAAAATGTAAGTAAAACAGGTGGACATCTGGCTTCTAATCTTGGAGTAGTGGAACTTACGATGGCGCTACACTTGTTTTTGGGATTCCCACAGGACAAATTAGTTTGGGATGTGGGACATCAAGCTTATACCCACAAATTGCTGACCGGTAGAAAGGATTTATTCTCAACCTTAAGACAATTGGATGGGCTGAGCGGATTTCCAAAACGGGAGGAAAGCGGTTGCGATTCCTTTGATACAGGACATAGTTCCACCGCGATATCCGCAGCGCTTGGTCTGGTGAAAGCAAGAGATTTAAGTGGCGAAAATCATAAGGTGGTTGCAGTACTAGGTGACGGTGCTTTAACCGGAGGTATGGCCTTTGAGGCGATAAACAATGCCGGAAGATTAAGAAGCAATATGATGATTGTACTAAATGACAATAATATGTCCATATCAGAGAATGTCGGTGGGTTATCGAATTATCTTGGCAAGTTAAGAACCAGTTCAAAGTATACTGGTTTTAAAGAGAATATGGAGAATACATTAAATCAAATGCCCGGCGTAGGTAAAACTTTAGTAGAAAAGCTAAAGCGCTCCAAGGATGCGATAAAGTATTTTGTTCTACCAAGCATGTTCTTTGAGGACATGGGGTTAACCTACATCGGACCGATTGACGGACATAATATCGAGCAGATGCGATCTGCCTTTGAGGCAGCTTCTAGAGCAAAGAAAGCTGTAGTTGTACATGTACTTACTAAGAAGGGTAAAGGTTATCTGCCCGCAGAAAAATATCCAAGCAAGTATCATGGCGTAGATCCGTTTGATATCTTAAGCGGGAAAGCGATTAAACAGGAGAAAACAATTTCCTATACAAAACTATTTGGTGATACCCTCACACGCATGGCAGTGGAGGATGAGAAAATTGTTGCAATTTCAGCTGCAATGCCGAATGGAACAGGGCTTTCAGGCTTCAAGAAGCAGCATCCAAAACGCTTCTTTGACGTAGGAATTGCGGAAGAGCATGCAGTAACCTTTGCCGCAGGTCTTGCGATGGGTGGATATAAGCCGGTCGTAGCAATCTATTCAACCTTCCTACAGAGAGCATATGATCAAATTATTCATGATGTGTCTATTAATAATCTGCCGGTGGTATTTGCAATTGATCGCGCCGGAATAACAGGCAGAGATGGCAAGACACATCAGGGAACCTTTGATTTGTCCTTCTTATCCCATATTCCCAATCTGGTTGTAATGGCGCCTAAGAATAATGTTGAGCTAGAAGAAATGCTGACCTATGCGATTGCTTATCCGGGACCGGTAGCAATCAGGTATCCGAAGGGTGATGCATATCTTGGGTTGCAAGAATATCAAGCTCCAATGGAATATGGTAAAGGTGAGATACTTTGGGAAGAATCAGAAATAGCACTCGTGGCGGTTGGAAGTATGGTGAAAACAGCAGAGGAAGTAGCTCAGGCGCTAAAGAAACAAGGGAAAAAAGTTTCTTTGATGAATGCTCGCTTTGTATCACCCATAGATAAGGCAATGATTAATCAATTAACCAAAAAGCACACATTAATTGTAACCTTAGAGGAGAATGTGCGAAACGGTGGTTTTGGACAAAAGGTAGCTGATTATCTGTTTGAAACAAATCAACAGAACATAAAATTATTAAATATCGCTGTTCCTGATGTTTTCATAGAGCACGGAAGCGTGAGTGAATTACATGAGCGTTTTGCTCTGGATGTAGAAGGCATCCTTAACAGAATCAATTGGGAGATTACATTATAATACGAGTAATACGAGTGTTAGATAATTATGAGTAGCAACGAATTTGACTGCTAGAGAATTATGAATATTAGAGAATTATGAGTGACAGAGAATTTGACTGCTAGAGAATTATGAATATCAGAGAATTATGAATATCAGAGAATTATGAGTAGCAACGAATTACGTTATCGGATTTTCGACACATATTCCAGTTAGATGAAGGGTTGAAAAGCTGAGAAATAGGACAGTAATAAATAGATATATTAATACGACAACAGGTAGGCTTCGATCACCCTCTGTGGTGATGAAGCCTAAATTCGTCGTTAGTGGGGAATTCATCCTATGGTAGTTTGTGGATTATGTTGATTGCACTATAATTTTTGATAAAAACGTGGATAAATAAATTATTTATGATAATGATTGTGGATAAATAGGTTTCTTGTTAGATTAGATAGTTCGCTTATAGAATAAAAGTGTTCTAGAGTAATAGATAGGTTATTAAAAGGATAACTAGTGTTAAAGAGTAATAATAGATTACTGAAAAGATAACTAGTATTTAAAGAGTAATAATAGGTTACTGAAAGATAACTAGTGTAAAGAGTAATAGATAGGTTATTATATGGATAAATGATGTTTGAAATTAATAGATAGATTATTACATGGATAAGTAATTTTTAAAATATATCAGCTAGGTTATTACATGGATGGAGGTTTATTAGAAATTGAAGGAACGATTGGATGTTTTATTAGTAAATAGAAATCTGGCCGAATCAAGAGAAAAGGCGAAGGCAATCATAATGTCTGGCAATGTATTTGTGGACGGACAGCGTGAGGATAAGGCCGGAAGTAATTTTCCGGTGGAGGCAATCATTGAGGTGAAGGAGAATCCACTCAAATATGTAAGTCGTGGTGGATTAAAGCTGGAGAAGGCGATGGCGCAGTATGATCTTTCGATGGAAGGAAAGGTGTGCATGGATGTTGGATCTTCTACAGGCGGGTTTACGGATTGCATGTTACAGAATGGAGCAGTTAAGGTTTATTCTGTTGATGTAGGAACAAATCAGTTGGCTTGGAAGCTTCGTCAGGATGAGCGAGTGGTCTCAATGGAGAAAACCAATATCCGTTATTTGACGCCGGAGCAGATTCACGATTCCATTGCATTTGCTTCCATTGACGTTTCTTTTATTTCATTAACTAAGGTATTACAGCCGGTTCGAGAGCTTCTCGCAGAAGAAGGAGAAATAGTCAGTCTGATTAAGCCGCAGTTTGAAGCAGGCAGAGAAAAGGTTGGTAAGAAGGGTGTTGTACGAGATAAAAAAGTTCATGAAGAAGTCATTGAAGCAGTGAGTTCGTTTGCCTCAAGTATTGGATTTGATTGTTTGGATTTGAATTATTCTCCGATAAAGGGACCTGAGGGGAATATTGAATATTTATTATATTTGAAAAAGAAGGTTCGCAACGAGGAAACAGCAGAATATCCGATGGGAACAACACTACCACCTCAGCAGATTACGAAAACGGTGGAAGATGCGCATGGTTCTTTGAAGGAAGCGTAATATCCAAATTTCTACGTATATTTATTCCGTATAATTGTGATAATATGCTAAATATAAGGGTATTGTCTTGAAATTTATGGAATTGTATGATAAACTTTTTTATGTATTTACTAATGTTAACATTTGAGGGGAGTAGCAATTAGATGAAAAGGTTTTTGATTATTACCAATAAAGAAAAAGACATTGATTTTAAGGTTACCAAACAGATTACTGCTTATATAGAACAGGCCCAAAGAATGGTTTCATCAACAACATTAGCAGCGTTTGAGGATAGTTCAAATTCTAGGAGGATACATCCGGATATTGACTGTGCCATCGTATTAGGTGGTGACGGAACGATTATTCAAGCAGCGAATGAACTAATGGCTTATGATATTCCAATTTTGGGGGTTAATCTAGGTACATTAGGGTTTTTAGCGGAGATTGAAAAGTATCATGTTGAAGAAGCACTGGATCGCCTATTTGTAGATGATTTTAAGATTGAGAGCAGAATGATGATAGGGGGAAAGGTTGTCTATAATACCCTGATTCCCGGAAGATTTCAACGCGCAACCTGTAATGCTTTGAATGATATTGTTATTACTAGAAAAGGATTTTCAAGAATAATTAATCTTGGCATTTATGTCAATGATGAATTGGTAGATAATTTTCGAGGAGATGGTGTCATTATCTCCACTCCAACCGGCTCAACTGCATATAATTTGTCAGCAGGGGGACCAATCATCATACCAAGTGCAAGTGTTACAGTGATTACACCGATATGTCCGCATTCGTTAAGCCCTAGAAGTATTGTAGTTTCTGCAGAGGATACCATTAAGATTATTGTTGGTAAGAGTAAAAAGACAATGGAAGCAGAAGCAATTGCAACATTTGATGGCAAAACAGTAATAGATCTTGGAACAGAAGATATAATATTTATAAATAAAGCAAAGTACAGTACGAAACTGATAAAACTGAACCGCACCGGGATATATGAGGTTTTGCGGTCAAAGTTAAGCAATAACGGTGATTCATAATTATCCAAGGGATATAGAAAGGTACGGGTAAGAAGATGAAAATAAGTAGACAAAGTAAGATAATAGAGTTAATAAATAAATTTGATATAGAAACACAGGAAGATTTGGCAGACCGATTAATGAAGGACGGATACAATGTAACGCAGGCAACCGTATCTAGAGATATTAGGGAGTTGAAGCTCACTAAGGTTGCTGTTGATAGCGGAAGACAAAAATATATTGTCCTTCAAAAGACAGAAGCTGGTTTAAGTGAGAAATACACGCGTGTATTAAAGGATGGGTTTTTATCCATGGATATGGCGCAGAATATCATGGTTGTTAAGACCGTACCCGGCTTAGCGATGGCAGTTGCTGCGGCACTCGATGCGCTTCAATTTAGCAGCATCGTTGGCTGTATCGCCGGAGATGATACCATAATGTGTGCAATCCGCACCGCAGATGAGACAATATCCGTTATGGAGAAGTTGAATAAGATTATTAATGCAGAAAAAGAATAAAAGGCTGAATAAGATTATTGATGAAGAATAAGATTAAAAAATGCTTGCCGATTAGAGATTTCGGTGTTAGAATATTTACGGCTATTTGAACACATATCGTAACAAAGATTGATAAGGAGAATTCGTATGTCAGGACATTCAAAATTCGCGAACATAAAGCATAAAAAAGAGAGAAATGACTCTACTAAAGGCAAGATTTTCACCAAATTAGGAAGAGAGATTGCGGTAGCAGTAAAAGAAGGCGGTGCAGATCTGAATGCAAACAGCCGTTTGAAGGATATCATTGCGAAAGCAAAATCCAACAACATGCCGAACGATACCATCGATAGAAGTATTAAGAAAGCAGCCGGCGATGCCAATGCAGTTAATTACGAAGCGGTAACCTATGAAGGCTACGGTCCAAACGGAATCGCAATTATAGTGGAAGCATTAACCGATAATAAAAATAGAACAGCCAGCAATGTGCGTAATGCATTTACTAAGGGTAACGGTAATGTAGGTTCACAGGGCTGCGTATCCTTTATGTTTGATCGTAAAGGACAGATTATCATCGACAAAGAAGAATGTGATATGAACGCAGATGATTTGATGATGCTTGCACTCGATGCGGGCGCTGAAGATTTTGCCGAAGAAGAAGATAGCTTCGAGGTTCTTACCAATGCGGATGATTTCTCCACAGTAAGAGAAAGCCTTGAGAAGGCAAAAATCCCTATGGCAGAGGCAGACGTCACCATGATTCCTCAGACCTGGGTTGAGTTAACCACGGATTATGATATTAAGAGCATGAATAAAATCCTTGATTTACTTGATGAGGATGATGATGTGCAGGAAGTATATCATAACTGGGATGAGTAATTAGGAAGGCTGAAATACCCTATTATAGGGCTTTAAGAAATTTGGTTAGGAAAATATAAAGGTAGAAAAGAAATTGACATACCAGATTTTGATAAATACTATCAGAGATATATGAATAGAGAAGTTAATAAAGTCCAATTAGCAAATGAATTAAAAATTACAAGACCTACACTTGATAAATTAATAATGCAATATACAAAACACCTTAGAAAACTAGGGTGTTTTATGTTTATAATAATATGACAAATCGATTGTCAAGTGAGAATTATAGTACTAAAAATCAATAATCTCTACATTACCCCCTCGTTCAATATGATGCCCATACCTAATAACTTTTACCCTATAGGGAAATTTATTTTATGTTGAATATAAATAGGAATTGTATTAATATGTAATTATAAATGGTAAAATGTGTAATTTAATTGGGTAAAATAATTATTTCAGTATAATGAGGTGGTAAAAATGTATAATGATGAACAAAAAAGAAAATACATAAATTATCGTCTACTTAATCACTATAAAGAAACAACGGTAGAGTTAATTGAAAAAATATTTATTGCTACAGAAAAGCATGAAATTAATAATCAAAAAGATATTTCGGAATTTTCACTGAATGAAGTTATTACGTTACTTAAAAACTCTAATTGGAAGTCACCAAAAACACTAAAAACAAATTCGTCAAGTTTACGATATTATTATGAATGGTGCCTTAAAGAAGGATTGGTTAATAATACAAATCCTTTTTCTAAAAAGAATATAAACAGTACTATTAATAGTATTATTCCAAAAGAAAAATTAAACAATAAATATTTTAATAAAATTGAATATTTAGAAATGCTAGATGAGATTGCTGATGTAAGCAACAAGTTTATTGCCCATGCATTTTATAGTGGATTAACCTTCGAAGAATTGACACATTTAAAAATTGGAGATTTGGATTTTGATAGTAATAAAATACAATTAACCGCAGGAAGAGAATTTATTGTTGACGAATTATTTAAGTGTCTTATGATTGAAACAAATGACCAAGAACAATATTTCGCCGATGGGATAGAAAAAGAAAGTAGAAGTAAATCTTTTAATTATGCTGAAAGTGACTATGTTATTAAGTCTTGCGGTAAAAATACTTTGGAACCAGCCAGTCAGCCATATATTTCTTCAAGAATGAGAATTATTAAAGCTCAAATGGATAATGAATTTATTTCTATATCTACATTATATAAGAACGGGATGATTAATTATATTAAAGAACAGTATTCTAAAAGAAATATTGATGTAAAAACAGCGTTCCTGTATCAGATTAATGGTAAGTTGTATACTTACGATAAGGAAACGCAAAAATATATAGATGATTTTGGATCAAAGATGACGGTAAGATTTTTGAGGATGGAAACTAAGGACTATTTAGATTGCTTTGTTACAGAAACTTACGATAATGTAATTGTTGATTTGTGGGAAGAATTTGACCAAATTGCGATAAGGTCAATAAATGAAAGTATATTTCAAAGTCGAGGTTTTGATATACGAGAAGATATTGGTGAATTATGGGGAGTTAATGATGCCGAAGGTGATAAAAAATATCACATAAAATTATTATATCTGGGAAATGAGTATAAAGCATATTTTAAAAAAAATAACGATGATAATTCAAAAATGTGGCTATATTGGGAACATGATTTTGACATACAGCTTGTAAAATTATTTTCTCATTATATTTGGAATGTAAATCCAATGATCCGTTTTGAAAAAATTAATAATAAAAATTATAAAATTAATTTTATAACACCAGATTTTCTAGATGTTGATATTGAAACAGAAACAGCAGAGAATATGCAATTTGATAATGAAAAAGGAAATGAAGAAGGTAAAACAAAGTATTTTTATAGCAAAAAATATGAACGTGATAAGAATAATCGTATTGAGGCTATAAAAATTCATGGAACCATATGTAAATGTTGTGGTTTTGATTTTCAACAAACTTATGGTGAAAGAGGAATAGGATTTATTGAAATACATCACAAAAATCCATTATACAATTTGGACGAAGAAGTAAGCATTTATCCAAAAAACGATTTAGTTCCTGTTTGTTCAAACTGTCATAGAATTATTCATAGGACCAAAGATAAAGTATTAACAGTAGATGAAGTGAGGGAATTACTTGCAATTAACAAGAAAAAATATAAATTAGTACAATGAAATGTAACTTATACTCAAAAATTTTGAATTTGATTATGGATGTTGATTATGCTATAATTGACACCAGTTACGAAAAATAATGTTGTTCAGTTGTGATATACTAAAACTTTTTTATTCGAACTAAATTACAAAAAGCATAACCGAAGAAATTTTAAAAACAGCCTCTACCCATTGATTTTACTGCAATTAAGAGCATGAACAGAATCCTTGATTAACTCGATGAGGATGATGATGTGCAGGAAGTATATCATAACTGGGATGAGTAATTAGATAATTAAAAAACCTAGTATTTTCAAGGGTTTGAGCCATATAAACAAAACCTATATTCGACTGAAAAATGGTCGAAATTCTGCCAGTGATGATATATATCACAAATTGGTAGTACTAAGTGATGAACATACACACTTTGACCTTCTTAGCATTGATCTAACGTCTAAGGAGGTCTTTTTATATGCTAAATGCAGATGTAATCATATTCTCATAAGCAAGGGGACAATTAAGGTTCAAGTAAACAAATGTATTGATATTAAGCACGCATGCAATGTATAATGTTACCATCTTGGTGGTTTGTAATAGTTTGCTATTGCGAACTATCAATTAAAATAATTCAGTAACAAATATATATTTGCGGAGGAATTTATAATGAATAAAAGAAAATATCCATTCAGTTTGTTCGTTATGGGAACTTTCCTAAATCTGATAAGATTGTGGCTAGGTTTTATTGTCGTAATCATATTGCTCATAATTTGTTTAGTTAACCCTATTGTACCAATTATTAAGCAGTTAAGAGATAAAAATATATTGCTTTCTCATTTTGATAATGAAGAAACCGATGAATTACTTGACAAAATGTTTGCGGATAACTCAAAAGGTTATAAAAATGTAACAGATGCTGTCGATGAAATAATCAAAAGTTATCAAAGTGATACAAAACAATAAATATGCGCATTTAGAAGATATTTATTGTAGGGTTATTTGTTTCTAAGGATTTATTTATGTTATCAGAAAAGGATTATTAAGTAATACCTGAATGGTAACTAAATTGGGGGTATAGAAATGAGATCAGTTATTAAGAGAATGACGTATGAAGATAAATTTGATAGAAAATATTGTTGTTACTGGAAACGTGGCGGAAGAAAGATAAAACGAACTAATCGTAAACTATTCCGACGAAGGATTAAAACAAATACGAATATAGAGCTTAATTTAATTAATGAGGGAAACTAAGTTATTTCTGTGTGAGTTGGGAGATATGCGATGAAGCTAACTAAAAGAAAATTAACAGTTCATGGTGGGAAAGAAGTTTTTATCTTAACACCTTATGATATTGGTCGCAATGTAACGGCTGGACATGATAATAAAGGTTTTGTTTTAGTTTGGGGCAATGGCAGTGGATATAAGCTTCTAACAGAATGTTTTTCAATTGCGGCAGAACTACATAAAAATGAGATACAATATTTACCTGTAAGTTATCGAGCAAGTGAGAAGTTTACTGATACATTTCAAGGATGCGAATATAACTATAATATTATCTGTACGAATTACTGTGAGACTCAAATGTCACCAAAAGAAATTGAAGATATTCTAAAAATAAAAGTATGGACAGAAGAGATTATTAAGCCTAATCCAAGAATTAATACTGAATTTATTGATAGATGGAAAACCAACAAACGGCTGACTGTTAAATTTCATAAAAAGAATATGTATATATCAACGAATAGAGATGGATTTCAATCGTTATCGTGTGGGGCTTTTAATTTGACTGAATATGGAGACGAATATATTGAAGATTTCTTACCCCACATGCACTATGACTGGGGTGAAAATACTTCAGCAAGCGTTGGAGTGTCACTGTATTATTGGTGTGATAAGTGATTATATTCTATCGATTTCATTAACTGTAAAAACATATACTATTAGAACCTCTATACACCGTCGCAAGCGGAAATGTATAGAGGTTTTTATTTTAAAGACAAATCATATAGTATAATAGATTATAATTTGAAACTATTTGATGCTAGCAGAGAAATGCAGATTGAAGTAATACAAAGTATATTTTGAGGAGGTTATTATTAGAAAGTTACAATCTTATTACATAAGCATTACTTCTTCTTACAGGATTGTAGAATAATAATAAGTTTTGTTTAAATATATTAATTATCGCCATATTGTATTTACAAACACTAATAACTAAGGTAGTATGTTGGTAAAAATTAGAGAAAATTTTGGCGGAAGATAAAAGTGTACGATGGCAGAAGGAAATTAACAGAGATAATGACAATAAATAAAACCTAAGATGGGATTGTATAAACGAACGGTATCAATTAATTGAGATGGTTTTAAACATAACTTTGAAACTTCGATTACACAAGAAATTACTGAAATTACTGATTTAGCTAGACATGTTGAGATAATTATTAATAAAAAATTTATTAAAAGGGTGGAACTATGAAAAATAAAATTATAATCGTATCGGTATTATCAATCTTATTCACTGTATTTATGATGGTAGGATGTAGTAAGTCTGGCGGCAAGGAAAGCATGGAGCAGGTAAGTCCAACCATAACAAAGGCATCTCCAAGTGTTACGATAGAACCTACGAAGGCATTAATGCCAACTGATTTTCCAACTCCTACAAAAGTGGCAAAACCAACGGTAACCATAGCCCCAACCAAAGCGCCGGGGGATGGTGATAACAACAAGAGCGCGCTGAATGATTTAAGTAAGTTTAAAACAATTAAGGACTCCTTTGTAGATTATAAGTTTAATGTGGTAAGTCAATATGGTGATGATAAATCTGAGCCAGAAATTGAGACGTCAACTGCCAGTTACGATTTAAATAAAGATGGTAAAGAAGACAACATTAATATTTATTTAGCCAACTACACTACCGAACAAGATTCCTATATCGAAGTTAATCAAATAAAGTGCAAACTAAATATTGATAATCTTTATAACAATGCGGATCAGGGTGTAATACACATAGTTGATTTGGATAAAAAGGATAAGTTTCTTGAATTGGCTATTTTCGATCCGGGGATGAGTGATGATTGGTGTTATCATTTACTTCAATATGATGGAAAGCAATTATATGAATTAGGCATAATTGATATGGATGCACTGATTGATCAGCAGGGGAAATTGGTTTCTAGTTTTAATATTACCCGGTATTTCAAACCAATGTTTTGCTCTGCATGGTATGAGATAAAGAATAAAAAATTAGAATTACATCCAAACGATACCAAACAATATCTCGGTAAAACTTATGATTTTACGGGAGGGGATGCTATGTTCAAAGAGGGTAAACCAACCACTGACGATATCACTTATAGTGAACAATTGAAAAAATTCCCACCAGGGAAGATAAAACTAAAGGATATTCTCTATGACAATGATACTAGAACGCTGAATTACTTCTATGTTGAACTTCCATCAGGTAAGAAAGGTCTATTATACTTTTGGATCGGTGATTGATAGCTAGTTCGATTAAGGGGGATCAGATGGAGGGTATTTCGTAATAAGAGACAATATTCATAATAGAATAGGGGAAAAGAAATGTTAAGAAATTTTAAAGGTGTTATATTAGTAATATGTTTGTGCTTTGTAATCGTATTATACGGATGTAATCATAAGGGGAGTAATAACACTGGTACAATTAAGAATGATGCACCTACAACTTCCAAAGATTTGACAATCACGCCAACACAGGTACCTATAAAAGTAATACCTAAAGTAGCAGATATTAAGGTGCTTCCGGATCAATCGTATAAAGACTTTTTTACCGAGGATCCATATTCTCTATTGAGTAGATATGCATTGAGTGTCGGCAAACCAGATCGGGATTTATATAATTACCTATTTCATGCTGCAATGAAGCATGAGAAGACAGTGGATATATCCTCGTTTAAATTGAAAGACAAACAAATTGTTGAATCGACTGGTGCTTTATTTGATCAAATTGGATTACAATTATTTTATATCAAAAATGTAAAATGTAGCAAAGATTTTAAAACAGTTCGTTTTATATATTATAAGGATGAGGATGCGAAAGACATTAAAAAGGATCAGGATATCTTCTATTCACAAATGAATCATCTGCTTTATAATGTGGCTCCAAGTAATTACACACCACTACAAAAATTATTCTCAGAGTTTGACTATATTGCAAAATATGATGACTACACAGATGCGATGGATGACCAGACAACTTTTTCTGCATCTAGTGCACTGATTAATAAAAAAGCCATTTGCGGTGGATTTAGTTTTCTGGCAGATTATATCCTCAACTTTGTTGGTGTACCTTCTATCTATATTTCTAATGAAGCACATGCTTGGAATATCGTAACCTTAAACGGTAATCGTTATCATACGGATTTTACCTGGGGAGCTGGAAGTGCTAATACTAATATGAGTTTTCTAAATACTGCATTAATGGACGATAAGGAAAGAATGAAGGGACTTACCGATTTAGGTTTTGGAAAGTTAGATATTATAGAAGGGTATCCAGGTGGAGCCTGCGTAAAACCACAGCCATGTACCAATAATCAATATGAATTTCTCAAAGATATTTATGATAACTACGCCTTAGATATTGAAAATAACTGGATTTATTATACCAGTAACACGGAAACGAATCGGATACACCTAGACGGAACGGGAAAAGAAACCTTATTGAAGCAATTTGTCTACCCAATCAATGTCTTTGAAGGAATTTTATATTATATCGGTGAAGATCAGGGACTTTATAAGCTGGTGCCTGGTGAAAGTCCAGTTCGAATGGAACAAAAGATAAATTATGATTTGAAGCTACATGATGGGATATTATCATATACAACCGATAAGAATGCAAAAGATATTCATAAGATTGATCTGAACCCATTCTCTATAAAAGCGTTTGCATCAGACACCAGTAATCATATGGATCCATTTCAGATTTCCAAACAACAGACCTTCCAGATTGCAGTGACATTCTCTGAAAAGATGAATCAATCAAAGCTTCCAAAGGATCTGATTGGATTGGTGGATAAGGATGCAAAAAGCATTCCGATTACTATGTCATGGGATGAGACGGGCAAGACATTATATATTAGGTCTAAGGAGTATATTAACCAGTTAAGCGGAGTAACCTTATATGTTTTAGCTGGACTGGAAGATGAAAAGGGAAATAAAATGATTGAAAGTTATGATAAGAGCATTAAGTTTACAAATTGAGGATAGTTGGCTATATTGAAATGACAGCAAGATATTATAATTCAATAATAACTTATGAATATTACTAACCTAGCCGAACAACCTAACTTTTCAGAGATTTGAACAGAGAATTATAAAGTAATTAAACGGAGATGCGTGTACCAGATAATTATCAAGTAATTAAACAGAGATGTGTACCAGTGCTAAATACTGGCAAGTGTCTATCGTAAAGATAATATACATCAATCCCTCCGCTATATCATAACGGACAGATATACTGGAGGGATATTTTTTTGTATTTGAATAAGGTTTTAAAAATTTAAAGTTTTATATAAGGGGTTAATCAATTCGGTATTTGCCTTCAATAAGCTCATCTTCAGTGATGTATTGCAGGTTATGAAATCCTTTTTCTTGAACATCATTGAACATCATTGATATTAAACTGTTATCTTTGCACCATAGCATAACATAGGAACAATCAGAAACACCCAGAATTAATTGACAATCACTTTCCATAAATTCCTGATAGTTTGTAACTGGCACTATGTTCCCGTTTATATTAAAGGCTCTAAGTGTTATAAATATCATATACTGGGAACAACTATTTGCAATCTCATATAATTCGTTTCCGGATAATATATTATTAGTATTTTGAAATAGTCCTTCATGTAATTTACCGTCAACAATTTTGTATATCTCGTCATCATCAATTAACCAAAGAAATTCAGTATAGGGTAAAGGGTCCAGGATTTCAGAAAGGTAAGTTCCGTATTTATTTGGTATTTCAAAGCTCAATCCAACGTAATTCATGTTACTCCTCCTATCGGAAAATTAATAAACATATAACCTATTATTCCATCCTGTTCTTTCAATTGATTATAATCTATAAAATTATTTAATTTACATATTTGTTCTATATATACTCACCTAAATAAATAATAATAGTTTTTGGATATTATAACATATAAGTTTCCTAAAATATACGTAGCACTGTTAAGTAAACAGTAAACAAAAATAGTTAAAACAGAATTAATAAGTAAAGGTACAATTTAACGAACAAAATAATTGTGCTGATATAATACATCAATAGAGTTCATAAAGAATATAAATATGGATACATACATATTGGTAAAACAATTGATGTTTGCGAATAGTCAAGATATAATGAACCTAAAAAAGGAAGAGAACAACATTTAATAAATAGTAAAAGAATATTCAGAAGAAACGAACTGAATTCACAACTTCTATCAAGAATAAACCGATTGAATTTGCTAAAATAACCTTACAAGGAGTGAAAAAATTGTCAGTTAAAACGATTGAAAACATGATAGACTGGGTGGAAACTAATTTGAAGGATGACCCTTCGCTTGATAAGATGTCTGATTATGTTGGGTACTCTTCCTTCTATTGTTCGGTCAAATTTCATGAAGTAGTGGGGATTTCTTTCAAGGAATATGTTATAAGACGCAAGCTTACGCAGGCAGCTTTAGAGTTAAGAGAAAGCAAACTTAAGATTATTGATATTGCATTTAAATATGGATTTTCTTCTAACGAAGCTTTTTCAAGAGCATTTCATAAGAAATATGGTTATTCCCCAAGTCAATTTCGTAAAGTACTGCCCCAAGTAAGACTTTATGACAAATCAATAATTATTTCCAATCCTCCTCAGTAAATAATAGGGAGCTAAAAATGAATAAAAAATTAGATAGAAATGATCCATGCTGGTGTGGAAGTGGCAAGAAATATAAAATGTGCCATTCTAATCTGGATGAAAGAATTAAGTCATATAAATTACAGGGTTGTATTGTACCTAGTAGGAATATTATCAAATCATCCACGCAGATAGAGGGAATTAGAGAAAGTGGTAAAGTCAACATTGCAATATTGGATTATATTACGGAGCATATACAGGTCGGTATGAGTACGGAAGAGATTGATTGGCTGATATCAAATAAAACCAAAGAACTTGGTGGAATTGCGGCAACACTTGGTTTTGAAGGCTTTCCTAAAAGCGTATGTACATCAATCAACAATGAAGTATGCCATGGAATTCCATCAGACAAGGTTGTTTTAAAGGATGGAGATATTGTCAATGTTGATGTTTCAACAATAGTAAATGGGTTTTACTCGGACTCCTCAAGAATGTACTGTGTTGGTAGGGTAAGCAATGAACGTAAACGATTAGTTGATGTAACAAGAAAAGCGATCGATATCGGATTAGAAAAGGCGAAAGCATGGAACTTTCTGGGCGATATAGGGCAAGCAATCAATGACTTTGCGCGTTCGAATGGATATTCTGTTGTTGAGGTAATCGGCGGTCATGGCATCGGTAATGAGTTTCATGAAGAGCCATACGTAAGTTATGTATCAAAAAGTGGAACAGAAATGTTATTAGTTTCCGGAATGGTATTTACGATTGAACCTATGATAAATATAGGGACAGCAGATGTAGTGATAGACGAGAAGAGTGGATGGATCATTACTACAAAGGACGGTAAAGACTCTGCACAATGGGAGGTTACTGTTTTGATTACAGATAGCGGGTATGAAATACTGGCTTATTAACAATATGCTGGCTAAGAGCGTTGACAGTAACGTGCGACAGGCGCTGTGTGGACAGTAACCACGTAGGGCGCGCGACCTTAACCAATTAACGAACAAAGCTGAGGGCGACATTGATCCATAACCTCAAAAAGCGGCGGGCGAAAAATTGCCCGCCACTTTTTGAGGTTAATAAGGAAAGAGCTTAAATCAATAGGTCATTCAAACAAATAATTATACTACCTTTACTTTTATAATAACGTAGCATTTCGTCAATTTTCCTTTTATCATAACTAGTAATGCAATCGGATAGGACATTAACGCCATAATTTGCTTTGCGTAAGTTGTAACAGGTTGATTTAACACAAGCAACAGCATCTGCTCCTGCTATGTAAAAATCACATATTTCATTTTTACGAATAAAGTCTGTAAATTCTTCACAGCTTAATGCGTTTCCTTTGCATTTTGTAAAAATATTTTCTGACACTATATTCAAGTCTGATGCTAATTCGGACCCATATGTATTGGGTTTAAAAGTTCTCGTGCCGGCTGATAAATTTTCATGCCTTATATAAATAACATGCATATTATTACCTGCGGCCAGGTCAATCGCTTTATTAATATTGCCTATAACATCCTTGTAATTCTTTGTTATGTCATTTTGAATATCGATTATTACTAAGGCTTTTTTCTGCATCGTATTTCCTCCTGATCGGTAGATTGCTTTGTTTCCTTTATCATTGTACCTTGTGATTGTTGACAACAGTATGGCAACAATCTATAATGAAAATAAAAGTTTTGGAAGGCGGATATCAGATGAAAGTTGACAGGCTTGTTAGCATTATTATGATACTCCTTGATAAAAAGCGTATAGGCGCACAGGAGTTAGCAGATATGTTTGAAGTTTCACCCCGTACAATCTACCGCGACATAGACACGATCAACATGGCGGGTATTCCTATTCGCAGCACATCGGGAGTGGGCGGCGGCTTTGAAATCATGCAGAAATACAAGATTGATAAAAAGGTTTTTTCGACTGCCGACCTTTCCGCTATCTTGATGGGACTTTCCAGTCTTTCTAACATGATACGAGGTGATGAACTGGTAAATGCCCTTGCGAAAGTCAAGAGTTTTATCCCCGCCGACAGAGCGCAAGACATTGAATTAAAGGCAAATCAAATCTATGTGGATTTAAGTCCGTGGATGGGCAATAGGAACATACAACCATATTTAGAAATTATCAAAACAGCTTTACAGGAAAGCAGGCTACTTTCGTTTGAATATGCAGACCGCTATGGCAATAAAACCGCACGAACCGCCGAGCCGTATCAGCTTGTATTGAAAGGTAGTCATTGGTACCTGCAAGGGTATTGCCATAAAAGAAATGATTTTCGCTTATTCAAACTATCCCGCACATCAAAACTACAAATACAGGAGGAATTCTTTACGCCACGAGATTATCAAAAACCGCAGTTGGATTTTACTGATATTTTGGCAACGATGCAAACAAAAATCAAAATTCGTATTCATAAATCTGTCATGGACAGGGTACTTGATTATTGCACTTATGAACATTTTTCGCCAGACGGTGATGAGCATTACATGGTTAGTTTTCCTTTCATAGAGAACGAATACTACTACAATATTCTTTTCAGTTTTGGGGATAAATGCGAATGTTTAGAGCCGTTACATATCCGCACAGAAATGAAGCGTAGAATAAAGGATATAGCTAATATATACGAAAGTTAATACATGGAAGCGAGCGAATAGTACATCTGTAAATAGTATAATATTAAATATTCTCACAGAGTCTGCCGTCAAGTGCTTATCATTCTGATTGCAGGCTCCGCGATAATAGCATAAGCGAAGGGAGAGGGATACAATGTTTAAAAAAGGAATAAAAATTATTGCTATTATGGCAATAATCTCACTTGCGTCAGGTTGTACAAATTATAGGCAGCCGACGGATGATGTTTCAAATATGCCAACCGTTATCAATAGTAGTAAGAGCTCGGCAACAATTTCTGGGAACAGCGTCAATTATACTGATCTTTATAAGCCGATCATAAACGCTTATATTGCACTGGAAAAAAGCGGTTATACTACGTATGATGAAAAAATTCTGAGTAAAGACGTTTGTCTGATACCAGGTGGAAATAGTTCGAGTTTAATCGATTATGAAAAACAGCCAGTGTTGGTGTATGCTTTTTGCAATTTGGGCGGCGACGATACACCGGAACTGCTGATTGGTGCTGATTTGGGAATAGCCGATGGTGACACCCCTGGGTCAAATGTTTTCGTTACCGGAATATACGGTTTGCGAGATGATAAGCCAGTATCATTCATTCAAGTAGGTGCTTGGAGTCAGCTGAACTTCTTTACGGACAAAAATGGCAATCCTGTCATAGAAAAGATTTCGGGAACGCACATTGATTATGCCACGGAGAATTTCTATAAGATTGATAAGCCCGAGAAATTAATATCGCTTGACAAACTTTATACATATGGCAAAATTAGAGATGATAATAAACCGGATGACATTTCATATAGCCACACGAATGATATCAATGGTAAGGAGGTAAACATTACCAAACAAGAATATCTCGCACTAATGCAAAAATATGGTTCTGTGGGTTATCTTGATAATACTGGTGATTTTAAGGCAAACGAAATTGTCATAAATTCATGGAAGTTATTGTCGAAGTACTAAAACAAAGGCAAGACTTGAACACAATGGACAGTTCGAAACCACTGAAAAAGGCATAGTTTGTTTAACCCAGTACCTCTACATATTCATAGTATTCAACAATTGCGAACCTAAAAGGAGGGTACTTCATATGTCCCTCATTCAATCACATTGAAATACCAATATTATTATCTAACACCGCCTTTTTATTATTACTTGGAGTTGTAAGTGGGATATTTGCGGCGTTATAGGTATCCAGCGGTGATAGTGAGATAGATTTCAGTAAACTATTGCTTCAAATCAACATAAGTGGGATCGATTTAAATTTAATAAGGGGCGTTGGAAATACGAATGTATAAGAATATATACTCTTTGATATATTTTATTAATGAATGTATGTCAGCTTAATAGATTAATAAAGGCTGTCACATCATATAGTTGATTATTGTTAAATTAAAAGAGTTTCTATAAAAGAAACTCTTTTATAATATGACTATGCTAGATAAATAAATTGAATTTGAAGGGAAAGCGCCATAATATTTAAGACTAAAGAAACAATTATTGTTTATTCTTATCCCACATAGATTCAAAGGTGTATCCAGTTTCTGTAAAATCAGTAATCTTCATTAGTCCTTGTGTATATTTGCCATATTCGTCACTAAAAATGACAGATATGCTGAAATTAGTATAAGGAAAATGTAATATGGTAGTAAAAACTTGGCCGTTTCTAAGTGTTGCCTTTTCCGTAAAACTCTGTCCATCATCTGATACAACTAAAAAAGTTGCGGTCATATCTTTTTCATAAACGGTTGGAACAACGATCAGTCGATAGGCGTCGGATATCTCACCCATTGCTTTAGTGATTTGAAAATCTGCTACTAGCTTGTTTATTCCGGATAATTGACTACTTCTTTTAGCATCATTATTCAAACTACTGGTTTTAGAGTCATTATTGGAACTACTGTTTTTAATGACATTATTGGATAATATGTTCTTATCTATTGTGTAGCCGATTACTATGCCAATTAACAATAGAGTGGCTCCAAGACATATCGCTATTAGTTTTGAAAAATGCTTTTTTGGTAATTCGGTAGGTTTTTCATTTTCAGTAAAATCATCTAATAATAAGTAATCTGTTGGGACGTTAAATATCTTGCTTAACATGATGATTTTATCAATATCAGGATTAGATTCTCCTACTTCCCATTTAGAGATAGATTGCCTTGAAACGTTAATATTTTCTGCTAATTGTTCCTGCGACATTTCACTTGCTTTTCGTAATTGATATATTCTCTCATTTAAATTCATAATAATTTAAACCTCCTATGTATTTTGATTCAATAATATAGCAAACTGTAGTTGCATACTATAAAGTTAACCATGAAAAGAAGCAACTACTGGTTGCAATTACATTTTTCACAAAAAACCGCAATAAAATTATAAACTACACATGCAAAGGTTTGGATGGACGTTTTGAAAATTCAGGCTTTCTTGCTCAGATTTTGATAGCCTCCCAATGATATCTAGGGCATCATTTATTGTTGGCATATTAATTACACTTTCGTAGCTACCTTATATTCTATAATATACCAAATACTATATCAACTATAAGGTGTGACATAGCCTTAATAAATAAAAATTCTATCCCACTAGGTTATCTTTAAGGAAAGATATTCTGGGGGGATTTTTTGTTGGTTTAAGGATTGGTATGATTGGTATTTTGCTTAAATAGTTGAGATGTTCAGAGATGTTGTAGTGAGGATTAATTGGTCAATTGGAGAAATTGGTGATGGATGTGCTGGAGAGAGGGTGTTTCAACTGGTTTTTGTTATGTTAGCGGTGTTATAGTTGAGGGATTTTAAGATGTAATTTTGAGTATGTTTGCATATTATGTGTAATTATTGCTAAGTAAAATGTTAAGGAATGAAAAAGCATATTATATGGCTAATATTATCATATTATGGAAATATTAATTGATAATATATGGTAATTGAATTACAATAATGTGGTGGGTAGATTTGAATTTAGAATCGTGATGGATTGTTTGGAAGTTGATATTATAGCAATAATGCGAAGCTGAGATGAGATTATTAACGAGGAATTTTAGGCTGTGTATTACAGTTTAATTATTATCAGATAATAGAATAGATAATAAGGATTGGTATGAGCATTTTTTTGACATTAATTTATTATTAAATTCTTTTATCTTAAAGATTTTGTTAATAAGGTAGCATATGAATTTGCAGCGACGTTTGTAAATTCAGGTTCTAATAGTTAAATATGAACGAAATAAGAAAAGTCATTGAAAAAAGAGAAAAGATAATTCAACTATTCATTACATAGATGATGTGAAACATTACATAAAAAGAATAATTACGATACTAAAAAACATTCATTAAAGGGGAAATATATAGTGATTTACGAAGATTATAATTATAATAAAGGAGAAGATTTTTCCAGATGTGGAATCTGTAATAATCAATTCACAGAGGGAGAACCAGTGTCAGTTATAGACTTACCCAAAGGGCCTTATATAATAGTTTGCAAAAAATGTGTGGATAAATTAAAATCTGTTCCGCCAAATAGGGAAGGCAATAATAGCAATACTATAGAATTAAAAGAAATAGTAAAAGATTTAACAAATGAAGATAAATTATGGCGGTACATGGATTTGGCGAAATTTGTTAGCATGCTGAAGAATAGTGCAATTTATTTCGCATCTCCCAGCAGTTTTGAAGATTTATATGAAGGCGCACATGGAGAATTAAAGAATAAAAAAGCTTGGGACGATTTTTATTTGAGCTTTGCTAGGGCAACTATAAGAACAGCACCTGATAATTGTTGGCACTATGTACAAGAGGAAACGGTTGAAGAAGATGCGAGAAGGCTTATTAAACAGATTTCAACGCGGAAAGGTGATTTGAATTTTATAAATTGCTGGCATCAAAATGATTATGAATCTGAAGCAATGTGGAAATTATATTCGAAAAATGTAGCAAATGCAATTGCAATACAAACTACTTTTGAAAAATTGAAAAAGCAAATTGGTGAGAAGGCATCGATCGGCAAAGTAAAATATATAGATTATTCTAAAAGGTTTGTCGGAATAAACGAAGCATATTGGCATAAAAGAAAGGCATTTGAGTTCGAAAATGAAGTCAGAGCAATTGTACATAGATCAGGGAGAAGAAAGGATGGAATAGAAATCGAAATTGATTTGAATGAATTAATCTGTAATGTATATATTTCGCCCTATGCACCAAGTTGGTTTTATGAGTTAGTAAAAGACATAATTAGTAAATATGAATATGATTTTGACGTAAAATATTCTAACTTAAACGAAATACCATTTTAATAAAAAGGGGAAAGATGATTCTGTAATGTCCTGTATATTTATCAATTTGAACTTCCCATTATGTTTATTAGTGAGATACATAAATTAGAAGATATTTGATTTACAATAGTTTACGATTACTTTAAATTAGTTAGATAAGGAAGGATAAGTATATTGGCAGATGAAAAATCAGATTCAATAAATGAATATGAAAAAGTTTTTTGCGTCAATGATAGTTGGGATGGTAGACCAATAGAGGGGGTAGCCCTATTTATGCAGAAACCGCATTACTTTCATTGTATGTTTGATGAAAAAACAGATGACTGGAGTGATTACTATAATCTCACATCTATAAGCCAGGAAGTACTTGATAAGGTAGTTGAAAATTGGAACTTTTGGCTTCATTGGAATAATGATAATATTAGGATTTATCATCCTGTAATATATAAGAAATTAAGAGCATCTCAATCAAAGGAACATATAATAAGAGAGTTTGATAAATCTATAAGTGAAGATGAATGGGATAAAGCAGAAAAATGTTATAACAATCGAATAGATATAGAGCTATATTTGATTATAGGTGAAGATAGTATTAAAGTAAAAGGCACATTTAAACGAATACGTGATGGAAGCTGGGGATATGAAGAAAGGGCACCTAAGCTTGTTAAATGGGAATGTGTCTAGTTTGTGGAATTAAATTCGGTAGTTGAAACGCAATATTTCACAAATATGAATAAAACCAACTTCCCATTATGTTTATTAGTGAGATACATAAATTAGTAGATATTTGATTTACAATAGTTTACGATTACTTTAAATTAGTTAGATAAGGAAGGATAAGTATATTGGCAGATGAAAAATCAGATTCAATAAATGAATATGAAAAAGTTTTTTGCGTCAATGATAGTTGGGATGGTAGACCAATAGAGGGGGTAGCCCTATTTATGCAGAAACCGCATTACTTTCATTGTATGTTTGATGAAAAAACAGATGACTGGAGTGATTACTATAATCTCACATCTATAAGCCAGGAAGTACTTGATAAGGTAGTTGAAAATTGGAACTTTTGGCTTCATTGGAATAATGATAATATTAGGATTTATCATCCTGTAATATATAAGAAATTAAGAGCATCTCAATCAAAGGAACATATAATAAGAGAGTTTGATAAATCTATAAGTGAAGATGAATGGGATAAAGCAGAAAAATGTTATAACAATCGAATAGATATAGAGCTATATTTGATTATAGGTGAAGATAGTATTAAAGTAAAAGGCACATTTAAACGAATACGTGATGGAAGCTGGGGATATGAAGAAAGGGCACCTAAGCTTGTTAAATGGGAATGTGTCTAGTTTGTGGAATTAAATTCTGTAGTTGAAACGCAATATTTCACAAATATGAATAAAACCAACTTCCCATTATGTTTATTAGAAAAATGATATATTTGGAGGATCATAAAACAGTGCAATGGAGTAAACTGAAAAAGAATGTAGAGAGTTTTTTATGTGAATCACTCAAAGAACGTGTTGAATTGTTTACTACATGGTATAAAGATGGAGGTAGCCCTGAACGAGCATGTGGAGTGATCCTTGTAGATAAAAAGGAAGTATTTACGGCTAATACAGATCAGTGGATTTGTCTGTCAAGAGAAAAGAGTAGGGAAGATTTATTGAAATCAGGTATTTTTGAGGAAAATGAATTTCGAAATTCCTTAAAAGAATATCTTCATTTATCAATAGATGATGCACTAGGATCAGATAACATTATTGTTAGGGCTTTAGCTTTAGTTGATAGGAGAGTTGGAAAGAGGAAACTTCATAAAATAAAAATGTTGGGAGATGAACATGAATTTATTAAGTTCATGTACAAATTAAGATGTCAAGCGGATGGTATTGAGTTGTAACAAAAGGGAATTAGAATGTTCAAGATATCATAAGAAAGCCTAGACATTTCGAAGAACACGCCAACTTCCCATTATGTTTATTAAGAAAATTATTATTAATAAAATAATATTACTTCGCATATGTTTGCGATAGCGAACGAAAGGATAGAAATTTTTGAATAAAAAATCAGTACATAGATGTTTAAATGTAAATTTGAATATTGCAATTATAACTATATTTCAAACACTTTTCTTTATGAAACAGATAAGAGATACATTACTTATGACAGGGAGTCATGGTACAGGAGTATTAAATGATGTTGGATATACGATATTCGCATTAAAGATTAGTATTACTTTTGGTACAGAGTGTCAAGTATATAATATAATTAATTATCCATTAATACTTTTAGTAATTGGTGTATTATATAATTTATATATTTACAGTAAATATCATAGGAATAAAGATAAAATTAATATGTAATCTTTCACAACTGTGAACTTCCCATTATGTTTATTAGACAGATTCATAAATCAGATGATATTTGACTCGCAATAGATATCAACAGCGTCACAAGAGTCAAGATAAATTAGATATAATACGCTTTGTTTCGAAAGTTAGTCGTTCTGAAAAGGGGGATAATTGTTATGCAAAAGTGCAGAAAATGTACAAGTGAATTTAGTGGAAAGAAATTTTTAAATCAATAATGTTTACTTACAAACCACTTGTATGTAAATATTGTGGATTACAATACAATGTGAAACCCAGTTTTCGGTTAATAAATTCATTGAGTATTACAATTCCGTTTATTTTTTATTTCACTTTCAATCATATTTTACTTTTTATGGATTTATTATATATGAAGTACTTATAGGAATATTAATGCCATTTTGGACCAAATACAGTATAGATTAATTGTCAATTCGCAATATTTCAAAATAGTAAACTTACTATTATATTTATTCTGTAATTATCGTTAAAATATAATATGTGTAAATTTGAAAGAAACGGAGGGCATATTATGTCAAAGGTTGCTTTAGTAAGATGTGAAAATTATGATTATGATCAAGTGAAATCGGCAGTTCAAAAAGGGATTGATTTACTAGGAGGTCCTTCTATATTTGCAAAATCAGGAGAAAAAATTCTTTTGAAACCGAACTGGATAATGGCTGTATCACCTGAAAAAGCTGCAACTACGCATCCCATCGTTTTTAAATCAGTTGCTCAGATTTTTCAGAGCATCGGAGTAAATCTAACTTATGGAGACTCACCCGGATTCGGTTCACCTGAAAATGCAGCAAAAAAGACAGGTTGTGCAGAAGTAGCTAAAGAATTAAATATCCCCTTGGCAAACTTTAATAGTGGTAAAGAAGTTTTTTTCGCTGAAGCAATCCAAAACAAAAAATTGACTATTGCAAATGGAGTTCTTGAAAGTGATGGACTAATTAGCCTACCGAAATTGAAGACTCATGGATTTCTGAAGCTAACCGGCTCAATAAAAAATCAGTTTGGTTGTGTTCCAGGGTTGCTTAAAAGTGAATTTCATGTAAAGCTTCCCGATCCTATAGACTTTGCGAAAATGCTTGTTGATATAAATTCCTTTATTAAACCGAGACTTTACATAATGGATGGAATAATTGCTATGGAAGGGAATGGTCCGCTGAATGGTGTCCCCAGAAAGATGGGTATACTCTTGTTCTCATCAGATCCAATTGCACTGGATACTGCAGTATGTCGTATAATCGGTGTAAATCCAGAATATTCTCATACTATAACAATGGGAAAGGAAGCAGGACTTGGTACATATAATGAAAACGAGATTGAGTATGTTGGAGATCCGATAGATGATTTTATAGATATTGAGTTTAAAGTAGATAGAGAAACAATAAAAAGCCTTAAAATAGGCGGAAGTCTAAAGTTTATGAATAATTATATAGTTCCAAAACCATATATCATAAAAAGTAGATGTAAAAAATGCGGTGTTTGTGTAAAGATGTGCCCCATTGATCCCAAGGCTGTTAACTGGCATGATGGTAATAAGGAAAATCCTCCGACATATAAATACGACCGGTGTATACGCTGTTATTGCTGTCAGGAATTATGCCCTGAAGGCGCAATAGAGATTAAAAAACCGCTTATAAGGAAAGTACTGGGTAAGAAAAAGAAATAGTCATGAGATAGGAGTAAAAGCAAATGACAAGTCGATGCAACTTCTCATTATGTTTATTAACAAAATGATTTCAAGAATGAACGTACTTTATTTTCCGAAAAAACAGGATTTTAAAGTGAATTACCATATGATAAAGGAGAAAAGTTTAGAATGAGTGATCCTATTGTAGTAAAGCAAAGCTTAAAAGGAAATCTTTTATATAACTTTGGAGCGTTTGCTATGAGTTTGATAAGTTTATTGTTGGTGTTTGTGGATTTTAGATCGATTCCAGGAATTTTTAAAGTACTATTCCAAATAGGTGTAATCTACATCTTATATAAAGTCATTTTGGTATTTGGATTCGTATTTTTTGGTTATTGTTTTTTATATTATCTAAAAAGAGCCAAGTTCGGAAAAGATATCCTTATTGTTGATGAGAAAGGCGTTACAGATAATAGTTCAGCTCTTGCTTTTGGATTTATTCCGTGGAAAGATATTGATAATATTTATATTGATAGTACTATGGGTAATCAGTTTATTGAACTTGTTCTTAATAACGAAGAGTATCACCTGAAAAAACTGCATGGTATAAAAAAATTAGCCGTTTTGATAAATAAAAAAATGAAGCACCAGATGGTATGTATTACATTGAATTCTACTGGAATATCACCAAAGGAATTATTGCCGAAAATACAAAAAATGTTTGAACAATCAAAATAAATTGACACACAACAGTTTTCAACTTCCACCACTGGAACAGAAAAGACTTTATACAATGAGTTCATATCAAATATCTACTGACAATGACTTTAAATGGATTACAATATTACATAATTGAAATCTTAGTCGAAATTCCCTTTATATTTATGAAGGTTATAAAGAATAAAAAAATAATAATTTTTCGAGGAAATCATCGTGAAAAACAAAGTATTGTTGTATTTAATACTTATTATTGTAGCAGTATCATTATTTGTGTTGTCAATAACACTTTTAGCAAATACAAAAATTATTGCACCTATTATCATTGTATTAAGTGTTTATTTGTTTTTTGGTGTAGTGATTAAGCTTTGTAGACTGAATGATAAGTTTAAAGATACAGTTCTAGGTATTTGTGATTTATTATTTTGGCTTCCGTAATACAAATCAAATTAGTAGAACAGTTGTAACTTCCCATTGTGTTTATTAAACAGTCGTTTTAATAGCATTGTAGAATACTAATTATTTAGACTCATGTAGGAATTGAGGTGTTAATTTGAAAGTTGAAAGTACAAAACTTAAGGAAGTAAAAATCATAGAATATGAGCAAAAATATGATAATAGAGGATTTTCCTATTCAATATATAATAAAAAAGAATTAGAACTGGCTGGAATTAATTTTGAATATGTTGAGGAGCGAGTATATTTTTCTAAAAAAGCTGGCACGCTTTACGGAATACATTTTCAAAATAATCCGAAAGCGCAGGCTAAACTTCTATATTGCATAAAGGGAAGAGGAATAGACTATGCTGTTGATTTACGAAAAAACTCACCTACATATTTACAATGGATTGGAGTGGAATTAAGTGCTGACAATAGAAAACAGATTTATATTCCAAAAGGATTTGGTCATGTTTTTATCTCATTAACAGATAATACGATAAATGTAATGCGTTATGACGAACCATTTGATTCCCAATATTCTCGACAAATAAAATACAACGATCCGAAAATAGGAATTGAATATCCCTTCAATAATCCAATTTTAGCTCCACATGATATTAATGCACCTTTATTGGCAGATAGTGATTTGAATTTGTGATCAGATGAGCAAAACTTTATTTAGCTTTTACCGAATCGAGTTCTTCAACTGAACGACAAAGTTTTGCTGAACGAACTTAATTGAAGTGTTACTAATCCTACTAAAAGGAGAAAGAAAAAATGCAAGATAGATATGCAGGCGATGTTGGGGATTTTGGTAAAATTGGAATGCTACGCAAGATAGCTGAATCTGGTCTAAGAGTCGGTGTAAATTGGTATCTTACTTATAAACCGGAAGAGCATACTAATGATGATGGTAAACATATAGGATATCTGCATGACGGTATTTTTCGTGGTTGTGATGATGAACTATTAAAATCTTTATACGTTATTGCCAATGGGACAAGGAGTGTTGCTGAACTGGAAAGTGCAAACTTAATTCCTGGAGCAAGTTATTATAGAGAAATACTGCAACCAGGTAGTGATAAAAATTTCCAAAGATCAATCTGGCATAGGAATTCATTAGTAACATTATCTGAGTGTGATATAGTATTTTGCGATCCTGATAATGGACTAATAGTAAAAAGTGTATCACAAAAATCAAATAAAAGTGATAAGTACATACTTTCAGATGAAATAGGTGCTTATTATCAAGCGGGAAAGAGCGTGGTTTTTTACAATCATCGATGTAGAGAGCAAGAGCAGGTATATTTACAGCGATTTCAATCGTTAAAACAGAATAATGAACTTGCAGGAGCAAAATTAAAAGGACTAAAGTTTGTTCGTGGGACAATACGTGATTATATTTTTATCCTCCAAGAGGAGCATTTAACTAAGGTAAATACAGCATTTAAAAATATGAGGGGAACCAATTGGAATAAACATTTTTCAGAGTTAAAAATATAAGATTTCTCCTTATATGCACAAGTGGGAATTCCCATTATGTATTATACTTATCAACCTACAGTATTTAGTAAACCAGAAATTAATAAAATCATAATCATGGTAACATACATTTACGCAGAAGATTATAAAGAAATATAAGTAAATGTTAGCGACGTAAATGTTTGGAATTTAATTGAAGTAGAAAAATCGTATTTGAAATTTATAATACAACATTCATATTTGATAGGAGTTAGTATGTTTAAAGGATACGATGAATATAGAGGAATTTTGGTAAAGAAAAATAAAACTATTTGTGGTGAATATGTATTTAAAGTTAAAGGTGGAAAAAAGATTATTCCAGTAAAAGTAGGAAAAGCGTTATATAATACGTACCAATTAAATTCAGAGGTTACTATAGGATGTAAAGGCAAAAAGCTTATAAATATAAGATTATCTACACAATTGTTTACTATTGAGTCATAGAACCTGGGGGTATAGTATGAGAAAGCAAAAAAAATACATAATAGTTATAATTGTCATCCTGCTATCAATTACCATATGGTTTGCATTACCTTTTATAAAAGTTGAAGGTTATACTTATCCAGCTACAGTAGTTAGTAAACTAGATTATAATAAAATTAAGGTTGCATACATTCACGCTGATGATAATGAAGAAATAGAAGTAAGTATTAACGACGGAAATGTCTGGAATTTAATTGAAGTAGGAAAAACGTATTTACTGAGTTATAATAGAAAGATTTTTCATAATGAATACGATTTGGATCAAATCTTGCCGATGGATAAATTACCTACAAAATAGGTTTGTATGCAATCTTCTACAGTTGAGAAGTGAACCAACTTCTTAGTATCTTTAATAGAAAAAGTTAAACATATAAAAGTCAAACATGCGACAAATGAAAGAAAGGGCACTTTAGTATATGGAAGAAATAGATGTGATGTTAAAGAATTACCTTAGCGAATACTTTAGTAATGTACCTTTGGAATCGCCATTATTCTATAATGCACCGGTTGGCTTAAGATTTGAACTAGGCAATCCAGATATCGAAGTTGAAGATCCAACATATTTTAAAGACATATTATTTAGATCAAGTATGCTTTTTAAAGAGGTTTTCGATTCAGAACAGCAGATAATAGTTATCGTTAAAAGTTTTCGTTGCGTCAAACCTTATATATCTATAGATCAGGGTGAAGAGGTTTTTCCAAAATACATTAAGGATAAGGAATTGATTAAACAAATAAATAGTATGGAGGCAGAGAGACATTATGCCGAAAATGGTGATTTATCAGGTATTACATATAATCATATACTGATATGTAATACGAATTCCATTGACTATATTGGTATTTTAAAAGCAAAAGCGCATCAGGATTTTTCTATTGAGCCATATATTGACGACTCTGTTTTTTTCATAGATCCGCATAAGCATATTATTTACTACATGTATGATGATAGAGGGTTGGATTTGATTTCTGAGAGAAAGGAAACCTTATTACCTATTTATAAAAAATATAATAGTTGGATTTTAGCCTATGACAAAGAGCGGATAGATAATGTTTTCATGAACTGAATATTTTCCGTTATATTTATGAAATGATTGAAACAATAGAAGGATGTGACTTACATATCTGAATTTAGGTGAGGTGGTTTAGTATGCGGTTAAATGAAAGAATTCATTTAGTAAATCATAATCCAAAATGGAAACAGGATTATTTTGATGAAATAGAAGTACTGAAGAAAAAGCTTTTCTTATCAACATTAACATACGAACATATTGGTAGCACTTCGATTCCGAACATCAAGGCAAAGCCTATTATTGATATAATTATTGGCGTGAAAAGTTTTCCACTAGGAAAAGGAATTATAAAAGACCTTGAGGAAAGCGGATACATATATATGAAAGAAATGAGCGTATTTGATAGATTGTACTTTATAAAAAGAGGACTTATAAATTTTAATGTGCATATTAATTCATACGAAGGTGGAGTATGGAATAATGATATTTTATTTAGAGATTATATGATAAGCCATCCTGATGATGCTCAGAGATATTCTTCTCTAAAAGAACAAATTCTAAGTGATGGAGTTGATACTTTGCTCGAGTATTCAGAAAAAAAAGCAGACTTCATTTTGAATATATATAAAAAAATGTAGCAATATGATTGGGATGATAAATTTTAGCTGTTAATAAGCAGGACATAAGGCAAGAAGTTTGCATACATAGTGCTTGTAATGAAGAGCTGGTTGGGAATTTATTTAAAATTGATTATTGGAGGATGAAAAAAATTGAAATATAAAAAAGTCATAAATTTTATTTTGCAAACTATTGAATATTTTATTATTATCTGGGTTTTGTTCTTTTTGTTAAAAAAAGTGGGAATTAATAGGGATATGTCGATTTTACCTGGAGCAATCGGAAGCACATTTGGATGGGTTATTGTAAGGTTATTTTCCATAAAAAAAGAAAGCAAAAAGAAAAAAAGTATCATAGAGTCGCAGAAAGTATAGAACATTTCTATGGCCATTCAGAAATAGAAATTCAAGGAAGCTATGCCTTTGTTCGGTTGCAGATAAAGTCAACGTTTAAGAAAGAATTCATTATTGATAGTTACGATGAATTTGCAAAGGAGGTTAATAAGTGAATAACGATAGAAATTGGACAGTTTTATTTATCGGTGGAGCTTCGGGAACTGGCAAATCAAGCATAGCTTATGAAATTGCTCGATTCTATGGTGTAAATGTCTTAGAAGTAGATGATATTCACCTATCTGTAGAAGCGGTTACAACAAAAGAAAAGTTTCCTGCAATACATTATTGGAGTACTGGAGTTAATTGGAAGGATATCGGAGTTGATGGCAATGTAAACTGGTTGATTGACGTTAGCGAAGAGATGATTCCTGTATTGAAAGAGCTCGTAAACAGGCATATTGATGACAAAGTTCCAATTATTATTGAAGGCGATTTTATCTATCCCGAATTTACAAAATCTTTTGAGAATCCAGAGGTAAAATGGATTTTTGTAAATGAAGCAGATATTAATCAAATAATGCAGAACTATTTATCAAGAGAAGGTGGCTGTCTACAACAGTATAGAGCCGAAATCAGTATTGAATATGGTAAGTGGATAGCAGATTCTTGTAATACGAATGGTATTAGTTTGATAGAGTCAAGACCTTGGGATACTGTATTAACAAGAGTCCTACAAAGTTTATTGTGATGTAAGTGACTTGGTTTTGATATCTAGAGTGAGAGAACCACTCATTCATTGTGTTTTGTCTTGGTTATTTAATTATAAGATATTTAAACATTTTATTAGTTATTATATGCCCCAAATGGGGTATATTAAAGCATAAGCTTAATTTAAAGGAGGATTCATCTATGAACAAGTATAATTTCAATGATTATTTTCATGAGCCAGAGGGGAAAATCGCAAAGCGAATGTTATTCAAAAGCGATAATGTAATTGCATTTGTCCTAAACATTGCAAAAGGAGAAATACTACCTGGACATACGCATCTAGAATCAACCCTTTTCCTGCAGATTCTGGAGGGTAATGCTAAGGTTGTCATGGATGGCAATGAAACTTCATTGCAGGTGGGCGAGTTAATGCAGGTTGATGGGCAGGAAAGCTTGCAGGTTATAAACACTGGGGAAGATGTCTTGCGCCTTTACGTCACAATTTCACCAATGGGTACAGAGGCCTTTGCAACCGATGCAAATGTTTAATATATTTGAGAGGTTTTCGTGATTAACAAGGAAGCAATCTATAATTATAAAATGGAGGGTGTATTATGGATTTTTACAAAGCAATAGACTCAAGGCGAACAATCAGAGATTTTGACAACGTTCCTATAGAGGATGAAATCATTGAACGGATTATTTTAGCGGGAATGAAAGCGCCTTCCAACGACCATATGAGAGATTGGCACTTTATTGTTATTAAAGATGAGCTGGTCCTGCTGAAGCTACTTAGTAAAATACCAAAGAAAATATCCAAGGATGAAATTAATCATATTTTAATTGATTGGAATTTAAATGATACGTGCCAACAGAACTCATATAAAGAATCTATCCCTAAGCAATATCAGATGTTGATGAATGCATCCTGTGTAATAGTGCCTGTGTTTCAGCAAAAAACTGATATATTGCATCCAGATAATCTTTCACACTTGAATGGATTTGCATCCATCTGGTGCTGTATAGAAAATATGTTTCTTGCCGCTACGGCCGAAGGCTATGCTTGCACATTGCGTGTTCCTTTAGGAGAAGAAGGCGACTGGGCAAGAGAGACTTTGAATTTCCCAGAAGATTATTTGATGCCGTGCTTTATCGCAGTAGGAAAACCTAGTGATAATGCTACATACATAGAGCAAAAAGAATACTCTTTAAGCGAACGAATACATAAAAATCTTTGGTAATAATCTGTTATCAACCCCATTACACAATCGCAGCATACTCAACTTAAAACAGGAGATATAGGAGACTCTTACCGATGTACGAACTAAATCAAGTTAGCGAAAACAGTTATTACATTCAAAGTCCGGCAAAGATCGGCTTGGTTAAACTGGGAGAAACGGAAGTATGTCTTATTGACAGCGGAAGTGATAAAGATGCTGGGCGAAAGGTCAACCAGATATTAAACGCCAATGGCTGGAAGCTAATATCTATATTTAATACGCATTCTAATGCTGATCATGTTGGCGGCAATCAGTTTTTGCAAACCAGAACTGGATGCAAAATATATGCTCCGGGTATTGAATGTGACTTTACGAACCATACACTTTTGGAGCCGTCTTTTTTGTATGGCGGTTTTCCACCTAAGGATTTGAGGCATAAATTTTTGATGGCACAGGAGAGCCATGCAGAATGTCTTGTGCAGGAGGTTCTTCCAAAAGAAATGAGCATACTTCCTCTTCCTGGTCATTTCTTTGATATGGTAGGATTTAGAACTGCGGATGATGTTGTTTATCTGGCGGACTGCTTATCGAGCAAAGAAACGCTTGACAAATACCAAATATCATTTATCTATGATGTAGAAGCCTACCTTAAGACATTAGAATGGGTAAAGAGTTTACAGGCAAAGATTTTTATTCCTGCTCATGCTGAAGCAACAACCAATATTGCTCCGCTTACTCAGATTAACATAGATAAGGTTCATGAAATTGCGAATAAGATTCTTGATATTTGCGAAACCCCCATCATCTTTGAAAATATTTTGCAACAGCTTTTTAATGGATATGGTTTGGTAATGAACTTTGAGCAATATGTACTTGTCGGAAGTACGGTTCGTTCCTATCTTTCTTGGTTAAAGGATAGCGGACGTATGGAAGTAGTGTTTGAGAAGGGACAATTACTTTGGAAAACAATCAACAGATAGATTATGTATATAACATGATTTTTTTGCTTCCCATTGTGTTTATACTCAGACATTATTAATAAAATAATAAGTTAATTATAACAAAGGACATTTGAAACAGATGTTGAAGATCTATATTAATTATACATAATTTACTATAAAGTTTAATTATAGGTGAAGGAGTTTCTATGAAAAATAAAATTATTAAAATAATAGGTCTAGGTATAGCTATAATGTTGTCAGGGATTTATATCCATATAGAAGAAGGATTAAGTCAAAACTTATCTGGTAATGAGTTTTTTATTGTCTTATTTGGTTTCATTATAGTTTTGGTAGGTGTATTTTCCAAAGATTAGTATATAAAAATGTATACTGATTTTGCGGAGGATTTGACTAATGAAACGTAGAAATAAGGAAGAAAAAATAATAATTTTACTTGCTTACTATATTAGATATGGGTATTGGGTAACTATGATAGCATTAGAGTTTTTAATAAAGAGTCCATATGTCTTTTTTGTTATGTCTGCTTTATATGGACTTTATCACTTGATCGGATTGCGATATCATTTTAGACATTTATATTGTTCGATGCAAGATGCTTATCATGAAAATATGAGTCGTTATAATTCGGGTAATTATACAGATGAAATGAAAAAAGATATATTAGGGATTGGTTGTTTTTTTCTTATAATAGGTGTAATTGGAATTTTAATATTCTATTTCAATATCAAATGACACTCAAGGTAATTCGCAACTTTTTGCACTTGAGAAGTGAACCGATCCCATTTTTTTATTCTTTACGAAAGGTAAAATCACAATGAAAAACCTATATTCTCATATAATTTGGGATTGGAACGGCACCTTATTTAATGATGTAGATTGGTGTGTCGATGTCATAAATTCAATGATTCAGAAACGAAATTTAAAAACGCTAGAAAGCTTAAATGACTATCACAAAGTATTTTGTTTTCCTATCATTAATTACTATACAAATATTGGATTTGACCTAAAGGCGGAATCGTTTGAAGCGCTAGCCGCTGAATATATTGAACTATATCATAGCAATAAAAGTGGTCACTGTACTTTACATAACAACGCGGAAAGTACTTTAAAAGAAATACAAAATAAGAATATTACACAAATAATATTGTCAGCCTCGCAAATTGATAATTTGTGGTTACAGATAGGTGAATTTGATATAGTCCAATACTTTGATAAAATTCTTGGTATTTCTGATATATATGCAACAAGTAAAATTCAAATAGGACAAGAATATATGAGAAATGCCAATGTAAAAAGAGCAGTATTAATCGGCGATACTCTTCACGATTATGAGGTGGCACGAGCCCTAGATATTGATTGTCTATTAATTGCAAACGGGCACCAAAACGAAGAATACCTTCGGACAAGTTCAGTTCCTGTATTGAACGATATTACTGATGTTTTGAGCTACATATCCTAAATTCTATTTCGGAAGTTTAATAAGATTAATTATTGATTAAAACCAACTGGGAAAAGTTGAATATTGATTTTTAATATGTTATGCTTTGCATAAATATTTCCAATAAGAGGGTGGACAAATATCATGAATGATGTAACAGTGGAGATCAAAGACCTTCAAATGAACTACGGCTCAAACCAGGTTCTCAAAGGTATTAACCTAAATATTCACAAAGGGGAAATTATCGGCTATATAGGTACGAATGGAGCTGGTAAAAGCACAACGATAAAGATTATCTTAGGTATAGTTGACGGGTATTCCGGAGAGGTTATGGTATTAGGACAGGATATCGCAAAGGACAGAACAGAGTACAAGAGAAAGATCGGATATGTACCTGAAGTTGCAGATATATACGATAACTTGACTGCGAGAGAATATCTTACCTTTATTGGTGAGATGTATGGCTTAACGTTTGATAAGGCGGACAGCAAGGCGAGACGCCTTATGGATTTATTCGGGATAATGGATGCCTATGATTCAAGGATTAATTCATTTTCAAAAGGAATGAAGCAGAAGGTGCTTATCATCTCAAGCTTGATACATAATCCGGAGATCCTATTCCTAGATGAACCTCTAAGTGGTTTGGATGCGAATAGCGTTATGGTCGTTAAGGAGATCATGTCGCAGCTGTCCAGACAGGGTAAAACCATTTTTTACTCCTCCCACATTATGGATGTGGTCGAAAAGATCAGTAATAGAATCATCCTATTGAATAATGGCCAGGTTGTAGCGGATGGAAGCTTTAGTGAGCTTAAGGAAGACTTACAAGAGGGCTCACTTGAGCAGATATTTAATCAGATTACTGGTTTCGACGGGTATGAAGCGATTGCGAAGGATTTCGTATCCATCGTCGAAGAGGTGTAATGCTATGAAAGAATTTCGAATTCTTAAATTTATGGATATTTTTCGTAAGGTGTTTGAAAAATCCGGTTATGACTACTTCATTCTGAGAAAGATCTTACAGGTGAAGCTGACGATGGACGGCAGAAGAGTATCAACAGTATTTAATAACAATAAGAAAACAGTGGTTGACAGTAATAATAATTTTCTTAAATCCTTGGGCATTTATCTTTTAATGGGATTAATGCTGATTCCTTTTGTAGCAATGAATAGCAATTTTATATATCAGATGAGTATCCTTTTCGCAGTTATGATGTTTTTTATCATGACCTCGTTAATATCGGATTTTTCTTCTGTTTTATTAGATATTAAGGATAGAAATATCTTAGGGACTAAGCCAGTGAACTCTAAAACATTAAGGCTGGCGAAAACAATTCATATTTCGTGTTACATGTTCTCCATATCATTTGCCTTAGCAGGTCCGGCACTCATCGTAAGCTTGGCAAAAAACGGACCAATCTTTTTTCTTGTATTTATTGTATCCATCCTATTCTTGGATATGTTTTGCATTGTACTTACCTCCTTCATATATTTGCTCGTTTTAAGGTTCTTTGATGGTGAAAAGCTGAAGGATATTATCAACTATGTTCAGATCATCCTATCCTTAGTTATTATGGTTGGCTATCAGTTGGTTTCAAGGTTGTTCAATATCGTGGATCTTAATATCACCTTTGTTCCGAAGTGGTGGCAGTTCTTCATCGTACCGGTTTGGTATTCAGCACCCTTCCAGATGTTAAAAACATCAGAAGTAACCAATACCTATATTATTTTTACGGCTTTAGCAATTATCGTTCCAATCATGGCGCTTATCTTGTATGGCTCAGTCATGTCACATTTTGAAAAATACTTACTTAAGCTAAGTAATAATTCCGCTAAAAACAAAAAAGTAATAAAAAAACCAGGACAGTTTCTTTCGAATTTATTTTGTAGGAGTAGGGAGGAAAGAGTCTTCTTTCGCTTTGCATCTGATATGATGAAAAACGAAAGGGAGTTTAAGCTAAAGGTATACCCTTCCTTAGGCTTTGCCATCGCATTTCCCTTCATCTTTCTCTTTCAACAGATAATGGATTCCGGTATTAGGGAAGTTTCAAAGGGAAATTCCTACTTCTTCCTATATTTCTGTGGCATAATGCTACCATCCGTATTGCTGATGATTCGATATTCTGCTTCCTATAAAGGAGCATGGATTTATAAGACACTTCCTATCAATAATGTAACACCTATATTTCGAGGCACGATGAAGGCATTACTGATACGGTTGTTTTTTCCTTTCTTCTTATTGGAGTCAGTTATCTTTACAGCATTTTTTGGAGTACGGATCCTTCCGCAATTGGTGATCATGTTGTTAAATATGCTGCTTATAAATATCCTGTATTTTATGATTAATGATAAGTATCTGCCATTTTCAGAGTCCTTTGAAGATGCAAAACAGGGAGATGTTGGTATGAATCTTCTGTTGATGTTCGTACTTGCCCTTCTTGCCGGGCTTCATTATCTACTGCTGTCCGTAAATTATGGAATATATTTTTATATGGGCATCGCGTTGATAGTGAATTTGGTACTGTGGAAGTGTGCATTTAATATAAAGGCTGAAAAGCTTAACGGGAATTAATGCAAAGAAGGCGAAATACTTACCAAATTTAAATTATATAAAAGAGATAGCACGGCGTTACTATATGATATTCTGGATTCGTGAAGATGATTTTTAGCAATAATAATGGTAATGAAGAGGCTAACATTGATATATAATTTACACTTATAGAGATATAATGTTTAAGATTAATTATAACGAAGGAAATACATATGCGTAAGATATTAGTAACAGGCGGAACAGTTTTTGTAAGCCGATTCATTGCAGAATATTTTGTTAATCAGGGTGAAGATGTTTATGTATTAAACAGAGGGAACCATGAGCAACCAGGGGGTACAACTTTAATAGAAGGTGATCGATTACACATGGGAGACAAATTAAAGGGTTATAAATTCGACGTAGTTTTAGATATAAATGCTTATACAAAAAATGATGTGAAACAACTGTTGGATGCTATAGACGACGTAAAGGATTATATTTTATTGAGTTCAAGTGCAGTATATGCTGAGACATTGCCGCAGCCTTTTGTTGAAGAGCAGAACGTTGGAAGAAATTACTATTGGGGTGATTATGGAGTACACAAATATGAAGCAGAACAGTTATTAATGGAAAGAGTTCCGCAAGCATATATTTTGAGACCACCATATTTATATGGACCAATGAATAATGTGTATCGTGAAGCTTTTGTTTTTGAGTGCGCGACAAAAGACAGACCGTTTTATGTACCGAATGATGGAAGTATGGGGTTGCAATTCTTTTATATTGAAGATTTATGCAAATTCATTGATATTATACTTGATAAAAAACCTTCTGAACATATTTTCAATCTTGCTAATGAAGAGGTTGTAAGTATAAGTGATTGGGTGAAAATGTGTTATCAAGTTGCAGGCAAAGAGGCTATATTAATTAATGTGATGCACGAGTGTAATCAGCGCAATTATTTTAGCTTTTATGATTATGAATACAAGTTGGATGTTTCAAAACAAAAAGAGTGGATGCCTGAAACAAAACCTTTAGTTGAAGGTTTGATAGCATCATATATATGGTATCAAGAACATTTTGATGAAGTGTGTCGTAAACCATTTCTAAAATTTATTGATGAAAAATTAATCAACACTTGATATAAACCACATTAAGAAAAGAAAAATGTATAACAGACGAGCTGGAAGAATCCGCATTATTGTCTGCATCTCAGTTTCGGATTGCAGAGGTTTTGTTAGCAAATTTGTATATTGAATGGAGAAGACCAATGAAAAAAATATTATTATTGAGTTTAATTATTATCTTAGCATTTTCTTGTTCCAGTTGTTCAAATAAACCACACAATGCGACATCTGTTGTTAATCCCACTGTATTGCCAGATTCATCAGTTGATCCCGAATCTCAGATGCAATCAACGCCAAAAGCAACCTCTCCTACTCCTACAACCGGGATTGGAGCAACAGTTTTGCCTATTAGTTATGACAAAGCCAGCTCATTTCATGAAGGATTGGCATATTTTGAAATTGGTGATCAGTACGGGTTCATGGATAAAAGCGGAAAGCATGTTTTTTATTTAGAATGTGATAGTGTCAGCTCTTTTAACGAAGGGCTTGCATATTATTCTATAGATGGCAAATATGGTTATATTGATGTGACCGGAAAAGTAGTGATTAAGCCCATATATGATGATGCCGGTTATTTTAAAAATGGAGCTGCAAAGGTTCGCCTAAATGATAAAGTAGGAATTATAAATAAGAGCGGACAAGAAATAGTTCCAATAAGTTATGATGATGTATATGAGGATAATGGAATTTTTATAACAGTACTTGATGATAAAAAAGGTTGTGCAAATTCGAAAGGGAAAATCATATTACCAACAAAATATACGGAGGTGTATGTGGAAAATGGAACTATCAACTATTCGATAAATGACAAATGGAATATTGTTAATGCGAATGGTGATGTTACTAAAACAAGTGTAACAAAATCAGGAAGCGACGACGATTTATCAAGTTTATTACTAGAAAATGAGATTACACCTAAGATTAAGTTGTTTCATGATTATATACAAAATTTCCAAATCGAGGATCCTTATTTTGGAGAAACCACTACGAATGTGAATCAACTGGAGGATTATAAAAAAACCTTCAGATTATATAAATTAGATGGAAGTGATAATCCTGTTTTATATGTTAATGTGCAACCTATTGACCCTGGAAATTCTTCTTATAGCGGATTCTTTTCAATACATAATAACAAAGTTAATACCTTGATATCCGGAGCAGAATGTGGTGGTACTATGGGTGGCGATTATGTTTGCCTTAGCAAAGATAATGTAACTTCAAAAATTGTAATTTCAACATACAATTATGCCGGAGGCTTTGGAGGAAATGCTTACGGAAGTGACTTTTACAATATAATTAATGGTAATGCTAAGCTGATTACATCCTATCAACAAATTTGTCAAGATTCAAGTAACTATAATAAAAGCGATTTGATTAAAAATGCAAAATTATTTTATGGGGACAATGGCTTGCCTTACACAAAAAATACAATTAGTAAACTATCAATTGGCCAATATGTGACAGAATATAATGTCAATGAAAAACTAACTACTGTTAGCAAGTTTAATGAAGTATTGAGAAGATTCAGAAATGTTAATGTGGATGTTTCAAAATAAGCTCAAAAGCCAGATGGCATTATAGATTATATAAATCCTGTTTAATATTTACTTATGCCGGTGGCTGAATAACAAAACAAAAATTATAAGGAGGAAAATCAGTTATGACTTTTACAAATATTTTTATCGCTATCATATGTTGGCTGTGTTCAATGGTTTTTGGTGCAATCGCAATTTGGGCGTTCAAACGCAAAGAACCAATGCATTTTTGGTCAGGCAGTACCGTAAGTCCGGAAGATATAACTGACATTCCAGCTTATAACCGCGCGAACGGGTGGATGTGGACAATTTATACCATTGGTATGATTTTGTCGGGTATATTGTCACTTTTCAACATACTAATCAGTGTTATCTTATTAGTAGTGATCTGTGTCCCCGGTACGATTGTTTTAATCATCGTTTACAATCGGATTTATAAGAAATATAAAAACACAACTGTCTCTCATAAAATTGCAAGTTCAACAACAAAGACACCCAAAGCGATTGTTATTGGTATCATTGCCTTTATTGGTATCATCTTTGTCTTAGTAGGGGTCATGCTTTATTATGGCTCAAAGGATCCGGTCGTAACTGTTCGTGACAACAGTATACAAATAAAGGCAATGTATGGCATAAATATTGACTTTTCCGAAATTAAAGAAATTTCTCTTGTTGCGGAAAGCATGAATGGTATTGGTGTTGGTACAAGGACGAATGGTTATGGTGGTTTTGGAGGGGTACTGAAAGGGAACTTTGATTCAGATTACCAGGGGGAAATATTGCTCTTTGTTCAGGCGGATTCCTCTCCAACAATAAAGATAGACCGAATTGACAAGAAAGATGTATTTATAAGCTTAAGAGACAGTCATAAAACAAAACAATTATACGAGAAATTGAAATCATCCATATTGTTAAAATGAGCATTGCATATTAATGCTTTGACAAATAGTTCAATTCAATGGATGAATAGTGTAAATGAAGATTACGCTAAATTCCTAGAACTGTTTCCTGAATTTAATTATGCCGGTGGCTGAGTAATATAAGCAAAGATAGAAATTATACGATTAAGAAGCTAAGGAGTTGAATAAGTTGGAAACACCTATTATTGAGATTGATAGATTGTTGCTTCGTCCATTTACCTTTGGCGATATACAGGAAGTATATGATTGTTGGCAGAGTGACGCTGACGTGGCAAGATATATGATGTGGGAAAGTAGTGAAGATATAGAAAAGGCCAAAGAATTTATAAACTTTGAATTATCTATGCTTCAAGATGATAAATGGTTTCGCTGGTGTATTGTAGACAAAATGAGCAAAAATATATATGGCACATGTTTGGTTTATTTTAATGATGATGAAAATTGTTGGGACATCTCTTATAATCTTGGTAAGAAATATTGGGGAAAAGGATATATGACCGAGGCCATGAAAAGTGCCATGGATTACATAAGCGATATAGTAGGCGTGAAAGAATACATTGCTGCTCATGCGATAGAAAATACAGCTTCGGGGCGTGTCATAGAAAAGCTCGGATTTCAATATGAAAAAGATATTCCGTATATTTGTAATGGCGGAAACATTCAAACAACGGGTAGATTTTATCGGCTTAACATTGAATAATAAAAATGTAACTTCAAATTTTGCGGTCAATCGAGATTCCTATTATAACTATTAGCAGTTCACAATAAATACGAACTAATTGACGAATAGATTACGAAAAATTGACATAGGTAAAATTTATTTAGAAAATTTAATTTGTGAGGGCAAAAGAAACTTAATTTTTTTAAAGAAAGGAACATTTAGAATGAATTTAAATCACTTAGACCAACAATCCATCGAAAATATGAAACAGTTGCAGGGGAACGATTATCCAGGACGCGGAATAGTGATAGGAATGTCTCCATATGGAAAAAATTACATTCAAATCTATTGGATTATGGGAAGAAGTGAAAATAGTCGCAATCGTATTTTTGATATGGATGGAAATTGCGTCCGCACCAAAGCATTTGATGAAAGCAAAATGACAGATCCAAGTCTCATCATTTACCATCCAATTAAAGTCATTAAGGATTATCATATCGTTGGAAATGGAGATCAGACAGATACAATCTATGATTATATTGTGAATGGAAGTACATTTGAAAGTGCTTTGAATACAAGGGAATTTGAACCGGATGCTCCAAATTACACGCCTAGGATTTCAGGAATTATTGATCTGACTAAAGAGAATCCAAATTATTCACTATCTATATTAAAGGCTATGAATGGAGATGAAAATATCTGTCAGAGGAATTATTATCATTACAGTAGTTTTTATAAGGGGTTCGGTCACTGCATTCATACCTACAAAGAAGATGGAAACCCGATACCTTCCTTCGAAGATGAGCCCTTTGTTGTAAATTTATTTGATGACATGGACGAAAACGCAGATTATTTTTGGAAGTTGCTAAATGATTATAATAAGATTTCTCTTCTGGTCAAATATATTGATGTGATAAGTAAGGAAGTTAAAATCAGTATTAGAAACAAGAATTCAGGACAACTTCTATAATACTTTCAAATGTGAAAGTATTATAGAATGGAGAAAATATTTCACGAAAACTAACGCTCACTATTCTCCCATAATTAATTCTGTGAAGGAGTACCGGAAGGCTTAAGTCTTCTCATTTCAATTATTATTAAAATGGCACATACCACAGTTGAAACTACATCAGAGATCGGTCCGGAATACCATATGCCATTTAAATCAAAGAAGTGTGGTAGGATTATTACAAATGGAATTAATATAACAACCTGGCGTAATAAACTGAGTGTCATTGAAACGAGAGCTTTTCGAACCGATTGAAAATAATTAATACAAGCTGTTTGTGCACCAACTATTAGAATTGCTACTAGATAGATCCGAAGACCATTCGAAGCGATTTGAATCATTTCAAGATCATCTTTATTAAAAAGTTTAATGATCGGGGTTGAAAATAATTCAATTAATATCCAACCAAGGAAAGAGATACAGGTGTTGACAATAATGGAATAAAGCAAAGTTTTCTTAACGCGGCGGATGTTTCCTGCACCATAATTATAACCAATGATTGGCTGAGCACCTTGATTAACACCAAAGCTTGGCATTAATATCAGCATGGCAATACACATAATCAGCGAAAAAGCGCCTTGCGCAAGAACACCGCCATAATTCTTAAGACTATTATTAAAAATAATGGTAACTACGCTTGCTGCCACTTGCATGATAAAGGGTGAGATTCCAATGGATGAGATATCAACGACAATATGACTGCTTAGTTTCAGATTACATTTCTTTAGCTTAATAAGGCTTTTTCTTGTTAGATACAAGATTACCCAAATGGAACAGACTGCCTGTGATATTAGCGTAGCGAGAGCAGAACCTGCAACACCTAATTTAAATATAAAAATAAAGATGGGGTTTAATATCGTATTCAGAACCGCGCCGATTAACATGGTATTCATTGCGGTTTTTGCGTCGCCCTCAGATCGGATAATCGCATTGAGACCAAAGCCGATATTTTGTAGAACCGATCCGAGGAGCAGAATTCTTGAAAAGGTTATAGCGTAAGGCATGGTTTCTGCACTTGCACCAAGCATCTCAAGGAGAGGTTTTAAGAATATTAATCCAATTACGGTCACAATAAGTGAAAGTATGATGGTAAGAAGAAAGGCATTACCAACTATTTTTTCAGCTTCCTCATATTTCTTTTCTCCTAATTTGATAGAAACAATTGTGGACGCTCCAATACCAATTAACATGCCCACGCCCATGATGATATTGGTAATAGGAAGTGTAACTGCAACACCGGATAACGCTAGTGAGCCTACACCTCTTCCAATAAAGATTCGATCGACAACACTATATAAAGCATTTACAAGCATTCCAATAACAGCAGGTACAGAAAACATTAGTAGAAGTCTGCCTATGCTTTTTGATTCTAGATCCTTTGTAATATTATTCATGTTTTTTCCTCTCGTTCTGAACTTATCATTATAAAAAAAGGATTTCAAAGTTATTGGCCCATATTTTCTTTTATAAGGTTCAGCAATAATTTTATATCCGGGTTAGATATCATTGTGTGATGTAAGATAGATGGCGAAATAACCGCACTTCGCTATATTATATACCTGACAATTCCTAAGATTTACTATAATTTGTTTCTATAGAACAGTAAGTAACAACATGTAGATGAATAACCTTTTAGTATTTTATAATACTTTTTTGATAAAAGCAACGTTATTCTATTTCCAACATAATTACTAAATCCATGATTCGTTTGTAAAATTTTTATAGATTGGATATAATTGAAAAGTAGGCAGAACTTTCCATAAAATTTTTAGCAAATGGAAAGGATAATATAGAAACGTATTATTGATATAAAGAATAGAAGGAAGATCATATGAAACACATTGCAATTTTATCCGATACACATGGCTTATTACGGGAGCAGGTCATAGATGAGCTAGTTGCTGCTGAGTATATTATTCATGCCGGTGACATCAACACTCCATCCATAGTTGAGTCTATGATGGGGCATGGAGAAACGTATATGGTACGTGGTAACAACGACAAAGACTGGGCAAAAGAGATACCCAAAAGCCTTGCCGTTACTATTGAAGGGGTACGATTCTTCATTGTTCATAATAAGAAAGATATCCCGATAATTTTAGAAAATGTGGATGTCGTGGTCTATGGACACTCCCACAAATACTCCACGGAAGTTATCAACGGAGTGCTGTTTCTCAATCCCGGCGGTTGCGGTAAGCGGCGATTTAATTTGGACATCACCATGTGCCGAATGACTGTGCAGGCAGGGAGTTATAAGTACGAAAAAGTGGTGATTCCTCATTGATCAATGAACTGAAAGGTATGCTTTAATGGTTTATGGCACTGAATATAGATATCAGGTGTTAAATAGACAAATTAGAATTATGGGTATGATAAGAGGAGGGTTCTATATGTTTCATAGTTATGTAATGGGAATAGGTAGTTCGATTTATGACCTTAAAAAGCAAGGGTTTGTTGTTGAGATAGATGGAAACAATTATACTGTTTCATTCCCTGAAGACAAAGTAGACATTTGGGAAGAATTCATATCAAAACATTTAGAACTTGGTTTTTGGAATGAGTATTTAACAAACGTTGGTGTGGTATTTTTATTTCACCTACAAGATGGCATAAAAAAATATGTTGTAAAAAATTATGAAGATGATGAAGTTCTTTTTCTTTGTGAAGAACTATGTAAAAGCAAATTTCAGTCTATAAAAAGTATGCTGAGTGGAAACCATTTCTATAATGATAAATTAATATAGTCATTTGTAGTGTGGAATTATGATTTCATTTATAAATAGTAATTAGTAAATAGAATTAGTAATTCAAGTATAAAGTAATAATATTAGAATAAAAGTTATTCTATTAGAAGAAAAGACAGTATGGTTATCATGTATATTATAATAATAACAAAGGAGCGATTCCAAATGGAGAGACCGCGTATATTTACAATGCCTTTTTCAAGCGTTTACCCGCTTTACATTAAAAAAGCAGAGAAGAAAGGTAGAACAAAACAAGAAGTGGATGCCATCATTAGTTGGCTTACTGGTTATGATGAACATTCATTACAACAACAATTAATGAAAGAAGTAGATGTAGAAACGTTCTTTCAGCAAGCGCCTCATATAAATCCGAATGTTATCCTTATTAAAGGAGTTATCTGCGGTTATCGGGTGGAAGATATTGAAGATGATTTAATGCGACAAATTCGATATTTAGATAAATTAATAGATGAGTTAGCAAAGGGGAAAGCAATGCAGAAGATATTAAGAGCATAAATAAATAGGATATGGTTAGAAGTCTTTAGTACAGAGAAATATACTGATAAAATAAAAAATTTTGTAATTCAATTTCACACCTGCCGTTTTGATACAAAATGAAAAGGGGTAAAATTTTGAGAAAGTTATGCTAAATATTCGAATATTTATATAATTTTCATTATAATATGACGATATGTTGTCATATTAATTGTGCTATATTCTTTTTATAAATTAAATAGAAAGCAGGAGAATTATGAAATTTGAATGGAAAAAGCAAGAAAAAAACTTATATTTTCCGAAAGAAAAACCAGAATTAATAACAGTACCACAACAAAAATTTTTTATGATAAGTGGAAAAGGAAATCCAAATGATGGAGAGTTCTCTGAAAAAATAGGTATTTTATATTCTTTAGCATATGCAGTTAGAATGATGCCAAAACAAGGGTATACACCGGATGGTTATTTCGAATATACTGTTTACCCACTTGAGGGAATATGGGATTTGACGGAAGAAGGAAAAAAATCCAACACCTTAAATAAGGATGAATTGCTGTATAACATCATGATTAGACAGCCTGATTTTGTAACGCAAGAAGTGGTTAATAAGGCGTTTGAAATTGTTAGGAAGAAAAAACCACATTCTTTATTAAATGAAGTAACTTTTGAAACTATGGAAGATGGACTATCTGTTCAAATGATGCACATTGGTTCATATGATGATGAACCTCAAAGTTTTGAACAAATGAAAAAATTTATAAAAAATAATGATCTTGAAATAACAACTTTAAAACATAGGGAAATTTATCTTTCAAATGCACAAAAAACTGAAAAGTCAAAACTAAAAACAGTTTTACGTTATATGGTTTCCTACAAATAATGAACATAGATTTTAGTTATAGGTGGTAACGAAAGGGTGGGGATCTCCATCCTTTTTGTGTTGTAGAGCAATCAAAATAATGATATTGCAAAGTTCATTACATAAATGCATCAAAGAAGAGGATAATTTGCTTATAGAAATTTGATTATAGATAAAGTTATAATAATTAAGGGTAATTAATTCGTATTTACAAATGTAATAAAAGAAAATAAAAATATGATTATTTTTGCAATTAATGACAGATTATGGTACTATTCTAATTAATAATAATAAACTTTTAGCATCCATAAAGCTACATAATTAAATGGATTCGGTTTGAAAAAGGAGTATTAACTATGGTACATTTGGTATATTGTGATAACAAGGAAAAAGTACTAGAAAAAATAATGGATCATTCGAAAACAATGATTATTCGAGCTGCTGCCGGAAGAAAAATTCCACATAGTAGAGTATTCGCAGGTGACAAACTTTACTTTATGAAAAAAGGTACCGCTAAAATCACTGCAAACGCAGTAGTAAAATATGTTCAAAATTTTGTTAAATTATCTGAAGATGAAATCGTTAAAGTTCTAGAAGAGAATCAATCAAAATTGAATTTATCGAAAAAGCAACAAGAACGTTGGAGTAAAAAATGTATGTGCTTGGTGGAGTTTGAGGAGGTGAGCGAAATCGCACCACTTGATTTTGATCACCAGGGCAATATGGACGATTGGCTAATAATTGAAAAGATAGAAGATGTAGTTGTTGGTACTAGCATTCCGTACAATTATGACAATTCAAAATTTTAACTGCTATTTTAGCAGGAACTCACATACAAAGGAAATTATTATGTTGAAAGTTAATTTTTATGATGATATAAATGATAATTTGTTGAAATTTGCTGTAATCGTTTCTAAAAGTCAAGGTAAATGGGTATTGTGTAAGCATAAGGAAAGAAATACATATGAATGTCCTGGCGGTCATAGAGATGATGGAGAAGATATTTTAGCAACAGCAAAAAGAGAACTATACGAAGAAACCGGTGCAATTGATTACTCAATCAAGCAAATATGTGTTTACTCAGTTTGCGGTAATGACGCAATGATTGATAATAAGGTTGAGACATACGGAATGCTTTATTATGCTGACATTATAAAGTTTGAAGAATTACCAAATTATGAGATGGAGAAAATACAACTTTTTGATAACTTACCTGATAATTGGACATATCCTGAAATTCAACCCATATTATTAAAAAAGGTTAAAAAGGCTATGTTACTTCAATGAAATTATTAAGTTGATTAATTGCGATTAGTATGGAATTTATATTACGTAAGGTATAAAAGGTCATACAAATGATTAAATCACCGAGAGGGAGAAAATTATGGAGCTTAATTGGGATGAAATAAACTTAATTATTAAAGAAAAATCAAGTAAAAGTTCATACATGGTGAAACCAGAGGAAATGGAACCGGAAAATTTAGCAGTAATACAATTTTTAATTAATGAAGTATATCGGTTTCCTGACAAGCAGAAAACAGTTACAGATTCAGGCGCTCAATTAAGGAAGTATCTTACTGGCAAATATAATGAATTGGATGGCGAAAGCATAGAACGTCTAGTCCATAGATTTTGTTTTTTAAATAGATGATAAGTTATTGGCTAAGATAAATGAAATACAGTACTAACCTTGAAGCAATCATAATCTTGTTAATAAACAACCGAGGAGGTAACATGGAAATTATTGAAATGGTAAAAGAAGATATTGACAGATATGTCGCATTGTACATATCCGTATTTAATGATAAACCTTGGAATGATCGTTGGACACAGGAAACAGCAAATATTCGAATTCGAGATATGATGGATACCCATACGTTCGTTGGAAAAGCTTTGATCGAAGGGGATCAGCTCATCGGAATGATATGGGGACAAAAAGAGCAATTTTATAATGGAATTCATTTTCAAATTCAAGAATTTTGTGTAAAATCTGATTTACAAGGTAAGGGTCATGGATCAATTTTATTATATAATTTGCGTGATTCATTGCAAGCTGATAATATTTCGAATATATATTTGATTACTGCCAAGGGAGAAAGAACAGAAGGCTATTATTTACATAAAGGTTTTAAGACATCGACCGAAATGATTTTAATGAGTCAAAGTTTACATTAAAACTAATTCAGAATGAAACAAACAGAAGGTAGGTGGATGTAATTAAGAGTCTTTATGATATCTTAGATGATTATTTCTTTGAGATTAGTGGAACAGTTAACACTTTCTCTTTAAAGGATGGAACATACTACGAAGGATTCGTGTTTCAATTACTAGATGACTCATTAACATTCTTTCTCAGGGGACCATTGGCACCGGATGAACCAATTGAAATTAAACTTAATGATATTGATTTGACTAGTTTATGTCATTATTCTGAATCAGAACATAAATGGAAGTCAGCTGCTTGGGACGTGGATAAGGAGATATGGATCGTAACTGATTATACTAGAATTAAAATTGATTAGTTAGAATAAATAGGAGTGATATATGCCAGATTAGAACTAGTCTTTTTTAGCACTGGATTAATGAATTAATGTAATTATAATAGGTATGGAAAGTGAGATGTTTGCAAATGAAAAAAACGATACGTACAATAATAACATTTATCATTATATTAAGCTTCACACTTGGCTCAATCCTAACACAAGGGAGCATATCTTTTACAACGAAAGCGCAAGCAGCGACGTTTGATGACATTAATCAACAAAGTGTCTTTCTTAAACAACAAACAACTTATACCTGTACTTTATCGTCTGCAGTCATGTTAATGAGAAGGACCGCGATGATGTCCGGCAACCCTAATTGGTCTGCAATAACTGAATCATCTACAAGACCCACTGCATGGTTGGAGGGTACAGGATTATATAACAAATTTACATATAGCGGTATTCAAGTATCCAGTGGTTATTTTTCTGCAGATCGAACCAATGAACTCATTAATTTATTAGTAGCTCATCCAGAAGGTATCGTTGTGTATGATTATGCTATTCCTCATGCAATATTAATTACGGACTATACGAATGGTACGTTCTATTGCGCTGATCCGTCTTCCAATAGGGCAGCTGGACGTTTTGCACTTACTCCAAATTCTAGCGCTGTTCAGATTGGTAATATTGATAAATACTGGTATGTAACATCTCCAACGGTGACATTGACTCCAACAGACACACAAGCGCCGTCTATAACCAGTGTCAATTTGGAAACGCAAAATGTTACTTCGTTAGGTTATGTATTAAATTGCACGTTCCCTGATAACGAAGGAGTTACCAATGTTTTATTTCCTACTTGGACAGAAAACAATGGTCAAGATGATATTGTATGGCATAAAGCGAACATGTCAGGATCCAGTGCCTGGGTATACATACCCTCGAGTGACCATAAAGATGAAACTGGCAAATACATCACTCATGTATATGTTTATGATGCGGCAGGCAATTATTCTGTAAAACCGATATCAGTTAATTTAGAAGATGGAAGCGTACCAACTCAAATTAGAAGAACAGTGAAGGATGGAATATATACACTAAAGAATGATACTGGATCTTTTATGGATAACAAGGATGGAACGGATAAGAATGGCAATGTATTAATTAATTATTCCTTTAACGGTTCAAACGCACAACAATTTGAAGTGAAGTACGTTGGAGATGGTAAATACAGACTTTATAATCTTTCTTCCTCACAACGAGTAATTGATGTATATAGAGGGCCGTCTTATTCGGATTCCATTGATCAAGGTGACACAATCGATATCTGGGAAACAAATGATGATGAAGCTCAACTGTTCTATATCGTACCTTTAGGTGATAATAAATTTGCTTTTGAGCTTGCGGCAAAGGATAATTACGTAATAGGTGGTAAACATGTTTATACTGGTTCTGGGTTATATTTACAAAGATATATTTCCAATGCCCCTTCGGTCAGATGGAGCTTATGTGATTTGAATGGAAATTCAGTCAATCCGACATATCAAGAAGATATCTCGGCAAAGTCGTTATCATTGTCAACAACTAGCTATACCTATGATGGAACAGCGAAGCAACCATCAGTTACCCTAAGTGGGTTAACGCAAGGAATTGATTACACGGTAGCTTATTCAAACAACATAAATGCTGGTACTGCTACTGTCACAATAACCGGTAAAGGGAACTACACCGGCACCAAGAAGGTTTATTTCACCATCAATAAAAAATCGATACTCGCCCTATCGGCGACTTTGTCGACTAAAACCTACACCTACAATGGTAATGTAAGAAAGCCTACGGTTATCTTGAAGGATGGTTCCACTACACTAAAACTGGATGCTAGCTACACAGTTACTTATTCAACAAATAAAAATCCTGGTACTGCTGCGGTTACCATAACGGGCAAGGGGAATTACTTTGGCACTCGGAAGCTTTCCTTTAAAATCAATATGGGTACACCAAAAATTACCGTAAGTTCCAGTGCCAAAAAGAAGGTCACCATCAATTGGTGTAAAATCACAGGTGCTACCGGTTATGAATTGTATATGGCTCCATCTAAAACAGGAACTTATAAGAAAATAGCAACCACTTCCTCTTCAATAGCATGGTACATCAAGACAGGACTGTCCTCGGGTAAACTATATTACTTCAAAGCATACGCCTATCGTACAGTCAACAAAACAAAGATATATTCTCAATGCTCAAGCATAGTGGCTGTTAAAGTAAAATAATTCGTTCGGTTGCGACTGTAGTAGAAAAAGGTAGGGTGCCTAATAATGAAAATTGCAATAATTAATAGCAGCGCCAGAGCAAATGGAAATACAGAACGTCTTCTAAAAGTCTTGGATAGCCAACTTTTGAAAAGTGCCGCCGCACTTGCTTCGTTCACGGTGATTGTCCGCTTAAAGATGATGTTTCAAAACTGGAAGAGATGGTTTTAGGTTGCGATGCACTTGTTCTTGCTAGCCCGGTTTATTTGGAAGATATAAATGGAATTATGAAAAATTGGTTTGATCGAATGGCCTTTTATAGTCATCGTCCAGCATTTTATGGGAAATGTGCGGTTGCTATAACAACCTCAGGAGCTGGTACTTCCAATCATTCTCTGAAAACAATGAAAAATGCGCTGACCGCATGGGGGGTTAATGTTCTACTTGTAGATAATTTTAGAATGGGCGCATATATGGACGATGAGAGTATAGAAAAGCAGAATACATTAAAGCTATCAAATATTGCTACGAAATTAATTAACTCAATACTTAATAACATACAACAGAAACCGACTCTATTGTCCCTTATTGCTTTTAATATTCAGCAGAAGTATTATAGGCTTAGTGATCGGGCAGGAATTGTAGATCGTACTTATTGGGAAGAAGAAGGTTGGCTTGACCCTCATACACACTTTTATCTGTCAATTCGATGCAATCCGGTTAAGCTACTGTTTGCAAGAATTCTTGCAGCAATATTATCAAAGTTATTTATGTGAAGTATTATTAATTATAAGTGGTTTCTGTTATAAACATAACGAAATTTTGTTTGTAGAAGTACATAAATAGCAGTTTTGAAAGGAGAAAGTATATGTTGGAATTTAAATATGATACACAGTTATTGATTGAGGGGAAGCATCTTGATGAAGAAGTAATAAGTAATTATTTTACAAACAATTTAAAAGGTGATTGTCTATTGGCTGTGGGTGATGATGAATTGATTAAAATTCATTTTCATACAAATGAGCCTTGGGATGTTTTAAAATACTGTGTTTCTTTAGGAGAGGTTTATGATATTGTTATTGAGGATATGGATAGACAGTCAAGAGGGTTGCAAGGTTAAATAAGTCGTAAAGTTTGAAGTGGAAGTATTAAGTATTTATGAATCTTAAAAAAAGAGCAACACAATTAAAAACAGATATTCCGGCTGTCTTCATGGCATTAAAGAAAAAAGAAACACCAATTTTGGCAAAAATATTTGCTGTAATAACGGTTATATATGCGTTATCTCCAATAGACTTAATTCCGGATTTCATACCGGTGTTGGGCTATTTAGATGACGTTATTTTGTTACCTTGTCTTATTGCATTGACGATAAGATTTATACCTCCTTATCTATTTGCTGAATGTCGTGTTTGCGCTGAAGGTTTATGGCTGAATGGAAAACCTCGAAAGTGGTATTTTGCATTACCAATTGTTGCGATTTGGTCGATTATAGTGTTCTTTATTATAAAAGCAATATGGTTTTGAGATGTGCCGAATCAGCAGCCAGCAGGATTTATGTAAATTCACATGGCATTAATAAGTATTGTTATAAAGATGATCTGTAAAAGATTGGAGGAATGGATAGATGGAGAAATATGAACTGGGTCTAAATAAAAAATCCTTTTCAATATATTATCATGGGGGTGAAATATGGTGTGAGCATTTGGATTCCTTATATGGTGAAAAGGAATTGCTATTACAGAAATTCAGACAAGATCTGATTGTGATCGCTAGGCCATCTACCAGTTCCTTTATCGTAGTTAATTTAGATGAATCGGATGTGGATAAAGAGATGATAGAATTTATTATGAACAGTTTTATAGAGTTAAAGAAGTCACTTCGTAAAATAGTGTTTGTTGGATTGAGCTCCAAGATGAAAAGTATTATCAAAAAGAAAAACCTGGAGACCTCGTTTGTAATGACTTGTATTGACGACTATGAAAAGGCAAAAGAGTGGCTATTTTAATAAACGAATGAGCGAGCGCAACAGTAGAGGTTAATATTACCTTTCAAAAGGAGAATGATGGAATGAATATTCATACAAAAAGATTAATGCTTGTGCCGCTAGGAATTCAATTTCTTACATCAACACATAGCTTTGCCAGTGATATTGATAACACCAGATATATGGTACATTTGCCAAACTTCGATATTAATGAGACAAAAAGCTTTTTAGAAAACGTTCAAACTGAATGGCAAAGTAGTTGTCCAAAGTTTTATGAATTTGCGATTCTACTTGAGAAGAAACATATCGGTGGGGTTTGCATTTATATTGATGACGATACGGGAGAAGGAGAGCTTGGCTGGATTGTTGATAAGAATTACTGGGGACTAGGGTATGCAACGGAAGCAGCAAAAGAAGTTATGAATTTTGCAATGCTAGAATTGAAGATAAGTAAATTTGTTGCTTATTGTGATAGTGAAAACAGAAGTTCATATAGAGTTATGGAGAAATTGGGTATGTGTTTAGAAAACAAAACGCAAGGTCGTAGGAATAAGCTTTCTGATGAGGATAGAGAAGAATTAAAATACTCGGTAACATGTGAATAGATTAGGATTGATGTCACCACGGCCGTCCATAATATTAAAACGAATCAATATAGGGCAAGAGATTGAAAGTTAGATTTTTTATATTAATTGAAAGGGGGATATTAGATGAAAGCTTTGCTTGTGGTAGATATGCAAGAGGACTACGTTGGAGAAATAAGAAATAGAAAACGATTTCCGTATCAATCTGATGTCTTAATTGCACGAATTATTCAGAGAATTTCGGACTGTAACAAGGCAGGAAACTTAGTCATCTATGTCATTAACCGCTTCTTTTATCAAAATAAAAAATACATACCGCAGCCTGTTAAAGAATTGAATATAGGTTCTATTAAAATATTTAATAAAAATAGAGCCAGCTGTTTTTCTGATTTCAATTTACTTCAATATTTACATGACAATAACATAACGGAAGTGGAAATAGTGGGGGTGGATGGAAATTATTGTATAGCAGCATCGGCACGTGGTGGTAGGAAAAATGGATTTTCGGTTACCTTGAATCATTCTTGCATTGGAATTGCAGATCAAGAAAAATTTAGGAAAACAGTTGTCTCACTTGAAAAGGTAGGAGTAAGAATTGTAAATTGATTCAATTACCTGTGTATAAAGTAAAAATGTAAGGAGTTGTATTCTAACATCTTTAAACCAGAGGATGGAATAGATTATTCTATCAGACAATAAAATATATGATGGGGGTATTCGCTATGATTAAAAAGTCTATTAACTTGCTAAAGAGTAATTCTTCTATATTAATATTTTATGCTGCTTTTTATGCGATCACACTTTTGATTTTGTTCTTACTTTATCCAAGGAATCTGAATTCTTTTATTAATATAAACACGTTCTACCCCTTTGTTTATATGATTGCAATTTTAAAAATATGTGTGGCGATGGTGTTGATATACGGATTGTCAATAACATTCATTTCTGGGTTTGGTTTAATGATAAAAGAAGCCGTGATTACCGGTAAAACGTCAACGAGTTCATTTTTACCTGGTTTAAAAAAATATTTTGTACGAATTTTGCTTATGTCACTTTTGCTCTTTGCTTTTGCAATAGGATTTTCATTTGCAATTTCAATTATTACCATTCCTATTATGTTAACTCAAATGGTAAATGTTGGTTTTGAAAATTTGCAAAACTTTCAAAATACGCAAAACTTTCAAAATTTAAAAAATATGAGCCTATCAATTTCTTTGTTTACAACTTCGCTAACTATAATCGCAATACCCTTTATTATATTATGGTTGCCATCCATATTTATAGATGATGTGAAAATAATTCAAGGATTGAAAAATGGTGTAAAGGCGGGAGTAAAAAATTATTGGAAACTTCTTGTATATCTGGTAATAATATATATACCTATAATGATTTATCAAATCTTTAGCTTTGATACTATGATGAATGGGGTAATCTTTACTCCGGGATACATTGCCATTCTGATTTTGGAGGCGTGTTTGTCAATTGTTATATTGCCAATCTTTTATATGATTTACAATGATAATAAAACTGGGAGATAAGAATTTGACAAAATCACAATAAAGGTAGCGTATTTAATCATGGATGACAAGGCAAGGATGACCGACTTTAACAATATGTGTTTTGATTATTATAAGATGCTTACGTCTCAGGTGTTATCCTAGTAATATTAAAACGTGCATTAATAATGGACCATAGCTGCTGATTGTAGTTATTGATATTCCAAATTCCTGAGCCGGCTAAATTATATTCTATGATTAAATCATCCAATGCCTTAATGCTTCTAGCATCAATAAACCATACAATGTGTTCTGTCGGTAAACTCATACTATAGTTGTAATAACGAAAGAAGGGAGTTTGGGATTCTACATCAAATTCAATAATAGCATTGTTATTACGAGCTAACATAAGAGTGGAATCGAGAGTCATGGCATTTGCGACAGTTTTACCAGGTATATAGGGTAATTCCCAATCGTATCCGATTAGAGGTTTTCCTAAAGAGGTATTATTCATCGATAAAGTCGACTTAATATAATCTAAAAAAGTGCGCATCATTGTAATAGAGTTGATCGGACCTGGAGGCTCCTTGTTTACACCCCATACATATTGTATAAAAACCAATTGATTTACTAATTGACTGATCGTATTGTAATCGAGTTTTTCAAAAATAGCGATCCCATTTTCATTCTTGATGTTAGGATTCATAGTTGCAATAAAGGTATATCCACCTTGCTTTAAGGCTTCGGATAACTTCGTTAAAAAATTTATATATAGTTTTTGATTTGTCATATTGATGTTGCTAATAAGCACGTTTACTCCCTTGAATCCTTTTGATTGTATCGTGTTAAGTATATTTTGAATCAGCAAAGCATTTTTTGCATCATTTAGTAATAGTTCATATAAGAACTCAATGTTTAACTCACCTAATGGTGACAAGGAGGATATCATTAATAAAGGGACAGTTTTGTATACATTTGCTAATTGAATGAGTTCAGTGTCATCACCATATGTGATGATTGATCCATCATCCATTGACCTGTAATTGAACACTGATAAGTAGGAAAGATAGGGCAAAGTTTTCTTTAATATATTTCGATCAATAAATGAATAGGCATAACCATTTGTAGTGATGCTATTAACTGAATTATAGCGAATGATTAAGGTTTCACCAGGATAAAGATAGCTTCGATTGTTGAGAGTTGGATTGTTTCTTAAAAGCTGAAGGAGAGTAATTCCGTTTGCTGCCGCAATACTTACTAAAGAATCTCCATCCTGTACGGTATAAATTTGATCCGGATATAATATTACTAAAGCTTGACCAGTTACTAAAGCAATCGTATTAATCAAACCATTGTCTTCGTTTAACCTTATCACAGAGGTATTATACTTTTGGGCAATCGACTCAATACTATCTCCCGGTTGTACTACATAGATTTCCATAAGATACCCCTCCGTAAGTAATTATATAGAATTATATGATAATGATAACTAATCATGCTAATGAATGTCATTTAAACCCCTTAATGAATATAATAACTTGAATTATATTCATTAAGGGGAACTCTTATGGGTTACTATGTTACAGTAGAAAATAATGTAAATATTTATGTGGAGGATCTAAATCCGGATGGAGAAAAAACAATTTTGTTTTTACATGGGTGGCCGGGGAGTCACAAATTGTTTGAATATCAGTTTGATCAGCTTCCTAAATTAGGGTATCGATGCATTGGAATTGATACAAGAGGGTTTGGTGATTCGGATAAACCATTCCATGGTTATGATTATGACACTTTGGCAGATGATGTGAGGCAGGTCATTGAGACATTGGAATTAAAAGATTTTACACTTCTTGGACATTCTACAGGAGGAGCAATTGCGATAAGGTATATGGGTCGCTACAAGGGTGAGGGAGTTTCGAAGTTGGTTCTCGCTGCAGCCGCAGCTCCAAGTCTTATCAAACGTCCCGATTTTCCATATGGAATTGATGAGAGTGTAGTTCAAACATTGATTGATGGGGCGTATAATGATCGTCCGCAGATGCTTACGGATTTTGGTAATATATTCTTCTTTCAGCATATTACAGGGCCTTTTGCCGATTGGTTCTTCCAGGTTGGATTACAGGCAGCAGGGTGGGCAACTGCTTCCGTTTCTGAGACTTGGATTAAAGAGGTATTATTCTCTGACCTGAAGGAAATTGAAGTACCTACAATTATCATTCATGGTATCCATGACAAGGTTGTTCCTTTTGAATTAGGGCAGATACAACAGCAGATGATTCAAAATGCGATGCTCGTACCCTTTGAATTCTCCGGCCATGCAACCTTCTATGATCAGAAGGATGAATTCAATGCAGTTGTTGCGAAGTTTGTGGAAAGCTGAGATTAAGAATATTGGTTAGTGTGTTATGACTCGGGGATTAGAGGTGAAAATGAATGTGTGCGTATATATATACAGATGACTTGCCTTACCCACATGCGGTATAATGCATCCGCATGAGGCCGGTCCGCGCATCTGCCTATATATACGCACACATTCATTCATTCATTTACTGTATGGATGACTTATGACACACTGAATTTTGAAGGAGCTGCGCCTGAACTAGGTAAAAATGTGTTTGCAGGGACTCCATCAGATTTCACGATATACTATCATGCCGGTAAAGAAGGCTGGTCAAACAACTGGAAGGGATATCACACAGCAACTTATTAGGAGTCTTTGTATTTTACGATCATATTAATAGAATGCGACGAAGAAATGATACTCAGAAAAAGTTTGTAATGCGACGAAAATAGAAATTCAAAAAGTAAAATTTAGATATTTTGTAAATCCATATAATAAGAATCACAAAAACAGCACAATATATACTTGTGCTGTTTTTTGTGCAATGTAGAACGCTAGCAATTGTTAAGGAGGATTTAAATTGCTTACTATATTGGAAGGTTACCAATTTACTATATATATACCGACTGGGGTTAAAGTATTAATCATTGTAGTTGCAATTATTTGGTGCTTACTCTTTTTTCTTTATTACCGTTTTAGTCATTTTCGCAAAAGAGTATCTTTTAACATATCCTCTTCTGGGAATACAAATGTATTAGGTTCGAAGGAAATGGAACAGCAGATGGAGGATTTGGCAAAGAGCCACGAGCTTGTCAAGTTAATGAAATACAACTTCGTTCTAGATGATTACAACCAGATCGCTTATAAGAAATTAAATAAAATTAGGAATAAAATTTCAGCAATTTCAACTGATATTATAACCTTGATTCCTGCTGCTCGTTGGCTGTTTGACAACTTCCAGATGATGTATAGGGAGATTAAAAAAGGTAGAACTTCGGGTACAAGCTATGAGATTTTACCTATATTAAGAACCAAGGAGTATCGTGGATATCCAAGGATTTATATCATTGCGAAGAAGATGGTATCGTTGTCTTTCGGACATCTAGATGAAGAGAATATCTCAATTATGTTAGCGGCATACCAAAAGAAGATTCCGCTCACTGACAAAGAACTTTGGGTATTGCCTGAGATGCTAGGCTTTTGCTTGTTAGAGAATATCATTGAAGTAGCAGAGGATATTCTTCATATTATTTATTTGAAGTCGAAGGCAGATATCTTTGTACGGGATAAGCTAGAGAATGTAAAGACGGGTAACGATATTCATATCCTTTTTACCGAAACGGAGGTAGATTGTAAAAATAATTTTTCCTTTCATGCACATGTAATTTATCTATTGAAGAATATGTCCTATGATGACTTATCAATACAAAAGTATCTGGAATATCATTTCTTAAAAGATGGAAAGCAGATTACGCCTGCACAGGTATTTGTGGAAGAAGGAAAAATTGAATCTTTACTAGAAACCAGAATTCGTTCACTGATTGTAAGTCTTAGAGAAATTAATGAATTTAATCTAGAGGGCTTTTACGAGGAATTTTCTTATCTGGAGCAAGTACTATCTCAGGATCCGGAGGGAATATATCCGAAGATGGATTCAGAAAGTAAGGGTATGTATCGTGGTGTTATCGTTAAGCTAGCGCATCGATATAAGAAGGAAGAACAAAAAATTGTGGATGATGTTCTAAAGCTTGCGATAGCTGGACAGGAGAATCTACATCAGTCCCACCATGTCGGCTCCTATCTTCTGGGCAAAGGATATCCTCTTTTAAAAGCAAATGTATTGGGAAAACCGATTGATTCCAATGCGACTAAGAAGAAAAGTAGCAAAGGGACCTGTTATTTTGTTACGTTTTCCTTCCTTATCCTCTGCATATACGTTCCGCTATGGTTTCTTATTAGAAGATTTGAACGTGATATCCATCCGATTAACCTTGTCATCACTTTAATTATTGTAGCCCCTTTACTGCTTGGCATAGCATTGGAACTTACGAACTTTATGTTTACAAGGCATATTAAGGTGAAAAAAATACCATCCCTGGACTATCTGAATAAGATACCGGACGAGGCAAGAACCTTTGTGGTTATGCCGGTTATTGTATCCACGAAGGAACAGGGCTTAGAGTATATGGATCGGTTACAAAAGCATTATCTTGCGAATAGACAGCCGAACCTTTATTTTGCACTCTTAATTGATCATAAGGATTCGCCTGATCAATATACGCCGGAGGATGAAGTAATTGAAAGTGCCATAGTGAGTCGTATGAATGAGTTAAATGAGATGTATAATGCGGAACATCAAAGATTTTCACTCTTCATTCGCAATCGCAAATGGAATAAATCTGAGAATTGTTATATGGGTTGGGAACGCAAGAGAGGTAAGCTGGAAGAATTTAATAATCTTCTATATGGAATACCGCAGGAGAATACAACCTTTTCTATGGTTATGACAGAAAAAGAGCTGTTGGGTACTTACCGTTATGTAATAACATTGGATGCGGATACCAATCTGATCCGAGATAATGCAGCGAAGCTGGTTGGTTTAATTGATCATCCTCTTAATCAACCGATCGTGGATGATCAGACGAAAAAGGTGAAGGAAGGTTATGTTATTATTCAACCTTCCGTCCGTAATCATATCGTTGATAAAAAGGGCAGTCGATTTGCTGAAATCTTTGGCGGACAGTCAGGCATGGCTCATTATAGTGCGGTGATATCAGATATTTATCAGGATATCTTTGATGAAGGTATTTATACCGGCAAAGGGATATATGATGTCAAAGCATTTCATAAGCTTTTGAACAATGTCATACCGGAGAACAGGGTATTGAGTCATGATTTATTAGAAAGTTGCTTTGCAAGAACGGCATTCTCCAGTACCGCCAAAATTATGGATAGCTTTCCGAGTAGTGTTATCTCCTACGCAAAAAGAGAGCATCGTTGGATTCGAGGAGATTGGCAGCTGCTGCCGTGGCTTTTTAAAAGAAAGGCGATGAATGGGAAGCCTTTATGTGCGTTATCTAGATGGAAGATATTTGATAACCTAAGGCGAAGCCTAGTGCCAATGAGTAAGGTTTTATTTATACTGTTGAATCTGGCACTGTTTCCAAAGCTCTATTATCTATGGTTGCCTTACGTATTCTTTGTGGATGCGTTTCAATTCATTGTATTAATTATTGCAATTACAATGCGAAAATTATTTCGTCCGAAGCTAGCCCTTGTTTCCAAAAGCTTTTTCAAAGAGCTAGGAATGATGCTACAAAGGGCTTATGTAGAGTTATTACTCACACCCTACAGGGCGTATCTCGCGACGGATGCTATGCTTCGAACCTTCTATCGTTTGTTTATCAGTAAGAAAAACCTTCTTCGTTGGAATACCGCAGAGAATGTGGATTCCGCAATCATAAACACTCGAAAGGGTTATTTCCTTGTGATGTGGAGCAGTTTGATTCCTGCAATTATATTGATGGCTTTGTTATTAATTACAAAAGTACCATTTATGGCAGTTCCTCTATATGCGGCTCTAATCATCAGTTGGATTTTTGCATATTATTACGCATTTATGATAAGCCAGCCTAAGGATATAGCCAAAAGGGAAATCAGCAGAGAAGATAATGAATTATTGCTGGATACGGCAAGAAGAACGTGGCAGTTTTTTAAGGATATGTCTACCCGTGATAATAATTGGCTCTGCCCGGATAATTATCAGCTCTCTCGTGCTGAAAAGCAAAGCGATAAGACTTCCCCGACCAATATCGGACTGCAGTTGTTAGCAATCTTATCTGCAAGGGATTTTGGCTTTGAAACGATAAGCTCAAGCATAAATCACGTTGAAAATGTTATGAATACCATCCAGAGATTATTAAAATGGAAGGGTCATCTTTATAACTGGTATCAGATAAAGACGTTGGAGGTTTTAAACCCGGCTTATATCTCTACGGTTGATAGTGGAAATTATTTTGGGCACCTGATTGCTTTGAAAAATGGGTTGATGGAACTGATGGATACCCCTGTATTCTCACCCAATATGATTAGGGAACTTAAGAAGACTTTGGAACTAAGTAACTATAATGGATCGTTGAGAGATGAATATGAGACGGTTGAGGATTTTATAGAAGATATTACGGATATTTGGGAAGATCTAGGATGTAGGGAATGCAATCCGAACGAGAATACAAAATGGTGCAAGGAACTTCTTTATTTAATTGAGCATTTGGTTAAGGAGGCTTCTAATTTTAAACTAAAAGAGGTAAACTTTTCCAATTGTCCAACCTTAAGACAATTGGAAAATCAAGAAGTAAAAAGTGCCAAGTCATTAATCTTAAGGATTAAGGATTTATGCAATAAGATTGATAACAGTCTCGACAATGTAGATTTTCACTTTTTATTTAATGAAAAACGTTGTTTGTTTCATATTGGATATCATACGAATTCCGGTACGTTGGATGCAGGTTGCTATGACCTGATGGCCTCTGAATCTGCATTATTAAGCTTTGTTGCGATCGCCAGGGGGGAGGTTCCTTTACGGCATTGGCAAAAACTCGGTAGACCACTTACGATGGTGAACGGTATTCCCTGTTTTGTATCCTGGAGTGGAACAATGTTTGAATATTTAATGCCAGGACTGGTGTTGAGGGAATATGAGGATTCCGTTTATGCTGAGACCTCCAAGGCAGCAGTATTCCAGCATATGAATTATGCTAAGGAAGCTAACATACCTTGGGGTATATCGGAATCACAGTTTTATCGATTTGACGTGAATTCCAATTACCAATACAAAGCCTTTGGCGTGCCAAAACTAAGATTGCAACCGGTTCGGCAAAATTCCTTGGTGGTTACTCCCTATGCTACAATGTTAGCCTTGGAATATGCGGGTGACGAGGGCTTTGCGAATTTGAGAGAACTGATCAAGCTTGGAGGTTTTGGAAAGTACGGTTTTTATGAAGCGTTGGATTTTAGCAGCCCGAATTCAATTGATTTGACACCCTATAGTGTTGTTAAATCCTTTATGGCGCACCATCAGGGTATGATTATTGTTGGAATTAACAATTATTTGAATGAAGGAATATGGCGAAAACGATTTCATGCTGAGCCAATTGTCAAAGCAACGGAAGTATTACTGGAGGAGAAGAGGCAATCCCATCTGGTTTCCTTAGCGAAGAGAGGATATACCATTCGAATCGGTAAGATACACTTAAGAGAAGAGGATTACAGTAATCGATACGTTAACAGTGTAGCCCCGAAGGTTCCAATAGCCAATATGCTTTCCAATAACAAATATTCTTTGATGATCACCTCCGATGGAGATGGCTTTAGTAAATATAGAGATATGATGTTATATCGCTGGCGTGCCGATCTCTATGCGAATACCGGTAATTATATCTATGTTAAAAATGTACAGGCAGGCAATTACTGGAGTGTGGCCTATCATCCGACGAGAGTTCAACCAGAGGAGTATCAGGTGATTTTCGCTCCACACAAGGCAGAATTCAGAAGAAAGGATGGCGACATCTTAACCCAGACAATGGTAAGTCTTTCTCCGGATCACAATGTTGAGGTACGAAAGGTAACACTAATCAATCACGGTAGTGATGTAAAACAACTGGAGCTCACTAGCTTTATTGAGGTGGTTGGAGACAGCCATATGGCAGAACTTAGCCATCCGGCTTTTAATAAATTGTTTATTGAGAGCGAGTTTATGGAAGAACATGCTACCTTTTTATCTAAGAGAAGAGGAAGTAAGGGAGGTTCCAACCCATATATACTGCATATGGTCAAAGCAAATGCAGAGGTTATTAAAAAATTGGAGTACGAGAATGATCGTTTGAAATTCATTGGAAGAAATAACACCTTAGAAAATCCAGATGCGTTAGTGAACAATCGATCCTTTTCTAATCTCGCCGGTTTTTGTAATGACCCGATTATGAGTATTCGTATTACAGTAATGCTAAAGCCTGGTGAGACCGTTCATGTATCCTTCATCACAGGTGTATGTGACAATAGAGAAGAGGGAATTCACATCAGCGAGGAATTCAACACAACATATCGAATCGACGATATCTATGAAAAATTCCGATTGCAAAGAGATATTGAGCTGAAATACCTTGAGATTACCAGAAATCAGTTAAATGCATTTCAGGATCTGATTAGTCCGATATTCTATCCCAATGCTCTTTACAGAGGACCGAAGGAAAACATTCGACGGAATTATCGAAACCAAAGCTTTCTTTGGAAGTTTGGTATATCTGGTGATAATCCCATTATGCTTATGGTGGTTCATTCGATTGAAGATGCAGAGATGATTAAGGATGTCTTAAAGGCTTATGAATATCTCAGAATAAACAGAGTGGGTGTGGATTTGATTCTCCTAAGTGAAGGTAAGCATGGTTATATGCAGGAACTTGATAATCTAATTAATGATTTGTCCAGTTCCTTGAGGATTTATGATGCAAGTGAGGATAAACCTAGTCTTTTCTTATTACACTCCTATCAGATGATACCGGCAGAAATTGATTTGCTTTTTACAGTTGCAAGAGTGGTGTTTTCAGATCAGACAGGCATTTATTTTAAAAGTATTAAAGAAAAGATTACGGAATTAGTGGAAGATTAGGAAGGTGATTGCATGGATCCTGTTAATATTATAAATCAGCCAGATCTGCAGCCGGTAGATAATTATGAGTTTTTTAATGGATTTGGTGGGTTTATTCACGACGGCAAGGAATATGAGATAATACTCGATGGAACCTGCAAGCCTCCAGTTCCTTGGATTAATGTGATTGCCAATAAAAGCTTTGGCTTTCATATATCGGAATCCGGAGCCGGCTTCACTTGGGCTTCAAATAGCCGTGAGAATAAAATAACACCGTGGTCGAATGATCCGGTAAGTGATCAAGTGTCTGAAGCGATTTATCTATTCGATGAGATTACCGGTGAAGTAATGACACCCGTATCGCTTGGAAGGTCGGATCATGGAACGTACCGTGTTCGGCATGGAATTGGTTACTCCAAATTCCTTCATGAAGAGGATCAATTAGAACAGGAACTTACGGTATTCACGCCATTAGAAGAACCGGTTAAGTTATGGGAGCTCAAGCTTATCAATCAGTCCAATAAGGTGAAGTATCTAAGTGCTACCTATTATATTGAGTGGGTGTTGGGGACGCAGAGGGAGCATACCAATCCCTATATCCTAACTTCCTATAATAATGAGCACGAATATCTAAGCGCAAAAAATTTATATACCTTTCAATTTACGAATGCTCTATCCTTTATTTTTTCAAGTGAAATGGTTAAAGGTTTTACTGGAGATAGGCAGGAGTTCTTAGGAGTGAAGGGTTCTGTTCGTGATCCGCAGGGTTTGGATCGGAAATTTTCGAATCATACCGGAGTAGGTTATGACTCCTGTGGTGCAATTCAGATCTCAATTGCAATACAACCGGGAGAAAATAGAAGTGTTATATTTGGTATAGGACAAAGTACTGATTCAGCAGAAATAAAGAAGATACGTCATAAATATAAGGATATTACTAAATTTGAAGAGGAACTTAATAAGGTGAAAGCTTATTGGGAGAAAACACTCGGCGTTATTCAAGTTAAAACAAAGGACAAAGCGATAGACATTATGATAAATAACTGGCTATTGTATCAAACAATCTCCTGTAGAATTAACGCGAGAGCAGCCTTTTATCAGTGCGGCGGTGCTTATGGTTACCGTGATCAGCTTCAAGATACATTATCCTTGGTCTTTACGAATCCGGAGACCTTAAGAAATCAGATTTTAATTGCGTGCAGTAGACAGTTTGAAGAGGGTGATGTACAGCATTGGTGGCATCCACCAACGGGTGTCGGTGTTCGTACCCGAATTACAGACGATTTATTATGGTTACCTTATGCAGTCGCGGCGTATATGAAAAGCACAGGTGATAAAACAATTACAAAAGACATCGTTCCCTATATCAAAGGTCCTGTTTTGCAAGAGGATCAGCATGAGATTATGATTACTCCAGAAGTCTCCGATATGACAGGAACGGTTTATGAGCATTGCAAGAAAACCATTCAGATTACCCGTTTTGGTGAGCATGGACTTCCTTTGATGGGTGGCGGCGATTGGAACGACGGTATGAATGAGGTAGGCAAAGAGGGCAAGGGAGAAAGTGTGTGGCTAGCGTGGTTTCTCTATTATACCCTTGGAGAATTTATCCCAATCTGTAATCAGGAGGGAGATCAAGACTTTGCTAACGAACTAGAGGAAAAACGAGTGAACCTCCTTCAATGTATAGAAGAGCATACGTGGGACGGCGAATGGTACCTAAGAGCATATTATGACAATGGGTCAAAAATGGGTTCCAAAGAAAATGATGAGTGTAGAATAGACTCAATAAGCCAGTCCTGGAGTGTTATCTCAAACGGTGCCAATAAAGAAAGGGCGCAGACTGCGATGCAATCAGCCTGGAGATACCTAGTCCGTGAAGAGGAGTCAATCTCTCTTCTATTATCGCCACCCTTTGATAAGACAAAAAACAATCCGGGATATATTAAAAACTATATCCCGGGAATTCGAGAGAACGGAGGCCAGTATACGCATGCTGCGGTATGGTTAGCAATTGCTACCTCAATGATGAAGGATTATAAGATGGCCAATACACTATTTACCATGCTTAACCCCATTCATATTACCTCGAACAAACGCAATGCCATTCGTTATGAGAAAGAACCATACGTAATGATTGCAGACATTTCTTTGAGTCCTCCCTATACCGGAAGGGGAGGGTGGAGTTGGTATACCGGTTCCGCCGGATGGATGTACCAGGGTCTGGTTAACTGGTTTTTGGGTCTTCGCAAGGAAGGAAATCAGTTGATTATTGATCCTGCTACGCCGGAATCCTTTGGCGACTACTCGATTACCTATAAGTATGGCTCGGCAGTTTATGAGATTCAAGTAGAAAGCAGAAGCAAAGGGGTGATGACTACCTCAGAGGTGACGCTAGATGGTGAGAAGATGAAAGGGAATAGAATTACGCTTATGGATGATGGGAAGACGCATCAGATTATAGTGTGAGAAGTTGGGACAATGTAATAGGAAAGTTAAAATACAAGAATGGGTTATAATGCACTATCATCTTATGTGAATAAGAATTGCAAAACAATTGCTTGATAGTGTAGTGTAACCTGATTCTTGTATTTTGAGTTGCAGAGTATACATAATAAATTTAAATTTGATTTTTTAAATTTTATTAGAGAGTCAATTTCGTACAAAGTTAGATTGCCATTTATCATTCTTAAGCCAATCGTACAGTTGCTTTGACTGTATATAAACTTTGCTATCACCATCTGTTAGTTTTAGCACATTTTCAAGATAATTTCTTTGAAAACCATTTCCGCTTTCAATAAGGTACATCACTGGTTGAATCATTATTATATGATTATTTGAGGAATTAATAGATAAAGTAGAAGGCAAAATATTGGCATAGAAAACTGCATTTTTCGCTGAAGCAGAGGAGACAGGTATATTATCAGTGTAAACTTGTGCCTTGTTTAACCAAGATATAACTTTCTCTAAAGTTTTATCTTGGGAAGTGGGTTTCCATATTGTCGAACAAGGAAAATCATCTTGTATACTAATTTTGCTACAAGCTTTAATAAGTTTTATTTCATTTATAATGAGTGATTGCTTTTCCTGAGCCACTGTGGTTGAATTTATGATAGTTGTTGGTTTCGCTGAGACGGAATGATTGGAAGGTGAGTTTGAAGTAAGTGCCCTATCGCTAGTGATACTGATCATTGGATTTTGATTTTTCTCACAAGCAACGAATGATACTAATAGACAACCCATAATAAGAATAGCAATTGTTTTTTTCATACAAAACCTCCATTGTAAAAGTATAATAAAAGAATAATTATTATTGAATATTTGACGAGGGTTTTACATATTTGGTTCCGGGGATGCTGGAGTGTTAGCGAATTCCTATCCAGCCTCTCTAGCCTCTTTAGTATTTTATAAGTTGTTCTAGTTGTAATTTAAGCCTATTCGTTTATAATTATCTTTGATATAATTTAATCATCCAAGAATATAGTGCAAGGAATGTACAAGTATATTGGCGTTAAACATGTATTTTATAAATACAAGAGGAGGATTTTCGATGGGAGAATTATTAAATTTACCGAATATCGGTGTCGAGGTTGAAAGACAGTTGAATCAGGTTGGAATACTATCTTTCGAAGATTTAAAAAAATATGGTAGCAAACAGACTTGGTTGAAAATTAAAGCAATCGATGCCTCAGCCTGCATTCACCGGTTATATGCACTTGAAGGAGCCCTCCAAAATACAAGAAAGAAGGACTTATCGGCAGAGTGCAAAGAGGATTTAAAGGACTTTTATAATCAATTTAAAGGCAAGATAAAATCAAAGACAAGATAAAATCAAAGACAAGAGCAATTCAAAGGTAAGATAAAATAATATTAAACATAAAAATGCAAAAGATTTGGTTTAAATGAGAACACTGCTTTAAAGGTTACTACAAATTAAATTCTACGCTAAAACACTAAATCCTTACGCATAACAAAATCAGTTTGTTCATCCTCTCCAATGATAAAAGTATGTTTACCAAATTCATAAAACCCGTTCTTTTTATAAAATGAAATAGCCTTATCATTCTTTTCCCATACACCAAGCCATAGATAGGTTTTCCCACTACTAGTAGCTAGTTCGACCACCTTGTTTATTAACGCTTTCCCCAATCCTTTTCCTTGGAATTCTCTAGCTAGATAAATTCTCTCGATTTCTAAGGAGAGAGGATCATGAATATCGGTTTGAGCGTCATGTTCGTTTAACTTTAGAAAACCTGCCAATTTATTACTATCATAAACAAAATAAAAACAGGTACTACTATTGGATAATTCTTTCAGTAGCTTACTGGTATCATACGCAAATTCGAGATAAGCTTTCATATTAGCCTCTGAATTCAGATGTCCATAAGTATCACGAAATGTTTGGCAGGATAATTCGCGAAGTATTTCGAGATCATCAATTGTGCATTTTCTATAAGTAAGATTCATATAAATTCCTTTCTGAAATTAGTCAACATTGATAGTGCTTCATTGATAATGCTTTATTGATAAAGCTGCATTGATAAAGCTGCATTGATAAAGCTGCATTGATAAAGCTGCATTGATAAAGCTGCATTGATAAAGCTGCATTGATAAAACTGCAATGATAAAGCTGCATTGATAAAGCTGCATTGATAAAGCTACATTAATAAAGCTACATTAATAAAGTTGCAGTAATAAAGTTGTATTGATAAGGTTGCATTAATAAATCTACATTAAAAAATCTATATTAATAAATCTATAGTAAAATCTATTATTCACAAGTCCCCCATCTCACGCATGGAATTAAGATATCCTTGGAATCGCGCATTTCGCAACTCAATATCTTCTCTGACCACACCTCTAAACACGGTTAATTGATTGTATAAACTTCTACCCCCATTTTCGCACTGAATATCCCCTGTGGTAGTCTCAAAGTAGAAGCAAATATCCTGCCAAATAGTAGTTGCATCGCGACCTACTCTTGGATTAATTAATTGCTCTATTTCTCTTTTAAATTCTTCATACAAATAAGCATTGCGCTCAGATCTTGGTAAATAATAACCGCAGGGATGAATACCAAAATACTCAGGGGTGTTGTCCATAATAAATTGGCGGATGCGTCCTTGCTCCTTACTCCAGCGTTCTTTGACTTCATCACTTGAGTCAAATGGGTAATCGGAGGGTTCATAATTAAGTTTATCCTGTAGATAGTTCATAACCACCGAATATTTATAGCCTTTCATGCGAGGGTCATTCATGTCTAGGGGAATCGCTTCACATTGGGTTAAGAAAAATCCCATAGTATCATCAATCGTATGTGAGCAGGCTTTCATTGTCTTCGCATAAGCTTCCACCCTGTTGTGATACTCTGTTATTTGCTCGTTATTGACATCTGGTTTAAATTCGAATTGAACAAAAGAGCTTACATTACTTTTATTATTATGATTAATACTACTATCATCATCTTTATTACTTTTATCTCTCATAGCGTAATGATCACTCCTATTCCATATAAATTATGTTGTTCAGCATACACAAAATATTAATTACTCGTTACTAGAAAAAATAGTACGTTCTTGTTTCATTTCATAGATACAAATATATATTAGCTTGCCAATATTATACATTGCAACAATAACAATAGCAATATGGCTTTATTTTTGAAACAAGTATAAACAATCATAAAATTTATATAAAATTTAGACAATATAAAAACTATTACTAGTTTTAGCGTCATAAGTCATCCATAAAGTAAATTAATGAATAAGTGCACAGATACATGCAGATGCGCAGACCGGCCACATGCGGAGCACCATCCCGCATGTGGGTAAGGCAAGTCATATGTATGTATCTGTGCACTTATTCATTTATTCACACTAAATCTGACTTATGACATTCCAACCATTCTATCCATTGTAATGTTTCTAAAATTTTTTTATAACCACAACATTTTTCAAAAACCTGTTGCAAAATTACCATACTCAGTATATAATATAGAAAACGGTTGAACAATCGCTCAACTGAACAACTAAACAACCATACAACAATTACTTTAAATAAGATTAAATAATAAGTTTAGTTAACAAGCTTAGTTAACGAAGGGAGATAAGTTATGGATCATGATAATAAATCAGCATTTTGTGATTGCGAAGTTATTCATGCAGACCTTGTGGAGGAAGTAAAACATCATATGCCAGAGGATGAGAAACTATATGATTTAGCAGATTTCTTTAAAATGTTTGCGGATAGTACCAGAATAAAAATCTTGTGGGCATTAGAGCAAGAAGAGATGTGTGTTTGTGATTTGGCTGCACTTTTGAATATGACGAAGTCGGCAATATCTCACCAACTCAAGACACTGCGTCAGGAAAAATTGGTCAAATATCGCAGAGATGGGAAGAATGCCATCTATTCACTTTTGGATGACCATGTGAAAAGCCTTTTAGAAATTGGACTAGAGCATATTGAGGAGAGATGATTATGGATAAGAGTAAGGAATATTTATTAAAAGGTCTATGTTGTGCGAATTGTGCTGCAAAGATTGAACGTGAAGTCAGTGAACTAGATGGAGTCAAGGAAGCAAATATTAATTTAATGAATGGCAAAATGAATCTTAAATTAGATGAAATATCAGAAGATATTACAATTCAATTAAAAAAAATTGTTGCAAAACATGAATCTTCCGTTGTTGTATATGATTTGTCGAAAGAGGAATCAGCTGCTACGAAGAATCAAGAATCTTCGATGGAGCATGATCACAGTCATCATGACAAAGAGGAAGAATCGTTAAAGCCATATTTGATCCGTATCATATTGGCAATCGCGTTAACTGTTGCATTTTCATTTTTATCTTTACCCAATTATATTAAATTATCTGGATTTATTTTGGCATATGCTATGGTTGGCTTTGAAGTGCTCCGGAGTGCAGGTAGAAACATATTAAAAGGGCAGGTATTTGATGAAAACTTCTTGATGGGTATTGCATCCTTGGGAGCATTTTTGATTGGTGATCATGCAGAAGCGGTTGCAGTTTTAGTGTTTTACGGTATTGGTGAACTGTTACAGGATATGGCTGTTAATAATTCCAAGAAGAATATCGCAGGACTAATGGATATTCGACCGGATTATGCGAATAAGTTAATTGATGGAACAGTTTCAATTGTCTCACCGGAAGAGGTGTTGGTTGGTGATTATATCTTGGTTAAACCCGGTGAAAAGATTCCATTAGACGGCATTCTTGCTAAGGGTAATAGTTTTATCGATACCAGAGCATTAACTGGAGAGAGTGTACCGAGAGAAGCATCCGTAGGAGATACAGTATTATCAGGAACGATAAATACCAGTAGTGTAATCGAAATTGAAGTTACAAAACCGTTTGGAGAATCTACCGTATCGAAGATTTTGGAATTAGTGCAAAATGCGGGTAGCAAGAAGGCGGAAAGTGAGAAGTTTATAACCAAATTTGCAAGATATTATACACCGTTTGTTGTATTTACTGCAGTTGCAGTAGCACTCCTTCCACCGGTTCTTGGATTCGGGAGCTTTTCCGTTTGGCTATATCGTGCGTTAAGTTTCTTAATAATATCTTGTCCATGTGCACTAGTAATCTCAATTCCATTAAGCTTTTTCGGAGGTATTGGTGGAGGTGCGAAGCATGGTGTATTAATTAAGGGAGGTAATTTTCTAGAAGCACTAAAACAAGTGGATACTATTGTATTTGATAAGACCGGAACTTTAACAAAGGGAGTGTTTGAGGTTTCAAAGATTGCTCCTGTGAATGAAGCCGATGCATTAAAATTAATACAGTTTGCAGCAATAGCAGAAAGTCAGTCCACACATCCGATTGCGAAATCAATTATGAAATATGTAGATAAAAATGACATTGCAGTTTCTACACCAGATAATATTACTGAGGTTGCAGGTAAGGGTGTAATTGCAACTTATAATGGAGATGAGATTTATGCTGGTAATGAAAAACTCATGCAGGAATATGAGATTCCATATAATGAGCCACATATTACAGGTAGTATCATATATGTAGCAGTTAATGAACAATATTTTGGTTATATCTTAATAAATGATGAGGTTAAACCGGGAGTGAGTACAATGATGGCTCAATTAAAGGAGTTAGGAATCAGAAGAACGATTATGCTTACCGGTGATCATAAGAATGCTGCGAAGGAGATTGCAGCAATATGTCAGGTGGATGAATATAAAGGTGAATTATTGCCTCAGGACAAAGTGAGTTGCTTTGAAGAATATAAGAAAAGTGTTGTAGGAAAAGGAAAGATTGTTTTTGTTGGTGATGGAATTAATGATGCTCCGGTTCTAGCTGGTGCAGATATTGGCATTGCAATGGGCGGCATTGGATCGGATGCAGCAATTGAAGCAGCCGATGTGGTGATTATGAATGATGACATTACAAAAGTGGTGACTGCCATAAGGATTGCCCGTAAGACAAAGCAAATCGTAATGCAAAATATTGTTTTTGCACTGGGGATCAAAGCATTGATTATGGTGCTTGCGTTCCTGGGAATTACATCCATATGGTTTGCCATATTTGCTGATGTCGGTGTTGCATTATTGGCACTATTTAATGCAATGAGAGCGATGTATATAAAATAATACTGGGAATGGATAAATATTCCTAGAATTCGTTGAATGATGACACAATACTGTCAAATATTTTATCTAAAATATCATATGATAAGCTAATATATATAGTTTTGTCTGCCGATAAAGTCTATAAGAGTGTTTGGGAGGTTATCAAATGATGAAATCAATTAAATTACGATATAAATATATAATAGTATTAGGAGTGGTTATATCTGCAATTACAATTGCTTTATTTGCCCATGCAATACAGGCAGACGCAGCAAATGATTATTATTTTGTATTCAATAATCAGGCTCTTTCCGTCGGAAACCAGGCACAACTGAATACGCAGACAGCTTATTTGAATGTTGCATCACCGAGTGGCGCCACATCGCATGTTAAGCAATGGATCAGTTCTGATGAGAACATTGTATCAGTACATCCTACTTCTTTTAATAATGATAATTTTATACAATTAAAGCGAGAGAGCCCAGGTTATGCCACAATTACTGCAGTTTTCGATGATGGATTTATGGCTTACTGTGTCATTAAGGTAGACTTGGCTTTTGACTATGCAAAGATGACAGGGATTATCTATTCTACAACCACCGACGAGCGTATTATGACGTTTGATTCCGTGGGACAGCAGAGGACAGCTTATATCAAATACGTGGTGGATGAAACTTCAACTGGAGATGATTCCATTGACAATTCTTTGGTAGATTGGTCAAGTAGCAATGTCGGGGTTGTTACCGTGGATAACAATGGTAAATTAACAGCTGTGGGAGCTGGTTTTGCAGATATAACGGTTTCCACAAAAACATTGTACGCTGATAAACCAATGTTGGTTAAGATGAGAGTGGTGGTCGCACCCGATTTTTCCTTATCACTGATCAATGGTTCTGGTGGCACGGATGTGTATTATTCAAGTGATAATTACAATGCAACACCGACAATTGTTAACAATGTTCCATCTGATTTTACACTCGAATCCAATGCTAAATTGGGCAACAATTTAAAATGGTTTGTTTATGATAGTACAGGAGGAACCCAAAAGGTTATTCCGGCCGGTACCTCTTCAAAAATGACCTATAGCGTCAGCCAGATTAACGGCAGTGTTAAATTCAGCAATGTAAAAGCCGGTACGTATGAAATATACGCGTTCACTAATTCAAGTTATAATCAGAATACGAACGCTCCTTATGCATATATGAAAATTGTTGTTCCAATTCGTATTCCGAATCAGAATTTGGTCATGGTAGTTGGTAATACATATAATTTACTGGATAATTCTAACCTTCCTGGAATAGGGATGTTTGGCACGCCTGTTTATATGAATGGCAATGCTAATATTGCCAGCTTCAATAGTTCAACGTACGAGTTTGCAGCGAAGATGAAAGGGAAGGTTACAATTCAGTTAAATTATAACCCTGCCAATAAACTATATGATACGTCGACGATTGTTGATCCGTTTGTTATTAATATCACGGTTGTTGATAAATTTACACTTAATAAAACAGAAGCAGACCTTGAGAAAGGGAAAACACTGCAATTGGAACCTGTGCTTAGCGATCCGGTTACACCTGTCACTTGGTCTTCCAGTAATTCAAATATAGCAAGGGTGGATGATAACGGTCTGGTAACCGGTGTTTCTTCCGGTGATGTCACGATAAAGGCACAACAGATTATTGAGGGTGTCGTAATGACGGCAACCTGTGATATTTCAGTCAAACAATCAGTTACAAAAATAGATTTGAAATTTCTAAAACCTTTGATGGAAATTGGAGAATATCAGACTTTAACAGCATCAATTACTCCAAGTGATTCAAGATATAAACTGAACTGGCAATCCTCTAACCCAGCTGTAATCAAAATATTTAAGGTGGAAGATTCTACAACGGCGGCTACAATACAGGCAGTGGCGGGCGGAAGCGCAGTAATTGCAGCAATTAATGAATATAATCAAGTGGTGGGGTATGCTTATATAACAGTGAAGCAACCAGTGCAAGGAATTACCCTTTCAGAAACACAAATATCACTTAACTTAACAATGAAATTTATTCAATTAAGAGCTACCATTGCACCGGATAATGCAACGGATAAGTCGGTATTATGGCGTTCTACAGATACAACGAAGGCAACGGTTAATGCAAATGGATTAGTTACTTTACTAAAGCCGGGTACTGTTACTATCGTTGCAACCTCAAAGGATAATGCAAATGTTTATGAGGATTGTAATATAACGATTTTAATACCTACCCAATCGATTACTCTTTTAGAAACATCAAAGACGATGTTTACTGGGAGGACGGATCAGCTAAAATATAATCTCCTACCGGATAATGCAAGTAATAGAAATGTGACTTGGATTTCTACAAATCCGAAGGTAGTAACGGTTGACGGGGCCGGAAAGGTATCGGCAAAAGCGGTAGGATCTTCTGTTATAATATTACAAACAGTGGACGGTGGATTAACAGCCTACTGTAATATTGAGGTGGAGCAATCTGCAACCGGAATTAAATTAGATAAGACAGCATTGAATCTTCTGGCAGGCAAGTTTGATTATCTGAAGGCTACTTTAGCACCTGCAGATACCACGGATAATCAAATTGAGTGGAGTTCTTATGATACAAATATTGCGAAAGTGGATGAGAATGGAAGAGTTACTGCAACATCCTCTGGTACAACGCTGATTACTGCTAAAATCGGTACCCATTTAGCGATTTGTAGGGTCAATGTTACCCAGCCTGTAGTTGGTGTTACATTAAGTTCCAAGAAGACAACCATTTATAAAGGACAAAAGTTCAAGTTAACACCAACCATAGAGCCAAAGACAGCTTCCAATAAAGCTGTTACATGGAAAACCTCCGACAGTAGCGTGGTAACAGTAACGACTGATGGAACAATTACCGGTGTAGCCGGCGGGGCAGCAGTTATCACCTGTACTACGGCGGATGGTGATGGAAAATTAGCTGATATCTGCGTAGTCACAGTGAAAGAACTGGTTACCTCAGTTAAATTGAATTACAGTTCTTATAAGTTAGGACTGAAAAAGACGATAAAACTAACACCAACCGTATCTACCCAAACGGCAACGAATAAAAATGTAACCTGGAAATCTGATAATACCAAGGTGGCTACTGTCGACAAACATGGTAAAGTAACTGGCAAGGCACTTGGTTATGCAACAATCACTGCGACTGCTCAAGATGGCAGTCAAGAAGAAGCTAGTTGCGAAATCAGAGTTGTTACCTTAGTTTCTAGTATATCACTGAATTCAACTTCAAAGTCGTTATATGTTGGTGATAGATATGATTTAAAAGCAACAATTAATCCAAAGAATGCTACTTATAAGTCACCACTTTGGAAATCAAGTAATACCAATGTCGCCACAGTTGATTCAAGTGGTACTGTTACTGCACTGAAAGAGGGAACTGCGTTAATTACAGCAGAAGCCATGGATAGTAGTGGTAAGAAGGCAATATGTTACCTGACGGTTAGTAATCGTATACCGGCTACAGGAATAACCTTGCAGGACACAGAAATAACTATGGTACAAAGTGAGAAGAAGTCAGTTCAGATCGCTATGATTCCTTCTACGTCCTCTGATGGTGTAAAATGGAGTTCAAATGATTCTTCAGTTGCAAGTGTAGATAAGAAAACTGGTGTAATTACAGCTAAATCAACTGGTGTTGCTAATATTACAGTTATGACAGATTCGGGTAAAAAAGCAACGATTCAAGTAACAGTAATTGGACTGAATGTTACAAGTTTAGTAACAGAGCAATATACAACCTATAAACAGGCGCTATCCGTTGAGGGAGCCAATAGTAAAATAACCTGGACTTCTCAGAATCAACATATCGTTGAAGTGTATAGTGATGGTACAATAAGCACGAGAGGTGCCGGAACAACTACAGTAACAGCGACAATTAACGGGCGTAAGTTGAAATGTAAAATTACCGTTAAAAAGTTGAAAAGGTAATCTATTTATAGAAGAAAACATTGTAATTAGTAATTAAAATGATATCTGGTGATAAGAGTGAAGGGTTTTCTTATTGGTTAAAAGCCAATTTGAATTTCCTTCACTTTTTTGTAATAAATATGATTAGGTCTGATCTGCTAACTTGGATTATATGTGATTTGATAATATCAATTTCGTATGGTTTGAAGTAGTAGTTAAGCATAATGATTATATTATCTATTGTTTTTTAGTCGAATTTTACGAGGTTAAAAAAATGGATTGAAACTGAATTTTTTGTATGTTAAAATAGAATCAGAACATATGTTTACAGAAAAGAGGGATAAATTGTTAGTTAGCCTACACGTAAAGAATTTTGCAATTATTAATGAAGTAGAAGTATATTTTAAAGATCATCTGAATATTATGACTGGTGAAACTGGTGCGGGTAAATCTATCATCATCGGATCTGTGAATGCAGCACTAGGTGCAAAGATGAATAAAGATATTGTACGCAATGGTGCTGAATATGCTTTGGTTGAATTGGTTTTTGAAACCAAGGATGAGGCAGTTTTTACAAAAATGCGTGAATTGGATATACCGGTTGAAGGGGATCAGATTATTATTTCAAGAAAGATTATGCCTGGAAGAAGCATTTGTAAGATCAATGGTGAGAATGTTACAGCCACAGCATTATCAACCATCGCTGGACTATTAATCGATATACACGGGCAGCATGAACATCAATCTCTTTTACATAAACAAAAGCATATGGAAATTGTAGACCGTTTTGCTAAGGATGAACTTGGTACAATTAAGCAGGATCTGGAGCAAAGTTATAAGGAATATTCAAAATTAAAGCATGAATTTGAACATGCTGGAATTGATGAAGAAAAACGACTAAGAGAGATTTCGTTCTTAGAATATGAAGTGAATGAAATCATGAAAGCAGAATTGACCCCTGGTGAAGATGATGAATTGTTAATCAGGTATAAAAAATTGTCCAATGCGAATGCTATCTCAGAAGGGTTACAGAGTGTTTATAGACTGACCAGTTATGAAGAGGGAACAGCAGGAGATGCAGTGGGACGAGCTTTAAAGCTGTTGATGAAGATTGCAGAATATGATGATGTAATTAATGGATTTTTAGTTCAGATGAATGATATTGATGCATTGTTGAATGATCTAAATAGAGACCTTTCTCAATATCTTTCCGATATGGATCAGACAGAGGAAGAATTTAATATAGTTACGAAGCGTCTGGATTTGATAAACCATTTAAAATCCAAATATGGCAACTCACTGGATTTAGTCAGAAAGCATTGCGAAGAGTGTGAAGCAAAGTTAGAAAAATACAGAGATTATGATAATTATATAGAGACCTTAAGTAATTCCTTGAAGGCTTCAGAAGAGAAACTTAGAGCATTATCCCTTCAGCTATCAGAAATAAGACAGCGCAAAGCGCAAGAACTTACAATGAAAATTAGTGAAGCGTTATTTGCATTGAATTTCCTTGATGTTAATTTTGGGATGAGCTTTGTGCAAATGGAGAATTATACCGCGAATGGTTTTGATGATGGTGAATTCATTATTTCTACTAATCCAGGAGAGGTGATGAAGCCGATATCAAAAATCGCTTCAGGAGGAGAATTGTCCAGAATTATGTTGGGTATCAAATCGGTACTTGCTGAGAAGGATGAAATTGAAACCTTGATTTTTGACGAAATTGATGTTGGTATTAGCGGAAGAACGGCGCAGAAGGTATCGGAACAGCTTACCAATATTGCAAAGCACCATCAGATTATCTGTATCACACATCTAGCTCAAATTGCTGCAATGGCTGATTCACATTATATTATTGAGAAAACAACGGACGGTACATCAACTCAAACCAATATCAGATCCTTGAATATGGATGAATCTATTGATGAATTATCCCGTATTCTGGGTGGAGCAGAGATTACAGAACGTGTTAAGGACAATGCCAGAGAGATGAAAGATTTGGCATTAGCTACTAAAAAATACATGTCTTAATAATTGAAAAATGCGTATACAACATTTAAGGATATACAATACTATGTATATCCTTTTTTATTTGCTTTTAAAATTAAAGATGCTTACTATGCCAATATAATTATTTATAATTGGTATTAAAAATAGAAAAATTGAAGACTATGGGAGAGTAGGGTAAAGTATAGAGCAACGTTTTTAAAATGATATAGCAGATTTATTCAATAGAGATATTGTTAAAGCAATATAGGGATTAAATTTATTGATCAAAATACTTTAGAAAAGTGACATGAGGTGAAAGGATGAGGAGTTTAAAAATATATAGAAGGATATTAATCTGCCTTTTTATGGTTAATATATTTTTGCTAGGATTTTATTTCTATTCTTATTTGGAGAAACATATTCCTAATGAGATCAAAATAATGGTTGGTGAGAAAGAAAGCTTTGATTTTAATATGCCGTTAAAGGCTGATATAGAAACTGATAATGTTGGAGTAATTAGTGTTAATGATTTAAAAGTTCCGTCAAATCAGATAAACATAGATTTGAATCACCCTTTTACGTTAAAGTCATCACAAAAAGGTGAATACGAAGTTGTATTAAAGCTTTTTGGTATATTTAAGTTTAAAAACATTTCCTTGGATGTAATCGATGCAAAGGAAGTGATTCCATGCGGAAACCCAGTTGGCATCTATGTTGAAACGAATGGTATATTAGTTCTTGGAGGAGGAAGAATTACTGGGGATGACGGGTTGAATTATGAACCCATTAATAATAAATTAAAATCAGGAGACTACATTCTTAAAATAAATAATAAAAGCGTATCACTTAAGAAGGATTTAATTGATGAGATACAAAGATGTGATGGTAAGGATATTACTTTATTGATTCGAAGGAATAAAGAAGAATTTACAGTGAGTATTACACCTGTAAAAACTTCAAGTGGTAATTATAAAATAGGTGCATGGATAAGAGATAATACGCAAGGTATTGGTACCTTGACATTTATTACACCGGATGGTCAATTCGGAGCGCTAGGACATGGCATTACTGATATAGATACAGGTGTATTGATGGACGTGAAAGAAGGCTCGATTTATAAAGCTCAAATTATGTCAATCGTGAAAGGGAAAGAAGGTGAACCCGGCGAATTGATTGGTATGATAAAGCAAAGTGGCCAGTATAAGATGGGTCATATTAAGGAGAATACCTATCAAGGTATTTATGGAGAGATGGATAGTGATATCACGGATGCAATAAATTCAAAACCACTTAAAATTGGTTTAAAGCAAGAGGTTCGTAAAGGTAAAGCAACAATTCGCTGTACTGTACAGGATAAAATCGAAGATTATGATATACAAATCGTAAGCATCGATATGAATAGTAGTAATAATAGTAAGGGGATAGTACTTAAAATAACCGATCCTAAACTGTTAAAATTAACCGGTGGAATTGTGCAAGGGATGAGTGGAAGCCCTATTATCCAAAATAATAAGATAATTGGTGCTGTTACGCATGTTTTTATACAGGATTCAACGAAAGGTTACGGTACTTTTATTGAAAATATGGTAAATAATTTAGAATAAGCAATTCTTTTGTTTAAAAAAACAATCGACTAAATAACTGAAAATATAAAAGCAAATAGTTTAATATAACAGCACATTAATTGGATATAATTTACATTCATACAAAATGTTGTGGTTACTATTTTTTAGTATTTATTTTCTATCTTTTCAGTGTCGAATGGTGCGATAAGTAAGGATTGATAGTTAGAAATGTAATAGATATAATTCGTATATGGTAATTATTTACATGTACGAAAATTCACAAATGATGTTGATGTAGTGGTTATTATGTTGTTATATGACAAAAGATGTAAGATTTTAATAATAAAAGTCATTTGTCAATCACCAAAATTTGTATAATGTGCCATAGCGAATGTGATTGACGCACCTATATGCAAGTTATATAATGAACATAACAACATGAAACCCAAAAAGCTAAAATAAAATTCACGAATTGTGAAAAAGAGTACAAACAACCTAATCTGAAGGGGAAATTACAAAAGGGAAAACTGAGTATTTTAGAGCAAGAAGAATGAAAGCAATGGAGGTTGGAAAAGCAAATGGGTAAAATTAATGTAGCAATTGTAGACGACAATGAAAGGATGGTGAATCTTTTAGAAGACATTCTAAAAGAAGATTCGGATATTGAAGTGGTTGGAAAGTCCGAGAATGGTCTTGATGCACTGGATATGATTAAAGAGAAGAAGCCAGACGTGGTTCTTTTGGATCTTATTATGCCAAAGTTGGACGGGCTTGGTGTAATGGAAAAAGTAAGAAGAGATTCAGAGTTTAAGAAGAATCCATCATTTATTGTTATAACTGCAATTGGACAAGAAGGTGTAACTGAAAGCGCATTTGAATTGGGTGCTAATTATTATATTATGAAGCCATTTGATAATAATGTGATTTTATCAAGAATTAAGCAAATAAAAGGTGATTATCATAACAAATTGATTGATAATCATAGGGTAAGTGCTTATGAAAGTAAAAGTGCCTACATTGAAAGAAATCTGGAATCTGACGTAACTAACATTATTCATGAAATTGGTGTTCCGGCACACATTAAAGGATATCAGTATCTACGTGATGCAATAATGATGTCAGTGAATGATGCTGAGATGTTAAATTCAATAACGAAGCTATTATATCCCTCCATTGCAAAGCGTCATAAGACCACACCAAGCAGGGTGGAAAGAGCAATCCGCCACGCTATAGAGGTTGCATGGAGCAGAGGAAAGATGGATACGATTGATGAGTTATTCGGTTATACGGTTAGTAATGGAAAAGGCAAGCCTACTAATTCTGAATTTGTTGCATTGATAGCCGATAAGATTCGTCTTGAATACAAACTGAGAACATAAGCTATTATTTTTTTACATATTGGACATACCATCTATTAACTTATTAGTTAAAAAATGGTATGTCCTATGTTATGAATTACAATATATAAAATGTTACTTAATTGTTTCTATATAAATTGATGAGAAGCATGAATATCTTTTCTACGTTATGAAACAATAATTTTGTATAAGAAATATAAGAAGTTATAATGGGCAATTATTCTTTTAAAACTGCACAAAAAAAAGTTCCATTTATATAAAATTATAAACATTATCATAAATTAATGAAATGAAGCATAAACCACTTGATATTTTATCATAAATTAGGTAAAATAACTCTGGATTGAGAAATTTTTGTCAAAGTACAATTTCTTAGATTAATTGCTGCCTATTGGCAGTATATTATAAATTTTAAACTTTTAGGAGGAAAAATAATCATGGCAGTAAAAGTAGCAATTAATGGTTTTGGACGTATTGGCCGTCTTGCATTCAGACAGATGTTCGGTGCAGAAGGTTACGAAGTAGTAGCAATCAACGATTTAACAGATGCTAAAATGTTAGCACACTTATTAAAATACGATTCCGCACAGGGTAGATACGCAAAGGCTGATACAGTTGTAGCGAAAGAAAGCTCTATCGTTGTTGATGGTAAAGAAATCAAAATCTACGCTCAGAAGAATCCAGCAGATTTACCTTGGGGTGAACTTGGTGTAGACGTAGTTCTTGAGTGTACAGGCTTTTTCGTATCAAAGGCTAAATCTCAGGCTCATATCGACGCAGGTGCTAAGAAGGTTGTTATCTCCGCTCCAGCAGGCGATGATCTTCCTACCGTTGTATTCAGCGTTAATGAGAATATCTTAAAGGCTTCTGACACAATAATTTCCGCAGCTTCTTGTACTACAAACTGCTTAGCTCCTATGGCAGATACATTAAATAAATTAGCTCCTATTTCAAAAGGCTTCATGACAACAATTCATGCTTACACTGGCGATCAGATGACATTAGATGGTCCTCATCCTAAGGGTGATTTAAGAAGAGCTCGTGCAGCAGCTCAAAACATCGTTCCTAATTCAACTGGTGCTGCTAAAGCAATCGGTCTTGTTGTTCCTGAATTAGCAGGCAAATTAGACGGCGCTGCTCAGAGAGTTCCTGTTCCTACAGGTTCCCTTACAGAGTTAGTTGCAGTTGTTGAAGGCACAGTATCTAAGGGTGATATCAATGCAGCTATGAAATCTGCTTCAAGTGCTTCCTTCGGTTATACAGAAGATGAGCTTGTATCTTCAGATATCATTGGTATTTCTTATGGTTCTTTATTTGATGGAACACAGACTAAGGTTACTGACTTAGGCGATGGAAAGACTTTAGTTAAAGTTGTTTCTTGGTATGATAATGAGAATTCTTACACAAGCCAGATGGTTAGAACAATCAAATACTTCGCTGAATTAGCATAATTCACGACAAGTAGAAAGTTATTATTCTACTTGGATATATGTTTAATTGATCCATCATGGGTCCGGTCTTTCAGGACCGGACCCGTTTTATATTTACGATAGATATATATTTTAAATGCCAATGGCACAATGGAGGTTATTATGTTAAATAAAAAATCAGTTGATGATATCAATGTAAAAGGTAAGAAAGTTTTAGTAAGATGTGATTTTAACGTTCCATTACAGGAAGGAAGAATTACAGATGAGAACCGTCTTGTAGCAGCACTTCCTACAATTAAAAAATTAATCGCTGATGGCGGAAAGATTATTCTTTGCTCCCATTTAGGTAAGCCTAAGGGCGAGCCAAAGCCTGAATTATCTTTAGCTCCTGTTGCTGCAAGATTAAGCGTATTATTAGGACAAGAAGTTAAATTTGCAAAAGATGATAATGTAGTTGGTGAGAATGCGAAAGCTGCTGTTGCAGAATTAAAGGATGGCGAGGTTGTTCTTCTTGAAAACACACGTTACAGAGCAGAAGAGACAAAGAACGGCGAAGCATTCAGCAAGGATTTAGCTTCTCTTTGTGATGTATTTGTAAATGATGCATTTGGTACAGCACACAGAGCACATTGCTCTAATGTTGGTGTTACACAATTTGTTGATACTGCAGTAGTTGGTTACTTAATGCAAAAGGAAATTGAATTCCTTGGTAATGCAGTGAATAATCCTAAGAGACCTTTCGTTGCTATTCTTGGTGGTTCCAAAGTATCCAGTAAGATTTCCGTTATCGAAAACCTTCTTGATAAGGTTGATACCTTAATCATTGGTGGTGGTATGGCTTATACTTTCTTAAAAGCAATTGGCAAAGAGACAGGTAAATCTTTATTAGAAGCAGATTATATTGATTACGCTAAGAAGATGCTTGATAAGGCAGAGGAAAAAGGCGTTAAGATGTTAATCCCTGTTGATAATGTGGTTGCTCAGGAATTCAGTAATGATGCTCCTTTCAAAACAGTTGGTCAGGATATTGAAGAAGGCTATTTAGGCCTTGATATCGGTGCAGAGACAAGTAAGCTTTATGCGGATGCAATCAAAGATGCTAAGACGGTTGTTTGGAATGGACCAATGGGTGTATTCGAAATGTCCAACTTTGCAAATGGCACAATTGCAATCGCGAAAGCATTATCAGAAATCGATGCAACAACAATTATCGGTGGTGGTGATTCCGCAGCAGCTGTAAACATCCTTGGCTTCGGTGATAAGATGACACATATTTCAACCGGTGGTGGTGCTTCTCTTGAATTCTTAGAGGGTAAAGAACTTCCAGGTGTAGCTGCAGCAAACAACAAATAAGTAAGAATCGTTAATCGATTATTAAATTAATATTGGAGGAATATCATGCGTAAAAAAATTATCGCTGGTAACTGGAAGATGAATAAGACTCCTTCCGAGACGGTTACCTTAATTAATGAATTAAAGCCTTTGGTGGCAACAGAAGATGCTGATGTAGTATTTTGTGTTCCTGCTATTTCCTTAACAACAGCTCTTGAGGCTGCTAAGGGTAGCAATATTGCAATTGGCGCTCAGAATATGTACTATGAGGAAAGCGGCGCATTTACTGGCGAGATCGCTCCGAACATGTTAACTGATATTGGCGTTAAATATGTTATAATTGGACATTCTGAGAGAAGAGAATACTTTGCAGAAACAGATGAAACAGTTAATAAAAAAGTATTAAAGGCATATGAGCATGGAATTACTCCTATCGTTTGTTGTGGTGAGACCTTAAAGCAAAGAGAACAGGGCGTAACAATTGATTTTGTTCGTCAGCAGATTAAAATTGCTTTCTTAAATGTAACACCAGAGCAGGCTATCACAGCTGTTATCGCTTACGAGCCAATCTGGGCAATCGGTACCGGTAAGGTTGCTACTACGGAACAGGCAGAAGAAGTTTGTAAAGCGATTCGTGAATGCATCGCTGAAATCTATGATGATGCAACTGCAGCAGGAGTACGTGTTCAGTACGGCGGCAGCGTAACAGCAGCAAGTGCAGCAGAATTATTCTCCCAGGCAAATATCGATGGTGGATTAGTTGGTGGCGCAAGCTTGAAAGCTGATTTTGGTAAAATTGTTAACTACAAGTAAGATAGAAGACTCAAACTTCGCATGAGTGAGATTTGTATCATATAAAATCAGATTATTAGCTGTAAAAGGTAATCACATATACTTAACTGTTATCTGACTTCATTAATATACCTTCGAATTATCTTGAGGATTGCACTTGAAGATAATTCGTAGGTATAAAGAAATCGGCATAACAATAAAGTTTGCATGGTTATTAATAAACAGAGTATATGATTTTATAATAAATAAAAATCTACATCTGCGAAGTTTTAGTATTTACTTTACCTCAATTATGGTGCATAATCTTAGTTGAGGTTTTTGTGGATGTTATTGAATATAACATTTACATAGTATAGTATTATAACATGAGTTTTAACACAAGACAGAGAAAGCACATATGCTTTTCATAGTTAGTAAAGGAGTATTAGCATGAGTAAAAAGCCTACAGTTTTAATGATATTAGATGGATATGGTTTGAATGATAAAAAGGAAGCGAATGCTGTTGCAGAAGCTAAACACCCAGTAATGGACAAATTAATGGCTGAGTATCCATTTGTTAAGGGTTATGCAAGTGGTATGGCAGTTGGTTTACCAGATGGACAGATGGGTAACTCAGAGGTTGGTCATATCAATATGGGAGCAGGTCGTATTGTATATCAGGAGTTAACCAGAATTACAAAGGAAATTCATGATGGAGATTTCTTTAAAAATGCAGGTTTATTAGCAGCGATTGATAACTGTAAGAGACAGAATTCAGATCTTCATTTATTTGGTTTACTTTCCGACGGTGGCGTTCACAGTCACAACACTCATTTGTATGCATTATTAGAGCTTGCGAAAAAACAAGGTCTTACCAATGTATATGTTCATGCCTTCTTAGATGGTAGAGATACTCCTCCCGCTTCAGGTAAAGGCTTTGTGGAGCAACTTTGGGAGCAAATGCAGATTATCGGTGTAGGTAAAATTGCTTCCGTTATGGGTCGTTATTACGTAATGGATCGTGATAACCGTTGGGATCGCGTACAAAAAGCATATAATGCTATGACTCTTGGTGAAGGAGAGAAGGCAGAGAGTGGTGTACTCGCTGTTCAAAACTCCTATGATCAGGAGAAGTTTGATGAATTCGTATTACCAACTGTAATTGTAGAAGACGGCAAGCCAGTTGCTACAATGAAAGATAAAGATTCTGTTATCTTCTTTAACTTCAGACCTGATAGAGCAAGAGAAATTACAAGAGCTTTCTGTGATGATGAATTTGCTGGCTTTGAACGTGCGAAGAGAATTGATTTAACCTATGTTTGCTTTTCAGAATATGATATCACTATTTCCAATAAATTAGTTGCTTTCCATAAGGTTGCTGTAGATCATACCTTTGGACAGTTCCTTGCAGAGAATCATAAGACCCAGCTTCGTCTTGCTGAAACAGAGAAATATGCGCATGTAACATTCTTCTTTAATGCGGGAGTTGAAGTTCCAAATGAAGGGGAAGATCGTATCCTCGTTAAATCTCCTAAGGTAGCTACCTATGATCTTCAACCAGAGATGAGTGCATTTGAAGTGGCAGATAATTTGGTAGCATCAATTAAATCACAAAAATATGATGTTATCGTTGTGAACTTTGCAAATCCTGATATGGTTGGGCATACAGGTATTGAGGATGCAGCAATTAAAGCAATTGAGGCAGTCGATAAATGTGTTGGTATGGCATATGAAGCATTACTTTCTGTAGATGGACAGATGTTTATCTGCGCCGATCATGGTAATGCGGAGCAGTTGCTTGATTATAAAACCAATGAGCCTTTTACTGCTCATACAACGAATCCGGTTCCATTTATACTTGTAAACTATGATAAGAACTATACATTAGCTGAAGATGGATGTCTTGCTGATATTATTCCGACTATGATTGAAATGATGGGAATGGTAAAACCTGTAGAGATGACAGGTAAATCTTTATTGATCAAAAAATAGTCGATCCCATAAATCAATGCAAATCTTTATTAAGTAAAAAATAAGTTGAAATTTAATATATTATATGGTAAAATTGAGATTAGTTTTTAGGAGGTGTGGACATGGTGTATTTAAAGTTAGCAATTGAGATAGTATATATATTGGTTTGTATCGCATTAACATTTATCGTATTAAGACAAGAAGGTAAAACAGGTGGTTTGTCTGGTGCACTTACTGGTTCTACTGAGACCTATTGGTCGAAGAATAAAGGTCGTTCCATGGAAGGAACCTTGGAGAAGGCAACAAAGTATTTGGCAGCGGCTTTCATTATCATTTCTGTTGTTTTGAATTTAAAAATCTGGTAAGCATTTTACCATTTTAAGAGGCTGATACAAAGCATTTTGTATCAGCCTCTTTTTAAACCTTGTGTTTTAAATGTAGGTATTCTATGGTATACTATTATTAGTAAAATTTTCATGGAATGCAAGTGTAACGACGTAAGATAAGAAAAAATGAAATAGAAGAATGAAAGAAAAGTCAAGGTAGAAGAAAAAGAAAAAGAGAAAAGAAGAAGAAAATGCAAATGAAAATATAAATATAAATATAAGTATAATTATAAATAGAAGATACTGTGTTAATAGAAATAATGCATACTCTGCGAAGATAAGAATAAATCAAAGTTATAGTGGGAAATCCTTATTGAAGGACTAGATAATTGTACTACTTAAGGAAAAGAAATGGAGATAGATATAGATATGGATAAAGAACGTATGGAAGAAAAGATAGCAATGCTGGAGCAATTAATCACCAGTAAGGATTATAAACCAATGCGATTCAAGGAATTTGTTGCGCTCTTACAGGTACCAAGAGATGCCAAGAATGAGTTGAAAATAGTTTTGGATCAGTTGATTTCCAAGGGTACCATCATTGTGGATGCACAGGGAAGATATAAAAAACCGGGAGACGATACCAAAATGGGAACCTTCTCAGGGACTCAAAGAGGCTTTGGCTTCGTAATCATAGAAGGAGAAACAGACGATGTTTTTATTCCTGGCGATGCAACCAAAGGAGCCCTTCATGGGGACAAAGTATTAATTGTAATAAAGAATGAACAAACCGGAAGAAGAAAAGAAGGCGAGATCATTAACATCATCGAGCGTGGTAAGAATGAAATTGTCGGTACCTTTGAAAAGAGTAAAAATTTTGGCTTTGTATTGCCAGATAATCAGAAGTTTGGAAAGGATATCTTTATCCCAAAGGAGCACACAGGAGGTGCAGTATCCGGTCATAAGGTTGTAGTTAAGATAACGAATTACGGTGATGTAAGTCATAGCCCAGAAGGAAAAGTAATTGAAATTCTAGGACATGTCAATGATCCGGGAGTCGATATTATGTCGGTTGTTAGAGCAAATGATTTGCCGACAGAGTTCCCAGAGGAGGTTATGCGTTCTCTCGATAACGTACCGGAAGAAATAGATCCGGAGACAATCGGTAGCCGATTGGACATCAGAGAGTTGCAGACCGTTACGATCGATGGTGAAGATGCCAAGGATTTGGACGATGCAATCAGCATTACCAAAGAGGGTGACATATATCGTCTGGGTGTTCATATCGCGGACGTAACCCATTATGTTAGAGAAGGCACAGCGCTTGATAAGGAAGCATTAAAGAGGGGAACCAGTGTATATCTGGTGGATCGCGTGATTCCTATGTTGCCACATAAACTATCCAATGGGATATGTTCACTAAACCCCGGTGTGGATCGTCTGACCTTAAGCTGCTTTATGGATATTGATAACAAAGGTACAGTTATTGGTCATCAGATTGCGGAGACGATAATTAGATCCGATCGTCGTATGACTTACACCAATGTGGCTAAAATTGTAGATGATAATGATGAAGAAGTAAAGAAAGAATATGAAGAGCAGGTTCCGATGTTTTTACTTATGCAGGAGCTAGCTGATGTATTAAGAGAAAGACGCCACAAACGAGGCTCCATTAATTTTGACTTCCCAGAGAGTAAGATTATTGTGGATAAGATGGGAAAGCCAATAGAGATTAAAGCATATGATAGAAATAAGGCGACCAAGATTATCGAGGAATTCATGCTGATTGCAAATGAAACAATCGCAGAGGATTATTTCTGGCAGGAGATTCCGTTTGTATATCGTACGCATGATACACCGGATGATGAGAAGATAAAGAAGCTTGCCATCTTTATTAATAACTTTGGCTATAGTATCAAGGTTGGACAGGAAGACATTCATCCCAAGGAATTACAGAAGCTTTTGATTAAAGTGGAAGATACTCCAGAGGAAGCACTAATTAGTAGATTGACGCTTCGTTCCATGAAACAGGCGAAGTATACCGTGAGTAATTCAGGACATTTTGGTTTATCTGCGAAGTACTATTGCCATTTTACTTCTCCGATTCGTCGTTATCCAGATCTTCAGATACATCGTATCATTAAAGAAAATTTGAACGGCAAGATAGGGGAAAAGAGACGAAATCATTACGATAAGATACTGTTTGAGGTTGCAGATCATTCCAGCCGTATGGAACGAAGAGCGGATGAATCCGAGCGCGAAGTTCAAAAGCTTAAGAAAGTAGAATACATGGCAGGCCATATCGGCGAAGTCTTTGAGGGTGTTATCTCAGGAGTTACTTCTTGGGGTATGTACGTCGAGTTACCGAACACAGTGGAGGGCATGATTCGCGTCAGCGAAATGCAGGACGATTATTATATCTATGACGAAGAGCGTTACCAGATGGTGGGTGAGCACACCAAGAAAATATATAAATTAGGACAAAAAGTGATGGTAGAAGTGGTAAATGCTGATAAGGTTTTACGCACCATCGATTTTGCCTTTGTGGAGGTTGAGGAATAAGTGGGGGAAAATATAAAACTAATCGCTAATAATAAAAAAGCGTATTTTGATTATTTTATTGTGGATAAGTATGAAGCAGGCATCTCCTTGCACGGAACAGAAGTAAAATCCTTACGTATGGGCAAATGCAGCGTGAAGGAAGCGTTCCTTCGTATCGAAAGTGGAGAAGTATTTATCTACGGTATGCATGTGAGCCCGTATGAAAAAGGCAATATTTTTAATAAGGATCCCTTAAGAGTGAAAAAACTCTTAATGCACAAATTTGAAATAATGAAAATATCCGGTCAACTTGCGACGAAGGGATACACCCTCGTACCGTTGCAGGTGTATTTTAAAGGAAGTTTAGTAAAAGTTGAAATTGGCCTGGCACGTGGTAAGAAGCTATATGACAAGCGCCAGGAAATTGCGAAAAATGATATAAGAAGAGAAGCAGAAAAAGATTTTAAAGTGAAGAATTTGTATTAGGATTTATTGATATGTTGAGAAGATAGAGAATGTTGGAATGTGCTGTGGCGCATTCCAATATTTTTTTAGATAGAAGTGGGTTTATAAAATGAGTTAACAGAAGTAATTTATAATTGAATGCAATAAAATAAAAAAATTTATTTATATAGTAAGTTAAGTATGCATGTTGAAGCTTTTGGCAATAATGGTATAAAGATTTTCGAAAATATCAGCTGGCTTGCTTGACTAAGCATAGAATTTATATTATGATGAATATGCGTCTGTTAGCCGGATATTACGGGTAGTCACTATAGAGTGTATCCTTGAATATACTATCACGTAATCACAATCATATATCGGGGTTGTACTGGTTTCGACGGGGGTTTGGAAATTGTGGAAGCCATTCGCAGACTAGGACTGCGTCACCAACTTAGAATTAAATTTAAACGCAGACGATAATTTAGCGTACGCTGCCTAGTGGCAGCTGTCGATCTTAAGCAACTCACGACTTAAGAACTCGGCATCAAATTAGTGGGGACCTTTATCTTCAAAGCTTTGAGAGGATAAAAGACTTATGAAGCTACTGAAATCTAAAACCTGTCAACCGGTGTTAGACGGAGGGAACAGCGTGCTTGGGCACGCATAAAAGACTGACTGTAATGGGAGAAACTACAATGGATGGGCTTTCGGACAGGGGTTCAACTCCCCTCAGCTCCATTAAACTAGCCTTGTTAATCAAGGGTTTTCAGCAATTGTAAATTGTAGGAATGTGTTCGACTACCATCGACTAAGATGGTGTCCGACAAGGGTTTCCTACAATTTTTTTGTTTAAGGAGATGCTGAAAATGGCTAAAAGACTAATGTTGGGAGATTTTGTCAGTCCGATTACCACTAAGGATGATGGAAGAAGAGATTATTTTACAGTAAAGGATTTCATGGAAACTTACCCTCAATTCATTACTTTCAAAAAGGCTGAAAACCTTGCACAGAGGACACTTGACGATTACGAGAGATGTCACAAGTACATGTGTAACTACATTGATGAATGGTATTCGGATACTCTAGTCCGATACGACGTAAATCTTATTAGAAGCTACATTTCTTGGATGCTTGAAAGAGTTTCCCCTAATACTGTAAACATTCGAATTAGATATCTGAAAGTATACTTGAAATTCCTTGAAGAAGAGGGATATGTCAAGGACAGTATTAACCACCGTGTAAAGAAGGTTAAAGAAGTCAAGAATGAGAAGAAACCTTTGACAGACTCTGATGTTACTAAGATGCTAAAGCAAGTCAATATGAAGTCCTATGCAGGTCTTAGAGATTACACCGTAATGACATTGATGTTATCTGTTGGCACTCGTATTAATGAAACGGTAAACATTAGAGTGAGGGATGTATTCCTTAAAGAGAAGTACATAATCATCAACGGTGATACTGCTAAAAACAGGCATGAGAGAGTAGTACCTATTAATGCAAAACTGATATCGAACATAAATAAGCTAATTGAGGTGAGTAACGGTTGTGGAAGCCCTTGGCTGTTCCTATCAACCATTTCTACTGACCAAGTAAAGCTGACCCATATGAAGCAACAGATAACCGATTATGGCAAAAAGGCAGGTTTAGATAAATCCTCCTCCACCCATAAACTTCGACACACCGCTATTACCAATATGATAAAACACGGTAGTAACCCTTTGGATGTATGCAAGATAGCAGGGCATAGTGACTTGAAGATTACAATGGCATATTACCATAACAATCTTAAAGATATGCATAAGGCTATTGAGAATGATACATTATCTAATTTTGATTGAATGCTAAAGTATTCCTGTACATACTTTTATAAAAGAGGATAAGGCAACCGTTTAGGCTACCTTATCCTTTCACCATGTTATGCTACAAACTTTTTTATTGATTTCAGTCTTTTCCTTAATCAGTTCCTTAATTGTTTTACGAAGATTTCTTAACTCCTTCATTACCTTCCGTCTACCAGTAGGGTTAAATTTGTCTATGATGCTAACGATTTCTTCTAACGAGTCAGCATTCCATACTTCGAGTAGTCTTTCTTCTGCATCATCTTGGAAGTATTTATCATCAGTTGAAAGCTTCATTATGTCAGACGGCTTAGTCCAACTGGCATCGTCATTCCAATCTTTTTCATTAACCATTCTCTCATAGGACTCATGTCTAATTGTGTTTTTCCTCACACGAATGAAGTCAAGGAAGTCATAGTTAATTGCCCTTTGCATCCATCTGTCAAATTCAATACCTTTGCTATTGGTACAATAGCGGTTTACTTCGATAAATGCCTTGTCTGTTAGGAAAGTACGTAACATATCTTCGTTAAACTGTTTGTGTAGACCGTATCCTATTTTATCCACTTCATTCTGTACCTTATTCTCAACTAGTTGGTACACTCTTTTGTACATTTCATTACTGCCTAGCCATTTCACTTCATACATATTCTTTATCTTCCTTTTTAAGTTAATTTGATATTTGTTTTGGAGAAAAACTTCTCACTACCCTTTAATCGAAGCTTCTTAGTTAAATGGGACATGGCAAAACCACCCTACTCTTTACCGTTTGCTGAAACGGTTGATAAATAAGGCTTATCACTATATCTGAAAACTTCTGGAAATGTAAGAGTTGGTGAAAGTTACTAGATAAAACGGATGATTTATTGCATAGACTTGTGATAAATACTGATTTGTAAAAAGTTTTTCAAAGTGACGTTTTTCATACCTACTATAACCGAGAAACATAATATATTAGTAATACTTGTTTACGTTTATAAGTGATTAAATAATTGCAATTAACTAACTGGATGACTCTGTCAGCCTCCGAAGGATGCAGTTGTTAAGTTAATATTGCTATACCGTCTCTAAAAGTAAAGGGGTTTATATGACGGTATATAGTCTTTAGTAATAAAGTTTTTATTAAGTAATATTCGCCAGACTTCACCCACTTTCCCTGCACACATGATGCATATAAAGGGTGCTAGAACGTCATATAAATGACATTGTTACAATAGGGTTATTGACGGAAAAAGTTAATGTATTATGTAGAAAACAAGGCGTTTTTGATTATGTCATAAAAAGGTAATAATTCTTATATATTAAGTCTTATGTTTGTAATGTTTCTTTCAAAAGGGAATATTTGTACTCTTCGCAAAACAGCAGTTTCTAGAATAGTTTAATTGGTGATACAAATCAATGAATAGGTGGGGGGTATTTAATTATTAATTGTGTATCGGTAGGGTGTTAGTGCCAAAAAAAAATATGAATTTTAATTTAAGGAGAATTTCCCGTATATAAAGGTAAAATAAGGTTCTACTCATTAAAGTTATTGATATAATGGGAAAAAATAGATATAATGTTCTTATACGATTTTATCTGTAATTGTTTACTTTTGTTAATGAAATGAATTTTTCGGAGGATAAGTTTGAAGAAATCAAATAAGTTTGAAACAGCCCAAGATTTATTTAAAAAAGGTCATGAGTTATGTGACAATGGTAATTATTCAGAAGGTATAGATAAGTTTATGGAAGTACTTAAAATAATTACTGAATGTTTCGAAGCATATATGAGTATAGGAAATGCCTTTCAAGAAATGGGGAATTGTGAGGAAGCTATTGTTTATTTTAATAAGGCTTTAGAGACAAATCCATCCGAGACAAATGCATCAGATGTTTATTACAATATGGGAAATGCCTATAGCATATTATCTCAAAGTCAGAAAGCTATTAAGTGTTATGACAAAAGTATAGAAATAAACCCACTTAACAATCATGCCTATTTTAATAAAGGAAATGAATTTTGTATTTTAAACAGAATAGATGAAGCTATAGAAATGTATGATAAATCCATTCAGTTAGACCCTAATCAAGAGAAACCATATTTTGAAAAAGCTTTGGTTTTGACAGATTTATTTAAATATAAAGAAGCAAATGAATGTTATGATATGGTTATTAGATATAATCCTAAAAATGCGGAAGCTTATTATAATAAAGGTAATTGTCTTTATTATTTAGGAAAGCGTACAGAAGCCTTAGATTGCTTTGAACAAGCTATACTGCTTAATCCTCAAGACCCAGATTTCTATTATAATATGGGTGTTGTATTAACAAAAATGGGGAAGTTGAATGAAGCACAAAATTGTTTTAAATCATATAGGAACTTACTTTATCCAAAAGGTTTATATTGAAAGAAAATTGATACAATTCAAATGTTCTAGAGTCAAAAACTAAACTACATAAGAATTACGGTATACATTCCACAACCGTTATGGTAATATAATTACAGAAATTCAACGACCCTACAATTGAAAAACTGCTGAAACCCTTATGATAAGTCACATTCAATGGCAATTAGCTTTGTTCGGACAGGGGTTCAACTCCCCTCAGCTCCATCAGTATTTTTTAGAGGAAAACCTTAAATATTAAGGCTTTCCTTTTTTTGTTCTATGAACTACTTTTTGGATGTACTTTTGCTTAGGCGATGTAAGATTAATTGACTTCGATAACGATTGGATTTACGAACTTTTTTGTGCATAGCGATTTTGTATACAGCATCAATATGAATTATGCACTGGTTTGATCGCGAGGTTGAAAAAGCAGATTAATCTTTGGTATAACTTGATTTAATCACTGAGAGTTTATTGTGAAACGAACTACAAAGATAGCTCCGCCACCTTCGGCATCTCGAACCGAGATTTTACCCCCAAGAAGTTGGACCAATTCTTTTGCGATGCTTAACCCAAGACCAAAATGTTGTTTATCATTACGGGATTGATCCATGCGGTAGAAGCGGTCAAATATTTGTTTTTTGTATTGATCCTCAATGCCAGTACCTTGATCTTCAACTTCATAGTAGAGATGGTTATTCGATACGAAGGCTCGTAATGTGACTTTTTTATGAGAGGGCGTGTAGGATAAGGCATTATCTAGTAATATGGAGAGGATTTGCTGTAAACGATGCTTATCTCCATAGGTGACAGGTAGCTCTTCGTCCGGAATATCCAGAAGAAGAGTAATTTCTTTCTGAATGAATAATGGCAGAAAAGATTCATAGGTTTCAACGAAAAGAGTGTCGGTTTCTGCCGGCTCTTTTTTTATTGTCCAGGATTTTGCATCAACAGCGGCGAGAAATAGCATATCATCAACTAAACGTGCCATACGTTTGCATTCGTTATCAATTCCTGTAAGAAATTTTTGCGATTGTGGGGAGACATCTGTGATTGATGCCTGATTTGCTCGGATTACGGATAAAGGAGAGCGTAGTTCATGGGAAGCCGCAGCGATAAAACGAGTCTGTCTTACATTACTTTCTACGATTGGTTTAAGTATTCTTGATACAAAACATAAACTTACGATATATAAAGCAAAGATCCCTGCAAAACCCAAAAGAAAAAACATAATTCGTTGATTTTGAATAGAGGAAGAATAATCAGGAAGATACTGAATTAATAAGATACTTCTCCATTTTGAATCATTTGGAATTATTGCAACACATCCGTAATACATATCCCTCTTCTTCCCTTCAATTGTGAAAATGCTGCTTTGGGTTAAGGAGGATAGGATGGGTGTTTTTTCGGTATTAATGCCTTCTTCTGAAGCAAGAGCAGATAGGCGACCTAACAACGTAGGGCGATTGGTTGGAGTTTCCAATACTCCGGGGAAGTTTAGTGGGTTACCATTATCTTCAATATGGATGATAAGATTGTTTTTTGCTTCTAATTGAGAAAGCCAGACATCACTAATCGTATTTTCAAATTGAAGTTTATTTATAATCATATTGATATGATTCTGAAAGGTTTCCTGCCATTTATCTTTTAATTCTTTTTCAGTAAAGATCAAAAGGACAATGATTACAATAACCAGAATGAACCCAGTCGATATGGAGTATAGCAGGACTAATTTATTCCGAAGTGCTTTAATCATTATTTTCCTCCTAGAAGTTATGAATCATAATTTTTCAAGCTGATAGCCTACTGAATGTATGGTTTTAATTCGTGCGTTACAATTTACAACTTTTAGTCTTCGTCTGACAAAATAAATATAATTGTCAATATTACCATCCTCCACAAAAGTATCTAACCCCCAAACTCTAGCAAGGATTTGATCTCTGGTAAGGACTTGTCCGCGATTTCGGATCAGAAACTCTAATAAGCTGGCTTCTTTATTGGATAAAGTAACAGTCTTTGATTCGGTTGATAAAGTATGTAGTTCAGTATCCAAAGAAAAATTAGAAAACTTAAGTACAGTGTTGCTTTCGATCATTCTGGGACGCCTGGATAATGCCCTTATTCTTGCCAATAGTTCACCGCTATCAAAGGGTTTTACAAGATAATCATCTGCACCGGCATCCAATCCATCAATGCGATCATTAATTCCGTTCATCGCTGTAAGGAGGATAATCGGAGTGGCAATATTATTCTTGCGCAAAGTCTTTAAAATCGTTATACCGTCCATGATGGGGAGCATTCGATCTAGAATAATAACATCATAGGAAGAAGAGTTGCCATAATAAATCGCTTCATCACCCTGAAAACAGGTATCGACTACATATCCTTCTTTATTTAGATTATGGCATAATGCCCGGCTTAGATCTTTATCGTCTTCAATCAACAAGATTTTCATTGTTAAAACCTCCGAATATTAAATGATTACCACTATTATAACATTATTTCACAAGCATCTCTAATATTTCTCAAAAAAACCATTATTAGAGATTTTTTAGATATTAAGCTGATATGATTTGTAAAAGTGGATGAAAGTCAGCCATGTAGTGAAAATTAATATAATTTTGTGCTGTATATTATAGCGGATAGGAGTTAGGTATGCGTGTGAAAAAGGTAATATCGATAATTATGGTTAGCTTATTGATTATTACAGCAATAACCGGCTGTAGCATGAAGGGTGACAAAAAAAATACGAAAACTACTGACAAAAATACTGCTAATGGCAAATATGTGGATGGGAATATTAAATTGCCGGATGGAATCGCATCAAAGGATTATGTATCGCTTACTAAAAATCCGGATGGTGAAATGGAGTTATACGTGCTACATTCCAGTAAATTTGAGAAATATACATATGTAGATAATAATTGGAAAAAAGATAAAGCGGATGAGTTGATGAAATTTAGAAGTGATTTCGGTTCCTCATATTTTAATATTACGGATATATTTTATGGGGAAGATGGGAACCAATATATAATTGGTGATAATGAAGACTATAGTTATGCATTATATAAACATTCTAAGAAGGGGGCCTACGAAAAGATTGATATTAAAAAATTTCATGAAAAATATGAAGGGTGGACTTCACCAATCAGGCCAAATGTTTTAAAAGTGCTGAAGAACGGAATGATTGCCGTGATCTATCCATTGGGAGAGATTGAAGTATATTCTCCGGATGGAAAGTCAATAGTTGGGAATCTAAATAGTGATAAATCTGGGAAAATAGCAGCAGTAGGGAATGAGCTCTATTATACAGATGAAAAAGGGAATGAGATTCTTAAGATTAATATGGAAACTATGAAAAAAGAAGCTTCCTGTAAAATAGAAAAAAAGCCGTCGGATAAGGCTATATTAGAAGTTGACAACGGAATGATCTATCTATGTGATACATCAGGAATCCAGTTGATTAAAGAAGGTAGTACGATATGGGAGACTATAGTGGATGGAAATCAAAGTAAATTAGGTATGCCACGATATTCCTTAAGCAAGTTTATCTTAGGCGCACAGAATAACTACTATCTCGTGATGACGGATGATAAGGGAGCGATTATAAATCAGTATTATTATGACAAGAATGTAAAATCGGTTCCTTCGCAAGAGCTTTCAATTTATTCCTTAAATGAGAGTAGAACGATCCGTCAGGCGATTGCTTCCTTTCAAGAAAGTCATCCGGATGTAAAGATAAATTATCAAGTGGCTAATACAGATAATATAATATATGAATATGGGGCTACAAAAAAGGAGAATTTGGCAGCTGAAAAGGATTATGTGAACGCATTGAATACACAACTATTGGCGAAAAAGGGAGCAGACATCCTGGTTCTGGATGGGTTACCTATAGATTCTTATATTGAAAAGGGAGTTCTGGAGGATATGGGAAGTATCTTTAACCCTATGATTAAATCCGGTGAACTGATGGGGAATATTGCGAAAAACTATAGCAAGGATGGTAAGGTGTATACAATGCCGGTTCGGTTTGCGATACCACTTATATATGGATCAGCAGATGCTGTAAATTCGACTGATACGATGGAGAAATTAACATCTTACATGCAGAAGAATAAGAAAATACCATTACTGCCCCCAACCACCCACAGGTCATTGGCTGCATGGTTTTTATTGGCATACTATGATCAGATTATAAATGATAAAAATGTAATTGATAAAGAAGCCTTTCAAAAATATTTGGATAATGTTAATCAATTGGCGGTTAATATTGATGCTTCCGATGATGTAGTTATGAATGCTGCGAATAGGGGAGATGGTGGTATGGTGATAGTAGGTTGTTGGCTATCAGGAGCACTTGGGGTAAATAAGAAATTATATCAGTCGAATATGGAAGAGATGGTGGATATCAATAATTATTCGCTTCCACTTGTAGCAACAAAAGCATGGAAAGGGTCATATAAAGCGATTAACAATACTTATCGTGCAAATTCCTTGGTAGGAATAAATCGTGCAGGGACGCATAAGGAGTTAGCAAAAGAATTCATACAACTATTATTCTCAAATGAAATTCAAAGCTTAGTTTTGTCAGATGGTTTTCCAATTAATAAAGCAGCGTTAGAGGGATGGATACAGGAAAATCACGATAATATGGGCAACTCGATTATTGGTAAAGATGATAAGTTATTTGGCCGTTATCCAGAAAAAGAGGATCGTAAAAAGATTTATGAAAATATAAGTACATTAAAGCAACCAATGGTGAATGATACCACTGTTGTAAATATGATATTAGATGAAGTAGAACGCTATCTTAAAGGTGATATTACTGAAAAGCAGGCCACGGACAATGTTTTGAGCCGTATTAATCGATACTTGTCCGAATAGGGGGCATAAGATGAATCAAACGAAAACAGCATGGGCTTTTTTGGCACCAAGCTTTCTCGGTGTAATTATATTTGTTTTACTTCCATTTGGAGATGTATTTCGAAGATCTTTTTCTGAAACGATAACTGGGAGATACGTTGGATTGGATAATTACAACACAGTAGTTCATAATGAAGCCTTCAAGCAAGCGGTGTATAACACAACAAGATTTATTATTACTTGTGTACCTCTACTATTAGTATTATCACTGATATTGTCGGTAATGATATTCAATCTGGGTAAGCATAAGGATTTATTTAAGACCTCCTTTCTTATTCCGATGGCCATTCCTGTATCATCTGCAGTATTTCTGTGGAAAGTAGTCTTTCATCAGAATGGTCTTTTGAATGCTTTACTTTCGAAGTTTGGTATAGAGGGGTGTGACTGGCTTAATACGAAGGCATTTCCCGTACTGGTATTTACTTATATATGGAAGAATCTTGGTTATGATATGGTACTTTGGCTTGCAGGACTTAATGGGATATCATCGTCACTGTATGAAGCAGCCGGGGTCGATGGGGCAAATTCATGGAACAAGTTTTGGTACATAACATTACCCGGCTTGTTTACTACCGTGTTTATCGTAACAGTACTATCCATATTAAACACCTTTAAGGTGTTCCGTGAAGCATATCTGATAGCGGGGCCATATCCGAGTGATGATAGTATTTATATGTTACAGCATCTGTTCAATAACTGGTTTACTTCATTGGATATTCAGAAAATGTGCGCTGCTGCAATCATTGTTGCTTTTGTTGTGGTAACAGTAATTATGATACTACAACAAGTAGATAAAAAGATTGGTGGTGAAGAGTGAAAAAGTTATTTTTCGGTTGTATAAAGAGGCTAAGAATAGGAATCCTAATAATTGTTGCACTACTTATGGTTCTTCCACTGTGGTTTATTATAACTGGTTCTTTCATGGGCACGGGTGAATTTCAGAGTAACTTTCAACCAGTGCTAGATAATACTACAGGAAAAGTATCTTGGCCTCTCTTACCGGTATATCCAACACTTCGTTCCTATGTTGAGCTTTTACTTGATTCACCAAAGTTTTTCGTTGTATTCTGGAATTCCTGCAAGCAGGTATTCCCTTCCCTCCTTGGTCAATTAATGATTGCAGTGCCGGCTGCATGGAGTTTTGCACGCTTTAAATTTAGATGGAAGAAGGCATTATTTACGTTATATATCATACTAATGGTTATGCCGTACCAAGTAACAATGGTATCCACGTATCTGGTATTGGATCGCTTGAATATACTGGATAGTCATCTTTCGATTATTTTACCTGCTGCATTCTCAACCTTCCCGGTTTTTATCATGTTTAAATTTTTTAAATCAATTCCGGAATCTTTGATTGAGGCAGCGAGAATTGACGGAGCTGGTGAATGGAGGATATTCTGGAATATTGGCATCCCGATTGGATCGGTTGGTATCTTATCTGCTTTGATTTTGGATTTTCTGGAGCTGTGGAATGCAATGGAACAACCACTTAATTTTTTGAAAACAAAAAGTTTATGGCCTTTAACCTTATATCTTCCCGGAATATCAACGGATAAAGCCGGAATAACGTTGGTTGCGTCTGTAATAATGCTTTCACCGGCACTATTACTATTCCTATATGGTCAAAAATATTTGGAACAGGGGATTATGGTATCGGGATTAAATGAATAAGGTACTTTTCTCACACTATTATGATGGAGGTTATAATGATACATCGTTTAAGAGAATTACTACATTCTGAATATGGTAAAGTATTATCAGGAAATAAAAAAGTAAAAAAGACTTCCCTCTCTCGTGTGGCAGGAAAAATATTAATGATCTTCTTTGTGATAATGCTTCTGTTCACAATCCTATCCAGGGCTATAGAATCAATTACTGTTGCTCGTGTGGAAGTGGATAATCCAAGAAGAGATATTTTAACTCATACATTAATGGGAACAGGACAGATAGCGATGGCTGAGGAAGAAGCTATGAATATATTACCAGATTATCATATCGATAAGGTTTATGTTTCAGCCGGAGAAGCGGTTAGTACGAAGACTATTTTATATCAGTATCGTGTTGAGGATCTACAAAATAAATATAATTCTATCAATAATGAAATAAAGAAAATACATAATCAGATTGAGATAGCTCAACTGAATACAATATCGGTAGATCAATTTGCTTCGCCTGCTTCGTTACTTTCCTTACAGCAAGCAAAGGATAACTTATCGGTTGCACGAGCTAAATTATCAGAAGTGCAAGCGGATTATGAAGGTTTTTTGCAAGAAAATAAAAAGCAACCGCTGGGTGAGAAGAATGCAGAGTTTAATATTGATTTAGAAGGGAAATTAGAAGCAGTAAAAGCAGCAAAGGAGGCAGTACGGATTGCTGAGCAGGCAGTCGAAACGAGTAACCTACAATACAATATCTCCAAACAAGGTGATACTGATAAAATAAAATCAATTAATAAAAGTAATAAGATTACAGAGCTGACCATTCAAGGGTATCGTTTGGATTTACGTGAAAAAGAAAAGGAACTAAAAAACGTAAATACTCTACTGAACACGTCTGGTAAAGTAACCTCGCCTTTTAAAGGGATCATTTCTCATATCAGTTTAGTAGAGGGTAAGACTACGATGGGAGATGAGTTGATCAAGATTGGTGTGGGATATTATGTGCTAAAAGGTGAATTTGTTAGTGAACAAGCAGTCAATGTAGAAATTGGAAGTAAGGTTAAGATCACGATTGCGGGAGGACCAGAAGATAAAATTAGTACTAAAGTGTCTAAATTAAGGATAAATGAGAAGGGATCACCGGAACTTGTTGCTGTATTACCAAGTGGAAAATATCGGATGGGAGAAGGTGCACAATTTAAAATAATGACACAATCGGAGCGCTATGACCAATGTATCCCGATTCAAGCGCTTCATGAAAGTGGTAAAAATGAGTATTATGTTTTAGTAACAAGGGAACACGAGGATATTCTTGGGAAAATACTCATTGCAACTCGGGTTAAGGTTGATATTATTGGTAAAAGCGACTCTATGGTAGCAGTGAAAGAAGGTGCATTGTCGCAAAAAGATGATGTGATTACAGACAGCAGTAAATACATTAATGACGGTGATAAGGTACGAATAAGTTAGTCGTAGGGAGTATGTGCTATGAAGCAGAAGATGGTCTTGGACTACAACATCAGGAAAACAGTTCGAATCTTTTTTATCCTACTAATGGGCACACTTTTTTGGGTAGGTGCCATTATAAATCAGAAACACTTGGCAGATTACCATGGATCGGTTAGTGTGAGGTACAGAGAGGCTGTATTAACGGAGCAAGAAATTGAGAATGTACAGGAGAATATGATTTTAAGAAAGGATGATAATATTCCAGAAGTTACTCTTTGGCAGAGTGAAGAGAATGATTTAATCAAGAATGAAAGGATTGGGACCTCTTTGAATCTAAAGCAAGTATCAGTGGTCGGTAATATGACACGGGTATATCCAGAGTCGATATTATATGGCGGATATTTGTTTGAAGAGGATTACAAAGGGTGCGTAATCGATGAGAATACTGCCTACAAGCTTTTTCGTTTAGAGAACGCTGTTGGATTAAAACTTAACAATAATGGAAAAGAATATACCGTGAGAGGTGTAATAAAGCCGACGATCGGTAATACGATGATAATCCAAGTCGATAATTCTCAGCAGAAAGAAGGGGAAATAGCAAAATATAGCTGCATGGAGCTGAATTTTCCCGATAGTCAAAATGCAGTAACATTGGCGAAAAATTTTGTATCTACTTGTGGTTTTGATGAGCCTACTGTCTATATTAATGGTTATTTATACCAAAAGGTTACAGAGCGCATCATACATATTCCCGTATGGTTTGCTGGTATTTGGATAATAGGACTTTCGATCCGAAGGGTATACTCGTTGAAAGCTTCACCGATGCTGTCCTTGTCGGGCGGTCTGATGGTTATTGCACTCATTATTATATTGATTAAGCTGACTGATTTTTATATCTATTATCCAAATTCACTAATTCCCAACCGTTGGTCAGATTTCGATTTTTGGAGCAAACAATGGAAAGAAATGATGAATTCACTAAAAGAAAGAGCAGGGTTGATACAGTATTATAAGGAATTAGAGCTGAGAAAAAGATTTATATTTGTGTTAACCGGAGCTGTTGTGGCGGTAATAGCGGAGGGGATTTTTATTAAAGTTTTTGTTAAGGATGGCTGTACGAAGCGAGAGACGATTGGTTACCTATTCAGATCAAAAGACATTAAGTAAGGTGGATTTTCAATAATAGCGAAATTAAAATTATTAAACTAACAAGAAAATTTATAAAATTTTGGTCGGTTGAAGTAAATATTATCCTGAAAGCCATATAAATAAGGTGATTGATAAGAATAGACGGTAATTCAACTCCCCTCAGCTCCATCAAAATTAATAGTATTTAAAAGTGCTTAAATCCCTTCATTTTAAGGGTTTGAGCATTTTTTATTACCATGCATTAACTTCCTGTTGAAAATAATAAAGTGAAATATTTGTAATATACTCAACAAAATTCTATAAGTTTGTCGATGGCATTAATTTGTAAATCAATGTGAAAACTGTTAATATATAAAATAAAAAATGTAAAATATTTCATATATCATGTATCGATTATATTATTGTAAAGGAGAATTTATATGATTTTTGTAATACATATTGCATTTGATGGAGATGGAACTGGTTCTAGGAAAATTTCAAATCCAAATTAAAATAATCCTGATTATAGGATAATGGAGATTAAAGAAAGTTGGATTGGCCATGAGATGGATTATGACAAGGCAAGAACATTTGTTTATAATACTCCCGAAGAAGCTATGAATGCAGGATACAAATATGATGGAACAATGATTTATAAAGTATATTAATGATTTTTAACATATATGTTGATTTATTGTTTTAGGAAATAAGAAAAGATGCATGTTTTGTATAATGAAATACATTATAAATGTGAGTTAAAAAGGGAGATATTATGTATTGTAGTAATTGTGGGAAGCAATTAAATGAAGCGGTAAATTTTTGTTCAAAATGCGGTAAATCAGTTGCACAGAATGTGCAAAATGTAGAGAATGTAGATTTTGAACACATAGGGAATACAGGGCAAATAACAGGACAATCAGTTAGACAACCACTTGTGATGGAACATAAATTTTCTTATTCATCACAAAGACAACAGTTGACATCCGGTAATAATGTTTATACTTCGATTTCGTTAGTACTTTCAGGAATATTAATTATATTGATGTTTACAAAGTGGTATGAGGTACCAATCATATCTTTTGCTAATAATCTCTTTGATGGTTATATTAATTTACCCAGTAAATTCTCGATTTTTGATTTCTTCACACATTTCATGAGTTTCCAAAAGGCTGAAATTTCATCAACTTTAAGGACCTTAATTTCATGTTATATGATTATAAATTTAGCATTATGGCTGGCATTATTATTTTTTCTAGGTTACTATATCAAAGTCATATTTAAAGATAAAGTAAAGGACATAGAGACATTCGATACTGCTATCGTTTTAATATTGATAATATTTGTTATTAATTTTATAGCTATGATAATTATTAACAGAATTGGATCAAGTGAAGGTATGGAATTGACAGGTGTTAATATTGTTAAATTGAATTTCGGAATGTATTTTATGGCATTTATCGCATTAGCAGCAAAATTCATGCTGGTAAAGAAGGTGAAAGAAGAATTTCGGAATGTAAAGAATCAAGAAGCAGGAGAAAGAGTATGAATAGATTTTGCTCAAATTGCGGTGAAACATTGGGTGAGGATGCGTTATATTGTTCGAATTGCGGATATAAAAATATTGACGACCAAAATAATCAATTAAAAAACATCTCTATTCCAAAAACTAATAAAATAAAATCATTTAAGTTCTTATTTCTATTAATACCTATAATAATCATTATTGCTATAGTTATGTGGGGTCTCAATAAATCTACTCCTGGTAATGATACCAAGAGTGTTATAAAACAATTGTCACTTGGAGAGCAGTATCTCTCAGATATGGATTTTGAACAAGCTGTAATTGCATTTAACAAGATAAATCAAAACGATGCCAAGAATGTACAAGCATATATTGGTTTGGCAAAAGCATACATAGGGTTGGAAAAGTCTGAAGATGCTATTCAGGCATTAGAAAAGGGTATTGTTCAGGTTAAAAATGAGAAGGAATATAACGGAACCATTTTAGTTGGTAGTGAGGATTTGTATATAAACCTTTCAGAAATTTATAAGAATACTGGAAATCCAAGCAAAGCTTATGATGTATTAAATCAGGGGTTTGCCTTGATTGATTCTGAAAGACTGCATAAATTATTGGAGGATTATATCCCTAAAGTGCAGGTATCTGTTCCATCAGGAAACTATGATGCGCCGCAGACGGTAACGATCAGCAATTCTAATGCAAAATACATCTATTATACTTTGGACGGAAGTGAGCCGACCAAAGAATCATCGATTTATAATGAGCCGATTATTTTGGAGGATGGCACAGTCGCACTTAAGATATTAGCAGTAAGTGATTTGGGTGTTATGGGTGATATACAGGATTTTAAATATAATATTACGTCTAATTCCAGTGTAGAGAATATTACATTTACCGTTGAGGCTTCTTCAATTTTTCATGAACCTGTTAAGGGTGAAACATATATTTATAACCCTCTTTACATTTCTGATAAGGACACAACAACTTCCTGGGTTGAAGCGTCAAAGGGTGATGGGGCAAATGAATGGATTAGCTTTAATAGCGATGATAAATTTGATTTAGACAGCTTGCAAATTATTAATGGGTTCACAAAAAGTGAAAGAACATATAGGAATAATTGCAGAGTAGCCGAAATGAAATTAATATCATCTGAAGGTGATGAGAAAACCTTTGCTCTTCAGGATAATACATTAACGTTTCAGAAATTGGAAGTTGGGTTTAAGAATATTAGGAGTATTAAGATAATGATTACGAAGGTATATAAAGGTGCAAAATACAAAGATTTGTGTATAAGTGAATTAAAGTTCAACGAGAGTCCGTTAAATCTAATTTTAAGTGATAGTAATAAACAGATCATCCAAAACATTAAGAGTATGATTGCTAATCAGGCGAAGAACGATGATTTGATTGGCTATTATGATATCGATAGGGATAATGGAGGCTTTTATAATAAAAATTTTAAATTAATTGAAAAATTTAATTATTTCGATTATCCAGTTCAATATGCTCGTAACTTTGCCCTATGCAAAGGCGGCATTGTAACAGATAATGGAGGGGACGAAGATACCGTTGTTGGAACCTGGAAAGTGGAGGATAATAACGTAATTATTAAGTATGATTACACACCAAAATTGGATATATATTTTATTCATAAGGGCATGCTATTTCGCAAGTTTAATAAAGATGATTGGGAGATGTATACCTTCCATACAAATAACATTACTTATGAGGGATATATAAAGCATTAGGTTCTGTTTTCTTAGAGAAGTTTAAAACCAAATTCTAAAAGGAGGGTGTGAATTATGTTTTGTGAAAACTGCAGTGGTAGAATAAAAACCAAAATATGATTACAGAGATTCTACCACTCTACATTAAAAAACTGCTGAAATCCTTATGATAAGCCACATTCACTTACACAAGCTAATAAGATCCTTCACTAGTATTTCTCCATTAGTAAATTCAATTCTATTATTGTTTAAAAATCCATCCAATGATTGAATTGTTTTTTCAATAATAGAAATCTTCCATTTTTTTTCGAAATCTATTTTTAAACTAATATAAGCTTCATTTTTTAATGGTTCAAATACGATTGAACACAAAGTTGGAGACTGAGAAGTTGTATCCTGAGAAGTTCTTTTTAAAACCTCAAAAGCTTCATTTATACCGAAGCTATGAATATTATTACAGATATATTCATGAGCACAAATATATCTGTCAGCACCACATCCGTATATCTTACAATAATTTGTTTCCTGGAAATCTCCATTTGGGAAATTAGTCATAATAATAAAATCATTATTAATTTTACTTATTATATTTGTATCTATTCCTTCTTCCAGAATAAAAGCATCTCCAGTTTTATCAGCGATAATAGTATGTAACCCTAAATCTGGGAATAATGGATTTCTAGGATATGAGATTACTCTTTTATTAAGAATTTCAAAAAAATTAGATGTTTTGCTTGTTTTCTTTAGCGCCTCATCAAAAATATCAAAAGCAAACCAATCATATTCGTTACAAGTTGATTTAAAACCTGTACTATATTCTACTGCCTGAGTACAGATAAAAAGACCCTCACTATTAAAACCAGCGATATCCCTGTATTGGTTATCTAATAAGCCTGAAAAGTAAAATAAGTTTATATCATTATAATTATTGACTTTTAGTTTTAAATCAATATCATCAGTATCGAAATTCATACCATAAATAGCTTTTTCTTGACTGTATACTGCAAAACTTGTGCACATTTTGGGAACCTCCTTATAATATATAATTTTGTCATATAATATGCTTAGAGTATTTAGAGAATCATTTAGCTATTTTACCATTGGCTTCACCACTTTCTTATACTTCCATCCATATAATATTACCAGGCATCTCGTTGTTCAACCTACAACATTTTTCAGAATCAAAAATGCGCCAGTTAAGCTTATGCTTTATGACGCATTTTGTTATTTGTTGCCTTTTTATTTCAAAAATAAATTTTCGTATACTTTTGAGAGATAAATAATGCTAAAGGCAGGGAGAGTAATAGTCGGTATAAATTAAAGTACCAATCAGAAAATATTGTATTTACTTTATGTAATAAAAATACAGTGGAAAGAGTCTGTTGACAATGTATTAAAGAAAAGATAAAATCGAATTTAGAAGAAAAAACCCATTATTTGTTATAAAAAATATATTTGCTTTAGAAAGGTACAAATCTCATGAAAAAAGTCCTGGTTTTTTTAGTTGTAGTAGTTCTGTTAATATCACAATTTGGAGTTACTTCTTTTGCAGTTGAAGACATAACGCCGCCAGAATTAACATCAGTCTCACAGAATATGACTTCATTTTATGGTGGAGATAAGTTGAAATTAAATGTTGCCGGGACGGATGATGTATCTGGCATTAAAATTGTCCAGATTGAGTATAGATTAAAGACAGATACTTCAAAAAAACTTACAGTTGAATTTCAAAATAAATCGGCATCAAACTCTTTTTCATATAGCTACACGCTTCCAACTAATATTCAGCCAGGGGAATGGGATGCAAGTGTAATTCAAGTTTGGGATGTGGCAGACAACTTAAATACATACGTCCCTGGTAGCGCGAATTATGGTAATCCAATTAGTTTTAAGAATCTCAAATTTGTCATCTTAGATTCGGGTAAAGATTTTACGCCACCCGTTTTAAATTCTATTAAACTTGTTAAGTCTAAAATTTCTGCACCAGGTAATATTGAAGTTGTTGCAAACATCACAGATAATGCTTCATCAACTGTTACGGTACAAGTCACATATGATATTTGTGGAAGTCAAACTGGGTTTGAACTTAATAAAACAGGTAAAAATACATATACTGGCAGCTGTGCTATAAGTGCAGATGCAAAATATCATCCAGTAGAGTTGGCTTATATCGTCCTAACCGATGATGCAGGTAATCAGGCTTGGTATTCTTATAATCCGGCAAAATATCCATTTGGAGCAACCAGCCTTAAATTGTCAACAAACATTGATGTCAAAATTACAAATTCCGTTAAAGATAATACACCTCCTACACTTACCGATTATTCTTATAGCACTAATAAAGTTGAGGCGCCTGGAAGCTTTAAAGTTTATGTAAATGCAACTGATAATATTTCAGGAATTGCTGAAGTAAATTGCGATTTTGTTGGTGTTTATGCTGATGGTACTTCGGCTGACTACTTGATTTTAAATTGTTCCTATGATAGTACAAAAAAATGTTTTGTTTCAACTTGTACTTTCAGCCAATACGAGGGTGCGGCGACTTATTCAATCACAAAAGTAACTCTAACCGATAAGGCAGGGAACAAATCAATTTACAGTATAAATCCTCAGGCGAATGAAAAGAGGATAACAGAAAAGAAAATTGATTTGGTCAAGGCGGTTACTGGTGATGTTAATACTGGAACAATGACGGACAATTACATTGACAAAATTGCAAACGCTAAAGATGATGCAATCATCACTTTAGATTGTACAAATAACAGTATTGTTCCAAAAGAGGCATTTGATAAGATTAAAAATACAAATAAAACACTAATTCTCGAAAATGACGGAATTCAGTGGATTTTTAAGGGTTCAGATATTATTAATGCTACAAAAGATATTGATACAAGAGTTAAAGTTTATCAGTTAGACCCTAAAGGGAATCAAAATATAGTTAATTATTTTACGATTACTGAATCAGAAATTGCAGCAGTAGTTGTGGAATTTCCACCAAATGGCTTACTTCCTGGCTTAGCTCATGTAAAAATAAAGGCTGATTACACACTTATGAACCTTATTGGCGTGAACAATTTATTCGTTTATTATTACCAAGATGGTGGCGACGCTCTGAAAACTCAAGTAACTCCAACCGTGGATACTCATTCTGATACACCTACTGACAATACGGTATTTCTCTATGGACTTGAAGCGGTTGCTGATAATATTAGTATTTCTTCGAATGGTAATTTTGAATTTAATATTGCTCATAATAGTAAATATATTATCACATCAAAAAAGGCAAAAACTTCTGCTATTGTTAAAGATACAACTGTTCAATTGAAAAATACGACTAAAAACGCAACTTCAAATACAAGTCCGACAACTTCAATTGCAGATCCATCTAATTCGATTGTTCCAAAGAACAGTAACAAAGTAACCTCAGACGAAAAAAGAATTGGCAGCTATAATTCATATTTTTTAATTATAATTTTAGTATTTATTATAGCTATTGTTAGCTTGGGGTATGTTTTTAGAAAACAAATATTTAGGCTGCTAAAAAAGTATTTTAAAAAGGAATAATACACACCATAACGTTATTTTTTGAATGTGCTTACAAATGATATTATGAGTAAAAAGATGATAATCTTTAATAATAGTGTGAAAATCTACAAGTCAGCATATTTATAAACCATGGAGGAAAAATGAATATATTATTTTTTGGAACAAAAACATATGATAAGGATTATTTTAATCCAATATTAAAAGACTATCCCAATATTACCATAAAATATGTCAAAGCGAATCTTACTGAAGAAACGGTTTCATTAGCGAAGGATTACGATGCTATATGCGCATTTGTAAACGCAACGATTGATTCGGCGGTAATAAAAAAATTGCATTCTTATGGGGTTAAATTAATTCTCATGAGATGTGCAGGGTACAATAATGTTGATCTAAAAGAAGCAAAAAAATGCGGTATTGCTGTTATGAATGTTCCAAGATATTCGCCGGATAGCGTGGCAGAACATGCCATAACCTTAGCCTTAGCTGCAAACCGGAAAATTCATAAAGCATACAATAGAAATCGTGAAAATGATTTTAGCTTGGATGGCCTAATGGGAAGAAACTTTATAGGCAAGACGGCAGGTATTGTCGGTACCGGTCAAATAGGAGCCTCCATGGCTAGAATCTGTCACGGATTTGGTATGAAAGTAATCGGGTATGATAAGTACAAAAATGAATCTTTAAAATTTATGGAATATAAGTCATTAGATGAAGTTATTGCTGAATCAGACTTGATTTCTCTTCATTGCCCTTTGACGGAAGAAACATATCATATGATTAATAAAGATACAATTAGCTTAATGAAAGACGGTGTTATTTTTATTAATACGTCCCGTGGTGGATTAGTTGATACGAATGAATTGATTTTGGGCATTAGAAATCGTAAGTTTGGGGCTGTTGGATTAGATGTGTATGAAGAAGAAAGTAATCTAATCTTTGAAAATCATTCAGAAGACATCCTACAGACATCTTTTACAGCAAGGTTATTAATGTATCCAAATGTAATTCTTACATCTCACCAGGGATTTTTAACGGAAGAATCTATGATGGCAATTAGCCATACAACAATGGATAATGCCCTAGCCTTTATCAATAAAGAAGGCGATGAGATTCTAGAAAATCAACTTTAAAGGTTTATGAGGACACTGATATAGGTGCAGCTCAGTGGCAACTTCCTGTCCTATCGAACTTACTTGATTGTGTGAACATTTCACTCAAAAAGGTTGTATTAATAAGGCAAAAGCCTTTATAAATTTTCAGATTTTTATATGCCAAATAAGAAACTGGGGTTCTGTTTCGTGGTAAAGGTAAAGGGATAATATTATGAAAGAAAGAATAATTAAAGATATAATATATTATGAAAGTGATATTCAAAACATATCTGGAAATTCATTGCCACATAATGTTGGAACTTTATACAAATTCTCAAATGAAGTACATGCTATAGGTCAAAGAATAGCAAGAAAACTAAATGAATATAATTTTGTTTCAGGGGATTATGACCATCTTTATATTAATTATACAACAGTTATAATAGATGGTCAGATAGTAATTTCTGAAAGAAGACCAGAAAAATGGCTTATTTATATTGATTATGGTATATCACCTGATAATATAAATTGTCTAACTGAAGAAGAAAAAAATAATTTTGTTATCGAGTCTACTTTTAAGATCTTATATCTACTCTATAATGGTCAAGATGAAAAGACGAGTATAATCGATAAAGTTAGAAATGAGATAAATACATTCAGTTCAGATTTAGAAATATTTTTTAAAACCAAGGAAACAGCAAGCTACAAAATTGATATTAGTTATAAAATTGGTTCCCATGGAAAAACATCTCCACTTATAATTAATTATCTAGATAAAAAGAGAGGGACAGGGTTTAAAGAAAAAGTATTAGATATGCATTACTTTGATGATGTATATCCTCTTGTCGATGGTATAGCTATAAAAAGTGGTTACATTATATTATCTCCTAAAAAGTCATATAAAGCAGAACTATATAATAAACGTTATAATACCCCAATAGAGATTAAAATTGTTGCAAAACAGCAGTATCACGAATAAGAGAGGTAGGGGTACGTATGGATATTAGTTTGGAAGAAAGATTTGTTCAAACTTTTTGTGAAAAAAGAATCAGTGACCGTCTAACCTTTGAACTTAAAAACACCATAAAACGTAAAAATGCTATCGGAAGATTTTGTCATAATACTAATGATCTTATTAAGCAATCATATATTCTGCAAACAAGTAACAAATGGGCTGTAGATGATATTGTTGGTAAGATACATAATATATCTAAATCGAATAAGTGTTATATTATTGCTTTTGATGAGGATATTGATGGAAAGAATATGTCTTTAGCTGATGGGATTGAAGCGTGCTTTTATAGGGGTATGGCAACAATAATTATTATTGATGAAAAAACAGCATTAATAAAGGCTGAACAAAGCTTTGGTGCTTCACAAAAATATATCTTGCATGTAAATTAGGTTAAGTAGTGCCTTTAATATAATAATGGAGGGGATTTTTTGAAGAGAATATTAAAAAGCTTTGCATTTTGGATGATAATAATTGCGATTTTGCTAATTTTAGGAAGAGAATTTATTTACACAACATCACAAGGGCAAAATGTTTTGGTTTACGCAAATTTGCCTTTAGTTGCTTTGTTGCAAACGTTTTTTATTGGTATTATTTTACCAATACCAAACGGTGGAAGTTTTACTAATTTGCAAGTATTGCTAATGTGGCTGCCTTATTATTTTCTTTATGTTATTTCCTATGCTGTTTATGGGTTAATAATTGATTTAGTAATTAAAAAGATTAGAAAGCCAAACCTCACGAAACAAGTATAAGGTGTAGTTAAATTACTTTACCTTTATTATCAAATGTAGTTCAAAAATGGAAATGATTTTATTATTGAGACTCTGGCTGTAAAGAATAACGAAGTAATTATTAAGTATTTCATGGTAATAAAATTTGGAAATAATTATTTGAGATTGGCTAAAAAGTATAGCCAATCTCATTTTTAATTAATAGCTTTATTTATATAGATCACCGCCGAATGAAATATTAAATTGCACTATTGTTTAATGAGGAGGGCGCACTTTACATATGCATAACAGAAATTTATTGTTCAGTTTATTATTCATTGTATCAAGAACAAAAGTTTAGGTTTAAATTTTACTATCAAAGTGTTACAATGTAAAATAATGGAAAAACTAAAATGGAGGGTAAATTTGATGCAGAATAAAGTTCCTAAAGACCGTTCCGATTTAAACAATGAAGTACGTAAAATCGGTGACATCTTAACGAAAGATGAGTGTTCAGAACAGCAGAAAGCACATGGATTTCAACAATATCTTTCAGCTGCCGAAAATGGAGATGTGCAATCTATGTTTGAGATTGCGAGATGCTTTAATTACGGAATAGGTACTAAATGCAATATTGTTTATGCAACTATATGGATGAACAAAGCGGCAGCAAAAGGAAATGAAGACGCAATCAATGCATTGGCGAATTATAACAGAACATTAAAGACACCTTTTCCTGAAGGTTTTTTCACGGGAGTAAGCGATACTATTTCTAATTGGCATGTCCGTGTTCCGGGTAATATTCTACGAGAAATGGGATTTAATCACTTTGAAGATACGGATAATGTATATGACCTAAGGGGACTTAGCGATGGCATGTTCTTAGTAGGCAAATTAAATTATTATGATTCGCCTGATGAGGACGGATTTGGAGAAGAATATGATTTCTTTTATGGTTACTATGATGAATATATGTACCCTATAATACCATTCATATATGCAAGGGCGCAGCCATTTAAAGATGGTAAAGCGCTGGTAGCTGATAATGAGTATGGTAATGACTGGTATACTATTGATAAGACAGGACTAAAGATTGGATGAATGTATAAACAAAAATCTACTACAATTAAAAGTATGGATATAAATAATAAATCATTATTTTTGAGATAAACCATTATTAAAGAGGTGCATAACCATATACTGTAGTTCGTAGAACATCGCAAATACAAACAAAGCTAAAAAGGAGAAAATTACAATGGCAATCAAGAGAAGTTCTTTTGAAAAAAGGGGTATTTATTTACTTATAACAGTAATGATGATTTTTTTGTGCAGTGCCTGTAGCAATAATAAGGCAGAGAATAAAGAGGAGAAGTTAACTGGGCAACCGGATAGTAACATAGATGGTAAAATTGATACCACGGATGCTAATTCGGACGAAAAGTCAACTAAGCTAATGCAAAACCCAACCACGACTCCGCAACCAACAGACATAGCAGTGAATCAAGAACCGAAGGATAAGAAAGAATTTGTTATTGTAATTGACCCAGGTCATCAGGCAAAACAGAATTCTGGACAAGAACCGATTGGTCCGGGAGCCAAAGAAACAAAACCAAAAGTATCATCAGGTACACAGGGGAGGTTTACTCGAAAACCTGAATATGAGGTAAACTTGGAAGTGTCACTGAAATTAAGAGATTTATTAAAGGCACAGGGATATAAAGTAATTATGGTTCGGGAAACACATAATGTAAATATTAGTAATTCTGAGAGAGCCGCTATTGCCAATCAAAATAAAGCAGATGTCTTTGTAAGAATTCATTGCAATGGATCAGAAAATCCAAAAGATAATGGTATTTTTACTATGTGCTCTACAAAAGAAAATAAGTATTGTGGCCAGTTATATGATAAAAGTAGAAAGCTTTCAGAGTGTATACTCAGTAGTTTATGTGATATAACTGAAGCTAAAAATGATGGTATTATGGAAACTGATTCCATGAGCGGAATTAATTGGTGCGAAGTACCCGTTACAATAGTAGAAATGGGATTTATGACAAATAAAAATGAAGATATAAAATTAAGCAATACGGAATATCAAAATAAATTAGCAACTGGATTAGCAGAAGGAATTAAGCAATATCTAGAACCATAGTAAATAAGGAGGAGTGTCATGTTTTGTGGAGAATGTGGGAATCAATTACAAGAAAATTGTAAATTTTGTAGTAGGTGTGGTGCCCCAGTTGAGTGTGACCATGAAAACAAATTTGAGGAAGTAACAAGGCCATCTATTGTTCAAAGTGAATTTGAAAAAAAGATCGTGGAAGAACCTAAAAAGATAGAACCTGTGACTGAAACAACAGATGACAAAATAGCTAAAACGATAGCTGAAACAGCAGATGACAAAACAGCAGAAACGATAGCTGAAACAACAGATGAAAGAATAGCTGAAACAATAAATGTAATAATGGATAAACCAACAGATAAACCAACAGATAAACCAACAGATAAACCAACAGATAAAGCAACAGCTGAAATAGATTACATAGCAAATAGAAATTTAAAAAAAGAAAAAAAGTGGTTATTTCCAGTAGCGGTAGTATGTGTTCTGACCTTGTTAGGAGCAGGTTACTTTTTAATACATTTTTTATTTGAGAACAAGGGTGATAAGTTTGCTTCAAATCAAAATTATATTGTTGCAGATAAACAGGATGTAAATACAGAAGTACAAAAAAATGTTCCAATTTCAACGACTATCCCAACGTCTATTGCAACACCTAGTCCCAAACCATTATCCGAAGAAGATTCTTTTGCCCAGCAATTAGTAGAATTAAATAGTGTAGGTGCGAAGCTAGAAAGTATAGATGTTTTCGCGGATAATTATGATCCGGCTATGAGAAATAAAGATTATAAATGGGACAGTAAATTATTTTATACCTTAGAGGAAATTAGTCCGGACAACAGCGAGGATGGGCAAATTAATAGTTACAATATCGAGAAGAAACAATTAATCAATGCTGAAAATGGGAACAAGATGGAGTATGAGATATATCGAAATCCAGAAAATAATAAGGTAAATAAAATTGTAAGTATAGAATATGCAGATACCATACTTAAGCTTTGTGACTATTATTATGATAACTATGGAAAGGTGAATTTTACCTTCCAAAGAAATGATGTTAATTATATACCTGCCTATGCCAACCCAGCCAAAGTTGGTGAACGATGTTATTTTTGTAATGATGTATTGGTCAAATGGAGAGAAGTAAAAGATGGTAAGCAAATTAATTATGTCATTGGTAAAAATGAGCAGAACAGAAAGAACGGAGGTAATTCCGGAACAGTTACTTTATATGATCAGTTAAGTATAGAAAATCAACAATCCTATGACCAGAAGGAAAGGGATATGATAAATGCTGCTTACAACACCTATAATATTGTTCAGGAAGCAAAGGGAATTAGTAATATAATCGGATATGTCTATGATGATAATGGTAACCCAGTTAATAATGCAAAGATTGGTCTATATTCTGCAAAATATAAAAAGTGGATATTTGAAAAGCAAACGGATCAAAATGGACTTTATTCAATTGTTGTACCATCACAAGAGGCTGAATATGAAATTAAAGCCGAGTATGATGGCTACGTTACTACCTCTCTTTACAATATTAATATGAATACTCAGTCAGTTGGTATGTACCAGGAAAATATTTATTTGGTAAAAAATACAGGAATTAGTTATAATATCAACCTTATTTTATGTGATGCTTTTAATAAAATGGATGAAAATAATATGAGGCGTTTAGTTGGTGCGGATGTTAAGACACGTAAGGGGATTAATAACAAGACAGGTGAAATTTATAGATCTGCGAAGGCTGACCAAAATGGTCAAATTTATATTACATTAGAGGAAGGTGTTTATACGGTAGAGATTAATAAGGATGGTTATGCCACTACATATTATACCGTTGTAGCACGGAAAGAAAATGATGTAATTCAGATTAATACCTCGCCTATACTTGGTGAAGATGAAGTGCGTATTGTGTTAACTTGGGGAGAAAAACCAATGGATCTGGATTCTCATTTATTCACGCCAAATGATAGCTCGAGTGGGGATAAAACCTTTCATATCTGGTATGACCATCGAAGCGATCTAAACTATAACAATTTGGATGTAGATGATACCAATGGATATGGGCCTGAAACAATGACAATTAATCATTTGGATAATGGATTGTATAAGTATTATGTAGCTGATTTTACTAATTGTAGTGCTAGAAATACGAATTCTACGGATATGTCCTTATCCGGAGCACGAGTTTCTATTTATACCAAAGCCGGACTCGTTCAGAACTTTTATGTCCCGAACGATCGGCAGGGTGTTATATGGGAGTTGTTTGAAATTCGAAATAAGCGAATTGTTCCAATCCAAAGGTATTATAGTAATATTGGAGATAAGACCTGGTGGTATAACGAAAAATAGATCAATTGCTCTATAAAAAGGGGGATATTATGTATTGTAGTAATTGTGGGAAGCAATTAAAAGAAACGGCTAATTTTTGCTCGATTTGTGGGAAACCAGTTGAGAAAATAGTAGAAAAGTTAGAAAGTGTAGACAGGGAGCATTTGGGACACACAGAGGAAATAACAGGACAATCAAAACAACAAACAATTGGATTGTCACACAATTTATCTTATTCACCTCAAATACAACAGTTTATTTCAAGTAATAACGTATATTCTTTAATTTCTTTAGTTGTTTCAGGGTTATTAATTATATTAATGTTTACAAAGTGGTATGAGGTACCAATTTTTTCTTATGCTAATAGTTTTTTTGATGGTTATATAAATTTACCTAGTAAGTTCTCGATTATTGATTTCTTTACCCACTTCATGAGTATTCAAAAGATAGATATACCATCAATTGTAAAGGATGTAATTGGAATTTATATGTTTGCAAACTTACTTCTATGGATTGCAATATTGGTTTGCTTAGTTTACTATATAAAAATCATGTTAAAAGATAAAGAGAAAAACATTGAGACATTCGAAACGTCTGTAGTTTTAATTATCATTATTGTTGTTATAAATTTTGTAACAATGATAATTATTAATGTCATAGGATCGAATAAAGAGATGGAAGCTACCGGTATTGAGATTGTCAAATTGAATTTTGGTGTGTATTTAATGGCATTCATTTCAATAACGTCAAAATTTATACTTGTAAATAAGGTGAAAGAAGAAATACAGCAAGGAAAGAACAAGGAGGCTGTTTAGCATAATTCTGCCTTCTCTATGCTTTGCAGGTTCTATCTTAATATCTATGATACCAACAGGGAGACCTCTATATTACGAGGTCTCCCTGTTTATTCATTTTTATGATGAAACTTATCGTGAGAAAGTGGTCAATTATTTGGTAATATTTCTATAAGCTTTATGATAAAAAGTACAGCGTAACTTGGATATGAATACTGCTAACATAAGAATTGCTATGAAAAACTACTCTTAATTAGTATAACCGGTTCCGTTACATATAGTGCAATATCGCTCACAGGGTGAAGACTGTCCGTATAGTCTATATGTGCCGGTTCCGTGACACCGGGGGCAAGTGCCGGTACCGTGACAGGATATACAAATATTTTTCACGGGTTGTATAGGTACGGTAGAATCATTGCTATCATTGTCCGTATATGAATTTGATTGTCCGCCAGGATTAGTAAATGTATTTCCGCTGCATTTTGGACACAAACCGGTTCCGTTACAGTTGGGATCGGCTATTGTTAGTCCATTAGCAGTAAATGTGCCGCTTCCGTTACACATATTGCATAAATGGGTGCCATGGCATGCGGAACAAGTAGCTGAGCTATTACCTGAATTATTACCCGAGTTATTATTGAAAGGTTCGTCTTTTTTTTGAGTTGCTATGATTATGACAACTACAATTATGCCTACAATTATAAAAAATTTTTTTGTCATTTTACTCTCCCCTATTCTATGCATTAAAATTAATAGTTACCTTTCTAACTGTTTTATAGACTATCGAAATAAAAGAATGGAAATATATAAGAAATATATAATTGGGATTTATTACATTTTAAAACTAATTTGATAATTTTTCAATATTTTTACAAAAAATCAATAAATGAAATTTGCAAACCGAACCACGAAGATTGATCCACCACCTTCGGCATCACTTAATACCACATCAATTATTAGATGTGGTATTTTTGAGTTTACTCTTATTCTATGGCATTACTACAGACTACTGTTATGCTGGTAAGAATATCGTTGGGGTTTATTGGGTACTGATTTTTATTCACCAAAGAATATTTAATGGAATATCTCTTGCATAAATTTGGAATATTATGTTATTATATTTCCAGTATTAGAAAGAATGGTAAAATTTGTGGGGCAAAGAAAACAGTAAAAGTAATTATTATAAATTACTGTTTATAAGAGGGAGGAATATTTAGATGATAATTCTAAATAAAAAAGTTATAACGATATACACAACGATCTTATTTATGACATTGTTGTTAATGGCGGTAGTAAAACCACACATTGCATTGGCGGAGACCTTTGGAGACTTTGAATATGAGTTAGATAATAATGATAACGCATCGATTATCGGATATAGTGAAAACAGTAGCGCGGTTACAATACCATCTACGGTGGATGGGTATCCGGTAACAGCAATTAATTCTTTAGCATTTTATAACTGTACCAATATAACCAGTGTCACAATACCCAGCAGTGTGGTCAGAATCGATACGGATGCTTTTTCTGGCTGTAATAGTTTAAAAGCGTTTAATGTAGATAGTAACAATCTTAATTATACAAGTACTGACGGGGTTTTGTATAATAAGGATAAGAGTATATTGATTAGTTACCCCTCTGGTAATACAAATGCAGCATTTAAAATACCAGATAAGGTAAAAGTAATATCGATTGCTGCATTTGAAAAGTGCTCCGGATTAATCAGTATTACATTACCGGAAAGTATAACAAACATTAGAGATGGAGCATTTTCTGATTGTATTAGTCTATTAAATATAACGATTCCAAGTAAGGTTGAAAAAATAGGTAACTATATATTTTCCGGCTGCTCAAATTTGAAATCAATTCAAGTTAATGCAGCAAACGTTAATTATAAAAGTGAAAATGGGGTTTTATATAATTATGCGAAAACTACGTTGCTTTATTATCCTGTTGGAAAAGTAGAATCAACCTTTACGATTCCAAAAGGGGTAACTTCAATAGATAAGTATTCAATTTCTGGCAATCCCCATTTAACTGGTATAACGATATCAAGTACTGTAAAAGAATTAGGATATGGTGCATTTAGCGAATGTAGTGGTTTAAAATCTATCGTTATTCCGAATACCGTAACTAAGATGGGATATAGTCTATTTAGCAAATGCACAAATTTAGAAAAAGTGACCATGTCAGAGGGAGTAAAAAGTATTGATCTCTATACTTTTAGTGGATGTACCAAATTAAATAATGTAATAATACCAAAAAGCGTGACTGATATAAGTGCATATGCATTTAGAAGATGTTCTAGCTTAAGCAGTATCACAATTCCTAGTAGTGTACATAATATTGGGCATTATGCATTTGGTGATTGTATAAATTTAAAAAGTGTAACGTTGTCAAATGGGGTGATTGGACTAGGACATGTTGTCTTTGAAGGCTGCACAAGTTTAACAAGTATTACGATACCTAGTAGTATAAGTTCTTTAGAACCAAATATCTTTTATCATTGTAATAATTTGAAGGAAATTAACGTTAATGCAAGTAATAAATATTTTTCTAGTTTAAATGGAGTTTTGTACAATAAAGCAAAAACCTCTTTAATATGCTATCCAGATGGGAAAATTGGCTCCACCTTTGAGATACCGAATAGTGTAACATCTATTCAACAATCAGCATTTGAAACCAATACCATATTAACCTCCATCAAGATACCAGTTAGTGTTAAAGAAATAGGGCAAAAAGCATTTAGTGATTGTACTGGGCTAAAAAGCGTAACGATACCTGATGGTGTATCAGTAATTCATTCTGGAGCTTTTTCCGGTTGTTATAGTTTGACAAGTGTTTTACTACCGAAAAACTTAACTTCTATCGAAGAAAAAGCATTTTACGATTGTACGGCATTAATAAGCATTACAATACCAAAAAGTTTAGAAAACATTGATTATTACGTGTTTTCTAACTGTAAGAATTTAAAATCAATTATTGTAGATAGTCAAAATACAATCTTCTCAAGCAATAATGGTATATTATACAATAAAACAAAATCGGTTTTACTTTTTTATCCAAATGGAAAAACAGAGACCTCCTTTACAATTCCCAATACAGTGACAACAATAAATTCTTACTCCTTTGATCAATGCCTAAAATTGACTTCAATTTCAATACCTGACAGTGTACAAGATATCACTGCCTCATTTGATCGCTGTACGAATTTAAAAAATATCGAAGTAGATAGTAGCAATATATTCTATTCAAGCTTGAAAGGGGTTTTATACGATAAAGATTTTAAAATCTTAATGTGTTATCCTTCCGGAAAAACAGAATCCTCTTTTAGCGTTCCCAGTAGTGTAAAAGCAATAATCGAAAACGCGTTTGCTCAGAGTCTGAATTTAAACAACATTACATTATCGGATGATTTAGTCTATTTCGATACAGACCTATTTGAAAACTGTACTAATTTGCAGTCAATTAATATTAATAGCGCTAATCCAAACTATTCAAGTGATAACGGAGTTTTGTATAATAAAGCGAAAACTGCTTTGCTTTGTTATCCGGTTGGAAAAACAGAGAAATCCTTTACGATACCCAATGGGGTAAAGACTATTCGTGATAATGCATTTCATAATAGTATTTATTTGTCTGATATAATTATGCCAAATAGTCTAACCACCATTATGGATACTGCATTTAGTGGATGTAATAAACTTACCGTTGTTACAATACCAAGTAGTGTTGTTCGATTTGGGGGAGAAATATTTGCCGACTGTACAAAATTAAATACGGTTATATTCAAAGGAAATGCACCATGTCTGGAAGAAGTTGATGTGGATTTATCAAATAGTCCGTTTGAAAATAATGCGGTTGGATTAAAGATATATTACACGAAAGGCAAAATAGGCTTTACCAATCCGTGGTATGGAGCAAATGCATTTGTATTGAACGTTACTCCTACGAACTTGAAGGCTGCTTCTTCGGGATATAACAGCATAAAAACTAGTTGGAACGCAGTAGCAGGAGCAACTGGATATGAAGTGTGGAGAGGGGCAACAAGTACTGGAACTTTTGTATTGGCTGGGACAACATCTGCAACTAGCTTTAACAATACAGGCTTAGTGATAGAAACTATTTATTATTATAAAATTAGATCATATGTATTATTAGGAACTACAAAATCATACAGTGATTTTTCAACAATAGTAAGTACAAAACCTATACTGGCAACTCCAACGAACTTAAAGGCTACATCCTCAGGATATAACTGCATAAAGGCTAATTGGGTTTCAGTGGCTGGGGTAAGCGGATATGAAGTGTGGAGAGGGGTAACAAAGGCAGGAAATTATTCCTTGGCAGGGACAGTAATTGGAACAACAAGTTACAATAATACAGGATTAGTAACCGGAACAACCTATTATTACAAAGTACGAGCATATCGACTTATTGGAGCCACAAAGGTATATGGAGACTTCTCAACTATTATTAGCACGAAACCGACACCCGCAGTACCGACAAACTTTAAAGTGGCAAGAGTAAGTGCAACAAGTATAAAAGTGTCATGGAATACAGTGGCAGGTGCAAGCGGTTATGAAGTATATCGGTCATCTTCTGCTGCGGGTACATTCACACTAACAAAGACAACAACAGCTCTAAACCTCCTTAATAATGGATTAAGTAAGGGAAAATACTATTATTATAAAGTAAGAGCGTATAAAATGGTAGGTAAAACGAAAGTTTATGGGAATTATACAACAGTATTATCTGTTAAAACTTATTAATTATAAGAAAAAGTAATTTGTTACATTGGATTTATAAAAAAGCCTAAAACCTTGATGGTTATAGGCTTTTTACATGCAGTCAATATTTCATTCATTAGATTCATACAGTTGAGAAAAACTGTGTTTTGTAGTATGATTAAAGTAATATGGTTAAAACAAAATCAATTTAATACATACGATATAAAATTTAACTAACAAGATGAAAGATTGGATTAGTATAACGATGAAAGAAAAATTATTAAAGCACCAATTACTACGTACCCTTTTTGAATTACGTGGCAATCCCAGAGCTTGTGTGTATACAGAACCGATGTGGGGACTTTCGATGAACCTTTGTCTTCCATATGCATCAATATATATGTTAACCTTAGGTATGAGTGATGTTCAGGTAGGTATTGTAACTTCAATTTATATGTTTTCCCAGATGCTATGCGCTTTTTTATCCGGTGCGATTGTTGATAAAATGGGACGCAGAAAGAGCACCGTGGTTTTTGATTTCCTTGCATGGAGTTTACCATGTTTGATTTGGGCATCCAGTCAAGGCTTTTGGTTCTTTGTCATTGCGGCATTATTGAACGGTTTAATGAAGATAACAACAGTTTCTTGGGATTGTCTATTGGTAGAGGATGCCCCAAAGGATAAAATTACCCATATTTATTCATGGGTCATGATATCTGGTAATCTTTCAGCACTCTTTGCACCGATTTCATCAATTTTAGTTTCGGAACTGACACTTGTACCTGCAATACGAATACTCTATATTAATGCCTTTATTATTATGACTGTTAAACTTTTAATACTATATAAGTTTTCGACAGAAACAGCGGTAGGCAAAATTAGACGTGAAGAAACCCATAGTCTATCCTGGCGTCAAATTTTATCCGGTTATAAAAGCGCCTTACGAAAAATTATAACTTCACGAGGCACTAAATTTGCTATCGTTATCAGTATCTTAGTAGAGATCGTATCCATGCTCGGAATGACCTTCTGGCAGATTATCGCATCACGTCGAATCGGGATACCGAATACACTATTGCCTATTTTTCCAATGGTCAGAAGCATACTTTCTATTATTTTATTTTTTACCGTAATTACACATATCAAGCAGACAAAGTTAAAATGGCCGTTAATCGGCGGATTTTTAAGTTCCATAATTGGTTGTATATTATTAATTTCCATAGCCAATATCGGAGTGTGGGGATATGTTATATTATCAGTTTCTTTAATATTTGAAGCACTGGGCGTAGCTGTATTGAGTACGCTTAGGGAATCCTTAGTTGCGATTCATGTTGATCCAGGTGAGCGTTCAGGTATAATGGCATTACTTCAGACTACGGTTATGCTTGTGAGCGTACCGTTTGGATTTATTGGGGGACTACTTAGTGATATTTCAAGGATTTTGCCTTTTGTACTGAGTATTGCGTTGTTGCTATTGGGAATATTGGCTACCTCCATATTTTATTATGTGTCTAAGAGTAAGAATAGTTAAAATTGACAAATATGGGAGCATGAGTATAATTGTATTGAATGAAATTCATTACTAAATGACTTGGGAGATATTCAATATGAAAAATAAAAAAAAGCTGGCAATCGGTTTGCTGATTGTTGGATTATTCTTTGCTTTAATTAATTTATTAATAACGCCTAATTTTGGAGATGATATTAAGTTCCAAAGCACTCTTAGCAACCATGAGTTGTTACCGTGGCTAGTTGGTCGATATGCTCGTTGGTCCTCCAGATTTCTATTGGAAGCAATAATGGCACTGTCAATGAAAATTCCGGTTATTCTGTGGAAAATTCTCGATATTTTGGTGTTGTGTGCCTTGTTTATCATTCTTGAGAGACTTAGTCGTAACTTCATTAAGCAGAAGAATATAGTATTCGTAGCTCTATTGCTTTGCTGTTATCCTTTTATGCATATGGGAAGTGCAGGATGGATCACGACAATAACTAATTATTTGTGGCCTTTAACAAGTTGCTTGTTTGCACTAGTCGGTTTAAAGAAAGTTGTAATAAGGGAGAGAATTTTACCTTACGAATATGTTTTTTATATACCGGCACTTATTTATGCATGTAACAATGAACAGTTAAGTGTGACCTGTTTTTGCTTGTTTGCAGTTACACTGTTATTACAGTTTAAAAAGAAAAAAATTGCACTTTATACAATAATCGGTACTATGATTTCACTTGGGAGTATTATTTTTATTCTGACCTGTCCTGGCAATTCATTGCGACTAAAGGTGGAAATTACAAAATGGATGCCTGAATTCCCGAACCTATCTCTCTTTGATAAAATTCGGATAGGCCTAGTGTCTACCTTGCAGCATTTTGTTTCTATACCCGATGTACTATTTCTCTTCCTTTCTCTTCTCGTTTTTATTGGTGTGGTATATTATAATACGAGCTTAAAACGGCGAATTGTGGGTGCGATTCCGTTGATTATTGATATTGTATTGACCGGATATTATATTATTAAGTATGTTTTTATTCAGAGAGATATCAATTATGCATCAACTGACATTCTTTTGAAAAACAAGTACGTTGTTTTAAATCAGGGGTTGCACCTTGCACTGTTGATTTTGTACTTAATATGTGTTTTGCTCTCTTTATATTGGATTTTTCAAGGAACCAAAACCTTCCTACTAATAACAATAATATTGACAGTTGGATTTGCTTCAAGGATGATGATGTGCCTTTCACCAACTATACTTGCGTCAGGTACAAGAACGTTTTTTGTGCTTTATTTTGCAATTATTACGACCGTGTTGCTATTGATTGATAAACTTGAAGATAAGGCAAAATGGATTCGGCGTTGTATTTATACTATCTCCATAATTGGTATGGTGATCAATATAGGTATGGTTATTATTATGGACAAGATGTATTAATGTAAGAAATAATGGGTCAAATAACATATTGTTAGGACACTTGCACCTTACTCCATATTATTTGATATTATAAGAGCTTAAAACCAAATTTTTCAGGTTTTAAGCTCTATTTAATTATGAATAAACAATTAATAAAGACTTATTTTTTTCACATATTTACCAACGTTTTTTCACATTTTGGTTCTATAATTTATTTGGCACAGGTAGAAACCAAAATTGGTATAACAAGTTTAAAGTGTATTAAGATAAGAATTTTGTTACAGTAAGGTTTAAGATTAGAGGGAATTAAATCAAAGATGGAGGTTACGTCGAATGTCAAAAAAGTGGGTTAAAAACACAATCATAATTATTTTAATTATTGTTATCATTGGCGGTGGTACCGTTGCTTATACGCAATTTAGCAAAGCCAGTGCGAATGCAACCACAACTACATTTTCACTTGTTTCAGTTACGAAAGGAAACATAAACCAATCGGTATCTGGAAGCGGCACTGTAAGTTCGGGGGCACAATTCACACTAGCCGCAGCGAATGCCGGTACCATTGATTCGATGCCGGTTAAGCTGGGTGATACAATCAAGGCTGGAAGCACAGTAGCGCATATAAATGAAAGTGATTCTGGGCAGCAAGTGTCAGCAAATCAAAGCTCATTACAGTCTGCAACGGATTCGCTTGAACAGGCAGAGCAGAATGCGGATTCAGTATATACAAAGTCACCAATTGCTGGTCGTGTTAAAAACATTACCGTACAGGAGGGTGATGATTTGGGCACGATGAAAGCGGTAAACAATGGTGTGTTGTGTACAATATCTACCGATGGGAAGATGAAAATCTCTATCAATACAACCGGCCTTCAGATGAATGATAAAGTAAAAGTAAACTATAATGGTAGTGTTGTTACAGGTACGGTTACCTCCACAAGTAGCTCTAACATTGGTAATAATAATGGATCAGGTAATAGTGGTAATAGCGGCAATACTGGTAACAATTCTAATGTCGGCAACACTACCATTGTTATTGATCGTGACAATTGGCCGGTGGATGCTTTGGTTACGGTTATGAAAAATGATGGAACTATTCTAGGCACAGGTAGACTTGCGATTAATAGTCCTATTTCCATTCAAGGTTCCAATTCCGGTATTGTGGAAGGGGTATTTTGTTACGAAAATAAAAAGGTAAGTAAAAATTCTAAATTGTTTAAATTTGATGATACTTCTGTTAAAAGTCAAATTCAAAAATTAAAACAGCAGGTTACGATGGCACAAAACCAACTGACGAATTCTGAGGAGAATGCAGCGAAAGATACGGTAACAACACCTACTGACGGCGTTGTGTCAGAGCTGACTGTAAAGAACGGTGACTGCGTTACGGCCGGTCAAGCTTTGGCAACAATTGTTGATCCAACTAAGATGCAGGCTGTGGTTTCGGTTGACGAACTTGATATTACAAAAGTTTTAGTCGGTCAGGAAGCAAATATTTCGGTTGATGCATTAAGTGAGAATACTTACACTGGTAAAGTCACACAGATTGACTCAATCGGTACCGCTTCGAATGGGGTTACTACATATAATGTAACAGTTTCTATTGATAATGCGAAAGATGTAAAGGTAGGCATGAATGCTACCGCAACAATCGTAATTAAAGGGAAACAGAATGTATTGACTTTACCTTCTTCCGCACTGCAAAACATTTCAGGTACTACGGGTGAAGTTCTTATGGCGGCTAGTTACTTTGATGCAAATGGTAAAACAATTACCCTGAAAAATGCAGATATTAATTCGCTTTTTTCCAAAAATGGAAAAAAAGTGAGATTGGGCTTTAAAAATGCTAACACGGTTGAAATTGTATCAGGATTATCAGAAGGCGATAAGATTGCTGTCCCAAGAACTATTTCACAAGCGATGATTAATTCGCTGAAGAACACAACATCCAATTCAGCACAAATAGGTTTTGGCGGAATGGGAGGAATGGGTGGTCTTACTGGTAATGGAGGTGGAGGCTTTACTCGCCGGAACAACGGAAGTGGCAACAATACTAGTAACACCAGTGGGAACAGATCTACTTCAGGTTCGGGAAGTAATAGCGATAGAAACACTCCTAATGGTGGAAATTGACCCTCGAGTTTTGGCAGCAGTGATTGATTTTCTTAAGATCTCTGCTTATGGCAAATTAGATAAAGGAGAATTGAGATAATGCCGATTATTGAGATTTCAAATCTTTTTAAAACCTATCAATTGGGAGGTAATACGGTTCACGCGCTTGATGATGTAACCATGCAGGTGGATGATAATGAATTTGTGGCAATTGTCGGACCCTCCGGTTCAGGTAAATCCACACTAATGAACATTGTGGGGTGTCTTGATATCTCCACAGCAGGTAGTTATAAATTATTAGACCGTGAAATAAGTTCCTATAATGACAATGAACTTGCTGAGTTCAGGAATAAAACAATAGGATTTATATTTCAAAGATTTAATCTGTTGAATAGACTAACAGCGATTGATAACGTTGAGCTCCCATTAATATATCAGGGGATTTCGACTTCTGAAAGACGTGAAAGAGCTGTAGAGGCGCTTAAAGCTGTAGGTTTAGAGGATAGAATGCATCACAGACCGATGGAACTTTCGGGAGGTCAACAACAGCGAGTTGCAATTGCGCGGGCCCTGATTACGAAACCATCCTTGATTCTAGCCGATGAACCTACGGGTAATCTCGACAGCCATACTGGGGAGGAAGTACTTGATATACTACGTAACCTACACCATAGTGGGAATACAATTATGCTGATTACGCATGATATGCGTATTGCTCATATTGCAAAACGCATTTTAACCATACATGATGGAAGAATCAAAGAATATAAGGAGGGTGAACAATGAAATTTTCACAAGGTGTTAAAATGTCACTAACTTCTTTGTTCTCCAATCGAATGAGATCCTTTTTAACCATGCTTGGTATCATTATCGGTATCACTTCAGTTATTGTTATGGTGGCGATTGGGCAGGGCTCAGCGAAGCAAGTTACGGACGCAATTCAAAGAATGGGTACAAATATGTTAACGGTAAATATTACGAGCAGTTCATCGACAAGACTGACCGAGGAGGAAATATCGCAGCTAAAAAATGAACCCTCTATTGCATCCCTTGCGCCGCAAGTATCAGGCAACGCTACTGTTAAAAATGGGGTAAATAATGATTCGGCATCCATTATCGGTACAACGCCTGATTATGAGTCAGTACGTGATGTTCATGCCGCTTACGGTCGTTTTATTACGCAGGATGACATAGATAATCGCTATAAGCTTTGCGATGTTGGCATTGAAGTGTTGCAAAACATATTTCCTGATATTCAGGCTGAGAATTACGAATCCCTTATTGGTAAAAATATTATGGTGAACGGGACGCCGGTTATGATTGTTGGTATCCTTGAAAGCAAGGGAACAAGTACCGCAGGTTCGAATGATAATCAATTAATTATGCCTCTCTCGAGTGCAAAAAAATTATTGAAAAATACGACGATATCCACATATTTTGTGGAAGCAGCTTCTTCAACTTCTGTTGATGCAGCCACTTATACATTAAATCAATTGTTACTTTCAAAATACAACAATGACAGTACTCAGTTCAGGGTGCTCAGTCAGAGTGAAATGATAAGTGCGCGAAATGAGACTGCCAATACCCTTACGTTAATGCTAGCAGGAATTGCAGCAATATCGTTAGTAGTTGGAGGGATTGGTATTATGAACATTATGCTGGTATCGGTGGTAGAGCGTACTAGAGAAATCGGTGTTCGTAAAGCAATTGGAGCTAAGAGACGAGATATCTTGTTGCAATTTTTGATCGAAGCAGTATTTCTAAGCTGTACCGGCGGAATTGTTGGGGTTATTCTGGGTGTGTTTATCTGCGTTCTTCTACCGAACATAACTTCTGTAGCGGTACAAATGCAACCACAGATTATGATGCTAGCATTTACTTTTTCAGCTGGTGTGGGTATCGTGTTTGGCTTTTATCCTGCAGGGAAAGCGTCCCGCTTAAGTCCGATTGATGCATTGAGATATGAATAAAGAATGCTGGGGTAACGTTTGAGTTCGATTAAAAAAACTTCGTATAGACAAATAATAGTGTGTAATTAATCAATAAACATATAACAGAAAAGATAACAGAAAAGATAACAGAAAAGATAACAGAAAAGATAACAGCTTAAAGTTTAGTCAGACAAATCTAGATCAATAAATATAAGGAGTTAAGAATATGAGAAAAATAAAATATGTTACAACGTTACTATTACTATCCTGCTTAGCAATCAGTGCCCTTGTATTGACTGGTTGTGGTACGAAGAAGAGCAGTACAAATAACACGCAAGACGCCGCAGCTTCGGGCAGGCAGGGGTTTAGTGCAGAGAATATGAAGGAAATGCTCGACAATAACCTTTCTAGTTTGGTGCAAGATGGTACAATTACAGCAGATCAGGAAGATAAGGTGATAAGCACCATCTCAGAAGCAATGAGTAAAAGAATGGCTTCCATTACTGGAAGACCTTCGAATAATCAAGGGACTCGCCCTTCACCAGGTGCCAATGGTTCGAATGGAAATAGGCAATGGGGACAGGGTAGTTCAAACGACGGAAAGAACGGCGGAACCAATGGTGGCACTAGACAAAGAGGGATGGGCGGCTCATCAATGTACACGAATGAGCTGAAAAGTTTGGTTACAGACGGTACGCTCACTCAGGCACAAGCCGATGCTATCGTGAAAGCACTATCGAAGGGCTTTGGGGGCATGGGTGGAGGTAACGGCGGTTTCGGTCGCAATGGCAATAATAGTGGCAATAACAGTAGTAATAACACGGGTAATGCCAATAATACAACACCACAATAGGTAATATTGGAATAAAACAATATAAGATAAAATGCATCAATGATAAGTAAAGCATGATTACAATACAAAAGTAAATAAAGTCAGATTACAATACAATAATAAGTAAATTGCTATTAATAACAATCAACAATTGATATTAATGCAACACAATAGAAAAAGAGTTTCGCAGCATTGATAAGATCCTTCTGCAGTAGACAAGGTAAATAACCAAAACTACTTTAGGGGGATAATAGCAATCCGCATACGAAACTCTTTTTTCTTGTCATAAACCGATGAATTATCACGAATAATATGCTATAATGTATTAGCTAATCGTTCTTGAAATGCAGTAGCTAATATTTCTTGAAATGCAATAGGAATGAGAGTACTTACAATAAGATAGATATAAATGAAGGATAAGGGCATATGAACGAATTAAAAAAGATACCACAAGAATTTTGGAATTTATTTCGGAGCAGTAACCGATATATCTATATAGAGTCATTAATGGTAATTTATGAGGAATATTTATATAATGATTATTTTTTGACGAGGGAAACAGGAATACGTCTTCTGTCAGAGCATTTTGAAGGGCGAATTATTGATGTGTCCGGCGATGAAGATGGTATGGAAATTGATGGGAATGAACCGACCTCTATGCAGATTATAAATAAGCTTATCGGTTTTGGTTGGCTTAGAAAGGTAGAGGATTACGTTAATTTTAAAACCAATCTTGTAATCCCCGATTATGCAGCGACCTTAATTGAGGCGTTCTTAAATCTGAATAATCCCAATGATCAAGAAACTGATATAGAGATTCAAAACATTTTTTCGAATCTTTATTCCTTTTACAATGATAAGAAATTAGGAATTGAGATGTTAGGGAGTGCAAGGCAGAATGCAACAAAACTAAATCGCTCCTTGCAAAATATGCTTCATAATATGGATCGTTTTTTTGAGAGCTTACTTGAGAAGACCACCTACGAAGAGGTTTTATCGGAGCATCTGGATGTCTTTGTTGAGACGGAGATTAATCGAAAATATGGACTTTTGAAGACAAGTGATAATTTCTATAAGTATAAGAATGACATCAAAGATTTACTTTATTTGCTCCAACAAGATAATAGTAGGCTGTATCTGTTAAAGAGAAAGATTTTAGCAGAGAATCCAAATCGAACTGCAGAGGATATTGAGGTTGAATTTCATGATTTGATTTATGAAATTGATCGAAGTATAACTAATATCGAGAAACGAATCGCCAATATCGATGCAGAACACTCCAAGTATATTCGCGTTACCGTGAGTAGGATGGAATATCTTCTAAGCAGGGATCAGAATCTGAAGGGGAACCTTGTCACTTTACTTAATATGATGTCGGAACAAAAGAGTGATCGGATTACCGGAAGGATTACGGATAAGATTCAGTTGAATGATTTTGCGATCAATACAGAGGATGCCTTTTATAAGAAAAGATTGAAGAAAAATTCGGTGGAGGAACTGGATGAACCGGAGGAAAATATTGATGAGGATTTATCAAGAGAAGAGATATTAAAGGCGAACAAAAGTAAAGCACGGTTTAACAAAGCTCAAATTGAAGGTTTTGTTCTTAGCAGGATGAAAGAGGGGATCTATCAGATTAGTGACCATCCGATTACGAGTAAAAGTGAATTCGAACTGTTGATATTGGCATTTGATTATAGTCACCGTGTGAAAAGTCCATTTGAAGTGGTGAGAGATAACGATGAAATGATCGTGAAAGGGGAGTTCCGGTATCCCAATGCAGTATTTAAACTTAAAAATACTTCACTAGAAACAAAGGAAAAGGAGTAATTGAATGCTGGCATATTATAACGGTTTAATGGATGAAGAAAAAGCGAGAGTAACCGATGTGATTAAGAAACTCTTTAGCCAAACATATATTATGGAACGGAAATATGATAAAAAAACAGAACGCCATATGATTAATGATGATTACCGCGTGTGTGAACGCCATATGGACTTTCTAAAGGATTATTTTAATGTAGCCGATATTGACTTGTATGAAAATCGTCAATACAACATTATTTATATAAAAACGCCCACCTTACAAGGAGAGAAAATCTCCCCCTTATCAACCTACTTTATTTTGCTTTTAAAAGTGATTTACGATGAGCAAATGAGTACCATTTCCAATTCTATTCATGTTTATACTACGCTTGGAGCGATTAATGAAAAACTACAACTATTCCGTCTTTGGAAGGGAAAGATGCCAATAACTGAGATGAAGAAGACAATCGCCTTTTTGAAGAGATATCAGATTGTTGAAGTGTTAGATGAGGTCAATGATTTGGATAGTGAGATTCGTTTTATTATTAATCCCATTGTTAATCTGTTGTTTGACAACAAAGAGATTATGGAAGTGATAAAGCAGTATCAGGACGGAGAGGAAGAGGAAGAAGATGAACAACAGATTTTTGGCAATGACGAAGATGTGCTTGAATAATTGGCACTATATCAATAAAAGAGTGCTTACCTATGATGAAATCGTGAACTTTTTTACCGGTCATTCGGGTAGTGGTAAATCCACTGTAATCGATGCATTGCAGATGATATTCTATGCCGACACAACGGGTAGAGGGTTCTTTAATAAGGCTGCAAAGGAAGATTCCAATCGAACCTTAATCGAGTACCTGCGTGGGATGGTTCAAATCGAAGAGAACAACAGTATTAAGTACCTTCGCAATAAAAACTTTTCCTCAACCGTGGTATTGGAATTCACGGATACAGAGACGAAAAGCAGTCAGTGTATCGGTGTGGCCTTTGATGTGGATACGAACAATAATAATATAACAAAGCAATGGTTTTGGCATACAGGTTCATTTTTAGAAAACAACTATCGTAGTGAAGATAATAAGACTCTTACAATAGCGGATTTAAAGGATTTTTTAAAAAAGAATTTCTTACAGGATGAATATTTCTTAACTACCACCGATGTGAGATTTCGTAATGAAATTTATAATAATTATTTTGGCGGTCTTCCTGATGAGCGCTTTATTGCGCTTTTTAAAAAGGCAATTCCATTTAAGATGGATATGAAATTGGATGACTTTATTAAGAACTATATCTTTACGGAGGTTAATATTCGTATCGACGATATGAAGGACAGCGTAGCTCAGTATTCCAACCTTAAGTTAAAGCTAGAGGATACTAAGCGTGAGATAGAGCTACTTGTAGCAGTGCAAAGACAGTATCAAAAGTATGCTCAGTGCTGTGACAAGGAGCTTCAGTATAAATATAATCTTGATAGTCTGGAAATCAAGGTGGCAGAACAAAACATTCAGTTAAGTCATTCTCAGTTGGAGACCTTGAACCAGGATATTAAATTCTTGCAAAAAACTTCTGAAGAGTTGTATCAACAGATCAAAACCATGCAGATCCAAAGAGATGAAGTAGCTGGATTTATTCAAAATAGCGGATACTCCCATCTACAGGAGCAATTAAAATTGCTAACTCAGAATATTGATATGTTAGGAAGATCCAAGGTAAAATATGATAATCTGGCTCGTAAGTTAAAAGGTTGGATACAGACGGATCTACTGAATTCAGATACGAAGGAAGCGATTGAGCGCTTTGAAGCTTACGGTGCTGATCAAGCTGAGTTGGAACAAATCCGAACTAATATCAATGAAGTGAAGGTAGCATTAGACGAAGAAAAAAGAGGGTTGGATAAGCAAATTCACTCTCTTCGAGAACAGATAAAGGAAACCTTAGAGGAAATTGATGTTTTAAAGAATGGTCATAAGAATTATTCCCACTCTTTACTAGAGGCGAAAGAAAAACTAACAGAACAGCTTTCTGAATTTTATGGTGAACACGTTCAAGTTGAAGTTTTAGCCGATGTAATTGATGTGGTGGATGATACTTGGTTGAATGCAATCGAGGGATATATGGGCGGTAATAAAACAACGCTCATTGTTCACCCAAATTATGCGAAGAAGGCAATGGAGTTGTACCGTAGCTTGGATTCCAAGAAGTTTTACCATGTGGCTGTTGTTGATACGGAGAAAGTGGTAGCACACGTGAAAGCTCCGATGCAAAATTCGCTAGCAGAGGAAGTAAAAACCTCTTTGGATTATGTGAGAGCGTATATAGATTCTCTATTAGGTCGTGTTATCAAATGTAATTCGATTGATGAATTAAGAGCAAATCATAGCGGTATTACCAAAGATTGCGTGCTCTATCAGGGATTCAAGTTACAACATATTGATGCGAAGAACTATACCGATTTTGCTTATATTGGACAGGGGGCAATTGCAAAAAGACTTGTGGTTGCAAAAGAGAACTTAAATAAGTTGAATGATGCAAAATCACCTCTGGATGAACGAATCCGTGAAATCGCAGAGCTTCTCTCCTTCGAATCCTTCCAACAGATTGAAGAGTATGTAGAGTGGAATAAGGACATCAAAGAATTACTGGGGAAAGAGAGCGAGAGATCGGAATGTCAGGGAAAAATTGAAGAGTTAAAGAAAACTGATATTGAAAGCTGGCACAAGAAACTTGAGGAACTTGAGAAATCCTTAGAGGACTCCAGACAAAGGAAAAGTCAGGCAGATGGCTATGCGTTGTCTAAGACGAATAAGCATAGAGAAATTTCGGAACTGCTCATAACCTATCATGCTGAATTGATTGAGAAGCAGAAACTGTTTGTTCAAAATACAATACTAGAGGAAGGGTATGCCTCTTTCCTGGTAGAGAATGAAGGAAAAAGAACGGACTATATCAAGCTACGAATTCAGAATGAAATAGAAGATACCAAGAATAAAAAAGAAATAGAATATTCCGTACTAATCGAGAAGAGACAAGCCCATTACGAAATTTATAACTATAGGGGATTCTCTGTTCCGAACAAAGAGAATGATGAGTATGACAATCTATTGAATATATTGAGCAGTGAGAAACTCATTGAATTCACGGAGAAGGCAAATCGTCAGGCGCAGATTGCAATTAAGCATTTTAAATCAGATTTTGTATATAAAATCAGAGCAGCTATTCAGGATGCACAAAAACAGAAGAATGATTTGAATCAAGTATTGGAGCATCTGGACTTTGGTAAGGACAAATACAGCTTTAGCGTAACGAAGAACACGGGTGAAGAAGGTAAATTCTACGAGATGTTTATGAATAAGGACTTGGAGATCAACCCGAAGCAACTGGATAATAATATCGATGGTCAAGTAGATCTATTTAGTATGAGTCATGAGCATGAATACAATGAGATTATTAATGAGTTACTGGAGATGTTTATGCCACCTTCGGGCAGTGATGCAAAGACACTCGAAACGGCACGTGCCAATATGGAACGTTATTCCGACTACCGAACCTATCTCTCCTTTGATATGAATCAAAGAGTGAACGGAGGACCTCCAACCTCTCTTGCAAAGATGTTATCCAAGAATTCAGGTGGAGAGGGTCAAAATCCGTTGTATGTCGCATTGCTTGCAAGCTTTGCGCAGATTTACCGAATTAACTTAAACACAAAAATTAAGAGAAGACCAACCCCAAGATTAGTAATTCTTGATGAGGCTTTTTCTAAGATGGACGCGGAAAAAGTCTCAACCTGTATTGCTCTAATCAATTCGCTTCACGTTCAGGCAATCATTAGTGCTCCAAATGATAAGATACAAAACTATACAGAGAGTGTAGATAAGATATTCTTATTTGCCAATCAGAATAAAACACGTATTTCAATTGAAGAGTTTGAACAGGATCGCTTTTATGAACTGATGGAAGATATTGAGGATGAAGAGGGTATCTCGGATGATGAACAAGTTGTTCTTGCATTGAATCCATGATCAGATTGAGTCTTTCATCATATTGAATCCTTGATCCAATAAAATCCAAGATTAAATGGAATCCTTTTTCAATAATAATGAAGTTTATAAAGGAATTAGAGAGGTTGCTTTTATCGATAATATTGCTTTATTAGATGGAATAGAGCAAGGTGTTATATTAATATTTCATATCCTTCACTGCTTGAAAGAGACTCCTTGAGGTTGATACTTCTGTGTCGAATAATGATAGACGACCTAGAATTCAACATCAAGGAGTTCTTTTAAAAACTTTCAGATGATCTGTATTGCTTCATTAAGATAATTTGGTTTTTACCACTTATCTCTATTCGTAAAATCATATTAACTCTAAGCCAATTTCCTTAAGCATACTGATATAAAGTAAAAGCTCCTCGCGTGATGCAATTTCTAGTTTTACAAAAATTCTTTTGTTGTGAGTTTTAATAGTATTTATGCTTAAAAACATAGTGTCAGCAATTTCCTTTGCACTCAATCCATTTATTAAATGATTGAAGACGGAACGTTCTGCGGGGGTGAGAGTTTTCGTATTGTTTATGAAGTTCTCCAATTTTGTTATCTGATATTTATCCTGTTCTATTTTTCTATTTAGTTCTTTTTTGTAATCAGATAGGTAATAAATTAAATCATCGATTTCTTGGACATTTGTCTTTGGAAGATCCTCCTCTGAGCCAAGTTTAATGGCCCGAATTCCCTGTGATATTGGCTTCAAGTATTTGTTACTAAATATAACAGATATAATAATTCCCATTACTACAAGCATGCATAATAGACAAGCTAACACAACATTGATTAAGGTAATGGAGTTGACGATATCTTCCTTTGGTAACAAGATAGCGGTAATCCATATATCTTCAGAAAAGGAAGATCCGTCCGGATATAGTTGTATCGGTTTGTGATACCCCAAGTAAACGGAATCCTTTATATTATAGTCGTCAAAGGAAGTGTGATGTTCCTTAACGATTAGTGTGACATCCTTTTTTGAAAAGTCCCTCATGGAGTATCCTCCAGCAAATAGGGAGTGGTTTATCTCCACACGGGAGTTTTGATAGGGTGAAAACATGCAAAACATTCTGCTGTAGGTGCTATTATCAGGCATATGTAATAGTTTAAATAACATTGCACTCACTTCAAAACCACATACACCATAAATATTATGGTTTGAGTCTAGAATTGGTACAGAACAAAGCATAACATCTTCACTGGTGCCAGGTATTATCTGAGGAATACTCCAGTAATATAACTTTGACAAGGGTAAACTGATATTGTTTTTAGCAGCTAGAATGGGCTGAATATAATAATCTGCATTGCTAATGTCAAATTCCATACTCCATTGCGTATGCAAATTTATAGAATTATTTCTTCCAATACTTGAGAACCCACGTAGTAAAGTAAAAGTCGGATTAGAGGCACTTATAACATTCGGTTCCATGTTTTTTAAATAAAGTCCGACTTTTGACTGATTGGCATTTACTAATGAAGGATTTACGGTGGTATCTAAAATAACGAAAGCTCCACTCCCTTTGCATTTTTGTAAAGAATAGTATGTATTCTCAAATAAGTCGGATAATAGTTGCTCTAGTTGTTTTGGATGTTGTGATAATTGTGAAAAAGTAAGGTTCTGTTCTTTTAATTTATCATTGATTCTTTGGGAGATATCATTAGAAAAACTTACAGCCTGTAGAGATAGCTGGCCGTATTGCATGGAGATATTATTGGAGGCATGTTGTAATTCGTTTTTAATTAATCTTCGACTTTCTGTTATCCCTGCTGTGAAGGTACCGGTAACCAATAAGATGATAATAATACCGCCAGCCATAGTAAGTACAAGTATCATCAGGAAAAAAAAGAGTCGTAGCCTCATTGAGATACTTGCTTTATTGGTTCTATTTATTTTCTTAAGTAATGGATTTAAAAGTCGATTCATTCTAAATTCTTAACCCCACATTATTCAGATTCTCTTGCAAATTTGTCATAAATCCCACGTGTTGCCTGATCTAATGCATCTTCTTTTCCTATTGTATTCAAAAGATTTCGATAAGTTTTCCTGCTTTCAGTAGCTGTAAGACGTAACTGTTTTTCATAATTACTTTGCAATACATCAACATTATCAAATAACGGTGCTGTTAAGAAATCATAATTAATCTGCATTTCTCTGGATACAAATAATAGATTTTTAATGTTTTCATCAGATATCGAGTCGATCTGCTTTAACATAATATCTCCAAAGGCTTCCTCGGTAACCGGGAGATATCCGGTAGAGGAGACAAAACGAAGATTGTTTTCCGGACTGGTAAACCATTTCAGGAAGATACCCGCTAATTTCTCTTTCTTCTTATTTGATTTAATTACACACATGCCGGCACCACGTTGAATTGCAATTTTTTTACCGCCTTCAAACGTGGGGTATGGAAGTAACGTAAGTTTTGCCTCTTCCGACGTATTGTCAGGATAGGTTACTTTGGGAGAGAAAAAAAGAACTCCTGCCGTAGAACCTGTGGAACAAACAATATCTCCGGTTTTAGCAAGATCGGATGCATAACCATCAAATATCGCATAATTGCCCTTTACTGCTGGAAGAAATAGTTGCTCCCATACTTTTTTAGTATCAGGAGAGGAATAATCTATTTTATTATTTTTTATCAAATGAGTTCCCAGTTGTTCACATCCAATCAGCGATAAATTAAATTGGGAATCAGGTACATAAAATGTTTTTCCATCATTTGCAATGTCTGGAGTTTGGCGATCTGTCCAGTCATAATATAAGGAAGCCGCATTTTGAATTCCTTCAAAAGTGCTCAGATCTTCTAATTTAACTCCAGTTGCTTTAGAAAAGCGATCGAATATAGTGGTATTTACAAAGAGTACTTCAGTTGATTTTGCAGTTGGGAATACATAGAGCTTATCCGTGTTCAATCGACCCTCCTCGATAAAGCGAGGTATGTATTTAGCAAGTTCATCCTCTTTAAATTGTTCATCCAAATTCACTAAGAGATTTTTATTTGCCAATACCAAGGCTGTTTTTGGATATGCGGTAGTAATATCAGGGAGGGTTGGTGCACCGGGATCATTTTTTGCTGCCATCGTGAGTTTATCATGTAAGGTGGAAGACCCGGAGATAGAGGTTACATTAATGATGACGCCTTCCTTTTTACCTATGGTACCATTAAATTCTTCTATCATTTCATCCATAGTATTCTTCATCTGACCTCCATAATTATGCCAGAGAGTTAGGGTAATAGGTTCTTTTTCTTTCATTTTTATCAAGGTGAAGGTAAGTGTAATAATGGGGACAAGGATAACTATAACTACGCATACAATAAATATTTTTTTCATGATTCCTCCATCTATGTGAAATGCATAAGTTTTTACATCTCTATTATATAGAGATACGGCTACCAATATTACAACAAGCTTATTAGAGGGTAAAAAATAGTATCAATCTATTCTAAAAATTTAACATCACCCTTAGGGTGATAGAGTTTTAAGACAGGAATCACCCCTAGGGTAATATCATTTTTAATTGAGAGCGTTAAAATATAACAAGAGATACACAAGATTGAAACGAGAGATAAATAGGAGATACAGAAGAGATACAGAAGAGATACAGAAGAGATACACAAGAGATAAATGAGTGATAAGCAACAGTTAAACATGATATATAAATAGATCTATAATAAAGAATTAAACAAACAAATAATGGGAGGACATTAGTATGTCAGAGTCAAACATGAACAATACGAATGAAAATGTAAACGAAAGTTATGATCCAGTAGATGTTGAGAAAAATAAGGTAATTGCAGGAATTGCTTATATTCTGTTTTTCCTGCCGTTATTGGCATGTCCTGAGTCTAGGTATGGAAGATTTCATGCAAATCAATCGTTAATCTTATTTATCGCATGTATTACAGGAACAATTGCTTTAACCATCATACCAATTATTGGATGGATATTACTTCCGTTTTTCTCAATTACAGTATTCGTATTTGCAATCATTGGTCTAATTAATGGACTCACCGGTAAGGCGAAGGAATTGCCATTAATAGGGAAGTTTAGATTATTAAAGTAACTTGACATTATGGTGCGGCGTTAATATTAAAATAAATAAATGGAGGAATTTATGAAACGATTTTTTATAATAGTATCAATTTTTTTATGTATGGTTATGGCTTTTGCAGGATGTTCCAGTTCATCAAAAGATAGTGACAAAGGTAATGGGAAGATTGTTAAGGATGAGCCAAAGGATGGATCTGGGGATAATTCAGGTCAGAAAACAGATGATGCTGACATTTCAAAAACTCCAACAGAGGGTGCCACCGATACGGGTGAAACTAACACAACGAATAATGGTACATTTAAAAGTATCACTGACATAGCGGATTACTGGAGTGAACTTTATTCAGGGAATGAAGCAGTGATCAATCAGATGGAAGTCCCGATGTTAGAATTGGTGACACCTGCTATGACTTTTGTGGTCGGAGTGCAGTATGAACTTTTAAACCTTACACAAGCCGATGGACGTTATGATGGTGAACTGATGCTTGCAGGTTATCCTGGATTTATTGAGAAAAAAGGAGCGAAACTAACCTTTGGTTATGAAGATACACTTAAGGAAAATGGTTTTTCTCCTCAAATGGCAAAGGGAGATAAATTAGTTGAAAATGGTAACTGTGATTTGGATAAGGGTTATTATTTTGCGGATTCTTATACAGAGCGTGCAGGAAAGAAAATTACACATTCCACGAGCGAGTTTCAGAAGGAATCCGATGGTAGTATGAGTTCTTTAACCGTGCAAGGGGAAACGTTGAACTTTAAGAATGAAGCTAATGTAGTTACTACCTATATCTTTGTTCGCAATGGGAAAAATCAATATGATTTTGTTATAGCAACTTCAACAGTAGGAACTGATTATAAGGAATTACATCTGGAGGCTGATATGACCAAGGAAAAGGCTGTTGCTTTATTTAAAGCAAGTGGTGCGACGATTACAAAAAGTGGTGGAATAAAAGATGGTGCAGTTCATATCGATTAAAGAATATAGGGGGATAATGAAAAGCACAATTCACCCTAAAAGAACTGCGAAGTTCGCACCAAGATGCACAACCTGGTTAATTCAGGCTTATGAGATGCTGAAAGATAGAATTCTAGAGTTTAATAGGGAGGATTAAGATATGTTATTTAAAAGGTGTATACTTATTGTGATACTTATAGCTTGTATTCTTATGACAGGTTGCAATTTGAAAGAAAAAATCGGAAAAAATATTACAGAGAAAACGGTCGATAATGCATTAGGAGATGACGCTAATGTTGATCTTAATAATGGAGATGTCACGGTAAAAGGTGATGATGGTTCTGAAGTTTCAATAGGTGATAACACTAAATGGCCAAAGGGTCAGGCAGCAGACTATATCCCTAAATTTGAGGGTGGAGTAGTAACCTATGCATTAAATGCAGAACAAACTTGTATGATCATGGTTTCTAATATAACAGACAATGATTACAAAAAATATTTGGATGCAATCATTGCTGCTGGTTATAACAATGAAAAGATTGAAAGCAATGCAGTAGATATGCAGATATATTCTGCAAAATCAACAGATGGCGTTGTTGTCTCGGTTAGTTATTTGAATGAGGAAAAAGCATTAAACATTACGGTAGATGCTTCAGCGAAACAATAAGGTGTTATGAGAGTAATAATAAAGTTGATCGAAAAGCTTAATTAATACAAATAGAAGGAAGGACACTTATATTCAATTAAGAGTCCTTCTTTCCATTGTGATGCATTATTAAGTGCTGTATCTGACAACTTTGAGGGATTGTGTTATGCAGATTAGTAACCTACGTCTATGATATAATTAATAGGCTTTGCTGTTTATCAGCAAAGCCTATTAATTATATAGCTAACTATATAAGATCATCCTTTTCTTTTATTCCATCCCCCTCTCACTCCACACCCCCCCTTGCATTTATCCTTCGAAAATATTACACTATTTTCAAAATCTACCATCTGTTTTTCACTATAGCGGGATGTTACTATCAAGATGTAGCAAAAATCATTTCCAGGGAGGAAAAAGAATATGAAAAAGATATGGGCATTCATACTTGTTACAGTGATGGTACTTACTATGGTAACCGGCTGTGCGGGTAAAAAAGATCAACCAACTGATTCCGATAAAGGAACGGTAGCAACGAATAAACCAGAGGCCACAAAAGCTCCTGAGAAAGTAACCTTGAAGTTATTTTCTAATTTACCTGACAGAAAGAATGGACAGGGTTTGGTAGAACAAAAAATTATAGATGACTATATGAAAGAAAATAAAAATGTAACAATTCAAGTAGAGGCATTGGATGAAGAAGCTTATAAGACTAAGTTCAAAGCTTATGCAATGGATGGTATGCCGGATGTTGTAAGTATCTGGGGACAGCCTTCCTTCTTAGGTGAAGTACTGGATGCAGGTGTTCTTGCAGAATTAAACCAAGCAGATTATGCAAATTATGGTTTTGTACCAGGATCTTTAGATGGCTTTATGAAAGATGGTAAGCTGTATGGACTTCCAAGAAATACTGATATTATGTCCTTCTACTATAATAAGAAAATATTCGATGATCACGGTTGGAAAGTTCCTACTACATACGATGAGTTATTAGCACTTAGCAAAACAATTAAGGATGCAGGTATTGTTCCAGTTGCTATGGATGGTGGAGATGGATGGCCTTTAGCAATTTATTTAACTGATTTATTGGTTCGTATCAATGGCAAAGATGAGGCTGGATTAGTTGACAAAGCAATTGCTGCAGGTGATTTCTCTGATCCAATCTTTACACAGGCTACTGATTTACTTGTTAAGTCAGCAAAAGCTGGAATGTTCCAGACAGGTTACGATTCACAGGATTATGGAACTGCAATGAACTTATTTACCAATGGTCAGGCTGCTATGTTTTATATGGGAAGCTGGGAATCCTCCATGGCACTAAATAAGGACATCAAAGAAGATATTAGAACGAATGTAAGAGCATTCACCATGCCTGCTATTACCGGAGGTAAGGGAGCACAGAATGATATAGCAGCTTGGAATGGAGGCGGTTATGCGGTAGCAGCTGATTCCAAAGTAAAAGCGGAAGCAATTAAGTTCTTGAATTATATGTATCAACCAGACAAATTATCCAAATATGGCTGGGAGAATGGTGTTGGTATGTCAGCTCAAGATCAGTCAGCATATATGACCGGTAAAGAGACAGAATTACAGAAAGCATTCACTGGCATTTTAAAGAATGCTACTAGCGTATCTGGTACTACAATGAATGACCGTGGTCCTTCTGCTTTTAAAGCAGCGATCGAGAGTCAAATTCAAAGTGTATCCAATGGAACATCTTCTGTTAAAGATTTCCTTGCAAAGATTGGCGAGGCTTGTAAGTAAACGCTTATAGAGTAGGAGTGTGGCTGCCTGTCTGATTAAGGCAGCCCTTTCCTTATCCGAAATTATAAGATTACCAGAATGTATCAATGATACAATTACTGAAAGTAAAAGCTATAACTTTGCGGTTGCTTATCTACTAGGAGGTTTTCATGAAAAAATTATACAGTAATAAATTGGTTATATTCAGTCTGGTATTACCTGGATTATTGCTTTTTGTTCTGGCTATATTGGCACCAATCTGCCTGAGCATCTATTATGGCTTTACAAATTATTCAGGTATGGGTCATGCGAAATTCATAGCCCTAGACAATTATAAGGCTTTATTGTCTGATAAGACCTTTCACAGAGCACTGCTTAATTCTTTATTGTTGGCGGTTGGATTTATCGTAATTCAGCATCCGATTGCAATAATTGTGGCTGCTGTCCTTGATAAATTACAGGGAAAAGCAGAAGGCTTTTTCCGTTGTATTTATTTTATACCTAATGTTATTTCTGTTGCTGTTATTGCCTATCTGTGGAAATTCGTATATAATCCGGACTTTGGTATGTTGAATAATATACTAAAGGGTTTCGGATACCAGGGTAAGATTAATTGGTTCAGTGCGGATACTGCCATCTGGTCAGTACTAATTGTACTCATCTGGCACGGCTTTGGTTGGGGAATGTTAATCTATTATGCCGGAATTAAAAATATTGATCCTGTCTTATATGAGGCAGCATCGATTGATGGCGCTGGATCTAAAGAAAGCTTTCTAAGAATTACCTTACCGCTTATGAAACCGGTTATTCAGATTAACGTTACGATGGCTGTAATTTCAGCACTAAAACAAATGGAAACAGTATATCTATTGACCAAGGGAGGACCGGGAGACAGTACTCAATTCACAGCAAACTACTTATACTTACAGGCCTTTAAAGCGTTTAAATACGGCTATGGTAATGCCATTGGTGTGGTATTCATTATCATATGTTTAAGTATAACCGTAAGCTTAAATCGCTTTTTCCGTGAAAAGAAACAAAAATAGGAGGGAGGTCAATATGACAGATAAAGGTGCAATTATTAAAAAAGTAATCTTATGGGTTATCCTATCAGCAGTAGCAGTAGTACAGATATTTCCGTTGATCTGGTTGATTGACTTTTCACTAGGTACCAGTAATGAGATGTTTACCAGCGGATTGTTGATTATACCAGAGAAGATACAGTGGGGCAATTATGTAAAGGCATTTATCGATGGGCATTTTCTATTGTATTTAAGAAACAGTGTTTTAATTAATGGGCTTGCAGTTATCCTTGTAACTTTATTTTCCATAATGGCTGGATATGCTTGCAGACGAATGCATTGGAAGTTAAATGGATTTGTAAAAACGCTGTTATTACTGGGTATGATGATTCCAATTCATGCAACACTTTTGCCAAATTATAAAATATATCATACCGTTCATCTTACCGATACAATATGGGCATTGTTAATCCCATATATAGCATTTTCACTGCCTCAGGCTCTGTTTCTGATGACAGGCTTTATTGAAGCACTGCCCATAGAATTAGAGGAGGCAGCAGTTATGGATGGCTGCGGAATATATCGAATTGTATTTCGAATTATTACTCCGTTGTTAAAGCCTTCCATAGCGACAGTAGCAATTATGACCTTTTTGAATAACTGGAATGAATTCATTATGGCAAGCACCTACTTAAGCTCACACAAATGGAAAACACTTCCTTTCTCAGTATTGGAATTCACTGGACAATATTCTTCAAATTATGCTGTTCAATTTGCTGTTATGGCATTAACTGCAGCTCCGGCAGTAATCGTATACATTTTATTAAATAAGCATATTACAAAAGGTGTTGCAATGGGAGCAGTAAAAGGATAAAATTTATTATAATTATGATCCGATTCATGGTCCAAAATTAATAGGTTGTGAAGAAAGGCTTGGTTATTATGCCACATATAAAATATTGGATAAGGCAGCTAAGTATCAGAAAGAAATTAATATTTTACAGTTACATAATCATCACGCCGATTTTGCTGATAATCAGTGCAATCTTATTTGTAAGAAATTATAAAACTACAATTGAGACAGAGAACGAGAGTTATCTTCAGAGTACACAAAACTTGACCAGCAGCATTGATGTCCTTCAGAAAAGTATTATTGAATTTGGAACGTACATCTGTATTAATAATGATATTAAATTGATACTTACTTCTAATAAATCACAGGAGCTAAATAAGGATTCTCTACTTTGGTTACACAATGCGCCTATGGGAATTTTTCAAGATATGATGGCTCTGAGTGGGCAGATTAAGACGATTGCAATCTACCCGGAGAATGGAGTTAAGCCGTATCTAAGATGCATGGATGCAAGCGCCTATCTGGGTAGTATGAAGCAGGTTCAGACAACGGATATTTATTGGCAAGCGGTTACACGAAAAGGTAAAATTATATGGAGAAGAGTTGCGAAAAATGATAATGATACCTATGAAACCAATCGAACTGATAAGATAGTCATGTATCGTGAAATCTATGATCTTGCCAAGAAGCATAAATTAGGGTATCTGGTAATCGGAGCATCCATGAATAAATTTACAGAGCTATGTGAGAATTCTCATATTTCGGAAAATGAAGCGATTGTTATTGTAAGCGCAGAGGGTTCTGAGCTCGTTCGAAGTGGGACAGCCGAGGAGGATATCTTATCCCAAGTATTAAAGGATAAGGCAGGTGGTGTATTATCCCAAAGCCCATCAGGATATGTCAGCTATTCCAATTATAATGTTTTTTATAGCAGGGATGAGGATAGTGGAACTATTATATACCGCATGGTACCAAAGGAAGGCCTAGGAAAGCAACTATTCACAATTGCGTTTGCTCCTGCAATACTTCTGTTGGGCTTTTTGGTGGGTCTGTTTCCGATATTAATCTTTGTATCCAATATTATCTCTAAGCCCTTGAATAAATTATGCAATGCGATGGAAAAGTTTAAAAAGGGAGATTTTAATCAGAAGGTTGAGGTTAATACCCTTGATGAAGTAGGGGAGGCAGCTGCCTGCTTTAATCAAATGGTAGATGATATTAAGATATTAATTGATAATAATTATGTTATGGCATTGAGGGAAAAAGAGAGTGAATTGAATGCTTTGCAGGCACAGATAAATCCTCATTTTCTATATAACACTTTGGATTCACTGTATTGGCAAGCAACCAATGCAGAGCATCATGAGATTGCCGAGAATATCTATGCGTTGTCTCAGCTGTTTCGACTGGTTTTGGGTCAGGGCAAGGGCATTGTAACAGTAAGAAATGAGCAGGATCTGATTGATCGGTATTTGCACATTCAGAAAATGCGTTTTGAAAAACGTTTGGATTATGAGATTAAAATAGATGACCAAATTCAGGATATGAATATTCCGAAGCTTATTCTTCAACCCTTTATTGAGAATGCGATTGTTCATGGCTTTGAAAAAGCAGGAGAAAAGTGTTTTATCTCTCTTGTAGGAAAGAAAAAGGGAGATCGTATGATTTTCATGATAAAGGATAACGGCATCGGAATGAGTAAGGAACAGGTAAAAGCAATACTGAATGTAAATGATTCTGAACGCTATGCTAGCCAACGAATCGGTCGATATGCCATTAAAAATATCCGTGAACGGTTGGAACTGAAATATCATGAGGATTTTAAACTGTTGATTTATAGTAAGGAAGGTAGCGGAACCACTGTAATCATTGAATTACCATATGAGAATAAGGAGATGTAATAGTTTGGGCGTGAAACTACTGATTGCAGATGATGAAGATATGATAAGAAATGGTTTGGCAAAGTACATCCAGTTACATACGGATCGCTTTGATAAAATATATCTAGCTGAGAATGGCCAGATTGCGATTGATACTATATTCCGCCATGAACCTGAGCTGATGTTACTGGATGTGCAGATGCCAATTAAAAACGGTATTCATGTAATGCAGGAGGCACAAAGGGCAGGAATTATGCCGGTAACCATAATATTAAGTGGATATGATGAATTTAAATATGCACAACAGGCGATGCACTATGGAGCAAAGGATTATCTCTTAAAACCCAGTCGATCCTCTGATATTTTAAAAAAGTTGAATGATACGGCAGATGGAATTATGGGAGTTATGGAGAATAAATATTTGGCGGAAAGAGGGGGAAAAAATAGTTTTGTAGATATTGCAAGAGAATATATTAATGAGCATTACTATGAAAACTTAACCTTAAATGAAGTAGCAGAGAAGGTCGGTATTACGGCAGGTTACCTGTCTACTCTATTCTCGCAGCAGATGGATTGTAGCTTTATTGATTATCTTAATGAGGTTAGAATTGAACACGCATGTTCCTATCTACAGCAAAATTATTTGAAAGCATATGAAATTGCTTATAAGGTAGGATATCACGACGACAAGTATTTTTCAAAAGTGTTTCGAAAAGTAACTGGGATGTCACCTTCGGAGTATAAAAGGATGTAATTTTATAATTGTTAAACTTTATTAGTGCTTAAACCATGTATTTGGAGATTTAAGCACTTTTTGTTATTATGATATTAGATACGTAAGAATTACAATAATTTTTTAAAATTTTAATTTACTCCGATTGTATGTAAGATAAATTTAAAATAATTGGTTAAAATGTAAGATATAAGGTAAAATGAAAAATATATGATAATATACCAATAAAAAAGGATGAAAATAGATGGATACGTTTAAAAGGGTTCCAACGCATATTGGAATAATACCCGATGGTAATCGAAGATGGGCTGTGGAAAAAGGCTTTCAGAAAAAAGATGGGTATCTTCATGGTATTAATCCAGGATTTGAATTGTACCAAATGATGCTTGAATATGGGATTAAGGAAGCTACCTTTTACGGTTTTACAAAGGATAATAATAAGAGAGAAAAAGGACAGAGAGAGGCATTTACTCAAGCTTGCGTTGATGCAGTTGAATTATTGAGCGGTAAAGATGCCAACCTTTTAGTAATAGGAAATACTGAATCAACCGCTTTTCCGAAGGAGCTTATAAAATATGCAAATAAAAGAGTTGAATTTGGTAGAGGATTAATTAATCTGAATTTTCTTGTGAATTATGATTGGGAGTGGGATTTAAAAAACCTAATGGACAATAAGCAATTAGCCTCTTTTGATATTCCTAGAGTTGATTTGATTATAAGATGGGGTGGGCGCAGACGTTTAAGCGGTTTTCTACCTGTTCAATCCGTGTATGCAGATTTTTATATTATTGATGATTATTGGCCAGGGTTTAAAAAATCGCATTTTATGGATGCATTAAAATGGTATCAAAATTGTGATGTTACCTTAGGTGGGTGATTTATTTAACAAAATGGCACTAATTTTGATATCCGTAGAACTTCGCAATTTCTGCGTTCCGCGTTGCTATGATACAATTTTTATGATAAAATAAGCTAATAGTTTACAAAATATGAGGTAAAATATGGAAAAATATGATGAAACATATGAAAAATGGAGAAAAATGATTCAAAATACAAATTTATATTTTGTATTCTTTGTTTTTTTTCTTGAGATTACAATGTATTTTGTTTTAAAAAGAGCTGATTTAATTATGCAGTCCTTACCTATTTATTTGATATTTTTTTTGATTTTACCAACCTTTATTAACTGTATAATACTACTAATTGGGAATAAGATATTACACCATATGACTACAGATAATAAGGCGGTTAATTACATACCAATCATACAAATGGCTTTGATTAGTATGGTTGTTTCTAGTACGCATTATGTTTTTCATATCACGTTAGCCATATTTTGTTTTCCTGTTTTTGCCACAGTGATATTTGGTGATAAGAAGTTAACAAAACATATTAGTATACTTTGCTTTATTTTTATGGGGATTACATTGTTGTATAGAAAATTTACACCATTTCGATTAGCAGCAGATGAGTATTTTGTTGTGGAAGTAGTAATTGCTTTTACTATACTAGTTGCTACAAATATTATTTGTTATATCGTTATTGAATTTCAAATTGAAAAAAGTAATGTTATTCGAAAAAGTTATACCTATCTTCTAGAGCTACAAGAACAATTAACGATGGATCAAAAAACGGGTTTGTATGGACATACTATTTTTAGAAATACGTTAGATAAACGCGTGGAATTATCAGAAAAAAGCACTAGACCACTTATTTTGGCTATTATTGATATTGATGATTTTAAAAAAATAAATGATACATATGGGCACTCAAAAGGAGATTATGTTATATTTTCATTGGTTGAACTGCTTAAACAGAGGAATCATGCAAAGTGGTTTCTATCACGGTTTGGGGGAGAGGAGTTTTCCATTATATTTACTGATTGTGAGATAGATACTGCTTATGAATTCTTGGAAAATATCAGAATTGCTTTTGAAAAACAGCGATACGATTTTACAGAGGAGACGGTAACGATAAGTATCGGTATGGCGAGATGGCAATCTGGTTGGACGGCAGAAGAACTATTTAATCTTGCAGATGCTGCTATGTATGTTGCAAAGGCAAATGGAAAAAATAAAATTGAAATTTATGGACATTAAATCTTGTTTTGCATAAATAGGGTTAAGAAAAACTCTGCTACTTTATACCGAGGCAGAGTTTTTTGTTTTATAACACACGATTCAATCTTTAATTTATAAAAGATTTTTATGCAGGAATGGTTAAAAATTGATGCCATCACCGATAGCATGTCGTATATCCGGTTGGAACAGTTGTATAAGGTTTTGGCTGTTCGGCATATGTCCCGTCCGATAGCTTACGCATTAAATTATCCAGGGTAAATCTTGATTTATAATCACTAAGTCCACCAAAATTAACAAACCCGGTATAAGTAACATTTGAGGTGGTAGTTATACTTATTTGCATCCATCCATTCCAAGCATTACCATATAGATTCAATACCTTGAAGGAGTTAGCACTATATAATGGATTAGCAGTGGAATTCGTAGGAACAAGTTGGATTGGTGTGCCATCTACATCCCTCTTATAATCCTCTTCGGTTAACCCACCTAACGTTTTATAAAAATGTAAAGGTGATAAACCTCTGAATTTTCCTGTAATACTTAAGTTCGCCTTAGCAAAATCATGATCAATCGATAAGAGAGAAATGTTATTTAAACTTTTCACAACCATTGGCTTTGCATTATTATAATAGGTAATGTTATAAGGCAAAATCATTTGACAAATGGAAGCAATATCCGCACCCCAGTTAGCGTTTGACGAGTAATAGTAGTTGATCCCGGCAGCTCCTTGGTATTTATTATTATATTTTTTATCTTGGGAGGTCCAAACTCCTTTTAATCCGCCAGTTCCGATAAAATCACCGGCAGCATACGAATTATTTGAAAAACTTGTATTAAAGTAAGTTTTATTCAGTAAATCGGCCTCATATTGAATCGCTTCTTTTACAGAACGGAAGGTATAAGCTGACTCAAATGCGGAACCATCGAAAGCAGCAATGGAATATATATTTTTCTTCATTATCGCGAGATTATTGGTACCCCATGCACTTTCGTGAAAAGCAATAGCGGCTAATATTAGTGGATTAATTCCTGATGCATTACCTACTTCAATAAAGGTTTTTCCCTGACCATCCATAATACTACTTTTAATATTATTTTTAGCTTTATAATTAGCAATTGCAGCATCGAGTTGTGAAGCTGTTACAGCAGAAGGCTTATGAATGTCTACGGTATCATAAAATAGCTGTTGTAAATTTGAAATAAGGATATATCCAATTTTGCCATTTGAATCAGATGCTTGAACAAAATCATAATTACCTGGTATTGGAATTACATTTACATAGTCACCTTTATCCAAGGTAGAGACAATTTTGGAAGAAGCACTGGCTTTCTCATATATCGCTGCGCCACCTGTTGCAGTTACAATAGATGCATAAGAGACTAATTGCACCGTTGTTATGTTGCTTCCATTGCCAAAAGTCTTGCAAATATATGCAGTTTTATTTTTATAATTTATCTGATACCATCCATCAGTGCTACATGTGCTAACATAAACAATCGCATTACCTGTTAAAGTTCCTAGAATTTCAGTAGTGCTTAATGTATTAGGTGCGGATCGAATATTTAACGAGCCGACAGTATATGGAATGATAGCTAAATAGGAAGACTGAGGGAGTGATTTCCATCTGGCATAAAGAGTCCTACTTGTAAAAATCTTACTGCTAAAGTTCCATGATGTTAGTACATTAGGTGATGTATACCACCCGGCAAAGGAATATCCGGTTTTTGTTGGGGAAGGTGGCGCTGACACCATGCCATTATAGGTAACAGTCTTGCTTGCAACCTTACTTCCACCTTGCGTATCAAATTGAATCGTGTATTTGTTGGCTGTCCACTTTGCATAAAGAGTTATATTACTTGTTACACGACTGGTGCCAAAGTTCCAAGAGGTTTTATATTTTGCATCCTTATACCAGCCTGCGAATGAATTTCCAACTTTAGTGGGTTTTTTGGGAATGCTTACAAGTCCCTTATATTTGACCTTTTGATACGCTACAGAGGAGCCTTTTACAGAATTAAAGCTCACTTTATAAATGTTAGGATTCCACTTTGCATAAAGTGTTATATTACTTGTTACATAGTTCTTTTTAAAATTCCAGGCAGTTTTTAATTTTGAATCTTTGTACCACCCTCCAAAAGAATAGCCTGTTTTCTTTGGAGCTTTCGGTTCAGGTATAAGCTTATGATAAACAACCTTTTTTGATGTAACTGTGGTACCACCCTCCGAGTTGAAAGAAACCTTAACGTATTTTGTAGCTGCGAATGTACTTGTAGGAACATTGCTCATTAACATTAGTGCCAATGTACAAATTGTTATGGTGATTAATTTTTTTATTATTCTTTTGATCATAAATCCACTCCTTGTTGATAGCTATGAGTTGAATGAGCTACATTTCAATAATATAAATTTGATTGTTATGAACTGTGCCTATACGCAACCCCTAACCATTATACTACTTATTATACAACAGTTATACACTTAAATGATATTTTGAAAATATTTACAATACGATAAAAACGAATTCTGTTTTATATCAAGTTATTTGATAAAGTTAAGCGAGTTGGCAAAATTGATTGATTTACTGCTTTGCAGCATAAAACGCTAGGTAATCCTTAAAACGATCCGTTCGTAAAAAATGCCCACCCTCACATAATTTGAATTCTGATTTTATACCCTTCTTTTGGAGCGCTTCATATAATGATTGCTCTCCGTATACAAATGGGATATCAGTTTTACCTCCATCGAGTTGTACGGAAAGTTTATCAAATCCCTTCTCTTTATCAAATTCATTGATGTCTTGGATTTGGGTAAAATCTTCATTAGGATATAGCCACTCCTCAAGCTGTTTGTCAGAATAATCAGAGGAAAGTACGGCAGAACAATATGCACCAACCTTGCTAAATTGATCAGTATGGTGGAATGCAATACGAAGTGATATCAGGCCTCCCATAGATATGCCCCCAATATACCTACCTTTCGCTGATTTGATTGTGTAATAGTGTTCATCTATGTAGGGAATCAATTCCTTACTAACGTATTGATCAAAGTGAGTTTCATCAACTTTGCCATCCTCAAGATCTTTATTGATTTCTTTGTACGTGGCTTCCTGGGTATCGGGGAAAACCATTATCATTGGTGTGATTTGGCCACTATCTATCAATTCGTCCGCAGTTTTAGTAATTCCGCTATTTGGCCACATAGTTTCATCTGAGCTATACCCATGTAGCCCGTACCATACTGGATAATCCACACCACTGGCATAGCCTTTTGGAAGATAGATGAGACAAGGCATTTTCTTGCCCATTAATTTGCTGTCAGTAGAGAATTGAATTACCTGTGATTCTTTTAAGGGTTTATTAAATCCAACGCTACGTAAGTCTTGATTCTTTCCGGTACAACCATTAAAAAAAAGACTTATGAAAATAATAAAAATAATTAATGCTACACTGTTAAATGCTTTGTTGTTGTTTTTTATATTGCATTTCATCCACATAATACTTCTCGGTTTTATTTATATCAAATAAGAGATTAGCCATCCAGTATGCAAGAATACGAAAACCGAGATACACCCCCCTTCAATTCAATTATACAGTATAATAATGGGAAATATAATAGGTATTATCAAGTAATTCATCAGGAATCTTTTTTATGGAAACCATAATTAGCCATAATTATTATTAAAGTTACCAACTATATATAAAGTAAAGGATGACATTTAAACAAATCCTGCAAAGTTGTGACATAGTACTATTATAATGGTTGACAATTGATACCGTATTTGATATTTTATAAATAATTATAAAATATCAAATTTCGATAAAATTTTTAAATGGGAATTAGGATACGAAGGAGATGAATAGGATGAATAAAGATAAGGATTTAAATCATCATAATCAACTGGAAGAAATGCAACAAGATTCAGTGGAACGGGAAGAAATGCAACATGAATCAGCGGAGTGGGATGAAACGAATCAAGAATTAACGGAACAGGATGAAACGAATCAAATACTTATGAAATCAAAAGAATTGCAACAAAAATCAAATAAGAATACAAATAATAAAGGGATAGCAAAGATGTTACCTAAATTAAAGATTAACGTATGGAATAGACTTAACATTCGTACGAAGATCCTGGTAGCCTTCGCGGTCCCTGTTTTATTGATGGGTATATTTGGGTATGTTTCATATCAGAAGACATCCGCAGCAATCATTGATAATTATGAAAAAAGTACTATTACCACTTTGAATGCGACAAAAGACTATATTATGATGGAAATGAGCAGTGTATCAGATCAATCCTATAACCTTATTAGCTACGATTCTATTAAGAATTACTTTAAGAAATCGGATGATGCTACATTAAAAAGCAATGCTAATTATTTGAATATGGCCAACGAGGTTTCATCAGCAAAATCTTCAAACAGTTTAAATTATAATATTCATATTTTTGGTAATTCAGGAATTGGTTATTCTACAGCTGGCAAGTTTCCTAAGGATATTTATGACAACTTTAGCAAGTCTCCAGAGGGTCAGATGTTAGCGGCTTCGAACCAACGCTATATTTGGGTTGGTAAGCATACATTTCTTGATAACGTACTTAAGAACAGGCAAACTGCATACGCAACCTCTATCATCCGCAAGCTGTCTGAGAATAATGGAGTTATTGTAATTGATGTTCAAGCAGGACAGATGATGAAGCCAATCTCTCAGTTGAAAATTGGTGAAAACAGCATAATAGGTTTTGTAACTCAAGATGGAGCGGAATCGTTATATGGAACTACGGAGTCTAGTGTATTTAAGGATCTTTCTTATTATAAAAAGACGTTGTCTACAACAGAGGGTAGTGGATATTCCTTTGAAAAATATAAAGGGAAAGAATATCTTTTCCTTTATAGTGAAGTGGGAAATACCGGCGCGACCTTATGTGCTTTGGTACCAAAAAGTGAGATACTCAAGCAGGCGAATGAAATAAAGACGTTGGTTATCATATTTGTCCTTATAGCGTGTGCGCTTGCAACCTTGATAGGAACCCTCATAGCAAGTGGAATTGGCTCAGAGATTTCAAAACTTACAAAATCAATTGCCAAAGCAGCGAAAGGTGATTTGACTACAAAATTTGATACAAAAAGGAAAGATGAATTTTTTGTTTTATCCCAAAGTTTAAAGGGAATGATGGAAGAGATGAGAACTGTAATTAAAGAGGTTGCAGAAGTTGGTACGAGAGTAAGTAATTCTGCGAATTCATTATCAGGTACATCGACCAATATTCTGGATTCAACCAAGAATATTTCTCTCGCGATTGACGATATAGGAAGTGGTGTAACACAGCAGGCTACTGACACAGAACAGTGTTCCAATATGATGGTTGATTTGTCTAATCAAATAAACCGAGTATATCAAAACACTTATGAAATAGAGCAGATTGCAAAAGAAACGACAAACATCATTGGGGAAGGAATTGTGATTGTGGATGAACTAAATAGCAAATCCAATGCAACCACGGACATAACCCATGTAGTTATTAGGGAAATTGAAGAGCTGGAACTTCAGTCTCACAACATTCAAAATATCATTAAAGCAATTAATGATATTGCTGCGCAGACCAACCTGCTTTCCTTAAATGCTTCGATTGAAGCAGCTCGAGCAGGAGAGGCTGGCAGAGGCTTTGCGGTTGTAGCGGAGGAAATTCGAAAATTAGCAGATCAATCTTCCGAAGCTTCCAACCAAATTAAAGAAATAGTGAATGAGATTCAAGATAAGACAAAAACTACAGCCACTTCAGCAAAACAAGCAAAGAGTATTGTTGAATCTCAAACGGAAGCATTATCGATTGCAACCATTACCTTTGAAAAGATTAATAAGCATGTTGATAAATTAATAAGTAACTTAAATAATATCGCAGATGAAGTCAAGGGTATTGAAGCTGCGAAAGATAATAGCTTAGATGCAATTAGTAATATATCCGCTATATCTGAGGAGACAGCGTCATCTTCGGAGGAAGTTAGCGCAACAGCTCTTGAACAGATTAATTCAGTCGAATATTTAAGTAGATCGGCAGAGGAACTTGCTGAAGAGGCAAGGGTACTTGAGAGATCAATATTGATGTTTAAGGTAAGTGAAGAATAGAATTAGGACCAATTAAATATTACCAATGAGGAAGGTGTTTTTACAAAATGCCTTCCTCATTTTTATCTTAACATTCTATAAACTTGACGTTATGGTTATAGATGATTATAATTTTTTCATGAAAAGGTTCCATAATGTGGAACATGTATAAGGTGGAATCTGAACTTGACTTGAGATAAATAAGATTTTATATTGAAATAAATAAGATTTTGTCATGAGATAAATAAGATTTTTGTATGAAGTAACAAGGATTTTGATATGTGATTAAATGACAGGTATTTTGACATGAGTATATATAAGAAATGAGGAAACACAATGAATATATATGGTAAATATTTCAGTAAATATAAAACACCATTTTTGATAGCGATTATATGTGTTACGCTGGAAACTTTTTGCGATTTATTAGGACCTACCCTCATGTCATATATTATAAATAGCGGAATTGAAAAGAGTGCTTTGAAAGAGGTATATTATTGGGGTTCAATTATGCTGCTGGTAACCTTGGTGGGTGCATGTTTTGCTATAACCAGAAATAATCTTGCTAGTCATGTATCACAAAGCATGGGTGGTGATTTGCGGAGTGATTTATTTGAAAAAATAATGTCATTTTCTGAAGTGAGTGCAGACAAAATAGAAAGCGGATCCTTGATTACCAGAATGACGAATGATACGGCTCAAATCATTCAATGTGTAAATGGAACGATGAGAATATTTTTAAAAGCCCCCATTACCTGCATTGGTAGTATTGTATTAGCTACGTTATTAAACCCGCGTCTAAGCCTTATTATATATGGAGTGGTTGCCATAGTTTCTCTATTAATTTATAGTAGCATGAAACTCAGCTACCCAAGATTTCATCAGTTGCAAAAGGCAATTGATCAGGTTAATTCAAAGGTACAGGAGTATTTGATCGGAGTTCGCCTTGTAAAAGCATTTGGTTCTTACGATAGTGAGATGGATAAATTTGAAGAGGCGAATAAGAATTTAATGGAGAAGGGAATATCCTCTCAACTGGTTATTACAATCATTTCGCCAATTTTAACTTTGGTGGTTGGAATTGGAACACTGTCTGTATTATTTTTTGGTAGTATATTATTTCAAAAAAATTTGGCTAATACCGGCGATATGACAGCATTTACAATTTATATGGCACAGATACTGAACTCTTTAATTATGATAACAAATGTATTTACAATTTTCGTACGCACCAAAGCTTCGACAGCACGAATCCAAGAAATAATTGACTGTGAAGAGGATTATGAGAAAAGTAAAAAGGGCCAAAAACTAAGAGGGGATATTAACTTCGAGGATGTCACTTTTGCTTACCCGAGTGGGAGCGGTGTTCCAGCAATTAAAGAACTGTCATTTACAGTCAATCGTGGCGAAAGTCTTGCTATAATAGGACCTACCGGAAGTGGAAAGTCAACCATTGCATGGCTACTACTCCGATATTATGATGTGGACAGCGGAAAAATAAGCTTAGATGATGTAGAATTGACATTATTGGGAGTGGATGAACTTCGCAGCAATATATCGATTGTACCTCAAAAACCGATGCTGTTTTCTGGCACAGTAGCAGATAATTTGAGATGGGGCAATAAAGATGCTACTAGGAAGGAGCTTGACAGCGCAATAGAGAAGGCAGAGGCAAGCTTTGTAATGGACATGACAAACGGATTTGATAGTGTTCTCGGAAGTGGTGGTGTTAATTTGTCTGGAGGTCAAAAACAACGAATTTCAATTGCGCGTGGCATTCTTAAGAATTCTCCAATTTTGATATTAGATGATGCAACAAGTGCATTAGATGCTGTGACAGAAGCAAAGATACGAGCAAATTTAAAAAATAGCAAAGATAACCAAACTCTAATTATAATCACGCAGCGTTGTGGAACTGCTATGTCTGCCGATAAGATCCTCGTAATGAACAATGGCTATAGAGTTGGGCTCGGTACACATGAGGAATTGATGGTGAATTGTGATGTGTATCAGGAGATATACCATACACAGATTGAAAGTGGAAAGGAGGCGTAAGAAATGGCACAACCTTTTCAACAACAACCCAAGGGTCCTAGCTTGGGACACAAGCCGGGAGCTGGTAAAGATCGATTTGCTCCAACTGCAAAGCCTAAGAATGCAAGAGGAACCTTGCTTCGCATTATAAAAATTTATTTGCGTTGGGGTAAGACTATATTTGTAGCAATTTTTTTAACTGCGATCACTTCATTAATATCGGTAGCCATCCCTTATTATATTGGGAAGACCTTCAATACCTTCCATATGAAAGATAGGAGTGTGGACTTTGATCAACTTATTACTCTATTGATGATTATATTATCCCTATATGTGATAAATTGGCTGCTTAATTTTTTCAATAGTATTGTGATGTTAAAGATTTCACAGAAACTGGTTTTTACCCTTCGTACAGAATTTTTTTATAAAATGCAAAAACTACCCTTATATTTTTATGATGCACGTTCCCATGGGGATACCATGAGCAGAATTACCAATGATGTGGATAATATAAGTTCTGTCCTAGCACAAACCACCACACAGTTGATGGCTAGTATCTTAACTTTATTAGGTTCATTGATTATTATGCTTCGTCTAAATTTAACGCTTACTTTGGCAGTTTTAATATGCGTACCCTTGGTTTCATTATTAACAAAATTAATCGCTTCCAAAAGTCGTGCCTATTTCCTTGCTCAACAGAGTAATCTGGGGGCACTAAACGGTGTCATTGAAGAGAATATTCTTGGGTTGAAAATGGTGAAGGCTTTTGATAGACAAGAGGAGGTTGTTCAACAGTTTAAAGGAATTAACCTACGTTTACAAGAGAGTAGCAATAAAGCTCAGGTTTGGTCTGGCTTAATGATGCCATTAATGAATGTAATCAATAATTTCGTATTCGCTGTGGTGGCAATCGTTGGAGGTGTTTTATCAGTTAAAGATAGACTGGCAGTGGGTACGGTAGTAAGCTTTTTAAGTTATTCCAAGCAATTTGCACAACCACTTAATTCGGTGGCAGGTATGTTTAATACAATTCAATCTGCACTTGCAGGAGCAGAACGAGTTTTTGAGATTTTGGATTATGAGGAAGAAGTTTCGGATCGAAAGGAAGCAATAGAGATGAAAAATCCGATTGGAGAGGTTTCCTTTCGTGACGTATGCTTTGGATATGATGATACGAAACAGATTCTTAAAAACGTTAATTTTCATGTAAACCCTGGTGAAGTGGTTGCACTGGTAGGGGAAACCGGAGCAGGCAAGACTACGATTGTCAATCTACTAACCAGATTTTATGACGTTGATAGCGGGGAGATATTAATTGATGGGGTTCCAATTACTCATATCAAGAGGAATAGTTTACGGAAGTGCTTCTCGGTGGTACTTCAAGATACCAGTTTATTTACCGGTACGATTATGGATAATATTCGGTACTCCAATGTTGGTGCTAGTGAGGAAGAAGTAATTAAAGCGGCGAAAATAGCGCATGCACATGACTTTATCGATAAGCTGCCAAAAGGCTATTCCACCAAAGTATCCGCTGCTACTGATAATTTAAGCCAAGGACAAAGACAGCTGATCTCCATAGCGAGAGCCGTGCTTTGTGACAGTCCGATTTTAATTTTGGATGAGGCAACCAGCAGTGTTGATACGAAGACTGAGAAGGAGATACAAAAAGCATTGTTATCCCTTATGAAGAACCGAACTAGCTTTTTGATAGCACATCGTCTTTCCACTATACGCGATGCGGATTATATCATGGTGATTGGTGATGGACAAATCCTTGAATGTGGTAATCATCAGAATTTAATACAAAAGCAAGGCCTTTATTATGCAATGGTTCAGAGTCAGATGGGTCAGCTGGTATAGGGTTTATTGTTCGGTTGGATTTACTATTCATCTTGATAATGAAAATTTAAAATGGTAAACTGTAACCTATGATAATGAAAGAGAAGGAGAGTATGGATGATCAATAGTGAAATATCTGAAATAAAAAAACAATTTAATCATGAAAATTGCTCCATTACCAAGGTTAGTGGATGTTATGTAGATGGGGATAAAGAGATTAAAACTAAGTTTACGGAATCCTTTCTCTGTATGCCAGAGGAAGAAACCTTTAAATATTTTGAAATCTTTAAGAAGACCTTATCTGGATCCATTGGTAAAAATCTGATGAATATGGAGTTTCCGACCGAAACAGAATTTAATGGAGGAACGCAAGAATTCTTATTAAAGCTTAGAGACAGTGAATTGAAGAACGAAGAATTATTGGATGAGTTTTATCAAAAGATTGTTCAGTCATATGAATTCGTTGGCAGTTATCTTATCTTAGTAATTTATGCAGCCTATGATGTACCGGGTAAAACAAAGGATAAACAATTTATGGAGGATTCATCAGACGAAGTTTATCGTTACATATTATGCTCCATCTGTCCGGTTAAGCTTTCAAAACCTGGATTAAGCTACAATACGGACACCAATCAAATTCAAAAGCGTATTCAGGATTGGGTGGTTGGCACTCCGACAAATGGTTTCTTATTCCCAACGTTTAATGACAGAAGTACCGATATTCATAATATATTGTATTATTCTAAGGATTCGGAGGAACTCAATAGTGAATTCGTAAATCAATTGTTAGGCTGTGGAGTGCCCATGTCAGCCGGATTACAAAAAGAAACATTTCAGACTTTAATTAGAGATACTCTTGGAGAAGAATGTGAATATGAGATTGTGAAGAATATTCACGACAAATTAAATGAAATAATTGAAGAACATAAGATGAAAGAAATACCGGAACCATTGTTACTTGATAAAACGGAGGTCAAGGCACTCTTATCAGATAGTGGAGTGGTGGAAGAGAAGCTGATAGAGTTTGATCAGCATTTTGAAGAAATGACTGGAGTTAATACCACCCTACTTGCAGCGAATCTTGCAAGCACCAGAGTTTTTGAGTTAAAAACCCCGGATGTAGTGATAAAAGTTAATCCCGAACGTACGGATCTGGTTCAGACGAAGTTGGTAGAGGGACGCAAATGTATTGTGATTGAAATAACGGATGAAGTAGAAGTAAATGGGATTGTAGTAAAACCAATATAAGTTAAATTATGACAGCCTATGACGTGGATTGGGAATGAATCTATGCTGTAGGCTGTTATTACGCGATACTTTCTATTAGTGTACGAAATTCGTTGACCGTATTTACTTGACATGGTTTTTAATTCTTATATAATTAATATGTAAACTATTCATTAATTTTTGGCAAGAGTATCTCGCAAGCAAAGTAAAGTGGATACCCTAATATTTTTCTATAATCTAGGTAAATCTATTTATGAAATCTGTTTTGCTCGCGAAACACTTTTGACCATTGCAACTAGTAGGATAAGCATCACAATGAAATGGGGTAAAAGAATGAAAAAAAAACAGCATCGTATCTATAGTATATTAAAGAAGTATTCGCTATTACTAGTGGGTTCCTTAATTGCAGCCTTGGGGCTAGAGATTTTTTTAGTACCAAATGATATCATTGATGGAGGTATTGTTGGTATTTCGATTATCGCAGCGCGCCTAACAGATATTCCAATTTCACTATTTACTTTCGTATTAAATCTACCTTTTTTATATATTGGTTATAAACAAATAGGTAAAACCTTTGTGATTACTTCTCTGTTTTCCATAACCTTTTTTTCGATTTTTCTACATTTCTTGCACCCAGTTCCTCAATTGACGAATGATATCATGTTGGCAACCGTATTTGGTGGAATTATATTAGGAGCAGGTGTCGGATTAATCTTGCGATATGGTGGTTCGTTGGATGGAACCGAGATTATTGCTATTATCTTAACCAAAGGAGTTGAATTTTCCATTGGTCAGATTGTTTTGATATTCAATGTTTTCATTTTCGTATTTGCTGCATTGGTATTAGGATGGGATCGTGCACTCTATTCGATGCTAGCATATTTCGTAGCACATAAAGCGGTTGACATAGTCATTGAAGGTTTTGATGAAGCAAAGGCAGTTATGATTGTGACAACGAACGGTGATGAAATTGCTTCAGCGATTCATGACCGATTAGGTCGTGGTGTAACATTTTTAGAGGGCAAAGGGGGATATTCGAAGGATGAGAAGACCGTAATTTATTCTGTGGTTTCCCGTCTTGAGGTTTCAAAACTTCGTTCCATAGTCAATGATAAGGATGAGAGTGCATTCGTTACGATTAATGATGTTGCGGAAGTAATGGGTGGAACGCATCGCAAGAGAGCGATTCATTAGTACCTTATTCTGCAGGAACTTTTAGTTATGGATAGAGACTTATAAGTCTGATTTAGTGATGAAAATGAATATGTGCGTATATATATACAGATGACTTGCCTTACCCACATGCGTAAAGGACATCCGCATGAGGCCGGTCTGCGCATCTGCATAGATATACGCACATATTCATTCATTTACGTATGGATGACTTATGACGCCCAAGCAATTATAATAAAGTAAAATGATTCTTAGTATAGGTTATCACTCCTTCTACCCGTAGCTTACTTAGTTCAGCTGACATTGCGCTGCGATCTACATTAAGATAATCGGATAGCTCCTGTCGATTGAAAGGGATGATAAAATGATTGCTTTCCGATTTTTGTGCTTCGGAGGAGAGATATGCAAGTAGCTTATCACGGGTTGTGCGTTTTGATGTAAATTCTATCTTTTGACTGAGTAAGAGATTTTTCATAGATACAATTCTTAGCATATTATAAATCAGCGTGCTGTGAAAGGAACAAACCTGCGTACAGGGTGATATAATTCTATGATAGTCAATCCAAAGTATAACGCTTTCGGTAGTGCTTATTACGCTAACCGGAAGCGTTTTTATGTCTGCACATACAAAGGTCTCGCCAAATAACATACCTTCACTTAGATTTGCAATGAGATTTCTATTACCATAATAATCTTCTTTCACGATCTGAGTTTGTCCAGTAAGCACAATTCCGATATCTGAAATGCAATCACCGTGTTGTAATATAATTTGATTTTTGCCATATTTACTGATTTTTGAAGACAGACAAGATAATACCGATTCTAATTCCTCTTCTTTTAAATTTTCAAATAATGTTACTGCTTTTAAAATTTTAAAATATTCTTTCATAAAATCCTCATTCCGTTGTAAATACAACATACTTATTGGTTTCACTATAGTAAACTCAGTTCATAAAGTCAATATAAAAAATGAAGTAAGCCAAATTTAAGAAAAATCATGCAATCAAAATTAGTAAAAATAATGAGGCAAACCGTAACATTAAAAATATTTAACAAATGAATTATTAAAAATAATGAAGTAAGTCAAAGGACTAAGAAAACATAAGCTTGCAAATTTACCAAGAAAAATAAGTAAACCAAATATTTAAGAATGAAAAGTAAATGAAATTATAGGAGGAAGAAAGAATGTTAAGAAAAATTATAAAATTTGATGATGAAAAATGCAATGGTTGTGGGTTATGTGCTACAGCTTGTCATGAAGGTGCAATCGCGATTGTGAATGGTAAGGCAACACTGCTACGTGATGATTATTGTGATGGGCTTGGAGCATGTCTCCCATCCTGTCCGACCGGAGCAATCGGTTTTGAAGAACGTGAAGCGGATGAATTTGATGAAGCAGCTGTTCTAGCGAATAAGTTACAACAGCAAGAAGAGAAGCTTCCTTGTGGATGTCCTGGAACTCACTCAAAAGCTATTCAGAGATCGGAAGAACCTATAACGGAAGTAATGGATAAATCTCCTCAGTATAGTCAATTATCACAGTGGCCAATTCAAATTAAATTGGTTCCAATCAATGCACCATATTTTAATAATGCGAATCTTCTGATTGCTGCAGATTGTACTGCTTTTGCTTACGGGGATTTTCATAATGAATTTATAAAAAATCGAATTACTTTAATTGGATGTCCTAAGTTAGATGAAGGAGATTATAGCGAGAAGTTAACTGCAATTATTAAAAATAATAATATAAAAAGTGTTACTGTTGTACGTATGGAGGTTCCTTGCTGTGGAGGAATTGAGAATGCAACGATTACTGCCTTAAAAAATAGTGGTAAATTCTTGCCTTGGCAAGTGGTAACCATTTCGACAGATGGTAAAATTCTAGATTAATATACTGGTTCCTCTGACATAAGTCACATATAAATAGAAGGATAATGGATACGCATATTTAAATTTAATGAATGCTGCGTAACTATTATCCTTCTATTCATTACTCTGGAATCATCCTTCACGTGCAGGCATCTCCTGAGGAATGGGGGGTGTAGCAGTAGATGGTTGAGGTTGTTCAATTTCTTGCTCGTGCGGCTTATTATTATGAAATTCATTATCTGGATTCGAATTACCTTTATTATAATTATCATTATTTAGTGACATAATTAAACTCCTTTGTTATATAGATTATACATTATTATAACTTATTTTATCGGACAGTAATATTTTGAATAATTTAGATAGATAGATTCATTTATAATGGGTAATTGCAAAAAACATATGATGTGTTTTACAATTACCCTATTTATATGAAAGAAAGTTAGTGTGCGGGCTGTTATTTAAATCGTAACCTATCTGCTTCACGTTTAGTTATTTACTGCTTTTTGCGCCTCTTTGTCTCATAAATGGGAATTCTCCGCTCTTTTTGATTTCACCAAATCGACTCATCAAATGTCCTTTGACAGCTGATGCATCTGCTTTGCTAATAATCTCATATTCTACTAGTTTGTCTAAAAGTCTCATTTCGGCTTTCATCTCATCTTCAATAAGAGTATAAACTTCCGCTTTTTGAGTATCAGTTAAAGCATTCCATTTTTCATTGGCTTTTTTCATTGATTCTTCAAAAGCAGCTTTCCTTTGCTTATGGTTATCATTTTTTTCCGACAGTGTTACTGATTCCTTATTCGTTTCAGTTGCATATGCACTCATTGGAAGAAAAGTGGCACATCCGATGATGCCTGCAATAGCAAAACCGCATAATTTCGCTTTTAACATTTAGCTTCCTCACTTTCTGAAATAACAGCGAGAACACTACTTTCAAATTTAGTATTGCCTATGTGATAAATATAATTATAAGAAATAATGTTAATTCGATTAAATAATGGTTATTACTTAATCAATTTCAGATTTCTTGGCATAATATATTTCAACTGGTAAGAAAAATCTAATAATAAAGTTTCATACAACTACGTTTTAATTTGTTGTTGCTTTGATAAGATAGCAATATTTTATGATACATAAATTTGAACGAGATAGGAAAATATAAAAGTATCATACTTTCTTATTTTTCAGTATCTGTTTAAAGTTATAAACAGTTTGATTTTACAATAAGCAGAGCGAAATAAGAAAAATGAGGATTTGTTGGAAACGTTTTTATCGAAATAGGATAGCATGATATTTTAATTCGGTACAATTTATAATATCTTTGACATGATGAAGGAGGTACACTAGTTGAAAAAACTATTAATTACATTAGGTTGTTTACTTGTAATAGCACTGTATGGCACTTATGCTTATAATCAGAATTTGTTCCATAAAAATTCTAATTCGGGAAACAGTGCGGATATAGTAGTAACGCAAACGCCTTATCAAAGCGGACAATTAATTACGGATAACACAGATAATACAAACACAACAACTCCTATAGCAAACACACCAACGCTTCCACCAACAAATCAAGAAACTGTTACGAAAACCCCAACCCCGTCAGTTCATTCTGCAGTAACCATAACAAATATTCCGAATAAGCCGGTTGCAACTCCAAAACCTTCAGTTAATTCAAATAGCACAACTACGACGGGTACTAGTAACTTTGCAAATGAGGTTTTGCGCTTGGTTAATGTGCAACGTACAAAAGCGGGTTTGCCCCTATATAAAACAACGCAAACCTTATCCTCAGCTGCAGGTAAGCGAGCGCAGGAAATTGATAGATCATTTTCTCATACCAGACCTAACGGTACTGGTTTCTCAACGGTACTAAAAGAGTATGGAATATCGTATACCGCGGCAGGCGAAAATATAGCAAGTGGTCAGAGAACACCTCAGGAAGTAGTAAACGCTTGGATGAAATCTCCTGGTCATAGAGCAAATATCCTAAATGTTAAATTTAAAAAGATAGGAATTGGAGTTTATAAGAAAAGTGCAGGAATGTGCTGGACTCAAGAGTTTACAAATTAATAAATTGCTTTATTAAAATTAATTGATATTAGTTAATTAAGGGGTCTTTTGCAATTACGAAATCTTTGTAATTGTTAAGACCCTATTCTATTTATTTGATTTAATGAATAAAGATATGATAAGAATTGGTCTTCTGCGGTATATGATTACCTAATAGGCAAAAGGAGAAAAATCAACTTGGAGGATTATTGCAAAGATTATTATAGTAAAGAGTTAGCACAGATTTCCTTCTTACCGTTTTTTATGAAAGAAAAAAAGGATCAGTATATCGACTATAAGCTTAAGAATCCCTATGAGGCTTGGGTGGACGTAATTACTTATGTAAATATTGGTTTTGATCAGGAATTTTATCACAATATACACAAGATAGAAAATCCAGAGAGTATAACAGCATTAGTAAATAAGTATGTTCAGCTTGGTGATGATTATATTCCTAAAGACCTTGAGAAAATCAATCCATTATTTAATACGTTCGGACTGATGTTAAGACACGATGCTAGAATTGCATTTGAAAAAATGTGTAATGATGCTTTAGAGGAAGGAATCCATTTAGAAGCGATTTCCACATATCGAAGTTTTTATTATCAATGGAAAGTGTACCTTCTTAATATTACTCCATATATGACTTTAGAAGAGTATCAGATTGTACGTGACAAAGTATCCGCACGTCCAGGTCATAGCGAGCATCAAACCGGTTTAGCCGTGGATATTAATGAGTTGGAACAAACCTTTGAAAATACATTACCGGGAAAATGGCTTGCAGCAAATGCGCAACGTTATGGTTTTATACTTCGTTATCCAAAGGGGAAAGAGAAAATTACCGGTTATGATTATGAACCTTGGCATTTTCGTTATATTGGCAAAGAATTGGCCGATGCAGTATATGAAAGCGCGTTAACCTATGATGAATTTTATTCCAGATATTTATAAAGATTATAAAAGAGGTGGCATACAGCAATACTGTAAACCACCTCTAATATTATATGAGAATATGCAATTAATATGTTGTAATCCATCACATCTGTGCAGTATATATTTGATAATAACCTTGCGGAAAACCGCAGATAGGACAACGTGCTGGAGCACATAAACCTGCTAAAATATTACCGCATTGCAAACATATCCAAAGAGATTCAGCTGGTTTACAGAAAACCTGGTCACGAATAATGTCATCGTATTGGGACCGAAAAACGAGATTATGGTTTAACTCAATATTAGCAATACCACTAAATAAGGCAGCGATGTCATCATAACCTTCTTCTCTGGCAGTTGCAGCATAATTCCTGCATAAATTGTTGGTTTCGGAACCAATATTTACAGAATCATATAGATTAGTTTTGGTATCAGGAAGAACATCATCATTTAGCTTTCTTAAAAAAATACGTGCATGCTCTTTTTCATTGCGGGCAGTTACATCAAAAATATTATTTATTTGAATATAATTTTCTTGCGTAGCTTTGTCGCTATATATATCATATAAAGTACTAATCATAAGCTTTCTCATAAACATACTCTGTATATTTTGATATGTTTTGCTTTGCTTAAAATCCATATTAAGAACCAGCCTTTCATTAAACCCTGAAAGAATCGTTTTTATAAACATATGAATGGAATGGAGTTAATATGTGAGGGAGGAATAAAATTATTGTAAGATTAAGTGTCCAATCTCGGACTAGTAGGATCGCAATCTGGTTTTCTGATGTTGCTCATGGTTTGGGATAATTTAAGTAAGTAATAACATTCCTCGCGATACATATGATCAGCCATAAGGGGAGTAATGGTGCCAAGAATTTTGCTATCCAACCTTTGATCACGAATTTTACTAATGAATTCTTTGAAGTCGTTAATCAAAATTACCGATTGCTCATTCAAACGCTCGAGCGCCGGGAAAGTTTCCAGATTGGTACGCAAGAAGCCATTCATAATTAGTGCTTTTGTATTGAGATCTCTGAAATCGGATTCATATTGATTAGCAGTATTGATCAACTCTTTTTCAACAAAATCTAAGGTGGATACAATAAAAGCCGCATGACCAACTGCGTCAGTTAACCACAACATATGATAATGAATCGGGTGTAGGAGTGGAAGATGACCATTTAACAAAGAATTAAGGAGGAACATGTATTCTTCTAGTTCGTTTAAGGTGTCATTATAAAAGGAAGCGGGCAGTTGAGATTTTAAATCTGAGGTTAATGACATGGACAATAATTCAATTTTAAACTCCCTTAATCGGTAAGTAGCTTCATATGCTTTGCGGCTTAACTCTTCCATTTGAATGGTAGATAATTGTTGATGGGATTGTTCCAATAACTGATCAAACAAAATAATAAATTCTTGCGCGGTTAATATGTACGCTGACTCAGTGGGAGCCAGTGAAGAAAAGATAAAACGAGCATGGTCACCCATGATTTGTAACCAAAAGCGATGTTCTGATAGAGCAGAAGCGATATCTACAACATTATTCATCATAATTCCTCCGTATTTTATAATTATTAGCTGTTCATAGGAACCACCTTATAAATATATGCACGGTACAGAAAAAATAGATAATAATAGGTTGAAAGTGAAGCATAAAGTAAGTTAATTACGAAAACCTCGACCAATAATTTCGCTGGTATTTGTTATCAGTATAAACGCATTTGGCTCTTGCTCTTTAATGAATTTTCTTAGTGCAACTGCTTGGCCTCTACTCATAACGGTTATAATAATACTTCTGTTTTTATCAGAAAAGGCACCCTTTGCATCGAATACGGTGGCGCTTCGGTTGATTCCTTTTATAATATAGTCAACAATAGGCTTCGGATTTTCACAAACAATAGTAAAATATTTATTTAAATTTAAATTTTCAATTATTGTATCAACCAAAGTTGATTTTAGAAAAAGACCCAAGGTTGAGAACAGACCGATCGTCACTCCAAAGACCGGAAAGGTAAGTAGAGTTAAGGAAAGATCACTTGTTAGTAATGCCCTTCCAATATCTAGACTACTATATTTTTTTAAAAGCATTGCGATTACGTCAGTGCCACCAGTGGAAGCTCCGATGTTAAATATGATGGCGGCTCCGAGTGCAGGTAAGATAACGGCAAAGGCCAGCTCCAAGGTAGGTTGATTGGTAAGGGGCTTATGCATAGGGCATATATATTCTAGAACTTTTAGTGATATGGACAAAAGAATGGTACCATATGCAGTACGATTGCCAAAGCTTTTACCCAGAAAGATATAGCCAATAATTAGCAATATAGCGTTGGCGATTAAAACTATTGTACCTGAGCTTACATTCCCTCCCGTTAAATTACTTAAAATGATAGCAGCACCAGTTACTCCTCCAATAGAAAAGTGATTTGGAAATTTGAAAAAATATACACCTATAACAACTAGCATAATACCGGCAGTTATGATGACATATTCTTTGGACTTTTCTCTTATGTTATTTAATCGCACCATAAAAGACCTCCTTTGTTTTTTAATAGCAAATCTCTTTGAATATTTGTAATTCGGATATCCTGACTGTAGGTTAAGATAATATTTTTATAAGTTGTGATTAAGTTTATAAACAAATGAATTTATACTTGCAAAACAAATATTGAGACCATAGGATTGCTATTTGGAAAATAATACATTATAATATTTGCGTACAGAAAGGATTTTATTCATCTGTTTTATATATAGAAACTTTTATTTATTGTGACTAGGAATGAGAACTTCGAATGATATTATTCATTGACTTGGTATTTATAAATAATGTCATAATGGGTAATGGGAAGAAGAAATTAAGCATTTGTCAATTTCTTAAGCGTTAAATTATCCTTTTGAGATACATAATTTGTGGCAACGCACTTAGGGTGTGTTCTTTTTTTGCACAAAACTTATATGCCTAGTCGGAGGAGGTTGTTTGTTATGAAAATAGTAGATTTTAATACGGAGCATATGGAAATGGCGATGCACATAGCACGGATGAATTATCAAGAAGAATGTAAAGCCTCACAAGCCTTACCTAAAGGGGTATCAATACCTGATTTAACTAAATTTGCAAAAAATAATATGGGGGTTGTTGCGTTAGAAGGGGAGGAACTTATTGGCTATCTAGGTGCATATGGTCCAACTGAAGATGCTTTTGGAACTACGAATGTTAGGGGTATCTTTTCTCCAATTCATGCACATGGGGTAATTAACAAAGGAAAACATTCTAAAGTAAATTATAACAGGGATCGAATTTATTCCGTTTTATATCAGGCAGCAGCGCAAAAATGGGTTAATGCGGGGGTGCGTTCTCATGCCATTGCGTTGTACGCACATGATAAGGAGGGAATTAACAGTTTTTTTTATAATGGGTTCGGTCTTCGATGCATTGATTCAATTCGTTCACTTGACAAGTTAATGGAAGAAAAAAATATTATTTTAATAGATAAGGCTTCAGTAGAATATTGTGAAATCCCACGTGAAAAGTGGGGAGAGCTTTTGGATTTACATAATGCCTTAATTCTTCATCTGGGATCCTGTCCGGCTTATCTAAAAATTCCTGGCATTGATGTACAACACATTTATGAAAGATCAGGTGAAGATGTACGTTATTTTGGAGCTAAAATAAATAATCGCTACGTAGCTTATTTTAAAATATCATCTTCGGGTGAAAATTTTATTACGGAGCATGAGTTAATGATGAATATCTGCGGAGCATATTGTGAGCCCAGTTATCGTGGTAGCGGTATTAATCATAATTTACTTCTGTTTATGATGAGGATATTGAAAAAAGAAAATTATCATTATTTGGGCGTGGACTGTGAAAGCTTTAATCCAAATGCTCGTGGTTTTTGGCTCAAATATTTTAAGGAATATACACATAGTGTGGTCCGTAGAATCGACGAAAAGTCGGTAGATGAGATAGTGAAAAAACTTTCTTGTTCGTAAAAATCCATGTTGCTAAGTTTAAAGTATAGAAATTTGGGAAAATTCTAACTGATAATATTTGGCAGAAAGAAGGATTTTGTGATGGAAGTAAAAGTATATAAGGATACAAGGGCATTTCTCGATGAGTATGAAATGATTCTTCTAGAGCATGAATCCATGAGTCAGTTAGTACTTTACTCTGCATACCAATGTGATCGGAAACATATAACGGAGAAAGCAAGTTTCGGATGTTGTATAAAGAGTGGAAAACCACAGTTATTTTTTAGTAATGTTACTCCTTATTCTATGGCTATCTATCTTGTTCCGGAGGAAGGTGATTACGCCTCGGTGATTGCATTGGCTGATTATTTTGGAAACAGTGATATAATAATGGAAGGCATTATAGCAAGGATTGATGTTTGCAAAGAATTTATTGAAGAGTATAAAAAGTTTACGCTCCATCAATTTACTGAAATACTGGGAATGGATTTAATGGAATTGCGAATGCTCAATGAATTAGTCTTGATTCATGGAACACACCGACTAGCATTACCAGAGGAAGCGAAAATAGTGGCTGAATGGATGATTGATTTTCAACTGGAAGCATTCACGATAGAGCTGGATTATCAGGCTGCTCGTGAAAGAGCGGATAAATTGATAAGCGAAAATAAAGTATATTTTTATGAAAATAAAGATAAAAAGGTAGTCAGCATGGCCATCGCAACAAGAAAGCTACCTCATGGTACAACCATTACTTATGTGTTTACACCGGAGCAATACCGTGGCAATGGTTATGCAGCAGCGAACATTTACTATTTGAGTAAAGAGTTACTTGAGCGGGGCAATGAGTTTTGTTCTCTATTTATTGACAAGAAGAACCCATTATCTGAAAGAGCTTATGAAAAAGTAGGTTATAAAGTAATTGATGAGGTATATGAATATAAGATGATTCCGGTGTTATAGTCGGTGGCCGAGGTTCTTTATGCACAGAAGTGAATGCGAAGAACCTCGGTATTTTTGCATTATTATAAAGAACAGAATTCTTGCGTTTTAAAATAGATAGGAGTAAAATATAAAGGTAATTGGAAGATAATTAAAAGGTAATCGAAAGATAATTAAAAGGTAATCGAAAGGTAATCAGAAGAAAATCTGATGATATTAAAAGGTAATCAAAAAAATAATTAATAGGTAATCAGAAAATATTAATAGGCAATTAAGTGATGTAATGTAACTTCATAAACACATTCCAAGTAACACAAAAGTAATAAGCAAATCACATTCCAAGGAGGACAATATTATGAAAACGATTAAATGGGGTATCGTTGGAACAGGAACAATATCATCAACCTTTGCAACAGCATTAAACTCTATGAAGAATACAGAAATTGCTGCAGTTGCATCAAGAAATCAAAGTAAAGCAGAGGATTTTGCAAATTGTTTTTCTGCAAAAAAAGCATATTCTAGCTATGAGGAGTTAGCGAAAGATCCAGATGTTGATGTTATATATATTGGAACACCACATACTGAGCATAGAGAAAATGCTTCCGTATGTATGAAGTATGGTAAAGCAGTTCTTTGTGAAAAACCATTTACTTTAAATTACCAAGATTCACAGTACTTAGTTGATATTGCGAAAGAACAAAATGTCTTTTTGATGGAAGCAATGTGGACAAAGTTCCTCCCGGCAACAAAAGTTGTGAAGCAATGGTTAAAGAACGGACTGATTGGTAAGGTGAAATTTTTCAAGGTGAACTTTGGATTTGAGAAAGAATTTGATATAGAAAATCGTTGGTTTAATCCAAATCTTGCAGGAGGAGCACTTTTAGATGTAGGTATTTATCCAATTACTTATGTAATTCATATGATGGATAGGCTTCCTGATAAAGTTGTAAGTAGCGCACATCTTGGCAAAAGCAATGTAGATGAGATGAATGTAATTACCTTTCAATATAAAGAAGAGGGTGTCCTAGCAGAGCTTAGTTCAGCAGTTGCAGCTGAGATTGGAAAGGATGCAGTGATTGTCGGAGACAAGGGAACCATTGTAGTTCCGAATTTCTGGATGGCAGAGAGTGCAGAGTGCTATGACACAGAAGGTAAACTGGTCGAATCCTTTTCAACCGAATATAATGCCAATGGTTATGTATTTGAAGCAGAAGAGGTAAATCAATGTTTAAGAGAGGGCAAAAAAGAGAGTGCTGCTCTTCCTTTACAGGACACCTTGGATATTATGAAGCTCATGGATTCCTTACGTAAGGAATGGGGTCTTGTGTATCCGGGCGAACGTTAATAAGATATTAGAAATGAAATTTAGATTAGCAAACATAGAGTTTATTTCACAATTCTGTCATAGTTCAATGATATAATACAAGCATTAATAGGAAAATATAACAAGTACAATCAGTATTATATATGCTCTTAATTGAAAGAATATATGATTAACTATGGAGGTGCGAAATGGATAAACTCAAAATCCTTGTTGTTGATGATGAAAGTAGAATGAGAAAACTAGTAAAAGATTTCTTGATTCGTAAAGATTATGATGTAATAGAAGCGGAAAACGGTGAACAGGCAACGGATATCTTTTTTTCAAAAAAAGATATCGAGTTGATAATATTGGATGTTATGATGCCTAAGATGGATGGATGGCAGGTATGTCGCGAGATTCGCCAATATTCTAAGGTGCCGATTATTATGCTTACCGCGAAAAGTGATGAGAAGGATGAATTATTAGGATTTGAATTAGGAGTGGATGAATATATATCAAAACCCTTTAGTCCAAAGATTCTTGTAGCACGTGTGGAAGCAGTTTTGCGCAGAACTTTGAATGCGGAAGAAGAACTGATTGAGGTGGGTGGAATCATTCTTGATAAATCTGCACATCAGGTAAAAATCGAAGGTTCGGAGGTTGAGCTTAGCTTTAAGGAATTTGAGCTTCTTACTTATTTTGTTGCAAATCAGGGAGTAGCATTGTCGAGAGAGAAAATTCTTAATAACGTATGGAATTATGATTATTTTGGAGATGCAAGAACGATTGATACTCATGTGAAAAAACTGAGAAGTAAGATGGGTGAGAAGGGAGACTTTATTAAGACAATCTGGGGATTGGGTTATAAATTTGAGGTGGATGTATGAAACATTCCATACGCACGAGAATAACACTTTCATTAACCGTTATAATTGTACTTACACTCTTAATAACCTGGATCATAAACCGAACATTTTTACCTTATTATTATATTAATAGTAAGATTCATTCTTTAGATGAGGCTTATGAAGAAATATCTCAACTAGTTTCAAAGGGTGGAGATCAAATAGATCTCACAGAAGAGGAACAAAAAAAAATCGAGAAGTATGAGAGAGAATATGATGTAAATACTTATATATTCAGTTCAGTAAAAATGTATAATCAACAAGTAAATAAACTCGGTGTTGTATCGTTTACAATCTACCCTACCAATGACTTAAGACCCAGGGAAAAAGAAAAAATAAAAGAGATCTTTGGCGAATATATGGGCTTCACAAGCCCAAACTATGAGAAAAAGAAAGAGCTACTGGAGAGAAACAAATATTTTATCAATAAGATTCATGACAGAGAATTGGATTCGGATTTTATTGATTTATTTGGTGCTATCGAAAGTAGTACGAAAGTTACAAAGGATACCGATCATACAATTGGCGGACATATTGAAGTAAGTGTTGATGATAAAGTAATACTGATTCGATCTAATGTGGAGAGCATCGATGAAGGTGTGGCTATTGCGAACGAATTCCTTGCATATGTGGGCTTTATAGCCGTAATTATTGGGACATTAGCAATGTTTCTTATAAGCAAGAGATTTACCAGGCCGATTTTGGATCTTGCGGGAATAGCTAAGAAGATGACTGAATTGAATTTTGAAGTGAAATATAACATCAGATCAAAAGATGAAATTGGTGAACTTGGTAACAGTATCAATTCATTGTCGGATAAATTAGAATCCACTATTACTGAACTTAAACATGCGAATAATGAATTAATGACGGATATACAGAGGAAAATTGAGATTGATGATTTACGCAAGGAATTTCTTTCTAATGTCTCACACGAATTAAAGACTCCAATTTCTCTGATACAGGGGTATGCAGAAGGTTTAAAAGAGAACATTAACGATGATGCGGAGAGTCGAGATTTTTATTGCGAAGTAATTATAGACGAATCGAATAAAATGAATCGAATGGTGAAAAAACTTTTAAGTTTAAATGAAATAGAGTTTGGCAATAATCAAGTGAATTTTGAACGCTTTGATATAGTAGCATTAATCCAATCTGTAATTGACACGACTGATATTTTACTTAAACAGAAGGAAGTGACACTTCTCTTCGAACCTACGGAACCTGTCTATGTATGGGCAGATGAATTCCTAATTCAACAGGTAGTCAATAATTATATTAGTAATGCACTGAATCACGTAAATGGCCAAAAGATTATTGAGATTAAGTTGGTTCCAAGAGACGATACTTTGCGTATAGCAGTATTTAACACTGGTGACAATATTCCGGAAGAAGAGTTGGATAAAATTTGGATTAAGTTCTATAAGGTTGACAAAGCAAGAACCAGAGAATATGGCGGTAGTGGTATTGGTTTGTCGATTGTAAAAGCAGTAATGAATTCACATAATAAAGATTTTGGAGTGATTAATAGACCAATTGGTGTTGAATTCTGGTTTGAGCTTGATATTAAGTCATAATAATAAGTCAAGATGATGTGAAAAGTGCAGGTAAATGCGTCATAAGGATAAGTAAAGATGATATGGAGCGACAGGTAAATGAATAATTATGATGGTAAGTAATGACGATATGGAAGCTACAGATAAATAGTCATAATGATAAGCCATGATGATAGAAATACTACAAGTTGAATAGATAGTTAATTTAGAGGGAATTATGTTATCCTGATTAGATATCAGATGTACATCATTGAAAAAGTACAGAAAAATCTATGACCTGGGTAATATAGCTCCCTCTATTTTATCAGTTGATGAGGTATTTTTCATAGTATTATGAAAATATGGTAATGAATAATAATGATCGAATTATGAAATTATATTGCAAATTTTGCAAAAAGTGATAAGATGTAAATTGAACAACCATAACTAAATAGATTGAACGTGTGATTGATATGACTGGGGGATTTGCTAATGAAAAGATGGAAGATGGCTATTGTTGTTCTGTCGGTGCTTCCTTTGACCGGATGCATACAGCGATATGAAGTTCCGGAAGCTAAGAGTGATGCTATCGCAGAATACATGGCAGGAGCCTTATTACAAAGTGACATTAGTTATAAAGATAAGCTGATTACTGAGGATGAATTGGGAATAGATACACCGGATGATGAGAATACAACAGATGATTTGGATATTACCCCTACGATTGTGCCGACTTTGGTACCTACAATTGTGCCTACACCTGGAGGCAGTGGCGGAGATGGTGGGAATCATGAATCAGGTAATAATCCAGATGGTAATACACAGATATATAATTTGTCTCAAGTAATAGGGGTAGACAAATTTAATGTGAGTTACCTATCGAAAGAGGTCACGGAGAATTATCCGGAGAAATTAGAGAATATTGATTTTCCTCGTGAACCAAGGGAAGGCAATGAATTACTGGTAATTACCTTTAAGATAGAGAATTTGCTAAAAACAGATGAAAAATTTAATCTTATGAAACATAATATCGAATATCAGCTTACTGATGATGAAGGTGCAACCTATAACCCACTATTTACATTGCTGCAAAATGATATGAGATTTATCGATATCACTGTTTTGGGTGGTAAGTCTAAAGCGGGAATATTGATATTTGATATACCAAAGAACAAAATGTTACAAAAATCTAAATTAACTGTATCAAACGGGGACAAAACGGTTACAATTGAATTGAAATAATAAGGATGGGTATGATTATGAATTTTTATGAAAGAAAACGTTCTATGTTACTGGGGTTACCTTTAAGTTTTACAAAGTATTTTATTGCAGAAGAAAAAGTCACAATTACGACCGGGTTTTTGAATATTACGGAAGATGATGCATTTATGTACAAAATCCAAGATGTTAGATTAACAAGAACTCTTTTCGAGCGTATGTTTAAGTTAGGAACGATTACATGTTATACGGGGGATACGACTCACCCTGAATTAATTTTTGTGCATATCAGACACTTTGCTGAGATTAAAGATTTCATTATGCAATCTTCTGAAGAAGCTAGAAGAAAGAGAAGATCTTTGCATACCATGAATATTGATGCTGAAGATTTGGATGAAGAGGAACTAGGGTAACATTGTTGGAATAGTTAAAAATATTGTGTTTAAAAGTGTTGCTTTCGAAAAGAAGTTAAAAGTGTTGTGTTTGAAAGTGTTGCTTTTGAAAAGAAGTGAAAAGTGTTGTTTTTACAAAAGTAAAAGTAATACCATTGAAAAAGTTATATGTATTGTGTTTGCAAAAGTAAAAGTATTGTATTTTAAAAAAGTGAAATGTATCGAATTCAAAAAAAGTTTAAATTATTGCTTGACATTTTTCGATAAGGAATGTAGAATAAAACTCCACTGCTCGCGGGCAACTAAAAATTATGTAATATTAAATAATAAAACATAATAAAAGATAAAAAAATGGTTGACATAATGAAGCAAGCGTGGTAAACTAAAAAAGTTGGCGGCGAAAACGAGAGAAACAATTACGAAAGCCAAAAACAAACAGAACCTTGATAATTGAACAGTAAAACAACCCTGAAAATT